>ERZ808262.8-NODE-8-length-213390-cov-9.549296_pt1 | contig 213390 bp, 185 predicted proteins | sample MGYA00520895_ERZ808262 | MGnify/ENA primary metagenome ERZ808262 (study PRJEB31516, sample SAMN03275588) | gut metagenome | biome: mammalia-associated habitat; material: feces | host: Papio cynocephalus | place: Kenya | collected 2012-08-02 ...
GCTCCCATATATCGTTGTCCTGCCCTCCTTACACAAACTTTATGCTACTCCCGAATTTCAGGTCAAAAACTTTTTAAAAATACTAAATTTTAGACTTACATTGCCAAAAACAAGTACTCTATAAAAATGACCAAAATAATATTTGACCCCAATTCACATTACTTGAATGAGTTCTAAAAACAGAAAAGCCAAAATTTACTTTTCCTTGATTTAATAAATATATGCGTTGGGATGTACAATCCCCAAAGAAAGCATAATTGGGATATCTAAAAGAAAAAACACGGATTTCTCCGTGTTGATTTTCCGATGGCGGAGCGAGAGAGATTTGAACTCTCGCACGGTTTTGCCCGTCTATGAGCTTTCCAAGCCCACCTCTTCAGCCTCTTGAGTATCGCTCCACTGAATGGCTCTACTAAGCTTAGCTGCTTTTTAGCAGCAATAGATATTTTAAGAGACTTTTTCTCTTTGTCAAGAAAAAACGTGATTTGTATACTATAATTCTCTTAATGAAATACCAAATCACTGCCTTAGAGGCCAATCAAAGAGTCGATAAATTCCTTAAGCGGAGGCTGAAGGATGCCCCAGTTTCCTTTATTTATAAAAGGTTCAGACAGAAGGATGTCAAAATCAACGGAAAAAAAGCCAAGATTGATCAAATCCTTAGGGAAGGGGATTTAGTCGATATCTATCTCAAGGATGCCCTATTAGAGAAATTCCATAGCGAGGCCCTGCTTCGTCCGGTCAAGGCGGACTTTGAAATCATCTACGAAGACGAAAATATCCTCGTCATCAACAAACCGAAGGGGCTTCTTGTCCACGGAGACGAGGGAGAAAAAAGAATCACCCTGCAGAATAGGGTTCTGAATTACTTAAAGGAAAAGCGGGAGTTTGATCCCTCTGCCCTTAACGGATTCATCCCTTCCCCGGCTCACCGGCTGGACCGGAACACTTCCGGAATCGTCATTTTCGGAAAGAACCTTCCTACCCTTCAGCAGCTTCTTGAGCTTTTCCGGACACGTGACCAAATCGAAAAGAAATACACACTCCTTGTCCGAGGCATCGTTTCTCCGGAAGGGAAAATCGACCTGCCTTTGGAAAAAGATAGTGTAAAAAAGAGGGTCTTTGTCTCACACAGCAAGAATGCTAAGACTGCGCTGACCTCCTATGTCCGGGAAAAGGCGTTTCCGGCCGGTTTCTCTCTTGTCAGTGCGGAGCTATTGACCGGACGCACCCATCAGCTTCGTGTGCATTTTGCTGCCATCGGGCATCCGATTGTCGGAGATGGCAAGTACGGAGATTATAAGGTAAACGAAAGGTTTGAGAAAAGGTACGGACTTAAAAGCCAGTTCCTCCATGCCGGATATTTCCGTTTTAAAGATATTACGGGATATCTTTCCTATCTTTCCGGAAAAGAGTTCATTGCCCCTCTTCCGAAGAAGGAAGCCGAGATTCTCCAGTCACTGAAAAAGGTCAGCTAGAATGACGCTTTCCCTCTTTCTTCTTTTGCTTCTCCTTCTGCTTAGGATTCCTGCCTGCCTTCTGCCGAGAAACCGGCTGAAGGTCTATCTTTATTCCGCCCTCTTTTCCTGTTTCGTCCTAGGAAGGATAGGAATCATCGACCGGGTAGGGGAAACTAAGCTGGAAGAAAAAAGGGGACTTTTCTTTTCTCCCCTCTTTTCCCACCTTGTCGAGCATTCAAAGGGACTGACAGAAAAGGAAGGCCGGCACATTTACTGCTATCTAGCCAATCTTCTTGTCTATGGAATGGCTTTTTTTCTCTCTTTTCCTTTGTTCAGTATTTTCTTTATCGGAAACAACCCTTCCATTTATCAGCCGGCACGCATTCCTGTCCGCGTCTTTCTTTCCCTTGCCTTCCTTTTGTCTACCTACGGTTTCTTTTCCTTTACCCTAATCAATATCCGCAGGATCATCCCCTTCCCTTATGGGATAAGGGAAGGCGTTTTCAATAGGTTCTACCCTATCGGAGCATAAAAGATATGGATAGTTCACTGTCATTCTATCTTCTAGCGGAAGAAGGAGGATGGGATTGCTCGTCCTATGCTTTCGATTACCGGAAAAACATTCTCTCTTCCAATGCCTATCATATCCTTCAGATCAATGTCCTAGAATGCAGAAAACATCCAAATGGTGCGGCAAAAAGGATCGTCAAAGACTTTGAGGAGCTTTATCTTCAGCCTTTGACCATCAAGGACACCTTTATCTTAGAGACGCAAATCAATTATCTTGCCCTTCATTCCTTCCCCGCCTATTACCTAAATCCTCTGGCCATTGATCCCAATTATGCAGGGGAAATCACCTCCATTGGGGATCTTAGGTTCACCCATGACGGAAAGGAAAGGACGCTCAATGAGATTATCGAGGATAAGAAGACGACTCCGGAAAGGAAAAGGCAGGATATCAAAGGAAAGATCGACTTCTTCCTCGTCGACAGGAACGAAATGGTCAGCGATTCTATCCGGGAGCTGAAGAAGCAGACTCTCCCGGATAAGAGCGTCAGGAAGAAGACTTTTTTCCGGTTTGCCGACTTTTTCCTTTTCCTCGTCAGGAATTTCATCGGTCTTTTCTGCCTCCTTTATCCGAATGAAAGCTTCCGGAACGGAATGCTCGTTCCGAGAAGGGAAAACGCATTTTCCTTTGCTGGAATTCTCTTCTATCTTCTTCTTTTCCTTTTTGATTTCTCCTTCCTCTCCTTCCACTCACTGCGGTCAAGAATCTGGGAGCCTTACAAGTACGCAAGACGTTTTCTCAAGAAGAACACGGATCAGCTCTTCCAGGATCTCTCTAATGAGAAGGACAAACTTTTTTCCTATATCTATTCCGCAAGGAAAAACCATGTGCAGTTAAAGAATGACATCAAGGATTTTTCTAAGCTCTCCTCCTCTTATATCGACTTTAAGTCCATCAAGGAAGTTAAGAAAAAAGAAAAAGGAAAATTCTATCGCTTCCTTCATAATAGGAAAAACATTCTGGCCACCTTATCCGCCATAGCCAGGATTGTCCTTTTTTCCCTGTTTCTTGTCGCCATCAACCACGGAGGAACCCTCTAATGGGATATTCATTCAAAGGAAAAAGGTATTCCACCGCTGCCGACTTTGCCATGGACAGGTACCTCTCCCCAAGGGAAAGCTTAGAGGAAAGGAAGAAAAAGGCCTGGCAGGACTTTCTTAGGAAGGAAAGCAGGGAGAAAAGGAACGCCATCAGCCACCTTCTTCTTCTTTCCTATCCGGCAGACATTCTTGTCTACAAGGCTGGGGAAATCCTGAATCCCTTTAGGACCATCCGGATAAACCGTCGGATTTTTTCCTCCTATCAGGAACTTGGGGAATCAAGGCTCTCCACTTCACCTGGAACAGACCCCGTCCTAAGGGAACTTGTCCACCATAACGGAATAAGCGAACATAGGCGCCTTTCCTCCTACAGAGAAAGAAACAGGGACCTCTATAAAAAAGTGAAAAGAAGGGAAAAACAGGGAAGCATCGACCTTCAGTACGCCTATTTCTCCCTTGGCTATCTTCTTTCCGGGGAAAAAGAGCTTTTCTTCAAGGGAAAGAAATACAGGAATATCTTTAATCTGACTTACTACCTGCTCAAGGAAAACAAGGCCGAGGAGTATGGTTCCTATTTTTCCAATTCCCCGCTTTTGAAAGTCTATAGTGAATTGGCAGAAGACGGAAAACAGGTGGAAGAGTTCCTTCATCTCTGCAAAAAGCGGGAAGAAAGCGAAGAAAAACTGAATCAGTACCTGAGGAGACGGAAGAAATAATTTCCTTTTCCCAGTTGCCGGAAAAGAGTAAGGGACCCTATAATAGTAGAAAGCAGCCTGCCGAGGTCAGTCCATGGATTATCAAGATAGAAAAGCAAGGTGGCTAAGTTCCCCGCTTGTCAGTGACAAGGAAAAAGATGAGATCAAGTCTGCCTCCGTCCCCAGGCAGAAAGAAAGGTTCGGCGAAACGCTGTCTTTTAAAGAGAACGGAATCAGGGCAAAAAGGGGGATAGGTCCAGGGCGCATCAACCGTCTGACCATAGCCCGCGCAACCTACATCGTCTCATCTTATTTGCTCACCTGCTATGGCGATCTGACGAAAAAGCAGGGAAGGATAGTCGCCATGGACACCCGGGAGGGATCTTCTCTTTTCCAGGAAGAAGCCGTCAAGGTTCTAACCGGTTTAGGAATCAAGGTCTACACCTTCCATGACCCCCATCCTACACCACAAGTTTCCTATGCCATACGGAAACTTATGCTCGCCGGCGGAATCAGGATTACCGGAGGAAACAATCCAAAGGGATATAACGGATTCCGATTCTTTGACAAAGACGGGGTGGAAGCCTTAGGAGACTGCCTAAACAAGATTGCCCGCCTTTTTTCCCTCCTGCCTGACGAATTGTCCCTCCCCATAGGAAAGGAAAAGGCAGATGTCATCTTCCTGGATGAAACGCCTTCCTTTGACGAAGAATTCCTGGCAAAAGAGAGGGAGACCTCTCTTTACAAGGACTTCTTTGTCGGCAAAAAGAAGACAAAGATTGTTTTTTCCCCTCATGGGGGATGCACCTGTTCATTAGGGCCTAAGCTTCTCCAAAGGGCAGGCTACGAAGTAAAGACGACGGCGGGGGAAGATTATTTCAATCCTCCCCTTTCTAATGTCTCCTGCCTGAATCCTAATAGCGAGGAAGCCTTTGAACAAAGCCTCTTAGAAAGGGTGAGACTTAACGGAAAAGGAAACCGGTATAACCTTATTCTCGTCTGCGACGAAGAGGGGGAAAAGGCCGGGATTGCCTTTATCAATCAAAAAGGAAAAGCGGAAAGGCTTAAGGAAAACCAGTACAGGGCACTCTTGACTGATTTTCTCCTTGGTACACTGAAAAGACGAAAGCTTCTTCCCATCAACGGAGTAAGGGTGGACACGCTTACCACCTCTTCCCAAGGAAAATGGATTGCCTCTTCCTATAACGTTAAGACACGGACGGTGGAAAACGAAAGGAAGTACATGGGTGCCTTAATCCGGAAAATCCACAGGGAGGAGCAGACCTTCCTTTTTGGCTATGGGGAATCTTCCGGGGTCCTTCTCTCTTCCTTTGTCCGGGACGGGGATGCCTTGGAGACTAGGCTTTCCCTAAGCGACAGGTGTGAATATTATCTAAGAAAAGGACTGACCTTGGATCTTGCCTATAAGGAGCTTTGTGAAAAGACAGGGACTTATTTTGAGGATAAGGCAGTTTTTGTCTTTGATGGCATTAAGGGAAGAGAGGAGAGGATAAATAAGCTAGACTTGCTTAGAAATCACCCCTTTACCCAAATCAGCGGATACCCGATCAGGAAAAGGGATGATTATAAAAGACGGAAAGTCTTCCTTCCTAAGGCAGGAGGATTCATCGACAGGGAGGGGAACGACATTTCATCCTTGGATTGTCTCAAGTTCTTCTTTAGTCCCGGAGGTTTCCTTGTCCTTAAGCCAAGGGAAAATAGTCCACAAAGGGAAATCTATCTTGAATTAGTCGATCTTAGCCAAAAAGACGGGGAAAAGAAACGGGAGGAAATCCTGTCTGAACTAAAAGATAAAATGGGGCTTGAATGAAATGGCTATCGTAAAATCTTTCGCCTTTCTTGCCGTCTTTTTCTTTCCTTCCCTTCCCCTAGCCGTGCAGCCAAGAGTCTCTTTCCAGGGCAAAGCTTTTGACGCAAGCCAACGGCTGGATTTTACTGACTCTACCCAAGAGGAAATCAAGTCTTACTATAACTACGACCTAATCAGCGGACAGAAAGGAAAGCAGAGGAGGAAGTCTCTCTACGATATCATCTCCAAGGACAACACGTTTGTCAGTTATTCCTCCGGCGTCACCAATTGGTACAAGATAACAGACCGGAACTGGGCTCTTAGCCAGACAATAGATCCGGCCACTTATCGTTTCAGCGATGACGATAAGATAGTGGAAGGAAAGCCTGTCTTCTACGAAACAAGGCTCTATTTCGAAGACAATACGACAGAAGAAAAACAGATTAATACCAACATCAACGGATTTTCCCGTAATGAAAATCTGACCAAAGTCGACTGGGTAAAAAAGCAACGTCCGAAGCCGACAGGCGAGGTAAAAAATCCGCCTCAGGTAGACAAAGAGCATGTCTGGGTGAAGAGCCACGGCTTTTCTCCCTCGAGAGACCCTACAAAAGGAGCTGGCACAGACCTTCACCATCTTATTGCGGCAGATCATAACACGAACAACAGACACAATGATCTCTACTATGGAGAGGTTGCCGACCATCAAAGCAGCGATACCGATATCATAAAGTGCGTCTATGCCGACGGAACAACCGATGTGTCCGGTTGGATTGGAAAAACCAGTCAGGGAGAGACTTGCTTTGAACCGACCGACAAGTGGAAGGGAGACATCGCCAGAGCCCTTCTTTATAGGGGTGTAAGATACTCAAACTACCTTGCCACCAACACGGAGTCCGAACCCTATCTTGAACTGACGGATGACATCACGAAAAAAGACGACAATGACCACTACCATGGCGTCTTCCACAATCTCTCCACTTTTCTGAAGTGGAACAAATCCGATCCCGTCGATGAGTATGAAAGACACCGGAACAATCTCATCTATAAGAACGTACAGAATAACAGCAATCCTTTCGTTGACTTCCCTTCCTGGGCAGATCAGGTCTACGCCCCGGATTCACCCGATATTCCTTCTACGGATTCAAAGACAAGCGAGAAGCCCTCGGCCGGCGAAAGCACATCGGAGTCGGAGAAGCCATCTAAAGGCAGCAGCAATGATTCTCCCCAAAAGTTTTTTGAGCTGGATAAACGAAAGATGATTCTTCTTATCGTTTTAGCCGTCATCCTTTTCATCTTTGTCTGCCTAATCCTTTATCTGCTGACAAGAAAAAAGAAGCAAAAGCCGAGAAAAGGAAACTATAATAAGAAAAAGAAGTCTGGCAATCAAAAAAAGAAAAAATAGGAGGACGAATGTCTATGGAAGAAGAAAAGAAAGAAGCCGTCGTAAAACAGGAAGAAAAGAAGGAAGAGGAGAAAAGCACCAAGAAAGGGAACTCTTTCACTAAATTCTTCCACAAGAGGGGAAAGTCCATCTCGGACTCAAACCGGGAAAGCAAAATCGAGAACGCCTATAAGCAAAGCACTGGCGTCCAGGAGTTCCTTCTCTACGTCGGAAACGGAGTCTTCAACAGCCATTCCTATTTTGGAAAAATCAATGAAGAAACGAAGGAAGCACTGGTCTACGGAAAATTTAATGAAAGCGATTTCCCGCCCTATGGTTGCATCCTCTCAACCATCCCTGCCGACCGGGATAAGGAGCTTCCAAGACGGTTCTATGTGACTAAGTCAGACAACACAAAAAGGGTCAGTGTCACCATCAGGGAAAATAACGGAGAGGGTGAAAAGGCAGAAAAGACCTATGAACGTCCGGCGACCCTTCTTACGTTAGATCCTGCCTTAAAGGAAGTCGAAGTCATCAAAGTCGGAAACACCTATTATGAAAAGCTGAAAAAGTAAGCAGAAGAAAAGGGGGCTAGCCCCCCTTTTTTTCTAGAAGAACGCTTGGTCGATGGCATCAAGAAGATAATAAGGAGGGTTGTACCCTCGCTTGACAGGAACCCCTTTTTCCTCAAAGAACTCCCTTTTGAATCCAGGATGGTGCTTCTCACTGACTTCCTTAAGAATAAAATCCGCATTCCTCAGGAACACTTTCTGATGGCTTTTGAACGACACAAGGAAAAATCCGATTCCGCCAAGAGAGCGGATAAAACGGAGATGGTCATATTGCTGCGGTCTTATCCTATGGTAGGGGACAGAGTCATGAATGGTCTCCTTGCATTCAAAGTCGATGTACCTTCCCTTGTAGATACCGACATAGTCGGTAGTGGACTTTTCTTCGAAATAGGCTTCGCTGATCATCCCTGGATGTTCCTTGCTCCTTTTAACGACCTTAATTGGGGTAGGACGCTTGTATATATCAGCAATTCCCTTTGATCGATAGAAGTCGCATGTTTTAGAAATATCGGATTCGAAATGCCTTCCCCTGTTGCTTCTTATCAAGGAATCACGTGCGCGTTCATTTGCTGTTCTATTCTTTGACTTCCGTCTGTCTACCGTCGTTTTCTTTTGGACAAGGATCCTCTTGCGTCCATCGGGATAGTTAATCATATTCAAAGGCTAAAAGCCGATTTTCCTTTTCAGAATCTCGCTGGTGAAATTCTGGGGACGTGCGGAAAGCTCAAGAATAAGAAAGAGGTGTTTTGTCTCTTCCGGGCCGAGAATCTGGAACCAGCCCTTGAACAGGTTCCTTAGCTGTTCATGGACCTTTTCCAAATAACGTATTCCTTTTTCCGTAATGGCGACAAAAACCTGCCGGCGGTTTCCACTATCAAGTTCACGGGTAATGAACCCCTTCTTTTCCAGAGTCCGAAGGTTGGCTGCCACATCCGGTCTTGTCGTCCTAAGATCATCGGCGATAACAGAGGGGTGGGAATTAGGATGGCTGGAAAGATAGACCAGTACGCGGTAATCGGTCTGGAAAAGACGGGTAAACCTTTCCAAGGCTCCGACATCTCTGATCTTGACGACAAGTTCCCTAAGATGATTAATGTCTTCTGTCAGCTCCTCGGGAGACAATTCGAATTCTTCGTTTTTCTTTCCCATTGGCTTTCCTCCTCGGATTTGTGTCCATTATAAAATAGAAAAGAAAAAAGCAAAAGCGGACATCCTAGCCGGATGCCCGCTTTTTCTTTACCTAGAAAGAGGAGAAAATTAACGGGAAAGATAGTCCCTGATTGCCTTGGCAGCCTTACGTCCGGCACCCATGGCAAGGATGACCGTGGCGGCACCGGTAACGGCATCGCCGCCGGCAAAGACACCATCCTTGGTCGTCTCGTTCGTGTCCTCATGGACGATTAGGCAGCCATGGGGATTAGTCTCAATGCCAGGGGTCGTGGATTTAATTAGCGGATTCGGACTTGTGCCGATGGCAATGATGACGCAGTCGCAAGGAATGGTATAAATAGCATCCTTGTCCTCTTCAAGGGAGACCGGAACAGGACGGCGACGTCCGGAGGCATCCGGTTCGCCGAGTTTCTGCTTCTGGACTTTGATTCCGGTGACACAGCCATAATTCGGATTATAGTCCGGGGCACGGCGGGAAGGAGATCCTTTCGTGTCATAGACAATCTCAACCGGATTACGGAGAAGATCGAAGACCACGCCTTCTTCCTTGGCATGTTCGATTTCTTCCTTACGGGCAGGAAGTTCGGCGAGGGAACGGCGATAGACACAGGTCGATGTCTCCGCACCGAGACGGAGAGGAGTGCGAAGGGCATCCATGGCGACGTTTCCGCCACCGACGACAACCACATGTTTGGCATGCTCAATCGGCGTCTTGCTATCTTCCTGATAGGCTTTCCTTAAATTGACACGGGTAAGGTACTCGTTGGCGGAATAAACGCCTTTGGCGTTCTCGCCAGGGATTCCGAGGAACCGGGGCAGACCGGCACCAGTGCCGACGAACACGGCCTCGAAGTGGTATTCCTTCCTTAATTCATCGATGGAAAGGACACGGCCGATGACCCTATCGGTGAGGATAGTGACACCCCTTGCCTTCAATCCCTCGATTTCCTTCTGGACAATCGCCTTAGGAAGACGGAATTCCGGGATACCATACCTTAAGACACCTCCAGCGACATGGAGGGCTTCAAAAATCGTAACCTCGTATCCAGCCTTGGCAAGGTCATAGGCGCAGGCAAGACCGGAAGGACCGGAACCGATAACGGCTACCTTATGGCCGTTCTTCTTGATTTCCCTCTTGATAGGCTTAGCGTGTTCGCGATGGTAATCGGCAACAAAGCGTTCAAGACGGCCGATGCCGACGGATTCGCCCCTCTTAGGCTTTCCATCTTCCCTGACAACCTTTCCGCCTTCGCGGACAGGCATCTTATGACGCAGACACTCTTTCTCGCACTGACTCTCCTGCGGGCAGACACGTCCACAGACGGCAGGAAGGGAGGAGGAACGGGAAATGACTTCGAACGCTTTTTCAAAATCGCCTTTGGCAACTTCGGAAATAAAACCAGGAATATCGATGTGGACAGGGCAGAGAGGGACGCAGCCCGGCTTCTTGCACTGCCTGCAGCGCTTAGCTTCATCGATTGCCATCTCCTGGGTATAACCGATGGCGACTTCCTCGAAATTATGACGACGGACCTCAGGGGCCTGAGTCGGCCTAGGGTTCTTTGTGTTTCTCCTATTGAACGGCATGACTATTTTCCCTCCTTAAGCAGGTTGCACTCGTTCTCATATGCCTTATGTTCCCAGCCGGAATACCTGGTGTTCCGTTCCCTGGCGGAATCGAAATCCACTTCCCAGCCGTCGAAATCCGGGCCGTCAACGCAGGCGAATTTCCTCTTTCCGCCAACCCTGACACGGCAGCAGCCGCACCTTCCGGTGCCATCAATCCTAATCGGGTTCCTGGAAACAACAGTCTTAATGTTGTATTTCTTGGTCAGGATGGCGATGTTCTTCCTCATAATGATAGGCCCGATGGCGATGACTTCATCGAACTGGTTTCCTTCTTTCTGACGGCGAAGGATTTCCTTCTCCAATCCCTGGGTGACAAAACCTTTTTCTCCCCAAGTGCCATCGTCGCTCATTTTGACGAAAATCGAAGAGCAATCCTCAAATTCCTTCTCGAGAATGACAAGTTCTTTGTTGCGGAAGCCGGCAACCGAAGTAACCTCGGCACCAAGCTCATGGAGTTTATAGGCAAGCGGGTAGGCAATGGCGCATCCGGCACCGCCGCCGATAATGGCCACATGCTTGAGGCCCTCTAACTCACTAGGACGTCCTAAAGGTCCGACAAAATCAGCAAGTTCATCACCCTCATGCTTCTGGCTTAATTCAAGGGTTCCTGCACCGACAATCTGGTAGATAATGGTGACGGTTCCCTTTTCCGGATCTTCCCCGGCAATGGTGAAAGGAAGACGCTCGCTGTCGCTATTGGCACGGACAATGACAAACTGTCCCGGCTGTGCCTTTTTGGCGACAAAAGGAGCTTCGACGACAATGCGGACGATAGTAGGATTGAGATCATCTCGTTTCAAGATTTTGAACATGTTACCTCCAACAGGTTTTCTCGTGTTTTATTCTAATCCTTTTTCTTTTCTTTTTTCTACCTTTTTTAAGAGTTATTGAAGAAAAAAGAAGCTGAGGTTTTTAAAAAATAGACAAATTCGGAAAAATTGCCTGTTGTTCTGAAAAAACAGAAAAAAGGAAAGAAAAAGTGTATAATTCTGTTTAGGAGAAATGTATGGCCCCTAAACTCATTCTTGACGCAAATAAAATCTACCATAAAGAATTCCAGGGAACGAAGCCTGGATACAATGCACTCCAGGTGGATACTTTCCTTGATTTCGTCATCCGTGACTATGAGTCGATGGAGGATTATGTCAAAGAAACAGACGCCAAGGAAAAGGAGCTTCAGAACAAGATTGACTTCCTTAATGAAAAGCTGAGGAAGGCGGAAGCGGAAAACGAAACCAGGAAGGCAAAATTCGCCGGTATCGCCACCGATAGTACCCCTTCGCTGAACAATCTTGAGCTAGTCAAGAAGATATCCAAATATGAAGAAGCTCTTAAGAAAGCCGGCATTGATCCGAAAAGTGTGATCTGATTCCTATTTAATTCATCCGGTCCGGATAGCTGCTGGGAGTTATTGCTCCTAGAGGAAAGTCCATGCTCGCGCCATCTGTGATGATGACAGTGTTTGTTGCTAGGTCAATCAATAAGCCTAGGCAGGGAGGAGTCCCTGACGGCCGGGAAGAATCTAAGCCCTCGGGTAGGATGTCTTCCCTATAAAAGCTCCACAGTGACGAAACTAAGGGAAACCTTAGGAATGAAACGTTGGAAAGCCCCGCAAGCGAGAAACCTAAATTTTGGTAAGGGAAGTCATATGGGGAATTCGAACCCAGAAGACAGGCATTCATGCCTAGATAAATTGCTATCCTCGACAAAACATGGCTTACAGGACCGGATACTCGTTTATCCTGAATTATCCCGGAACAGAGAGAGGAAACAAAAATGAATACACCGAATAAGATTACGACGGCCCGAATCGGACTCGCCCTAGTTAGGATTATTTTCTTCTCCCTCTCCTTTATCCCCACTTCCTCTTCTTTTGCTCCGGAAATCGTCCTGGCCGGCTTCCATTGCGGCTTTTCCTGGATTGACCTTGTCTGCTTCGTTTTATTCATTGTTGCGGCATCGACCGATGCCATTGACGGAAAAAGGGCGAGAAAGAACGGACTTGTCACCGACCTAGGGAAGTTTCTCGATCCCTTCGCCGACAAATTCCTTGTCGATTCCGCCTTCATCCTCCTTTCCTGCCGGAAAGACTTTGCCGGCCACTATCAGGTTCTTCCCCTTCTTGCCGTCCTTCTTGTTGCAAGAGATCTTGCAAGGGACGGGCTAAGAAGGACGGCAGCAGGGAAAGGGAAGATCCTGGCTGCCAATAGGTATGGAAAAGTGAAAACCGCCGTGGAAATGGGGCTTATCCCCGTTCTTCTGCTAAATGGCTTTCCTTTCTCTCTTTTGAATTTCACTTCCGGTTTTGAGTCTTGGAAGAATAACCGCTTTTCCTATACATACATCATCACCAACATCCTTACCCTCGTTTGCCTGTTCTTCTCCCTGTTTTCCTTTGTTATCTATGTTAGGCAGAACAAAGAAGTTCTGACAGAAAAAGACGGAAAGAAGGAATAGTCCAATGGAAAGAAAAGATTTACTTGATTCGTTAAGGGAGAAAAAAGCCCACCTCTCTTCGAGGGAGTCCTTGACCGGTGGAAGGTTTGCAAGTGCCTTCACTTCTATCCCCGGAGCGAGCAATGTCTTTGCCGGAGCAGCCGTCACCTATACGGACAAGGCAAAGGAAAAGTTCGGTGTCAAGGTTTCCACGATTGATCAATATGGTGCCATTTCGGAGCAGACGGCAAAGGAAAGGGCCATCGAGGCTTCCCTGTTCTTCAACACGGAATGCTCGGTTTCCTTTACCGGAAATGCCGGACCTAGTGCAAGCGAAAATAAGCCTGTCGGCTTAGTGTATATTGCCATTAAGGTCTTTGACAAAAGGAATGTGTACGAGCTCCATTTAAAGGGAGACAGAGATTCTATCCGCCGGGAGTGCGTAGATTTTGCCTTCCTTGAGAGGAAACAGAGGCTAGACGAAACTTCTTTTGGAAAAAAGGAAGAAAGCAGTCCCATATAAGATAGAGGTCAACAAGAATGAAAGACAAGAAAACAGATCAGACGAAAGAGGTTCAGACACCTGTCGACACCGAAAAGGACAAAGCCGTAGAAGCAACGATCAAGGAAATCCGTTCCTACTTCAATGACAAGGGAATCATCAGGAAAAGGGGAGACCAGGAGACAGTCAATGTCGGAGTCATTCCAACCGGTTCCCTCCTTATCGATTCTGCTTTAGGTGTCGGAGGATATCCGAAAGGAAGAATCATCGAAATCTATGGGCCGGAATCTTCAGGAAAAACTACCTTGGCTCTCGAAGCCATTGCCTCGGTACAGAAACTCGGAGGTAGAGCAGCCTATATTGATGCCGAACATGCCATCGATCCGGAATATGCCAAGAACCTTGGTGTAGACATCGATGACTTGATTCTTTCCCAGCCTGATTATGGCGAACAGGCAAGGGAAATCACCGACAGGCTTGCAAAGTCAGGAGCCATCGATCTGATTGTCGTCGATTCGGTTGCTGCCCTTGTCCCTAAGGCAGAGTTGGAAGGAACCTATGAAGACTCTTCCGTTGGCCTGCAGGCCCGGTTGAGGTCTAAATCGCTGCGGAAACTAGCCGGCGTTCTGTCCAAGTCTAGCTGCACCATCATCTTTATCAACCAGCTGCGGGAGAAGGTCGGTGTCAGGTATGGAAACCCGGAAACGACGACAGGCGGACGGGCATTGAAGTTCTATGCCACCATCCGGATTGAAATCCGCCGGGCGGATGCCATCAAGCAGGGGGACAAAGTCATCGGAAACAGGGTCAATGTCAAGATTGTCAAAAACAAAGTTGCCGCCCCTTACCGGAGCTGCAAGGTAGAACTCATCTTCGGACAGGGAATCTCTGCCGAACACGAACTTGCCCAGCTTGCCGTGGACTACGGCTTCATCGAGAAATCCGGAAGCTGGTTCTCCTATAACGGAGACCGGCTAGGGCAGGGAATCACCTCTGTCTACGACTTCCTGAAGAATAACCCCGAAGCCGCCGAGAAAATCGAAGATGCGGTCAAGGCAAAAAGGAGCGGAAAGCCAATTACCGAAACCACCGTTGCCTAAAGAGGAAAGGGCGCCCTAGGGGTTGCCCTTTTTCTTCCGCAACGTTTTTTCCGATAATTCCTATTTCCTCAGGGCGGAGGATATCTTATAATAAACAGAGCACCATATCTCCGAATAGGGTGCACTGAAAAGATTTCCGTAAAAATTTATTCATTTCATCCGTTTACTATACAGACGTTTCCGGCTTGTTATTTCAATCTTTTTAACGAGGGGACCAAAGGGCGTAGTGGTTCCTGATTCTCGACTATGCTCAGAAAGGCTAACCATGATTTATTTAGGGTATATTTTATTTGGTGTTGCAGCATTGGCCGCGTTGCTTTTCCTCTTCTTGTTCCTGAAGTCGGAAAAAGCCAACAAGAAACTGAAGGAAGAGAAGGAGACCGATACAAGGAAGGCTAAGCAGGTTCTTGCCGATGCCGAGGCAAAGGCAAAGACCATCCTCTCCTCCTCAGAAGCAGAGGCAAAGAAAAAGGCAGATGGCCTTATTCTGTCCGCCAAAGAACAATATGATAAGACGAATGCGGATTTGGAAGAACGGAAGCAGGCTGTCGTCGTCAAAGAGACAAAGCTTGAGCAGAAGGAAGCATCTTTGGATAAACGGGAAGATGCGATTATCAATCGGGAAACTCTTCTTGACAACCAGAAAACCGAGCTGAATCAGCGTAGGGACGCTCTTACGATTAAGGAAAAGGACGTCCAGGACAAGTTAGACTCCGTCCTTGGCGAACTGCAGAAGATTGCCTCGATGACTGAGGAACAGGCGAAAGACGAACTCAGGAAACGGGTGGAAGAGAAGGAAAGGAAACGGATTGCCCTCTATGAGGCACAGAAGGAAGCTGAGGCACAGTCCATGGTGGAGGACAAGGCAAAGACTTTGATGGCCCTAGCCTGCGAAAAGTACGCACAGGATGTCACCAACGAACGCAATTCTTCCACGATTGCCCTCCCTAATGATGACAGGAAGGGACGGATCATCGGCCGTGACGGACGGAACATCAAGTCAAGGGAAGGACTTTTCGGTGTCTCCCTGATTATCGACGACACGCCGGAGACTCTGACCGTATCCTGCTTTGATCCTATCCGCCGCGAAAAGGCAAAGCTTACGCTGGAAGCCCTGATTAAGGACGGACGCATACAGCCAGGACGAATCGAAGACCTCTATTCCCGAATCAGTAAGGAATTCGATGAGAATCTGAGAAGAATCGGTGAACAGACAGTATTCAAGCTCGGACTTCCTCGCAGGAACCCCGGCCTTTATCCTTACATCGGCCGTCTGAAGTATCGTACCTCCTATGGACAGACCGTCCTCGACCATTCCATCCAAGTCGCCTATCTCTCCTCCGTCAGGGCAAGCGAACTAGGTCTTGATCCAGTAAGGGCAAAGCGGGCCGGTCTTCTTCACGACATCGGAAAAGCCATCGATGCCGAGAGGGAAGGAAGCCATGTCCAGCTCGGTTCTAGGCTGGCCAAGAAATTCAACGAGCCTGACATTGTCATCAACGCCATCGAATCCCACCATGGGGATGCCCCGAAGAAGTATCTTATCTCTGAGCTTGTCACAGCGGCCGACACTCTCTCTGCCGCCCGTCCCGGCGCCCGCTCGGAGCAGCTGGAGACCTATATCAAGCGTCTACAGCAGCTTGAGAAGATCTGCTCGGAATGCAAGGGCGTGCAGTCTAGCTATGCCTTACAGTCCGGACGTGATTTGCGTGTCAGGGTCAATCCGGACCTCGTCAGTGACGAAGATGCCAAGGCGATTGCCATCCAGGTCCGCGACAAAATCGAGGAAACAAGGCAGTTCCCCGGACAGATCATCGTTACGGTCATCCGCGAAAAACGGTATCAGGAAACAGCAAAGTAAATGTCCGTCAATATTCTCTTTTTTGGGGATATCGTCGGTTCCTTGGGCCGGAAGGGAGTAGAAGACTTTCTTAAGGCGAAGAAGGAAGCAAGGGCAGTCGATTTTGTCATCGCCAATGGTGAAAATGCAACCCATGGACATGGCAGGTCCTTTGCCTATTATAATGAGCTTACCGCCTCCGGCGTAGATGTCCTGACAAGCGGAAACCATTTCTTCAACTGCAAAGATGTCTTCTCCTATTCCCAGAAAAGGGTCAAGGCAGTCCGTCCAAGGAATCTTGACAAAGATGCCCCCGGAGTGGGAAGTCGCCTCTTTTCCGTCAAAGGAAGGAAGATACGGGTCTCCAACTTCCTTGGACGCTCGTTCATCTATAGGGGTCAGGGCAATCCTTTCTATGCCTTCGACCGAAGGTACAGAAGCGAGGATGAGGGCGAATTGAACATTGTCGACTTCCATGGGGAAGCCACGGCAGAGAAAAGAGCCTTCGCCGAATATGTCGACTCAAGAGCCTTGGCGGTCATCGGAACCCATACCCATGTGCAGACAAATGATCCAAAGCTTCTGTCTAAAGGGACTTTCTTCCTTACCGACGTTGGGAGGAACGGACCATATGATTCCATCATCGGTGATAAGAAGGAAGGGATTATCCACAAGACAATGACCGGAATGCCTTCGCCAAGGGAAGTCTGCGAAAAAGGAAGAATCCAAATCAATGCCGTCCTTCTAACCGTCAATGAAAATACGCATTGTGTCGAATCCTATAAGCTGATAAACGAAACAAGGAGGGGAAGGTGATATCCTTCCCTTTTTTCTTTGTTTTTTACAAAAAAATAAATATTTGAAAAGAACGGCAAAAAGTATATAATGGAACAAGAGAGGTTATATCTTTATGGCAACATTAAAAGTCAGTGGAAAAACTCAGATTCAGAAGTTAGCCGGAGCCATCGCAGGCAACATTCGTCAGGAAGGCTATGCCGAGATCTCCCTAGTTGGTGCTTCTGCACTTAACCAGGCTGTCAAGGCCTGTATCGTCGCCCGTCGTTTCTTAAAGGACGATGAGACTCCGAGTGATATCGCCGTCCAGCCGGAATTCATCAGGCAGAACTTTGCCGAACCGACCAGCGAGGAAAGCCGCGAAGTCACGACCATCAGGCTTCACATCAACAAGGTTCCTTTTGATCCTGCCCACGCCGTTTCTTCCGAAGTCCCTTCCCACAAGGAAGAGGGTGAAGAAGAAGCAAAGTAGTTCTTCACCGATTCTGAAATGAAAGTCCGTCTCATCTCGCTGCCTGATCAGAAGGCAGCCGGCAGACGGAATCCCAACAGCGAAATCCGGTACAAACAGGCTCAATTAGTGCCTACGTCTTTCCTTACCTCTTGGGGGCGGGGAAAGACTTTTTGTATCAGAACGTATGGCTGCCAAGCCAATGTCCGGGATTCCGAAATCATCCGTGGTCTGCTCCTTTCCATGGGAAGGAAGGAACAGGATGGTTTTTCTTCTGCAGACAGGATTCTATTCAACACCTGTGCCATCCGGGAAAACGCCGAAAACCATTTGTATGGTGAGCTTGGCCGGGCAAAGGATGCCTTTAGGAAAAAAAAAGACAGGGTCATTGCCATCTGCGGATGTGTGAGGCAGGAAGAGGCCGCAGTCAAGTATATTCTTGAACATTTCCCCTTCGTCTCGATGATTTTCGGAACGAACAACATTACTTCCTTCTATGACAATCTCGAGTCCGTTTTAAAAGATAAAAAAGGAATCATTGACGTATCGGCAAACTCCGACCTTGTAGAAGAAGGCCTGCCCGAAGATAAGGCCTCCCGGGAAAGCAAGGTTACCGCCTTTGTCAATATCAGGTACGGATGCGATAAGTTCTGCACCTATTGCATCGTTCCCTTTACCCGGGGAAGAGAAAGAAGCCGGAAGAAGGAAGACATCCTTGCGGAAGTCAACTGTCTGAAAAAGGAGGGCTACAAGCAGGTTACCCTTCTTGGCCAGAATGTCGATGCCTACGGAAAGGACTTCGGAGACAGCTATGCCTTTGCCGATCTTCTAGCGTCGGTGGCAGAGACTGGAATCGACCGGGTGCGTTTTGTCACTCCCTATCCAAGTGACTTCAAGCCTGTCGTCTTTGATGTCAGGGCCAAGTACAAGAATATCAGGCCTTTTCTCCACCTTCCTGTGCAGTCGGGATCAAATTCCGTTCTGAAAAGAAGGAACCGCCGCTATACGCGGGAACAATATCTGGATATTGTCCATCAGCTCCGGGAAAGACTTCCGGATGTCTTTCTGACGACGGATATCATTGTCGGTTTCCCGAACGAAACGGACGAGGAATTTGCCGATACCCTTTCCTTAGTCAAGGAAGTCAACTATGATTCCGCCTTTACTTTCATCTTCTCTCCGCGTCCTGGAACGCCAGCCTACTTCAGGAAGGATGAGACTCCTAGGGAAGTCAAGCATAAACGCTTTGATGCCTTAAAAGCCCTCATTGACACTCAGGCCCAGAAGCGTGCCGAGGAATTTGTCGGAAAGGAGGTCGAAGTCCTCTTCGAGAAAGTATCGGAAAAAGACCCAAGCAGGATTTCCGGTTATGACCGTCACAATAAGCTCGTCCATGTCAAGGGGGATTCCTCCCTCATCGGACAGATCCGCAGGGTCAAGATAAGGAAGTCACACACCTATTCCCTTATCGGGGAGCTTCTCTAAGATGAGGGATGAAGACAGGCTCAGGGCAAAGGCCGATTCCCTCATTAAAGATCTGAAAACAGTGGATTGTCTTCTCCTCTATAAGAAGCTGAAGAAAGAAGTGGAAGACAATCCCCGGTTATGCCGGATAGATAGGCAGAGAAAGAAAGTCCAGGCGGGGCTTAAGTTTCTCCCTCCGGAAAAGAAAAAAGAAGCCTACCTAGCGGCAAAGAAGCTGCAGGAAGAGTACGATAGCGATCCGCTTCTTATCAACCTTAAGGCACAGGAGAAGGAAGTCAAAGACAGGATTGCTATTCTGACGGAAGAAAAGTTCTAATCTTTCCTTCCGTCTTTTTTCCAATCAGGGGGTGACTAGTCTATAATGGAAAAGAAAGAGAACATGGCAAAGAAAAGCTCATCGACGGCAAATAGTTTTACCCCTAGGGTAGAGCAGTATATTTCCTTCAAGAAGAAGTACGGCGACAGGATTATCTTTTTCCGTATCGGGGATTTCTATGAAAGGTTCAGGGAAGATGCGGAGCTTGTCTCCCGGGAGCTACAGCTCTATCTGACCAAAAAAGCATGTGGAAACGGAAAGACCATCCCTAGGTGTGGAATCCCTCATCATGCCTATCTTTCCTATGCACAGAAGCTTATCGACCATGGTCATAAGGTTGCCATCGTCGAGCAGGTCGAAGATCCTAAGCTAGCCAAGAAGCTTGTCAAACGCGATGTCATTCAGTTCATCACTCCGGGGGCAAATTTAGACCCGAACATCAAGGATAATATCTATATTGCCTCTCTTGAACTAAGCTCTGCACAGGCTTTTCTAGCCTATGCCGACATTACGACGGGGGAAAGGAAGGTCCTTTCCAGGGAGAATCAAAAGGAACGGATTCTCGAACGCCTTCTTTCCCTTGATGTAAAGGAACTTGTCCTCAGCACTTCTTTCCCTGCGGATATTGTCAGGTATCTGAAGAAGAATTCCCAAATCTGTATTTCCTATTATAACGATGCCTCTGTCTCCATCGAAACAGATCCCCTGTTTGGAAACCTGAAGGATGATCGGCAGATTGTTCCTTCGGCAAGACTTTATAATTATAGGAAGAACAGGGAAAAGCGAGACCTCACCTATTTTAAGCCTGTCGAAAACCTGATGGCCGAAAGAAACAGGAAAATCGATTATTCTGCCCAGGCCAACAGGGAACTGACGAAGTCTCTTGACGGAAAAAGCTATGGCACCCTTTACTGGCTTCTTGACCAGACAAGGACGCCTAGGGGGTCCCGTTATCTGAAAAGCGAAATCATCTCCCCAAGTGCAAACGAAACGGAAATCACTTCCCGTCTGAACAAGACAGAATGCTTCCTTGACCACTTTATCGAGCGGGAAAAGCTCCGTGAGGAACTCTCCCACGTCTTTGACAGGGAACGTCTGATTGCCCGGATGGGGTATAGGAATTCCAACGGACATGATTTGCTTCAGCTGAAGAAGTCCCTTCAGATTATTCCCCGGATTAAGGAAATCCTTAGGACAATCAAGGACTGTGATGACCTAGAAGAAATCAAAGACGGGCTTGGTGACTTTTCCTCTCTTTCCGACCTTCTTGAACGAAGCCTGGATGAAAACTGCCCTTTGACGATCACCGAAGGGGGGATCTTCAAAAAAGGGTACAATCCTCAGCTTGACGAACTGATTGAAAGGACTGACAACAGCAAAGAGTGGCTGACAAATTTTGAAGCCAAAGAAAAAGAAAAGACCGGTATAAAGAATCTTAAGGTCGGGGAGAATTCCCTCAATGGTTTTTATATCGAAGTGTCCACCGGTTCTCTTCCCCTTGTCAAGCCGGAATTCGGCTACATCCGGAAACAGACCCTTACCACCGGGGAAAGATTCATCACTCCGGAACTGAAGGAAAAAGAAAGCAGGTTCTTCCGTGCCCGGGAAAGCCGGCAGAGCCTTGAGTACTCTCTCTTCAAGGAACTTAGAGCCAAGGTAAGCACCTATACAGACGCCATTCAGAAAGCAAGCACGGCCTTAGCCAATCTCGACTATTATCTTGACCTAGCCTATGTCGCAAGCGAGAACAACTATGTACGTCCTTCCTTTAACGGAAAGAGAATCATCGACGTCAAAGAGGCAAGACATCCGATCAGGGAGAAAGCCAATCCGGGAAGCCTATTTGTCGCCAATGACTACCAAAGGGATCAGGATACGGATGTAATAATCATCACTGGTCCGAATAGGGGCGGAAAGTCTACCTATAGGAAGGAGTTCGGACTGCTTGCCATCATGGCACAAAGGGGGTCCTTTGTCCCTGCCGAAAAATGCGACCTTCCGATTTTCGATGCCTTATATACCCGCATAGGAGCAAGCGACAATCTCATCAAAGGACAGTCCACCTTCAGGAGGGAGAGGTCGGAAGTTGCCGAAGCTCTGTCTTCTGCAACATCGGACAGCCTGTTCCTGTTTGATGAAATCGGAAGAGGAACTGCCACTTTCGATGGCATGGCCATAGCGGAAAGCATCATCGAATATCTTGTTGCCCATGTCCATGCCAAAACCTTTTTCTCTACCCATTATCATGAATTAATCAAATTAAGCGAAAAGATTTCAGCCGTCAAGAACATCCATTGCGAAGTCAACGAAGATAACGGAAACGTCACCTTCCTTTATAAGAGGAAGCCGGGAAGCAGGGACAAGTCCTATGGTGTCAACGTAGCCAAGCTCGCCGGCCTCCCCGACGAAATCACAACCCGTGCCGCTTCCCTTCTCGCCTCCTTTGAATCAAGAAAGAATGTCGAGGAAAGCCAGATCAAGGAAGTGAAGAAACAAGTGGCCGATAATCCGATTGAGGAAGAGCTCAAGCATCTTGATCCGATGTCTCTCTCTCCCCTGGAAGCCCTAAACTATCTTATTGATCTGAAAAAGAGAATAAAATAATGTCACTTATTCATGTTAGGAGCACAGAGCTTGCCAATCTTATTGCGGCTGGCGAAGTCATCGAGCGCCCCGCAAGCGTCATCAAAGAACTTGTCGAAAACAGCATCGACGCCAAGGCGAAGAACATCTATGTCGGAGTGACCCGTGCCGGAAAAGGAACCATCATGGTCAAAGACGACGGAACGGGAAGGGGGAGAGAGGATGCCAAGCTTTGCTTTGTCCGTCATGCTTCGAGCAAAATCAAAACGGAATTCGATTTAAACCGAATCCACACTCTTGGGTTCCGTGGAGAAGCCATTCCATCTATTGCTGCCGTTTCCCATGTGGTGCTTACAACAAGCGACGGGGTGGGAGTCGGAACCAGAGTGGAATCCAATCCAAATGCTTCGTTGATTGTCCTCGATGCACCAAGCCGGAAGGGGACGATTTTCTCGGTGAGCGATTTATTTTTCAACACGCCAGCCCGTCTGAAATACCTGAAATCGGACCAGGTCGAAAACTATGCCATCATTGAAAGGGTGGAACATAGGGCCCTTGGTTTTCCTTCCATTGCCTTTTCCCTCTCCATAGACGGAAAAGAAATCTTTAAGACTTCGGGAAGAGGAGATCTTCTGGAAACAATTCAGAAGATTTTCGGAAACACGATTGCCCTCTCCCTATACCGCCTTGACTATGAGGGGCTATGCTACTCCTTCCATGGCTACGTCTCCAAACCGGAGGTGAATTATTCAAGAAGAAAGAACGAGCTGACTTTCCTTAACCACCGCTGTATCTATGACTATAAATTCAATAAGGCAATCGAGCAGGCCTACAAAGACTACCTTCCGCCGGACCGCTATCCCTTTGTGGTCCTTGACTTTGACATCGACTCTTCCCTGGTAGACGTAAACGTCCACCCGACAAAGAAAGAAGTCCGAATATCCAGGGAAGACGACAGGGCGAGAGATCTTGTCCGGGAAATCAAATCGGTGCTCTTGGACAAACGCCCGATTTATGCCGCTAACGAAGACGTCAAGACCGCCTATGTCGTCGGGAAGGAAGAGATGAACAATGAGATGGGCAAAAGCTTCTCCTATGCCGATATCCCTCCAAGGAAAGAAGAAAAGCACTATTTCCAGGATTCCCTTCCCCTTCCGAAGACTTTTGAGTCCCATGCCCCCTATACAATAAAAAAAGAAGAGACAGAGACAAAGGAAGAAGCCCCGGTCCAAAGGGATAATTCTTCTCAGAAACCAGTGGTTACGGAGAAGAAGGTTCAGGAAATATTTAATAGTGGAAGCGAGCCACCCCGGGAAGAAAAAACGGAATTGGACGAATTTGCCCGCCCAAGAGACGACTCCGAGTCCTCTTTTCCCGAAAGGCATCCGATCGGACAGGTTCTGCAGACTTATATTCTCTGTGACGCAAAAGACTGTTTCTATATCCTTGACCAGCATGCAGCGGCAGAGCGGATTAACTATGAAAAGACGGAGGCGCTCTTCGCCTCCATCCGCTCCCGCATCGTTCCTCTTTTCCCTCTGATTGTCGATCTCTCTCCGAAAGAGAGGCGGAACTATGACAAAGAACATGCCGAACGATTAAACTCCGTCGGCATTATCACGGAGGAATATCTTGGCAAGGGAGTCAAAGTCGTCGAGATCCCTTCCTTCCTCAATCAGGACAGGGCCGAAAACGTCGTCAGCGACTGTGTCCATTCCTGCCTTAACGACGAAGCCATCGATCCTCTCTCTCTTCTTCATCTTACGATTGCCACCATTGCCTGCAAGAGGTCCATCAAGGCGAACCATATTAGGTCGAGGAGCGAAAGGGAGGCACTGATCAGAGACCTCAGTAAATGCAAAAACCCTGCAAACTGTCCCCATGGGCGGCCAACCAGGATTAAAGTGACGAAAGACGATATCGAAAAGATTTTCCGGAGAAGCGGATTTTGATTTATGTGATTCTCGGTCAGACGGCAAGCGGCAAGACTTCTCTTGCCCTGTCCTTAAGCCGCCGCTATTCCCTTCCGGTCATTTCTGCCGATGCCTTTCAGTGTTTTAAAAGGAGGCAGATAGGAACGGACAAGCCGAAAAGAGAGGAGACTGAAGGGCTTCCTTATTATTTTTATGATGAATATGATCCTGATGAGGAAAGGTCGGTCTTTACCTTCCAGAAGGAATGCCGGAAGATAATCGAACGATACAGGAAGGAAGGGAAAGACATTCTTGTCGTCGGTGGGAATTTTCTCTATGTCAAAGCACTTTTATTTAATTATGTCTTTCCGGAAGAGGAACAGAAGGTTAATCCTTATGAATCTCTCTCTCTCTTAGAAAGGCAGGAACTTCTCCGGAAAAGAAGCAGGAAGGTCTATGAGGAAATCGATCACGAGAACCCGCGCCGTGTCATCCGTGCCCTTCTTCAGCTCGATGAGGGAATCGACCGGGACAAAGTCCGACAGGAAAATGACAGGACACCGATTTATCCTTGTACGTTCCTGAGAATTGATATCGATAAGGAGAAAGGAAACGCCTTAATCGATAAACGGGTAGACAAAAGGAGGGAAGAAGGGTTTGTGGATGAAGTCAAGCGGCTTCTCTCCCTTTATCCCTCTTCCCTCCGTCCATTTTCCTCCATCGGCTACAAGGAAATCATTACGGCCTTAGAGCAGGGAAAGGAAATCGATTCCTCCGTCTTTGATCTGATTAAACTTCATACCCGGCAATATGCAAAAAAGCAGAGAACGGCCCTTCGTCATCAGTTTCCTTCCATCCTGTCCGGTCCGAAAGAGGAAATCGGAAACTTAATCAGTGCCAACATCGAAAGGAAGAAAAAGACCCGGCTTGTCCTTTCTCCGGAGGAAAGGAACAGGATCGAGAAGACGAAAATCCTGTTCTGCGGTCTTGGAGGCGTAGGCGGGGAAGGGGTTCTTTCCCTTACCCGTCTTGGCTTTGTCCATATTGATATCAGGGATAATTGTCTTGTCTCGGCCGATAACCTCAACCGCCAGTCTCTTTTCGCCTACAAGGATATCGGCAGAAAGAAGATTGATGTGGCGAAGGAAAGAAGGCTTGCCATCAATCCCTTAAGGGAAGTGAATTCCTTCTTCAGGAACATTGAAAAAAGGGAAGACCTTCCTTTAGGCCGATACGACATTATCGTGGATGCCATCGACTATGTTCCGGGAAAGGTTGCTCTCTACAGGAAAGCCAGAAAAGACCACTCTTTCTATCTCACTAGCGGTGCCATGGGCTTCCGGTATGATTCCACAAAAGTGAAAAGGGGCGAAGAGAAAGATGCCTTCGACCTTCTCAGCAAGAAATTCAAGAAGGCACTTTCGGAAGAAGGAATCAAAGAAGAGGAAATCAATCAGATTAAAACCGTCTTTGCCTCTTCTGGCCAGCTCAAAGGGAAAAAGGACAGCAATAGCATTGGCTCTCTTTCTACCGTCGGCCCTTCGGCCGGTCTTGCCTTGACAAGCAGGATTATCCAATACATCAGGGAGGAAACCAAACATGAGAACTGATTACGACATCCGTTTATTGGCCGCTAAACTAGGACTGAAGGAAGAAAACCTGATTCCCTACGGGTACGATAAGGCGAAGATAGACACTTCCACTCTTTCCCTAGGAAAAAGAAAGGCGAAGTTGATCCTGACAACTGCCATCACTCCGACTAAGGCTGGAGAAGGAAAGACGACGACCTCCATAGGCTTAGCCGACGGACTGTCCCTTCTTGGGGAAAAAGCGATGGTCTGCCTTCGGGAGCCGTCTCTTGGCCCGGTTTTCGGTGTCAAAGGAGGAGGAGCGGGAGGAGGAGAAGCCGTTCTTTATCCGGAAGAAGACATCAATCTCCACTTCACCGGAGACAGGCATGCCATCACCAGCGTAAACAACCTTATTGCGGCTAGGGCAGACAATAACCTCTATCACCACAGAGAAAATTTCAATCCCCAAAGAAGGGTCTTCCCTCGCTGCAGGGACAGGAATGACCGGGAACTACGGCACATTGTCTGCGTACCGACAGACAGCAAAGGAATCGAACACCAATCCTCTTTCGTCATCACTGCAGCAAGTGAAATAATGGCTATCTTCTGCCTTAGCAAAAGTGAAGAAGACTTCCTTAACCGAGTAGAAGATGTCACAATCGGATACACAAGGGAGGGAAAACCTGTCCTTGCCAAGTCCTTATTGGCAAGAGAAGCCTTCCGGAGATTAATCCATTGTGCGCTTTATCCGAACCTTGTCCAGACAAAGTACCATACCCCTGCCCTTGTCCATGGCGGGCCTTTTGCCAACATCGCCCATGGATGCAGCTCTTATCTTGCCACGGACCTAGCGCTCCGGCTTTCCGATTATGTCGTAACGGAAGCCGGTTTCGGTTCGGACTTAGGTAGGGAGAAATTCAGGGATATCCTCTCCCCCTTAGGAGACTTTAAGCCTGACCTTGTCGTCATGGTAGCTTCCATCCGTGCCTTAAAGCTTCATGGCGGGGTGCCATTTGATGATTTGAAGAAGCCAAATGTCGGTGCCAGGGAGAAAGGGTTTGCCAATTTAAAAAAACACTTAGAGAACGTCTCTTTCTATCATGTTCCTTATGTCGTATCCATCAATCATTTCAAAGATGATAGTGAAGAAGAGATTACAGCCCTTGGTAGTCTTTTGAAAGCAGAGAAGATCCCTTATGCGGTCAATTCCTCCTACCTAGAAGGCCCTAAAGGGGCAAGGGAACTTGCAAAGACCGTCCTTTCTTCTTTGCATTCCACTTCTTCCTCCTATGCACCCTTAGTCACAAAGGAAAGGGGAATCAAGGAAAAAATCAGCTGTATTTCCAAAAAAATCTATGGGGCAAAGGACGTTCTTTATTCACCGGTTGCCGAGGAGGAAATCCGACAGTATGAAAAAGAAGGATACTCCTCTTTCTCCGTGTGCATCTCCAAAACACCGAATTCCCTTTCGGATGATCCTGCCCTTCTTAACGTCCCTAAGGATTTTCTCCTGCATGTGAGAAATACCCGTCTTTTCACCGGTGCCCGGTTCATCGTCCCTTTGACCGGAAAGGTTTTTACTAGGCCCGGCCTTCCTCTCCATCCCTCTGCCGAGAATAGGAGTAAGGAAGGCAAATGATTCTTCTCTCTGGCAAAGACAGGGTGGAAGAAACCAAGGAAAGGATTGCCACCTATAAGAAGCAGCATCAACAGGAACTCTCTTCTTTTTCCTTCTATTTCTTTTCCGACAAGGATGATCTTGGCTCCTTCTATTATCTTCGCTCGCTAAAGAGAATCCTGGAATCTTTTTCCCTTCCTTACGAAGAGGGATTCTATGACAGAGAAAAAAGCGAGGAAGAGAATAGGAGGGAAGTAAAAAAACACGCCGGAAGAAGGCAGACAAGGATCTTCCGTCCTCTCCCCACAAAACGGGAGAAGGAGTTCCTCTCCCTTCTTCAGCCAGGGTATGATCCAGACAGGCTCAGCCTTAACAACCTAGGCCGGCTTTTTTCCGGTGACAGGGATTATCTTCCTGCCACGGTGAAAAGCATCCGAGCCATTCTCCATCATTATCATAGGGACAGGGAAGGAAAACGTGCTGCCGTCATCGGCCGCTCCCTTTCCCTTGGCCTTCCCTGTTTTCTTAGGCTCGGGAAAGAAAACAGGACGGTATCCCTTCTCCATTCCCATAGCCGGAAAGAAGACAGGGAGGACATCATAAAGAAAAGTTCCCTTCTTGTCCTTGCAAGCGGAAAGAAAGGACTTGTCCCCCCTTCCTGTCTGAACAAAGACAGGATTGTCATCGACTGCGGATTTGAAAAAGGCGGAGAGCTTGGTTATCTTCCTTCCGTCTATGCCTATACCCCGGTTCCGGGAGGAGTAGGAGCCCTTACTCCTTACTACCTAATCAGGAACGCAAGGGAAGAGGCCGTCAGAAAAAAATAGATTCCTTTGTTTTTTTCTCTTTTCCTGTCCCATATCAGATGAGATGATCAAGATCACCCATCTGTCTTTTTCTTATAAGGAAAAAGAAATCTTCCATGACTTAAATGCCATCATCCCCGATAAGGGGTTGACCGTCATTTTAGGAAGAAGCGGAGAAGGGAAAACGACTCTTCTATCCTTGCTGACCAAACAGCTTCTTCCGAAAGAAGGGGAAATCAAAGGGATTGAGGAGAAGCCGGCCATTGTCTTCCAGTCTCCCCTTCTTCTTGACTACCTTACCGTCAAGGAGAACGTTTTGCTTCCCTTAAAGCTAAACGGCAAAGAAGAGGAGCAGGCTGCCCTTACCGCGCTAAGAAAGACAGGAAGGGAGAAAAGGGCAGACCGTTATCCTTCCTCTTTGAGCGGAGGGGAAGCTAGGCGCGTTTCTCTTTCCCGTGCCCTTGTGAGAAAAAGCCGCTTCCTGATTCTTGACGAACCGACCGGACAGCTTGATGAAGAGAACTCCTTCCTTGTCTATCAGACCATTGTCTCCCTTTCTAAGGAGAGGGGGATAATCAGGGTAACCCATGATGAGAAGAATGCGACTAAGATTGCCGACTATCTTTACGAACTGAAAGGGGGAAAGCTTCTTCCTATAAAAGAGAAGGACAAGATTCCTGGTGGCGAAAAAAAGGAAAGCATGGAAAAGACTGCCGGTAGACTTTCTATCTGTAACTCCCTTCGCTGGAACTTTTCCTTTCTCAAAAAAAGAAGTTTCCGTGTCTTTCTCTCTTCGTTCTTCCTCGCCTTTAATCTTTCCCTTCTTTATCTTGGCAGGAATAGGAGAAAGAACCTTCCCGGAAGGACGAAGGCGAGGGCAAAGGAATATTACGGATCGGACGTGGCATCGATTCAGGAAAAAGAAGTGATTGCCAAGCAGGGACATAGGACACTTAAGCGGTATTCTATTCCCTCGAAGACAAAAAGGAAGTCGCTTGGGATAAGCCAGTCTTTCCCCTGCCTAGACTATTTTCTTCCTGCCTATAGCGAAGTGGAAAGGGAAGAAGAAGTGAAAGACGTCTGCTTTACTCCGGCAAGGGAAGAAAAAGAAAGCCTCCTTGCCAAAGGGAGAAAAGCAGAAAAATATAACGAAGTCATCATCAATGAAAACTTCCTTGCAGAATTCGGAAGGGATTTTTCCTCCCTTATGGGGAAAAAGATTCCTTTTCATCATCAGGCCCTAGTCTACTCTACCCAATTAAAGTCAAGCGATAGGATTTCCTTTGATTTTTCCTTCACCATCGTCGGTCTAAGCAAGGAAAAAAAGGTGTTCAACCTACCGCGGCTTTATTATTCCTATCCGCTAAGGAGGGATTATTTCGCGACGATTGAGAGGAAGAACATCTCACTGGAAAGGAAAAGAGTGATAAGGCTAAGCGATCTTCTTTCCGACGTCAATTTTCAAGAGGATGACTTTCTTTCCCAAAAAGTCCTTTATCAAACCGCTTCGCCTCTTTCTGACAATGAAAAGGCCAAAGCAAGGTATGAGGAAAACATTGTCATTTCCTCACCCTGCAGGAGCAGGGAGGAAAACAGGGAGAATATCGCTTCTTCCCTTTCCTTGATTCTTTCCGTCTTTCTTTTTCTCTCCCTTGCGTCCTCATTCCTTCTTCTGCTGAGGATTACCTATTCCCTCAATGAAGAAAACAAAAGAAGGTTTGCCCTGATTCATGTCTTTTCAGAAAAGAAAAACAAAATAGTAAGGGCGGTTGGAATGATTCTGCTTTTTTCTTTTCTAACCAGGTTGTTTACCATTCTTTTCCTTTTCTTTTTCCAGAACCTTGGTAACTTTATTCTTATAAAATTCTCTTATTCATCCTTGTTCTCCTTCTCCTTTCTTTCATTTATGTCTATCCTTCTTCTTCTATTTCTTGTCACCGCCATCGGATGCTATCTTCCCCTTAGGAAAATCAAAGAAGGGGAACTAAAAAGCGAACTGGAAGGAGAAGAGTGATGATTGAAGTAAAAAACCTGACCAAGCGATACAAGGGTGAGAAAAACGATGTTATCCATGAGGCATCGTTTTCCCTTCCTGACCGAGACCTTGTCTTTCTAATCGGAAAATCAGGCTGCGGCAAATCAACTCTGAGGAATCTTCTTTCCTGCATAGACGAGGAATACAAGGGGTCGATTCAGTACAATGGGAAAGAATTAAAAGAAAGGACAGAAAGGGAAAAGGCAGACTATCGTTTTTCTTCCGTTTCCATAGCCTTTCAATCCTTCCGCCAGACAGAAGAAGAAAGCGTATATGTCAATAGGCTAAAGCCTCTGGCTATCCGGAAAAGGACAAGGGAAGAAAAAAAGAAAAAGATTTTCGATGCACTGAAGAGAGTAGGGCTTTTGGATAAGAAAGACAGGAAGTTCAAAGACCTATCCGGAGGAGAAAAGAAGCGGATATCCTTGGCCGTCGCAAGGATTAAGGACACTCCTGTTCTCTTTGCCGACGAACCGCTTGCTTCCCTCAACAAGGAAATCCGCAGGCAAAGGACTTCCCTCCTTCTGTATCTTTCCCTCTCCCGGCTAGTCTTCGTCATCACCCATGAAAAAGACGAAGTCCCTGAGCAGGCAACAGTCTATGAGAGGGAAAAAGGAAAAAGGAACCTTTTAAGAAAAGGAAAGGAGGGAAAAGGCAGGACTCTTTTCCCTGTCCGGGAAAAGTACAAAGGCTTTTCCCGCTTTTACCAGATTTTAAACAGGATGGCGGCAAAACGTTCTTTCCTTTTTAGGGCAAGGAGGACCTTTGTCCTTGGCCTATTTTCCGTGTCCTTTTCTTTTCAGCTTTCAATGAATGTCTCTGCTTCCTTGACCTCCTCAAGGGAAGAATACAGGGAGAATGATTCTATGATTGTGGAAAGCAGTGAGGAAGGGGTGACCGGGACTTCTTTCCAAATGGCAAGCAATCAGGTTCTTAACCTCTATAGGCGGAATCATAGTGACGAAGTTCTTTCCAAAGGGTATTTTTTCACGACTTCCAGGAACGACATTTTCGGACCGGATCAGTCATTTATTCTTACCCATAAGGAAAAAAGCAGGGACAGGAACCGGATTTCCTTAGATTCTCTTGTCCATAGTCTGCAAAGGGAAGAAAAAAACGCGGACTACTATGGAGAAGCACCGAAGGAAAAAGAAGACCTTCTTTTAGGATTGACCGAAGAGAACCTTCTTTCGCTTTCCTTCTTTCTGTTCGGAAAGAAAGAAACAAAGCTAAATGAAGAAGAGAGGATGGCAAGGGGAGAGGAATTTAAACGAGGGAATGTCTTTCTGGATAGGAAGGCTGAAAAAAGTGAGTGGAAATATTCCTATTCCCAACGGTTCTGTCTCCGCGGTTTCTTCCTCTCCGAAACGCCTCTTGTCCTCTCCTCTGGCCCGGACTTCCCTCTTTGGCTTGTCCATGAACAAAGGGGATTCCTCGTTTACGAAAGCGGCGAGGAAAAAGACTTAGAAAAACCTTGGAGCAGGGAAAGGAAAAGAGGGTTGAAACTTAGACCCAATAAGGCAAAAGGATTCCTAAAGAGTTTCCTCTCGGACAAAGACAGGGACAAAAGGGTCCCGGAAGTCTTTCAGACGCCCTACTATTATCTTCCTGGGGAGGTGACAACCCACAATCATATCCTTCTTTATGAAGATATCCTTCCAAAAGTCTCTCTCTCTTCCATAGGGCGGTTTGTCAAAGATAACCAAGGCAGGATTTCCTCTGTCAGTTATTCTTCAAGTGTCTACACCTATACCGCATCCGGATACATATCCGGTTTCACTAAGCCCTTCTTTTTCTCCCGCAATAAGGAAAAGCTCAACGAAATACAGGATAACTACGCGTTTACAAGCGAAAACCTAGGACAGTTCCAGGCAGCAGGGTGGGAAAGGGAAGAAGGAGTGAGGAAGGCAGACCTTCTTTCCTCGATGGATGGGGAAGGAAGGAGATTTGTCTCCTTAAGCTCTTCCCGCTTAACCCCTTTGATGGGGGATGAGCCTAAGTCCATTGAAGAAATCGGGCTTTCGGAAGGAAGGGCAAAGAAACTTTTTTCCTCTTCTTCTTTAGCCCTAGGAAAGCAGATAAATACACTGACCCTGTTTCAGACAGTAAAAGAAGGGGACAAATATAAGAACCTGTTTGCCCCTGGAAGTCTGACCGTCTCCGCCGTTTATCCTGACGAAGGAAGGAAGATTTACCAGGATTCCCTGTTTCCTCTCTGCTACTATTTCTCTCTTGGGACAAGGAAAAAGGAGGAATGCCGGATTTCCGAGGCCGTCATCAAGACAGACCTTGAAAGACTTAAGGCTGATGACTACATAAAAAGGGTCAAGGACTATGGGAATTTCCGGGCTTCCTATCCAAGGTTAGTCAGGATTGAGGAAATTGACAGAAGGAGGAAGAGGCTGTCCTTGCTTTTCCTTTCCTTTTCCTTCGTTTCCCTAGTCTCGGCCTTGACCCTTCTTTCCTTGTCAAGGTATCTTTTAATCAAAAAGGAACAGAAAGAAATCGGAATCAGTCTGAGCTTTGGCTACAGAAAAAAGGAAGTCGTCTCTTTCTATCTCCATCTCGCCTTACTTCTAGGCCTCATTTCCTATGTTCTGTCGTTTTTCCTTTCCCTTTTCACCCAAAAAGCAAGGGAAAATGCACTCATGGATGTGAGGAATTCCTCTACTTTTCTTTTCACTCCGTTTCTTATCTCTTTTCTTCTTGGATGCCTTGTCCTCTTCTTTGTGGCCCTTCTTAGGCAGAAAATCAGGACGGGAATATCTCCCAAAGACGCATTCAGCCACTAGTTAACCGCTTACATAAAAAAACAAAAAAATAATTACGCACCTTCTTCCTATTTATGCTAAAATTTTCTCGCATTTGGAAATACGAATGCGAAAGAAAGGGTTAGACTAAATATGAAGGGTACTGTTAAGAAATTCGACAAAGAGAAAGGTTACGGATTCATCACTGGAGAGGATGGACAGGATTATTTCTTCCATTATTCTCAGTTAGTTAGGGATGGCTTCAAGACTGCCGAAGTCGGCCAGAAGGTCGAGTTCGATGAAGCCAAGACCGAAAAGGGTCTTCGCGCTAACAACGTCCGTTTCGTTGCTTAGTCTCTAAAATCGAACGACAGATAGACCGCCGTGAGGCGGTCTTTTTTTGTTCCTTATAAAGTTTTCAGCAACACGCTTTAGAATTTTTTCTATTTGTTTCAGAAGGCCTCTTTACTCATCGAAATGTTTTTGGGACTTCTGGCAAAATTTCAAAACCGCTTTTTTCAGCCAAGATGCTTCTTGCGATACTTTCTGTCTAATTTTCCTGCGGATTGAAGCATGTGGCTTGTTTCTTCTTTTTCCAGAGGAAAGAAACGGAGGTAAGGAAGATAAGGAATAGACATAAGGCAAGAATAAAAAGAAATGATTGATAGCCAGGACTAATAAAGCTAAAAAGAGGGTAATCAGATGCTAGGCATACTTTCAGTATGCAAAGAGCGATATACCTAAACCCAATGGCAAGAAGTAAGGAAAGAACAGGGAAAGTAAGAAGAATCAGGAAAGTTTCCTTTCGGACATCCGTATTCCGGACTCCAAGTTTCTTCTCCCTTTTTGCATCCAATTCGAAAAGATAGAAAACTTTTGTTAAAAGCAAGGCGAATTGAAGAACAGTCGCAACGGCCAACGATAGAAGAAAGAAAAAAAGAATGATTTTCCTAACAAATGATCTTTTGTCCATCGTCTTGGCAACATCAGCAGAAGGGTTGTTCAGTACAATGCTGAAGTCACTAATATAGAAGTTATCTTTAAAATCTGCAATTTTCTTTATCTTTTCTCCGTCAAATTGGCTAGGAATCAAAATAGTTTCGTAAACCGCGCATCCATCAGGATAGATTCGTAAGATTCCTTCTTTTTTCCTCACTGGGCAGGAATACTCAAAATTGCGAATCGGAAGAGTCAGGCCACACAATGTGTACCTGATTTTTTTGTCGTCCCCGGTTTCAGTGACTTGGATTTTGTACATCACCTTCTTATTTTTCTGGAAAATCGAATCGGAATATAGATCCCTATAGTAGGCCAGCATTTTCTTTGCCGAAGAAGTAATGGAAAAGAAGGCTTTGGATGCATGAGGGGAAGAATAGTCCGGATATCCGCTTAAAATATAATCCGTCAAATAAGCTTTGTAGATAGGAAGTCTATCTGCCTCGGGAATTACCGTAGGAGTCTCTTTCTGCAAGGATGAGTAATATATTTTAGAATAATACGATAAATCGAATTCCTTGTTCCTGTAGGCAGATTTATAGTTATCAATGGCATAGAATTCGATTGGAAAACGGAGGAAGTCAAGGAAGAAATCATAGGCGTTTCCAGGATAAAAATAATCATCTGTCGCGCTCTTTGGCAGAAATCTTTTGGGGATAGTGATTCCATTTATTGCTTTAAGGCCTCCGGTTTCTCCGATTGTCTTGATATAGGAGGAAAGGTTCCTGCTGATGAAATCTTCTTCATCAAAAGAAGAGTCTTTGAAAAGAGCAATCCTGTTTTTTGTCTTATCGGATAAATAATTTATGCGGGTAACTATGTCTGGTTCTTCCAAGACAGTCTCATTATCAAGATAAAGAGGGTATTTGCCTGGTTTGGTGGTAGTCGTATTTTTAAGTTCTTCCAGAACATTTTGGCTAACAAAAAACAGATTAAGATAGGATTGGCTTTTCCTAGCCGATAGCTTGCTTTCTTCTTTTTTTATTTCAGAGTCTTCTGGAATTTCATCTTGTATTTCTGCTCCAGATTCACAGTATTTCTTGTATGAAGAAAAGTATTGTTCATCATAATTCGTATCAAGGATTCCAACAACCTTTAGATTCGTAATAATCTGTGTTTCTCCGTGGCATATTGAAAGTGGCTTCCCAATCACCAAATCATAACTTAAATCCTTATAGGATTGATTATATTGAGATCCGATTTCTTTTATTTCATTGAAATGAAAATCAGTAATCCTTACCTCGTTATCATTAGAGGGGCTTCTTCCAGCCAGAATGCTGTAATCTATTGGGAGAGCATCGAAAGAATCAAGTGAGGTATAGCGAGTGATCCCGGAACGACATGGCGAATTATAAAAATCACGGATGGATAAGGAGTCTGAGCCTGTTTCATATCCAAATATTTCCATCCCATTGAATTTGATTTCCGTATCATTTCGCTTGACAACCTTTAATGCTGGATACCCGAGTTTATTCATTAACGCAGATGCAGTCTCTTCTGAAAATCCTTGTAAGGCAATGTAATCTTTATCACCATTTTTGTGATAGCAGTTTGTTAAGGAAAGATAATTATTTTTTTCTTTGCATATAGAATCCGCAATCCTATCCGGTTCCTTATACGAAACGAGCGTGACATAAGTCCCACAGAATGCCAAAGCAATTGCGGAAATCAATATGGTGAAGGCAAGAAATAACGGATGAATTTTCAAACTTCTTTTTGTTAATCGAATTAAATTCGAAAGTCTCAGCCCTTTTTTAGCAGTATTTAAGTTCTGATTTGTCCGTTTTATGTTTACTTTATCCGAAAAACGAGAAATGGTATTCGAAACAATTTTATTATTTTTAAAGATAACTGATTGATTATCTGAGAAGGGAACCGTCGATTCGTTACAAGCAATGAGCACAAGCTTTTTGGAGGAAACAGAGTAGAGTAAGGAAAGGATTTCTTTTGCGGATTCCTTTGGCAGATGAGAATAGGGATCATCGGTAAGGATGACACTTTGATTACCGGAAAGGGCCCTTGCTAATCTTACTTTATATTGTTCCTCCTCTGAAAGTTGCCAAAGCCTAGTCTCTTTCTGCTTATCTAAGCCCACTGTTTCTAATGCAGAGAGGGCTTTTTCTTTGACTTTTGTTTCGTTTTGAACTAGCAGCCTAAATTCTACGCTTTCTAACACTGAAAAGGTGGCGGGAAAATCTAACCCTGTGTAAAGAGAGATAGCTTGGCCTTTTGAGACACAGCCGGAATCAGAACCTATGTTTTCTTCATTCGAAATGTCTTTTCCGTTCCAAATCACTTTTCCTTCTGACGGCTTCGTCTTACCTTCTAAAAGCTCAAAGATGTGTATAGCATCTGAAGATGAAAGGCCAACTAAAGAAACCATTCCTTTATCAGGGAATTCTAAATTAAGGTGACAGAGTCGTACGCCACCTGACTTATCGCATATTGAAACATTTTCTAAGATAATCATAATACCCCTTTACAGGACAGATGGACATTTGTATATAAATCTGTCATAGCTGAAAATTCAATAAGATAGAGAGTCCCAGTCACTATCATAGTCATATTTAAAATTCCAGGAAAATACAGGCTTAATCTGAACTGTATCGGGCGTTCCCAGTTCCGTTCTTATATTAAGAATGTCATAAATAAGTACACTCGATATTTTGTTATTCTCGTAATCCTTATAAGTCTTGATAAAATATCCCCATTCTGCTCCTGCATTTTGATATTCACCATCGGATCTAAAGTATTTTTTTGGTATTAAATCGACAATTGAATTATCGGTGGTCAGAATCGGTTCAGCTTCTGACAATACGCTTTCTAGTGTTAAATACTTGTTTTGAGTGTTGCTTTCTGTGAGAAGATAATGGTCTAATGTAGGCTGGCTGTTCACATTATCTGCCTTGTTATCATTGGAAAGCAAACTGATTGAAGAAGAAAGAGACGCCTTGTAAGACGCTTCAATCGTAATACTTGTTATCAAATCACGATATTTTCCGTTCTGTTTTCCTATCCCAGTAGATTTATTTATAATCTCAACGGCTTCAGCATTGGTGGGAATATAGAACTCTTTTGTGAGCTGTTCGCCCTCATAGAGAAACTCCACAACATAAGGATTTGATCTAAGAGAATTGTAGCCAGCATAATCGTAGTTCGCAATGGCATTATCAATTAGTTTCACTTCATATAATTTAAAATTATTTTCCTGTGTTTCAGGTGTTTCTGCTACATAAATTCCATTTCCAAATCCGGATGACGTGAAAAAGCAAAAAGACGTAGAAAAGTTATCTATCATAGGTTGAGTGGCCATTTTGACAATGAACCCTGGCACTTGCACCTCTTGGTTATAATCATTCTTCACTATACTTTGAGGATTGCATTGATTACGCGTAGCCGCTTTTTTTAGATCAGTACTATTTTTAGGACAGAAGGCCGAGGCTTCTAGTGAAGTAAGCAAACAAAGAATCCTTTTGTTGAAAGCAAACACTTAATCCCCCCTTTTTTTATATTTTAGAATAATAACATGTTATTATCAATGGAAAAATGATTTAAAATCTAAAATTACAAAAGTGTTTCTTAAAGTGCAGTTATAAAGCACTCATGTTTGGAGCTTGCCTTACCGGGCGTCCTTGAAGCTTGTCCCACCGACAAACTCCCGCCTTAGCGAGTTGCAGGGAATATCGTCAAGATTAATAGGAATGAAGTACTTGACCCTTGCCTTAAGCCGGGAAGCAGTAAGATGTTCTAAGCAATCAGCAGGGACCTTTTCTAATTCAGGAATGACGAGATTTCTTAAAGCAGCCGGCTCATAGGGCCTATAGGAATCGAAGACAAAGTCTGCATTCTGTTGGCTAGGATAGATATATTTGAATTCCCCTTGGCGGACATTTGGCCACCTCTTGATGGTTTCAAGAGCCGATGAACCTCTTGTTCGACTGTCTCGGGCAATCCGGCGAAGAAGACGGAGGTCGCTCCTGCTTAAGGGAGTGTGGTTATCGATATTGACCTGCGGTTGAGGGGCAATATAAATGCGGAATTTCTGGAATTCCGGAATACTTGCCGTAGAAAGAGGATTAAGGGCATGGATTCCTTCGATGATGATTGGCTGATTGGGTCCGACGGAAATCTTCTTTCCGTCTTTTCGTTTTCCTTCTTTGAAATCATAAACCGGAAGGGTGACTTCTTCTCCCTGAATCAGCTTGTTCCTGACCGAATTGAAGAAGGGAAGGTCAAGAGCATCGATGGATTCGATGTCGGTACCGGGCTTAAGTTCACCGCGGGGAATATAGAAATTGTCCATGGATATCCGAACTGGACGAAGGGTCTTAGCCATCAGTTCAAACTGCAAGCGGTTAGAGAAGCTTGTCTTTCCGCTAGAGGATGGACCGGCAATGCAGATCAGACGGATTTTCTCTTCCCGGCCGGCAATCCTCGAGCCAAGCTCGGCAAGCCTGTTATTGATTCTTGCCTCACTCAGGTTGATCAGTTCCCTTGACCCATAGTCCTTAATAAACTTATTGACCTTATACACCGTATCGAGATTATTCTTGCTCGACCAGGCATAGGAGGAAGCAAGTGAAGTAGCAAACCGGCTTTCATCGGAAAAAGGCGGCAGTTCTCCGTTGCACTCGGCCCGGGGAACACGAATAAGAATCCCAGGCTGATAAATCTGAAGGGCGAATTTGCTAAGGTATCCAGACGATGGGACAAGATAGCCATATAGATAGTCAGAATAGGTCGTCCCCTCAATTGTTGTCTGACAGATATGGACATAATCCTCGCTGCGGTATTTCCTGATTTGAATCTTATCCATCTTCTTTTCCTGTCGATAGGTTTCCAGTGCACTTGGCTGAGTTACCTTTTGCCGTATAAAGGGAACATCTAAGGAGATAAGGTGCTTCCTCTCCTTGTCTAAGGCCTGGACAAATTTCATAGTGACACGGAAGGAAGACGGGGAGATGACCTTTGCAAAGAGAGAGCGGGAAATGTTGTAGAAGAAACGGATTTCGATTTTCGGATTAACCCGTTTTGCGGCAATAGAAAGAAGGAAACGGATGGAATTGGAATAGATTCTCGTTGCCTCGCTGTCGCAGAGATCCAGATAGGTAATTTCTTCTCTTTTATCAAGTGAAAAAACATAGGTCAGTTCCCGGATTTTTCCGTCGATGATACAGGCCCTGTATTTCTTCTTTTCTTCTTCCTTCAGGTAATCTAAGGGGATCTTTCCCTTTTCGGCCATGACTTCCCGTTTCATATTGGATTCCTCCTGGATGGTTTTCTTCATTATAAGGAACGGGCAGGAAAAGTCAAACTAAGAGAAAAGGAGAGCGAAAAAGGTAGAAAAGAAATTCTTCTACCGTGCTATAATGGAAAAGCTTTGAAGGAGAACAGACCATGGAAGATACAGAAACCAAGGTTCTTACTAAACAAGGTAAGAAAGATCTTGAAGACAGATTAAACGAATTAGTAACGGTTGAGGAACCTAAGGCAGTCGAGGACCTCAATGCCGCACGCAGCCAGGGCGACTTAAGTGAAAACAATGATTATGATGCCGCCCGTGACCACTACGAAAAGCTTAAGCAGGAGATTTCCAAGATTCAGTCCATCCTCGATTCGGCAAAGATTGTCGATGAGAAGGATCTTGATCTCTCTAAGGCGGGGATTGCCTCCAATGCCATTACTGTCGAAAACCTCTCCACCGGAAAGACCTACACTTTCCGTATCGTGGGAACCTTTGAGACAGATCCGCTGAACGGAAAGATTTCTAATTCCTCCCCTGTCGCAAAGGCAATTAGGGGACATAGCGTAGGCGAAGTTGTCACTGTCCACGCCAAGAGTGAATATCAGAGGAAGATTCTCTCGATTAAGTAACAAAAAAGTCTTTTCTTTTTTTAAGACCTCGATTGTGTTTTGACCGCCTTCCTTTCCCATATTAGGTAAGGAGGTAATGCCATGCTAAAAAGGATAATCATTGGCATAGTCGTCACAGTCGTAGGTCTTTTTGCGTTGACGGGAGTTGCGAAAAGGAAGGATACCAGTAACCCTTCCGCCAATCTTCCGTCTATCGCCGAACAGGTCGAGGAGGAAAACCAGGTCCGAATTGCCATCAGCGGGGAAATCAACCATCCTGGTAGCTATTATCTTTCCAGGGAAGATACCCTCAGCGATCTTATCGAAAAAGCCGGAGGAGTAACGGAAAAAGCCGACACGAAAGCCTATAACCCAAGTATTCTTATTTCTACCCGTACCGCTTTCTACATCCCGCCGAAGTCTTCCCCCGCCTCTTCCTGTGTGGAGACGGAAATCACCAAAGTGAACATCAATACGGCAGACAAGGCTGCCTTGAGGTCGATCGGGCTTAGCGAATCCCGGGCCCAGGGAGTCATCGATTACCGGAACGAAAAAGGGCCATTCCAGGCCATTGAAGACATCAGGAACGTATCCGGAATCGCCGAAGTCACCTTCAGCAAGATCAAGAACAAGATAACCATCAGCGACTGATGATCTTCTTTGCCTTTCTCTTTTTTCTGATTGGAATAAGGGGCGGATTCTTTTCCCCTTTTCTGCTCCTTTTTGTCCTCCTTCCTCTTTCCTATCTATATTTCTATCAAAAAAAGAGAAAGGAAATCCTTTTTCTTCTTCCGTTTCTGCTTCTTGGATTTCTTGTTGCCTTTTTCTATCCGAAAGGCAAGGAGGGGATAGAAGAGATAACCGGGTTTGTCGTAAAAAGCAAAGAAAACTATCTTATCGTTCAGACAGGGAAAGGAAAATATTATGTGTACTGGAAGGAAAACAATATCCCCCTTTTCTCCTATATTCATCTGAAAGGTATTTCAAGGGAAAGGAGAAGCAGCCATTTCGAAGGATCATTCCGCTTTGACAGCTACTTAAAAACCATCGGTGTGCATTATGAGTTCAAAAAGAAAAGCGGTGAAATCCTTTGGAGAAGTCTATTAAACAGGAAAAGCAGGAAAGAATATGTTTGCTCTTCCTTAAATGAAAATAGCAAAATCCTCTTTTGTTCCCTAAGGTTCAAGGATTCGCTGTCCTCTCTTAAGGACTACCAAAGCCTTTCCGAGCTCAATCTTTCTTCCTCGCTTTCCTTATCCGGATTCCATCTGGGTTTTCTTCTTTCGACAATAGAATTCTTTCTTGGCGAAAAACGGAGAAAGACCTTCAACGCCCTTTCCCTGTTTCTTCCCTTTCTTTTCCTCTTCCTCAGCGGCTTTTCCTACGCCTTTGTCCGAATTTTTCTTCTCAGCCTTTTCCGGACAGGCACACAAATCAGCCATTTTCATCTTCGCTATCTTTCGCGGCTTTCCCTTGTAGGAATAATCAGGCTGTTTTTCCAACCTTATTCAGTGTCGAGTCCTTCCTTTTATTACTCTTTTCCCTTTCTTTTCCTCATAGCCATCTTTCCTTCCAAAAGAGAGGCTGGATTTAAACCGACGTTAAAGTTCTTTGTGACTAGGACCCTATTTTATTTTCCGTATCGCCTTTATCAGTTTTCCTCTTTTTCCTTTCTTTCTCCTTTTTTTCAGCTTAGGCTTATTCCTTATTCCCATCTTCTTTTCCTCTTTTCCTGCCTTCTACTTCTTTTTCCGCCACTTGGACTTATCTACAACTATCTTTGTGCAGGGTTTCTTTCCCTGGCAAGATTCGGATCAAAAAGGAGTCTTAATCTAACAAGCGGCGTCCCCCTTGTACCGTTGGTCATCCTTTATTATCTTTTTTTCTTCCTTTTCCTTATTTACCATCACTATGGGTTCCCTTTAGAAAAAAAGAAAAGGGCGATAAAGATTTCCCTTGTCTCCCTTCTCTTTTTTGTCCCCGACTGTCTTCCTCACCAGGAAATTATCTTCCTCGATGTGGGACAGGGTGATGCCACTTTAATCCGAAACGGAAGGGCGAACATTCTTTTTGATACGGGCGGCAGCATAAAAAACGACAGGGCAAAAGAATGTCTTATTCCTTATTTCAGAAAACGGAAAATCCGTTCTCTCGATGCCGTCGTCATCACCCACGGGGATTACGACCATTCCGGTGCACTTTCTTCCCTGCTTGCCTCTTTTCCGGTCAAAGCGGTCTATACCCGGGATTCCTTCCTTGCTTCGACAGAGAACACCCTGGAAATCGCAGGAAGGAAGATAGAAAACCTAAACACCTATTTCCTATCGAAGGAGGAGAATGATCTTTCCGGGGTCTACCGTTTCACTTTAGGCGATAAAAAAGTCCTCATCAGGGGAGATGCCACCGAAAAAGTGGAACAAAAGATTCTTGAAGACAAAAAAGATGTCCGATGTGACTATCTGAAAGTCGGACATCATGGTTCAAACACCTCTTCCAGTCTTTCTTTCCTAAAGGCCGCGAGCCCGCAGGAGGCCTTCATTTCCGTAGGATACAAGAACAGTTACGGCCTTCCGGCCAAGGAAGTGCTAAGCCGGCTCTCTTCCCTTTCCATCCCTTTTTTCCGGACAGATGAACAAGGAAGCATAAAGAGAGAACTCTCCTTTTCTTTGCTTTGACTCTTTTCCCTCTTTATAATATTTACGCCATGGAAAAGAATAGTCAGGACACGGTATCCCTTTATGCGGATGTCGGTAATTCCACCATCGACTTTCTTGCCATTAACGGCAACGAAGGGAAGGCAAGGAAAGTAGACACCCATGATAAAGGGGCCGTTTTTTCCTATCTTAGCCAGTTTAAAGACAAAAGTCAGCTTTCTTTGACCATATCCAGTGTCAACCAAGAAGGTCTTTCCGCAATCCTAGAATTTCTTTCTTCCTACCAAAAGACAAAAAACATCTTTCTCCTTTCTAAGGAAAGCAGGGAAGCCTATGCAGCAAAGCTGAAGAGGAAAGTCGATAATCTATCTTATCTAGGGACCGATCTTTTCTGCGACATCATCGCCGAAGAGAACAAAACCGGGGAAATCATCATCGACCTTGGAACGGCCAGCAAGATCCTTTATCTTTCCAAGGAAAATATTTTCTATGGATGTCTGATCTTTCCAGGCCTTAGCTCTTTTGCTGAGGTACTAGATAAAAAAACCGACCAGCTAGGAAGGGTCAGTCTTATCCCTTCTCCTGCCCTTGTCTCCTTAAACACGGCCGAATGCATCTCCTCAGGAACCATCAACGGAGGAGCAAGCAGGATAGCTGGTCTTGTTAAGGCAAGGAAGGAAAAATATGGCTGTAAGGAAGCTGCCGTCTATCTGACAGGCGGAAACGCCTATCTTGTCAAAGACAGACTCGCAAGGTTCGGATTAAAGGATTTCACTTATAATCCGTATCATACAAGGAAGGGATTAAGGCGCTTTGCGCCAGTTAGTCATCCCTTCATCATCACCAATAGGAGGAAACAGAAATGAAGGAAAACGCACAGCCGGTAAAAAGGAACAGGACGGACTACCAAAAAAGGGTCGCCCCTTATAAGGAACAGGCATTAGAAGCCCTTAAGGAACTAGTCGCCATCCCTTCGGTTCTTGACGAAAAGACAAAGACCGAAAAGATGCCCTTTGGCAAGGGCGTGGACAGGGCATTAGCCTATGTCGCGGATTTAGGAAAGAGACTTGGTTTTAAGGTTGACCGCTGCGACAACTATATCACTGAACTAACCTACGGGGAAGGAGAGAAGACCCTGGATATCTATGCCCACTGTGACGTAGTCCCAGTCAAAGAAGAAAACTGGCATCACAACCCCTTCCGGCTTACTATTGAAGAAGGCAACATTATGTACGGACGGGGAGCAAGCGATGACAAGGGGCCTGGTCTTAGCTGCCTTTTTGCCGTCAAGGCATTAAGGGACGAAGGACGGCTTGGCGGATATAAGCTTCGCTTCCTTTTCGGAGGAAATGAAGAAAACGATTCCCTTGGGCTTAAGCATTACTTCCACAAGTTAAATAAAGGCTATCCGACTCTCGGAATATCTCCAGATGCGGACTATCCGCTTATCTACGCCGAAAAGAGCATTTATTCCTATGAGGAGGACTTAGCCATCACGATTCCGGATGTCGAAGATTTTTCACTCGGAAGTGCACTGAACATCGTTTTGGCGGAAGCCAGCGTGACATTGAAAGGCCATCTTGACCAAGTCGACGAACTTAGGGCACAGTACAAAGCACGCTACCCTAAGGTGAAGATTACAAGAAAAGGAAATACCCTGTTCTTCTTAGGGCATCCTTATCATGGTTCTAGGCCCTGGAACGGCATCAACGCAGGCTTGCATCTTTTGAATTTCCTTGGACTTCTTCTGGAGAAACCGATTCTGAATGCCCTCTTCCTTGCCTACGAAGATGGAAAGGGCACGGCCTTTGGCGGAAACTTCCATGATACCCATTTTAGCGAATCTTCCTATAACGTAGGCAGAATAGCCTATGAAAAAGGAAAGCTCTCTGTCTTTGTCAATGTCCGTTTCCCCTCATCGAGGAAAATCGATCAGGTCAGGGAGAACCTTAAAAGCCATACGGACGCCAAGTTCACCCTTCTTGGCGGAAGTGATGGTTTTGTCGCCGATCCCAAATCCGAATTTGTCAAGATTCTTCTCCATGCCTACCAGGCCGAGACAGGCGACAGGGAATCGGAACCGGAGGCAATCGGGGGAGGGACCTATGCGCGGGAAAGCAGAAACAGTGTTGCCTTTGGCAGCCAGTTCCCAGGAAGAGATTACCGGAGGCATGGCGACGATGAATTCTTCCCTCTTTCCGATTTCTACGATTCCAGGCAGATCTATGCCCATGCCATCGATGATCTCTCCGATTATCTCCGCAAGGGAAAGAAGGAAGACTAATGCGGCTGCGTCATAAGAAGTGGCAGGACAGAGTCCTTGGGGAAAACAGGGATATAGGAAAAGATCTTTCCACCTTTGATCCCGAATCGGTGAAAAACTATTCTAGGCTGGAAATCGGTTCCGGATGTGGCGGATTCCTTATTGATAGGGCGAAAAAGAACCCGGACAAGAACTTTCTTGGTGTGGAAATCAACCAGACAGCCTTTGCCATTGCCGTCAAAAAGGCAAGTGACGAAAAAGAAAAAGTAAAAAACTTTACTTTCCTAAACTCTCCGATCGAACGGATTTTTCCTCTTATCGGCGACGGACAGCTTGATGCTATTTTCATCAACTTTCCGGATCCGTGGCCGAAGAAACGGCAGAGGAAACGTCGTCTTTCCTATCCTGACCGGCTGAAAGAATACTATCGAAGGCTAAAACAGGGCGGGAAGATTTATTTCCGCACGGACAATGCCTCCCTTTTTGCCGACAGTGTCGGATACTTCAAAACCGTGGAACTCTATTCCCTGCAAATCATCGAACCATTCGAAGTGGAAAAGCAGGATGTCCTCTCTCCGACAGAATATGAAACGAAATTCCGGGCAAAAGGTGTTCCTATCCACCTGCTAGTTGCGACAAAATAAGGAAAGGAACTGACTAAATCGAACTGCCTACCACTGCTCTCTATTTTCAATTTAGTTCGTTTAATCACATTTTGGTACTCTGATTATTTTGAGAGAACAAGAATGGTTAATAAACCAATGCAACGTTCTTTCAAAAGAATGTTTTTCAAAAGCACTATGAATTCATGTATTGCTTCTTCAAAGGCAGTAACTGATTGATAAGTCGACAATAAAAATTGTGGAGGAACTTCCTATGAATGAGGATGTGCGGTTACTGCCACTGGAGAACAAGGATAGAGAACAATTTATTCAGGATAATCAAGAAGCCTTTAACTATGGAGCAAGGGAGGAATTCGGACTGCGTGACAATCATTTTGAGGAAGACGGAGAGATTATCTCACGGAAAACGATCGAACAGTCAATTGATAACGGAAAAGCATACCGCATTATTTCCCATGGGAAGAAGCTTGGCGGTGCTGTGGTTAGAATCGAAGGCGACAAGGGATATTTGGAACTGCTATTTGTTTCACCACATGCTCATAGTAAGGGAATCGGTTATGCGGCCTGGAAGGAAATAGAAAAAAAGCACCCAGAGGTGAAAACCTGGGAAACAAGGACACCATACTTTGAAAAACGGAATATTCATTTCTATGTGAATAGATGTGGGTTTCATATTGTAGAATTCTTCAACAAATATCATCCAGATTTAAATGATCCGGAAATGAGCAGTGGAAAAAGGGATGACCAGTTTCCGGAAGGCATGTTCAGATTTGAAAAGAGCATGCATTAAGCTTGCTGTTTTGAATAAAAATGTATTGGATTTAGAAAATCTTAGTAGCTTGCCTTCCGATGATGTCTATTAAAAGAAGTTCTGGAAATAAAGGGGCCTAATGAGCCTAGGTCCCTAATTCGTTTCATCCGTTGCTTTCGTTTTTGCTAACCAAACAAAGGTCATAATCCTTTCCCAATGACTGTATCCTAGGACTGCCCCTGTTCTTCAAACGGAACTTATCCTGTTGTAGTGGCGAGGACGATATAGGAAGCCATGTTTCTAGGATCATCGCACAAAGGAAACACCATCGGGAAAAAAGAAATTTATACCTGCTTTCTTCCACAAAGGGATAGTTTAAAATCGTCTGGAATTAATCCGCCTTAGCCTTATCTACCTCTATAATTCCATTAGGGAGATAGTTTTCTATCTAGGAAGGTCTACGCCTCGTATGGAACAGTCAAACATCAGAAGGATACTACCTCTCTTTTTTCGTGCAAACCATGCCGGCAATCCAATATCAATTTGTCCGTAGTCAACCTGTCAAAGAGATATCACTAAGAGTCTTACAGACATTTACTGCCACATCATGCAAGGCGTCTTCCCCTTAAAACAGCAGAGGATATCCGCATCATCCCTAACAGAAAAGCTATCGTAGTCATAAGGCTACGATAGCAAAGTTTGGAAAACAAGAAAAACGGATTATTTCAGATGAATTACTTGCTACGAAGATCTTTCAAATCAGCAAGGATGACTCCGGAGTACTTTTCTTCAATATAGGACTTTACGCTCTCGTCTAGTATGGCATCAGTCAAAGCATCGATTTTGGTCTTATAAGTCGCATCAGTCTTGTAGGAATCCACGTTGGCCGCCAGAACATTAGCCCGCAAGTCCCTGACTTCATCCCCTTCGACAGGAAGATTAGGGTTGGCAGTAAGATGCCCGGTCAAGGCCGTATTGCAGGGAAGGACGGCATAATCGTAATCATCTTTCTGAGCGACTAACTGGTTTTCGTCAATTAGGGTGATATTCTTAGGAAGGTTGACCGGATTACCTTTATCATCCGTCTCATAATCCTCGATGGCTCCGCAGGCCTTAAGAAGATCAAGGGCTCGGATGGCATTACTGGTATCCGAACAGATTTCATAGGTTGCTTTCGTCTTGTTAGAAGAGAAATCCGCTGCTTTGGCTTTTCCTTCATAAATCCGAAGAGGCTCAAAATGGACAAGGGCGACAGGGAAGACCTTGGTATAGGTATAGTCCGGATTATAGTTAGAAGTTCCAGAGTCGTAGTTCTGAAGATAAGGGCGATGCTGGAAATAGTTGGCATCATAGTCATGGTTATAGACTCCATCGTTCTGAAGAGTCCAGTCGAGAACTTTGACGTCAAGGGTATAGCCTTGTTTCTCCAGCAGCGGCTTCACGGCATTTTTCAGAATCTCGGCATGCGGAGACTCGCTAGCGGCGACAGAGATGACCTTTGCCTTATCTTCCTTTTTACATCCCGTAAGGGAGAGAAGAGAGAGAAGGACAACAAATAAAGAATGTTTTTTCATTTTGTTTTTCTCCTTTTATCGAACTTCCGGGCAAGAAAGAGCCCGAGTTCCTGAACTACCTGGACAAAGACAACGACGAGAATGATCCTGACCCAGAACCTAGCCTGGACAAGGAAGTCTCCGGTATGCCGGGTATAGAATGACCAAATGTCGGCAATCAATCCTCCTGCCCCAATGTTATAGGCAAAGGAGGTATAGCCGATCACATTGACCAACGTAACAGCTAATCCCCTAAGTAAGGAGGGACGTGCTTCAGGAAGCAGAACCTTGCTGATAATCTGCCAGTTGTTACCTCCAAGAGATCGGACAGCTTCGATTTCGCCAGGGTCTACTTCACTAAGCGACTGCTCGACAATCCGTGCAACATAGGCAAAAGTAGAAAAGACTAGAGGAATAATCATCGCATACCATCTTCCTGATCCATAACCGACAATGGCACGGTTTAACGGAATAAGAATGACGGTAAGGATTAGACAGGGGATGGAGCGAAGGAAGTTGACTAGAAGGCCAAGAATAAGATTCAAGGGTCTATTTGGCCTAATCCCGTCCTTTCCGGATACCCGGAGAAGAACACCAAGAGGAAGGCCGATGACATAGGCAAGGAAGGTGGAAATCAAGGTCCTGCCTAGAGTCTCCCCTAGTGCTTTGACAATATCGGCGGCAGTCATTTTCTCACCTCCTCGAACCGGACGTTCTTCAGCCGGAGATAATGAAGGAGCTTATCTTCCTCCTCTTTCTTCACCGGGCATTTGATGATGGTCTGTCCGTAGACCTTTCCTTGGCTCACTTTGGTGTCGGCATAGACAATAGAGACAAGAACCTGACAGTCCTGGACGATGTTGGAGATAAGAGGCTCGTCGATGTTTCCGTCAAAGAGGATACGGATCAGTTTGTTTTCGTCCAATTCCGTTTTGACATGGTTGGCATAGACTAAGGATTTTGTCCTTTCCGCCTTCGGAGACAAAAAGACATCGCTCCTTGCTCCTTGTTCGATGATTTTTGCCTTGTCAAGAATGGCAACCTTATTACAGATGGATTCAATGACGTTCCTCTGATGGGAAATCCTAAGAATGGTCAGGTTCTTCTCCTTGTTCAAAGAGCGAAGCAGGTCAAGGATGGACTTGGTGGTTTCCGGATCCAAGGCACTTGTTGCCTCATCCGAGAGAATCACCTTGGGGAACAGAGAGAGGGCACGGGCAATGGCGACACGCTGCTTCTGTCCGCCGGAAAGCTGGCTTGGATAGGCGTCAATCTTATCCCTCAGTCCGACATCCTTTAAGGAGGAGAGGGCAATTTCCTTTCGCTTCTTTTTGTCTGTTTTCGCAATCTCAAGGGCGACAAGGACATTCTGGAGGACGTTTTTCTGCTGAAGAAGATTAAAAGACTGGAAGATCCTTGCTATCTTCTGCTGGTCAAAGCGGGAGATTTTCTTTGTCGGAGAGCATAGCAGCTTTCCGTCAAAATAGATTTCTCCGGCATCGAAAGTCTCTAGTCCGTTGATGCATCGTACCAGAGTGGACTTCCCTGCTCCGGAAAGGCCGAGGATTCCGAATATATCGCCCTTTTCGACATCCAGTGACACATCATCTAAGACTTTGTGCCCCTGGTAGCTTTTGGTGAGATGGGAGACAGAAAGTAAAGACATATTTTCTCCTTTCTGCCAGAGAAACAAAAAACCGTCCCTGGCTGATCCTTCGAGAGTTTCAGTTAAGGACGGGAGACTCTAATCCCGTGTTACCACCTTAATTCAGTCACCTAGTTGCCTAGAAGACCCTTAATGAGTACAGACGTCTATACTCCTGAGCAATAACGGGCTCAATCCGGAGGCAACTACTATCCTTAAGGATAAAAGGATTTCATCACCCCAGCTCAGAGGTCCTTTTCATTTCTTTTCGGATTCCCCTTTCCACCACTTCAGGGGCTCTCTTTGATCCGGTGAAAGAAATTACTCTTCCTCTTCTTCGCTGCTAAGACTAGTGTAATAAGGCGACTTTGTTCTGTAAAGAACGAAAAGCAGTAAGGATAGGAATATTCGATGTGAAAGCGCTATTTCGATTTTAAGAGTACTTTTTCGTTCATTTTCTATACATTTGTCCATTTACGCTTGCTCTTTTTGCCTGTTTTCTTCCTTATTTAATAAGGTGCGGCAAGTAAATAAAAAAATTAGCACTCAATACTTGAATTTGCTAACAGCATTTCTATAATAGGTATAGCACTTGAGAAAAAGAGTGCTAAGGAGGATAAGATGAAGAGTGCACGGAAGTACGAAATCCTGAAATGCATCTGCGAAGAGTTCATCAAGACTGGTGTACCCGTCGGCAGTAAAGCTCTTCTTGAAAGTTATCCTCTCCATTGCTCTTCGGCAACTGTCCGGAACGCTAGGGCTGAGCTGGAAGAAGAAGGTTATCTTGAGAAGAAACACGTTTCTTCCGGAAGAAGGCCATCCTCCAAAGGCTATCAGTTCTATCTTGAACATCTGAACAGTTCTAACCAGGAAAGCAGCATCGGACTAGATTTCCAGCGGGAATTCCAGACCATCCTGAAGGATCGGTCAAAATCAGTCGAAGATGTTCTGACCAAATCCTGTGAAAGGATATCGGAAAGGACAAAAAGGGCAACCGTCGTCTTAGGCCCAAAGGCTGATCAGGAATCGCTGGTATCCATCCAGCTTCTCTCCTTAAGCGAAAAGAGCGCGAGGTTCATCTTCATCACCGATTCCGGCTATGTCGAGAAGAAGACGTTCGTCAGGCCGTCGAATGAGAATTTCACGGCAAGGAAGAACGCAGTCGACTTCCTCTCAAAACGGCTGAGGATGACCAAGATATCCGAATTGGAAGAAAAGACGAAGGCTCTCCAGCCTCTTGCCATCAAGAGGTTCGGACAGGAAGGAAAAAGGGTTATCCAAGCCTTCTTGGAAGCTCTTATCTCCTTTGCCCGCAAGAAGCTGACTGTCTATGGACAGAAAAATCTTCTCTCCCTTCCGGAATTCCAAAACGACCGCCAGGCCTATGCTAACGCCATCGATACGCTTCAGGACGGAAGTTCAAGGAGCCATTCGCTGACGGAGAGCGATGAACTTGGGGATGCCAATGTCGGCTTCACCCATGTCCAGAAAGGTGACAGGGCGATTGTCTCCAAGGCCGTCGGTAAAGATCAGATTGCCGTCGTCGGTCCTAAGCGCAGGGATTATAAGAAAATCCTTGCCACTCTCGACTATGTCGCCTACAGGCTTGACCACTACTTCTTCTCCTCTGACCAGAGTTCCACATCCTTGATTCCTATCACTCCGGCCATGGAAATCAAAAAGCCGGCCAGGAAAAAGAAGTCCACGAAGAAAGGAGTAAAAAATGAATCAGGAAACAAACAATAATCAGCAGTCAAATCCTCTTTCTAAAGAAAAGGAGCAGCCTGCAAGGGAAAAGAATCCAGAAAGGGATGCCCTAAAGAAAGAAAACGAAGAACTGAAGAGCAAACTTATCTCTTATCAAAAGCAGTTCGAGGAAGCAGACAAGGAAAAGGATTCCTGGAAAAACAAATATTACGAAGCCTATGCGGATAGGGCAAATGCAAGAAAGCAGCTTGAGAAGGAAAACGACGATTTCAAGAAATACGCACAGAAGTCCTTCATCGAGGAACTGATTCCCACTCTTGACAGCTTCGATATGTCTCTTAAAGCAAAACCGACAGACGAAGCAACCAAGAGATATAAGGAAGGATTCGAAAGGATCCACAACAAGCTTCTCCACCTATTGATGCAGGCCCATGTTGAAATCATCGATCCGAAGATCGGCGAAGAGTACAATCCACATACGAGGATGGCTCTCTCTACCATCGAGGGCGAGGAAAACAACAAGGTAGCCGAAGTCTATAGGAAGGGATATAAACTTTACGACCATCTACTTCGTGCAGCCAGTGTTGTGACGACCATCAAGAAGCCGCAGCAGCAAGATAAGCCGCGGGAAGAGAAAAAAGAAGATAAATAACCACAAGGAGGAAATTCATTATGGCAAAAGAAGTAATCTTAGGTATCGATTTAGGTACGACCAACTCAGTTGTCTCTTATAGGCAGGATGATCACAACATTAAGGTCATTCCTTCTCCGGAAGGAACGAATACCTGTCCGTCCGTTGTGTCGTTTAAGGCAGACGGCGAAGAGATTGTCGGCAACGCCGCAAAGCGGAGGCTTTTGACTAACCCGGATACCGTGCATTCCATTAAGCGGAAGATGGGAACCCGTGATCTTACCCACATTGCCTGCCTGAACAAGGATTTCACTCCGGAAGAGATTTCCGCCAAGATCCTTAGCTACAGGAAGAGCTATGCCGAGAAGTTCATCGGACATCCGGTCACTAAGGCAGTCATTACCTGCCCTGCCTATTTCAACGATGATCAGCGTCAGGCAACGAAAAATGCCGGTACGATTGCCGGACTTGATGTTGTCCGTATTATTTCCGAACCGACTGCCGCTGCACTTGCCTATGGCAGGGATAGCAAGAAGTCCGGAAAGATCAGGGTCTTCGATTTAGGCGGCGGTACTTTGGATGTCTCCATCCTCGATATCGGTGACGGAACTTTCGAAGTCCTTGCCACTTCCGGTGATACGCATCTCGGCGGCGATGACTGGGATAACGCTGTCATGGATTGGTTAAGGAGTGAAATCCAGAATCAGTGTGGCATCACGATTTCCCGTGACAATGTTAAGGATCGTCCTACCCTTCAGCGTCTCCGTGACGAGGCTGAAAAGGCAAAGATCAACCTCTCCAGCCAGAGGGATACCATCATCTCCTTACCTTACATCGGATTCAAGGATGGCGCTCCGGTCAACTTCGAGACCACGCTTACCCGTGCAAAATTCCAGGATCTGACCCGTAACCTTCTTGACCGTTGCCAAGTTCCGTTCGAAAAGGCTCTTGCCGATGCTAAGTTATCCGTTACCGACCTTGATGACATCATTCTTGTCGGCGGCTCTACCCGTAGGCCTGCCGTTGTCGATAGGATTACCCGTCTGAATAACGGGAAGAAACCGAACCAGTCCGTCAACCCTGATGAAGCTGTTTCTGTCGGTGCCGCCATTCAGGGCGGTATCATCCGTGGAGACGTCAAGGACGTCGTTCTTCTTGATGTCACTCCTCTTACCTTAGGCATTGAAACCTTAGGCGGTGTCAGGACTCCGCTTATTCCTCGGAACACGACTATTCCTACTACCCGTCAGCAGGTCTTCTCTACTGCCGAAGATAACCAGCCCGGTGTTGAAATTCAGGTCTTCCAGGGCGAACGTCCGATGGCCAATGACAACAAGTTCCTTGGCCGGTTCAAACTCGAAGGCATCCGTCCGGCACCCCGTGGTGTCCCTCGCATCCAGGTTACCTTCTCTATCGATGTCAATGGTATTGTCTCTGTTTCCGCTAAGGATCTCGACACCAATGCCGAGCAGCATATCACGATTTCCAATTCCAGCGGTTTAAGCAAGGAAGAAATCGATAAGATGGTCAAGGAAGCCGAAGCCAACAAGGCTGAAGATGATAAGCGGAAGAAAGATGCCGATACCCGCAACGAAGCTCAGCAACTGATTGACTCGATTGACCATCAGATCAACGACAAGGAACATCCGATTGACGAGAACACGAAAGCTCAGGCAAGGAAGATCCGTGACGAAATCAAGGCTGATCTCGATAAGAATGACCTTGAAGCAGTCCGTCAGAAGATTGCCCAGCTTCAGCAGGCTGCCAATTCCGTCTATCAGGCTCATGCACAGGCTGAGGCCAATTCCTCTAGTGCCAATGCCGGCGGCAACGCAAGTGCCAAGAAAGACGATCACGTTGTCGATGCAACCTTCGAAGAGAAGAAAGACGGCAATAAGTAACAGTAAAGGAAGCCCGGACAATTTCCGGGCTTCTTTCGCTAAGGAGGCTTTGCAATGGCAGAAAAGCGAGATTACTATGAAGTCTTAGGCGTGGATAAAAGCGCCTCTGCAGACGAAATTAAAAGCGCCTACCGCAAACTGGCGAAAAAATACCATCCGGATCTTAACCATGACCCAGATGCTCCGGCCCATTTCAAGGAAGTGACCGAAGCCTATGAAGTCCTCTCTGATCCAAAGAAGCGTCAGGCCTATGACCAGTTTGGTCAGGCTGCCTTTGATCAGAACGGTGCAGGTGGTTTCCAGAACGCCAATTTCAATGGTGCAGATGGAAGCGGGTTTGAAGGGTTTGGCGATTTCGGAGATATCTTCTCTCAGTTTTTCGGTGGTGGGGCTACCGGACGGAGACGTTCGAGCAAGACTCCGCGGAAGGGAAATGACACGCTTAGGCGTGTTAAGCTTTCCTTTGATCAGGCTGTCCACGGAGCAAAGATTGACATCCCCCTTACCTATGTCGATAACTGTCCAGACTGCCATGGAACAGGCGCTAAGGATGCAAGCAGCATAACCACTTGTCCTACCTGTGGCGGAACCGGCTATGTCCAGACCCGGCGTCAGACACTCTTTGGCACGACGATCAGTGAAGAGGTATGTCCTGACTGCGGCGGAAGCGGAAAGAAGATTACCGCCAAATGCCAGACCTGCCATGGCATAGGAAAGGTTCAGAAGAAAGAGACCATAACGGTCAATATTCCTCATGGCGTCGACACCGGAGACAAGAGGCGGATTTCCGGAAAAGGCGAAGCGGGAATTAACGGAGGACCCAATGGAGATTTGGTTCTCGTCATCGAAGTCGCTCCGAGCAAGACGTTTGTCCGGAAAGGAGCCGATGTCTACACCAACATTTCTATTTCCGTTTCCGATGCCTTATTAGGCACGAGTGTTTCCGTTCCGACAGTCGATGGGGAAGCAGACTTGAATGTCCCTGCCTGTACGGAAGCCGGAACAATCCTCAAAAGGTCGAAAGCCGGAATCACCCTTCCCTCGAATAGCACGGGTGATGAGTATGTCACGGTTCAGGTCAAGTTCCCAAAGACTTTGACGGAAGAGCAGAAGAGCCTGATTCAGCAGTTCGGCGAAATCGAAAACAAACGTCCGAACGGAATCTTCTCCTGGTTCAAGACGAAGTTCAAGAAAAAGTAAAAAAGGCCATCCATCCTATGGTGAAGGATGGCTTTTTCTTTTACAGGAAGAATCCATGCTTACAGAATCAAGTTCTGTAAGGGCTCTTTTTCCGGAAGTGGCTTTCCATCTTTTATAATAGAATTATGAATATCCAAGGAACAAATTTTATCCCCTTAGAGGGGACAATCAACACCCGTGACTTAGGTGGCTATACGAGGATGGACGGACGGAAGATTAAGAATAAACGGCTTCTCCGATCTGACTGCCTTCACTCCATCACCAAGAAGGATGCCCTGTTTCTTACCAAGGAGAGGAAAAGGATAGCCGACATCGACTTTCGCTCGCCTCAGGAAGCGGCGGCTAAACCGGAGGTTGTCATTCCTCTTGTCAGCTATCTCTCCTTCCCTGTCGAAGAAGGGCTGACTAAACTGCTGCCTAGGGAGTACCCCCATCCCACGTATCACATCCCAGACTCAGGAATTGCCGGAATCATCTCCTATTGCTACCGGCTAGACAAAAACGGGGATGTAAGCAAAGCAAGGGAAGGGCCTTACCGCCATTTCATCTCCGGTCCTTTGGGCAGAAAAGGATACAAAGACTTTCTTCATGTCCTCTACCAAAACAAAGAAGGCTCTATTCTCTTCCACTGCGCAGATGGAAAGGACCGGTGCGGAGTGGCGACAAGGCTTCTTCTTTCCCTGCTCGGCAGGAAAAAGGAAGACATCATCAAAGACTATCTTCTGACCAATGTCTTCACGGAGAAAAAAGCCAAACGCCAGGAAGACTATCTTAGAAACGTCTGCCATATCGACAACGAAATCCTAATCAATTCCGTAAAAATTCTTGCCGGGGTAAGAGAGAACTTCCTTCTTGCCGCCTACGATGAAATCGATAAGAGTTTCGGCGGCAGGGATTCCTATCTTCATCACCAAAGGGAATTTACCGATGAAAGGATTCAGGAGAGGCGGAACAACTATCTCGAATAAGACGAAAATAAGGCAGGAAGGATGTCTCATCCTTCCTGCTTTTTAAAAAAGAAGAACTTCTTTTTTCGTATTTTTTCACTACAATAGAAAGGGAAAGGAGATTAACATGAAAAAAGGTCCATCACTGTCCGACCTCGTCACGAGGAACGAAAAGATCAACTCTTCTGACCAAAAGATTAACACCCCTCTTGTCTCCTTTGTCAAAAAAGAAGTTCCGATTCCGGAATATCCCTGCCTGATCGTCTTTGATAAGCTTAACAATAAAGGAAAAAATAACGCAACCATCGAACTACGTTCTCTCTCCCCTGTCCTGTTTCCGAAAGACTTCCCTCTTCCTTCCTGCAAGCGGGGTGAGGTCTTCCTTTTCACTCTCACGCAGAAAGAGGCTCTCTCGATAGACGGATTCAAGGCTTTCGGCTATAAGAAGAACAACATTCAGGACCTAGTGAGCAAAATCAGCAACCGGATTTTCGTCGTTTACTGCTTCTGCCAAGGAAACAATAGGAAGATAGGGGAAATCCTCGACAGCCATCTTAGGTCAAAGGAAAGGAAAGACAGGGTAGAGGAAAACACCGATTCCCATCCCTTTTCCCTTGTCCCTAGGTTAAAAAGCAAGGAAGAGGAACGGCTAAAGGAGAAGTCCTGCTTCAACCTTGAAAACTATCCGCTTGACTTCTTCCCATTGCCTGAGTTCGTACTTGGAAGCGATGTCCTCTATAAAATATCTTCCTATACAAGTTCGTCAAGGAACGGACGAACCACCCATTTTGTCAGGGAAAAGGCACGGGTTTATAAGAGGGAAAAGAAAGAATGGAGGATTACCTATCTTGATTTTGCCTTCCTACCTTTAAATAAAAGGATTGGCAAGGATACCCCCTGCCTTTATGCCCTTCCAAGGGAAAGAGAGGAAAACCGGAAAGAGGACAGAAAAACCACTGTCTCCTCCCTCCCCTTCGTCGATGAAAGCATCATCAAGAAGACCTATGACAAGTATCCAAACGAAAAACGGCCGATCGACTACCATGTCAGAAGCGTAGTCTCCGGACTGTCCAAAGTCATCAATGCCTGCCATAAAAAGAACCTCGAGCAAAGGCAGTTAAGAATCACCCACATCCGAGACGAACTTCGCCTCGTCTTCTATGTCATCGTCAAGGAACTAGCTCCGGAAGAAAGGACGCGGAAGTACTTCCGGAATTCTTCTTCCAGGACAAAAAGGTGGGGAGGAAGAAAAGATTTCGGCGAATACTTCCTGAAGTCAAGAGACAGGAACAAAGCCATTCCCGGCGGAACCTTCTATCTCTCCGAAACGAGGTTCTTCTTCGATGCATTCTCCCATCTCTTCAATGACGAGTACAATAGCCATAACGTTGCCAAAATCGAAGCCTTCTTCAACCGTTCTCCTGCCGACAAGGACAGACTCCTCTATTCCTTCATCTATTTCTTCTACAATCTGAATCTGACCACAGAAGAAAAGGAAAGACTCGACAAGGCTCTTTCGGTCAAAGACCGACTGACGGCACTGAAAGAACAGAATGGATGACAAACAAAAGCCCCGGATTCCGGGGCTTTTGTCTTCACCTAATATTCGATGACGTTGATGTTCTTAAGAAGAATATCGCGGATATTTCCGCTCGGGTAGTCTTTCAGCTTCGTTGCGGAAACGACGGAAATCCACTGCTGGACATAGGAGGCATCGACCTTCCTCTTCTTGCAGAAGGCTTTCAGATACCTTTCCGCCTCTTTCTCCTTGCCATCAAGAAGGAAGAGAAGATAGGTCATTGCCGCATCGGCGGAAGCATTTCCGCGGGTAGCATGGGCCCAGTCAAGAATATACCATTTGCCGTTTTCGAGAATGAGGTTGTTCGGATAGATGTCACCATGGCAGAGTTTATAGTGGTTCGGCCTCTTTTCCCTGCGCGTATGAAGATCATAGCGGACAGTGGAATCAAGTCCGGAAGCGGAGATGTATCCGTTAAGTTTGTCTTTGAGCTTAGGAAGCTTAAGGTTGTCGCAGATTTTGGCAAGGACGCTCTCCTGGATGGAAACCAATTCATTGATGTACTTGCGGGTATTCTCCGGATGTTCCTTCCTCAGCTCTTCCCTCGTCTCACCGACAATCTGCTCACTCTCAAGCACCCAGTCCTGACCAAGAGGATAGACATCAAGGACTTTAGCGACCGGGAAACCCGCTTCAAGGGCATAGGCCTGATTCCTGGCTTCCTTAAGGACGTCGGAGGGTGAATACTGCTTGTGGTTAAAGACTTTGGTAACGACTCCGTCCCGTACGTAAATCTTCTTTCCGTGGTGTTCGAGTTTGAACGTACCTAGATCTTTCTCGGTTTTCATCGATTAGATTCCTCACTTTCCGCTCTTTGCGTATTTCTTATTATACACTTTTTCTCCGTAATATGCCTTGAGGTATAAAACTTTGATTTCTTCAATGAGCGGATAGCGCGGGTTCGTGCCGGTGCACTGATCGTTAAAGGCAGCGACAGACCTCTCGTCAAGAGAAGCAAGGAAGGCCTTTTCATCGATGCCGGCTTCCTGGATCGTCCTAGGAAGCTCGATTTCCTTCTTCAGGGCATCAATCTTCTCAATCAGCTTATCGAGCTTAGCCTGATCGTCCTTTCCAGTGATTCCAAGATATTCGGCAATTTCGGCATAACGACGAAGAGTATGCGGATACTTATACTGCGGGAAGGTGCCCATCTTAGTGGGGACTTCGGCGGCATTGAACTTCCTGACTTCATCAAGCCTTAAGGAAACGCAGACTCCGTGAGGGAGATGATGGTAGGCTCCAAGCTTATGTCCGGTAGAATGATCGATACCTAAGAAGGCATTAGCAAAGGCAATACCGGCCATCGTGGCGGCATGGGCCCTATGCTCACGGGCTTCCGGATCGTTGGCGCCGTTCTTATAGGCCCGGGGCAGATAGTCAAAGACTTCCTTGATGGCTTCCTTGGCAATACCGTCAGTGAAAGCAGTGGCATACCTTGAAGCATAGGCTTCCCTGCAGTGGGTGAGGGCATCGATACCAGAGGCGCGGGTAAGACCCTTAGGAATATTCAGCATCAGATCGCTGTCGACAATAGCCCTGTTCGGAAGAAGTTCATAATCGGTAATCGGATACTTCGTTCCGTCCTTATCATCGGTGATGATGGCAAAAGGAGTGACTTCGGAACCGGTACCGGCGGTTGTCGGGACGCAGACAAACCTAGCCTTAGTGCCCATCGCGGGGAAGGTGACGATACGCTTACGGATATCCATGAAGTCCCTAGCCCTATCAGAGAAATCCGCTTCCGGATGTTCATAAAGGACCCACCTGATCTTAGCGGCATCCATCGGAGAGCCACCGCCTAAGGCGATGATGACATCAGGCTTGAAATAGCTGCAGAGCTTAGCTCCTTCCTTTGCACAGCTTAAGGTAGGATCAGAGCGGACATCGGAGAACACTTCGGTCTCGATTCCTTCTTCTTCCAGGATTTTCTCTAACTTTCCAGCCATGCCAGAAGTTGCTAAGAAGCCATCAGTGACGATTAAAGCACGTTTCTTATTGTAGACATAGTGAAGTTCCTGTAAAGCAGGACGTAAGCAGCCAGGCTTGAAATAGATTTTGCCCGGTGTTCTGAACCATAACATGTTCTCTCTCTCCTTTGCCACGGTTTTGACATTCAGCAGCTGTTTGACACCGACATTTTCGCTCACTGAGTTTCCACCCCAGGAACCGCATCCTAAGGTAAGGGACGGAGCTAGACGGAAGTTATAGATATCGCCGATGCCGCCTAAAGAAGAAGGAGTGTTGATTAAAATACGGCAGGTTTTCCTCTTCTGCTGGAAGATCTCGATATGGTCTTTGCCTAATTTCTCATCGGCATAAAGGTCGGAAGTATGGCCATAGCCGCCTTCCTTAACCAAGGTTTCGGCCGTGGATAAGGCATCTTCGAAATCTTTGGCCCGGTAAAGAGCAAGGACAGGGCAAAGCTTTTCGTGTGCGAATTCTTCATTCAAAGAAGTGTCGGTGACTTCACCGATAAGAAGCTTAGTCGAAGGATTGACTTCAAAGCCGGCCATCTTGGCAATCGTAGCCGGAGACTGACCGACAACCTTGGCGTTGGCAGATCCGTGGATGATGATTGTCTTGCGGATTTTGTCGGCCTCGCTAGGAGTAAGGATATGGGCACCCCGATAGGCAAATTCTGCGCGGACAGCATCATAGTTGCTATCTAAGGCAATGACAGAGTTTTCCGATGCGCAGATCCTTCCGTTATCGAAGGTCTTGCTGTGCCTGATGGAAGAGACGGCAACTTTGACATTGGCAGTCTCATCGATGATGGCTGGGGAGTTTCCAGGGCCGACACCGATAGCCGGTTTTCCGGAAGAATAGGCAGCGGAGACCATTCCAGGTCCGCCAGTTGCCAGGATGATATCGCAGGACTTCCTTAATAAATTGGAAGCCTGGATGGAAGGTTCTTCAATCCAGCCGATGATATCCTTAGGTGCTCCGGCCTCAACGGCGGCGTCAAGGACAATCTTGGCAGCATGAATAGTGCATTTCTTGGCACGCGGATGGGGAGAGAAAATGATTCCGTTGCGGGTCTTTAAAGCCATCAGGGATTTAAAGATGGCAGTGGAAGTCGGGTTAGTGCAAGGAACGATGCCGGCAATGATGCCGATAGGCTCAGCGATTCTTGTATAGCCCCTATCCTCGTCTTCTTCGATAACACCGCAGGTCTTAGTGTGGCGATACTTATTGTAAATATACTCGGCGGCGAAGTGATTCTTGGTCACTTTGTCTTCGACGACACCCATTCCCGTTTCGGCAACGGCTTCCTGGGCAAGAGGGATACGGGCCTTATTGGCGGCAATGGCAGCGGCACGGAAGATGTTGTCTACCTGCTCCTGGGTGTAGGTGCTGTAGACTTCCTGCGCCTTGCGGACCTTTTCAAGAAGAAGGTTCCTTTCCTGAACGGTCTTGGCTTCCTGATCAATTTCCATGATGAAGTTCTCCTTTTTTGACTAAACAAATTATAAGGCATGTTGCACGTTTTGTGAACAGAAAATGCACAGTTTATGATATTTTTGTTGCTTTGTTTTCTTATTTTGCGCATTTATCCTTTTTTTAAGAAAATTCAGGCGCTCATTTTCCATTTTTGCAAAACCGCTAAGCAAAGAGCAGGGAAAGGCAGAGTCATTGTCTCCCCTTGGGTAGGTAATCTAACAAAGCAGTGCAGATTCACTTTTTTACCGAAAGAAGACAATCCGTTCCCGTTTCTCCGACTGTCTTATGCCATTTCAAAGAAAAAAGTTCAGCCAAGACACTAAAACGGACTGATTCACTGGCAAAATACGTCTGCCTATAGGCAGGATATGTCATTGAAAGCCCTTTCCATTTTTTTGTTTTGGCATAGAATCTCCCTTCAGTAAAGTACATTTTTTTCTTTTTTCTTCCGTTTTTCTGAAAATAACATGGACATTCTTCTACTTTTTTGTAAAAAAACAAAATGTAACTTTAGACGAATTTATATTTTTTGTTCATTTTTTATTTGAATTAACATATTCATAAGTTAAAATACTTTTAATAAGGAACGGAAAGAGACGACAGTAAATCCGATATGTGTCACAAAATAGGAAAGAGGTAAACCAAAAAATGGAAAGCGTTAAAGAAAACCGACGTGCGCATATGACAAAGATTAGGTTAAAGAAGGCCCTAATAAAATTAAGGCAGAATAAGCCGCTACGATGTGTGACCGTGAAGGAGCTTTGTACCCTTGCCGATGTATCCCGCTCCACCTTCTATCTTCATTATGATTCCCCGGAAGAAGTCTTCTATGAAATCGAAGATACTGCCCTAAGCCGAAGGGAGACAGCCCTTGCCAAAAGCCAATATGCAAAAGGTTCTACCGAATATTGGCTGATCTTCCTGGACAATATCGAACAATACCCTGATATCTATTACATTCTTTTCACTCAAACTGAGGAAAAGAAATTCAAGGAAAGAATCAGAGAAACCTATATTAATGCAGTGCCGATAAAATTCCTTAACAACGAAGATAAGAATAATCTAGTGATTAACTACACAATTGCCGGTAACATCGCCATTCTCGTTTCCTGGATAAAATCCGGGTGCAAGATGCCGCAGAAGGAACTAGCCAACCTCAGGTTTGCCATCTTTGGAAAAATCCGCACCCTCACTGACGAAGACACCAAGTGGGATGAAAAAAGGTCAGCTTAGTCGGCAATTGTTCAAATCACAAAAGGTCAGTCCGGAATCAGGAATCAGACCGGCCTTTTCTCGGGGCTAGAAAGAAAGAAGAAGCCCGTCCTGGCTTGCATAGAAGGAGCAGAGAAGCCGGTTTTCCCGGACAATGATTTGCTTCAAAGAGGTGAAACACTTCCTCACCCTGTCCTTAAGGGTGAAGGCATCGTTTTTATTACCGGTATAATTGATGACCCTCGTCTTGTCCTTCCTATCCTTGCCGGACTTAGTAATCTGATTCATCCTTGCCTTCCTTAACCCATCCCTACTATGCTTCCGTTCCTTGACGGAAATCTTGCCATCCTTTGCCGTTCCGATCAGTTTCCTATGGAGTTTACGGAAAATCAAAGCAAGGGGTTTAGGGAAACGTCCGGAATTGGCTAAGGAATCCAAAGAGGACAGGCCAAAGACAAACTCGATATCGTTTTTCTTTTCTTCCCTCTTCTGGGAGATTTCCCCAAAGGAAAGGTTTTCCTTTATCAGTCTTACAGCCTCCAAGACCAACAGTTCCTCTGCACCGGCGGCCAGGCCAGAGTCGACAACGAGGACATTTTCACTATGCTCATAGCTCTCTTTGGCAAGACGCGCGGCATTATAGGCGCCGGAAAGCCGTGATGCCAGGGTAATGAGAATATAATAAGTAGCCCCTTCCCTTTCCTTAAGGAAATCACTAGGGGAAGGACAGCTCGTCTTAATCTTTTCCTTTGTAGTCTTCCTTTCTTCAAGAAAGGCGGAAACAGATGCCGAAGAGCAGTCAAGATATTCCTTGCTTCCCACATGAATGCTCAGAGGGGCAAGGGAAAAACCGATATCCTTTTCAGTAAAGTCGTTTTCTGTCAGATTGCAGGCACTATCGACAATAATCTTGTATTGCATTATTTTCTTCATCTCCTTTAAATCGGGATTAAATAATCATACTCTTTCCTTGTCCTAATGGAAACGAAAACGAGTCTTTCCTTCCCTTAAGGACTAAAATAGGAGAAGGAAACAAAATGAAAGCCATCCTTTTTGATTTAGACGGCGTCATCGTCGCCACCGAGCCTTATCACTTCCAGGCATGGAGAACGGCTTTAAGGAGAGAAGGTATACCTTTTGACCAAGACATCTACGAAAATCTAAGAGGCCTCTCGCGAAAAGACACCCTGGAGAAGATTCTCCTCCTCAAGGGCAGGAAAAGAGGCAAAAAGGAAAAGCAGGAAATACTGGAAGAGAAAAACAGACTTTATGTCTCTTCGCTTTCTTCCCTTTCGGAAAAAGACATCCTTCCTGGCTTTCGTTCTTTTCTTTCCCTTGCCAAGGAAAAGAAAAGGAAATGCGCCGTTGCTTCCTCAAGCAAGAACGCAAGAGCGGTCCTAAAGAAACTCGGTCTTCTGTCCGACTTTGACGCCATCACGGACGGAAACGAAATTGCAAAAGCAAAACCTGATCCGGAAGTCTTCCTCCTGGCGGCAGAAAAACTAGGGGTGAGTGACAAAGACTGCAGGGTAATCGAAGACGGGAAGGCAGGAATAGAGGCCGCCAAAAAAGCAGGAAGGAGGGCAGTCGGAATCAAAGAAGGGGCGAAAAGTCCTTTGGCCGATTACCGCTTTTCTTCCTTTGACGAAAGGAGAACCTTACTGAAATGAAGGGATTTCATCCGATTAAACACTTTCTGACTGTGGAAAGACATCGTCATCAGGTCATTAAGAACGGCTTTGCCTGCGGAATCGGCTTCCATACCCTCTTCCATGATTTATCCAAATTCTCGCCGAAGGAATTCATCCCTTCCAGCCGCTATTACCAAGGCACCTCATCCCCGATCAGGGAGGAGAGAAGAGAAAACCATGGCTTCTCCTTTATTTCCTTCCACCACACCAAGGTGAACAGACACCACTGGGAGTACTGGTGCGATTTCTATAGGGGAAGAATCATTGCGACCAACATGCCCTATAAATACATTGTGGAGTACTGCTGCGACGTCCTTTCGGCAAGCAAGACCTATCATCCTAAGGAATTCAAGAAGGAAAACGGACTTCTCTTCTTCCAGAAGACAAAATGCTGCTACTACAGGACAAAGGGAACAGAGGAATTCATCGAATGGTTCTTCACCGAATATGCAAAGAACGGTTTCCGGAACCTGAAAAAGAAAAAGACGAAGAAGAAGTACAATGAAATAAGGGGCAAGTATCCAAGCACCAGAATCTTCGATATCTTAGACCATACTTATCCCATAAAAGAAAAAGACAGATAGGCTGCCCCATCTGTCTTTTCATTTTAACCACGATGATACTTTTCGACGTTCGTCTTCAGGAAGGCGGAAAGCTCTTTGGTGAAATCTGTCTTCTCCGTCCGGTAGGTCCAGTTATGGCTGTTTAGGGTAGAAGGATGGTTGATACGGGAAGAATCGTCAAGGGCAAGAAGATCCTGGATGGGGATGATTGTCAGGAAGGAAGGACCGGCATAGGCCAAGGAATCCAAGGTATGGGTCAATTCTTCCAAGGTAGAGTCAGAATAAGGAACACCGTACCTGTCGCACTGTTCCTTAGCCTCCTTCTTCAGCGTTAAAAGCTCCTGTCCGTTCAGATTCCTCAGGTATCCCTTCCTCGGCTCATTATCATGGGTACCGGTATAGCAGACGGTGTTGACGTTTGAATTCCTCGGAAGCATCGGATTCGTCTTGTCGCCATCAAAGGCAAATTGCAGGACTTTCCTTCCCGGATATCCTACCGCCTTCCTCAGCTGCTTGACTGGTTCGTCAAGGGTTCCTAAGTCTTCGGCAATGATGGGAAGACTCTTCCTTCCTTTAAAGAGAGCTTCGCCTGGTCCTAAAACCCATTTTCCGTTACGAGCCGTCTTCTCTCCGTATGGAATGGCATAGTAATCCGCGAATCCACGGAAATGGTCAATCCGCAGGACATCAAATATACCAAGATTGTGGCTGATCCGGTTGTGGAACCAGGAATAGTTGTCTTTCTTCCTCTCATCCCAGTCATAAATCGGATTTCCCCATAACTGGCCGTCGGCAGAGAAACAATCCGGCGGAACACCTGCAACTACGCAGGGATTGTGCTTCTCATCAAGACGGAAAAGATGGGGATACTTATAAACCTCTACGCTATCCATGGCGAGATAAATCGGCCTATCGCCTATGATCTTGATTCCCTTTCTGTTTGCATAACGTTTCAGGGCTTTGTACTGGCTAAGAACCTCGAACTGGGTCCAGACATAGAAAAGATAGGTTTCCTTATTTTCGGCTTTGACCTTTTCCTCTAATTCCGGAGTATAGGTCCGATAAGGCTCTTCCCAGCTATACCAAGGCGTATAGGAAAGTTTTTCCTTCCTTGTCCTATAGAAAGCAAAATCATTGAATTCCTTATCTGCGACAAAAAGGCGGAAGCGGGGATCCTGTCTGTCAAAGCGGGCAAATGCCTTTTTCAGAAGGGGAATGCGACGGGCGAAGAGATTCCCATAGTTGACTCTCTTTCCGTCATCGTCCCTCCCTGAGGCTTCAATTTCTTCTTTGGTCAGAAGCCCTTTCTCCCTGAGACTGTCTAGATCGATAAAATAATAATTGAGTCCAACGGAAGAAGGGGATTGGTATGGTGAGTCACCATAAGAGGTGACATTCAGCGGTAACCTCTGCCAATATCCCTGCCGGCTTTCGGAAAGAAAGTCGACGAATTCATAAGCTTCTTTTCCAAAGGTTCCGATTCCATGACTGGTCGGTAATGAAGAAACCGGCCTAAGCACTCCGGCTGCACGTTTTGAAATATCCATATTCTTCTTTTAAGTCCCTTTCCGCCTCTTAACAACGGCGCTATCGGAAATATTTTAGTCTGTTTTTCCTAAATTTCCATAGAAACGTAGAAAAAGAAGGAAGAAATAGTCATACTCTTTAGAAATTGGTAAAATATTTTCGATGCAAAGCGAAGAAAAGGCGGGACATATGGCAAAGAAAACCATCAGCTTCGAAGAGCGGGAGGCGAATATCCTGGCAGGATATTTCTCGCTGAATAAGAGGAAAAAATCAAGGACAATTAACCTTTATTTTGATTCTGCCGATGAATTATTGGAAAATTCCCACCAAAAGAAGGAAAACCGTTTCTTTTCTCCGGAAGTCAGGGAAGAGATTCAGAAGGACATTGCCAAGAGGCCAAGTTCCTATAAAGCGGACATCGTCCTCTGTGTCAAAGACTACCAGGGAAGGGAACCGGAGACTCTGAATAAAAAGAGGAATGATAGTTTTTCCATGATGGGCTATGCCCACCAAAGCGGAAAGAAGAACACCTGGTTTGCCGCGACAAGGTTAGTCCTTGTCGGCCTAGCCACCCTGTACCTCAGGTATTTCCTTCAGAGGGAAGGGTATCTTTCCGCGGATAGCACCAATGTCGAAATCATTAAGGAATTCAGGGACATAACCGCCTGGGTGTTCATCTGGGAGGCTGTTTCCATCCTTCTTGTGACACCGAGCGAAGATACCATCTTCAAGGTAGGGGCAATAAGAAAAATCAATTCGATCTCTTTTGCCGACGGGGAAGGGAAAATCAAACTTGTCTACTCCTCGGGAAAGGCAAAGCGTAAGTACTCTCCTTACGCCTCTTTCCGGAAAGGAGCAAGAATCGGTCTTCTCGTCGCCGGAGGCGGTCTCTGGGGCATGGGATTCACAAGGTGTCTAAGCAGGATCGACTTCCTCATCCATCCTGAGCGGGTGGAGCAGATCGGCCTTCTTTCCTCTTTTCCTAAAAGTCTTGCCCTTGCGATCCTTGTCACCTGTTCTTCCCTGTTCGTCCTATCCTGTTTCTTTGCCGGAGTAGGAGCCTTCAACTTATACAATAGTTCCCATCATTTCCGCGCCTTCTCTTTAATCGGAGGCACACTTATCGCCCTTGTCTTCGGTTTTGGCCTTTATGTAGGGTTCAAGGAAAAAGAATGGAAACTGATTATCCAGTGCGGATTCACCTTTTTCTTTCTGCTTGTCTCCGTGATATCGTCCCTGCTTCAACGACAGAAACGGACCAACATCAGGGATACTGCACTTGTGGTTAAACTTGAGACTGCAGAAAGCAAGAGGCAGGAAGGACTATCGAAAAAGGTTTCAGCCATTCAGAAGGCACAGCGGGAAAAAGAAAAGCAAAACAAGGAATGAAAATATTCAAAACGACAAGGAAATTCTTCTTTTCCCATATTTACTATATCCTATTCGCCATTTTCAGGATGAGGATGGGGATTCTTCTCTCCCTGCTTCCGTCCTTTTTCGGCAGGAAAGCCGGATATCACTATCTGCTTTCCTCTAAGGAAAGTCTTTTTCAGTCCTATCCTTCTCTCTACGAACGAACCTATTCCTATTTCACGCCCCTGAGGAAAAGAGACTTCTCTTCACTGTTGAATGTCTCTGTACATAGGAAAGACTGGCTATCAAAAAGGGGAGACTACAAGAAAGCAATTCTTCCTGTTAATGGTGAAGAGGCTGTTCTTTCCTCCTTTTATGATGGTCTGATTGATTCTTTTTTCCTTTATAGGCTGATTAGCTTCCTGCTTGTCCTAGGAACTTACTTTCTTACTAATTTCCTTATCAGTCTCTTCCTTAGAAAAGAGAGGAGAGTCAAAGGAGGAATCGTCCGTTTTCTCTTGCGGCGGCTTCTTAACTCCGTCCTTTCCACAGCCTTAATCGGCTTCCTCACTTATCTTTTCGGCCTCTTTCCCCTTTTTGGGGCACTCTCTTCCCTTCTTCTCTTCCTCTTCCGTCTTTATTTTTCTCTTTTCGCCGCCTGGATCCTTCAAGGAGAAAGAAAAGTCAGTTTTAAGGATGTCAGGAGATGGAAGAACGCCTCCGGCCTTTATGGGGCGGAACTGCTCCTGAGGAGTATTTCCGTTCTAATCTCCTTTACCATCACTCTCCTTTTCAAAGGATCCTATTCCCTTCTGCTTCTTTCCGCCTCTTTCTATAGGTATGCAGACAATATTCTTATTTATTCCGCTGAAGGATACGTTTCCCTCTTACGGGATAATCGGTATCTGAGAAAATAATATTTTTATATCTCATTTTTGATATACTAAAAAAGGAGGGATAACTAGATGACACCGAATCTAATCTGCGCCATTGTCTTTGTCTGCCTGGCCTTTCTCTTTGTCATAGCTGAAATCTGCACAGTCGAGCTTGTTTCTATCTGGTTCGTGGCCGGTTCCCTCTGTGCCTTCATCCTTGCAAGGATTCCCCAGGTTCCTTACTATGTTTCCATTATTGTGTTCTTCCTCGTCAGTCTTCTTAGGCTTTTCCTTCTTCGTCCGCTTGCAAAAAAGTACTCTCCCCACAAAAGGAGATTCAATTCCGAAGGAAGGATAGGAAAAGAACTAATCAGGATGAAGGAGACCGATAAAGAGGGACTAGGAGAAGTTAAGGTCAATGACGTCATCTATAACGCAAAATCAGAGAAGGGAAAGAGGATTCCTTTAGGAAGCAGAGTCATCGTCAAATCAATCGAGGGAAACACCCTGATTGTCGAAGAAGAAAAAAAGGAGGGCTAATCATATGAACCCCGTTTTAATTGCTCTAATCGTCGTTCTAGTCGTTCTCTTCCTCATTGTCTTCATTATCCTTATTACATCCTTCCGCATCGTCCGTCAGACTGAGAATTACATCATCGAACGCTTTGGAAAATATAGGACGACCTGGTCAACCGGCATCCATTTTCTCTGCCCGTTTATCGATCATGTCGCCAAAAAGGTGTCCTTAAAAGAGCAAATCTATGATTTTCCGCCTCAGCCAGTCATCACAAAGGATAATGTCACCAGGCAGATTGATTCCATCGTCTTCTTCCAGGTGACCGACAGTAAGCTATTCACTTACGGCGTAGAGAACCCGATTGCCGGCATCGAGGCTTTGACCGCAACCACAAGGCGGAACCTGATCGGAGACCTTGACTTAGACGATACCCTGACTAGCCGCGACTATATCAATTCAAAGAGGCGGTCCATTGTCGATGAGGCAACCGACCCTTGGGGAATCAAGGTCACCCGCGTCGAAGTAAAGAACATCCTTCCACCCCATGATATCCAGGAGGCCAGGGAAAAGCAGAGGCGTGCCGAGCGGGAAAAGCGGGAAAAGATCCTTATCGCCGAGGGAGAAAAGACTTCCGCCATCACCATCGCCGAAGGAAAGAAGGAAGCCGCCATCTTGAATGCCGATGCCGACAAGCAAGCCAAAATCAAAGCGGCAGAAGCAGAGGCAGAGGCCATATTGAAGATTAAGAAGGCCCAGGCGGACGGCGAGCTTCTCGTCCGTGAATCCGAGGCGAAGGGAATCGAAAGGATTAACAAGTCCCTTCCAAGCAAAGAAGCATTGGCTCTACGCTCCAGGGAGACGAGGGTAAAGGTTGCCGACGGAAAGTCCGTCAAGCTGATCGTCCCTTCCAATCTCCAGGACCTGACATCCTATAGGATGGCGGCAAAGGAAGCCCTTAAGACAGCCGACAAAGAAGAGGCATCTCCTTCCAAGGCAGACAAATAAAAGAGGCGCCCGTTGATTCGGGCGCCTTTTTCTTTAGGTCAGAATAGGCAGGCTTAATACTTTATCGTTCCGAAGATTCGATCGCCTGCATCGCCAAGTCCCGGACAGATATAGGCATGATCGTTTAAGCAACGATCAAGGTTTCCGATGTAAAGAGGAATGTCCGGATAATTCTTTTCAAACGCCTCTACGCCCTCGGGAGCTGCAATGATGCAGATGAAATGAAGATTCTTCCGTTCCGCGCCATGTTTAATCAGCCTTCCCCTGGCATCGATGGCGCTTCCGCCTGTGGCAAGCATCGGATCAAGAACATAGATTTCCCGCTCTCCAAGAGAATAGGGAAGCTTACAATAGTATTCAACCGGTCGATGGGTCTTTTCATCCCGGTACCTTCCAAGATGACCGACCTTCGCGGATGGAACAAGTTCGAGCCTTCCGTCCACCCTTCCAAGTCCGGCACGGAGAATCGGAACGAAGCAGAGCTTCTTCCCGGAAATCATCGGCACCTTGGCTTTTTCGACAGGAGTAGTGATTTCCACCCTTTCGGTCGGCAGGGTGCGGAGGGCTTCATAGCCTTCCCTGACGGCGATTTCCTTAACAAGGTGGCGGAACTCGTTGGTTCCCGTGTGGACGTCCCGGAGCAAAGAAATCTTGTGGGTCAATAAGGGATGGTTGAGGAGGGTGACATTCGGATATTTCTTCAAATCCATATTGAAGTCTCCTTTCTTTTGTCTTCGGGAATTCATTATAACCGATAGAAAAGGCTTTTAAAACCTAAATCGGTTCCGCCATTCCTCGCCGATTTCTTTATCGTGGTCGTATAGTTCTTCGTCTTTTTCTGTTATCTTCCGGTAAACCTTGCATGGGCATCCCCTTGCAACAACATTGTCAGGAATATCTTTCGTCACAACACTTCCAGCCCCAATGACAGAGTTTTTTCCTATTTTAATCCCTGGAAGTATGGTGACATTGGCCCCGATCCATACTCCGGAAGAAATAAAAACAGGCTTGTTGTATTCAATCTGAGATCGGCGAAGGGACGGGGAGATAGGATGGCTGGCGGTTACGATTGTGACATTCGGACCGCACCTGACATAATCGCCGATGATAATCTCCGCGTCATCAATCAGAGTCAGATTGAAGTTTGCATAAAAATTGTCACCGATAATGACGTGTCTTAGTCCCCAGCTAGAATGAAAAGGGGGCTCAATATAAATATTCTTGCCAGCCCGCTTAAGCCTTTTCCTAAGCCTTGCTTCCCGCCTTTTCAGCGAAGAAGGATCCGAAGGGGTTAGATTATATTGGTTTACTTCTTCCCTTAACTTCCTTTGGCTTTCCCCCAATTTTCTTGGGTCATAGAGTCCGCCGCTGTTTAATAGTTCCTCTGTTTTCTTATCCATGCAAACACCATCCTTCCCTTGTTGACTAATCTAATCACTTTTTGCTTATCTGTCAACAAGAGTGTAGAATAGAAACATGAAACGCTCTTTTGATATCCTTTTTGAAGACAAGGATAGGATTGCCGTCAGGAAAAAAAGCGGACTTCTGACTATTGCCAAGGTGGAAGGGGATTACCATAACCTCTATCACTATGTGCGCGACTATCTTAACCGGAAAAAACAGAAATGCTTTATTGTCCACCGTCTAGACAGAGATACATCAGGCATTGTCCTTTTTGCCAAAAGTATTTTCAGGAAGCAGAAGCTTCAGGCTGCTTTTGAAAGCCAGGAAGTAGGACGCTACTATGAGGCAATTGTAACACAGGAGAGGAAAGATCCTCTTCTTGTCAAGCAGTACGTTGCCTATAACAATAAGTCAGGAAGGAGCTTTGTCACCAAAGACCCAAAGAGGGGAAAGCTTGCCATCACGGAAATCATCCCAGATCACAGAACCGAACTTGGAACCGTCGTGAAAATCAAGATAAGGACAGGAAGACAGAACCAGATCCGTCTTGCCCTTTCCTCTTCTTCCTATACCTTGCTTGGCGATAAAAAATATTCCGCTTCCTCCTTCAGACGGAGGAGGCTTAACGAATACAGGCTCGTCCTTCCCAAAGATCAATTCCAAAAGAATGTTTTCTACACTAAGCCCCTCTGGTTAAAAAGGGATGATAGTTTTGCTTTCAAATAGTTGAAAAGATTGATTTAGGACTTTAATATCAGATTATCATGGTTATCACTTTAGTCATTGACATCTTCGGGGATCCGAACAACGGAACGACTGTCACCGCAAGGAGAACAGCTTCCTATCTTCAGGATTTAGGGAACGAAGTCCGGATTATCGGATGGATTTCTCCTAAGTCGGAGCCGGATTTCTTAAAGAGATTTAAAATTCTTCGCTGCCGGAAGACAAAGATTTCCAATCTTTCGGTCATTGCCGATAACGGATTTACTTTTGGAACAGCCACGGAAAAGGAAATCGCCCAGTTCATCCAAGGGAGTGATGTCGTTCATCTTTTTTTCCCCTTCCCGCTCGAAGCGAAGGCAAGAAGAGTCGCCAAAGCGATGGGGATTGCCGTCACGAGTGCCTTCCATGTCCAGCCTGAGAACATTTCCTTCAATCTCCACAGGGGAAAGCTGAGACTAGTCAACTGGATCATCTACATCCTCTTTTCTGACTGGAGGTATAAATATACCCGCAGTATCCATACTCCAAGCCAGACAAGGAAGGAACTAAGGGTCGAACATCACTACAAGAACGAAATCTATCCGATTTCTAACGGAAGGATTCCCCGTTTCCACCCAAGGAAAGAGGAAAAGCCGGAAGAACTGAAGGATAAATTCGTCGTCCTTATGGTCGGTCGTCTCTCCGGAGAAAAAAGACAGGATCTCATCATCAAGGCCATCGGTAAGTCAAAGTATAACAAGAACATTCAGCTGATCCTCTGTGGCCAGGGGCCGAGAAAGAAACACTATAGGAAGCTCGCCGCAAAGTACCTTGCCAACCCTTGCAAATTCCACTTCGTCACCCAGCAAGAACTAAGGAGAATCATCAACTACTCCGATTTATATATCCATGCATCCGATGCCGAAAGTGAGGCGATTGCCTGCATCGAAGCCTTTGCCTGCGGAAAGGTGCCGGTCATTTCCGACTCCAAGTACTCCGCAACGAACCATTTCTCCCTAGACAAACGATGTCTATTCAAAGCAGGGGACAGCAATTCCCTCAAGGAGAGAATCGAATACTTCTACGAACACAGAGAAGTAAGGCCGGAGCTATCGGAAAAATACATCGAATTTGCCAAAACCTTCGATATCACGGATAAAGTCAAAGAGCTAGAGACGATGAGGAAAAACGAATACGATAAAAACGAGGAAGACAAGAAGAGGGGAAGAACCTATTACACAAGCCTAGCTGAAAGACGGCATCTGAAAAAAACAGCAAAGAAGGCCGGAATAGCAAACCCGCTTCTCTTTAAGAAAGACGTCTATCACGGAAAAAAGAAATAGGACGCACTGCCGTCCTATTTTTCTTTTTCTTTCCTTTTCCTGATGGCGGAGACCACCTGTTTTTCTAATTCCTTTTTTGTTCCATCGCTCTTAAGGATAAAGTCAAGTTCGTTCCGATGTCGGTCATAGGAATTGAGCTTATTGAACTTCATCTGATTAGCATTCCCACCTCGTTCCTTAAGATGCTTTAATTGTTTTGTTGTTTCTACCCCAACTAAATACTGGAATAAGTGTTCCCTATGGCTATCAAATAACAAGGGGACTTCCACCGCGATGTCTTTTCCGTCGTTCTGACTAAGAAAGTCTGAGACCTTCCTTTGGACCTTGTGGTTAATCAAGGAAAGATAGCTATGCTTAAAGCCGGAATCGGTTTCCAAAAGCAAAGTGACCTTCGCCTTATCAAATAAGGGGGTGAAGATCATCGGAAAGTTCTTCTTTATTTCTTCCCTTCCCTTCCCGTCCTGGTAGATGCCATGGACGATTTCATCGCAGGAAAGAGTGAGAAAACCGTGTTTTCCAAAATAAGAAGTGGCCAAAGACTTTCCAGAAGCAATCTTCCCGGTTACGGCAACAGTTATTCCCCTTTTCTGGCAATAGGGGCAGAAACAGGTTCCTCTTCCTGCCAGGCTTCTTTTCCTGATTTTTGTCTTTTTGCAGACAAGGCAGTCTTTTCCTTCCCGGCCATAGACTTTTAATAAGGACTGATAGGAGCCAGTGACTTCCTGACTGGCCTTATAGCTTCTGACTGTCGAACCATGTTCGTTTATCGCCTTGGAAAGAATTTCTTTGGCATTTCCTAAAAGGGAGGAGGTTTCTTCCTTGCTAAGGATATTGGCTTTCTTGAAGGGAGAGACCTTTGCGGCGAAGCAGATTTCATCGGCATAGATGTTCCCTATTCCGGAAACTGTCTTCTGATCCCTTAAGACTTCCTTAATCCTTCCTCTCTTTCCATGGAGAAGAGAGAAAAAACCATCGTCCGTAAAATCAAACGGTTCTTTTCCCAGCAAGGAGAGAGGACCATCCTCTTCTTCTCTCAGCAGATAACAGACACCGAACTTTCTTACGTCATAGAAGGCAAGCGCATCCTTACCATCTTTGAAAGGGAGGAAGAGAGAGAGGTGGGAAAGAGAATATCCTTCCTGTCCGACAACATAAAGTTTCCCTTCCCTTCTTAGATGGAAAAGGAGTTTCCATCCTTCGGAAAGATGGAAAATCAGAAACTTTCCTCTCCGGGAGAGGGAAAGAATCTTCTTGTCTGTTATCCGGGAAGAAAAAACGGAAACGTCGCTTTTAATCCTTTTGGGAAAGTAAATAGTCGGGGACGCAAAGACTTTTCCGATGATTCTCTTCTCTAATTCTCTTCTGACTGTCTCGACTTCCGGAAGCTCAGGCATGTCTAGTGCACCTCATACCAGGTCTTTGCCGCCTCACCGTCGACCTTGAGCGGAACGGAAAGCTCCCTTGCATGCTCCCTGACAAAGGCAAGCTTAGGCTGAATAATGTCCAGTTCCTCCTTCGGAACCTTGAAAATAAGCTCATCATGGATCTGAAGGATAATCTTTGTCTTATAGTCCTTAAGTAAATCATTGACCTTGATCCTGCTTACCTTCCTCAAATCGGCGGCAGACCCCTGAATCACGCTGTTGACACTCGCCCGCTCGGAGAAAGAGCGTAGGGCACGGTTAGAAGAATTGATGTCCTTAAGATACCGTCTGCGGTTTAAGATGGTGGTTACATATCCTTTTTCCTTCGCCTGGTTGATACAGCCCTGCTCGAAATCATCAAGACCCTCAAAAGTCTGCTTGAACTGCCCAATCAGATCTTTTGCCTCCCCGCCAGGAATACCAAGCTGCTGAGAGAGGCCATATGCGGATATGCCATAGACGATGCCGAAATTCACTGCCTTGGCCCGTCTTCGCCTTTCGCTCGTCACTTCATCGAAAGGAACATGGAAGACACGGCTTGCAGTGGCCTTATGGATATCTTTCCCCTCCTGGAAGATTTCCCTGAGAGTCTTAATCTTTCCGACATGGGCAAGCCTCCGCAACTCAATCTGGGAATAGTCTAAGGAGAGCCTATAGTAATCGTCCCCAGGGTAGAAAAAGGCCTTGCGGATAGTTTTTCCTTCTTCATCCCGGATAGAAATGTTCTGAAGGTTCGGTTCGCTCCTACTTAGACGGCCTGTCGAAGTGAGAGCCTGATTATAAAGGGCATGGATTTTCCCGTCCTTTCCGACATGGTCAGGCAGGGAAGAAGTATATCCGGAGACAAGTTTAGAGTATTTGCGGTACTGGATAATCAAGGGGACAATCGGATGGTCATTCTGATGGGCAAGAAGGACATCGATGCCCGTCCCTTTCTCCCCTTTATACTTCTGGATTCCCAAATCGGTAAACAGGACCTGCTCGACCTGTTTCGGAGAAGAGATTTTAAAGTCCTTCCCCGCATATTCCCTTATTTTCTTTTCCAGGGAGGAGAGAATCTGGGTATATTCTTCGTTGATTTTCGCCAAAGTCGGTTTATCCCTTGGGAAGCCCTCGATTTCCCTTCCGGCCAAGATGCGGCTTAGTGGAAGCTCGACTTGATAGAATAGTCCGTCTTCCTGATTCTTTTTCAGGTCGCTAAGTACCTTATCCTTCAGGGCAAGAGTATGGAAGATGCATTGCCCGGAAAGATTCTTCTGTCGGTCAAGAGTTATCCCATAGGAAAAGAAAAGATCGTTCCGTTTCTGTCCGGCATCCGGATTAAGAAGATAGGTAGAGAGAAGAAGATCAAAATCGACACCCTTGATCTGTGGATAACCAAAGCGGCTAAGAAGAACGATAAGCCCCTTTAAATCATAGACAGCCTTCTTTTTTCCTTCGTCGGAAAGATAAGAAAGAAAGTCGGGGTCTTTTCTGGCATCTTGGTGGGCAATAAGATAAGTGTTTCTCTCACCTGCCAAGGCAAAACCATAAAGCATGGCAAGGTTTTCGTTTTCTAAGGAAGCATCGTAGGTGATTCCTTTGACCTCTTCCTTAATTTCCCGAAAAGAATGGACGACAATTTCCTCTCCTAAGTCCTTGTTCTCCTTGATCGGCTCCCCGACCGACTCAAAAAGCGTCCTTTGATGGTCGGAAAGATCGTCTTGCCTTCCAGGCCTTTTGTCAACCTGGGAGGCAAATTTGGAAAACTGGAATTCCGTATAGAACTTCCTGAGCTTAGACTTAAGATAAGGAGTATACTTGCTCTTCTCATAATCTTCCTTCCTATCAATATCCGTCCTGATGGTGGCTAGACTCTTAAAGAATCTGGCGTCCTTTTCCCCTTGCACGATTTTCTGGCATAGCTTGCTCTTCCTATTCTCCTTGGCATAGGCAAGGATTCCGTCAAGGTCATGATACTGGTCAAGAAGCTTTTTGGCGGATTTCTCCCCTACGCCCTCAATGCCCGGATAATTGTCGCTTGGATCGCCGGCAATCCCTTTAAAGTCAGGAATCTGATTAGGATAAAGATCCCTAAGCTGTTTGAGATTGCCTTTCGTATAAACAATAGTTTCCGTCAGTCCCTTTTTCAGGAACACAAGGGAAATACGATCGGAAAAGTCGAGGAGCTGCAAAAAATCTTTGTCTGAAGTATAAAGGTAAACCTCATCTCCTTTTCCGCAAGCGTATTTTGCCCTTGATCCCGCAAGGTCGTCTCCCTCATATCCCGTTTTCTCATCCCAGAAGATGTTCCTGTCAGTCAGCCTCTCTCTGGCCAAGGGCATCTGGGCAATCAGTTCATCCGGTGCCTTCTGCCGCTGGGCCTTATAGTCTTTGAATTCCTTTTTGCGGAAGGTCGGTTCTCCTGTATCGAAACTCACAAAAAGATGGTCGCCAGGCTTAGCCTGGGCCTTAATTTTCTTCCTCCTGTTATGAAGGGAATACAGGGCATTGACCGGAAGACCTTCTTTTGTCTTCCTTAGGTCGCCGGAATAGGCAGTGGAATAATAGGCACGGAACAAGAGCGAATTACCATCGATAATGAATGTCTTAGCCATAAGTGTTTATTTTTCTTCCTTTCCCTGATAAATATAGTTTTTTGGATAAAGCCAGCTTTTTTCCGGATGGAAATCCTCATCCGGAATAAGGAGGATACCTCCTTTTTCCCTGTCTGCCTTCTGCCGAAGGAGAAGGGTGTACTCCCCGATTTCCGTTATTGCCGTAATCCTCCCCCGGTTAGAAAGCAAAGAGACATCGGAGACAATCCTCGTCTTATATCCTTTACGGAAGCAAAGGGAGGAGAGACGTCTTGACCTAATCAGTCCTATGGCGGACTTTTCCTGCCTCAGAACGATTCCTTCATCCTGTTTCCTCTCCTCTATGGCAGGGACCTGCTCTGGAGGAAACGACATAGAGGCATAGGAGAGATAGAGACCGGCACACTTTTTCCTTCCCTCCCGGAAGGGGGAAAGGGAATCGAATGCACCTGCTTCTATCAGGGCATAGATGGTTTTCAGAGAAGAAGAGGAAATCTTTCCATCAAGTTTGACAAAGAAGTCATAAAAAGAGAGGAATGCTCCTCTTTCCTTTCGTGCCTCGACAATCAGATCAAGGACTTTTCTGTCCGTCTGTTTCACACAGGAAAGAGGAATACGGAAGGTCTTCCCCACTAGCTGATAGTGACTAGGCAAGGACAGGTTGACATCCACTCTACCCCTGGTTATCCCCTTGTCCTTCAATTCCTGCCTAAGCTGGATAGACTTTGCCGAGCCAAAGGAAGTCGAAGAAAAGGCGCATTCATAGAATTCCTTAGGATAGAGGGCTTTGTAATAAAGCAGCTGATAGGTAATCAAGGAATAACAATAGGCATGGGATTTGTTGAATCCGTATCCGGCAAACTTCAGGATATCCTGATAAATGCCTTTTGCAGTAGCATCGTCAAGTCCGTTTTTCTTAGCGCCAAGATAAAAAAGAGGCTCGTACCGTTTCCTTTTGCCGATGTCTTTTTTGGAAATTGCGCGCCGGAAAAGATCAGCGTCGCTTGCGGAAAAGCCGGCAAGGACCATGACCGACTGCCTGACCTGCTCCTGATAAACCCTGATTCCGTAAGTATCCTTAAGAATCGGTTCAAGAAGCTTAGAAGGGTAGGCAATCTTTTCCCTTCCCTTTTTCCGCTTGGCAAAACTGGAAATATAATCCCTTGGTCCTGGACGGTACAGGGCAAGAAGGGAGGCGATGTCCTTAAAGGAATCCGGGGTAATTTCTTCTATGGCTTTCTTAATCCCTTTGGAATTATCGAGTTGGAAAATCCTACAGAGGTGAAGGGCATTGATTTCTTCATAGACTTTTGGATTTTCCAAATCATCCATGAACGATGGAAGAGAAATCCCATCCGCTTTCCTTTTATCCTCAATCTGATGAATAAAGGATAAATTGCCAAGTGAAAGAATATCCACCTTCAAAAAGCCAAGTTTTTCCCTGTATGGGTATTCATATAATGCTGTTCCAGACATTCCCTTATTTAAGGGGACATTTTTATAGATTTCCTCTTGGGAAAGAATGATGCCGGCAGCATGAATGGATGTATTAATAGGAAGAGAGAGAAATGCAGTTGCCTTTTTTACAAGGTTTGCATAATAGTCGTCCTTCCTTAGCTTTTCAAATTTTTCCTTCTGGTAAAAACGCCTTTCTTTTAAGGCGGAAGAAAAATCAGGGGCCTGCTCAGGAAGCAGGGAAGTCAATGGTTTCCTACGGGAAGGAGGATAGTTAAGTGCGGTTCCCACCAGGGTAAGGGCAGAGCGTGGCTTAAGGGTAGAAAAAGTGACGATATCCGAACAGTGTCTTTCCCCATACCGCTGGAAAAGGTAGTTGACGACTTCCCTTCTCCGTGTATCCTCGAAATCCCTGTCGATGTCCGGCCTCGTCTTTCTCTTTGGATTAAGGAAACGTTCGAACGACAGAGAGTATTGAATAGGATCAATCTGGGTTATCCCTAAAGAATAGCTGACAAGGGATCCCCCTGCAGACCCACGGCCAGGACCGACATAGATTCCCCTTTTTCTTGCCTGAGAGACATAATCACGGACTAGAAGGAAATAAGAAGAGAACTTCCTTTCCTGGATGACGGAAAGTTCGTACGCAAGTCTTTCGGAATAAGCCTTTGGGATATCCTTCCCGGAAAAGCGGGAAGAAAGCCCCTCGGTGGCTTTCCTTTTCAGTTCCTCGTCTTCCTTTTCAAACCGGATTAAAGAACCCCGTTTGATAAAGAACGTGAAGTCAATCTTTTTCAGCCTATCGGAAACAGACTGGATTTCCTTTTCCCGATATGTTTTTTCAGCCGAAAAAGAAGAAAGGAGGAATTCCGGCCCGGATTCGCCTTTGGAAACATAAGTCAGCTTATGGACTGCACAGTGGAAAAGGTCATAGGAGCCGGCATCATTCTTATAAAGGTACCGGGCCAAAGGAAAAGCAAGGGATTGATACTCCCTTTCATCGATAAAACGATAAAGAGTCTCTGATTCTTCCCTGTCTGCCTTACTTTCCAAGGAGACGCCAAGATAGAAATCCCCGCCAAAGATCTTAGAATAGGCAAAAAGTTCTTTTGACACCCTTTTCTGGTATTCTTCCTGATAAAAAAGAGGATCATCAAGGACAAGAACAAGAATGAGTCCTTCCTGGTATTGGCTAAGCAAATCCGTTCCATAAATCCCTTCCTGATGGGAAACAAGAAGACACAGGTTCTTGTACCCTTGCTCGTTTTTAATATAAAGGACACCCTGATAGCTTCCCCGGACGGCGGAAGAAAGGGATATCCGCAGTCCGAAAACCGGCTTCCTTCCCTGTGCCGCACAGCTTTCAGCAAAGGAAGGGTAGGCATACCTATTCGAATCAGCGATTCCGCAGGCAGAAAATCCAAGTTCCTTGCAACGGGTGACATAAGAGGATGGCAAAAGAATGGAGTCCCCGAATTGATAGGCGGTGATGGTATTCAGCGGACTATATGGCATGCCTCAATTATACCCTATTTCAGAAGGCTCTTTTGCTTTTGTTCTTCAAAGGAAAAAGGTAACGGGTTAGTCTTTTATGCCCTTAGAGGCAATGCGTGGCAAAAGAAAATAGAACTCCTCATTTGCGATTCTTTGCCATTTGTCGTATATTCTAAATACACTATAGTGAGGCCATGCCACCATGGACAAAAACATCGTTTTCGGGAAGATTCCGGTAAAGAACGCCTTACTCGGCACAAGAAAGCCAATTCATGTTTTCTTAAATCAGGCACATCCAGATCAGGAAATCCTACAGATAGCCAAGGAAAAGAAAGTTCCTGTCAAAAGGGTTTCTTTAGATGCCCTTGGATCGTTATGCGACCATAGGAACCATCAAGGAGCCGTCTGTTCCATGCCTCAGTTCCGCTATACGGAACTAAGTGACGTTTTGGAAAAGACAAAAGAAAAGGAAAATTCCACTATCATCATGCTAGACGGAATCGAGGATCCGGTAAATTTCGGATCCATAATCCGCTCATCCACCGCTTTTGACGTCGATGCGATTATCATCGGAAAGAACCGCCAGGTACAGGTTACGGCAACCGTATCCAAGATTGCGACAGGAGGAGAGGAAATCATTCCTATCGTTCAGGTGACAAACCTTAACCAAACTATCCATTCCTTGAAAAAGGCCGGCTACTGGATTGTTTCCAGCGCCGGAGAAGGAAAGGATGTCTACGATAAAATCGATTACAGCGGAAAAATCGTCCTCGTTGTCGGTTCCGAAGGCTTTGGCGTCTCCCGGCTGGTCCGGGAGAATTCCGACTATGTCGCCTCTATCCCTCTGCCCGGTAAGGTTAAGGCTCTTAATGCATCCATAGCAGCTGCAGTCTTTCTCGCAGAAATCAATTCCAGTCGCCGAAGAAAACTTGAAAAGAAGGCAAAATAGAATATAGCCATCTTTCTTTTCCGTTAGCAAAAGGAGGCCTGGTCGGATTGGCCAGGGAAAGTTTATGATTCAGAAAAACAGGTTTTGTATCCTCATTCCTTCTTTCTGCATTCCGATTTTCGCCTTTGCATCCTTCCGTTTGGAAAAGGAGATAGAAGAGTCGGGAAAGCGGATTAGTTTCTCCTCCTATTCCATCGACGAACTAGTTAGGAAGGCAAAGAACGACTGGCAGGCAAAAGAGGAAGTCTTTCTCCGGACGAAATTCGACATCATCCGCTATACCGAAGCTTTGTGCAAGAAAAACAGTTTTCTCGAGTTCGACATTGTCTATCAGACCAGGGAGAAAGCCATTGTCCAAGGCATTGAAAAATATGAGGAAGCAAGAGGTCCCTTCAGGCGGCTTCTCCGCAAGATGTTCTATTGGGCAGGGAAAAGCCTGATTAAGTCGCAGGCCATCCGATATCACCAGGAAAGGCGGGTGCTTGGAACACGGATCTATAACATCTGCCAAAGCAACTACAGGGGTGACAGTCATGCAAAAGATGACAGCCTTGAAAAAAGGGCAAGGAGGAAGTGCGATATTGAAAATTATAGGAATGGCCTGAGCAATGAAAAGCGGGAAAGGAGGAATAGGTACTTTCTCGGCCTGTCCTTCAAAGAAATCGGAAAAATCCAAAGCAAGGCCGTTTCCACCGTATCTTATCAGATTTATAGGATTTTAAAGGAAAGGAAAAAGAAAATCAGGAAAAGGAGATAGTTATTTAATCCGTTTTCTATTAAACTATTGCTATGCCAATGACCTGCATATCCGTTATTGTACCTTGCTATAATACTGCTCCTTTTCTTTCCCAATGTTTAGACTCTCTTCTTTCTCAGGACTTTGATAAGAGCTATAACATCATCCTTATCGACTGCAAAAGTGATAGTGGAGAGGAAGAGATAGGAAAGAAATACGAAAAGGAAAATCCTGGAAAGGTTTTCTATTATCGCTATGAGAAAAATTCCGGTCCGTCTCTATCGCGGAATCTTGGCATTCTTCATTCAAGCGGAGAATTCCTCACCTTTATCGATGGAGACGACTATGTATCCAAAGACTATCTTTCCACCCTCTATTCCAGGGAAAGGAAAACCGGTGCCGATGTCATAACCGGGGGATACTACCTCGACTTAGGAAAAAAGACAGTCAAAGGGTATTCAAGAACATCTTTTACCGGAAATGGAAAGAAGGCACTGAAAAAGCTCAGGCGTTCTCCCTTAAGGAAGAGGCGAACATTCTGCTGGGGAAGACTCTATAAAAAATCATTGCTGGTTTCCTGTGGCATTCTATTTGATCAGACACAGAGAAAATATGAAGATACCTTGTTCTTTTTCCAGGTAAGGCTTAACTCAGCCAAGGTCTGTTATCTGAAAAAACCGATTTATTACTATAGAAGACACAAGTCCTCCTTAAGGAACCGGGAAGGAAATAATATAAGAGAACACCTCGTAGCTTTTAAAAAAGCGAAAGAATACACTAAACTGCATGCGCCGGAGAGGACAAAGAAGCTCTTTGGAAAACTATGGCTGGCAAGGAAACTTCAGTTTTCCTATGATTTCAACTCCTCGATAGAAGCAAAAGACAAAAAGGCGAAGAAAGAAATCAAACGGAGGGAAAAGAAAATCTTTTCTGTTGAAAAATGACAAACAAAAGATTCAGTGAGATCCTAAAAGCCATCTATTGGAAAAGAAACCCGGAGGGAATCAAGTCAGACTTTGGAAAGACCCTAATCATCGGTTCAAGCCTTCCTTATCCAAGCGCCACAAGGATTGCGGCCCTGTTTTCTTCTCTGTCCGGTACAGGATACACTTCTCTTTGCGTTCCTAAGGTCATTTATCCTCTGGCTGCCAGCCGTGTTTCCCTCAACTCCGTCTTTTCACCTTGGTGCCTTGAGGATTTGCAGTCGGAAGAGAAAAACAGTAAGAAGAAGACACTCGACGGATATTCCTCCCTTTTGTTCGGAAACGGCATTGAGATTTCGGAGAAAAACCTCCGTCTGCTTGAAGACATCCTTACCCTTTATCATGGCACCCTTCTTATTGATGCTACGGGAATAAGAAGGTTCAAGGAAATTCTGGATTCCGGGTTCCATGGTCCGTTTTCTCCAAAAAGGATTCTCCTAACTCCCCATCTTGGCGAAGCAAGAACCCTGTTTGGCCTTTCTCTTCCTTCCCGTAATCCACAGGACTATGCCAAGGAAGCACAGAGCTTTTCCAGGCAGCATCATGTAAGGCTCCTACTAAAAAGCTTTTCCTCCCTTCTCGTCACAGAAAAAGAAAGGATTCCTTCATCCTACCCTCCCTGTTCCCTTCTTGGAAAAGCAGGATCCGGAGACGGACTCTCCGGATATTTGGCAGGGTTATTAAGCTTTGCCGGTTCCCTTATGTCTAAAGAAGAAGTGATTCTTTTCGGCGATCAAAGGATCCACCTGGCAGCAGAAAGAAAAGCAGAAGAAATCTCCCCGGCCATAGGTTCCATCCTTGACCTCCCATCTGCGAGGAAGCAAATCATCCAGGAAGGAAAATAGTCCCTCGAAAAAGGCAGCCCTTGTCTGTGGCTGCCTTTTTTACCTCTTATTCTATTGTTCGACAGAATCGCTGCAGAGAAGAAGAATTCCACCAATAAGGTTGACAAAGAGAAGGAAGCAGACGCAGAAGCCTACGGAGAGGCGGGCGCCATTCGTTCTTGCATCATTCACCTTAATCAGCCTTGGAATGCACCAGGCAAGAGGAATGAGAAGCCATCCCCTGGCGATTGTCGAAAGAATACCGAGAATGAAAGCAACTAAGACAAGAGCGGAACCGGAAGAGGAAGAAGAAGAGTATTCATAGCTTTGATTCCTCCCTACCCCATTGAAGCCGCCATTCACCGGCTGGCCGCAATAAGGACAAAACTTAACATTATCGTCAATTTCCTTCCCACAGTGTGAACAATATTTCATAATGTTTCCTCCTTCACATAAGGTTACAGAATTTTACCTTATTTTTCAAGGTCATTAGGATGAAAAGTGTCTAAGTAAGACCAAATTGAATGCCTGACATCCTTTAGTGTGTCACCATCCATCGGATTCTCGATTCCCGCCTTAGCAAGTAGCTTACGGAAAGGAAGGGTGCCGCCAAGCCGACAGAAAGCGAGGTATTTATCAAAGGTCTTTTTCGGATCACGAAGAGATTCACTGAAGAATTCCAGGGCGACAACCTGGGCGATAGTATAGTCAAGGTAGTAAAGGGGGTTCTGGAAGATATGCCCTTGGCGGTAGAAATATCCTCCGGATTGCAGGAATGCATTATCCGGATATTCCCGGTAGGGGAGATATTCCTTTTCCAAGGAACGCCAGTAGGCCTTTCTTTCCTTCCAGGTCCTATCCGGATTCTCATAGACATGGGCCTGGAAGGCATCGACGATGCAGCCATAAGGAATGAAGGTTATGGCATCGCAGAGATGCTGATAACGATATTTTTCCTCGTCTTCCTTAAAGAAAAGCTTCCTGTAGGGATAGGTCAGGTATTCCCTTGACCTAGAGTGCCTCTCTGCACACTCCCTTCCAGGGCACCGGTAATTCGGCACAAGCCTCTCTCCGCCAAGAAAACCCTGAAGAGAATGACCGAATTCATGAGTCAAGGTATCAACATCGTCTGAGGTTCCGTTAAAATTGGCAAAGATAAAGGATGTCTTAAGTCCAGGAATGTATTCCCTGTATCCTCCCCCAGCTTTTCCTGGTTTGGCAAGAAGGTCTAAGCAATGGTGGCTGACCATGAAGTCGAAATATTTTCCCGCCACAGGAGAAAGTTCATTATACCTTTGTGAGGCAGCAGCCAAGAGCTCTTCTTCCGTTCCTTTAGGCGTTGGATTGCCGCTTTTATAGAAGATTGAATAATCATAGAAGCGGGTATCTTCCTTATATCCTAAGCGTTCCTTCTGGGCGGCACGGATTCTATTGGAAAGAGGGACAACTTCTTCGAGAATCTTTCTTCGGTATTCCTTGGCATCATCCTCGTTCCAATCCAGTCTTCCCCTTCTGGCATAGCCAAGAGGGAGATAGTTCTTAAACCCAAGTTTTTTCGCCCTGCGGTCCCGGACGTGGACCCTTTGATCGTATATCCTTCCGATTTTTTCATCGTTCTTAGCATAGAAGTCCCAGACAAGCTGAGAGGCTTCCTTGCGTGTTTCCCGGTCAAGGGAAGTAGTGAACTTCCCCATCTGGGGAATAGAATACTTTTCACCGCGGAACTCGATGATTCCGGAAGAAAGAAGATCTGTGTATTCCCTGACGAGCTTATTCTCTTCGACCAAGTCATTGATAATTTCCGGTGAAAAGGTCTTCCTCCCTAATGCAACCTGATCGAAATAGAGCTGTCCGAAGGCTTCCACAAGCTCCTTCCGGAAGGGAGAGGAATAGAAATCCTTGTCAAACCGGTTGGTTGCCTCCTGGATTTGCGGAAGGATTTGATTCCTTTCGTCATACAGCCGGTGATAGTACTCGTCCTTGGTGTTGATGGTATAGCGGATGTTAATCAGACACCTGGCCGTCTGGATATCGTCTTCCAAGGCAAAATATTCCTTGACTAAGGCGACTGCCTCCTGTCCGTTTTCCGCCTTTTTCCTTCTTTCATCGAGTCCGTTGATCTTGTCGATGATTTCCTTCTGATCAAGAGCAAAGACTTTGACATCCTCGAGATGGACAAAGTCGGGTGAAAAATGCTGAATCATGCCTTCCTCCTTTTTGTTTATAATAATGAAAACTATGCCGATATTCTAAAACGGGAAATTGAGCCATGCAAGTAAAACAGAAACTGAAAATCAATAGGCTGAGTAAGGCGGACAGCGTCAAAGCACAAGGCGTTGGCAGCGTCTATCTTGAGGAAAGGAAACTTCTGGAAAAATATGGAAAAAACGATTTTTCCGTTTCCGTCAATAAACACTTTTCCTCCTTTGACCTTTATCATATCCATAGCATCAATCCTTCTTTCTATCTAAGAAGGACGAAAAGAAAGACTACCATCATGTTCGTTCATTTCAGGCCGGATACTCTTGAAGGTAGTATCCGTCTTCCTAAGCTCTTCTTCCGGATTTTTAAAAAATACGTTATCTCGTTTTACAGAAAAGCAAAAGAAATTGTGGTTGTAAACCCTTCTTTCAAAGAGGAGTTAATCCGTTATGGGCTAAAAGAAGACAAAATAAGCTATATTCCAAACTTTGTATCAAAAGACGAATTTTTTCCTCTTGAAAAAGAAAGGAAAAGGAAACTGAGAGAAAAATACGGAGTTCCAAAGGATGCCTTTGTCGTCCTTGGTGTAGGACAGGTTCAGACAAGAAAAGGAATCCTCGACTTTCTTTCCCTAAGCGAAAAGCATCCGGAAAGGTATTTCCTCTGGGCAGGGGGATTTTCCTTCAAAGGAATAACCGATGGCTATGACGTACTGAAAAAAGAAAGGAAGAAGCCACGCAAAAACAGGAAATTCCTTGGCATTGTCGATCGGAAGAAGAGGAACGAAGTCTACAACCTCAGCAACGTCTTTCTTCTTCCTAGCTACAATGAACTCTTCCCCATGGCGCTTTTGGAAAGCTGTGCATGCGATGTCCCTTACATCATCCGGGATTTGCCTCTCTATCATCCCATCCTTCCCTCTTCCTCCCTCCGTGCCAACAGTGAGGAAGAGTTTTCCTCTCTTCTTTCCCAAAGGAAAAATAATCCGGCCTTTTATAAGAAGGCCAGGGAAACAAGCAAAGAAGTCTCTTCGACCTACAGCGAAGAGAAAGTCTATGCCCTTTGGAAGGACTACTATTTCCGGATTTATCGGAAATACCAGTCACAGGAATGAGTTTTCCTCCGACAATCGGAAAATGCTGAAACTTTCTCTATTCAATATGATAAAATAAGCGGGTAAATAAAAATTCATGAGGTAAAAAAGAATGTCAAAGCAAGTGTTCTCCCTCGACTTCTACGGAAAAAAGCTTTCCGTTGAAATCGGAGAAATCGCTAAGCAGGCCGATGGCTCCGCCTTCGTCCGGTTTAACGATACCGCCGTCCTATGTGCAGTATGCGGGGCAAAAGAGGCCAAATTAGGCCAGGACTTCTTCCCCCTTACGGTCAACTATTTTGAACGTCAGTATGCAGCCGGAAAAATCCCAGGCTCCTTCCTCCGCCGGGAAGGCCGCCAATCCTATCGGGAAACTTTGATTTCCCGTCTGATTGACCGTCCTATCCGCCCGATGTTCCCGGAAGGATACGTCAACGAAACCCAGGTCACCTGCACGGTCAGGTCCGCCGATAGGGACGCAAGTCCGGATAGGACCGCCATGTTCGGTGCTTCCTTGGCTCTCTGCATCTCTGATATCCCCTTTGAAGGGCCGATTGCCGGTGTCCATGTCGGAAGAGTCAACGGACAGCTGATTATCAATCCGACAGTCGAGGAGAGGAAGAATTCCGATATCAACCTCTCTGTCGCCGGAACCGAGGCTGCCATCAATATGGTTGAAGCCGGTGCCGCCGAAGTGAGCGAGGATGACAGGCTTGACGCCTTAAGGTTCGGCCATGAGGCCATCAAGAAGCTTTGCGCATTCGAAAAGGAAATCACCGCCAAAGTCGGAAAGGCAAAGCGTCCGCTTAACATCTATCACATCGACGAGGAATTCGCCAACAAGTGCCGCAACTATATTGCCCCTGGCGAAAGCGAAACCCAGGAACAGAGAATCATCAAGGCCGTTTCCATTTTCGACAAGCTCGAACGTCAGAATACGATTGATGCCTTAGAAAAGGAAGTCATCGATTTAGTCGATGCCCAGAATATCGTCACCAACGAGAAATACGAAAACCAGCAAAGGCATGACCTTGCCGTCAATGAGGCAAAGGAAGTCCTAGAGCAGGTTGTCCGCAATGAAGTCCGCCGTCTCATCACGGTCGACAAGGTCCGTCCAGACGGCCGTAAGGTCGATGAAATCCGTCCGCTCGATGCCCAAGTCCATCTTCTTCCCCGTGCACATGGTTCAGCCATGTTCACCCGCGGACAGACACAGGTCATTTCTTCCTGTACATTAGGTTCGCTTGAAGAGGCCCAGATTATCGACGATATCACCGGAGACACGGAAAAGCGCTGGCTCCATCACTATAACTTCCCGCCTTTCTCCGTCGGTGAGCTTGGCCGCAGGGGAACTCCGGGACGCCGGGAAATCGGCCATGGAACGTTAGGGGAAAGAGCATTAAGCTATGTTCTCCCTTCTGTCGAAGACTTCCCCTACACCATCCGCTGCGTTGCCGAAGTCTGCGAGTCCAATGGTTCCTCTTCCCAGGCTTCTATCTGTGCAAGCTGTATGGCATTAAGGGATGCCGGCGTTCCTCTTAAGGCACCGGTCTCCGGCATTGCCATGGGACTTATCACTTCCGGACCGTTAGACGGAAACCATCCGTACACGATTCTTACCGATATCCAAGGCAGGGAAGATCATCTTGGAGACAGGGACTTCAAGGTTGCCGGAACTCCTAATGGTATCACTGCCCTTCAGATGGATATTAAAATCCGTGGAATCACCCGTGAAGTCCTGAAAGAAGCCCTTGCCCAGTCTCATCCTGCACGCAGGCAGATTCTCTCTGTCAGGCTTAAAGCCATTCCAGAGCCTCGCAAGGAACTTTCTCCTTATGCCTTAAAGAGGAAGAAGTTCAACATCGAACCCGACAAAATCCGTGAAGTCATCGGATCGCAGGGCAAGGTTATCAATGGTATCATTGCCGATTGCGACAACGATGTTAAGATTGATATCAACGATGATGGCCGTGTCATCCTTTATTCCGTCCATTACGAGACCATCGATAAGGCCTACAACAGGATCAGGAATATCGCACGTGTCGCCAAAGTCGGTGATGTCTTTGATGGAAAGGTTGTCCGCATTGAAAGCTACGGCTGCTTTGTCAATCTCTTTGGGAACACTGATGCCCTCTGCCACATTTCCAAACTCGGATGGAACAGAGTCGAGAAGGTCGAGGATGTCTGCCATCTTGGCGATACCCTTAAGGTCATCGTCACTGGTATCGATGCCCAGGGAAGAATCGACATCAGCCATCGCGAATTCACTCCGAAACCGGAAGGCTACATCGACCGCCCTGACCGTCCGCGTCCAGCTTCCAAGCCTAACCATTCCTTCCACCGCGACCATAAATAATCCTTTTGGAGATTAAGTCCGGCCATGGGCCGGACTTTTTCTTTTCAGAGGAAAGGAAAAAACGATATAATATAGTAAGATGAAAAAAGCAAATATTCTTGTTTTTCTCTGCTCTCTTCTTTCTCTCGCTTCCTGTCAAAGCACAAAAGGACGGATCAATTTCGTCCTCAATGGAGGAGAATTTGTCTCCCCTTCTTTCTCGACCGACTACTTGGAAGGGCCTGCCGGGGAAAAGATTCAAGTCGACATTCCCGATGCAAAAAAGGATGGCTATTATTTTGTCGGTTGGCAGGAGAAAGACAAAAACGGAAAGTATCGTGCAATCGATAAGCGAAGGGATCCTCAGGGTACTGAATCCTATTATTTTTATCCCTATGGAACGACAACCCTTTATGCCTATTTTGAACCTCTTGCCTCCTTTTCCTTCGATTTAACCACTGGGAAGGAGAAAGGGGCAAGTCTTGTTGCTCCGGTCAACGATGCCAAGTCTTTTTCCGGAAACAGGCTGAACGGCTATACTTCCAAGCCAATTACCGATACGTCCTATCTCCCCACGGTCAGCTGTCCGGAAGAGAGTCATCTGACCTTTGACTACTGGTATACCAAGTATCCTCTTATCGCCAGCGAAGACGAAAACAAGATAACCCACTATTCCCTTGATAAAACTAAACCGGAAGGCGTCTATCCGTTTACTTCTTCTTTCGGCGATGAAAAAAGGCAGTTCCCGGAAAGGGAAGGAAACAATAGGACACTTTATGCATCCTATATCAGCGATCCTACCATCACCCTTCATTATGGTATCGAAGGAAGGGAAGACGAATCTTTCCAAGGAAAGAACAGCATCGAAACAAAGTTGAAGGAAATCATGTCGGAGAAATTCTCCTTTGACTATTCGACCGAACACTTGCAGTTCTACTATCCTTCTGACAGCAAAAAATATCGCTTTGCCGGCTTTTTCCTCGACAAGGAACTCACCGAACCGTTCTATAGGGATTCCCCTATCGGAAGCGTAAGCTTCGATCTTTATCTAAAATGGGACAATAAGATCACCTTGACGATAGATTATGACGGAGGAAAGGTCGACGGAAAAGAAAAGGAAACCATAGATACCTACTATTCCGAAGACATCCTCGGAAAGACGTTCAAGGAAAGCCACGCACCGATCAAGACTAACGCCCATTTCAAAGGCTTTACCTTGGACGGAGGGGACTTTGATGTAGTTTATGATTCTCTTCCAAGAGGAAAAGAAGAGCTGACTCTTCTTGCCGTCTATGATTCTTATCCTCTTCTCACTCTTTCCATCGATTATCCTACCGACTTCCCGGAGGCAGAGAGACTTCCCAGGGAGAAGATTCCGGTAAAGGAAAACGATAATCTTTCATCCTACCTTGAGAGCTTTGCAAAGAAATCGGCCAAAACCATCACGGACCACCATCTCTATGCCAAAGGATACTATCTTTTGCAGAACGGGAAAGAAGTGGCATTCACCTCATCCGTCAGGCCAAATAATGACCTAGCCCTTACCTATGTCCTTGACTATTTAGGAAAGAGGACGATTAAATCTTCGTATAATCCGAGCGATTCCTATATAAGCAGGGGAGAGACGGAAGACAGGGTTGCCTATGGATCTTTTAAGACGGACAAAGACACCGGGGAAGTCGGACCTTCCCTCTTTGAAGAAGCTTCCTTCCCCTCTTTAAAGAAGGCCTATGAAAAAGACGGAAATACCTATCTTTATGATGGGCTTTACCTTGACGAGGCCATGACAAATCCCTTCGCCTTCCCTCATGTAAGGAACACCGGACATGAAAAGAGAGAAGAGATTACGATTTATCGGAAAAGGACAAAGGCAATTACCATCACCATTAAAGACTATAATAACCAGGAAAAGATTTTAGTCGATTCCCTTAAAGTGGTACCCTCATCGCTAATCAGCGACTATGCTTCAGATCTTCCTTCCTATAAAGCCCTCTATGTCAATGAGGCCGGGAAAAGGATACCTCTCTCCCTAAGATGGCCAGATGCCTCCATGACCGTCTACCTGCTTGCCTGATTCTTTCTTTGCCTCCCTCTCTTTTTTGCTCCGACCGGAAGAAGCTTTCCCTAAGCCTAGGGAATCCCAAAAACAGGGGAAACACATCCTTTCTCTCCCTTTGATTATTTTTTTCTGTATCCTATAATGTTAAGGCACTCGTTTTTTATTGTGCAGGAAAGAAGCAACGATTATGAGTTTAACTGCAGGTATTGTCGGATTACCGAATGTCGGGAAATCCACTTTATTCAACGCCATCACCAATAACCACGTCTTGGCCGAGAACTATCCGTTTGCGACAATTGAGCCAAATGTCGGAGTCGTTTACGTCAACGATCCCCGTATCAAGGAACTAGTTCGCATCTTCAGCCCGAAAAAGACCGTCCGGGCCTCTTTTGAGTTTACGGACATCGCCGGCCTTGTCAAAGGGGCAAGCAAAGGGGAGGGACTAGGAAACCAGTTCTTAGGGAACATCCGGAACACGGATGCCATCGTCCATGTCATCCGCTGCTTCGACAGCAGTGAAATCATTTCCTATAATGGCCGGCCGGTCGATCCGGTGACCGATGCAAGGGAAGTCAACCTTGAACTTAGGCTCTCCGATCTTGACGTCGTCAACAAGCGTCTCGAGAAGGTGGAACGCAAGGCTTTGACGACAAAGGATAAGGACTCCCTGACGGAAGTCTCTGCCCTGCACAAAATCAAAGACGGACTGGAAAAGGAAGTCAGGGCCAAGGATATTCCTCTCTCCATCGATGAAAAGGCCAAGGCCAAGGAATTCAACCTGATTACAAGGAAGCCGGTCATCTACGTTGGAAATGTCGACGAAGACAGTTATGCCAATCCGGACGGAAACAAGTACTTCAAGGCCCTAGAAGACTTTGCCAAAAAAGAGGGTGCCGAATGCATCCCTGTCTCTGCCCTTCTCGAAGAGGAATTAAGCCAGCAGTCCGAGGAAGACCGCAAGGAATACCTCTCTAGGTTAGGGACTTCCTTAACCGGCCTAGACAAGATTACAAGGGCTGCCTATCACATTCTCGGCTTACGTACCTTCTTCACCGGAGGGGAAGATGAAGTCCGTGCCTGGACCTTCAAGGAAGGAAGGAACGCTCAGCAGTGCGCAGGGGTAATCCATACCGATTTCAGGAAGTTCTTCCTAAAAGCGGAAGTCTATAGCTATGATGACCTTCTTCACTATGGAAGCGAGCTCGCCGTCAAGGAAGCCGGGAAGAGGCGGACAGTCGGAAAGGACTACATTGTCAACGATGGTGACATCCTGTACATTCTTTCTGCCGCCAAGAAAAAATAGAACATGTTCCGGACAGGGCTAGGATTCGATATCCATCGGTTAAAAGGAGGGGACTCATTTCCTCTTGCCGGAGTGAAAATCCGTGGGAAAGAAGTCATTGCCCATTCCGACGGAGACTGCCTCCTTCATGCCTTGTCTAATGCCATCCTATCCGCAATGGGGAAAGAAGACATCGGAACCTATTTCCCTGACACGGAGAAAGAAACGGAGGGATTGGATTCAAGAAAGATTCTCTCTTTCTGCCTAAAAAGGAGGGAGGAGGAAGGCTATCATCTTTCGAACATCGCCGTTACAATCCTACTTGAGAAGCCTAAGCTTCTTCCTTATAAAGAAGAGAGGAAGAAAAACCTTGCCCTTCTTTTAAACCTTTCCGTGTCCGATATCGGAATAAGGGCCAACACCTTTGAAGGAAGGGGAAGCGTCGGAGAAGAAAAAGCCATCGGCTGCCTTGTGACAGTCGCAAGGGAAAAATAAGGAGGATTCCTATGGATATCCAGGAAAAAATCAAAAGCCGGCTGAAGGAAATGAGGAAAGGTTATGGTGTGGAAGTAAAAGACGAGGAAATCGTCCTTGCCCCATCCGATAAGCGGGACCATGGAGACTATGCCACAAACCTTGCCTTCCGTAAGGCAAAACTGCTCAAAATGCCGCCTCTTTCCCTTGCCGAAAAGATTGCCTCGGAATTTAAAAGGGAAGGAGTCGACCATGTGGAAGCGGTCAAACCGGGCTTCCTCAACTTCTTCCTCTGCCAGGATGAACTTGGCTTAGTCATCTCTAGGATTGTCAAGAATCCCGAACACTACGGTGACTTGACGATCGGTAAGGGAAAGAAGGTCGACATTGAATACGTCTCCGCCAATCCTACCGGTACCCTTCACCTCGGCCACGCACGCGGTGCCGCAATCGGAGACTCCCTCGCCCGTTTATACAAAAAGGGCGGCTATGATGTCACCCGCGAATATTATGTCAACGATGCCGGCGTACAAAGGGATCATCTTGCCGAATCCATCCTTGCACGATATCTACAGCTTTTTTCTATTGACCATCCGGTTCCGGAAGATGGATACCACGGACAGGAAATCATCACAATCGCCAAGGAAATCAAAGAGAAAGTGGGGGACAGCTATGTCAAGGATCCATTCTCCCATCTAGGAGACTTTAAGAAATTCGGAGGAGAAAAGCTCCTTCAGGCCATCAAAAAAGACCTTCATGAATTCCGTGTCGACCAGGATGTCTACACTTCCGAAAAGGCTATCCGTGACCGCGGGGACGTCAAAAAGGTTCTGGAGGAATTAAAGCCTTATTGCTACGAGAAAGACGGAGCACTATGGCTGAACACGACAAAGGACGGAGATGACAAGGATCGGGTCCTTGTCAAATCGGATGGAACTTACACCTATCTTCTTCCGGACATTGCCTACCACAACGACAAGTTCAACCGTGGATTCGATATCCTCATCGATCTTTTCGGTGCGGACCACTACGGATATGTCACCCGTCTGAAATCTTCCCAGAAGGATTTAGGACATGATCCTAGCCATCTCAATGTTCTTCTTGTCCAGATGGTCCGCCTGTTCAAGGACGGACAGGAATTCAAGAGGAGCAAGCGGACAGGCAATGCGATTTCCAGGAAGGAACTTATCGAAGAAGTGGGGGTGGATGCGGCCCGTTATTTCTTCGTCTCCCGCTCCTTGGATTCCCATCTCGACTTCAACATCGACCTAGCCAAAAAGCTCGGATCCGAGAATCCGGTCTATTATGCCCAGTATACCCACGCCCGTCTGTGCGGAATCCTCGATAATGGCAAGAAGTTCTTCCCTCTCGACTATCAAAGCACTCTGCTTGTAAGCGAGTCGGAAAAGAATCTGTTAATCAAGCTGAAGGATTATCCAAAGGAAATCGAAGGCGCCTTAAAAGACAACGATCCCTACCGGATAGCGAACTATGTCCACTCCTTAAGCCAGCAAATCAATGAATTCTACACTAAATGCCGTGTCCTAGATGACTTAAACGTCACCCTGACCAAGGAACGGCTCGGCCTTGTCGAGGCATGCAAGGATGTTCTGAAGAACGCTCTTGGCCTTATCGCCGTCTCTGCCCCTGAGCACAGGTATTCGGAAGAAAAGAAGGAAGCCTAATTTTCATTCTTCCCTTTATAAATAAGGTTAGAATGTGTATACTCTATTTGCTTTGAAAATATCAAAAAGGAGAAATCCGTTCATGGAAAATAATGAAAACAAGTCTTTGGTGGACCTTGCCTATGATGTCAGGACGGACATCTATGCCAAGGAAGGAAAGGACTTTAAACCGGTAGCCTTTGCTGACCTATTAAAGAAAGTCGGTTCCTTACGTGGGATTACGGATGAGAATGAGCTAATCGAGCGTGCCTCCCATTTCTACACTGAACTGACTCTCGACGGACGGTTTGTCATCCGGGAAAACAACACCTGGTCGCTCCGCGAACATGAGAAATATGCCGATTCCCACATCGATAGGAATGATGCCTACTCCTATGATGAATATGGAGAAGAAGAGGAAGAGGTAGGGAAGAAGGACGAGAAGGACTATGATGGCGAGGGTTCATCCGATAGCGAAGACGACGATGACGAGGATTCGGATGCTGACACCAAGAGGCCGGCTTATCATAACGACGACGAAGACGAAAACAACTAGTACGGCTAGTAAATGAACCGATGAAAAAGCCCGAAAGGGTTTTTTCTTTTCAGCAAAAATATCAAGGAGAAAAATAGCCATGGGTTATTCACAGCAGGAAATCAATTCCGTTTTTTCAAAAATCGAACAGGCCTCTTCCATCGTCATCTTCGGACACAAGAATCCGGATGGAGACTGCGTCGGTTCCGTCCTCGGAAGGAAGTATTCCCTTCTGTCCCTCTTTCCGGACAAGAAGGTCTATGCCCTAGGGACGCATCCTTCTTATCTTGGGCCCGTCGATGAAAGCGACATCGTCGACGATGAGACAATAAAGAAGTCTTTGGCCGTCAGGATTGACCTAAGCGACCTTCCCCGGGTGGAAGACCAAAGAATCCTTCTTGCCAAGGAAATTGTCTGCATCGATCACCACATCGCCTCTTCTTCTCTCTCTTTCCCGGTAGTCCGGGATACTGAGGCACCGAGTGCGACCTATGTCCTTGCTAAGTGCCTTCTAGAGCGTTATGGTAAGATTCCCTCCGTTAAGGCGGCCACCTACCTTTATAGGGGACTAGTCACCGATTCCGGGCGGTTCCAGTTCGATGCGAAGCCTTCCACTTTTGAAATGGCTGCGAAGCTTGTTTCATATGGTGTGGATTATAAAGCCCTTTATAACAATAGGTACCAACAGAATAGCCGTGACCTCCGATATCGTTCCTTCATCTATTCCCATTTCGACTTCGACGGCAAGGTCAGTTTCTGTGTCGTAAAGAAAGAAGACTACCATGCCTTAAATAGGACACAGGAAGAGGCAAGCGGAAAGGTCAACCTTCTCGCCTTACTCGACCACCATCCTATCTGGGCCCTTTTCACCGAGCAGGAGGATTCCTCCGTCCGCGTCGAACTCCGTTCCAACGGCTTCTTTAATGTTCAGCTTGCGGCAGTCAAGTTTTCCGGAGGAGGCCACCTTGCCGCGTCCGGATGCACATTGAAGAGCCTTAGCGAAGTCAAGGCCGTCCTTGACACCTTAAACGGACTAGAGGAAATCCATGGCTAAAGAAGAGGAAATCCTCAAGGCAAGGATTCTAGCCGGAAAAGAGGCCGGGAAGAAAATCAGGGAAATCTATGACAAAGGATTTTCCGTGTCCTATAAGGAAGATTCTTCGCCCGTCACCGATGCCGATCTGGCCTCCAACGGAATCATCAGAAAAATGCTTTCCCGCTTTTCCACCGTCGGCTGGCTTTCCGAGGAGAGCAAAGATGACTTAAGCCGTCTTAATAGAAAAGGGGTCTTTATCGTCGATCCCCTTGACGGAACAGAAGATTTCCTGCGGAAGGACGACTCGTTTTCCCTCAACATTGCCTATGTGGAAGAAGGAAAGCCTGTTCTTTCTTTTATCGGATATCCGGCAAAGGCGGGTTATGCCTTTGCAGCAAAGGGAAAGGGTGCCTTTTTTGTCGATGAGGAAGGGAAGACAAGGCGCCTAGCCGTCTCAAAGCGCATAAATGGATTAGTCAGGCTCGTCTCCAAGACCCATCTTCTTCCCTCGGAAAAGGAAATCTGGGAAAAGAATAAGGATAGAATCGCTTCCTCCCTTTCAAGGGGAGCGTCCTTGAAAGGGATTGCCCTTGCCAAAGGGGAGGGGGACTTCTCCATCCGGTATACTAAGCACACCAAGGAGTGGGATGTCTGTGCAAGGGACCTTCTTGTCAAGGAAGCCGGTGGGATTTTCCTTGACGGAAAAGGAAAGGAGTTCTCCTATAACCGGAAGGACGTTTATAACCACGACGGATATGAAAGGTTCAACAGAAAAGAAAACAGGGACCTGAAACGATGAAACAACTGACTATTGCCCTTCTTTCTCTTTTTCTTCTTATCGGATGCGGAACGGAAAAAAACTCTATGGGCAGCCAAAGCCCTTCTTCTCTTCCTTCGGAAGGAAGCAACCAAGAAACGGCTTCTTCCTCCCAAAAGAAACCGGATACGGTCACCGTCTTTTCCGTCAATGATATCCATGGTTCCTTAGAACGGGATAGGAACGAGAAGGAACTTGGCATCTCCCGGCTTAGCTATGCCATAAAACATGACAAGGACTATGATTCTGAGACTTCCATCATCCTTTCAAGCGGGGATTCCTGGCAGGGCGGCTACCTTGCCTATGAGGACAAATCCCTTACCGATGCCTTATTAGGAAAAAGGGGCGTCACGGCTAGGGCAATAGGAAACCATGAATTTGACTGGGGAGTTGATGAAATAGAAGCCTTGAGTAAAGTTTCACCATATCCCTACCTTGGTGTCAACATCTTAGATTCCGAAGGAAACAATCCCTCTTTCATCAAAAAAAGCACGATTGTGGAAAAAGGCGGAGTCAAATACGGAATAATCGGAGCCATTGATCCGACATTGACTAGCTCGATCAAAGCCGGAGCAAGGGGAGGCTACTCTTTTTCCAGTGACAGGAACCTGATTCGAAGCGAAAGGAATACCCTATACGAAGAAGGCTGCGACCTAGTCCTTCTTTCCGCCCATGCCGATAGGAAGAGCGAGTACATTCTCTCTGTCGGAAATACCTTCGCCTCTTCTCAGTTAAACGGCATCTTCGGTGGACACAGCCATCAGTTCCAAAACGACAAAGTAGGGAGCCATTCTCTTCCTTATATCCAGGCAGGAAGTAATAGCAAGGGATACGGAAAGAGGACCTTCTCCCTAAAAGAGAAGAAAGTGACAGACAGGCAGTATGTAGAACCCAAAGAGTACCTTACCCTGAGCAAGGATCTTCTTGAGACAGGAATCGAGGAACTTCTGGAAAAGGCAGACAAAGACCATCCGACCAGTACACTCGCAACATTCAAGGATACCTTCTATCGCTATAAAAAACTGAATTCCTTTGTCCCTTCCGCTAGGCTTGCCTATGGGAAAGAAGAAGGGATAAGCAAGGAAAAAAGCGGGAGAAAGGCTCTCGCCATCCATAACCTTGCCGGCATTAGAAGCAACATCTATAAAGGGCCGGTCAGTGAAAAAGAGCTGTTTAAGTTCTCTCCTTTTGATAACCTCGTCTTAGTCAGTGAAAACGTATCCGGTAAAGATATCCGGAATTGCATCGGCTCAGACGTAGGAAACCATGCGACAAAATACTACTGCTATTTAGTCGAAGGAGGGGGAAGCGTAAAACAGGACGAAAACTATGATGTCATCTCGATTGACTTTGTCTTCACTTCAGACTACTGGAAATCCAAGAATTCCTATAAGAATATCAAAGAAGACGGAAGTCCTATCTTCATCCGGGATAGGTATAAGGAGTATTTTCTTTCCTTAGGAAATAACCCTACGATATCCCAAGACGACTACCAATAAAGAGGGAAAAGACGGTTAAAAAGCCTGATGTGCCTTAACAGGGTTTTCCGAAAAGAAAACACCTCTTTTGATGAGGCGGAAGGATAGGAAACAGGACATGGGGGAATCAAGAAAGTTCTTTTGTTTCTTCCTCTCATTCCTGTTCCCTATTAAATAAACCGATTGGAGGGAAATGCCAGGAGGTCAGTTTCCCCTTTTCCGCCTAACCGGGAAAGCGGGAATGGAGTGAAATTAAAAAAGGTTGCCTAGGCAATCATGTAGACCTTAAGTATACTTAAAAACCTGGCAACAATCATTCTATCCAATATTAAAACTCAATCGGTTTTTCCCTCTTTTCCAAGAGAAAAAGGGAAAAGGCCAAAGGCCATCGGACAAAATATTCTTCCCTAGTGGAAAAAGAACTTTGTTACTTTATTTTTGCAGTTTCTGCAGCTGCTTTTTCGAAGCTGACAAGTCCGGCATCGGTAAGAGGATGGTGAACGAGTCTGACCATGACTTTATAAGGAACGGTGGCGATATCGGCACCGGCTAAGGCACAAAGCTCGACATGTCTGACCGAGCGGATAGAGGCGCAGATGATTTTCGTCTTATATCCGTAGTTCTTCTTCAAGGTGACGATGTCCTCGATCAGCTTAGCACTGTCCCATCCGTTATCGTCAAGCCGCCCAAGGAAAGGAGAGACATAGCTTGCCCCAGCCTCCCTAGAAAGCAGGGCCTGGCTTAAGGAGAAACAGAGAGTAAGGTTTGTAGGAATGGAAAGGGAATGAAGAACGGAGCAGGCCTTAAGGCCGTCCATCGTAATCGGGAGCTTGATGACGATGTGCTTAGGATCAATATTGTAAAGTTCCTTCCCCTGGCTAATCCTTTCTTCGCTTTTTTCCGCCGTGACTTCCGCGGAAATCGGACCATCGATCCTTTTGACGATTTCGGAGATGATGTCCTTCTGTTTCCTTCCTTCTTTGGCAATTAGGGAAGGATTTGTTGTGACTCCTTTCAAAAAGCCCCATCCGCTTCCTTCCTTAATCTCCTTCAAATTCGCCGTGTCGAGAAATAAGTCCATAAAGTTCTCCTTTCTTATTGTTTCTTTTTTTAAAGTATTGGAGCAGAAGGATTGTTTCCGTTATTGGTAAAAAGGGAAAAGAAGGTCCTGTTCCGAAGAGCGTTATATTTAAGGGCCTTTCTATTGTAGGAATAATAAGGGCTTTTTCTGTCGCTTGGATCAATGTGCACTTCCCCTTCTAGACGCATATCCCTGTCCTTATATTTACCCTGGGCAAGAAGGCGTTTCTCTTTCAGGAACTTGCGAAGATAGAGGACAAGGAAATCATTCTGTCCTTTCGCCTTGGCGACATCGCTAGGCACGGAGAGAAAGATTGCCTTTGTCTCCTCAAAGGCATCCAGCCTGTTTTTGGGCAGAAACTTATGGTCATTGACTAGTTCGTCTTTGATTTTAATCAGCCGGTCAAGACGGTCCTGCTCGTATCCGGCCAAGGAATCCAAGGCATCAATTGCCTTTTTCTTCGCCTTTTTCAGCAAGATTTTGACAATCCTTCCAGATAGGATATAAAGAAGAAGTAAGCAGGCAAGGACAATAAGGAGAATCACCCAAGGTTGCATATCAATCGTATTTCCTTCCTTTTTACTAAGATAGACAAAGAAAAGGGAAAAAACAAGGAAGAGTGCTAAAATAATGGCAATGGACAACCAATACCTGATTCTCCTTCTTGCCGGCTATTCGACAAGAAGGAAAGAAGAAAAAAAGAAACAGTTTTCCCTCCTAGACGGAAAAGCGAGGTTCCTTTATCCTCTCGAGACTTTCTTAAAGACCGGACTTTTCTCTTCCCTTGTCCTTGTCGTCCAGGAAGAAGACAGGGAAGAAGTAAGAAAAAATCTAGCCTTGCTTCCCAAACAGCAGAGAGAAAGAATCCTTCTTGCCAGAGGAGGAACAAGCCGAAGCGAATCAGTCTATAACGGCTATAGGGCAATCAAGGAAAAAAGGGAACCTTCCTCCTATCTCTTTATCCATGACGGAGACCGTCCCTTTGTCAGCGAAAAGCTTATCCTCTCGTTGATAGAAAAAGAGAAAGAGGATGAAGCCATCGTTCCTCTCTCTCCGGTTTACGATTCATTGCTACGAAAAGAGGAAAAGGTTTCCTACGTTGACCGAAAGGGAATCTGCCGGGTAAGGACGCCCCAGGTTTTTTCCTCTTCCTGCAGGAACGAAATCAGGTCGGATAGAAAAGATACGACCGACGAATTCCAGAAAGCTCTGACACATGGTTTTTCCTGCGGCTATGTCAAAGGGGAAAGCCTTGGCTTTAAAATCACCGACCGGGACGAAAGGGGGATGGCGGAAAGGATAGCCTTCGCCCTTAACCAAGGGAAAAGATAAAAAAGCTGCCGTATTAAAGAGCCTTTCGTTCTTACATTTTAAGTCACCAGTTCATTGTATGCGCTTCCTTTTTGCTGTCAGAGAAAGGAGTAGAGATTTTTTGTAAGTTTTTGCTTATATTTTCATTGTATTTAATTTTTTTTGAATTATGATATAGGCTCGGTTATTAGCGGGGTAATAACAAATGATTAAAGTTTCTACGTATGGCAAAGCCATCAGCAAACTTGACTTTGCTTCTGTCGATGAGCGGGCCGATGAAATCATCGATTCCATCGACAATCGTACCGGTGCAGGAAATGATTTCCTTGGCTGGCTCGACTATGCAGGCAAGCTTCCCGAAGAGGAAATTGTCCGTATCGAAGAAGCGGCAAAGAAAATCCGGAAAAACTATGACTGCCTGATTGTCTGCGGCATCGGAGGTTCCTACCTTGGCGCACGTGCAGTCATCGAAGCCATCAACGGCTTGTATCCGGAAGACAAATTTGAAATCATCTTTGCCGGAAACACGCTTTCTTCCTGCTACCTCTATCAGATTAGGAAGCATGTCGAAAACAAGAAATTCGCCATCAACGTCATCTCCAAGTCCGGAACGACAACCGAAACCGCCCTTTCCTTCCGTCTGTTCAAGGAAAGGCTGATCAAGAAATACGGGCACAGTTATCTTAAGGATGCCGTCTTTGCGACAACCGATAAGGTTAAAGGAGCCTTAAAGGCGGAAGCCGATAAAGAAGGATACGAGTGCTTTGTCATTCCGGATGATATCGGCGGACGCTTCTCCGTCATCACTCCGGTAGGCCTTCTTCCTATCGCCTGTGCCGGGATTGATATCCGTGAGTTCATCAAGGGTGTCAAAGACGGCGAAAAAGACTATTCCGGCAAGGATTACCGTAAGAATCCGGCCTATTATTATGGTTCCTTGCGTTATCTAAGGAATAAGGAAGCCAAGATTGCCTCGGAAAGGTTTGTCTCCTACAACCTTCAGTTCAAGAGGATAACCGAGTGGCTTAAGCAGCTGTTTGACGAATCGGAAGGAAAGGAATTCGAAGGACTCCTTTGCTCTTCCGCAACCTTCACGACCGACCTCCATTCCATGGGTCAGTTCATCCAGCAGGGAACTCCTTCCCTCTATGAAACCATCCTCCATACCGTCGCCCCGAGGAACGACATCGTCTTCCCGAGCGACAAGGAAAACCTCGATAATCTCAACTATCTTGCCGGAAAGACCGTTTCCGAAGTCAACGAAGTCGCCTTCAAGGCAACCCTTAAGGCCCACACCGAAGGTCATACTTCTGCAGTCGTCTTAGATATTCCTAAAAGGGATGCCTATAACATGGGCAACATGGCCTACTTCTTCTTCCGTGCCTGTGCCTTCTCCGCCTATCTCCTTAACGTCAACCCCTTCAACCAGCCTGGCGTAGAAATCTACAAGAAGAACAGGTTCAAGCTTTTAGGCAAGCCTGGATATACGGACAAGTAGAGTCTTTTTCTTCTAAGCCGAAGCATTTTTGAAGGCGGATTTGCTCCGCCTTCAAAAATTCTCTTGAATATATTTTTCCTCTTTGATAGAATATCAAAGCGCTGAAATTCGGCGGATGCTTAGCTCAGCTGGTTAGAGCATCGCCTTTACACGGCGGAGGTCAGGAGTCCGAATCTCTTAGCATCCACCATCTTCTTCAGCACGATGTCCATTGTGGGCGGTTAGCGAAGCGGTCAAACGCGGCAGACTGTAAATCTGTTCCTTCGGGTTCGGTGGTCCGAATCCACCACTGCCCACCACTTAGGTTGATCCATCTCCTACCGGAGGTGATTCAATAGATTGAAGAGACCGCTTGGGGCATAGCCAAGTGGTAAGGCAGCAGACTTTGACTCTGCTATGCTCTGGTTCGAATCCAGATGCCCCAGCCATTCTGTCTTCCTTTCTTCGATCTGTCCGTATCCGACGCATTGATGACTCGTTAGCTCAGTCGGTAGAGCACTTGACTTTTAATCAAGGGGCCATGGATTCGAGTTCCATACGAGTCACCATTTTGCCCGGGTGGCGAAATCGGTAGACGCACAGGATTTAAAATCCTGCGGACCAATCCTCCATGCCGGTTCGATTCCGGCCCCGGGCACCACTTAAATTGAATCAATCAGCATGAAAATGCTGATTTTTTTCTTTTCCATGACTTTTCTCCAGCATTCCTATACAATAAAGAAAAGGAGTAGACGAAATGGAAGAGTTTTATCTGCCGATGCGTGACGGCTTCAAGGTATCCGTCCTTTATGCACCTGTCGAACACCCAAAGGCCTTGGTTCAGATTGTCCACGGCGCATGGGAACACAAGGAACGCTATAGGCGGTTTATCCGCCTATTGAACAATAGCGGATATTCACTCATCCTTCATGACCAGCGGGGCCATGGGAAGTCTTTTGCTGAGAGCCACCCTAAGGAAAACAGGAAGGAAATCAATCAAAGGATCGAAGATATCTTCCAGATCAGTTCCTATAGGAAAGAAAAGAATCCTAACAGGAAACTCTTCCTTCTTGGCCATTCCATGGGTTCAAGGGAAGCAAGACTCTACCTTAGAAATCATGACGAAAGGATTGACGGGCTGATTCTTACCGGTGCTCCCAGTCCACGGAAGGCCGGCGTGTTTGGCGTCTTCCTTGCCAAGATGCTTTATCCTTTTACAGGCGGAAAGCACGGGCATAATCAGCTTTTGAAAAAGATGGCCGGGCTAGATAAACCTCTTGATCAATGGCTAAGCTATTCCAAGGACAATATACAGGAAGTGGAAAAGGATAAGGAACAGTTAACCACTTTTGACAACGAGGGCTATACCGTCAGGTTCAAAAGGGCAGAGGAACTAGCCAAGCCGAAGAAATTCAACTGCCGGAATCCTTCTCTTCCCATCCTCTTTGCCTGCGGGGAAGATGATCCAGTCACGGGATACGAAAAGGGAAGGAAGAAGTCTGAGAAAAGGCTAAGACAGGCGGGATATAAGGACATCGAAAGGAAAGTCTATCCCAAAAGGCGCCATGAGGTCCTTAACGAAGAAAATCACTCCCTCGTAGACCAGGCTATCCTTAACTTCCTTTCCGCCCACTGCTAATTGCAAATCCCTGAAATCCCCCTCCTTCCGTGATATAATCCTAACTTGTTTAGGAGAATCATCACGATGGACGAGGAAAACAAGAAAACAGATAAGGCGGTCACGACAGTTGTCGATGCAGCCGTAGACAAAGCACGGATCGAGGCAAACATCGAGGAAGTACTTGAACGGCTCCGCCCCTTCCTTCAGCGGGAAGGCGGAAATATCGAGATCGACCACTTCGACGATAATGACGGGACACTCTATGTCAGAAGGACAGGCGCCTGCAACGGATGCTATCTTGCCACGAACGATGTTTCCGATTCCTTCTCCGTCGTCATCACGGAAGAGGTTCCGGAAGTCAAACGGGTCGAACTAGTCCAGCCTCAGCAGGATTCCTTCGAAGATCTGCTTAAACGTCTGAAGGAAGAAGAGCAGGCCCAGCAGGAGCTAGACGAATATAACCGGACGCATCCAAAGACGGAAAGCAAATAAAAGGGAGGCTGCAAAGCCCCCTTTTCTGATTTCCGGCTTAGGAAAGGCTAATCCCCTTTGCTTTCCTTTTCCGCTTTTAAAGTCAAGATCCGAAAATGCTTTTCAGCTTCCTTGAGCAGGTCTTCCTGTTTCAGGTAGCCAAAAAGAGGAGAAAGAGTGTCTTTCCTTTCTTTGTCATTGAGTTTAAAGAGGCTCTCAAGGCCGTCCCTATCCTTAGCAATCAGGTTCTCATTCTTCCTTAGAAGATGAATTTTCCTTATAGGAGCCAAAGAGCAGAGAAGGAAAAAGACCGGTTTGACTTCTTCTCCGTCATTCAGCGTCCTCTTCCTCTCCAGGTAATCGTTCTCCCTTTCCGGGAAGGCCTTCATCAGGGCCGAATTGATATCTCCGTCTGTCATTTGCAAAAATTGTACCATAGAAGACAAGAGAGAAAAAGCACCTCTCTTCTTTTGCTTTTTCCGCTCTTTTCCCTTATCTGTGGTAAACTCTTTATGGAGGAAATAATACTTATGAATACGGAAAAGAAGTTTATTGTCGAGACTAGTGCACATCACATTCATGTCACACAGGAAACCTTAGAAAAATTATTTGGCGAGGGAGCTCAGCTAACTGTCAAGAAATACCTTTCTCAGCCTGGACAGTTTGCATCCAACCAGCGTCTTGATATCATTTACCATGCCACCATCAAGGACAAAAAGACCGGAGAGATGGTCAAGAAGGACTTCACCATCAAAAACAGGTCCATTCTCGGACCTGTCCGTAAATTCAACCAGGTTGAAATCTCTCTGACCGAAGCCAGAGGCTTAAAGGCCATCGTTCCGATCCGTGAATCGGGAAGGATCTCAGGCTCCTGCCCGGTTACCTTAGTCAACCCGCTCAACGGAAATTCCGTCGATCTTCCGGAAGGCAGGATTGTCGCAAAGCGTCATATCCACAGGACTCCTAAGGATGCCGAAGAGTTCGGTGTCAAGAACGGCGACATCGTAGCCGTCAAGATCGTCTCTTCTAACGGACGCAGTGCCATCTTCGGCGATGTCGTCATCCGTGTCAGCGATAAGTTCTCTCTTGCCAGGCACATCGATACCGATGAATCCAACGCCATCGGCGGATTAGCCACCGGCGTCGAAGGAACGTTAGTCGATATCAAATTCTAGCCAGAAACCGATGCCGAACTTTCTCGCTCATTCGCTTGTCGCAAAAAGAGTTAGGGCAAAGGAAATTCAGGATGAGGCAAGTTTTCTCCTGCCAGAGACGGAGGATTTCTTTATCCTTGGCTCTTTTGGGCCGGATGCCCTCTTTTTCGGCGGTCTTCTCCCACAAAACGGACTCCATCTTGGCTACGCAAGGAAGAAGCTAGGAAACCGGATCCATAAAACAGATGGGAAGAAATACTTCAAATATTTAGTCGATGAAGTCTATTCAATCGACGATGTGAAGCATCGGAAGCAGAGGGAAGCCTTCATATTAGGCCAGCTATGCCATTATTTCCTTGATTCCACTGCCCATCCGTTTGTCAGGTACCAATCGGGGTTCGGAGAAGACGGAAGAATCAGCGGGAAATACCATTTCGAGCATGGCTACTTTGAAACGAGAATCGATTCTGCCTTAGGCGCAAAGTACGGCATATCCTACTATCTTGAGCCTGACCACTTTCCAATCCCTGACCGGAAGGACGCCTTAGCTAGGCTTGATCAGTATTACGGAGAAGTCCTCAAGGAAATGTTCGGCCTGAAGAAATTCCCTAAGCACTACTATACCGGCTGCATCAAGAACTGGATTTCCCTCTATAAATTGGCGAACAAAAAAGGAAAGTTTTTCTCTTTCCTTTACGGAAAAAGCCAGATTGGCGCACTCCGTGCACCGGAAAAAGCGGACTTAAGCATCCTCAACGAAGAAAAAAAGGACTGGAGAGACCCGGTCACCGGGGAACTTCATAACGATTCCTTTATCCAAAGGCACGCCAAGGCAACGGAACTGACCCATCAGTGCTATAAGGAACTGAAAAAAGGATTCAATTATGACACCATCGCCAAGTACCTTACCGGCCTAGACTATTATGGCAGACAGCCAGGTGCCGTCTGGAAATACTGGAAAGGAAAAAAAGCGGCAAAATAAGTGGCCGCTTTTTTTCTTTGTTTTTTGCTTCTATCCTTTTTTGTTTAGTGGTATAATTTTTGCACTTGAATGAATGCCCCTCAAGTTCCTTCAAGGTGAAAATCCAAAGGAGAAAAAGATGAAGAAAAGGAAGAATCTATTTACTTCTGAATCCGTTTCTGAGGGGCATCCGGATAAACTCTGCGACCGGATTGCCGATGCCATCCTCGACGCAAGACTTGCCTTAAATCCCACTTCCCGTACCGCGGTGGAGGTAATGGCCACACGGGAGCGCATCATTATTTCCGGGGAAGTTTCCTCAGACGTCAGTGTCGACTATGAAAAGATTGCCCGCACGGTTGTCAAGGAAATCGGATATACCGATGCCGACAGCGGAATCGGGCCGGACAGCAGGAAAGTGGAAGTCTACATTGATAAGCAGTCTCCGGACATTGCAAGGGGAGTCGACTCTTCCCTTGATCTCCATTCTATCGGTGCCGGAGACCAGGGAATCAGGTTCGGCTATGCAACAAACGAAACCGAAAACCTCATGCCTCTTCCTCTTGTCCTCGCCCACAAGCTCGTCCGTTACGCTACAAGCCTCCGGAAAAGCGGAGTGCTTGACTTCGCCCGTCCGGATAGGAAGAGCCAGGTGACCATTGACTACACGGACGAAAAGCCTAAGGTCAACGCGGTTGTCTTCTCCTGCCAGCATAAGCCTTCCACCGACAGGGACTATTTAAGAAAGAGGATTAAGGAAAAGGTCATTCTTCCCGTTATCGATTCTTTCCATGTCGACCGGACTGGCCTAGAAGAGTTCTATATCAATCCGACTGGCCGTTTTGAAATCGGCGGCCCTAAGGGCGATACCGGACTCACAGGACGGAAAATCATCGTCGACACCTATGGCGGATCCGCTCCCCATGGAGGAGGAAGCTTCTCCGGAAAGGATCCGACCAAGGTCGACCGTACGGCCGCCTATGCCGCCCGTTATGCGGCAAAGAACATCGTTGCCGCAAAGCTCTGCGACCGTTGTCTTATTGAACTTAGCTATGCCATCGGCGTCTCTAAGCCCGTTTCGATTGCCGTAGAGACCTATGGAAGCGAGCACGTGGCAAAAGAGAAGATCCTCTCTGCCTTGTGTGATGAATCGATTTTCGATTTCACCCCTGGCGGAATCATCTCCGCCTTCTCTCTTACCCATCCTTCCTTCCGTTATCAGGATCTTAGCGCCTACGGCCATTTCGGACGCCCTGATCTGAACCTTCCTTGGGAAAAGTGTGATAAAGTCGAGCAACTGAAAAAAGCCTGTCTGTAATATCTCCTTCTGAATCATGGAAAACAAAAAAACTGGGGAACAGGAACAGACCCCCTTCCTTGATGCCTACTGTTCCTATCTTGCTTCTGATCCGGTACCGTTTGACGTTCCGGGCCATAAACTCGGAAATTTCGAGACCGATCTTGCCAGAAAGCTTTCGCCCTGTTTTGCCAAAGATGATGCGAACGCCCCTATCGGCCTTGATAACCTTTATCATTCCACCGGTGTGATTAAACAGGCCGAAGAACTTGCTGCCAAAGCCTGTCATGCGGATCATTGTCTTTTTTCCGTGAATGGTACGACAGGTGCCATCCTCTCAAGGATGCTTGCCTGCCTCTGTGCAAAAGACAAAATCATCAGGCCGCGGAACATCCATAAATCCATCGTGAACGGCCTTATTCTTTCCGGGGCCGTTCCTGTTTTCGTCAATCCCTATATCGACGAAGATCTCGGCATAGCCTGCGGAAGGAGAAAGGAAGACGTCATCAAGGCGAGGGACGAGAACAGAGACGCCAAAGCCGTTTTCGTCATCAATCCGACCTATTTTGGAGTAGTAAGCGATTTAAAGGACATCGTCAAGGAAGCCCATAGCCGGAATAGGATTGTCAGGTGCGACGAAGCCCATGGTTCAAACTTCTACTTTTCCTCTAAACTTCCTTTATCGGCCATGGCCTGCAATGCCGACATCACGGCAAGGAGCAGGCATAAGAACTCCGGCTCCTTGACCCAGACCTCCCTACTCCTGACAAAAGGGAAGATGGTCGACTTCAGGGAAGTGAAGAGAGCCTTTGCCAGGCTTTCTTCCACCTCCCCCTACCATCCTTTCCTGTGTAGCCTGGATGCCGCAAGAAAGGAAAGGGCCCTCCACGGCGAGGAAATCATCGAAAACTGTCTTTCCCTTGCAAAATATGCCCGGAAGGAACTGAATCAAATCCCCGGAATCAGAGTCTTTGGCAAGGAATACGTCAAGGAAAAGAACAGCACCGGCGTACACGATGTGGATCTGACTAAGCTTGTCATTGATGTCCGGGGATTAAACAGGTTCGGCTATGACGTCTTTAAGGAAATCCGGAAAGAATCCAATATCCAGCTTGAGCTTGGGGAGGTGTCGGTCGTCCTGGCTATTGTCGGTCCTGGCACCACAAAAGAACACGTGGACAGACTGATCGATGCCTTTAAACGTCTTTCCAAGGAACACTATAGGGATGGGAAGAAGATATCCGTCCTACGCTACCGCTTCTCCTATCCGACAAGGGTAAGGGCACCAAGAGCAGCCTACGATGCACCTAGCAAAGTTGTTTCCCTCAAGGATGCCGTCGGTGAAATCTCGGAAGAGACCATCAGGGCCTATCCTCCGGGAATTCCGATAATCCTCCCTGGGGAAAGGGTAAACAAAGAGACCTTGAAGAGGATCAGCTTCTATAGGAAGGAGAAGGGACAGATCCTCAAGGACACCAAAGACAGCACCATCAAAGTAGTTGAAAGAAAATAAGGGGAAGGCCGGTGGAAGCCGGCCTTTTTCCTTCCCCTTTAAAAAGCTGGCTTCTTTCTCTATAATATAAGTACGAAAGGGGTTACAGTAATATGGAAATCCAATATATATCCAAAGATGTATCCGTTACTCCGGCAAGGAAGAAAAGTACCGAAGATAAGCTATCAAAATTCAATCGTTACTTCCGCAACAGGGAAAACATCCACACTTCGGTAACTCTGAAAGTGCTTTCAGAGAGACAGGTATCCGTAGAAGTGTCCAGGCAGGCGGGAAGTGTGTTTCTCCGTGCAAAAGCCATTGACTCCGACTATTACAATGCCATTGACCTAGTGGTCGAAAAGCTAGAAGGTCAGAGGCGGAAAAGGAAGACGCAGCTCGAAAAGGCAAAAAAGAAAAACAAATCCTTCAACGATTCCTTCAAGAGGGAGGATATCTCCAAGAGCGAACTAGACGAAAAGGACTTCGAAGTCGTCAAGCGGAAGTCTCTCTCCCTGGCCCCAAGGGATAGGGATGAGGCCTTAGCCCGCAGGGATGCGCTTGGCCATTCCTTCTTCATCTATCTTGATTCCGCGACAGGGCTTGTCAACGTCCTCTATGAGCGTGATGACCACTCTTACGGCAACATCGAAATAGACAGATAATCCGATTTTATCCAATTAGCCGATACGTTCCGTCCTTAAAGCCTGTATAATGATGATGTATGATAAAACTCATCGCGACAGACTTGGACGGAACGCTTTTTTATCCCAAAAATAGGGTTTATGCAAGGCCGAAGAAGAACCGGATCTTTCTAAGAAACTTCATCGACCGTGGCGGAAAACTCTGCAGGGTTTCCGGCCGGAACGTCAAAATCCTTCCCCGGATCAGGAAGGGACTGAAACGGGAGAGTGACTTCATCGGCTGCAACGGTGGATATATCAAGGACGGGAAAGGCTTCCACGACAGGAAGCCCCTCAATAAGAGGAAAAGGAAGGAATTCTATGAGAAATATCTTCCGGACAAGAACGTGATTGGCTGGGTTCTTTTCGATCAGTACGATTTTCTCTATATCACTAAGCCCCATAGGAGCACGGTTTCGGTCGTCCTTTATTATCTCTATAACTACCTCCGCCCGGCATTCCGGGAAATCAGGCTTGGGGAAGACGCCCTTTTCGAGAAAAAGAGGATGACTTCCGACTCCTACAAAAGGAGGCTCCTTTTCGGAGTAGGAAAGAAGGCCAAGAAGAAAGCAGCCTTATACAAAGAGAAAAGGCAGAAAGAATACGGTGACTTCTTTTCCTTCGCCGATTCCGGACCGACTGTGGAAGTCACCGCCCCCGGGGCAAACAAGGGGGATGTGCTGAGGAAATACTGTCAGGAACATGGTATCTCTCCCGACGAAGTCCTAGTCTGCGGAGACAGCGGAAACGATTTGACAAGGTTCGCCCGCTTCCCCCATTCCTTCGCCAGGTCCCATTCCGAAGATACGTTCAAAGCAAAGGCAAACCATGTCATCCATCATGTCTACGACCTTAAAAAATATCTCGACTATCCTTCCCTGAGGGAGAATGACAAAGTCGTGCATGATTAAGCGTTAAACCCTTTGGAAAACCTCCTCTTTTTGGCTATAATGGAAAAGTGTGCGTGATTTTATTCAATAGGAGCAGAAAACATGAATAACGAAGAACGGAACGTGAGGACAATCCTTACGATAGCAAGAATTCTCGAATCCTCTCTCTGGTACTGCCTCCCTGCAACCTCGGCCAATGGCTTCAGCCTTGAGGAACGTACCCAGCGGGGAAAGGCTTTGGTTTCCTTAACCCAGGAAGGAACTCCTTTTGCGGTCAACTGCGACCGCAACGGAGACACGGGGAAGAAACTGAAGGAGGACAGGCAGTATTTCATCGAGGACGTCTACGGAAATCCTGGCCGTATCGTCACCGTCGACATCAATTCAAAGGTCCATGTCGAGGAATCCCTAATTCTCGAACTTTATTCCTCGATTGTCAGCCTCCGAAGCTTCCTTGAGAGGTTCCTTACTTCTGCCTTAAAGGCCTTAAAGGAACAAAATAAGCTGGATCAGGATTTCTACGACCTCATCAGGACGGACATCCGCTATTATCACGCCTTTTCCGGAAAGATTTCCTGTATTCTGATTGCCAATAAGTTCAGGGAACTAAATAAGAACGTCAAGACCTATGCCGAAAGTTATTCCAAGTCCCACAACGGAATCGATCCGAACAAGGATCCGGAATTCGATGTCCATAACGATCCATCCTTCCGCAGGCTCGAAAACGAATTCCATGAGCTGAATCAGGACAGGGTAAATGTCCTGAACACCTATGGAGACAAAGACCCTGACTTTGCCTTTGCGAGAAGCCAGGTCTATTCCGATGCGGAAATCTTCACTGGCAAGAAACAGACCAGTGACCTTCGTGTCTTCTTTGACAGGTTCACTTCCTATTTCGACACCATCATCAAGGAGACCCGCTCGAAGCTGAACATCAGGTTCATCAAGGCCGGTGAGGAGAGGGATAAGAAAGTAGAAAATAAACCTGCCCCAGCCCCGGCTGCTAAGGCTGCCCCTGCTGCAGAGCCTGCCGAAGAGAAGAAAGACTAAAAGGAGAAGAAAAACCATGGAAAACCAAATCATAAAGGAAGCTTCCAAGGACGAAGGAAAGAAAAGGTACAAGAGCGAAATCGCCTGGTATGCCATCTTCGGTCTAGTCTGGATTACCGGTCTTGTGTTTGCCATCTTCGGAAGGATTGCCTTCAATGTCGGCCATGCTTCCGATAACGTGTTCTATACCTGGCAGAAGAACTGGGCTAGCGCCTGGAAGAGGAGCGGAGTCATCGACTTCCGTATCTTCGGAACCTTGGTGATGCTCTTTGCTAGGATCGGCATCATCATCGTCGTCTATGCCTATACCGCAAAGGCAAAGAACGAGGAAGCCAAGAAGCGCCGTCTCGAGGAGCGGAAACGTATCCTTAGGGAAGCTGAGGAAAATAAGTAAAAAAGAAATCCTGCCCTGTGTGGCAGGATTTTTTCGAAAGAAAAAAGTCCGGCGGTATGCCGGACTTCCAAAGCTAACGCTACTCTGCTTTTGCAGACTCTGCCTTGGCGGCAGCGGCAGCCTTTTCGGCCTTATGCTGAGCCTTCTTTAAGGCTTCGCGCTTGGCTTCCTTGGCGACTTTCTTCTCGCGACGTGCTCTCCATTCATCGGCAAAGCCACGTGCTTCGAATCTTTTCTTTCCCATGATAATTCACCTCAGATAACGCAAACCATTATAGCAAAAAGAAGAGATATTTCAAGAGTTATTGTCGCCAGGAATAATATTCCTCATCCTTTTTCCTGTCGACCGTTTCCTCTTCCTGCTCCCCGTCCCTTTCAAAGAGGGAAGTCTCGTATAAAGAAAGGAAAAGATAGGGGGAAAGACGCCTTTCCTTCTTTTCGTCATAGACGAAAACATTACCTTCTCCGTCAAGGAAGAAAAATGTCTTCTCCCCGGAAGAAAGAGAAAAAAGACGATACCCCGCCTTCCTGAGGGAAAGCGCTGTTTTTGCCTCGATTCTTCTCCTATCCATATCGTTTCTATTATAATGTTTCCATGAGCCGAAACAGAGAATATATTCCTTATATCCGGAAAATGATCGGACACAGAGAAGTCAGGGCGACCGGGGTCAGTGCCCTAGTGGTCAACGAAAAAGACGAAATCCTGCTGGAAAAGAGAAGAGACAACGGAAAGTATTCTCTTCCCGGTGGCTGCCTTGACAGGGATGAAACAATCAGGGAAGGGGTGCTGCGGGAAATAAAAGAAGAGACCGGTCTCTCCCTTAAAGGAGGAAACCTGTTTAGGATCATTTCCCCGAATAAGAACAAGGTCACCTATCCAAACGGAGACGTGACCGCCTACACCAACATCGTTTTTCTCTTCAAGGTCGATTCGAAAGAATGCTTATTGAACCGTCCCCATGACGAAGAATCCACAAGGATTGCCTTTCTTCCTTTTGACCGTCTTCCAGGAAAAGAGGAATTCCTTGTCGGAAGCTATGAGCCGATTATCAAATACAAAAAGAAAGACTTTACTATCGTAGTCGATTAAAGAAAGGAAAGAAGATCATGGATGACAAAAAAGAAAAGCTGAGTTTCAACCAGTACCAGAAGGAAGCCTATGAGCTTATCAGCGAGGAAGGGAAGAAGAACCTTGTCCTTAACGGAGTCTTAGGCCTCTCGGGAGAAAGCGGGGAATGTGCGGACATCGTCAAAAAGAATCTCTTCCAGGGGCATCCCTTCAACAAGGAACACAGGAGGGAAGAACTTGGAGACGTCCTTTGGTACATCGCCGAAACGGCAAGCGGGCTTTCTCTCTCCCTTGAGGAAGTAGCCCAGTATAACCTTGATAAACTCCATAAGCGATACCACGGAAGCCATTTCTCGGTCAACGACTCCCTTCACCGGGAAAAGGAAAAAGAAGACTAATTAACCTGAAACAGAAGCTATTTAGGTATGAAAAAGTATCTGTCTCTATTCGTATTATTTTTTCTAATCAGTAGCTGCTCAAATGTTCCATCCTCACCAAGCACATCCTATCCCTCTCCGACTGCCGAAGACTCCTCCTCGGTCCCGGAAAAGCCAAGCGAGGAGGAAGCATCCTCATCATCAGACTCGGAAACGGAAAGTACTTCCTCAGAGAAAGATCCCTACATCAATAGGAGTGAAGAGACCTTCTATGCTAACTACGTCCCCGCTACCTCCTATCAGGATGCCCTTTTCCGGAGCGAGCATTATTTCAGGAGTGGGGATTTAACCCCGCTGCTTAGTTCCCCTCAGCACGCTTCCTATCAGCCAAGGCTTGGTGACACCTATATCCGTAACAGCGGATATTCCTATTCCGCAGACGGCAACAGTTATACCGTCTACGACGGAGAGGGGAAACCGGTCAAAACCATCTATAAAGGAGGGGCATATATCACAATCGAAGATGTGTGTGCCTATGTCATGGCCTTTGGAAACATACCTGCCAATTATGTGGCAAAGAAAAACGGGGTCAATGTCAAGACTTCCCCATGGGGAAAATACCTCCGCCTGAACTTCTCCCGCTTCTATAACACGGCTTCGGGAAGCTATGCCAAAGAGCCAAAGCTCCCGACAAAAAGTGGCACCGGACATGAGGGGGAATACCAATACAGGGAGAGGGATATCGGGGCGAAAGGGTATAATGATGGGCAGAAGATTACCCGGGATACCCTACGTCTTGTCTTCTCCTATAAATACGGAGACGACAAAGTCATCAAGGATTCATCTGACCGCTATGTTTTCTTCACAGGCGACCATTACCGTAGTTACGAAGAATACCTAAACTACTACGGCGGATTCGGGGAAAAGTTCGACTACATCAAAAAGTACGTTCCCGTTGTCAGCCAGCCGCTTACAAACTAAAAAGGGCCGCCCTGCCTAGGGCGGCCTTTTTCTCTAGGCCTGTTTTTCTTCTTTCTTCAGTCCGACGCTAGAGGAATCGTCTCCTTTATACAGAACCTTAAGAAGAATAGGAGTAAGGAAGGAACTGACAAGGATGAGAACTAAGGTATAGACCATAATCTGATTATCGACAAGCCCGCCGGCAACGCCTTTATCGGCACAGACAATCAAGACCTCTGCTCTAGCCATCCTTCCGATTCCGACCCGAAGGGCATCCTTGAACTTAAACTTGCAGATAAGGGAACCTGTCCCTGCGCCGATGATTTTCCCAAGCAGTCCGCAGATGACCCAGACTATGCCAAAGGCAAGGAACTCTGAGGTGAACTTCTCCCCCTGGTACCTTGCCCTTGCGATATTGGCAAAGAAGACCGGGGCAAAGATGTTATCGGCAATCGTCTCGGTACGATGGTCGACATAGTGTTGAACGATGGTGGAGGAGAGGACAAGGCCGATCCTATATGCACCGGTAATATCGGCAATAGAGAAATATTCCGCAAGATAGGACCAGACGAAGCAGAAGCCTAAGGCTAGAATGGTGATTCGGATATGATGAGGGTATTTCTTTCCTAGATAGTTGAAGAATCGCTTCCTAATGTAGCCAAGGAAAACGGTAATGGCAAAGAAGAGAAGCATGAAGAAGACAATCAAGGAAATCGAAGCGGCAGTATTGGTGATGTCTGCTGCATTGATAATCCTTCCGGCAAAGGTTGAGCTGTCCCCTCCTCCTGTGCCGCTCGAAGCCAAGGAGAGAATCAGGGAGAGAAGAACAATGCCGATAATATCATCAAGGATGGCAGCGGAAACAAGTGCTGTTCCGACAGGGGTATCTAACTTTTTTAGTTCCTTCAGTGTAGCAACAGTAATCGAAACAGAAGTTGCAGAGAGAATGACGCCATAGTAAAGCTCGGAATAGATTTCCGGCTGTCCTTCAGGGGTCAAGATGCCACCGGTCACTTTATTCGTGACAAAAGCGGCAAGGAATCCAAAAAGAAGAGGGACGATGACACCAAGGACGGTGATGATGGAAGACTGGATACCCCTTGATTTCACTTTTTTTAAGTCCGTTTCAAGACCGGCCGAGAACCTGATTAGGACGACACCGACCTTGGCAAAGAAGTCAAGTCCGTTCCCGACATAGGATTTCGTCCCGTTAACGACAGTAATCTCAAAAGGATCATTAGGAATGAAGGTAAGAAGTCCGACGACTAGGCCGGCAATCAGATACCCGATGACCTGGGGAACATGAAGTTTCGACAGGACAAGGGAAAAAGTCTTTGCCAAAATCAGGATGAAGCCAAGGACAATCAGAATCTTGTAGGGCTGTTCGCTTTCGGCAAGGAACAGACTCGAATTCATTTGAAACATAACAAAATATTCTCCTCAGGCTGTATTTTAATGGCTTTTCCCAAAAGTGATAGAGGAAACCCCTTTCTTTTTCCTTTGATTTTTTTCCTAGGCATAAACAAGACAAAAAGGTTTCTTCTTCGTATAATAATTACTGCCAGAAAAGGAGAGTACGGACATGGACAAAATCTGGGATTTAAGCCACATCTATAAAACGCAGGACGACTTCGAAAAAGACCTTTCCTATGCTCAGGAGGTGCTTCTTAAGGGGATTTCCTCCTTCCAAGGGAAACTGAAGGACGAGAAGGAAAGGAAAGCCTATTTCGACAGGGAAAGAAAAGCAAGCGAAGTTCTCAATCATCTAGGAAGGTATGCTTCCAGGCGTTCTGACTTAGATAAGAAGAACGTCAGAAACCTGACGGATTTGGCCAAGGTCGAAAACCTATTTAACGAATACGGATCCCAGGATTCCTATTCCACACCTGAAATCCTTGCGTTAGGCAAGGAACATAGGGACGGGTTTTTTGCCAAAAACCCCGAATACAAAGATTTTGACTTCCAGATTGAGAAAGTCTTCCGGGGAGGGAAATTCACTCTCCCGGTAAGAGAGGAAAAGCTTAGGAGTTATTTTGCTCCTCTTCAGGGAAGGGGAGCCACCCTCTATTCCCAGCTTTCCGTCGGAGACTATGTCCCGAAGAAAGTAAAACTTTCAAGCGGAGAGGAAGTCGAAGTGAATAGGTCCAACTGGACTTCCCTGGAAGGTTCCTTGGAAAAACAGGAAGACCGGAGAAAAGTCTTCCTCAGCCTCTATTCCTGGTATGACGAACATAAAAACACCTATGGGGAAATCTATAACAGTGTCATCCAGGCAGAAATCAGTGAAAGGAAAGCAAGAGGATATTCTTCTGTCCTTGAGGAACATCTCTATTCCAATAAAATCGATGAGTCCGTCTTCCAGAATCTGATAAAGGAAGCAAGCGAAAACGCCGCTCCGCTACATAAGTACTATGAAATCCGCCGGAAGTTCTTCCATCTCGACCATCATTATTCCTTTGACCGTTTTCTCTCTTTGGCTAAGAGCGAAAAGAAATACACCTATGAAGAAGCAAAATCCATTTTCTTTGATTCCATAAAAGATTACCCAACCGATTATAAGGAAAAGGCCAATGATGTCCTCAAGGAAGGATACGTGGATGTCTATCCAAGAAGCGGGAAACGGACAGGAGGATATTCTTCAGGAAGTGCGAATATCCACCCCTATATCCTGCTAAACTTCAACGGAGACCTCGAGGATGTCTTCACCCTTGCCCATGAAGCAGGGCATAGTGTCCATACCAGGTACTCAGAGGAAAGCCAGCCCCTTGTCAAGCAGGACTACACCATCTTCGTCGCCGAAATCGCATCCACCTTCAACGAACACAATCTGCTCGACTACTTCAGGAAGAGCAAATCCCTGTCGAAAAACGACAAGATTGCCTTATTGCAGAAGTCAATCGACCAGATTGTCTCCACCTTCTACCGTCAGACCCTTTTTGCCCAGTACGAATGGGAAATCAGCCAGAGGGCGGAAAAAGGAGAGCCAATCAACTATGAAGTCCTTTCCAAAGAAAGGGTCAAGCTCTACAAGACCTATTATGGAATCGATATTACCAAAGAAGAGCTTAAGCCCCTTGTCTGGGCTTATATCCCCCATCTTTTCTATACCCCTTTCTATGTCTATCAATATGCAACCAGCTTCACTGCCTCTAGGCTCATCTACGAAAACTTCCGTAACGGAGAGAAGGACGCTTTTGAAAACTACCTCAAAATGCTCAAATCCGGCGGAAGCAGGTATCCGATTGACGAAGTGAAAAGGGCAGGAGTAGACTTAACAAAGAAAGAGGCCTTCTCCGCAGTTACAAAGAGAAGGAAAGAGCTCGTTGACGAATTAGAAAAGCTCTTAAAGGAGTAATCTATACGATGGAAGACTATCTGATCCGGGAAATAGCTGCCAAAGAGCAGGTCCGTGCCTTTGCCGTCACAGACCGAGGACTAGTGGACTATGCAAGAACCATCCATCACAATTCCTCTTTGGCTACCGCAGCACTTGGCCGGCTTAGGTCCGCCGGACTAAGGATGGGTGCAAGGAGGAAATCCGATAGCGACAAGCTTACCCTTCAGCTGATCGGGGACGGACCTTTAAAGCACGTCATCGTCACCTCCAATTACAAAGGCGAAGTGCGCGGCTATGTTTCCAATCCTAGTGCCGAACTACCACTTAAGCCAAACGGACACCTCGATGTCGGAGGCGGAATCGGGAAGGGAAGCCTGACCGTCATCCGCGATCTTGGCAGGAAAGAGCCGTATTCCTCTACCATCGATTTATATTCCGGAGAAATCGCCGATGACCTGACCTATTATTTTGCCCAGTCGGAGCAGATTCCGACGGCGGTCGGACTTGGGGTTCTCCTTGAAAAGCAGCGGGTGACGGCCTCCGGCGGATTTATCGTGCAGCTTAGGCCGAACACCGACCCAAAGGTCATCGACAGGCTTGAGGAGAATTTAAAGAAGATTCCTTCCGTCACCGAGATTCTCAAAGCAGGGAAGAGTCCGGAAGAGAGGCTCGACATCGTCCTAGATGGATTCGACCATCAGGTCACCAGTAAGAAAGAAGTCTTCTGGCATTGCAATTGTTCCAAAGACAGAGGAAGGGAAGTCATCGGAACGCTTGGCATCCCTGCCCTCAGACAGAGGATTGAAGAAAACAAACCGGTGGAAGCCACCTGTGACTTCTGCGGAAAGACTTATAAGTACGATGTCGATGAACTGAAGAAGATTCTTGCCCGTCTTGAGGCCGGAAGCGGCGGACAGAAAAAATAGTTGACATCCCTTGCAATAACCACTACAATTACTAATGCGAAATTTCTCGCACCAAGAAAGAGAACACCACTTCTCGCCGGATTGAATCCTGTTTCGATCGGCAAAGAGCTTGACTGATGTGTCATTTAGCACAGAAATCATAGTCTTTTCGAAAGCGGGTACTCTGTCTCGGTACCCGCTTTTTCGCACTACTAACGGAGGTAATTCTTATACTTAACAGTAATAACCCGAACAATCGTTTCCGTCCGAAGAAGAATACGGATCTCGTCAATGAGCGTATCCACTTCAAAGAGGTTCTTCTTATCGGACCTCAGGGCGAAAACTACGGGATCGTGCCGATCCGTGTCGCCCAGGCAAAGTCCTATGATGCCCAGATGGATCTTCTCTGCATTTCTCCAATGGCCCATCCTCCGGTCTGCAAGATTGTCGACTACGGCAAATACAAGTTCGACCGGGAAAAGAAAGCCAAAGAGGCAAAGAAGAACCAGAAGAAGACCGTGATTAAGGAAATCCGCTTCACTGCGACGACCGATAAGCACGATCTTGAGACGAAGGCAAAAGCCGCCAACAAGTTCCTTGATGATGGAAGGAAAATCAAAGTCGCCGTCTTCATCAAAGGCCGTAGGAGGCAAAGAAGGGACATCGTCAAGGAGACAAGGGCAAGCTTCCTTGAGCTCGTCAAAGACCATAGCACGAGGGAGAAGGCTCCCGATCTGTTAGGGCGGGATTACTTCGTCAGGCTGAATCCGAAGAACGTCGTCAGGAAAAAACAAGGAGGGCAATCTAATGCCAAAGAGGAAGAGTAAACGTACTGCCGTCAAACGTTTCAAAGTTACGGGAACCGGCAAAATCAAGAAGTGGAACCAGAATACAAGCCACCTCTCGCACAGCAAGAGCCATAAGCTGATCCGTCACAACCGGAAGGCCCGTTACCTCACTTCGTTAAATACGAAGAAGAGGCGTCAGCTGATCAACAAGTAAAGAGAGGACTAATCTACAATGAGAGTTAAACGTGGAACTGTCCGGCATGATAGCCGGAAACGTATCTTAGACCGCGCAGAGGGATTCTACGGATCCCGTCATAAGCTTTTCAAGACTGCCAAGGAGGCGGTCAGGAAAGCCGATGCCAAGAGCTTCGTCGGCCGTAAGGAACGGAAACGTGACTATCGTAAGCTTTGGATCCGCCGTATCTCCGCAGCCTGCAAGCTGAACGGAATCTCTTATTCCCAGTTCAGGTACGGACTTAAGCTTGCTGATGTCCAGCTTAACCGTAAGAGGTTATCCGAATTAGCCGGAACCAACGCAGAGCAGTTCAAACAGTTCGTCGAGCTTTCCAAGAAAGCCATCGAGAACGGCAAGAAAGCTGCTTAAGCAACTTAAATCAAAAGAGAAAAACCTGTCCGTCAGACCGGACAGGTTTTTTTGCTGTTTTAGAATTCTTCGTCGCTGGTGATATGCTCAGCGGTTGTGTTCTTAATGCATTCAATCCTCAGGCTCTTCCAGTCAAAACTATTCTCGATTTCCTTGACCTTGTCTAGATTCGGATGCGTTACCGGGTCTTTCAGGGTGAAAATCGTGCAGCAGTCCTCGTATGGACGGATGGAGATGTCGAACGTCCCGATTTTCTGTGCAATATCGATGATTTCGGTTTTATCATAGGTGGCAAGAGGTCGGATAAAGGGAAGCGTGGACACTTCCTCAATGACCTTCCTTGAATAGAGGGTCTGGCTGGCAACCTGGCCGATGCTTTCTCCGCCTGAGATGACTAGGTCATTGTGTTTATAGGCGATGGCTTCGCTGATCCGGAGCATCCTCCGTCTCCTGACGGTGACACAATAGCTAGGGCCGGCGACTTCGTAGATTTTCCGCTCTAGATTCGTGAAGGGGACGACGTAAAGCTTGATGTCAGGCTGATAGACATTAAGGACATGGAGAAGATCATGGATTTTCTCGATGACGGCCTGGGAGGTATAAGGCGGGGCGGCAAAATGGATGCACTCCAGTTTGACTCCACGCTTCCTCCTAAGATAGGCTGCAACCGGGGAATCGATGCCGCCGGAGAGAAGACACAAAGACTTTCCGGCAATTCCTAAAGGATAGCCGCCCCTGCCTTTGTCCTTCTTTCCGTAGACATAGGCATCCTTCCTCCGGATGGAGACATGGATCATAAGCTCCGGATGATGGACGTCGACGTGTCCGTTCTCGCTGTGGGTGAGAATATAGGCCCCGACTTCCCGGCTTATCTCATCGGAGGTCAAAGGAAAAGTCTTGTCGGCACGCTTCGTGTCGATTTTGAAAGAGGAGGGACTGACTTCCTTATACCTTTCTAAGGCCTGTTCCTTGATGGCGGCAAGGTCTTTGTCGACACGGATTGCCAAAGCAAAGGAACCAATGCCAGGAACCTTAGAAAGGTCTTCCTTGATGGATGCATAGTCCTCCCCGTTCAGATGGATATAAATATGATCCCTACGGATATCATAGGTCAGGTTTTTATATTTTTTCAGGGCAAAACGGATGTTCTTCCCGAGCAGGTTGATAAAATCCCTGATGTTCTTCCCTTTGGTCGTCAGTTCACCGAAAAAGACGACGATAAGATTGCTGTTTCCGTCCATGTTCACTCCTTAATCCTTGTATGGGCAAGGATATCCTTCAACACTTCCCTGAAGTAGCTTCCTTCCTCTAGGCTCTCTCTTCCCGAAAAGGAAAGACGGATATTGTTAGAGGCAACCAAGGGAGAATAGCCGGCGTTTTTCACCACGGAAGAAAATCCGGCTTCTCTTGCCGAGCAGGCTGACTTCGTCGATACATAGATGCCTCTATCCGAAAGAGCCTGGGCAATGACGGAGCCTTTATGTTTAGTCAAGGCGAAAGAAAGAATAAAGGGAGTCCCACTCGTAGGGGAAGTGATGACGATTTCCGGAATCTTGGATAATTCCTCTCTTAGGAATCCGTTCCTCTTCCTGGCATTTTCTCTTCTTTCGCTTTGGGAAGTGAGGGTAAGACGGATTGCGGTGGCAAGAGAGCAGTCAAGAGGAAGCGGACTTGTTCCTGCCCGAAGGCCCTCTTCCTGGCTTCCGCCTAGAATCTGTCCGTCGAGCCTGACTTTTTCCTTCTTGACCAGCAGACCAGATCCCTTCCTTCCACCGATTTTATGTCCGGAGAAAGTCATCAGGTCATAGTCCTTGCTGTCCACATCCTCCTTGCCGATTGCCTGCGTGGCGTCAACATGGAGGACAGCCTTGCTTCCTTTCAGAAGCTCATGGACTTCATGGATAGGGAAGACATCCCCGAGTTCATTATTGACAGCCATGACGGAGACTAAGGAAGTGTGTTCGTTCAGGGCGTTCTTTAGCTCTTCAAGGTTCAGTCTGCCTTCTTTGTCATAGTCAAGGTAGACGACATCAAAACCTTCTTTCTCAAGCTCCATGAAGACATTCCTCACCGAGGGATGTTCGGCCTTTGTGGTAATGATCCGGTTCGCCCAGCCATGGTTATGATAGCTGACCCCCTTGATGGCAAGGTTATTTCCTTCGCTTGCGCCGGAGGTAAAGACGATTTCGTTCTCCTTCACTTTTAGGTAGCGGGCAATCTGCCGTCTGGCCTTCTCTAAAAGGTCATGGGCCTTAAGCCCTAAGGCATGCCTTGAGCTGGCGTTTGCAAAATCATCCCTGGCGACCTTATCGAAGATTGAAAGGACCTCCGGATAAGGTTTCGTCGTAGCGGCATTATCGAAATAGATTTCTTTCATGGTGACTAACGGATAGCCGATGGATTCCGGTTGTCCGTCTTCCTCCTTTGGATGACCCGGGTGGCTTCGCTGAAGGCGCGCTCGAAGTCGCCTTCACGGAAGCTTTTCTCGGCCTGGTCAAGCAAGCTGTTGGCATCGGTGAAGTTCTGCCGATAAAGGTTTCCCGTGACAATGGCCGCTTCGGATAGTTCCCTTTCCTTATTCTGCTCTTCCACTTCTTTCAGCAGCGCAGAAGTCGAGCTTTGCAGTTCGTCATTTGTCTCGGCGAGTGCATTCAAATCAATCGGAACGACGGAAAGGATGTCGGTTCCTTTTTTCGCCAAGGCCTCCCTTTTCCTAAAGCGGGGAAGATAAAGGGCGAGAGAGGAAGCGACATTCCTTTCCCGCAGGGTCTTCTCTCCGACTTTCAGCCGATAGTAGGTGTCCCTGATTTCCTTAAAGGTGTCTCCGGTCTTCTGCCGGATGGACTTGATGTACTCATCATAGGCATTCCTGGTCTTTTCGGCTTTCTGCCTTCCCCTACGCCTTTCGTTCCTAATCCGGACAATGACGATATAGGACTCTTTCCTTCCAGTCCCGGTATAGGAATCAAGCTTTGTCTTCAATAGATTGATGTTCTCGATAACTCCCTTTAGACCGTTCCTGTCGCGGATATATTTTTCGTCGATGCAATAGTACTTCTTATATTCATCGAGCCTGTCCATAGAGCGGCTGAACCGTTTCTCAAGCTGATAGGAAGAAGAAGAGAGGATATCCTGTCCGCTGAGGAACTCCTGCTTTGCCTTCTCTTCATTGCAGAACTGGGCTTCCAGATCATTGATTTCCTTGGAGATAACCTGAATCCGGCTATCAATTCCCTCGACATCAAGGTTCTTCAGACGGGCGCAGAGAGTAGCGACCTCAATACGCCTCTCTCTGACCTTGTCCGGGACTTCCCTGTACTCGATGACAAAGCCATCCTTGATCCTGTTCTCATTCTTTTCTAAGAGGCTGTCCCTCTTCTGAGGAAGGACAGAATAAAGAGAGGCGGTAAGAAGAGGAAGTTTATCCTCAATCTGAATAAGAGCAGTCAAGGCGCCGTTAATGTCTTCTAAGGAGGCCTGGGCATCCTTGAACTTTCCCTGGTTGGCTAACTCGTTGAATTTCTTGAAGTCGTTGTCCGCTTCGGCAAAGATTACCGAAAAGCTTTCACTGATCGGAGATAGGGCCTCTTTGTTTTCCTCATAGAATTCTCTGGCTTTACGGTTCTTCTCCTGGACAGAGACAGATCCGGAAAACGTATCGTTTTCATCCTGAAGAAGAGACGAAAGATCCAAGGAGAAACGGGAGACAGCACCATGAAAGTCTTCTACGCCTTTCTGGAAATCAGGAAGATTGCTGCGCAAAGACCGCCAGTCTTTATCGCTGATAAGGCCATCCATGGAATTAAGGGAGTCTTTTACATCTTTTCCGCGCTCATTAAGGATTTTGTCGTACTGTTCCTTCTTGGCAAGGTACTTCTGCTGATAATCAGGAGAAAACTTTCCTAATTTGCCAAGGCGGTCGACCGACTGTCTGCAACTTGTCGTCAGCTGGGTATAGTAGGTATCAAAAGTCTCCCGGAGCTGTTTGGGAATGCTTTTAAGCCGCTTGTGGGCAGTAAACCATAGGGCAAGGAAAAGAAGGCCTAAGACAGCAAGGGCTCCGAAAACGATACCAACAACTACACCGGCATTTACTAGAAATAACGGCATAGAAACAGTTTCCTCTAAATCGTCGTATTACGCTTATTGTACGTCGCACGGATGCGTAGAGTCTTCTTGGACAAAGGCTGGCTCTTAATAAGCTTAGTCAGCCTGCGGACGGCTAAGGCTCCGACCTTGAACCTATCAATGGAGAAAGAGGAAATCTCCGGACGGACGATATAGGAATACTTGCTCCCGATTTCAGCGAGGACCTGGACATCCTCAGGAATCTTCAATCCGGCCTCGATGGCAGCATTATTGACCGCGGCAGCCAAAGAATCACGGGGGCAGACAATATAGCCCTTCTTGTGGGTTTTGAAGAACTCCTGCCTTCCGGAATAGACGATGCCGTAGGAATCGTTGAAATTCAGAAGGTTAATCTTCCGGCCGTTTGCCTGGGCATACTCAAGAAGGCCGTCACGGATATCATCGAGCCTCTTTCCCTGATTGACGATATCAAGAAGATAGACATCATCTTCCTTAGTGGAATTCCTGTGGGCCTTGACGACATCCCTGACCGGATCTTTATATTCAATCCTGATAGACCCAAGTTCCGTCCCTTCCCTATCGTGTCCGATGACAATGAGCGGAATATGGTAGTTCTGAATCGAACGGATTTCATCCGTACCTAACTCATCGTCGTAGATGACAGCACCGTCGACATGGCTCTGGATTAGGCTATCGATGACATTGCCGGCATCGATTTTCGTCCGCTTAGTGATGAAAATGGAAGTGAGATAGTGATAAATCTTGGCGACATCGATCCTTCCGTCCAACCTATTGGAAACATAGGAATATCCGGTAGAAGGAATCCTGATGCCGATGTTCGTCGAAGAAGAATTGGCTAAGCCCTGGGCAAGGGCGGAAGGCTTGTAGCCAAGACGCTGAATGGCGTCTTCGACTGCCTTTCTTGTCTTCTCCGTAACGTTTGTGTGGTTATTGATTACACGGCTGACCGTGGCAAGGGAGACACCGGCTACTTTGGCGACTTCGTAAATCGTCGGCCGTTCCTTGCGATTTGCTTTCACGACATTAATTTCGTCCATTGTATGAATCCTCCAGACTCTAATCTTCTTTATTATATAGGAAAAAAGAAAGCAATGGTTGAGTTTATGAAAATTTTTTCATAAACAGGAAAAGGATATCCTGAACCAAAAAAAGGAAAGGGTCGCCCCTTTCCTTAAATAAACTCTCTTAGGGATTACTTAGAAGGAGTCCAGCCGTAGTTTAAGGCTTCCGGAACGAAGGAATCCTTATGGCCGCAGACCGGGCAGACAGTCGGCTTTGCACCAACGGCAATATGGCCGCAGACTGTGCACTTCCAGACAACAAGGACGTTCTCTTTGATGACGACCTTATTGGATTTAAGCTGGGCAAGAAGCTCTTTATAGCGGGCTTCGTGACGGGCTTCGATGGCACCGACAAGGGCGAATTTGGCAGCGATTTCCGGGAAGCCTTCTTCCTTGGCTACCTTGGCGAATTCAGGATACCTTGTGGTCTGCTCATAATGTTCGCCGTTAGCGGCATCTTCAAGGTTGGCTTCCGTGGCCGGAATGTTTCCGCCGTGAAGGTACTTGAACCAGAGCTTAGCATGCTCGTTCTCGTTTAAAGAGGTCTCCCTGAAGAGGTCGGCAAAGGCCTGATGTCCCTCGTTCTTGGCAACGGAAGCATAATAGGCGTACTTTGTATGTGCCTGGCTTTCGCCGGCAAAGGCAGCCTGTAAGTTCTTTTCTGTCTGCGTACCTGCTAAACGTTTCAAATCTTTTTCTGTCATATCGAACACCTCCAATGTTCGGGCTTATTATAGCATAGGAAAAAGAGGCAAAAAGAAAAACGCTCAGGCGGCTAAGGGAGAAGGAAAGACTAAGGGCCGGGCAGCAAAAAATTCCAAAGCAGGATTATCCCATCTAGTATTCTGTTGAAGTAAGATATAGACTAATCATTCGTGATTTTAAGGGGTGTCTAAATATGAATAAAACAATCCATACAAAGAAGAAAAAGGAAACCGTTTCTCTTTGGACATACAGGAAGCCTTATAAGGCCAATCTGATTCCTGCCTGCGCCTGTATCAGGCTGGAAAACGCACTGGAGATTTCCCTTCCGTTTTTAAGGAACATCAGGCTTCTTAACGGCAGGAACCTAAATAAGGACGGAAGCTATTCCTATGACCGTGGGTTCGTCTTAAGGATTGCCGGAGTAAGGATCGGCTTTGCCCTTCTTGCCTTCGTCCTTGGCCTTGTAAGCGCCAAGGAAACCGCCAAGGCAGGAAGAGGGTTCGGCTATGAACTGAGAAAGGAAGAGTACAAGAAAATCCAGGCATTTTCCTTTTCCAACCTTGATCAGTTCCGGGTCAATTCCCTGATCACAAGAAGGACCAACGATGTCCAATTGATTTCCGATAGCTTCTGCCAGTCCCTTCGCCCTTTTCTGCGCGGACCCTTCCAGCTTCTTTTTGCCCTCGTCTTTGCTGTAAGGATTTCGACGAAGCTGACCATCGTCTATGCGATATCCATTCCTCTTCTGGCCCTTGCCTTAACTGTGGTCGTCCTCTGCTCCCGCCCCCACTTCTATGCCTTACAGAAGGCTAGGGACAGAGTCAACCGGACGACCGACGAATCCCTGCGGGCGAGGAAGCTCATCCGTGCCAACGCCAAGAAGGACTATGAGGAAGAGAAATTCAACCTAGTCAACACGCAGGTCAAGAGCGTATCAAGGAAATCCTTGGCCCTTGTCGGTTCCAATAGGGCCATCACCCAGTTGATGACCTATGCCTGCATCTGCGGAATCCTCCTCATCGGCGGAAACAATATCATTGAGAACTTCACCATCCCCGCAGATATCAAAAACGAGGTGACCAATATCACCTCCTTCCTTAGCTACACCACGCAAAGGAGGGCATCCTTAGAGAGGATTTCCTCCGTCTTCATGCTCTTCACCCGTTCCTCTGCGTCAGTGGAACGGGTGAAAGAAGTCTTTTCGGCAGAAAGTGAGATTAAAGATAATCCTACTTCTTCCCTGAAACTAGAAGATGGCTCAATATCCTTTGACCATGTCTTCTTCAAGTACGATAAAAGCGCAAAGGAAGACGTCCTTAGCGATGTCAGTTTCTCCATCAACAGCGGGGAAACCATCGGTATCCTTGGAGAGACAGGAGCCTCTAAGTCGACTCTGATTTATCTGATTGAGCGTTTCTATGATATCAACAAGGGGGAAATCAGAATCGGCGGTCACCCGATTAAAGACTATTCCTTAGAAGAGATCCGGAAGGAGACCGCCATTGCCTTCCAGTCTCCGCTTCTTTTCACCGGAACGGTGAGAGAAAACCTTCTCTGGGGGAATCCAAAGGCAAGTGAAGAGGAAATCATCCAGGCCTGCAAGATTGCCTGCTGCTATGATTTCATCAGGGAAAGCCTTCCGAAAGGGCTAGACACCCAGATCGGCCAGTCAGGAAGCAACGTCTCGGGTGGGCAGAGACAGCGATTATGCATCGCAAGAGCCTTGCTCCGCCATCCTAAGATCCTGATTCTCGATGATTCCTTCTCTGCCCTAGACCGGATAACGGAAAGCCGGCTGAAGAAGAACCTAAAGGACTGCTATCCGGAAAGGACGAAGATTGTCATCTCCCAGAAGACGTCGACAATCGAGGACAGTGACCGCATCATCGTCCTTAAGGACGGCAGAATCAACAATATCGGCACATCTTCCTGGCTTTTGGAGCATGATCCGATTTATCAGGACATTTATTCGATTCAGAAGGAGGGACTTACAAAATGAAATTCACTAATCGTGCCCGTCCAAAGAACCTTAAGGGAACCTTCTTCCGTCTCAGGTCCTATTTCAAACCTTATTGGTTCCTTTTCCTTCTCGTTCTCCTTAGGACCGTGTTTACCGCGGTAGCCAACCTTGTCGGGACAAGGTATGCCGGAGATAGGACGAACTATATTCTTAATTCCCAGACTCTTGATAAGGCCTCTCGCTGGCAGGAGTACAGGAACAGGGGAATCAAATTAATTGCCCTTTATTCAGCCGGTGTGCTCTGCGCCCTCATCCATAATGAAATCAGGGTCGTACTGACCCAGAAAATCCTCTTTAGACTCCGCAGCCAATTAAGGGCGAAAAGGCAGTCTCTCCCTATCGGCTATTTCGATACCCATACCCACGGAGAGATTAGGTCCTTCTTCACCAACGACGTCGACTCCATCCTTAACTGTCTCAACGACTCCCTTGCCAACATCGTCATGTCCGCGACAAACAGGATAGGAACCATCGTCTCCTTATTCATTCTCAATGTCTATCTCTCCCTGATTGTCGTCTTCTTCATCTTTGTCAGGATGGTCTTCATGGTCATCAATGCAAAGATTTCACGAAGCTATTTCGATAAGACCCAGCAGGCATTAAGCCATGTCAATTCCGTTGCGGAAGAGGATATCTCCGGAACGAGAGTCATCAAGGCCTTCAACCACGAAAAGGAAAGCTTCGAAAAGTTCGAGAAGGCGAATGAGGAATGGAGAAGTGCAAGTTCACTTGCTTTCTACCACACGCAGAGGAATACTCCTTTCTTTGTCTCCCTCTCCTATCTTAACTTTGCCGTCTCTTCCGTCATGGGTGTTTTCGCCCTCTGCACGGGGACTAGGGGAAGCTTCAACTTCGGTCAGTTACAGTCTTATCTTGTCTTAGTCCGTAATGCCTGCCGTCCGTTCAACTACTTCACCAGGCACTTAAACAACATCCTTGCCGCCAGGGCAGGAGCTGAGCGCGTCTTTGGCTTCCTCGACGAGCAGGAGGAGAAAGAGACCGGAAAGATTACCTTAGAGAAAGTCTCCGATGATGAAGACTTTTCTAAGCGCTATGCCTGGAAGAAAGAGGATGGAAGTCTGATTCCAGTCGAAGGCAAGATTGAATTCAAGCATGTCTACTTCTCCTACGTCAAAGGAAAGCCCATCCTAAAGGACATCTCCTTTGAATGCCACAGAGGAAAGAAGACCGCCTTTGTCGGCGCCACCGGCGCCGGAAAGACAACCATCATCTCCTTACTTGCCAGATTCTATCCGATTGACTCCGGGGAAATCACCTATGACGGAATCAATATCAGGGACATCTCCCTAGAGTCCCTCCGCCGTGCCCTCTCCATGGTCACCCAGGATACCCATCTTTTCACCGATACGATCGAGAACAACATCCGGTATGTCCGGCGCCATTCAACTAAGGAAGAAGTCGTCAAGGCCGCCGAGAAGACGCAGGCCGATTCCTTTATCCGCCGTACTCCTAAGGGATACGAGACTAGGCTATATGATGACGGAGCCAATCTTTCCGAAGGGCAGCGTCAGCTTCTCGGCCTAACCCGTGCCACCTTAAACCAGCCTCCGGTTCTCATCCTCGATGAGGCGACAAGCAACATCGATACAAGAAGCGAGCTGTTGATCCAGAAGAGCCTTAACGAATTAAGGCGGTCTAGATCAACGATTAGGATTGCCCACCGTCTTAGCACCATCCGGGATGCCGATGAAATCATCGTCCTTGAACATGGCGTCATTCAGGAAAGAGGAACACAGGATGAGCTTCTCGCCCTTCACAAGAAGTACTATGACCTCTATACCGGAAAGGTGGAACTAAGCTAAACAGAATGGAACAGAAGATGTTTTTCCTCTGTTCCTTTTTTTGTACGCTGTAGACCTAGATTTAGTAAAAATTAATAAACTGTTAATTTCTGATAGAAGCTATCGTAAATCGGCAAAACTGAAATAATAGGCTAAAAGCAACTCTTTTGCTATTATAGCTACTGACAATGTCACTACCACTCTTGGCTGCATTCTTAATCCCTTCCTTTTTACACAAACTGTTGACAACTCTCGTTGACACTATAGGAAGCTCGGAAGATTTTATTAAAAAAGCAAAAAAATAATAAAAAGATAAACAATAGTGTTCCCGGCTATGGGACACGGTTTAATTCCCGTACTACATTGTTGGAGTTCCTAGGCCGGGCACAGGTTGATATAGCACTTTTCCCTGTGGCCGGTCACGGAACTTCCGAAAAGGATCACCAGCATATCTTTTGCAGAGCGTGTCTTCGACCTTAGGAAGAAGTCACGCCGGTTTTTCGCCGAATGCCCCATAGCCAGAACCATTGCTTGAAAAGGCTCGGAAGGCGCACGTCTCCCTGAATAGACCGCACTGCTATGGAAGTGAACGATACAGAGAATAACGGAAAACGCCGGAAACAGGGTGCTTTTCCCCGGATGCAGGGAGGTGGCCGTCAACTCGAAGGATGAGGAGGCCCATGGGCTGCTAGCCCTGTCAACCGGCTGTGCACCTAGGTAAAACGGAGGTTTACGGCCGTTAGGAACACTATTGTTTATCCTTTTTAAAAAGAATAAGCAAAATCATCCGCAGCGAAGAAAATGACCAGCATTGTTTTCCCCATTAATCGAAAGATTTTTATTTTACTTTTGGGATAAATAATATTCGTTCATAATATCATTTAGTATCCCTGTAATGTTTTTCCCCAGGTTGCAATTAATAACAGTGCTTAATAACCGATAATCAATACTACCATCCGAAGAACGATTAAACTCATTCAGGCAGTAATTAGCCAAAGCTGAAGCATTAATTGCTACAATATTAGATTGAGCGATATCTTTTTGAACACCTGAAGCAAACTTAGAGGAAACAACAATACAATATCGTGAATTGTGTTTCGCAAGGTGTCCTTCTAATCGAACTTTGTTTAAAGAGCTAGTACTATGATGAGCAGTTTTGGCATCCACATTAATGAAATAGATTTGTGCCGATTGATCATCGCGCCTCTCGCATAGAACATCCGTGTCTCCTGCTCCAGAAATGATTTCTGTATCGAGATTTTGCCGGAATAATCGGAAAACATTGGCCAAAGAGGACTCAAATTCCTTACCATCACGAGAGCCCTCTTTAGAACAATGCACAATTCTGCCTAGTATCTCATTAACATTATCATGTTTACCAAAAGCATCTTTATCAAGACATGATAAATATTTGATTGGATTTATTTGATATAAATCTAAAATAAAGTCATCCATCAATTCATCTTGACAGCATTCAACACTCTCAAAACATGAAAACTTAGAAGCCAACTTAGTTGCATCCGCAATAAGACTGCAATTTAACTGTATGTAGCCTGAGACACTTGCTCTTGGTCCGATAGCATCGTTTCTATAAGTATTTGATTGTCCGTGGCGGAAAGAATGAAGATTACCTTCATTATATTCATCATCGGCAATAGTATCGAAAACTCCAAAACCTTTGAATATCCGGACAAAATAATAATTCACTTCATGGAAGACATTAGAAAACACTTCATCACAATGGGGAATAGAATTAAAAAGAGTTTCCTTTTCTGCGAATGAGAGCCTTCGAAACTCAATAATGCTGTTAATTAATTCTTCATATTGTTTAGCATCAATTGTCTCAAGAAATGGCAAAAAATAACAAAATTCATCTATGTAAAGTCTTTTTGATATTCTTTCATCCAAAAGAAGCTTTACAATTAATCGGCCTACATATATGCGGAAGCAGCTTGACGTTTTGCTAAAAGGATGCGGATACTGAATAGAAAAAAGATTGACTAATGCCATTCTAGAAAGGTTATTTGCAGAATTATCTTTCAACCTATTGATTGTCCTCGGAGAAAAGAAGAAAGAATTTTTCTTTTCGAAGAGAGAATAGCCAAACATGTAAAATTTCATCTCACTAGTTCGGACGCCCCTAGTATTGGATGAGCCTTTGCTCGTTCTTCCTTTATAGGAGCCATTGCGCTTGCACATTTCAAGTATAATGTCTTTTCTAGCACAATTGTTCAAAGATTGAGTTGCATGAATAAATTTAGTAATAATCTCGGAAGAATTAATATTCTTTTGAAAAATCCACCGATGATTTTTTGAACGTTTCAAATCAATCATAATGAATGCCTTTAACTATATTCATACAAAACTTTGGCGGAATTGCCTCACCAATTACTTGCCGAATAAAATTATCAGTGCACCAAGAAGGTAAGTCCCAATCTGGATATATTGAAGAAACAATAAATAATTCACGCAATGTTAATACTCTAGGGTCAGAGACTGTCCCATTCGAAAGCAATCTACCTGGATGGCAATTATTATGCCCTCCTAAATTACCGTTGTTCCTTGCACGGGCTGGGGCCGGCTCATCCCACTTCATTCTTTTATAAGTGTTATGAAAGCCTTTAATAGGGTCACCATTTTTCTTTTTTGGATAATAAACCGGATTATATAACGCAGAATGCCCCTCTAAAGTATGTCTCATCGCAAGTACTTCACGTTCATTATGCTTCCGTGCTACATGCCACTTGATTCCACTGTCCTGGCCCGGTTCAAGCGAAGGCAACATCCCAATACATTCACGAAGAGTAATTTCTTTTTGTGGGACCGGATCATCCCATCTGTATTTTTTCTTCCAAATTTTAATAAACCCACGAGGTCGGCTCTGAGGAACGCCATAGTCTTTTGCATTCAAAACGAAGCTCTCTATATTATACTTATCCGAATATTTTTTTTTGCAAATATCTACTAATTGAAGCAATTTTCCACCAAACGGAAAATATAGTTTTAGAAATTTTGGAACATTTTCAATAAGAATAAAATCAAAATCATTTTTATCAATAATATCAAATACATAAAATATCAAATAATTGCGTTTATCAGTAGAGTATTCTTTCTTTCCCAGAGAGCTCCTGCCTTGGCATGGAGGAGTCGCCAAAAGAAATTTACAATCTTGTACATGTATTTGACTCTGTACTTCTTCAAATACGTTCGATTTTGTAATATCTCCTGATATCCTTTTACACTTTGGATACAAAAATTCATGAAGTTTAGCACGCTTTTCAATTAGCTCATTTGCAACTACAATATCGATTCCTACTTTTTTTAAATAAAGTTCTGCTATTCCGGCACTAGAAAATAAAGAAGCACCTTTAATCATTGTATGAAGCCCCTTTGATAATCTTTCGCAACCTCTTGGGTGGAATGCCTTCTCCAACGATATATCGGATTTGTGAATCCGAAATGCCTTCAGGAAGATCAATGTCTGGATTTATAGATGACAGAATAAAGAGTTCACGTAAAGTTAGAACACGTGCATCAGAATAAGTTCCATCGCTTAACTTTCGCCCTGGATGAACATTGCTTTGAGAAGAAATACAATCATTTCTCCTTGTAATAGTCGGCGCCGGTTCATCCCACTCCATTCTTTTGAAAGTTGCCGCAAAACCTTTTACTTTGTTTCCATTTTTGTCTTTTGGATAATAGATTTCGTTCTCAAAAGCAGAGTGACCTGTTGGGGTGTGCTTCCTACAAAGAATATGTTCTGGAGTATGAGTGCGCGCATAATGATTTTTTATATTACTTCTCTGTCCGCTTTCTAAGGATGGGAGGTTTCCAATTGCATCACGAACAGTAACTATTTTTTCCTTCTTTGGAAGACTCCAGGAACAATCTTTCTTCCACCTCCGAAGAATTCCTCTCGTTCTTGCTTGTGGGATTCCGTATTCTTCTGTATGGAAAACATCATAAGAAATATTGTATAAATTAGAGTACTTCCGTTGCAGTATTTCAAATAAAGACCTATTATTTTGTCCATCAAACGAATATAAAATTTTGTAAAATCTAGTAACATTTTCAAATAAAACAAATGAAGGAAGGATAGAATCAATAATTTCTAAGGCATGAAAGACAAGGTAGTTTCTAATATCTTTCTTCCTTGATTCTAGGTCTTTGTTTTTTCCAATTAAAGAAGCCCCTTGGCAAGGAGGTGTTGCAAGAATAAAGTCAACATTTTCTGCCTTGGCTTTTGATATTAACTGTGATTTAATTTCCGGATTTGTTATATCCCCACAAACCCTATCAGTTTTTGGATTATAGAATTTATAGAACTTAGCTCTAATGGGAAGAAGCTCATTTGCAATGACTATTTTTAAGTTTGTTTTTCCTAATTCCCTTTCACCAATCCCCCCCCCGGAAAATAGAGACATTCCTTTAATTTTCACAATTGACTCCTCAATTTTTTGGACGCCTTTTTTACGTCTTTAAAATTCTAGCACATTTCTATCCTGCCGGGTAACATTGAAAAAATATGGTTCTTGTTCTAAGCTCATGCCAAAAAGCAGATTTTTTTGAAAAAAGGACAAACAATAGTTCCCCAATTACCTTAAACCGCCTGTCTTCTGAATGATTGCTCAGAGAGAAAGATTCTTCCGTAAAATAGGGACACCTCAGCGGTGCACGATGCACTACGACTGCACGAACTCCATCTTCTAGGCCCAGGAAAACAGCTTCCGCATGTATGGGAAGCCGATCCCCAATCCGATTGTCCGGATGGACAGGTTCCTCGACCGGAATGATATTCCGATTTTGATGTGCATCCATCTGGGGAGAACGAACGAGCAGGGGACGATGTTCCCCTGGTGAAGGAGAGGAAGGGGCTGATGGAGAGGGACCGGGAAGAACGTGCGGGGATGGGCTTCATGGTCTGGCCGGGGCAGCATTCCTTTCTGTCCATGGACAGGAAAGAAGGGATAGGGCCATCGATGGTTCCTCCCTGTTTACCCAAACTATTGACAACTCTCAAAAAGGATTCTCAGTCTTTACTTTCGGCCAATAAAAGTCGTGGATTCAAAACAGTAACGGCATAGTATTACCGTTCAGTTTATGGCAAGCTAAAAGTTCCTCTCCTAAATGTTATAATTCTGAAAGGAGAATGAATATGGATAATAACAAAGGCAGGCTTGTAATTGCTGATAAGGATTATCTTCCTTTTCTCTTTGAGCACTTAGGCAAGGATAGGAACAAGCAAATTACAATCTGGTCGATTGATGATTTGTTTAATCATGTAGCCGATGAAATCTCTTCTAATGCAGTCCCCTATCTTAGGAAACAGGGCATCAGCTACCAGAAAGCAAACGACTATCTTGATCTCCTTATCCACTCTGACTACCGGAAAAACGAAAAACTGAAAAAAAGGCATGATGGACTTCAGCAGCAAGGAAGGATAAGAGAGAAACCATTTGGCAAGGCAAGGATATCCTCTTATCAGGTCAATCTCTTTGAAAGGCAGGAAGACCTTGTCGTCCATGGCTTTCTTAAGCGGCTTAACATCCCTTTCAAGGATTTAGATATCGAGTCCTTCCATCTTGAAAACCGGTATACCCTTCTTAATCATCCAAAGACCATTCTCTTCTCTGACAAGTTCCATCAGTTCAGGTATGTCTTTTCCGATATCCGGAAAAGAATCCTGGAAGATAAGACAGGGAAAAGGAAATCGGATATCCTTATCCATGTGAAAGGGGATGAGGACGTCTTTTATCTTTCCGGAATCGGAAATCTTTTCTCGATACCGGTCATTAAAGAAACAAGTTCCTCTTTCCTTGCCGAAGAGGGAGTGAAAGACAAACTTGATAGTATCTATAAAACGAAAGACTTTTCCTTCACTGAGGAAGAGAGGGTCAAACCTAACAGGAAGAGCCTGAATCAAAGGATTGAGAAATATTCCCTTAAAGAGGTAGAAGAGAAGCAGGGATTCTCTTTTGCCTTCTCCTGTCTACTAGAGATCATCTCTTCCTATAAAAGGAAAGGTTTTACTTCAAAAAGAGGGGTAAGGGCAAGCGATAAGTTCCTCTTCCGGCCTGGTCAGATTGTCTATGTGACCGACTTCCTCTTTGGACGTTTCTATCTTGAGAGTAAGGACAACAATGTCCTTACCGATGACGAACTGGTCAAGATTTCCTTCAATCCAAGCTATGTGACAACCAATCTTGACCGCCGGAAGAAAAAGAACTATCTCTCCTATAGGAACATCGTTCTTCTTTCCCGGGTCAAGCAGCATCTAAACGATAACCTTTTCTCTTCCCAGTTCTTCAACGAAAGGAAGGAAGAGGAGAAGAAGTATATGAAGGCACATAAGGATGTCCTCTTACCTCAGCTTTGTGAAACAGAAGACTACAACAAGGAAGGGGTCTATACCAGTGAAAGCAGGAAGGCTTATCTCGCCAGGCAGAGAGATAGTCAGTTCCGTTTTGGAAAGTACAGACTTAACACCAAAGAGGGGGAAAGTATCGTCTTTAACGGATATGATCACTCCTTTAAGGGACTAAAAGAGAATATCTTCCCTCTCCCAGAGACGTTCTCCGTCACTAATCTTGAATCCTATATTCTCTGTCCGTTCAAGTATTATAGGGAGGCTAGGATTCCAGATCAGATTCAGGACTACTTCAGCCGTTTCCGCGGAACGAGGATCCACAGTGTATTTGAGACCATCAACCATAAGGACTATTCCTTCGATGAGGCTTTTGAACGGGGAAAGAAGTCCCTTAGGGAAGACAGGGAGAAACGCGGACAGAAATTCGATAAGCAGAGGGAGAGGACGAGGGAGAACATCAAAGAGTGGCTTAAGCCGATAGCCGGCGAAGTCCGTAAGAGGGTAAAAGAAAATATTTCCTTAAGGGTCAACGACAACGATGCCGAAAGGAAGATTGAATTTACCTTAAGCGATCATGGCAAGACCTATCCCTTTTCCGGTTATATCGATAAGAGGATCTTCAGTGAAAGGGAAGGACGTCATTTCTATACGATTGTCGATTATAAGACAGGGGCAGAATCCTTTATTCCGAAGGAAACCTATTTCGGACGGTCTATCCAGCTTCCTCTTTATGCCTATGCCATCGAGCAGAAGAAGGAAGAGGCCGTAGCAAAAAAGCAGGACTCTATTCCCTATAGGCCGAATCTTAAGGCGACCTTCGGCGGATTTGCGATTGAGCATATCTACGATAAGTCCCCGAAAGGCAGGTTCGCCCTTTCGAAGAAAAAAGAAAAGACAAGGACAGAGGCAGATCTTAGTACAAAGGTCAAGCTAGAGGGACTAGTCCTTGAGGATGAGGACTATCTTAAATCCAGGACAAAGTTCTTCGACACGGAAGGAACAAGGACTGATGCCATTCAGTACAAGAATAAGAAAGGGGACATCCGCTTTAACCAGAGCCTGATGTTTGCCCCTGTCGCCACTTTCGCTAAGGATGAGAAAGAGGCTGATCCGACCTTAAGGAAAGACAGAACGAACAGGAAGATAAGTAGGAAGCAGGTAAGGCAGGATTCGGTAAACTCTGCCCTATCGATTATCCATCACCTTGAGAAAGGGGAATTCCCTATCCAGCCGACCTCTAGTCCTCTCACTTCCTTCACTACGGACAATCTCATTTGCCGTCTCTGCAATTACAAGGATGTCTGTTTCCACAAAATCAACGATGCCCTAGACTATAAGAAGAAAATAGACAATGTCGAAACCGAGCGGAAAAAGAGGAAGAAGAAAAAAGAAAATAAGGAAGGAAAAGGAGAAAAGAAGAATGGCTAGTTTCAATACCGAACAGGCAAAGGCTGTCTCTGCTCCATCCAATAAAAATATCCTAATCTCCGCCGGTGCGGGATCAGGAAAAACGAAGACTCTCACGGAGCGTGTCTTCTCCTTAATTGACAAAGGAGAAGTCAAGCCGAGTGAATTGCTTGTCAGGACGTTTACCAACAATGCCGCCCATGAAAGGAAGGAAAGAATCGTTGCCCGCTTTAAGAAAGCGGAAAATGATCCAAATCTGAATGAAAAAGAAAGAACACGCTACAAAAAACTAAGTGACGAGAGGCTCTCCTGCCATGTTCAGACCTTCGATTCCTTCTCCCAGTACCTTGTCTCCACCTATTCCTCAAGGCTTGGCATCTCTCCGAAGATCACTATTGCCGATGATGTCGTGAGGGAAACAAAAAAGCAGGTCATCTTGGACGAGAGGCTAACGGAATACTATCAGGACAGGAGGAAAAAGGATTCCCTCTTCTTCCTCATCCATTCCCTGACTAGGCAGAACGACTCAGCCCTAAGAGCCATTCTTCTCGATTTAGACGATCAAAGGGCATCCCTTACCGAAGAGGAGAAAAAAAGATTCTTTTCGGACTATGAAGATAGTTTTCTCTCCGACAAAGTCCTCAACGGCTTTAAAAAGGAGTACATCCGGAAGACGAAGAAGAAGATTGCCGATGAACTGAAGTTCGCTTTCCTTCTCTCCGATTTCTATAGTGGCTTTAACGAAGACAAGGGACTAGTCCCCGTCCGACTTGCCAATGCAAGGAGGAAGAATCCAGGCTATTTTACTCTTCCTTATGACCAACTTCCGTTTAAAAATGAGACAGAGCAGGAAAGGTATGGGGCCTACCTAAAGTTAAGGGAGAAGGAAGGGGATGACTTTCTTTCCGCTCTTTCAAGCTTTACCAAAGACCATGAAGACCTATTTGCCATCAAAAAGGAAGGAAGGGGATTTGAACAAAGGAAACAAATTCTAGGAGGCTCAGATCCTAGGCTGGTTCCCTATTATGGAGATGTCGATACAGACAGGAAAAACGCCAAGGAACAGTCCAAAGCAATCCATTTCCTCCTTCTTAGGCTCCAGGATCTTGAAAAACGGATCTCGGACTACAAAAAGACAAGCAACGTCTTCACCTTTGCTGACATCGGAAGACTCTCTCTTAGGCTAAGGACCGAGAAAAAATACGAAAAGGCGGCAAAAGAAATCCGTAACCGTTTCACCTACATCAGGGTGGATGAATACCAGGATACCAACGATGCCCAGGAACTTTTCCTCTCTTCCCTTAGGCAGAAGAAGGACGATGGAACAAGATCGCACCTCTTTTGTGTCGGCGATGCCAAGCAGTCCATCTATGGGTTCCGTAATTCCAAGGTCGAGCTTTTCCGTAAACGTCAGAAGGACTATCTCGAACATCCGGAGAACGGAGAAGTCATTGCCAGGAACAAGAACTACCGTTCCCAGCCCCGCCTCCTCCATCAGATTAACGCCATCTTTGAAAAGTACAGGACTCTCGACCATGGCGGAATCGACTACAGGGATGAAAGTGAGCAGTTAAGCTATGATAATGGTGTCGACCTCTACAAGGACAAGGAGAGGAAGAATAAGTCCTTTGGAATTTCACGGATTATTTCTATCCGGGAAGACTATGACGGGGCAAAGAACTCTAAAAACTGCAGAGAATGGGAAATCAATGCCATCGCTGACGATATCGAGAAGAAAAGGAAGGAAGGCTACCAGATCTATGACCGGGACAGGGCCTCTTTCCGCAAGGTAAGATACTCCGACTTTGGAATCCTCTGCCGAACGAAATCCAGTTTTTCCTCTTTCCAGGAAGTTTTCCAGAAAAGAAACATTCCGCTGAATTCCATCTCCGAGGATGCTCTTTCCAAGGTCGAACCGGTGATTGTCGTTCAGTCGCTTGTCTCTTTAATGGCCTATCTTAGGGAAAAGAACCCAACCTGCCAGGTCAAACATCTTTTTGCCTCTGTGGCAAGAAGTTATATCAGGAACTATTCCGATGATACGCTCTTCCCGATTCTCGCCTATGGCAAAAGCAACGATAAGCCGCAGGGGACTCTTGACTTAGTCCTAAAGGATCCTCTTTTTTCAAAGAGGAAACAGTTCATCCAGGATAACCAAGATAATCCTTTCTCGCTTATTTTCACCAATAGGCTCTCCTCCTTCTCCATCATCGATAAGCTCTATACGCTCGGCAATGTCTCCGTCTCCCTGGCAAAACTTGAATCCAGGCAGGCAAGGATTAAAAACCAGGAAGAGAGGGGAGAAGGAAGGGATGGCTTCCTCTCCTTAAGGCAGAACAGGAACAAGTACAAAGTCGAGCTTCTCGATAAGTCTTCCGTTAGGAACGAGGATGCCGTCAACCTAAGGACTATCCATGGCTCAAAGGGTCTTGAAAGGAATATCCTCTATAGGCCGATTTACCAAAACAAGAGGACAAAAGTAAATCAGAGGACAAAGCCGGACTATGACTTCTCCCTGAAATACGGAATTCTCCTTCCCGATTACCGGATTAATCCAAAGTACAATCGAGACGGGGATCTTCTCTCCTTCCCGGATAAGGATATCTATCCCTTCAACTATAAAAGGTATAAGAGGGAAGATTTAAAGAAAGAAGAGAGAGACGAACACGTCCGTCTCTTCTATGTCGCCTTAACCCGTGCCGAGAACAATCTCATCTTTGTCGGAGACGGGAAAAAGGATTCCACGGATAAGAAAGAGGAGAACGCCCAATATAGGAGGAATAGGCTCCCACACATCAAAGAAAGGAACCCTCTTCTGATCAACAAAGAGAGGAAGGATGCACTGGAAGAGCGGAAAAAAGACCTTGCCTCTCTCTCCTTCCCTATCAGCAATCTAAAAGGGGAAAATCAGGCATTATATGACCGCTTTAAAAACGAGGTTCTTCTTCCGTACTATAGTAGTCTCTATGAAGAACAGAGGGAGGAAATAAGGGAGGTCTTAGGTAACCAATACCGGAACAGATTCCTTGAATCGAACCCTACTCTTGACCAAATCAGTGCCCTGTTTGCCTTCCATTATCTGAAGAAAGACTTAACCACCTTCAATCAGCTGAACGATTATCTTGATTCTCTTACCCCTACAAGGGATGAGGATGAGGAAGAGGAGGAAAGCGATGAAGATCAGGCTGGCGGCGAAGACAAGGATTCCATTTCCACAACCTTTGGAGACGAAAGGAAAAAGAGGAACAAGGATGGCAGAGAAGCTTTCCTCCGTGACATTCTCGATGGACTAAAGGAGGGTGACTGCCTTAAGCTAGGAAGGAAGAACATCAAGAATAAAAAAGATAGACTGAAAAGAATCAATAAAGCCTTCCTTCTTTCTCTTGTCAACATCAGGACTGAAAACAATCCGTCAAATAGAATCGAATATGTGACAAGAAGCCACTATTATCTCGATGATGAGGAGATCCCCTATGCCATCTATGACTCAGTAAAAGACAACAAGTGTTCTGGGAAAGGGAAACAAGACGAATTCCTCTATCCTATCCCCGGCAAGGAAAGCGGAACCTTAAACGACGATGACCTCGGCTTTGAGGAAAAGAAGAGAATCCGTGCTTCCAAGAAACTGACCCAAGACGAAAGAAGGGAAAACCGTCTGCTTGACTTTGGAACAAGACTCCATGAAATCAGGCAGGGCATCAATCTGAAAAATCCGGACTTATCCTTCCTTAGCGACAAAAAGAGGAAGGATGCCATCAATAAAGTCTTCTCTACTCCGTTAAGGCAGAAGGCAAAAAAGGCTTCTTCCTATCGGCAGGAGCTAAGCTATGACCTAAGCGAAGAGGAAGAAAGGCAGGGCTCTATCGATCTTCTCTTCCTCTATGAAGGGACCTATTACATCGTTGACTATAAGACAAAGGAAATCGATGATCCCGCCTATGAAGACCAGCTCCATGTCTACCAGCATGTCGTCGAAAAGCTCTTTGGCACAAAAAAAGAGAACATCCGTCTTTTCCTACTCTCTCTTCTCAGGGCCAAGGAGAAAGAAATCCAAGTCGAATAAGTCCTGCTTCCTATAAGGAAGCACTATCAGAAAAAAAGCAAGTGCGTGCGATACCACTTGCTTTTTTCCGTTGTTATAATAAAGCGACGAAAGAACGGGACACTTTATGGAAAACAAAGAAAAAAACACATTACCGGAAGAAAACGGGACTGACCAGAAAGAACAGGCATCGGGCAGTCTTCTCCTTGATGATAGTTCTTCCTTAAGCAGTGAGCTTCACGAAGCCCTGATCCATGATGACAATGGGACGCTCCTCACTCTGTTCAAGAGCCATTCGGCGGTTCAGCTTGCCGATTCCCTTCTTCCCCTCGATGATGATCAGATAGTCCTTTTCTATTCCATCATCAATTTCGACTACGATAAACTAGGTGAGAGGTTCTCCTACCTGTCCGTCGAAGAAAGAAGGACACTTGTCTCTTCCCTGCCCAAGAAAACCGTGCAGGCCGTTCTGGCCAACGTCTCAAACGACGACCTTGCCGACTTCTTCGAAGATATCACGAAGACACTAAGAAGCAAAATTCTTTCCTATCTTCCGAGTAAACGGCGACAGGTCATCGAAGAACTCGCCCGCTTCTCCGACGATACCGTCGGTTCCATCAGGACGACGGAATATCTCTCCGTCCTCTCCGGAACGACAGTGAAAGACGTCAGGAACAAGATCAAAGCCATCGGAAACCAGCTTGAGACCGTCCGGACGATTTTCGTCGTTGACGAAAAGAACAAGCTGCTTGGCACCGAGCGCCTTGAATCGCTGAGGTTTGAAAAACCGGAGGAAAAAATCGACCAGGTCAGGTCGAAGGACTTCTCCTTCATCTCGCCTGTCGCGGATAAGGAAAGTGCCGTTCCGATTTGTAAAGAGTACGATCTTCCTGTTCTTCCTGTCGTCAGCAAAAACGGGGAAAGGCTTGGAATCGTCACCTTCGACGATGTGATGGACGTCCTTGAGGAAGAGGCATCCGAAGATATCCTTCATCAGGGCGCCGTCGCTCCAAGCAAGACTCCCTATAGGCAGAACAAGGTCTACAAGATTGCCTTCTCCTATGTCATCTGGCTTGTCATCCTTTTGATTATCAATACCTTCTCTAGCATCGTCCTAAACCGGTTCGAGCTGGCCTTGACGACCCTTCCTGTCCTCACCGCCTTCATTCCTGCCTTAAACGACTCGGTCGGCAATTCCTCAAGTCAGACCGCCTCCATGGTCATCCGTGCCATGGCCACCGGGGAGCTGAACAAGAAAGATTATTTTAAAGCCTCTAGGCGTGAACTCTATGTCGGAGCCATCACCGGACTTCTCTCGGCCGTCTTCAACTTCGGATGGGTCATCGCGGAGTTAAACATCCCTGGCCTTCTTGGCTCCGATGCCCAGAGCTTTACTACCAATCAGGCCTTCATGGCTGCCTTTGGAAACAATAAGCAGATGGTGTATCTCGTCATTGCGGCCATCACCTCGACTGCCCTCTTTGTCGGCATCACTTTCTCGAAGTTCTTTGCCTCAAGGCTTCCTCTTCTTGCCAAGGCCCTACATATCGATCCGGCCGTAAGGTCAGGGCCGCTTAGGACTTCCTTAAGGGATATCGTCACCCTGCTTCTATACTTTGGAATTGCCACGCTAATCATCAATTCCATCGATCCAGGCGAAATTCCTCTGGCCATAGCCACAATTCAGTCCGTCGCCCATTAAGGAGGGAAGAGAGATGAAAAAAGAAAAAAACGACCAGAAAAAGGTCGAGGAAATCAAGGCAGACGAAAGCATCAAGGGAAGAGTCAACCATCCTCTTTCCAGTGATGCCTTAAAAGCCATTATCCACAACAAGAACACCAACATCCTCAATATCAGGGTAGAGACCTATGACCCCATCAACGTCGCTAAGGCGGTCGAGACCCTCGATCCGGAAGAGAGGCTCTTCTTCTTTAAGAGCGTCAAAAGCGATTATTCCGCCGAAGTCTTCACCCACCTTAGCCAGGAATCGAAGGAGGAAGTCGTCTCCGCCTTTTCTTCCGCCGAACTCCACGACCTTGTCGAACCTAGGGCAAAGGATGACCTTGTCGACTTCGTGGATGATTTGCCCTCCAATCTAATCACTAAGGTACTAAAGGCAACTTCTCCGGAAGACAGACAGCTTGTTTCCACCTATTTAAACTTCAAGGACGACTCAGCCGGCACAATAAGGACACCGGAATATCTTGAGCTGAAAGACACGGACAGTGTCGAACATGCCATCAAGAAGATACGGGAGAACGGAGAAGACAAGGAAACGATCTGGGAGCTTTTCGTCACCGATAACACCCGCCGGCTTGTCGGAACCGTCACTCTCGACAAACTGATCGAGGCAGATGGAAATGACACCAGGAAAGCTATCAGGAATACCGAAATCATCTCCGCCAACGTCAACACCGACCAGGAAGTGGTCATCAAGGCCTTCCGGAAATATGATGTTTCCGTCATTCCGGTCGTCAACAATGACCAAAGAAGGCTAGGCATCATCACCTTCGATGATGCCATGGATGTCGCCAGCGACGAAATCACCGAGGATATCGCCCTTTCCGCCGCCGTCCTTCCTAGCGAGACTCCCTATAGGAAGCTGAACATCAGGAAGAGGGTGAAGAACTATGCGGTCTGGCTGATCGGACTTCTCGCCTTAGACACCTTCACTTCCATCGTCATGGCGAACCTACAGGCACCTTTGGCCGTCTTTCCGCTCCTGATCACCTTGCTTCCGAGCATCATGGCCGCCAACGGAAACGCTACCGACCAGACCTCTGCCGTCACAATCCGAGAGAGGGCGCTAGGAAACATTACGGATAAGAATTTCGGTAAGGCTCTGTGGAAGGAGGCAAGAGCGGCAAGGGTAACCGGGGCCATCTTGGCCGTCGTCGCCTTTGGCTGGACAAGGCTTGAAATCTCCACTCCTCTTCTGACAAAGAGCCAGGAGTCGATCAATTACATCCAGAACCAATATGGCGGAAACGAGAGGCTTGTCTACGTTCTTCTCTCTCTTGCCTCTGCCGCAACCTACTTTTTCTCCATCATCATCGCCAAGGTCCTTGCCTGCTCTTTGCCTAGGGTGGCAAAGAAGCTTCATCTCGACCCGGCCGTAAGGTCTCAGCCTCTGCTTTCTACAATCAGGGATATCATGTCCATTGTCTGCTTCTTTGTCTTCACTGCACTGATCCTTAAGGGGATCTAGCTTCTTCCATGTGCCGCCGTTTCACTTTGACCACGCAAAGGAAAACCGCCTTCTCTGCCCTAAAAGGGTACGAGGGCGGTTTTTGTGAAGAGGCAATCGTTCCGAAAAGGAGAGCGCTCTGCCTAAGAAAGGAAGAAGGATCCTATTCTATCTTCTATCCGAGTTTCGGCTATCCGCTCTTTGAAAAGGAAGTCGTCAATGCCCGGATAGAGACCATAGAGGAGAAGTCCCTGTTCCGCGACGACTATAAAAACAGACGCCTTCTTGTCCCTGTGAGCGGATTTTTTGAGTACGACAAAGAAAAGAAACTACATTATTTCACTGAGGAAAAGAATAAACTATTCTATCTAGCAGGTATCTACCATAATAACAACTTTGTCATTCTTACCGAAAAGCCTTCCCTTCTTGTCTATGCCTGCCATCCAAGAAGGCCAAGGTGCTTTGCAAAAAAGGACAAAGATCTTTTCCTGTCTCTCACAAAGAACAAAGAAGACTGGCTAGGCCGAGAGAAAGTCACCCTAGTCGACCATAATCAGGAGCAGCTTAGCCTATTTCAATAGGTTAAGCTGCCTTTTCAGTTCATATAGTCCGATGGCAATCGAAGTCGTCAGATTCAGACTATCGACTTCATCGCTCTGCTCGATCCGGACATTGTTTTCGTTGTAGATGCTTTCCGGAAGGCCGCTCGCCTCGTTTCCAAAGACAAGGGAACAGGGGCTAGCAAAAGAGACTTCCTTAAGCGGTCTGCTCTGTCGAAGGACAAAGGGATAATAAGGCCGTGGATAGGATTTCAAATAATCCTGGAACGAAGGAAAGGCCTCAATCCGGAGATGGAAAAGAGCACCCCTTGAGGCCCGGACGGCCTTCGGGGAGAAATAGTCTGCACAGGGGGTAATTAAGGCAAGGTCGTGGAAGCCGAAGGCAAGAAGGGTCCGCCTTGCGTTTCCTAGATTTCCCCTGTCCGATGGATTCACCCTGACAAGATGGCAGAGAGAAGGATCAAGCTTGCTTTGGAACTTGCCGAATACACCAAGAACGTGGGCATTTTCCTTGCTCTTCGTTATGGCGAAGGCCTTTGCGGAGACAACGATTTTCTTCTCCTCTACCCTGCCCTTCAGTTTCCTATAGCCGGGAGTGTCAAGGGCATCCGGGGAAACATAGACAAGACGCAATCGGTCATTCCTATTCTCTATCAGTTCAAAGGTAGGAAAGAAGCCTTCCGTATAGGAATAATCGAAGTCTTTCTGGTAATTTTTGATCATGGCTTTATTTTATCCGTTTCCTGAGAAAGAAAAAAGCCCGGTGATGCATCCGGGCTTTTCCTTGGTTTGTTTAGTTATCGGAAACGAACGGTAACAGAGCCATGAAACGGGCACGCTTGATGGCATCGGCCAGCCTGCGCTGGTACTTTGCCGAAGTGCCGGTGATCCGCTTAGGAGTGATCTTGCCGCTAGGCGAGATGTACTTCTTTAACAGATCGACATCTTTGTAATCGATGTACTTGATATGGTTCTTAGTGAAGTAGCAAACCTTTTTGCGAGGTTTCATTCTTTTGAACATATTTGTTTTTCCATCCTTTCATTTGAGCCGAAGCTAGAACGGAAGATCGTCGTCCGAAGAATCGATTCCTTCATGGGCAGCATTGCTGTTGGTGTCCGGAGCTTCATTAGAAGCACTCGGAGCGCCGGCTAAGTCCGTCTGAGAGGCACCTTCGGAGGCACCTTTCCGCTCAAGGAACTGAACCGACTCGGCAATCACTTCGATGACCGAACGTTTCTGCTTGTTCCGGTCTTCGTAGCTGCGCTGATTCAGTCTGCCGTCGACACCGACCAAGGAACCCTTGGAACAGTATTTGGCGACATTTTCAGCAGTCTTGCTCCAGCAGGTGCATGGGATGAAGCTTGTCGAACGCTCTCCCCCGGTCTTCGCAGGGTTATCCACTGCGATGGTGAACGAAGTCACCGACGCACCGCTGTTTGTCCGTTTCCTTTCCGGGTCACGGACCATTCTTCCGACTAAGACGACACGATTCATTCCAGCCATAGCTAATCTCCTTTACCTATTGCTATTAATGAGCAAGAGTGAAAAGGAAACGCATGACCTTTTCGTCAAGAAGCCTGACTTTGTTTGCCTGTTCGACGATCTTACCTTCAGCGGTGAAATCGACGACGACATAGTAGCCTTTGGTCTGCTTCTTGATTTCATAGGCCAGGTCTCTCCTTCCCCACTTATTGACGCCGGTGATCTGTGCACCATTGTCCGTGAGAAGCTTCTGAAGTTTTTCGTTTTCCTTCTCGAGTTCCTCATCGCTAAGAGTGGGCATAAGGATGTACATGAGTTCGTATTTCTTCATGTGTTTATACCTCCCTGTGGTCTTTCGGCCGACTCTACATCAGGAGCCGGCAAGAAAGTATATGGCCTTTGATGAGAAAGGCCACTTGTCATTTTATCCTTTAGGGCGATTAAAGTAAAGAAATATTTCCTCTCTTTTCCTCTACTCACCTTATATGGGACAGAAACGCACCGGATTTCCAATCTTCTTTCTTTTTCAGCCAAAAGGACAACCTTAGTTCAGCGTCAGCAACCGGCTTGCATGGCCTAATTTTGCCATCATATAGAAGACGCTCGCAGCATTGCTTCACGGAGCAAAGCCATCTAATGTTTTTTCTGCACTTAGCAAATACAATCACAATGCAGACAGAAGCAAAGGCCTTTCCTCCGTTTATGATGCACACCAGCAGGATTGCCTTATCGTCAAGCAATCTTTCGACCGTCAAGAGCAGCCATATGGAGTCAAAATTCTGGAAATGCTGTCCCTTACAATAAGGATTGTATCGACTTCCGAAATATACCGATAAGACAGACTGGAATCCCCTTTAGAGGTTTTAGGCATGGTCTTCGATGAATGCCTGCAGAAGAGTTAGGGCAGCACTTAACTTGGATCATTTCGAAGCAAGAGATTACTTTTTGGTAGTGTTGTTCTTATTGTACACACATTGTAATAACAATATATTGACATCATCATCATTTTTAAATATATAATAAATTAACTAGGAGGTATTCTCTATGGCAACAACATCTTTAAATATTCGAATTGGTAAGGAAACTAAAAAACAAGCAGAAGCAATTTTCAATGAACTCGGACTGAATAGGACAGCGGCTATCAATATATTTTTAAGAGCGTCAATACGCGAACATGGGATTCCCTTCGATTTAAGAGTGGAAAATCCCAATAGTGCGACCATTGCGGCAATCGAAGAAGGAAAAAAACTTGTTGCCGACCCTTCTGCTAAGCGATATTCCACCATGGACGGACTAAAGTCAGCCCTAAATTCGTGAAATATGACGTATTGTTTACTAGTCAGTTTAAAAAGGATTTGAAACTCGCAAAAAAAGCAGAATAAGAATCTCGATAAGCTGTTTGAAGTCATTAATATCCTTGCAAATGGTGGCACCTTGAATTCTAGATATAATGACCACGATCTTAAGGGAAACTATAGAGGAGTGCGCGAGTGCCGCATCGAACCGGACTGGTTGCTAATTTATGAGATTCAAAACAACGTACTGGTTTTAATGCTCTATCGAATTGGTACGCACTCGGAATTATTTAGAAAACAAACCCTACTCTTAAAAACACCTAGGCATCTTCCCTTTCATCAGTTTTTGGTCAATTCCCGCAGAAGACTTAGGGCAGCACTTAATTCAATCATCCTATCATCCAATTGTCCTATGCACGGGAAAGGGCAAGAAGGTTGTCGAAAAGAAGCCAGCCTTCTTTGAAACGGATTTTCAGCTGCACAAGGTCACAGAAAAGAAACGTCTTCCTTTCCGTAAGGACTTTTCCGTCTTCATAATAGGTGACCTTGACTCTGTCCTTCTTCCGAAGGCTTGTCAAAGTATTATTAATGTCTTCCCTTTCATCAAGGGAAATCTCAGGGCGGGGGACTTTCTCCCTCTCCTTATCCCTTTCATCCAGCCTTTCGTACTGTCCAATCAGAGACTTAAACGGCAGCCATTTCTTCCTACCTCTCATGCATGGTGTCCTCCTATCTGATTGCTTCTCGCCAGAAACGTACTTGACCTTGTCCTTGCCGAACAGGGCCTTGCCTTTCTCGGCCCGTACCGCTTCCGGATGGATAGTAAAGCCTTTTCCAGGCATCCAATCCGTTTCTTCTCCTGATAGTCCTCAAACAGAGAGAGCTGTTCTTCTTCCTTAGAGGCGACATTATCCGCCACAAGGGAAATCTGACGATAGAGATGGCAGCGGATATCCTGAGCTAGCCCCCTATACTGACGGGTGAATTCTTTTCCTATCGTTTCCGCCGAATCCGTCGGAGAGAGGAACCTCGCCTTCCTTCCGTATCCCGAGTGGTCCTTATATCCGAGGTAAAGGAAAAACGAGTTTGCCTTTACTCCCTCCTCATACCTTCGGTCAGAAAGCTCAATGGACCTATCCCGAATCAAAGTCACCCTTTCCGTGTCCGAAAAGTCACGGAGCAAAACCTGTCCGACCGAAAGGGAATGATGGTTAGAGACATAACTGTCCTTAAGTAGTGCATCATCATATCCGCGGCTATGATAATAGATTTCCTCGCCGATGACCCCAAGCTCTCGTTTCAGGAAGAGAGGATCTGACACGGCAATATCACCGACAGAATAGAATCCCCTCTGATTCAGACGCTTTTCCCTTCTAGAGCCTATCCCCCACCTTTTCGACAGAGGCGCAACCGGCCAAAGATGCAAAGGGATATCATCATAGGTCCAGGATGCAAGACAGTCCTTTCTGTGTTTTGCCTCAATGTCCATGGCCGCCTTAGCCATAAAAAGATTCAGTCCGATTCCCGCCGTCACCGTCAGTCCCGTCGTGTCCTTAATCTCCCGGATGATCTTTCTTGCATAGGATTCCGGAGTGTCGTGGCGGATAGAAAGATAATCAGTGACATCAAGAAACGATTCATCAATGGAGTAGACGAGCCTGTCCTCCTTACTGACGTATTCCCGGTAAATCCGGTTTATTCCGGCAGAGACCTTAAGATACCGGCTCCTTTTCGGCTTGGCGATGATTAGTCCCGGTATGTCTTTCGGGACGTCATAGAGCCGGCAGCGGCTCTTGACTCCGTATTTTGCCTTAATGAACGGGGAGGCAGCCAAAACAATGGTTCCGTCCCCTCTTTCCTCGTCGGCCACAACAAGAGGAGTAGAGAAGGGATCCCTGTTCCGGTCCAGACATTCTACGGAAGCGTAGAACGACTTCAAATCGATGGCTAGGATATTCCGGTCAATGCGTTTCATTATTTCCCATTATAGGGGCCAAGGGAGAGACTCGGATGAAGAAGCAAACAACTTTACCAGCAGAAGTCTATCCATTAAGTCTGAGTTCTGTCGGAAACGAAAGGTTTCCTTTTTTTCTTCCGGTCTGCTGCACAATAGAAAAGAAAAAGAAGCAATCCCTTGACAGAGATAGTGGCGAGAAAGAAGCCGCCTCCGGAAGCAGGGAAAATAGATTGGACATTTTTCGTTCGTCTTAGTTACAAAGTAAATTTAAATATACTTCATATTATGGTTTAGATTATTTACCATATTGCCAACCTTTGCCTTTATTTATCAGATTTTTCTAGACTCCAGCCTATATACCTTTGAAAGAAAGAAACATTTTATCCTTTTTTTCTTGCCTTTTCTTTTCCGTAAGCGATTTCAAATTGAACTTTGTTTCCTTTCCTATTATATTGAGAATTGCAATTATACGTTTAGTTTTCGCTGAGAGGAGAGAACATGGGTTTGACAAGCGAACAGATAAAAGATAAATCAAGGAAAAGGGCGAGGGAAATCGTACAGGATTCCCATTATAAAAGCTCCGAAGTCCTTTATATTTATCTTCCGGACGGAGCAGAGAACGAAATCGACACCCAGTATCTCATCGTCAAGGCACTGCAAGACGGAAAAATCATTGCTTCCCCTATCTTCATCAGTTCCCAGGACAGGGTATTTGCCAGAATCGACGGAAACCCAGGCTTCCGCAGGGGAAGAAGAAACAGCCTTGAGCCTCTCTATCAGACAAAGCTTGTCATCGATAAGCCAGGGCTGAGGATCGTCCCTAGGGAAAAGATTGCCGAAGAAGACAGAAACGGCATCCATTATTACGAAAACTATCTTTCCAACCGAAAGAACCTTTATACCATTGCCGTAGGATACCAAAACGACAGGAACAACATAGAGAAAGAAAAACACCTTCCGATCTTCCACCAAGTAAGACTCTATTAAGAAAAACCGCCCCGGCCCTGCCGGAGCGTTTTTCTTTTCCTATGAAGCAGAAAAAGTCTCCCTGACCGCAGGAGACTTAGTTTTACTTTATCAAGGAGGAAGTATCCACCCCGTTTTTCTTTAGGACCTCAAGATACTGCGAATAAATGTACTCGGCAACGGAAGGGATATCGTATTTTTTCGTATCGACATAGACATCGACGATCTTCTTCCTTTCCTCATCGAGGCAGAAGGCCTTTTCATCATTGAGAAGACGGGCCTTGATTTTTTCCGGGTCATCTCCCCGGCTTTCCCTTCTCTCCCGTCTTGTTTTCTCGTCAAGAAGCCTATAGAAGAGGACGATTTTCGGATCATGGAAGGATTTATAGGTCTTTGCCCCTGCCCCTTCCACAGCCCTGCATTTATCGATGGAGACTTCCTTGCGGCTTGTTCCGTAGTAGTTTCCGTTATAGAAGGTAGTCTCGATGAATTCATCGTTCGCCTTCCTCTTCCTGAACTCTTCCACAGAAACGAAATGATAGTCAACGTTGTTGACTTCGCCCTTACGCCTCTGACGGGTCGTATGCGTGATGACTTTCTTGATCCCGTAGTGTTCCTGAAGATAAAGACACGTGGCAGTCTTGCCGCTGGCAGAAGGTCCGGTTAGAACAATCATCTGATGCCTCCTCGATTTGGTTAGATATTCTAATCTCTTTTTCTTTCAGTTGCAACGGAAAAAAGGAAGAAAAACGATGTTTTTCCTAAATTTTCCCGTCAACTACATCTTTAATCTGGAGTGGGGATGCAAGGAACGCCTTGGGCTGGATAGGATAGGAAAGAAGTTTTTCCTTGCTTTGGTATCCCCAGAGGACAGAATAGCGGTTTTCGATATGAAGATTAAAGGCAGTCTGAAGATCAGTGACGGAATCACCGAAATAGGCAGCCTTGGCAAAGTCAAGATGATAAGGCTTAGTCTGCTCGAGGAAAGCCTTGGGATCAGGTTTAACCACTCCTCCAAGAGGGATTCCGACCATCTTGGTGAACAAGTCTCCAAAGTAGGTTTTCCTGACATCCAGAGCAATATTCTGTGGCTTATTCGTATAAATAAAGAGAAGAATGCCACTGCTTTTGGCATATTCAAGGGATTCAATGATCCCCGGGAAAGGATGAGTCTTATCTTTATAGTGCTTAGCATAGATTCGGTAGTACTCATCGAAAACGGATTCGTACTGATCAAGGTGTCCTTCCCCCAACGCACGCTGAATCAGTTTGACTGATCCGTTTCCGATAAAGGTCATCCTCTCGTTCAGCGGATGGGTAGGAAGATGATGATGCTCCAAGGAAAGATTGACACTATCGGCAATGTCTTCCCTCGTTGCGACAATCGTGCCATCCCTATCGAAAATAAAGGACTGATATTTGCTGTTCATTTCACCTCACCTCAGGCATTACTATAGCACAGAAAGAAGCAAAAAAACGGGCTAGAAAAAGAGGGGGGATGCCAAGCGGGAAAAGTCACCTTGTTTTTAAGCAAAAAAAGTAAAGAATTTTTTAAAATTCCCTACTTTGTTTTTTGTTCAAAATCTTTTTATTCTGTTCATCGATTGTTTGTATTATTAAAAACTAGTAAACGACAATATTTTGTCTATATTTTCTAGACAATGAACTTTGATTTTAGTTTCTGCTTTTTTGATTTCGGTTTTTCGCTAAAAAATTTTTTAAAAAAATGATTGATTTTTCCTTTCGTTTTCTATATAACTTTCAGCGTAAAAAAAGGGGGGTCCTTTCCATGAATCGTTTCGATGAGACGTCACTGGACTCGAAACAGAGCCAGTACATCATTCAGCTTCAGAATCTGACGAAAATCTACGATGGCGTTACGGTTATTGACAAAAGGAATCTGAACATCCGAAAAGGTGAGTTCGTCACCATTTTGGGACCGTCAGGATGCGGAAAGTCCACCACTTTACGCAGGATTGCCGGTTTTGAGAATCCGGATTCCGGCGATATCCTTCTTAACGGAAAGGATATTACTCCGGTTCCGCCTTATAAGCGTCCGATCAACACCGTCTTCCAGCATTATGCTCTCTTCCCTAACCTAGATGTCTACGACAACGTCGCCTTCGGTCTTCGCAACAAGAAGATTCCTAGGGAATTAAAGGATAAGGAGGGAAATCCTGTCCTAAAGGTCGATAAGGCACAGGTTAAATATCTTAAGAGCCAGATAAAGCGAAGGAAAAAGGATAAAATCAGGGCGGAAGAGGAAAAAGAGAAGCGAATCGATGCCTTCTCTTCGCAGCTTGAGGAAGTTCTCGCCAATCCCCGCCCCGCAAGGAAGTTCCGTCATCTCACAGACAAGGAAATCGATGATGCCGTCGTCCATGCCTTAAGCATCGTCGACCTTGATGAGCTAGAAGACCGTGATATTTCCACTCTCTCCGGTGGGCAACAGCAGCGTGTTGCCATCGCCCGCGCCATCATCAACGAGCCTGAGATTCTTCTGCTTGATGAGCCTCTCGGCGCCCTTGACTTAAAGAGGCGGAAGGACAGGCAGCTTGAATTAAAGGAAAGGCACAAGAAGCTTGGCATCACCTTTATCTATGTCACCCATGACCAGGAAGAGGCTCTGACCAGGTCCGATACCATCATCGTCAGGAATGACGGAGTCATTCAGCAGATTGGAACGCCGGAAGATATCTACAACGAACCGAAGAACGCCTTCGTTGCCGACTTCATCGGATCTTCCAACATCTACTCTGGCACGAGGAGGGAAGGAAACAAAGTGCACTTCCTTGGTGCAAACTGGGAATGCGAAGACCAGTTCAAGCTCAATGAACGTGTAGACGTCGTTGTCCGTCCTGAGGATATCCACTATTCCTTAGAGCCGAAAGAGGGGTATGTCGAAGGAAAGATTACCCAAAAGGTCTTTAAAGGCATTCATTACCAGTACACCATCATGGTCGGACGCAATGAGGTCACTGCTCAGTCCATCAAGGACTTTGACAGGTCTAAGCCTATCTACATCCAGATCCGTCCGGACGGAATCCATCTCAGGAAGAAGAGTGATACGAGCAACGTCTATCGTGATGCCTATATCGGCAAGGACAATAAGGTCTATATCGACGAACATCCGTTCGACTGCGACCTCACCCAGTTAGTCGCCAAGTCCACAAGGGATGAGGAAGGCTACCTGGTCGGCCCGGACAAAAAGAAGTATGACTTCAACGATGCCGATGTCGTGGCTTCCATCGCACCGGAGAATTTCATTATCTCCGATGATACGTCGGAAGCCGAGGAAAGCGGGGAAGTCATCTCTTCCGTCTATGTCGGCGACCACTATGAACTGCTTGTCCGTAGCGAGGAAGAAGAAGACTTCTATGTTTTCACTCCCTACACCTTCAATGTCGGCGATGTCGTCGGCCTACGCGTCGATAAAAAGAATATTGCCTTAAAACTCAAAGGAAACCTGGAAGACTATGTTTTATAAAACATATCGGAAGGGACTTTGCATCCCTTTTGTCCTGTTTGAAATCCTCTTTGTCATCAGGCCTAGGCTCTTCATCGTCTACTATGCCTTCACCGATTCCCAGGGATATTTCACTTTTCAGGCCTTTGTCGACTTCTTCTCGAACAGGACGAAGCTGAACGTCCTCTTTGTCTCCCTCCTTATCGGACTTATCACCACGATTGTCTGCAGGTTGATCGGATTCCCGATTGCCTGGATTCTTGCCGGAAGCAGCTTCAAGTCCTCTTCTGTCTTCGTCATGCTCTTCGTTATCCCTAGGTGGATTAACTTCGTTCTCCGCACCGGCGCACTCCGTGACTTACTCAATGTCGTCTATGGATGGTTCGGTAAGTCGACAGGAGAGCTTCCTTATCTCTCTGCAATCATCGGTCTAGTTGCCGACTATCTTCCTTTCACCATCATCCCGCTTCATTCCACTCTTCTTAAATTGGACCACTCTCAGATTGAGGCAGCCAAGGATCTTGGCTGTAATCCTTTCCACACCTTCACCCGCTCTATCCTCCCTCAGTCCAGGCCTGGCATCATCTCGGCCTGCAGGATGGTCTTTAGGCCGACGATTTCTTCCTACGTCATCACCGATGTCAGGTCTGAGCGTCAATTAAGGCTCTTTGGTAATTCCATTGAAACCAGCTTCTCCAATTCAGACTGGGAAGGCGGTTCCTTCATGGCCCTAATCAGGCTCGTCATCATCTTTGTCGCCAGGATTGTCACGAAGAAGTTTAATGACAGCAGTGAAAAGGAGGGCAGCGCATCATGGTAAAAAAGATTCTGAAGTCCTCTTTTGTCTATCTGATTCTTGCCCTAAGGTATCTTCCTATCATCTATTTAATCGCCTCTTCCTTCACCAATACGGAAATGGTCGGACAGTGGAACGGGTTCTCCTTCCAGCTTTACGTCAAACTCTTCAAGTCTGCCGAATCCCTGAGAGCCATCGGAAACACCCTTCTTCTTGCCCTTATTGCATCTGTCGTTTCCGTGGTTGTCGGAACTCTAGGTGCAATCGGTCTTTTCTACTCCAAAAAGCGGTGGCGCGGTCTTTGGGAAAAGGTCAACCAGATTCCGGTAGTCAATGCCGAAATTGTGATGGCCATTTCTCTCGCCGTCACCTTTGTCTTCATCGGACAACATCTAAGGGGTGGAAATGACATCAAAGGATTCTGGACACTTTTGATTGGCCATTGCTGCCTTGCCGTTCCTTTTGTCTATCTTAACGTCAAGCCAAAGCTCATTCAGAGGGATCCCGCCCTTTATGAAGCTGCCCTTGATCTTGGCTATACTCCGACAAAAGCCCTTCACCGTGTCATCATTCCGGAAATCAGGCCTGGCATCTTTGCCGGATTCTCCCTCGCCTTCTCTCTTTCCTTGGACGACTTCATCGTCACCTTCTTTACCCGCGGAAGCGGACTATTGAACGGAAAGGATACCATCGAGACCGTCTCTACCCTGGTCGAAGAGAAGATCAAACGGGGAGATGTTCCTCCGGAAAGGCGTGCCTATTGCACCCTGCTCTTCCTTACCGTCGTCATCATCATTGTTGTAAAGACTCTTGTCGATTCCTATAAGGCAAAGAAGAATGGTTCGACCAAAGGAAAGAACCATCAGAAGTGGAGAGAAAAGCATGAAATCTAAAAAGATTGTCTCTGGTCTTTTGTTCCTCGGCTCCCTTTCGTTCATTGCCATCAATTCCACTGGTGTTTTCTATAGTGCAAACCAGGATGCCATAAAAAGGGCGAACCGGATCAAAGCCGCTAATAGCGATGAGATTGTCCTTAACGTCTATAATTCCCAGGATTATATTGCCGAAGAAGACGTCGATGATGACGGAAATGTCATTTCCAAGGGCGTCATCCAGGAATTCGAAGACTATAGGAAAGAGGAAAAAGGAAGGAATGTCCGTGTCTCCTATTCCTGTTTCGACACCAGGGAAAACAGGCTTTCCCAATTGAAGATGGGATCGGAATACGACCTTGTCTGTGCCTCTGACTATATCATCGAAAAAAGGATCAAGGATGACTTAATCATTCCTTTTGAAACAAACGAAGAATTTGCCTCTGATGCCTACTCTACTACTCCTACCTATGGTCAGTATTGTTCTCCTTACATCAAGGATAAGCTCTCGAAGATCCATAGGGACGAGGGAAAAGGAAACTTCAACCAATATGCAAGAGGCTACAGGTGGGGGACCTTAGGCATCCTCTACAATACCGAATTCAAAAAGCTTTCCCAGCGTGGCATCTCTCCCGAACAAAGGGACGAGGACAGGAAAGACTGGGCTTCCTTATGGGATAAGAAGTACGAAAACAGGGTATCCATCAAGGATTCAAGGCGTGACACCTACGCCGCAGGAATCCTTTACACCTACGCCAATGACTTTACCCTGGATGGAAAGCAGGAAGAAGGGTTTAACACCCTTAAGAAAAAATACGAAGAAGGAGTCTATACTGCCGAAGAATACAATAACAAATTCACCCGCCTGTTCAATTTCTGTGACGATGACACTATCGCCAAAGTCGAAGCAAACCTGAAGACTCTACGGGACAATGCCTACGGTTTTGAAGTCGACTCTGGAAAGTCCGACAGGGCAAAAGGACAATACTTCGCCATCAACCTTGCCTGGTCCGGCGATGCCGTATGGGCTATGGACAGGGCAGACGAGTTCAACGAGGAACATAGGGAAGCCTATCCGGATGACAAATCCTTTGAACCGGTTACGCTGAAGTATACGATTCCGGATGAAGGCGGAAACATCTGGGTCGACTGCTGGGCCCTTCCTAAGGCTGTCGAGAAGCGGGGAAACAAGGAAATCGCAGAGGCTTTCGTCGACTACATCTCGAAGCCGGAAATTGCCGAAGAAAACAGGGACTGGATTGGTTACACCCCGGTCATCGGCTCTGATACCATCCTCGATTATGTCAAGGAGAACTTCGGTGACGTCCGTTATGAAGAAAACGATGATGGCGAGAGGGTGTACAATCCGGATCTTCTTGACGAATACACCATCGTCGACCAGAAAGACATCGCCTCCCTGACCGAGGAAGAAAAAGAAAACTCCGTCTATAAACGGAACATCGATTACTTCTTCAAAGGCACGCTAGATGAATATACGGATGAAGATACCGTCTTCTACATCCCTGCCACGGAACATAACCGTCGCTTTGATGCCTCCTACCCGGAGGAATCCCTCCTTCCGTCCCTTTCCATCAGGAACGACTACGGAAGCCAGAACGATAAGATTACCCAGAGGTGGAGGAGAGTAAAGAACAAATTCCTTCCTACCTGGGTCTATGTCATCGTCCTTCTTCTTATCGTCGGCGGACTTGGAGGTTGGATTTTCACCCTTATCTATCGTCACACCAAGGAAAAGGAACGTCATGAGCGGAAGAAACAGCGTCAGCTGATTCAGAAGCAGAAAATCAAGGAAGCCGAAAAAGCAAGGAAGGAAGAGAAGCTGCAGACAAAGAAGAGGAAGGAAGCCGAAAAGAAGGCTTAAAAGGAAGGCGGCCATACGCCGCCTTTTCCTTTTCTTATTTCTCTCCCTTGAAATACGGCCCTGCTTCCTCTATAATATCCTTCGCTGAAAGAAAGTAAGCATACATCGCGGGGTAGAGCAGTGGTAGCTCGTCAGGCTCATAACCTGAAGGCCGGAGGTTCAAATCCTTCCCCCGCTACCAGAAAATCAGGGAGACCGAAAGGTCTCCTTTTTTTCGTCTGTTTCTTTCAGAAGTGTCTTCCTGTCTCTTTTCCTCTATTCTTACTTAACCGGACTATTTATTTTCTCCTTCTTCTTTGAAAAACGGAAAAAGAATTCAAGCCAGAAGAAAATAAAAAAGAGACACCGGATTTCCGGCATCTCCCCAGCAATCTGTTTCTTTTTCCGACTAACTTGTCCGCTTCTTTCCCCAATAGAAGAGGGCGACCGTTCCAGGTCCGGTATGGGAACCGATGGTGGTTCCTATCCAATTGACCAGGACCTTTCCGTTCCTCTTAGGAAAATAGGACTCGACTTCGTTTTTGACCGGAAGAGCCATGTCCCTGCAGTTACTCTGTGACATAAAGACCTTTCCGCCATAGTCTTTCCCATCTTGGACATCGCCTTTCCTTTTTTCAAAGATGGCTTCTTCCACTTTCTTGATGGTCCGAATCTTTTCACGGGGCCGGAGTTTTCCATCCTCATCCCTATTCAGTAACGGGCAGATGCGAAGAAGGGTGCCAAAGAAACCGGAAGTCTTAGAGATACGGCCACCCCGGACATAGTATTGAAGATCCGTAGAGAAGAACCAATGTTCCCTGTTCAGTTTATGTTCCTCAATCCACCTATGGAGGGCATCAATATCCCTGCCTTCATCCCGCCTATCGGCAAGGGTTTCCCTGATTAAGCCATATCCGGAGGAAGCGCCAAGGGAGTCGACAATGTAGATTTTCCGGTCCGGGTATTTGCTTTTCAGCCTATTTGCGGCAACGCAGGCGGAGTTATAGGTTCCGCTAAGGCCGGAAGAAAGAGAAACGTGAAGGATGTCTTTCCCATCCTTGAGGAAGGGCTCGAAATAACCGACATATTCACCGACGGAAATCTGGGACGTGTGGGTCATTTCCCCTTTTGCCCTGCGGGAATAAAATTCCGGATAGGATATCGACTGTCCTAAATCATCCTGATAATCTTTCCCACCGAGGGAGAAATGGAACCTGATGTATTGAATCTTCCGGGAGACGAGGTGTTCGTGACTAAGGTCACATGTCGACTCACAGCTAAGGATAAATTCAGCCATAATTATTCTCTCCTTATTCAATTCATCATAGCGGATAAAAATGGAAAAGACAAATCAAAGTACTTTTATTGAAGGAAGCTTTCCTTATTGTCCAGGAATTTTTGGATGTTTCCAAAGCAGGCAGCCAAGGGGTAGCCGTCGACAAAGAGGTGGCTGACAGTGATGTTCAGGGTCACATGGTATCGTTTGTCTAGTCCAAGATAGTATTTTCCCCAGCAGATGCGAGGGACGGAGAGTGCCTCCTGGTTTCCGGTAGGAGTCGGATGGGTCATCCCCTTGAAGTTCAGCATGGGAATGCAGGTTGCATAGACGACATTCGGCTCGTTACAGATAGGAAAGCGGTTAAGATCTCCGTTAATCGGCCTATGCTTTGCCTCCTCTATCGTCTTCCGGCATTCCTTTTGGAAAGAAGAGAAGTCGTCCTTCCTTTCAAAGCCGGAATTCTGATAAACGCCTTCCTCTCCCCTCACTGTCCTTGTGGGATGGATGACGTCATAGAGATAAGCCTTATCGGAAACAAGCCGCCTTCTCCTCTCCTTAACAGAGTTGACTCCTTTCCTTACGGCAAAGAAGAAATACTCGAAGAAAGACTGCTTTCTTTCCTTGGACAGATTCACGATTTCTGTTACATCCCTGTCGACATCGAAGCCATATTCGCTCTCCCCATACTGAACAAACCAGTCGAAGAGATTCCGTTTCTTGTATTTTGTCCTGTCGATTTCCTGTCTCATTTTATATGTTCTCCTTTTAATGAATAGAATAACAGAAAGAAAAGAATTATTCCTCGTTTTCCTGATGGATAAGGGCAGGAATCAGACTATACCTATTGCTATGTTCAATCACACGGAACGCACAGGAAGATAAGTCAACAAAGGGAGTCTTCTCCCCATCCTTAAGATTACCGTCCAGAAGGAGGAGATAGAAGTCATAGATAAAATAAAGTCCATAGAAAGATTCATCCTTACGATGGATTAAATCGACATAGGGAAAGCAGGTGAACAGAAGATGATTGGAAAAGAACTTTTCCCTATAAAGATCAAATTTATTCCTCTTTTTTCTCCTGCTTTCTTCTCTTTCCTTCCTAGAAAGAAAGGAGGAAGGAAGAGAGGAAATATAGTCTCCGATACTTAGAGAACGTTTGAATTTCTCACAAAGGGAACGAAGAATTTGTTCCTCTATCTTATCGTTAAAGAAGGATACATCTGTATGAAGCATTTTACCAAGAGAAAGAAGACGTTCATTAAACGTCCTGCTTCTGTCCTTAAGAAGTTCGAGAGATTTGCGATGCAAGGGAAGATAATCTTTTGGGACATCTTTCACCACCTCTTTTTCATTAAAGTAGAAGGTAAGCTCTTCTTCCTGAAAGGAAAGAGGAGCATCGCTTTCCCTCCTTTTTTCCAGCACCCATTCACAGGAATTGCTTAGGCAGGAAACCTTATAGGGATAAAGGCGTGGTGCCCGGGGATAATAGCGACAGACGGAAGGAATATTTTCCTCTCCGACCTGAACCTGAAGGCCGCAGTATCCGTTCTCCAAGCGCCTTGGGCATTCCCCAAAGAAGTTTAGATTGATCCGTGCGTATCTCTCTTCGGTAGGATGAAGAAGGATGCCGACATAGGCATCTCTTCTCTCTTTCCTGTCTTTACTAAGAGGAAGACTCCTTAATCGGAAATATTCATCCTGACTGATGGTGATGGTCCATCCGTCACAGCAGCATTGTCTGCATTCTTTGCCTTTGCAGGAGAATTCCGGATAATAGTCCGGTACGATAAATTTACCCTTTATCATGTGCAATGTTTATTATATACGGGTTATTTTTGCATTCAAGAAGGAAGCGGGAAAGGAAAGGATTAATTATCCTTTACAGGAAAACTCCCCTGCTTTAGCCTAAATAGTAATCATGGCTTTTCTTTCCATCGTTTCATTAGGAGCTTCCCTCGGCAAAGACCTTGCTATTTTTTGCTTTGGAAAGTAAATTATTTACCAGATAAAGGAGGAGAAGAAACCATGTCCGAGGTAACCAAAAAAGCGCTTGAACAGTCTTTGAAAAAACTTCTTAGGAAAAAACCTCTTTCCGATATCACAGTCAGTGAAATAGCCCAGGACTGCGGAATCAACCGCAGGACCTTTTATTATCATTTTCAGGACATTTATGACTTAGTGGAATGGTCCTGCAGGGAAGATGCCAAGCAGGCATTAGAAGAAAAAAAGACCTATGATACCTGGCAGCAAGGCTTCCTCCAGATTTTCGAGGCCGTGGAAAAAAACAAGCCGTTTATCAGGAACGTCTATAAAAGCGTCCACCAGGAACAGGTCGAAAGATACCTTACTCCGCTTGTCGACCGGCTTCTTCTTAATGTCATCAACGAAGAGGCAAAAGGAAGGGTGGTGCGGGAGGAAGACAAGGCCTTCATCGCCCGGGTATTCTCCTATACCTTCATCGGAATCAGGCTCGACTGGATCAAGAACAACAGGCGTGACGATCCAAAAAGGATTGTCGATAAATTTGCCAGACTGATCAAAGGGACAATAAAAGACGCTTTGAAGAAGTTCGCTCTCTGACTTATCACTTTTCCTCTTCTGATAAATTTTTTTACACTTTTCCGCCCGGTGATAAAAAACTAATCACCGGGCTTTTATTGTCTATAGGAAACTTTTTTCTTTTCTCTAGAATATCCTCGAAGACAAAAACAGGGAGGTCTTAAACATGTACTATTCCGCAGGAAATTATGAGGCATTCGCCCGTCCGGAGAAGCCTCAGGGAGTCGACAGCAAGTCTGCCTATATTATCGGAACCGGCTTAGCCGGACTTACCGCAGCCTTCTATCTTGTCCGTGACGGACAGAGGAAAGGCGAACATATCCATCTTCTCGAGAAACTTGAACTCGCCGGAGGAAGCTGCGACGGACGCAAGGATGTGACCAAAGGATTCTTTAGGCGCGGAGGACGGGAAAGGGACAATCATTTCGAAGTCAGGTGGGACACCTTCCGTTCCATCCCTAGCCTAGACAATCCGGATAACTCCGTACTGGATGAGTACTATTGGCTGAACAAGCATGATCCGAACTACTCTCTCTGCCGCGCAACCGTGAAATGCGGAGAGGATGCCCACACCGACAAAAGGTTCAAATTAGACAAGGAATCTGCACTCGCCCTTTCCAAACTCTTCCTTACTCCAGAAGAGGATCTGGAAGACAAGAAGATTTCCGACGTCCTTCCGGAATCCTTCTGGTCAACGAACTTCTGGCTTTACTGGCAGACTAGGTTTGCCTTCCAGCGCTGGTCAAGTGCATTAGAAAGGAAGCGTTATCTCTGCCGTTATGTCCATCACATCGACGGACTTCCGGATTTTTCGGCCCTTCGGTTCACCAAATATAACCAATATGAGAGCAGGATTCTTCCCCTTGTCAAATATCTCGAAAGCCACGGAGTAAAGATCGAATATGGCAGGGACGTCAAGAACGTCACCATCGAAGATGTGAACGGAAAGAAAGTTGCCAAGAAGATTGTCTATGTCAAGGACGGAAAGGAAGCGACAATCGACCTGATTGAGGATGATCTTGTCTTCATCACCAACGGCTGCTGCACCGATTCCTCCTGCTACGGGGATCAAAGCCATGCCCCGGATCTCTCCCATCTAGAGAACGGAAAAGGAGAATCCTGGGACAGGTGGAAGGCAATCGCCAGTCAGGCGAAGAACGGGGAATACGGAAACCCGGATGCCTTCTGTAGCGACATCAAGGCCACGAACTGGAGGAGTGCGACAGTCGCCACTTCCAATCAGGAAATCATCGACCACATCAGGAAAATCTGCAAGCGTGATCCGCGCTCCGGAAAGGTCACGACCGGCGGTATTGTCACCGTGAAGGATAGCAGGGACAACTGGTATCTTTCCTGGACCATCAACCGTCAGCCGCAGTTTAAATCCCAGGACAAAAACAGGATTCTTGTCTGGCTCTATGCCCTTAGCACCGACAAAGAAGGAAACTTTGTCAAGAAGCCTAGGAAGGAATGCACCGGCGAAGAAGTCTGCAAAGAGTGGCTCTATCACATCGGAGTTCCGGAAGAGGACATTGAGTCCTTGGCCAAGAATGCCTGCAACACCACGACCTGCTTTAGGCCATACATCAACGCCTTCTTCCAGCCGCGGAAAGGATCCGACCGTCCTCTCGTCGTTCCGAAAGGCTCCGTCAACTTTGCCTTCATCGGTCAGTTTGCCGAGACGCCCCGGGACACGATCTTCACGACAGAATATTCTAGGCGCACAGGAAGGGAAGCCGTCTATACTCTGCTCAATATCGACCGTGGAGTACCGGAAGTCTGGGGAAGCAAGTACGATGTCCGCGAGCTTCTCCGTGCCTGCTACTATGCCATCGACAAGAAGCCTCTTTGCGATATTAAACTATCCTTCAAGGAGAAGGAACTGCTTAAGATCGTCACCAAGAAGGTGAAAGGGACGGATGTCGAGCTTCTGCTTAAAGAAAGCGGACTGATTAAATAATCACCAGATTGTCATCTTTTCTGCCTGTATCCCCTTTTCAGGCAGAAGAGGAGCAATAGAAAGGGGCGGCATCTGCCGCCCCTTTTTTAGACTAAGCGTTTCCGTTATTAGCAATAGTGTTATCGTCTAGAGAGATGTCACCGGAGGAAACAGTCCAAAAATAAAGAGAAGCAACGCTTCCATAAGGAGAAAAGCGTTTCTTATAACGATTGAACATCTGCTGAGTGATTTTCCGATGGTGATAGACCATTTTCATTCCACGGATAATTCCATAGTCGAATGGACTGAAAACATCCCTTCGGTTCCTGGAAAAAAGAAGGACCCTTTCGGCCGTCCAGGTTCCTACCCCAGATAAAGACGTCAGTTCCTTTATAACCTCTTCGTCATCTTTCTTTTTTAGAAGATCCAAATCGAGCTGATGACAGACAATTTTTGCGGCAAGAGAGAGAATATTTTCTGCCTTCCGTTTATTCCTTCCACAGGAATAAAGTGAAGAGGAAGAAAGAAGGATTACGGATTCGGGGCTGACTTTTCCTACCCTCTTTTTCCTTTTGGTATATACGGAAGCCTGGGCAGAGGAAGAAATCTGCTGTCCGATAATATAATGGCATAGGCAGGAAAAAATATCTTCATCCCTCTCACGGGCGATAAACGGTTTCTTCTGAATTATCCTATCTAGGCGATGGTCCTTCCTAGAAAGATACTCGGTCTCCTTCTTTCCGTACTGAAAAAACTTCATTCGGTTTTGACGCGGAGTCCTTTGGGAAGATAGTTCTTCACCTGGTTTTTTATTTTCTTTCCAAACCCAAGAGGAATTCCCTGATAGGAGAGAACGACAAGTCCGTCCTTCCTTTCACTATGAATCGATAGCTGATTGCCAAGAAGATAGTCCCTAGCCTCTTTGCGGGAAAGAGGAAGGAAGGGAAGAGTGGTCACTGCCTTACTATAGGCATAATCGAATTCACACTTTGGATAGGGAGAACTATCCTTGATTTTCAGGCCTGGTGAAATATAGCCAAGGGAAGAAATCTCCTTGAACATTCTCTGAACGTAGTATTCCCTTTTACGGAAGGGGAAAACATGGTTCTGTAAGGATAAAGGAGTCAGACTGTTCCTTTCCCCGTCGTTTTTTCTTAATACGGCAAAGTAAATCCCCTCCCCTTGATAAATCCCTGGAACCATATGGTAGCCAATCTTGTTTTTTCCTATAAGAACGTTTCTATCTACAGGTAGCTCGACTAATTCCATTTCCTTATGTCTCTTCATCCTTTTCCTAACCTGTTCTTCATCTTCCTCTATAGAAAGGGAACAGGTGGAATAGCAAAGATAGCCGCCTTTCTTTACTAAAGAAACAGCTTTTTCCAGAAGGGATTCCTGAATAGGAAGAAGACGGGAGACCTTCTCCAAGGAGAAGTCATCCCTCCTTTTCTTCTCTTTCCGGATCCTTCCGGAACCCGAGCAGGGAGCATCAAGGATGACTAAGTCAAAACAGGATGAAAGGTTCCTCTTCCTTGGATCCCTTGACAGGGAGAGAAGATTATCCCTGCCTAATTTATCTGCGTTCTTCTGTATTTCGATGGCACGGGTATAGGAAATATCGTTAGCCAAAAAGAGTCCGTCCTTTCTTCTGAAGGACAGGGCGATGGATTTGCCTCCGGGAGCTGCACATAAGTCCATAGACACAAAAGAAGGGGGAAGAAGTTTCCCCAGGAAATAGGATGGGTAGGCACTAGAGGGGTCAAGAATATAGAAAGCACCGATAGCCTGTTCCATGCTTTTCCCTAAAGCATGCTTCTTCTTGTCGAAACGGAAAAGAAGAGGATCGTTTTTATCCTCTTCAAGATAAGGAAATACCTGCTTCCTTTTTTCACTTGTCCTATAAGAAGGATTCCTCCTTGCGCAGGAAACAGGATCCTCCTTCCTTCCAAGGCGGAATTGCTCCCTCTGCCCCTTATTGGCGTAGTCTTTCCTAAGGGAGGCAAAGTCAAAATCCCTGTTCTCTTTCCTGTCAATATTCTTCATCAAAGAAGATTTTATCATAAAAATACTATATAATAAGTTGAGCCGTTTCCAGCAAGGAGGAAGAAATATGATTAGCCAGAAAAAGAGAGTAGTTAAGAAATTAGAGACAAGGCGGGGGAAGAGCGGCGGATTCAAGGCGAAGCCAAGGAGGGAAAGTTCCAAGATTGTTCCTTCGGACAAAATAGGCGGTGACATTTATCTAGTCCAAGGCAACAAGATGTATCAACTCTACAGTCAGAAATCTCCCCTTTACGGAGTGGATGAATGGGTCTTCCACGGAAATCTCACGAAAGGGGAAGAAATCCGTTTTGCCCATAAGGACGGAAGACGGATTCCGGTTCCGGGAAATTCCAACTGCGGATATACCCTGATTGGAATCGCAAAGAACAACTTCGAAGCAAAACACGCCCTTGTCGCTTTAGGGGAAAAAAGGGATGATCAGATTTATGTCTACATCAATAAGGACTCTTCCCTTTACTACAAAGGGGAAAGCGGAAGGAAGGAACTTTTCATCCGGATCTACGATAATCTTTCCGGTCTGGATAATGATCGCTGGGTCGTCATCTCCAGGAAGTAGAAGAAACACCCGACATTAGTCGGATAGAAAGTAAGGCAAAATATGGATAGGATAGGAATCATCGAAAAAAAGAAGCTGAATCAGGAACTGACCAAAGAAGAAATCCATTACTGGATAAAGAACTATGTGAAAGGTACCATCCCTGACTATCAAAGCGCTGCACTTCTTAGGGCAATCCGTCTCAACGGAAGGACAAAGCAGGAAACCTTTGATTTAAACGAAGCAAGGAGGAATTCCGGGGAGACTTTTGATTTAAGCAAGATTCCCGGAATAAAGGTAGATAAGCATTCTACCGGAGGGGTCGGGGATAAGACCACCATGGCCCTTTGTCCGATGATTGCCTCCTTAGGTCTGAAAGTGGCCAAAAGGTCTGGACGTGGACTAGGATTCACTGGCGGTACCCTTGACAAACTCGAATCCATTCCTGGTAGGAGCACCACACTCTCTCCCCATGACTTCATCGAACAGGTCACCCATATTGGAAGGGCCATCATCGGCCAGAGCGAAGAAATCGATCCGGCGGATAAGAAACTTTATGCCCTCCGTGACGTCACGGCAACCGTCGATTCCATTCCTCTGATTGCCTCCTCCATCAGGTCAAAGAAACTCGCTGCCGGTTGCGACTGCATCCTTCTTGACGTCAAGTACGGATCGGGAGCCTTCAGGCCGACAAAGGAAAAAGCGGAAGAGCTTGCCAAATGCATGGTGGAAATCGGAAATTATTTCCATAAGGACGTCCGTGCCGAAATCACGAGCAGGAACGAACCTCTTGGCAATGCCGTGGGAAACATCCTGGAAGTCGAAGAAGCCGTCAGAACTCTTCTGGGAAAGGGTCCGAAAGACTTTACGGAACTATGCCTGTCTTCCGGAGCAACCTTGCTAAGGCAGGCAAAGCTGTTTGACAGTCGGGAAGAAGCCGTCAAGGCATTAAAGGAAACAATCTCCAGGGGAAAGGCACTACGTGTCTTCAAGAGCTTTGTCAAAGCCCAGGGAGGCGACGTCTCCTATATCGATGATAGGAGTAAATTCCCTAAGGCCCGCTATTCCTTCGAAGTCCGTTCGGTCAAGGAAGGTTATGTCTCGGCTAGGAACACGATGGGCATCGGTCTCGTTTCTAGGCGCCTTGGCGCCGGAAGAGAGACGAAAGATGATATCATCGATACGGCTGCCGGAATCGTCATTAACAAGAAAATCGGAGACAAAGTCAGCAAAGGCGATCTGCTTGCCACAAGGTATTCCGAACGCCCGAGTGTTTCCACTCTCTCCGCGGATATCCTAAACGACTACGATTTCTCCAGCACTCCTGTTGAGCCGCCTAAAGTCGTCGAAGAACTGATTCGCAGGGATCAGGAAGGAAAATTCGTCATCGAGAAAGAGTAATACCATTATGCCAATTCTGCTCTCCGTCCAGAACCTAACAAAGGAATTTTCAGGAGAACGGCTCTTCGAGCCGCTCTCTTTTGTGTTGCGTGATCATGACAAAACGGCAATACTTGGACCAAATGGCTCAGGAAAGTCTACCCTGATCAAAAGGATTCTCGGCAAGGAAGAGAAAACAAGCGGAAACATTGTCTTCTCCAAGAATGTCACCCTTGGCTATCTTAGCCAGGACGTCATCGAGAATCCGGACAACACCCTCTACCAGGAGTGTGAGGAAGTTTTCTCTTCGCTGAAAGAGGAAGAGAAAAAGAGGGATGAATTGACGAAAAAAAGGGCTCTTGACCCAAATAGCAGGGAACTCGTCGATGAGTACTCCAGACTTCAAAGCGATTTCGAGGCCAAAGAAGGCTATAACTACCACTATAAAATCGACAGGATTCTTAATAGGTTTTCCTTCCATAAAGACGAATACGACCGGAAGATCTCCACTTTCTCCGGCGGAGAAAAGACCCGGGTAGCCTTCGCTAAGCTCCTTTTAATCAATCCGGATGTCCTTATTCTCGACGAACCGACAAACCACCTTGATATTATTTCCATCGAATGGCTGGAAGATTATCTTAAATCGTATCAAGGGGCCGTTCTCTTTGTCTCTCACGATATTGCCTTTGTCCGTCATCTTGCTGATCACATTCTTGATATTGATAACAAAGTTTTCACTAGGTATAACAGGACCTATGATAATTTTGCGGTAGAAAAGAAGAACCGGTATGAAAACCTTCTTGCCCAGTACCAGAGACAGGAAGAGGAAAAGGCGAAACTTGAGCGGTTTATCACCTTCTATAGGCCAAAGCCGAGATTCGCTTCCCGGGCAAGAGACAGAGTCCATAAGCTTGACCGCTTAGAGCAAAGCAGCATCCTTGATCCGACAAGAAAGGAAAGAAGCCTGAATATCGGACTAAAAGGAGAAATCCGGGAAGGGAAGAAACTGATTGACTTTAACGATGTTTCCGTCGGATATACCTCTCCCTTGATTTCCCATATTACGTTTACCCTCTGCGGAAAAGACCACCTTGCCGTCATGGGAGCAAACGGAATAGGAAAGTCGACCTTTGGAAAGGTCCTAAGGGACGAACTAAAACCTTTAGGAGGGACTATCCGCCGGTATTTCCATAGGACAAGGGGTGTTTTACGGCAGGACATCCGTTCCTATTCTTCGGAAGAAACTCTGTTCGAGCATTTCCGGAACCTGTATCCAAAGAGGTCGAACGAGGAAATCTATTCCGGACTTGGAAGCTACGCCTTCACGTACAAAGAAGCCAACGAAAAGAAGCTCTGCAACCTTTCCGGCGGTGAACTAAGGCGGATTGAAATTCTTCAGCTCTCAAGGGAGAATTATGATCTTTTGCTTCTTGATGAACCGACTAACCACTTAGACAGGATGTCGATTAGCGAACTTGTCGATGCCTTAAACCAATACGAGGGAACCTTGGTCATCATTTCCCATGACCGTGACTTTATTGACAAGACCTGCAACAAGGTGCTCTATTTCTACAACAAGACCGGCTATTATTACGAAGGATCCTATGAAGAGTTCAAGGAGCATGATTTAAACAGAATCAGGCAGGAGGAAAAGGAAGCCTTAGAGGCCAAGCAGAAGGAAAAACAGGAAAGGAAAAAAGAGGAATTAAGGAAAAAGAAAGAAGAAAAGGCAGGGAAGACACGGGTGACCCGACTCTCACCGGAAAAAATCAGGGAGAAAATCGACAAGAGGGAGAAAAAGAAGAAGGAGCTCTCGGATAGCTGTTATCTAGAAGAAAACTACACGGATAGCAAGAAGAGGGAGGAAATCAACAAAGAGAGGGAAGAGATTGATAAGCAGCTGACTAGCCTCTATTCCGAACTTGAACTATCCAGGTAGTCTATACCGCTTTCATGTGGGAAAAATCTGTTTATTTGTTTATTTGGTTGACACTACTCAGTATAATAGGTTCTTGTGAAACTACTTTTTTTGTGATGAAGGAGATTATTTATGAACGACAAAATCCGTAACGTAGCCATTATCGCCCATGTCGACCATGGAAAAACAACCCTTGTCGACGCTCTTTTAAAGACCAGCGGAACTTTCCGTGAAAACGAAAAGGTCATGGTCCGGGCCAGGGATAATAACCCGATCGAGCATGAACGTGGCATCACGATTCTCGCAAAGACAACCGCCATCAACTACAACGGCTATAAAATCAACATCGTCGACACTCCCGGCCATGCCGATTTCTCCGGCGAAGTTGAGCGAATCAGGAACAGGGTCGACGGTGTCTGCCTTCTCGTCGATGCCTTCGACGGACCTAGGCCGCAGACCCGCTTTGTCCTTAAGCAGGCAATCTCCTATCATCTCAAGACCGTCGTCGTCATCAATAAGGTCGACCGTCCTGGCGCAAATCCGCAGAAGGCCCTTGACGAAGTCTTGAATCTTTTCAGGGACCTTGGTGCAGACGACACCCAGCTTGACTTCCCTGTCATCTATACTTCCGCCTTAAACAGGACTTCCTCCTACTCTCCGGACATTGCCACGCAGAAGTACGGAAGGAATCCGCTTTTCGACACCATCATCAAGACTATCCCTGCCCCGAAGGCAGATACTAGTGCTCCCTTGCAGTTCCAGCCTTCCCTTCTTGACTACAACCGTTATGTCGGCCGTATCGGAATCGGAAGAGTCGACCGGGGTGAAATCCACCTTGGCGATGCCGTGACCTGCATCCGTCTTGACAAGAGCACGGAAAACTTCAAGATCACAAAGCTCTTCACCTACCATGGACTAGACCGTGTCGAGGTCGACCATGTCGAAGGCGGAGATATCTGCGGCGTAGCCGGCCTTCCCGACATCATGGTGGGAGAGACAATCTGCCCGCCGGACCATCTTGAGGCCCTTCCTCCCCTCCGTATCGATGAGCCGACAAGGCGTAGGACCTTTGCGGCCAACGATTCTCCTTTTGCCGGGCATGATGGTACCTTGCTGACTGCCCAGAAGATCCAGGACCGGCTCTATGAGGAAAGCCAGAAGGATGTCTCCAGGCGTTTTGAAATCAACCATACCGACCAGTCCTTCCAGGTCGTCGGACGCGGTGAACTTCATCTCTCCGTCCTGATTGAAACAAGGCGGCGCGAAGGCTTCGAGCTTCAGGTCTCTAAGCCCCAGGTCATCACCAAGGTAATCGACGGAGTGGAATGCGAGCCGTTCGAGGACCTGCAAATCGATGTTCCGGATGAATACGCCGGAAACGTCAGGCAGCTTGTCGGTTCCCGCTGTGCCGAGACTATCTCCAGGAACGAAGAAAACGGACAGACCCGTCTTGTCTATGTCATTCCTTCCCGCGGACTGATTTCCTTCAGGAATACCTTCAGGACACTTACGAAAGGATACGGAATCATCAATCATTCCTTCAAGGAATACCGTCCGAAGATCAATAAACCCATTGGGACGCGTAACCTTGGTGTCCTTGTCGCTACGGATCAGGGAAAGTCCACTGCCTATGCCATCAAGTCTGCGGAAGACCGCGGAACAAGGTTCATCGGTCCTGGCATCGATGTCTACGAAGGAAGGATTGTCGGAGAGAACAAATATCCGATGGATCTTGCCGTCAATGTCGTCCGGACTAAGGCCTTAAACAACGAGCGTAACTCCAACAAGGATGTCACAATCGTCCTTAAGTCTCCTCGCCGCAGGTCAAGGGAAGACTGCCTTGACTACATCAATACGGATGAGCTTGTCGAAATCACTCCGAAGGCCATCCGCAGGCGGAAGAAGATATTGAATACGGCAGAGCGGAAGAAATTCGAAGCTCACCATCCTGAGCTTTACGGGCGGAACTAAACCAAACAAAAGTCCTGTCTCTGTGGCAGGACTTTTTCTGTCGGAAGAATATCCATCCGGTACGGAAGGATTATTTTAAGTCGGGCTTTTCTGCCCTGGCCACCTTAGCAGAAAAGAATCAGATGGCAGCCGATAAAAAACGCCTGGGGATTGCCGCAGGCGTTTTCCTTATTCGCTTCTTAAGGCTTCGACGGGGTCTTTCTTGGCTGCGCTTAAGGCAGGGACAAGACCGGCGATGGAGGTAAGGATGATGGAGATAAGCAGAACGACAAGGGCAGTCCAGGGAGCCAACGCGGCAAGTCCGCTAAGATAGCTGTATTTTGCGTGGATAATCACATTGAAGAGAACCTGGAAAATATAGGTAAATACGATTCCGAATAGACCTGACGAGAGTCCGATCATCCTTGATTCTGCATTGAAGAGATGGGAAACATCTTTCTTTCTTCCGCCTAAGGCACGGATGACTCCGATTTCCTTTATTCTCTCCCTGACTGAGACATAGGTGATGATGGATATCCTGACTGTCGACACGACCAAGGAGAGGGAAGTAAAGGCAATTAAGGCAATAGTGATGCTCTTAATAATCCTATCGATCCTAGAAACGACTAAGGCAACATTATCGGTGTACTTAATGTCTTTTCTATCGTCCTTAGTCAGAACCTTTCCGGAAGAAAGAACGATATCTTCATCGCTGTTCCATTTATCAAGATAGGAAGTGATGACGTCTTTTTCGGGGAAATCCTTCGGATAGAAGTTGATGGTGGAAGGAAGGTGTTCTCCTCCAGTCCTTCGTGGGGTTAGGGTAGCGTTTTGGCTGCTTTTCCCTCCTGAGGCCCCCCTAAGCATCGAGAAAATAGACGCAAGGGAACTAGAATAGCTTCCGATGAAGCTTGTTCCGGTCTTCCTTTCCGAATCGGTGACGTCTTTGTCCGGATCATGGTACTGATAGCTGAACTTATAGTAGATTCCGTAATCGATTGTGCTAGTGTTGCCGCTGGAATCGGTCGTCGTCCTTTCTCCTGAAGTATACCCATCCCGTGAAGGATTCTTCTCCCTGTAATCCTTAAGAAAAGAAACAATCCCGGAGGAATAGTTGTCTTCGATGTACTTCTTTGCAAACGCGGGGGTGTAATAGAAACCGGCGGAAAGGGACGAATACCTGCGGTTCTCTTTCGGCTTCCTTATTCCGACTACCTTCCTCTTCCTTGCCTTCTTATCACTATTCCAGCTCTCTTTCGGCTGATAGGAATAATAGTAAGGACGAAGGGAGGAAGAAGAGGATGTATTTTTTTGGAAGACAACATCATTCGGATAATAATAATAATCTTTATTCCTTATTTCCTGATAAGCAACCTGTTTCCGCTCGTTGAACTTTTCCTCATCATATTCAAGTCCGCGGTATTTGTTGATTACCCGCATGATATCATCCTGGTCGTAATAGCCAAGAAGGGCCAAAGAAAGATCAGTCACTTCTTCCTTCGAGGAGACGACAAGCCTCCTCTCATCGGGCTCAGTGGCATAATGCCCGGCCATGATGTCATACTGGGTAAGGATATAATCCTGATTGGAGAGGCACTGGGAAAAGGAAGTCAGCTCGCCGATCCTTGAGGAAATAGAAGATAATTCCTGTCCGTCCTCTCTTCCTCCTTCTTCAATGATTGCCCGGGCAAATGCCCTCAGGGAAGAAAGGGAGTACTTTTCATCCTTGCTGTGTCCGTACCTATAGTCCTGCGTATAGATGTTGTTCGAGGGATCTATTCCATAATCAAGGTCTAAAGAAGAGAGAAGCGAGGAAGGACCCTGGGAGAGATAGTTGATGTAATCCTCGGTGATTTCGTTCTGGACCATGGCACTTCCGAGCCTTTTTTCCTGTTCAATGAGCTTCTTAATCCTGAAGTCGACATTGATCTTCCCATCCTGTGTGCTTTCTTTTATCGTTTCCTTTGCACTTGAAGAACTCCTGTTCCCCCTAAGAGAGGAGAGGTCCCTTGTCTGTTTGGAGACATAGACAGGGTTTCCGGAAAGCATCTGCCTTTCCCTGCTGCCCCTGTAATTCGTGACACCCTGGCTGACCGCCAAGACGGCAGAGACACCGATAATTCCGATAGAGGCGGCAATCACCGTCCTGACCGTCCGGTTCTTTTTGGCAAGAAGGTTCTTTGCGGAAAGCTTAAAGGCAGTCCACCAGGACCTTTTCGCCTTCTCCTTCTTGGCACTTTCTTTGGACGAAGAAAGGAGAGGATAGTCTTTGGCTTCTTTTTCCGCTTTTTCCTCTTCCTGTCTCGTCAAAGGGTTGCTGTCGGAAATCACCTGCCCGTCAAGCAGAGAAATAATACGGGAAGAATAGATCTTGGCAAGCTCAGGATTATGGGTAACCATGATGACTAGCCGCTTCTGGCTTACCCGTTTGATTAGTTCCCTGATCTGGACAGAAGTCTTGCTGTCAAGTGCACCGGTAGGTTCGTCGGCAAGAAGGATTTCCGGTTCGTTGACTAAGGCTCTGGCGATAGCGACTCTCTGGCACTGCCCGCCGGAAAGCTGGTTCGGTTTCTTCTTGTACCTGCCTTTTAGGCCGACCTCATCCAACACGGCCTTTGCCCGTCTTTCCCGCTCTGCCTTTCCGATTCCCGAAATGGTCAAGGCAAGCTCCACGTTCTCCAGAATATTTTCCTGAGGAATCAGGTTATAGCTCTGAAAGACGAAGCCGATACGATGATTGCGGTAGACGTCCCAGTCCCGGTCGGAAAAGTCCTTTGTCGACCGCCCGTTTATGGCAAGATCACCACTGGTGTAGTGGTCAAGGCCTCCCAAAATATTGAGCAAAGTCGTCTTTCCGCATCCGGAAGGGCCAAGGATGGAAACAAACTCGTTGTCACGGAAAGAGAGAGAGATTCCTTTTAAAGCATGGACTTCGTAGTCTTTCCTTTTATAAGTTTTCTTGATTTCGGTTAATCTTAGCATGCCGTCCCCTTTTATTTTTAATTCCTTAATATGGTAGCTTAAAACAAAAAAGGAAGGAAGAAAAAAGACTATGTTTTTTCTTATCTTTTTCATAAAAGACACAACAGAGAAAAATGTCCGAAAAGAAAATTTCTGTTGCTTTTTTCCTTTTGCTCCGTTAAACTTTCCCCCAGGGTAAAAAATGAGAAGCGAAACGAAAAGAAAAACTCAGCCAAAAAGAAAAAGCAGGGGGAGAGTTTCCTTCTTTTCTCTTCTCACTAACATCATTCAGCGATAACCATCAGGGGGCCTTCCTTAAGGCCCTCTTTTTTTTGCCCGGAAAGGAGAAAACAGAATGGAAGAACAGAGAAGACACAAGAACGGGATGATTCTGGAAGTCAACGAAAATCCGAAAAAGGCACGGGAATGGATTATCCTTGCCATCCAGCATGTGCTGGCAAGGTTTGTCGCCTGTATCACCGTACCTAGGATTGTCTTTGCAGGCTATGTCGGCCCAAACGGGGAATCCTTGGTTTCCAGCCTGATTGCCCCGACCATTCTCTCTGCGGGAATAGGAAGCCTTATTTATCTTATTCTGACAAAAAGGAAGTCTCCCAGGTTTCTTTCTTCCTCGTTCGCCTACATCTCCCCGATGGTCTCTGCGGTAAGCCTTGGAAAAGAGCCTTTGTTCAATGAATCGGGAGTCTTTCTCGGCTATAGTGCAAACCTCTTCTCCCTTCCTCTTGGCAGGGCATTTGTCGGACTAGTCTATGTCATTGTCGCCCTCATCATCAAATCGGTCGGAGTAGGATGGCTGAACAAACTTCTTCCGACCATCGTCGTAGGTCCGGTTATCATGGTCATCGGTCTTGGTCTTTCTTCTTCCGCCGTCTCTTCGTTAAGGAGCGGTCCGCACCTTAGCTTCGATTCCCTTGGGAAGACAAGCTGGTCAAGCGGATATAACCTTATCGCCTTGGCCTCCGGACTCGTGGCAAGGTTAGTCACCGCCCTTTGCTCACACTATGGGAAAAAGACAGTCGCCCTGATTCCCTTTGTTCTAGGAAGGCTGGCAGGATATGGCTTTGCCCTTATCTTCACCCTTATCTCCTACGCCATTAATGAGGCTAACCCCCTTCATGAGTACTTCCGCATCATTGATTTCTCTCCCATCGTGGATCTATTCACCACGACCAACAAAGAAGGGGAAAGAGTTTTCTCCCTAAGCTTTCAGTCTTTCTTAGACTATCCGAAATTCCTCTTCCTTCCGGAAAGCTGGAATTACTCCTCCTCTTCCTACGTTTACACAACAAACGGAACACTTCCTTCTCTTTTGGAAGAAGGGAAAACAATAATCGATACTCCCACCTTAGTCAAGGCAGGCAACCCTTTTTCCGCTTCCCAGATCGGTTCAATCGCCCTTCTCTTCCTCCCGGTTTCCTTCGTCACCATCTGTGAACATATCGGGGACCATAAGAACAGGTCCGGACTTCTTCAGCGCGACCTTTTAAAGGATCCCGGCCTGACGAGAACGCTTAGGGGCGATGGATTAGCAACTGCCGCATCCGGTCTATTCTGCGGAGCTGCCAATACCACATACGGGGAAAATGTCGCCGTCGTCGGTGTCACAAAAGTCGCATCGGTCAAAGTCATCGCTCTCGCCTGCCTTTTCTCTATCCTTCTTGCGTTTCTCTCCCCTCTTAGGGCACTGACAGAGACAATTCCTTCCTGCGTGACAGGCGGAGTCTCTCTTCTCCTTTATGGATTCATTGCCGCTTCGGGAGTCAAAAGGAGGATCAACGAGCATGTCGACAGGGGAAAGACAAAGAACATCTTCGTCACTTCCGTCATCCTTGTCGCCGGAATAGGAGGCCTTATCCTTTCCTTCGGCCCATGGGAGAATCCGGAAAGGGTAAAGGTCACTTCCACAGCTACGGCTAGGATCCTTGGTATTATCAGGAACGCCATCCTAAAAGACAAGAAGCCGGAGGCTGAGGACATAGAAACATTGCCGGAATAGTCCTATGTTCCTAGTTAACGGAGAAAAGGGGATTTAGGCCCCTTTTCTCTTCTTTTCAAGGGAAAAGAAAGAGTGTAGAATAGAAACAGCATGAAAAAAGAATACTTAGGAATTGATCTCGGTTCCGAAAACACGCTCATCTATTCCTATAAGGAAAACCGTATCCTTTTTCAGGAGCCTACCTGCATTGCCCTTGACAGTCATAATAACGGAGTAAAGGAAGTAGGCTATCTTGCATCGAAAATCGAAGGGCGGTCTCCTTTTCCGATTAAAGTCATCTATCCAATCCGGCATGGAATCGTTAATGACGATGACGCCCTTTATCTTTATCTTTCTTCCGTCTTTCACCAGCTTCGTTTGGATCTCAAGCATAATCCGACAGTTCTTTTCCTCTCCGCTCCGTCCTTATGCGGAAAGACAAACCGCAAAATCCTAATCGAAATCGCCAGACGTCTTTTTGCCAAAGAAGTCTATATTGAGCCTTCCGTAAAAAGGGCCGCCATAGGAACAGACGAAAAGGTCTTTGCACCAAGTGCCACCTTAGTCAGGTGTATAGGCTCCGGAATCACCGACACTGGGATTCTATCCCTTGGGGAAATCATCAGCTGCGACAATTCCTTTATCTCCGGCGATACGTTTTCCGAAGCAATCCGGCGATATAGGAGTCAAAAGCAGCATCTTGCCATTGGCAGGAGAACAAGCTCCTACATCAAAAGGCGCGTTGGGACAATCAGTAAAAGGGGAGAGAACAAGCTTGTCGAAGTGAAAGGACGGGACACTCTCACTTCCCTTCCTTCTTCCGTCATTGTCTCTTCCGGCGAAATCCGAAACGTCCTCACTCCTCTCGCTGACTATCTAGTAAGGAAAGTGACGGACGTCATTTCCTCTGTATCTTCCGACCTTGCCGCCGATCTGACAAAAAGCGGCCTAATCCTGACCGGGGGAGGGGCACTCCTTTCCGGACTGAAGGATTATTTCCGGGAATGTCTTTCTATCCCCGTCCATGTCGCAGACAATCCGGAACTATCTGTCATCAATGGATTGAAGACCTATATTTCCCTCAAGGCAGGGAAATAAAATAAAGGAGGTAACTTTATGGTTACACTATTGGAACTGAAGAAAGCAAAGAGGATGGCTTTGAAAAACCATGACGAGAATGCCCAGGACGTCCTTGGCGTCATTATCGGCGATTATCAGAAACTGGAAGCCGACAGAAGAGGACAGGGGAAGGAAAGGAATGATGCCGACAGGGTTTCTCTCTTAAACAAGGTAAAGAAGGAACTAGTCGAAGAGAAGGAAAGGTATCTTACCGGAAAGAAGCAGGAAGAAGCCGAAAATACAGATAAACAGATTCAGATTGTCGAATCCTATCTTCCGAAAAGGATGTCTGAGGAAGAAATCAAGGCGGTCATTGAAGGTCTTGCCGATCATTCCATTAAGAATGTAATGGTTGTCTTTAAGACGAAGTACGCCGGTAAGGCAGATAGGGGACTGGTATCCAAAATCGCTAAATCCTATCAAGGAAAGTAGCTTTTTTCCGTCAGAGGGAGAATTGACTTTCCTCAGCCTAAGCCCTAAAATACTTAGGCTGTTTCTCGGTGGGGGAATAGTTAAGTGGTATAACAGTGGTCTCCAAAACCATTATTGAGAGTTCGATTCTTTCTTCCCCCGCCATCTGAAATTCAACACGGAGAAATCCGTGTTTTTTCTTTGCTTAGCAATTAGCGTACTTGTTTATGTACGTTTATTTCCGTATAATGGTAACGAGGTAAAAGACATGGCAACAACGAATGTTACTGAATTGAGAAAAAACTTGTTCAATACAATAGATTCCGTCATTAAATTCAACGAGCCCGTTCAGGTGACTACGAAGAATGGAAACGCAGTTCTTTTAAGCGAAGAGGATTATAATGCGCTTTTGGAAACGGTTTATCTCATGTCACAGCCTGGATTGGTTTCCAAAATCAAGGAAGGCGAAAAAGAACGGACCTCCGAAATGTCCAAATTCGACCCGAACGAGGAATGGTAGATGTGGGCTGTCTTTTTTACCAAAAACGCTGAGAAAGATAAGCCGAAATTGAAAATGGCCGGTTTAGAGAAGAAAGCCAAGTCCTTGCTGGTGTTGCTTTCTGAAAACCCATTTCAGACGCCTCCTTCTTTTGAAAAACTTGTTGGAGATTTGAACGGATATTATTCCCGAAGAATCAATATCCAGCATCGACTTGTTTATCGCATTGATTCCCAAAAGCATATCGTGATTGTTCATTCCATGTGGTCACATTACGAACGATAAGGGTTCGAATAAATCCTGCATTGCCCCGCCATCTAAAATTCAACACGGAGAAATCCGTGTTTTTTTACTTTTTTCTTGACTACAATGTAGTTTGCAATTATAATTGCATCAAAGGAGAAATAATGAAATGGCTGTAGTGTCAGTTAGAACAAACGAAGAAGAGACAAAGCTTTTTAAAAGTTATTCTGCCATTCACGGCATCTCTATTTCGGAAGCATATAAACGTGCACTGCTGGAAAAAATCGAGGATGAATTCGATGTGGCGGAAATGGCTGAAGAGGTTGAAAAATTCAACAAGAATCCTAAGACGCATTCTTTGGATGAGCTGAGAAAAACATATGGCTTATAAAATTGAGTTTTCAGATGAAGCCTTTAAAGAATTCGGAAAACTCGACAAATACACTCAAAAGCTAATTGATGCTTGGATTCGGAAGCATCTTGAGTCAAACGAAAACCCAAGATCCATCGGAAAGCCTCTTGTAGGAAATAAATCCGGACAATGGCGTTATCGTATTGGCGATTTTCGATTATTGTGTCTTATCAAGGATGATCGGCTGATTATTTTGGTAATCAAAATCGGACATCGGCGAGATGTTTATAAATAGACAAAAATGTTCGAAAAAATCCTACATTGCCCCCATCGGATTTGTATCCGAATCCTGTCTGTTCACCTTTACGGGTTCGGTGTTACCATAAAACTTGACAAGTGGAGTAAAATCTCTCAAGAGTCGGAAGGCAAATAGCGAAACAATGACCTCGGAAACGGGGTGATTTTTCTTTTTGGCTGATTTGTAAATCGAAATAAGAATGAACCGGCTAGTCAATAGAATAAATGTCCTTCCTCGTTTTTTCTTTCCAATCCCCGGTCCCTTCTTCACCTATTCTCAACACAAGTCCGTTACAGTTCCCGTTGCTTCCTCTCTTTCTTTAGCGGCACAGACGTCTGAAGGAAGTCTGGATGGAAAATGGCACGCAAATGAAGCTGACCAAGAAGAGAATCGTTATTGAACGGACATTGCATTTCCAGATAGACCATCATTGGCCAAAGGAAAGACATGATTTTGGATACAAAAAAAGGCTGCCCGCCTAGGCTTTTCGCCTTAGCATTAGGCAGCCTTTTCATATGGTGCCAACTGCCGGACTCGGACCAGCCACCTGCTGATTACAAATCAGCTGCTCTACCTGATGAGCTAAGTTGGCATTTCACTGGTGAGTGCTATAGGGATCGGACCTACGACCTCTTCCGTGTGAAGGAAGCGCTCTCCCGCTGAGCTAAGCACTCGGCTAGACAGCATACTAGTTTATCATCGAAAAAGGCACTTTACAAGAAAGACCCGTTTTTCCTTCCCCTCTGCTAGAATACTACCGAGGTAATTCATCATGTCACAGGCAAAAGATTTCGTCAAAGACAGGCTAACCAAGTCCTATTCCGTCTTCCATGCGGTAAGAAACAGGGAAGAGGAATTATCAAAGGAAGGATACACAAAGCTTTCGGAGAGGGAGCCTAGGAACATCCATCGGGGAGGGAAGTATTATCTAACCCGAAACGGCTCCTCCCTGATTGCTTTCCGGATACCGAAAGAAGAAAACCAGCTATTCTTCCAAATCAGTGCGACACACAATGACTCCCCATCCTTCAAAATCAAGCCTAACCCAGTCATCCATTATCAGAATCTGATTCTTCTTAACACGGAGCCTTATGGAGGAGGCATCTATAACACTTGGCTAGACCGTCCTCTTTCCTTCGCCGGAAGAGTCATGGTCAAGAAGGGAAGGGAGGCTAAGTCTAGGCTATTAAACATCGATGAAGACCTCCTGACCATTCCTAACCTTGCCATCCACTTTAACCGGAACATCAATTCCTCGATGTCCTATAACCCCTCTAAGGATAGGCTTCCTATCCTAGGAGTCGGTAGAGAGGACTTCTCTTTTGAAACCTACCTGAAGGAAAAGCTCGGCTTAGAGAAAGACACAGAAATCCTCTCCCACGACCTCTTCCTTTATAGCCGGGTAAAGCCCTGCTATGTCGGAAGGAACAAGGAGTTCCTTTCTTCTCCCCGGTTAGACGACCTCTCTAGTGCCTATAGCGCACTCTTTGGCTTCCTTTCGGCAAAGGACAACAAGGCAGTCAATGTCTTCGCCTCCTTCGACAATGAAGAAGTAGGAAGTCTGACTAAGCAAGGGGCAAATTCCACTTTCCTGAAAGACGTTCTAGAGCGGATATCCTATGCCTTAAAAGGTGACCTTGACAATAGGAAACAGGCTATATCAAAATCCTGCCTTCTTTCCATCGATAATGCCCATGCCAACCATCCAAACCATCCGGAAATCAGCGATAAGACAACAGACGTGGAAAGGAATAAGGGAATCGTCGTCAAGTCAAACGCCAACCAGTCCTACACCAGCGATGCCTATTCAAGGGCGATGATTTCCCTTCTTGGACAGAAAGCCAAAGTCCCTCTCCAGTACTTCACAAACCGCAGCGATCTAAGAGGAGGATCGACACTAGGAAACCTCTCCAATTCCGAAGTCTCCCTGACGGCATGTGATATCGGACTCCCTCAGCTTGCCAGGCATTCCTCAACGGAACTATGCGGAAGCGAAGACATCAACAGCAGGGCAAGACTAATAGAGACCTACTTCTCCTCTACTTTAAGACTGACAGACGGCTCCTTGTCCTTAGAATAAAGACACTAGAAAAGCCGGACGATACCGCCCGGCTTATTTTCTTAAATGGTGGGCCTTAGTGGGCTCGGACCACCGACCTTGCGCTTATCAAGCGCACGCTCTAACCAACTGAGCTAAAGGCCCATTTAAGCGGAAATAATCTTACCGCAGTTTCTATTTATTGTCAACGGTTTATTGAAGAAAACTTTACCAAGGGTGAACCAGGATGAAAACAGGCCTGAAGGAAGAAGAAGCAATTTTTTCCGATTTTCAGTTAGATTACGCTAACTTTCAAGACAAGCAATTTATTCCGGCGATGGCTCTTGAAAGTCTAACCTGCTTTGGCTACAATATGCCATGGAGGATGTAACTGAAATGACCAAAGTTGTTATTGATGATTCTTTATGCATTGGATGCGGTGCCTGCACTGGCATTGCTGCCGACACCTTCGAGCTCAATGACGAAGGAAAGGCTGCTTTCACCGGAAAGATCACCGATGAATCTGCTGTCCAGTCCGCCATCGACGGCTGCCCGGTCCAGGCTATCACTGCCGAGGACTAATTCCTAAACAGCAAAAGAAAACTGCCTTCGGGACATTCCGAGGGCAGTTTTTTGTTGTCTATCTTATCCGAATGGTGACGGAATAGCTAGAAGTCGTAATCTTGTCGCAGTGGTGAAGCTTACGGAAGACGTCTTTGGAAAGACCGTCAGTCGAGGCATCCACATAGGAATCCCCTAAGTATTGATAGGAAAGGATTTTATAGCTCTGCTTTGGATAGATGTTTTTCAGATAGGCAAGAATGAGGGCCGAGGAATGGACAAGGGAGGAGAGGGTGATTTTCCGGCTTACTCCGAATTCGTCAATGGAGAGCTGGTACTCATATCGGTTTTCGTTGATGTCTTTTTCTACCGGAGCATCATCCTTGATGTCTTTGACCCGCCGCTTATTGATAATCCTTTGTCGTTTCCTTTTGTCTTCTCCTTCCTTGATGGCAATAGAGAGAATGGAGTCAAAGGGGGAAAAGTGGCTCCTTTCCCGCTTAGTAAGAAACACCTTTGAAGTATTGGCTGGGGATTTCCTTATCTTAAAAATTAAGGGATTCAATAAAATTTCATAGAGGAAGAGAGAACTTCCTTCACAGATAAGCCCATAGAAGAGACCATAGCAGAAAGAAGAAACTGCATAGGAATCCGAGAAAAAGAAGAACGAGGATATCGTTCGCCTTTCTTCTATTTTTGGCATTGAGGAACAATAAACAGAGGAGAAACATCCTTTTAGACTGGAAGGAAGAAGAAAAAGAAAGGAGAAATATCCGCAGGAAGAAGAAACAAGGGCAAGAAGGAGAAGATACGCAAGAAATCGGAGGGGGAAGAAAGAAGAAAAGAAGCGATGGAAACGATCAAAGAAGAACAAAGATAAAAGCCTAAAAAGGCTGTTAATGGTAATCCTGATCGGATAGACAGGAAAAGGTAGGCAGAGGGTAGAAAAGAAGGTAAGGGAAACCATAGCGTTTTTAAAGACAAGAACGAAAAAGGATGGGAAGAAGCCGTAGAGGGCATAAGTAAAGAGTAGCCTGACATCAGAAAGGTCAATCGGATAAAGGGAAGAAAATCTGGCACCCGGTATCTGCCCAAATAGGGCGATTCCATATCCGGCTAAGGCAAGAAGGAAAATCCTGGCTGCCTTTTTCCACCGGATATCCATTCCTTTATTATTGATCGTCGTCCTCATTGGCATCTCCGCTTAACTGATTGTCTTTCTTCCGTAAAAGGCACTCCTCACGCCTTTGCTTCACTAGTTCGGAAGGGATTTCCTTCACCTCGCCGGGTTTCCTTTTTCCGAGAAGGATATCGCCAATCCGGATTCGCCTTAAGACAGTGACCGGATGGTTCCTTGTCTCCCTCCTATGACGGATTTCCCGTTTTTTTCCTTCATGGAGAACAAGAGAAAAAACACAGGATGAATCAAGGCTCCGGACAAGTTTAGCTTCGCAAGGCTTTGTCTTGTAGGCGTCCTGAGGAATATAGATTCCTTTTGCCCTTTTTTCGATTTCATCCCCCTGATAGGGATTCTTGCATTGGACAAGATATTCCTTTTCCGGAGCGGAGGAAGGATGAGTCATCAAGTTGGCAAACTCGCCGTCGTTGGTCAAAAGAAGCAGACCGGTCGAATTATGGTCAAGACGTCCAATGGAAAAGACACGTCCGTATTTCTTCGGGACAAAGTCAAGGATGGTCCTTCTGCCTTCCGGGTCGCTGGAAGTGGAGACGACATCATAGGGTTTGTTCCTCCTTAGATAGACAGGAGCACTCTTTTCCTGTGGGCTGACCTTCTGTCCATCCACTTCAATCTCATCTTCCCTTGTGCACTTAAAACCAGGCTCATCGACAACCTTTCCGTTTACTTTGATTTTCCCTTCTGCAAGAAGGGCTTCTGCCTTTCTTCGGGAACACACTCCCCTTTCGGAGAGGATCTTCTGAATCCGTTCTTTATCCATACGATAGATTTCACTTTCTCTTCCTGCATATTCTACACTAAAACAGACTATTTTTCTCCTTATCCTTAGATTCCCTAACCTGATACCTTGGTTTTCCTCTGAAAAAAGAAAAACCACGGATTTCCCCGCGGTTAAGTCTGGCTATCACATACGAAATAGCTGCACTACTATTTCCATTTACACTGTTAGACCATTCCATACTGCAGGAATAATTCTCAACTGAAGATTTCTATCAAAATCACCTTCATTTCTGAAAATGGATCGATGCATGGGTCTTCCGACCTTATCCTTCCAAGTGTTTTCAATTATTCCTACACTATATAAAAACTCCAACAAATCCAAAGGTAAAAGACGAAACTCATGGTTAACAGAATTATATCTTTCGCTAAATGTTTTAACACTTAAATCTCTCGATCCGCAAAGGTGCAATAATTCTATCACATATTTATAATCTTCTCTCAACACAGGGTTGATTTCATTGGCTATTTCCGTATATTCCTGCTGTTCGCTTGCCGTCATTCCGTCAAGAACGCTTCTGTCAAAACGCTTTTTCGTTTCTTTATCTCGCATTTCGTAATATTCAATGCTCGCGCCCTTACCCTTTGCAAGACTGTTGCCTTCCTCTTCTTTCTTGAAAGTCCAACCCTTTTCTTCCATCTGCCTGAACGTTGCCCAACGGTTATCACCGTAGTTTTCGCTCATCGCAATAAGCGACAGGAAAAGGTTATTGATCCCGTGATATTTTTTGCCTGTAATTGCCAATTCCGGCGCGCCCGACGATACCCAACCTTGCATCCAAAAGAGATTGTCTTTTTCAAGGTTTTCCATTTCCTTGTCCACAAGTTGCTTTCTCTGCGGCGTTAGTTTCTCCTACACCGTATTCTTTTCTTCACTGCTCAAAGACAACTTTCACCTCCTCTACCATTGCCGGCTCGCCGTTTTCATATTCCTCGTCGTCGAAGTCCATCAAGTCGTCTATCGTGTAACCTTTCGGAATTACGATAACGGGGGGGTATCTCGTATATTGTTTTTCCTCATTTTTTACCTCCTCGAAAAATCATTTTTATGAATTTTCACCTCAAACCACATTACTCCCACCTAGCATGATAAACATAAAAATGGCATTTATCTACATAAACTCACCAATTTTTTAGTTACCGCAGATTAAAACTCGCTCATTTTTTATAAAACGGCTTGATTTTATTTAATGTGCTATAATAGGATCAAAATGAGGTGCTTAACTATGAGCGAATACTTGAAACGTAAAATCGACAAATTTCTTTTCGATTGGAAAGCAAACCCGAATCGCAAACCACTTATTATAAAAGGTGCAAGACAGGTCGGCAAAACAAAATCAATCGAAACCTTTGCCGAGCAGAATTACGAAAGCATTGTTGAAATCAACTTTGCCGAAGATCCTGTTTATAAGCAAATTGTTGAAAACGGATACTCTGCCGAAGCCGTTATCAAAAACATTTCTCGAATCAACCCGGAAGCCCGATTTATCAAAGGCAAAACTCTTATTTTCTTTGATGAAATTCAAGAATTTCCCGACATTGCAACGTCTTTAAAATTCTTTTCGCTTGACGGAAATTACGATGTGATTTGCAGCGGTTCTTTGCTTGGCGTTCATTACAAGGAAATCTCGAATATCAGCGTAGGCTATAAGACCGAAATCGAAATGCGTTCGCTCGACTTTGAAGAGTTCCTATGGGCGCTCGGATACGACGATTCCGTTAAGGAAGATATTTTATCTCACATGCAATCGTTTACCCCGTTTTCTCCTGCCGTGCTGAAAATCTATAACGACTTGTTTTTGGATTACTGCATCGTGGGCGGTATGCCTGACGCCGTAAAAGATTTTGTTTCAAAAAAGACGTTTGAAAACACTCTTGAAATTCAACGCCAAATCATTATCGGCTACGAGGCAGACATCCGGAAGTATGCAGTAGGGCTTGATAAATCGCGTATTACAAACGTATTTCAATCCGTTCCTTTCCAACTCGGCAAAGAAAACAAGAAATTCCAAATTTCAAAGGTTCGTTCAGGCGCAAAATTTGCAGATTACCGCGGTTCGCTCGAATGGCTTGAAGACGCAGGCATCGTAAACGTCAGCAGAGCTTTACAAACCCCGAATTTACCGCTTAAAGGAAACGTCATCGAAGATTGCTGTATCCTTTATTACGCAGATAACGGTCTACTCCTTTCTCAGCTCGACGACGAAGCCCAAATGGATTTCCGCCAAAATAAGAACCTTGACGTTTATAAAGGCGGCTTATTTGAAAGCATTATCGGAGAAGCACTCGTAAAATCCGGTTACGACCTTCGTTATTACAAAAAGGAAAACTCAACTTTGCAGGAAGAATTCCTTGTTCGATATAAAGATTATCTCGTACCGATTGAAGTGAAAGCCGGCAATAACAATTCCAAATCTCTTTCGACTTTAATAAAAAGCGACAACTATCCGGAAATCCGTTTCGGAATAAAAATCGTAAAAGGAAATATCGGATTCGACTCCAACATCTGCACTTTCCCTCACTTTTGCGCTTTCCTTATCAAAGACTTTCTTGCAACATTTCAATTTGAATAAATAACTTTCATTTGCAACGATTGCTGTTTTTCGGCTACGGCTAACTGTCGTAGCCTTTTTCTATTCTCTCTTTTGCCGTCTGAAAGTAATAATCGTTCGCTTTAATACCTATAAATTGCCTTCCTGTATTTGCACAGGCAATGCCCGCGCTCCCCGATCCCACACAGTTATCCATTACCATCTCGCCATCTTTCGTATAGGTTTTAATCAGGTATTCGAGAAGTTCGACAGGTTTCTGCATCGGGTGAACGGCGTTCCTATCTCTTGAAAACTTCAATATATCCGTCGGATAGTTCGTATAATGCGTAACGTATTCCGTATCCGAATTGAGTTTGTTATTTCCGCCGTACCCTTTTCCGTTTCGCCACGTTGAATTCGGTCCGTTTCGTTTCACTTGTTCTTTTTGAATAAGCCCTTGCGGGTAATACCGTATCGGCAGTTTGCTCTTACTGCCTACCGTCCCTTTGCTGAAAACAACAGTATCTTCAAACAGGGACAGCAGCTTGTAATTAGAGTTCAGAAATCCCGTCGGACTCTCTTTTTCCCATACCATTTTGTAACGAAACATATCCGTATTGCTCTGAATGAGTTTGCTTGTAAAAGGTTCGTTCCCGAATAAGCAGACGATACCGTCCGGTTTCTGAAGTCGCTTATATCCTTTCCAAAGTTCCGTCAGCTCGATTTCCCTATCCCACTTATGTTTTATCTTGCCGCAACCATACGGAAGATCGCATAGAATAAGGTCAACGCTTTGCTCCGGTAGTTCTTTCATCACCGTCAGACAGTCGCCGTGATAAAATCGTATCATCGTTTGCCGTTACCGCCTGTATTTTTAGGAACAGTCGGCGTATAGGTCGATTTAACGGGCATTGAACGGAAGGCTTTGATTGCCGTTCCCTCGTAATAGTCAGGCGATTTATTCGGTCTGAACAACCCGCTCGTGGCAAAAATACGAAGCATTTGCTCTTTATCGCCGTTACACCAATAGGAAAGCAAGTTCATCAGCGACATATCCGAGTTCGAGTGATTGTTCTGCAATTCTTCGCCCGCATAAAGTCTTTTGAATTTATCCCCGTTCTTTGCGTTCGACGCTTTTCCACGACGTCACGGTCGGTCATCGTTGACAGTCCGTTCACGCCTTTGCATGCGCCTTTCCACTCTTCGCGTTTCTCGCATTTACGGGACAAAAGTTCTTTCATTTCGGGTGTATCGAAACTTTCAAGGCGATAAAATCCTGCGCCGTCGCCCGTCATTGCGATGAAATGTTCTTTCTGATAGAATTCCAAATCGCCGTCTTTCGAGAATGTACGAATATCCATACCGTCTGTTTTACCGAAAAAAAGGATAAACAATAGTGTTCCTGACGGCCGTAAACCTCCCGTCTTCTGAGGGTTTTCCCTGAGAGGAAGGTCTTTTTGTAGAAAAGTGACATGTATTCTGCAAATGACAGCCCGCGTCCCTTCTCCCTGCGGAACGCCTTCTCCGACAGCCAGGGCTGTGCTCTCTTGCGGTGGATCCGGAGATGGACTGCAAACCTCTGCTTTGCCTAGGTGCAAAAGCCGATTGACAGGGCTGAGCAGCCCATGGGCTTCCTCATCCTTCGAGTTGACGTTCGCCTACAGCAGCTCCCTGGAAAGCCCCCGCTTTTTTCTTCCCCTGCGCTCCGACATCGGCACGTTTACGTACGTGTGGTCAACCCACACATCCCCGGAAAGCACCTTGTTTCCGGCGTTTTCCGGGATTCTCTGTATTTTTCTCTTCCATAGCAGCGCGGTCTGCAGGGAGACGTGCTCCCTTCCGTGCCTCTTCAGGCGATGGCCGTGGCAGTACAGACATTCGACGAAAAATTGGCGCGACCTCTTTCCGAGGTCGAAGACGTGTTCGCAAAAAGACATACGGATGATCCTTTCCGGAAGTTCCGGGACCGGCCACAGGGGAAAGTTGTTATATCAAGCTGTGACCGGCCTCGGAACTCAATTGATATAGCAAGGAATATACCGCGTCCTGGAACCGGGAACACTATTGTTTATCCTTATTTAGGAAATCGCCCATCAAAACGGCATAAAAAAGAGAGAACATTTATCCTTGTTCTCTCTTAAAAGATTTGTATTAAATTGTAGGTGTCAGGCGAGGATTAAAACGAAGTCGTCAGTTCAAGTCCTGTTTTTTTGAAAAACAGGTCAAAACGCAGCTCACAAATTCAAATATTCCGCAAAGTGCGTAAAACACTAAATATAGTAACAAAAAAGCACAAGACCTACTAAATCTTGTGCTTTTTATGTTTTGTAGCTTTTTCGTACTACAAAGATGGTGGAACAAGTAGGACTTGAACCTACAACCACTCGGTTATGGGCCGAGGGCTCTAACCAATTGAGCTATTGTTCCAGTTTGGTGGCTACGGGGGGAGTCGAACCCTCGACATAGCGGGTATGAACCGCCCGCTCTACCAACTGAGCTACGTAGCCAAAGCAAAGTTAATTTTAAATCGAGTAGCAGAAAAAAGCAAGAGAATTAAAGCAAAGGGAAGACAGCCTACAGCCAAAAAGGAGAATGACCGGTTTCCCCACAAAGGAAGCAGAAATCCTCCGCAAAACAAAAAACTATCCGACCAAAATTCAGCAGGGAAGGATAAGCAGAAGTGCTAATGACGGCCATAAATCCAGTGTCTTCTAAGATGGCAGAAATTAGTTCTTTCATAGAGGTTCCGTATATTCGCTAAAGACGGTTCTTGTCTTTTTCTAATCCGGAACGTCTTTTCCGAGACGATACGAGGCTGAGACGAAAGGAAACGGATTTGGTTTCTGTTTAGGGACGCCCGTTCTTTCTGTCGCGGCAGGAAGAAAGGATGAAAATCATCATTGGCTCTTTCCTGTTTACCCGGACTGTGGATTACTCTCTTGATTTCCAATCAAAACAAAGAATAAGTCTGATTCTTTCTCTTTCTTATAAGTGAAAGCATACAGATCAGGTGTTTCGTTAGCCGAAAAAGCAACTGACAAAAGAAACGGCAATGGCCAGGAGTTTTATTTTGTATCCCCTTTCATAGAAAATAGTGGAAATTCTCTAATTTAGCCATTATACTAATGGCAGTTGCCGTGTAAGCGATTACATTAAAGAAAGGGAATTCATGATCTACACACCAGAGAAAATCCGAAACATTGCCGTAGTCGGACATCAGGGAAGCGGAAAGACGACCCTAGTTGAAGCACTCGCCTATCTAACCGGCCTAATCAAGACTAAAGGAAGCATCGAAGAGAAGAATACTCTGTCAGACTTTACCCCTGAAGAGAAGAAAAAACAGATGTCGCTGTCTTCTTCCATCATTCCTTTAACCTATAAAGACTATAAAATCAATCTCATCGACCTTCCTGGAAACGATGACTTTGTCTATGAGCAGATTGGCATTACCCGCCTAATCAAAGGGGCAGTCCTTGTCATCGATGCAAGCAAGGGAGTCCAGGTAGGAACAAGGAAAGCCTTCAAGAGGCTAAAGAAGAGAGGGGTACCTATCTTTATCTACCTGAATAAAAGGGATAAAGATGACGTCGACTTTGATTCTTTGTACGAAGAAATCAAGCAGAAGCTGGACGAACATAAGTGCGTTCCCTTCTCCTATCCAATCGGACGAAGAGAGAACTTCGATGGCTTTGTCAACGTTCCGGAAAAGAAAGCACGGAAGTTCAACGGAACCGATTGTGTCGATGATGTCATCTATGATGACAAAAAACCGATTATTTTTGCTTTATACAATCGCCTATGTGAATCCGTCGCCTACTCTAGCGAGGATAGGCTAGATAAGTTCTGCTCCGGTGAGCCATTAACGGACAGGGAAATCAAGGCCGGGCTTCGAAAGGGCGTCTTAAACGGCGATCTTTATCCGATTCTCGTCGGGTCAGCCACAAAGAACATCGGTTTAAACACAAGGTTAAATAGGTTCATCGATTACCTTCCGTCCCCTAGTGACTTAAAGCCTTATGTGGCCCATGATGAAAACGGAAAGGAAATCGATGTTAAGACAGATAATGAAGAGCCGGCCTCACTCGTCATCTTCAAAGAATCTTACAATCCCTATCAGGGAAGGATTTCCGTTTTCAAGGTGAACTCAGGAATCGTCCGTGTCGGAGATACTCTCTTCTGTCCGAATAACAAGAAAAGCTATAAGCTTTCCGCCCTCTATTCCCCTTGTGGAGAGAAGCTTAATCCAGTCAGTGAAATATCCGCCGGGGATATCGGAGCCGCCACCAAGCTCGAAGACAGGAAAGTCTCTTACACCTTATCCGCCCAGGAGCGGGTTGTCCAATTCAAACCAACAAAATATCCGACCGCCACTTTCTTTAAAGCCATTGTCCCTGAAACAAAGAAAGACTCGGATAAACTCTTCCCGGAAATCGCCAAATATCAGCTTCAGATGCCTACCCTTAAGCTAGACAACAACATTCATACCGGGCAGATTCTTCTTGGTTCCCTTTCTTCCTCCCATCTCGATTATGTTCTTGACCAGATTGCCCAAAGCGGAATCAAGTTCCATACAGAACCGGTCAGAATCGAGTACAAGGAAACCATTACGAAAAAGGCGGAAGCCGAGGGCCGGTACATCAAACAATCGGGAGGTTCCGGATACTATGGCGTTGTTCTCATGTCCTTTGAACCGGCTAAGGAAACAAGTTTTGTGTCCACCGTATTCGGTGGACACATCGATAAAGGATACTTCCCTCCGGTCGAGGAAGGCTTCCGTGAAGCAAGGAAGAAAGGACTTCTGACCGGAAGTGAAGTCATCAATGTCAAAGCTACTTTAAGGGATGGAAAGCAACATACGGTCGACAGCAACGAAAGGGCCTTTAAGAATGCCGCCATGCTCGCTTTCAAAAACGCCTATAGGAACTGCTCGCCGATTCTTTTGGAGCCATACTACAAGATTATCGTAAATGTGTCACCGGACTACCTCAATGCAGTCTACTCGGATTTGAGCCGGAAACGCGGTCAGATCCGTTCCACAGAAGAAGGAGACGATGCAACGCTCAACGTGACTGCCATTGTCCCCCAGGCGGAAATCCTGGAATATGCAAACGAACTGAAATCGTTGACCAAATCCACAGGCTTTTTTAACCTTTCCTTTGAAGATTATCGTCCCGTCCCTAAGGAAATCGCAGAGAAGATCATTGCGTCGAGGAAGAAGTAGGACAGGAAACCGAAAAAATCCGTCCATTGCAAAGAGCGCACCAAAAAGGGCCACCCATCGGGAAAAAGGCGATGCCTTTTCAAGACACAAAAGCATCGCCAACTCCGCCATAAGATCTAATTTGCAGGTCAAAGAAAAGAAAAATGATGTCAGTTACTCCTGTACTGAATTCCTCTAATTAGACCAAGTGGCAAAACAATGAAGCCTGAATTAAGTCATAGGAAGGGAGTTACAGAGGAACACAAAACGAAAATGAAAGTGAAGACCATCAACAGGTAATCCAGTTAACTGTTCAGATACCATTCTTGAATTTCTTTTGCTATTTTCCGATGAAGCATCTTTCTCTTTAATTAATGTCATTGGACAAGATTTGCATTTTTCCAACCTAAATAGTGATAGCAGACAATGAACAGGAGCATCAAACTACACAAAATAGATTTGAATCGGCAAAGAAGAAAAAAAGGCGGGCCATCACTAGTCCGCCTTCTTTGTTTGATGCCGGAATAAATACGAAGAATCTAATCCTAAGCCAGATGTTCCGTTATAGAGAAGACCTCAAACAGCAGCAGTCCGACCACCATACAATTTGGTGGAGCTGACGAGGATCGAACTCGCGACCTCCTCGTTGCGAACGAGACGCTCTCCCAACTGAGCTACAGCCCCATAACGATAAAAGATTTTAGCAGATAAACCCTTTCTTTTCAATTCCATCCGGCGGGCAAAGATACTTAAGAATCACGGAGTATTTCTTGACTAGTTCTTCCCTCGTCCTTGCCGCATTAGCGGAAGAAGTGGAGGGAAGAGAGATATTGTCTGTTCCGAAATAAAGATGATATAAATCACTCGCCTTTTTTCCGGTCGTAAAGACTTTCTTAATCGGATATTCTTTTAACCTTAAGGGGATATCTATAGGGACAACGTTTTTAATTGAGGTATCGCTAGAAGCGTGGATGTCGCAGGAAAAGATGACATCGCTTAGGGCTATCCGATGACGGGAAAGAAAATCTTTCCGTTCTTCGGTTCCTATTGGGATCTCCTCCTTAAATAAGGAGGCAAGGACAGGAAAGAAACGATTATGCTTATTAGCATAGTAAAAGCCCTGCTTTCTGCTTTCACGGGAAGGGAAGGAGCCAAGAATAAGAATTTGAGCTTCCTTGGGAAGGAAAGGAGGAAGCAGAGAATGGTCTAGATGTTCAAGGTTCTCTTTCATTGCCGGAATATTATAATGGAAAAGAGAATGAAAATCTTATCCTGTCTTTGTTCCTATAAGGGATGTCTGTCTTCAAGGCAGGCAAACGAAATCATCCAAAAGTATTCTTCCCAGTGCTATCCCGAGGATGATATCTCGCAGTTTCCCTTAGCCGATGGAGGGGAGGGGACACTTTCCTGCCTATCCTTTCTTTTCAAAGGCAGGAAGATAAAGAATGTTTATCTTCCTGGGCCTTTAAGAGAGAACAGGGTAAAGGCATCCTATGGGATTCTTGATAACACCATGGTAATTGAAGTTGCCCAGATTCTTGGGCTCTCTCTGAATCCAGGCCTTTGTTTTGATGAGACGACAAGCTATGGGCTAGGACTGCTTCTTAAGAAAGGAAGGGAGATGGGTTTTTCCTCCTTCCTAGTCGGACTTGGAGGAAGTGCTATAGCCGATGAGGGAGCCGGAGCAAGGAAAGCATTGGGATTTTCCTTCTTTGACAAAGAAGGAAAGGAAGTTTTCCCAGTCTCTGGAAATCTACTGACCATTGAAAGAAGGGAAATGCCTCCTAGCATTGATACAAAAGAAGTTTCTGTGACTCTGCTCTGCGATGTAAAGAGTACACTCTTAGGTGAAAACGGGGCAACCTATCTCTTTAGCGTTCAAAAAGGCGCAAAAAAAGAAAGACTCCCTTGGTATGAGAAAGGAAGGAAACATCTAAATCGTCTTATTTCCCAATCAATAGGTAAGGATGTTTCCTCTTTCCCTTCTTCCGGGGCAGCTGGTGGATTAGGTGCTTTCTTTCAGCGCTTTTTTAAAACAGAGGTGACTTCCGGAGCTAGTTATATTAGGGAAAAAGGAAAAAGGGAAGAAAGAAGGAAGGGATGCGATTTTGTTCTTTTAGGGGAAGGCCATACAGACAAAAGCACCTTGCAGGGAAAAAGCCTATATCCTGTTTTGCAGAGGGCAAAGAAAAGGAAAGTCAAAGGCGTCCTTCTCTCTGGAATAATCGATGAGGAGATCAAAGATAAGAGGAAGAAAGAAGGAGTAGCCTTCTTTTCTCCTCTTCATTCTTCCCCAACAGGCAATTTTTCCCTTACTGCCAAAGAAGACCTAAAAAGAGCCTATTCCTTCTTCCGCACTAACATCGATAAGGCCTAATGCCTCTTTTATTCCTCATCCCTGTAAGGTAGAATGTTAGCAAGGAGATTTCAAAGGAATGAAAGACTATCGGAAGACAAAAGCCCGCTTCTTTTTAAAAATTTCGGCATTGAGGGCTTTTACCTTTTTAAGGATATCCTGGATTATCTATGGCGCCTTGACAAAAGAGGTTTCCCCAGAAGAATATAAGTCTTCTCTGGCTTCTTCCGTTGCAAGGATAGTTTTCGGCGCACTCTTTCTTCTCTTAGGGATAGCCTATATCATTGATTCAATTGTTCTTTACTTTAAGAAGCCGGCAAGGAAGATCAAAGAAAAGGAAAAGAGGAATCAGGCCCCCTATCGTTCCTACCAGGAACTTAAGGAGGGAAGAAGCCTAAGTTACAAAGATTATTTCGTCGGGAACAGGAGGGAAGAGAAAAAGAATCTCCTTTCTCTTTCCCTAAGCTGTTTTTATCTTCTTCTTGCTGCTATTGCCCTTTTAGTCAATCCAAAGAGGAGGAAACACAGCGGATTCTTTTATACCATTCTTGCCCTTTTCCTCCTTCTCTTTGTTTTTGGTCTTCTGTATTTGTTCCTTCTGCCTACCATAAGGCTTAAGAAAGACAGAAAGACGATGAGAGAAGAAGCAATTGAAATCGTCACTCCAAGTCTCATTGTAAAAAGCAAAGAAAGAGTCGTCTCCTATGATTTCGACTATAGGGACGATGCGAAAGAAACAAAAGATAGTTTTCTCTTTGTCTTTCTGACTCATGACGGTCTGCTTCTGACCGTCAAGAAAAAAGGAAGGGAAGATGAAACAAAGCGATTCCTTTCGGAAAAGACTAAGGAAATCAGAAAAAGAAGACGTCCCTATTAGGTTAAGAAAGAAAGGGTTAAGTATTTATGAAACAAGGTCTGCTTATCATCATCACAGGTAGCATAGGAGCGGGAAAGAAAACCGTCCGGAGAGTCGTAGCCGAAACAAATCCAAGGCTCACCTATCTCCCAGTGTTTACAAACCGTATGCCGAGAAGAAAGGAAATTTCCGGAGCAGAATTCCGTTTTCTTCGGCAAAACGAATTCCAAAAGGCAAAAGAACAGGGAACTTTCCTCTTCACTTTCCAAGACCAAGGCTGTGAGTACGGACTAGACAAGGAAGCGACAGAAAAAGCCCTTAAAGAAGGAAAAAAGGTCATTCTAGAAAGGCCCCATTCTGCAGCAAAAGAGCTAAGGAAGATGTTCCCCGGAAGGTATACAAGGACTATCGATATCCATATCCCAGCGGAAAGGCTCTCTAGCCGGGTAAAGAAAAACCTGCGGAGAGCGCCCCTCTATCAAGTAAAGAAAGTCCTCTCCCTTGCCAAGCAGGACAACAATGATACAGAGGATTTTGATGTCGTCCTGAATAACTACGAACTGAAACGGACAGCCAAGCGTTGCAATCAGTCCATCGAAAAGCGCCTGGAATATATCAAAGCAGTCGAAGAAGGGAAAGATATCCCTTCCGACTATGTCATCAAGAATTCTTAATGTTTTATCTTGTCAAGGTTCTTATCGGCCGTGCCGTAGTTTCCCTCGACCGGCCCTTTGACTATTACACGGAGGATCCTTCCATAAAAAGGGGAAGGCGGGTAAGGGTGCCTTTTTCTTCGTGTAAGGAGACGGTCGGTTTTGTCATTGAACCCCCCTGTGTTAGGGAAGAAGACGTTGAAGACTACGAAAAGAAAATAGGACACAAACTAAACCGGATAACTTCCTCTCTTGATGACGTTCCGCTTCTTTCCCCTGTCCTTCTTGCTTTGGCAAAAAAGGTTTCTTCCTATTACAAATCCGATTTAATCCGCGTACTCTCGACAAGGCTCCCTCCGTCTTTAAAGCCGAAGAATTCCGCCTTAACGAAACCTCAGGCAAAATATATCGAGTTCGTCTTTTCCTTACCCTACAAAGAAGAAGACTTAGGAAAAAACGAAAAAGTTCTCTACAGCAAAATAAAAAAGGAAAAGAACGGAAGGAGAAAAAGCAGGATAACCGCTAAAGCAGCCTTAGCTAAGCTAATCAGGAAAAAGGCAGTCGAAATAAAAGAAGTCCCGGTTTCCCGTATTCCGGAGATTGAGGCGGGGAACCTTGCCCCCTATGAACTGACTAACAGCCAAAAGGAAGTCTATGACTCCTTTCTAAAAAGTGAAAAGAAGGTTACTCTCCTTCAGGGTGTGACAGGAAGCGGAAAGACCGCAGTCTATCTTACCTTGGCCAAGAAATATCTAAGCGAAGGGAAGGGAGTCCTTGTTCTAATTCCGGAAATCGCCTTGACCGACCAAAGGGCAGCCTTATTTGCAAGCTATTTCCCAAACACTCTCTCCATTCTCAACTCTTCTTTGTCAAATAGCCGAAAGTTTGATGAATACCACCGGATTGCTTCCGGTGAAAGCAAAGTCGTACTTGGAACACGGTCTGCAATCTTCTCCCCAGTCAAAGACCTTGGACTGATTATCATCGACGAGGAACATTCCTCCTCGTACAAACAGGATAGCGACCCTTATTACAATGCCATAAACGTTGCAATAAGGCGGGGAGAAAGGGAAGGAGCAAGAGTACTTCTTGGTTCAGCCACTCCCCGGATAGTGGATAAGGCAAGGGCTGAGCATGGCCTGTTCCAGAGGCTTTATAGGAACACAAGATACTCCCTTAATCAAGACAAGCAGATTCAAATCATAGATAGGAACGACGTCAATCTGATTGATCCCTATAAATCCGCCTTCATCTCCCTTCCGGCAATTGAGAAAATCAAAGATAACCTTTTGAAAAAGCAGCAGACTAGGATCTTACTTAATCGCAGAGGATTTGCCCCTGTCTATGTCTGCCGGAACTGCCACAAAAGAGTACTCTGCCCAAACTGTGCAATCCCTCTTTCCTACCACAAAAAGGATGACACCTTACGCTGCCATCATTGTGGCTATAAAATCTCAAGCATTGGCTATGTCTGTCCAAGCTGCCATGAAAGCGACTTTCTTGCCCTCGGGCAGGGGACAGAGCGGGTTTATCAGGAAATAAGAAGCCTCTTCCCCAGGGCAAAAATCACCCGACTTGATTCCGATGTCTCCTCCAATGAAGTCCGTCATGAAGTCCTTGAGGACTTTGCCAAGGGAGACACCGACATCATTGTCGGAACACAGGTGATTGCCAAGGGACACGACTTTCCCAAAGTCACTCTTGGCATCATTCTTGATGCAGATAGGACGCTTACCCTTCCAAGTTATCTTGCTAACGAAGAAACCTTTGACCTTATTGCCCAGTTCGTGGGCCGGGCCGGAAGAAAAGACCTGAAAGGGACAATCCTAGTGCAGACCTATCTACCGGAAAACAAGGTCATCCAATGGGCAGTGAAGCAGGACTATGAGGCCTTCTATCTCTACGAAAGGGAGGAGAGACGGAAATACCTCTACCCTCCCTATACCTATCTGACCTCTTTAATCAGGAAAGGAGTAGATAAAGGCCGGGTGGATGAAGTTTCCCTTGCCGTGGAGCAGTATCTCGTCAAGGCGATAGGAAACAAGCGGTTCAATGTCTATGGCCCATCCGCCCCCTTTATCCCCCATAGGAACGGAAGATACTATCGCACCATCCTTCTCAAATACAAGTCGAAAGAAGAGAATTCCCAGATTCTAGACGGAATCAAGGATATCCGGCTTGCCAACAAAGACGTTGAGATATCCATCAATGTCGATCCGGAAAAGGAAAGCAGGTAGAAAGAGGAAAATGCCGGGCAGCTCCTGCTGCCCGGCATCTTTTTACTTAAAGAAGTAAATCTCACACTGTATGGTCTTCGTGAAGTCTTCCTTCTCAGGGAAGATATCATAAGTCCAATAGGACTTTGTCCCATCAGCATTCGTCTGCTCACCGGTTGCCACAAGATGCTTAACCGTCTCATCCTCATATCTCCTATAGGAGTACCTGTAAGTCCATTTAATGGTCTTGTCGTTCTTAAAGGTGTTCTCAGCATCGGTAAGGACAGAATCGTTCCAAATGCCTCCCTGCCTAGTCACAGTGTGACTGCTCGGGAATTGGCTTATCTGATGAGGATTGCTCGTTCCAAGGTAGACATAAGGAGCAGTCTCTCCATAGAAGCAATCCTGCCTAATAATCGTGTCGTCAGAAGACCATTTCTGATCTTCGGCTTCCGGCAGCTGATACGCATCAAAGGAGTAGACCTTCCTCAGGATTTCGTTTTTGCTGGCAGTAACCTTTGCACGGGTAAGCGAACCATTGGCGTTCTTGATTTCAGCAATAAAGGAAGCATAGCCATCGCTGCCATTAAGAACACTATTGAACCAATCCCTCTTTACATTCCACTTTCCCTTCTCAAAGGCAGCCTTAGCATTAAGGATATAGTTTAAATTGTTGTAGAGATAATAATACTTTCCGTCGGGTGTCTTGGATTGCTTCTTGAACTGGACATAGCTTTCTGCGTTTGTGGTTTTGTCAGTCCAGGTAGAAGTAATATAGTCGCCCCTATAGAAATACGGAATGTCATTATAGATTTTGCCAGAATAAGCCTGCTTGATGCTGTCATCCCAGTCGGTTGCCGTGGCAGGAATGACGATAGAAGGATCATAGAAGGCCTTTAAGACTGCCTTGCTTGTGCTGTCTTTTCCATTCTTGTAGAGAAGGATACGGATGTAAGAACCATCATCTAGCTTCTTATAGGCCTCAATGGAACTATGCTCATTTCGAATTCTGTCCGTACTTACCGTATATCCGTCCTTCTCAAAGACTGGGACGGCATCGGTAAGGACGCGGTCATCCCAGATGCCCCCGTTGATGGTAATGTAGCTATAAGCCTTATTGGTCGAATCGATACTCTTACGGACAGTCAGCCCGGAATTATCGGTGTGGAGATAGACATAAGGAATGACGTTATTGTTCAAAGCGGCTCTCCTAGGGGTAAGGACCTTTGTCTCATCCCATGCCGTCTCCGGATTATAGGCTTCGCTATAGGTCAGAGTCAGGACAGTCGGTTTAAAAGGTTCATCTTCCTTTGTATCGGAAGGCTGGGTAAGGGTAAGCTTGATTGTTGCTCCGTCAGTGAATGTCTTTGTTGCCGTATAAATGACCTTGCCTGTGGAGTCTTTTGTTTCGCTTGCCGTTCCCCACGTTCCTTTTGTCGCATCATTGTCATTTGCGAGGACAGTCTTTAAATTGGTCAGGATTCCCTCGTTCCAGTTTCCGCCATAGATAGTCAGTTCCTTATTTGCATCGCTCCAGGAAGAATAGAAATGCTCTGCGCCAAGATAGATAAAGGGGATACTATGGTCACTTCCGAACCCGCTCTTCCTAGTCGACTCGGTCGTTGTCTTCAGATCCTTAGAATCATAGCCGTTTGCCCAGGAAGAGACATCCTGCGGATTATAGTGTTCAAGATAGGTAACATCCACACTTGCCGTTCCGGCAGAAAGGGAAGAGGTATCATGCTTCCTTTTTACAATCAAGGTATCCTGATCATCAAAGGTCTTCGTTGCAGTAATATCGTATATACCTCCGGAAGAATAAGTCCGTGATACTGAATACCCGTCTTTGATCAAGGCCACTTCGGCATCATAAATCATCTGGTTATTGTAAGTGTTGCTTAATGCAGGAGAGATGGAAATCTTAGAAGAGGTATAGCTAAAAGAGGCGCGGGTATCCTTTGCCCCGATATAGAAGTAAGGAATGACATGTCCGTTGAAGTACTTCGTCCTCCTTGCCTTCGTGTCTTCGTCCCAGTCACTGCAGTCAGAGGGAACGGTTAAGGAAGGAGTGTAAATCACCGTCCTTTCAATCTTTCCGGATGTAGGACGATAAGGAGCCTCAATCGACCTGCTTAAGCGGCAGCCGTCCTCTTCGACAATAGTCGCCCTGATGCAGTTCCCGTAGGAATTCGTGTACTTACTGACTGTCCAGTTCGCGTTTTTAAAGGCAGTCTCGGCAAGAGTGATGACCTCATCGTTCCAGTATCCGCCCTTAATTGTCAATTGATTCGTTTTCGTACTAAAGTTGAGAGTCGGATTCAAGGTTCCAAGATAGACATACGGAAGGTCATGGTTATCCCTGTTCTGGTGGATTTCATCGTTGATATCGTCTCCCCAGGTACCGGTTGCAACATCCGGATTCCAGTATTCCTCCTTTGCGACAGTCCTAACCATACGGTCATTGGAAGTATTATCCCTGGAAGACCTTGTGACGGTCAGAGTGCAGTCATCAAACGCCTTTTCAGCCGTAAACTTGGTGGCTCCGTTTTCTTCCTTTTTGCTTGCATTCCACCCATCCTCGCTCTTAAAAGCCAGAAGGGCGTTTGTCCTAATGGAATCATCATAGCTCCAGCCATAAATAGAGAACGTCTTGCCATCATAGCTCGTGTACCTATAAGGATGTGCGCTTCCTAAATAGACAAAAGGAAGGATATGTCCGGAAAGAGAGGCAGTCCTTTCTGCTTCCTCATCCTTTGTCCAGGCCGTCTTTTTCGTAGCATCGAAAGGCTCGTCATAGAAGACCTTGATGCCGAAAGTTTCGTCCTGCTGAGAGATAGTCACTTTAAGGTGGGCAGAGTCTTTAGTTGCCGTCCTAACTGTGTTTTGATCGTCAATGGTGACAATGAAGCCATCCTTTTCAAAGGCCGGCTTAAACTCATTGGACAGCTTGGAACCATCAAAATCAATATCTCCAAGGAGGGAGTAATAAGAGCTTCCCTTTTTAAAAGTGTTGACAAAAGTATAAGTAAGCCTATCATTCTTCCCAATGTTGATATAAGGGAGGACATAACCGCCTAGATAGGATTTCCTGTCTGCTTCGAGGTCCTTTCCCCATAGGGAAACAGTTGTAGTGCCAGAGTCTGAAGAAGAGTCACTTCCTCCGGAAGAAGTCCCTGAAGAGTCAGAAGGACCTTCCGATGGCTTTGCAGTTTCAGAAGACGACGTGCCTGTGGATACCTCACTCCTTTCCGGTTCCTCCGATACGGATGGATAAGCGCTAGCCACGGGCTTTTTCTCACAGCCAGCAAGTAGGATAGTAAGAACGGCAAACAAGGTAAAATGTTTTTTCATATGCTATAAATCCTTTCTATTAACATCGCCGTTTTCATTATAGAAAAGGGAAAAAACAATGTTTATATTTTGTTTTCAAAATAAAAAAAAAAAAAAAAAAAAAAAAATACATATTTTTCTCGTTATTTTTAAATTTTCCTCTTCATTTTTGTCTTATAAACGTAAAACCGCTTACATGCCCAATAAAGCAAGTTTTTGTTTTCTTCCCGCTTCTGATAGAAAATTCCGCTTTTATAATTACGGCAAGGACACGCATGGAGGACAGAAAAATGAAAAACAAGCGGAAAATCGTACTTTTAGCCCTATTATCCCTTGCCTTTGCCGGATGTAAGAACACAGATAGCACTTCATCGGCTACCGTTCCTGGCAGTGAAATTCAGGAGGTTCCATCAGAAAGCCATGAAAATGGCAATACTGCAAAGCCAAGCGAAGCCCCAGACACTGGATCAGGAAATAGCAGCACAAGTGGGAGTGAAAGCGCTTCTACATCGACATCAACAAGCACAGTCAACACACTTTGGAACGCAACAGCGAAGAAGCTCAGGGAGAAGTATTTCGACGGCACCATCATCCCCTATGTTTCCATCGGCTCTTATGATGTCGAATGGGTAGACGACACTTACAAGGAAGACACCTATCTTCATTTTGTCGGATCGGATTTCGATAAGACCAAGCTTGCCTCATTCAAACAGACCTATGAAAGCGAAGGATGGACGACCGAAAAGGAATCCGCCGAATCCATCACGTTCAAAAAGGGCGCCTTTAAGGTAGAAATCGGAGACGACAATGATTTATTCGATAGGAAGGCCTACTATGCCTGCGTCTTTGATGCCAGTAAGGCACCTAGCGCATATGATACGGATACTTTAGACGAGCTTCAGACGGTCTTCGGCAGTCTTACCACACAGATTCCTTACATTTATCTTGGTGCTCCAGTCACTTATGCGAAAACCTATACAACCTCTCCTTCTGCCAGAATCTACGGATACACTTTTGATGCCTCTATCCTGACCACCGCTGAGGCAACCTTTAAGGCTGCAGGATGGACGGTGACGGAAACAAGTAAGTCCAATGGACCGACGATTACCGCAGTGAAAGAATTCTCTTCCACCGGTGATGTCCTTACCATAACCTTGGATACCCCTTCTTCGACTGTCAAAACCCGGTATGCAAGGTACATCGTCCTTACCGAGAAATGGGACAACACCCTTGCCTCTGCCTGGCCGAGCACCCTAGCAAGCGACTTTGCGGCAGACTGTGATAATCACACTCCGACTTTCTTCTATCTTGGAACAAAGAACCCCACCTATGATTACGACAGTGATTCCTATAAGTTCAAAATTACCGGCGGTGTATTTGATGAAAAGACCATTCCCGGAGTCAAAACGACTCTGCAAAACGCAGGATGGAAAGTAGAAGATACGGAAGGCTCTTATGGAACAGGCCTAAGAGCAACCTATTCTTACCCGGACGGATGCAGGTTCAAAGTCCTAATCAGCCGTCCTTCTTCTTCCACTTCCAAAGTCATTGCCAATATATACTACATTCCTAAACTGACTATTCCTGCCGAGGCAACTGCCTGGCCGGATCAGGTAAAGAACACTTTTACCGCCCAGTTCGGAAGCGATATCGAGATTCCGTTTGTCTATCTTGGCGGAACCGATGCTACGGCAGACTATAGCAATGCCTACGCTTCCAGGTCTATCGAAACAGAAACAGACGGAACATTCTCTACTTCTAGGATTGTCATCAAGGCCATCGAAACCTTTAAGGCCGCAGGATGGACGGTGACAGTCACGGACGGCGATGATGGAGACGATAGGTTTGCGGAAAAGACATTCCCCAACGGAGATAAAATCACCGCAACTTTGGAATCCGTGGACATCACTGACAAATGCAGTCTTGAACTGCAGAAGTATGAGAAATATGATTCCACTTATTCCACGAAAGGTAGCTGGGCGTCCGATCGTGGGGCCGACAACCTGACAGGAGGCGATACGACTTCCACCGGTCATTCCAGGGACCAGAATTTCGGTGGGCACAGCCTTCCCTACATTTATCTCGGAACCAAACATCATAATTCAAGTTGGGATGATAAGAAGAAGAGGAGGACGGTTTATGGTGGGACCTGGGATAGCCAGCTTTTGACGCAGGCTAAGGCTTCTTTTACTAACGATAACGCAAAGAAGGCGACAGGAGACGGAGACTGGACGTTTACCCAGGACAATCAGGATCTTACTAAGGCGACGACAAGGACGGCAGAAAAGACCTTTGCCGACGGAGTTACGTTAAAGGCCGTCATTACAAAGCCGGATGATCCGACCACTTATACCCCGGTCCATGTCACAGAAAGGACCGTCTATGTCAAGGGTGTCTGGAAAGCACAGGCCACTGACTGGAGTCAGGAAGTCAAGGACGGAAGGACCAATGCCGGATTCCCCGCTACGGATCTTGTCCCGTATGTCTACTTAGGAACGGATGACCCGGATGTTTCTTCCACAAATAACAACTACCAGAAATATGTACAGATTCAGGGTGCCATTTTCGAAGACCGGGTTCTTACCGAGTTCGACAATTCCAGGACAAAGGCCGGCTGGACATTAGTCAGCGAGCATAAGATCCGCTATGGCAAAGAATCCCACGAGGCCTATAAGGTCATCAAGGATGCAAATGGCAACGAAACAGGAATCCTCCGTGCCGGAATCAGCCGCTGGACGAACAATGACGATGCCGTCGTCTCAAGGCGTGTCTTCTACGATGATAAGGCGAAAGCAGACACGAACACGCCTACCGTCTGGACAGATGCCCAGAAGAAGACAAGGAAAGAAACCCTGGGTCAGACGGATGAATCCGTCCTGCCTTCTCTTCCTGTCGGAACCGGCGTAAAGGTAGACTCCAGCACTGCCAACGGTGGCTATGTCACGATTAAGGGCAACAGGACGAGCAATTACTTCAACAGGAAAAACATCAAGGAAACGCTAGAAAAAGGCGGTTGGACAGCGACCCAGGATGTCTTTACTGCAGTCAATGATCCTACTTACGTTTCTACCGTTACCGCACAAAAGAAAATCTCTAATGGCACGCTTGAACTGACTGCAACTTCAGGAAGCAGCTCTGTCACCATAACAGTTCTCTTCCGTGAGAATTTCACTGCTCCGACCGGAGATAAAGCCGCATGGTCAGATAAGATCACGGCATCGTTTAACAAAAACAGGAATGGATACCAGCTTCCTTACTTCTATAGGGGTGCCCAGGATCCGGATGTAACAGAAAGCGAATACTCTAATCCGCATATTACTCTGACCGGATTGACTTGGGACGATGCCATCTGGACAAACAGGAAGACTGCTTTAGGCACGGATACGACGATAACCAATTGGCAGTTTGGCATCGATTATACGTATCTATCCAAGAGTGGAAGCTATTCCAGTTACTATCAAGCACTCGTTTACGAAGCAAACGGAAGCTATACAGTCACTACTCCGGCAGTAAAGGATAAAGACGGAACTGTCATTACGCCTGAGAAGACAGAGACGCATTACGTCTCGCTCAAGTTGCACAAAGGACTTGCAAGTGAGAAAGAGCGTCCGATTCTTCAGATCTTCTACTTCTAGTCTGGTTTAGATTCTGAATCCGTCAGGGGCTACCGCACAGGAAAGGTCCGGTTTGGGATAATACCCAAAGCAGGATATGGTGCGGTCAGCCCCTTTTCTGTGTGCATTATCTTCTACTGACTAAAATATCTCCTGCGGCCATAAGAGAACCGCATCGTCCAATACAAAATGGTTTTTCTTGCCTGGCATCTCTACTTTTCTATCTTTAGTAAAACCTGGAAACCCGTGTTAAAATAAGGGACATTGAATAGAAGGAGAATTCAACAGACCATGATTACCGTTTCACTCTTAGGAAGGGATGAATACGAAGCCATAAGATATACCCATAAGCTTCACGAAGCCATCAAGGATATCTACCACTGCAAAGACGAAGAAATCAATTTCTTCGCTCCCCGTTCCTTTTTAATCCATGACGGAAGGGAGCAGACCTCATTCCGTCTTGACGTCAAAATCGAGGTTCCTAAAGGAAGGGAAGAAAAGGAAAAGGAAGCGGCAAACGCCATTGCCGCCCTTCTCAAGGACGATGCAGCCATCCATATCCGCATCCTCTTCTCCTATTACGATCCAAAACACGAATATAGGTTCACTGACAGTGACTATCCACTCTATAGGAACAAGGGCAATACTGTCCAGGCACAGGAAGCACATGATGAAGAGGAAGAAAAGGAGCAGTATGAGGAAACCTATGAGGAGCCCTATAGGGGAGACATCATCGGAGACTTCGATCGTTATCTAAAAGAACATCCGGATGCAACAAACGATGAAGTCTATCAGGCACTTACCGGAATCCGCAAGGATGTGATTAACCGTCATCATCAAGAAAAGTAAATCCAAGAAAAGAGACAGGCCAATCATAGAGAAAGGCCTGTCTTTTTTCTTGCGCGCAATATACTTATAAGGAAAGGCTTAGTATATATGCTTCCAGTTTATGGAAATCAACCGTTGCAGAAAGATAGTTCGGTTTCTTTGAATTATTAAAGTATTCCAGATTTGCTTCATTCTTTTTCTGTTGATAAATAATTTTGGAGTTTTTTATAATCAAAGAAATATGCGATGAAATCCACTTTCTTTCTTTCAAAAGAAGATTTATATAATTTCTATCTTCAATTCCAACTGGCTGTTTTTTAGGAATTTGAATCTTTGTCACCTGACTTAAGAGAACAGGAATCCTGTTATTCAAAAGTATTTTTCCGATAAAATCATTATCCTTATCAAACCTTCTCAGAATTGTTCGAGTGGAAGGTCTTACTTTTCCTTCAATATAGTCAGTAGAATCCGGGGAGGAGAGAGGAAGAAAATAATCGAATCGGCCAAGCTGTATCAAAAAGCCAATATATGGTCTTTTATGCAGTCGCTTATTTTCGTGGTTTGACAAAACACGGGAATCAATTTGAGAAAGCTGTCTGATAAAAGAATCAGAGATAGTGAATAACTGAACGGACATAATATAAGTTCCCTCCTGCTTTTTTTAGAAAGAAAAGGAGCCTTTCGACTCCAGATTTTATCGTACCACCCTTTGTACGGCGGTGGCCATCCGCGATTTTATCGTACCACCCTTTATACGGCGGTGGCCATCCGCGATTTTATCGCTTCACCCTTTGTACGGCGGTGAACATCCGCGATTTTGCAGGTTGCCCTGCCTATTTATAATAGAAATAACTTTGGTTGATTTCAAGAGAGGGATCAGACATCCGGCCCTTTGATTCTTCCTTCGTCCACTAGGGAATAGGAGGTAAAGGAAAAGGAAAGAAGAAGATACGTATCGTCTCCGTCCCTATTGTGTCCAAGAAGGGAGAGAGAAAGTTTCTCCTTTTCGGCAGCGATTTTTTGAATTGTATAGTTATCGGCTTCCTCACCTTCGGTCTTGAAGTCTTTGACGCCTTGAAAAATCAGGGTATAGAGATGTCCGTTAAGGATGTCTTCGTCATCCTCCTCTTCGCTCTGTTCGTTCAGGGCAATATCTTCCTCGTTGTCAAAGACAACCTGAAGGGAGAGTACATCTCCCTGTCTGCTAAAACGGATGATTTCGGTTTCCTTTAGATTCGACAAATCGGCAAGAAGGTCATTTCCGGTCATTTTCTTTCTTCTCCTTAAGGACAACCGTCTTTCCATCGACAATATCCTTGCTGTTCCTCTTTATCTCTTCTTTTTTCTTAAAGAAGAAGGTATAAACAAAAAGAAGAAGAACAAGGATAGTCAGAATCCAGAACAGGGAAAGGACTAAAAGATCACTGCTTGTCGGACCTTTCACCTCAAGAACATTATCCTGCCTGTTCGAATCCCCGAAAAGGGTGAAGCCTTGACCCCTCTTTACAGAAAAGGAAATAGAGAAATAAAGCCCTAAGACAAGGGCGAGGAACCTAAAACTGCAGGTTACCCATTCGTGGACAGTGAAAGACTTGAAACGTTTGAAATAGTTTTTCATACGAAAATATTGTAACAGAAAAAGTGCCCCAATGAATCAGGGCACTTAGGTTAATCAAACAGAAATCAACTACCTGTCTGCGTTATGGTAGACAGCCTGGACGTCTTCGATGTCGTTTAAGGCATCAATCAGATTCTGGAGCTTAGCCTTGTCATCGTCGGAGAGTTTGACATAGTCTCCGTTTGGAACATAAGTAACTTCGGAAGTGGAGAAGGAATCATCGGTAAGGCCAAAGTCCTTCCTTAAGACCTCACGGGCCTTCTTTAAATCGGAAGGAGTGACCTGAATGACAATAGTTCCCTCTTCAGCATCGACGGATTGAACGTCAACATCGTTAAGGATAAGATCATCTTCGATTTCCTCGGCAGTCTTATCAGTATCAAAGGAAATGACACCCCTCTGGACAAAGTTGAAAGCCGCAGAACCGGAGTTGCCGATCTTGCCGCCATGATGGGTAAAAGCGGCACGGACAGCGGAAAAGGCACGCTTTTCGTTGTCCGTCAGCGTGTCGACCATGATGGCGACACCACCAGGACCGAATCCTTCATAACGTCCTGCGACATAGGCAGCGGCATCCTTGCTTTTTGCCTTCTGGATAGCCCGGTCAATGACATCACGGGTAACATGCTGTGCCTTCCATTTTTCAATGGCAGAACGCAAGGCAAGGTTTTCATTGGGATCAGGGACACCAGACTTGGCAGCAAGATAGATTTCCTTGCTTGCGCGGTTGTACAGGGCCGATTTGGCGGCATTAGTCTGTGCAATTTTCTTTGCTCGTACTTCGTGTGCACGTCCCATAGTGAATACCTCTTTTCTTTCTTTTTTGTGTTTTGCAGTCAAAAACTGCAAACCACTAGCTAGGATATTATAAATTTCTGCCTAAGAAGATACAAGGGAAATATAGCCTTTCGGGTTAAAAACGCTTACTTTTTCTTCTGTTTTTCTTCCCTTGGAAGAGAAAGGCTGATTTTATCCTTAGTCTTCCTAAGCACCCTTTTTTCATCCTCTATAGTGTCTTTATCCGGAACAAGAGGGTCAAGATAATAGAGAAGATTGACTAACCTATATTTCTTCTGCTCGGAAGAAAAGCTAGGGGAATCCCTCTTCAAGGCTAAGAGATAATCCCCCAAAACGGAGAGGGAATCCGGAAGAGAAGATTCCTTCCTTTTTCCCTCTACTTTAGCAAGGACCTTTACAAGCTTGTCGTTATGGGAAGAAATCTTGTCCGCTTTCTTTTCCGCATCTAAGATTGCCTTATCTATCTTATCCTCCGTCATTTTCTTCTTCCTTCTTTTCTCAGAATAATAATTTATTATCCTAGATATATCCTGACGGCGCTGTTTCTTTCTCTCCCTTTTCTTTTCCTTCTTCTTCTCTTTTTCCTTCTTCCTGTTTTCCTCAATCCGATCCTTTAGTTTTTCCTGAAGAGGAGAGTTCTCTTCTTCCTTTCTCCCCGTAAGATTCCTCGCAAAATCATGGATCTTATCCGAAAGAGCCTGGCTAGGCTTAAAGGAAATCAGGGATTCCTTGTAATCGAGTTCTATTGCTTCTTTCAGCCAGAGAAGATATTTCTCAAAAAGTGAGGAGGCGAAAAGGAAAGCAGTCTGAGAAAGAAGAATGACCGTCCTTATCCTTATCGCCACCTTATCGAAGTCACTTGCCTTTCCCTGGATAATCGGAATCAAGGAAACGACAAGCAAAGACACCTTATCAAGGATTCCACAGACAGCTAGGATCTGATGCCGCTTCTTATGTTTTACCCGTCCTTCCTTTCCTTTCCGGTAAGAGAAAAGATTGTCGGCAAAAACAAGAACAGAAAGAAGGAGAAGAATCGAATAAATGATGAGATAAGGAAGAGAGGAAACATGAGAATAAATGGAAAAAGAATAATAGAGAAGAAGAGAAGTCTGGACAGCAATCCTAAGAATAAATGCAATATGACTTAAGTCATCCTTTATCTTCCTAAGCAGGGCAAGGGTATGTCGGTATTCAATCGGTTTCATGTTTATTCATCCTTCAAAGCCTTGACCGGGTCTTCCTTCCCTGCCTTAATGGCAGGAATCAGGGCGGAGACCATGCCAAGGATAACGGAAAAGAGAATCACCAGAAGAGCATGATAGAAAGTGAAATTGCAAATCTGCCCGACAGAATAGAAAGAATAATACTTATTCAAAAGGGCGTTGATCGGGAAGCAGAGAACATAGGTAACAAGTGATCCGATTATTCCGGCAAGAAAACCGGTCAGGAAGGACTCGATTTCAAAGACAGAGGCGACATCGCCCTTCTTCGCCCCAAGGGAACGGAGAAGGCCGATTTCCTTCTTCCGCTCAAGGACATTGTTGGAAGTAAGTAGTCCGGTCCTAGCCGAAGAGACGACAAGGGAGATACAGGCGAAGATAATCAAGATGGTCGAAACAAGGGATATCCTTTCCGCCACGTCAGTAATCCTTCCGGAAGCATCGCTTTTATGGTAAAAGACCTGTTCGTTCTTGTTAGCAGCATGTTCATCGCTTCCTTCCTGAATGGAATTAAACTCATCCAGTTTCTCAAGGAGTACCTCACGCATAGAGAGATCACTAGGGAAGAGGACGATGTTCTGAATCTGGGAATAGGCATTGGCATAGGCAATCAACGAAACAATGGTCTTATATAGTCCATCCCTGTTTCCGCTGATACTGCCCTGCCTGTACTCTTTCTGCCTATCGTTCCTAAGCTGATCAAGGGTAGACTTATCGTTGAAGTCCCTCGTCTTCCTTTCGTCCAGGACAAGGTCGGCACCGACCTTCCGGCTGTCGCTAAGAAAGGAAGAAGTTCCGATATAGACAAAGCCAGATGAATCAAAGGGATAGTAACAGAAATAACGATTGACAATATCGTTGATTTTATCGGTAGGAAGGACTTTAGACTTTCCCGCCTCGAACTCTTCAATAAGATCAGACCTTTCCTGGATAAAGGAAGCGGAGACATTTTCCCCTTTTGACCCGGAACTAGAATAAAAGACGAGATTGTTTCCGATTGTGGAAGCAACCTGGCTTTTCTCGTTTTTCTGGACAAGTTCTTCCTGAAGGGAAGGAAGGAAACAAAGAGAGGGAGCTAACCTATTCCTGTTGCTTCCTTTTTTTGGGCGGAGAATCGCCGAAATCTTCAGTTCCTTTCCGGACTGATAGAAAGAAGAAGTCAGTTCTTTTTTCTCATATCGATAGATAGTCCGGCTATTGTTATCGGCATCCGTGACGACCACAGGTTCCTGTTGGATGAAATAGTCGTCGTTATCGAAAATCCGGTAGCTTTTCCCTAAGACATCGGAAAAGGAAATCGGCTTCACCTTGGAAGAAAGGGAAGCATCAGAGACATCATCCTCCGTATCGGAAGGATTATAGAATCCAAGCCCTTGCAGGATTGAAAAGCTGATGGCGTTGTAGCTAGAAACGACAAGGACAAGCTGGCAGTCATCATTAGGCCTTTCCCCTGCAAGTAAATCATACTGTCCAAGATCTCCATATAAAGGATGGAAAATATTGTAAGGAAGTCCGGCAGAGTAAGCGTAATAGTTATAACTTGTCTTCGAAGTATCGACTTCCCTTCGTCCCCCTTCCTGTTTTCCGTTTAAGGAGGCGGGATATTCGGTCGTCAGATTAAAGTTATAGGAATTTCCATAGTTAATGGAATAGGAAGAAAGAATCCCTTCTTCCTTCCTTTTATTCAGATAGTTCCTATATTTCTGGCTGAACTCGTTTCTCGTGTACCCGTAATTCGAAGAAACAGGAAGAGAAGGATAGATTTCATCCGTGTCCGGATACTCCGTATTCTGGTTCTTATCCCCGTAATTTTCGCTCTGCGTCACTTGGTCAAAGGAGGAAACAACAACCGGAAGAGAAGTGGCCGAAGCAACAGACAAATCGTTCGAGTAGACAGAAAAGCCATAGTTAATAGCGAGGAAAAAAGCAATGCCTATCCTTCCAAAGGAATTGGCAATTGCCGATAATACCGTCTTCCATTTTCTCGAAAAAAGATTATGAAGGGCAAGAGACCTTTTCCTCTTCAGAGAAAGGCGGCTTTTTCCGTTGACCGTTTCATTTCTTTCCCTGTTCTGGGGGCATGCAGAAAGGATTTCATCCTGGGTTATCCTTCCGTCCTTCCTACGGATGAGACGGTCAGAATATTCCTTGGCAAGTTCTTCATTGTGGGTCACAAGGATGACAAGACGGTCCTTAGAGATATCCTTGAGCAGTTCCCTGATCCTTTTGGAGTTCTCACTGTCTAGGGCACCCGTCGGCTCGTCGGCAAGAAGAATACTAGGGTCAGTGACCAAGGCTCTGGCAATGGCGGCTCTCTGTGCCTGTCCGCCGGAAAGCTGGCTCGACCGCTTTTTGGATAAAGAGGCAATGCCGACCTTTTCCAAGACATCCCTCGTTCTTCTCTTCCTCTCTGCAGCAGTATAGCCACGGACAGAAAGAGCCCTTTTCACATTTTCAAAAACAGTGAGATTAGGAATCAGATAATAGTTCTGGAAGATGAACCCGATATGATGGTTCCGATAACTATCAAGTTCCTTTTCACTCCTCTTTCCGACATCTTTTTGTCGGAAAAGAATCTCTCCTTGCGAAAGACGGTCAAGCCCTCCGATAAGGTTAAGAAGGGTAGTCTTCCCGCATCCCGATGGGCCAAGGACCGAGACAAACTGAACGGAAGGAAACTCGAGGGAGATTCCTTTCAGAGCCGGAAAAGGCTTGCCATCGATGAAATAGTCCTTGGAGAGATTCTTGATTGTCAGCATTACTTGCTAAGCAGTTCCTTTTCTAAATCCAGGCAGCTCTTCCCCTGCTTCTTGGCAAGGTCAAGCAGAGCGAAGAAAAGTTTTTCATTATCATCCGGAAGGGAAAGTTCTCTCCTTGCCACTTCCTTCAGTTTAGGAGAAAGAACAGGGATATCAAGAAGTCCGACCGTCCGGAAGAAAAGACAGCTCCGGTGGAAGTACCTTGAGGAGAGAGAGGAAGAGAGACGGAAGTGGTCAAGGAAGGCATAAAGCTCCTTTTCATCCTTTGTGGAATCCTTGACCCTCTTTTCAAACTCGTCCAGAGAGGAAAAACGGGAAAGATACCGGGCAGAAAGATAAACAGCCTTGGTCCTCTTTTTAAAAGGAGAAACAGAAGCTGGGGAAAAAACTTTCAGAACACGGTTAAGCTGATTTAAATATGATCCGTTCTTCCTGATTTTTACGGGATCGTACCCTTCGAAAAGAAGATCAAACTCACCTTCATGTAAATCAAACCGGACCTGCTGCAAAGTAGTTGGCCTAAGCTGGGCAAAGCTCAGTTCCTTGCAAAGAGTATTCCTATCCTTAACCATGTTTTACTTCCTCCGTTCCGTTCAGGAAAGAGAAGAGATCTCTTTCATATTCATCCTTACTATCGACATAGGTCCTATGCCGGGAATGAGGATAAAGAATCCATTTCTTCTTCGTTTCCAATGCCTCATACCTCACCTTATTCTGATAAGGAGTCGATTCATCCCTTTCTCCGGAAAGAATCAAGGTAGGGACCTTGATTTCCTTCCTTTTGGAAGTCACCTCATAATCCTTAAGGTTCCCTTGGGGAGAAAACTCACAAGGACCCCAGGAAGCAAGATAGGCCTCTCTCCCTGTAGCCTTTTCCCGGGTAAGACAATCCGGGTCAATTCCTTTCACAAACGGACCGCCGATAAAAAGATGAGAATAATGTTCATAGGCAAGTTGATATTCCAAAGAGGAGTAATCCCCACTCTCTTCTGCAAAAAGAAGAGCTTCCTTTTCCTCTTTCGGCAAATAGGACAGAAGCGAATGAGTCTCTTCCCGCCAAAGGGAAGCAGAAGAAAGAGTGGAAGAAAGAACCAAGGAAGCCACATTCAAAGGCTTCCGTTCAAGCAGATAAAGGAGGGCAAGCCTGCCACCCCAGGAATGCCCAAAAAGATGGAATTTTCGAATCTCCAATTTTTCTAAAAGATTAGAGAGCTCGTCCCTCCAGGTTTCCTTATTCCAAAGATAAACATGAGGCGTGGATAAAGAAGATAGGCCACAGCCAAGCTGATCATACCTGACAAGAGGACGGTCATCTTTAAATGCCATCTCGTCAAGGACTTCAAAGGAGTTATGGGTAGAACCAGGCCCTCCATGAAGAAGAACGAGAGGAATCTTTTTTCCCCTAGGATTAACAATCCGATAATAAGTCTTATATCCCCGAAAGGAAACAAACCCTTCCTGAATCGATGTTTTATATTCCATGGAATTATTTTACCATCTTAGAGCCATTAATTAGCCACCGAAAAAGGCGGCCTGAGGCCGCCCAGTATGCCGATAAAAGCGGCTGCGCCTATCT
>ERZ808262.9-NODE-9-length-207294-cov-26.024754_pt1 | contig 207294 bp, 150 predicted proteins | sample MGYA00520895_ERZ808262 | MGnify/ENA primary metagenome ERZ808262 (study PRJEB31516, sample SAMN03275588) | gut metagenome | biome: mammalia-associated habitat; material: feces | host: Papio cynocephalus | place: Kenya | collected 2012-08-02 ...
AGTAGGTCGCCGCCGTTCTTCGGGGAGTCCGATTGTCGAAAGACGGTCGGACTCCCTTTTTTTGCATGTGTTTCTCCCCGATTTATTTATTTGTTCAATTACGGGAGATAACCATTTGTCTCCCGTAATTGATATCTATTTTCTGTTGTATTCTTCCAGAGCTTTACTTAATATCATCAGTGTGCGCGCCAAATCTTGAATTTTAAGAACATAGGCCATTCGCACTTGATTTTTTCCAAGCCCTGGTGAACTGTAGAAGCCGGATGCGGGAGCCATCATTATAGTTTCTCCAATGAATCCTACCGGTGTTCCGTCGTTTTTATAGACAAAGTCCGTCAGGCACCAACGGCAGAATTCTTCAGCATCGTCTACAGGTAGTGATGCCACCGTGTAAAATGCACCATTTGGAGTTGGAGAATGCACACCTGGTATTTTGTTGAGACCTTCAATGAAGAAGTTTCGGCGTGAGAGGTACTCATCATAGCATTTTTTCGAATACTCTTCGGTTCCTTCGATTGATGCTTCAGCGACAATCTGGCCTAGAAGTGGCGGGCTCAGTCTTGCTTGGCAGAATTTCATGATGGTCTTCATCAATTCGGAGTTGTGGCTCACTATCATGCCTATTCTGGTGCCGCATTCTGAATATCTCTTTGAAACTGAATCTATGACTATGACGTTGTTTTCAATGCCTTCGAGGTTTAGTGCTGAAAGATATGGCGCGTTGGTGTAACGGAACTCTCTGTAGACTTCGTCTGCTAGCAAATAGAGGTCATGTTTGAGCACTATGTCGCGAAGAGAGTAGAGTTCCTCTTTTGAGTAGACATAGCCTGTGGGATTGTTAGGGTTGCAGATCAAAATGGCTTTTGTCTTGTTTGTTATCGCCTTCTCAAAGTCTTCTACAGGCGGAAGAGCAAATCCGTCTTCGATCTTAGCTGTGACTGTTTTCACTTTGATTCCGGCTGTTACCGCGAATGAGATGTAGTTTGCGTATCCTGGCTCTGTCATGATGATCTCGTCTCCAGGGTTAAGACATGCTAGAAATGTCATCAGCAGAGCCTCTGAGCCTCCAGTTGTAATGATGACCTCATCAGTGTTGACATTGATTCCGAACCGGCTGTAATAGCCTGTCATCTTCTCTCTTAATGATCCCAGACCTTGGCTTGGGCTGTATTCCAGTGTCTTTCTGGTTATTGTCTTCAATGAGTCAAGTGCCTTCTGCGGTGTAGGAAGGTCTGGTTGTCCTATGTTCAGGTGGTAGACCTTGACTCCGCGTGCTTTGGCTGCATCTGAGAGCGGAGCCAGTTTTCTGATTGGAGAAGCGGGCATCTTTTCTCCGCGTAAAGAAATTGTTGGCATATTATTTAGTTGTTATTATTCCCAAATTTAAGAAAATTGTCGTTATCTTAGAGGAAATTTTCTTAAAATAGTTATGTCGCCCAGAATACTCGTAGTTGATGATGAAGAGGACATTTGTGCTATCCTCAAATTCAACCTGGCAAAGGAAGGTTATGATGTTTTGACTGCCAATTCCGCTGAGGAAGCCTTGGCGTATGATTTGTCGTCATTCGATTTGCTTCTTCTTGATGTGATGATGAGTGGCATGTCAGGATTTGAACTGACACAAAAGCTTAGGTCGGATCAAGCTACTTCCTCTGTCCCCGTGATCTTCATAACAGCCCGTGACACTGAGGATGATGCTGTCGAAGGGCTGGAACTTGGTGCGGATGATTACATCTCTAAGCCTTTTTCCATCAGAGAGGTTTTGTCTCGGGTGAAAGCTGTCCTCAGGCGCACTATGAACCATAACCCTCACCCGGATAATATGTCCATTGATGATTCGAAAAAGGTTGTTATAGTCAATGGTTCCGATGTTTCATTGACCAGGATTGAATATGAGATATTCAAGCTTCTGTTTACAAACAAGGGCAAAGTCTTCGCGCGTGGTGACATTCTTTCAAGTGTCTGGCCAGATGATGTGGTTGTTACTGACAGGACAGTTGATGTCAACATAACCCGACTGCGTAAAAAAATCGGCGAATTTGGAGACAGGATTGTCTCTCGTCATGGGTTTGGTTATCTTTATGAGGACAAATGATAGCTGTTTTATCTATAATCGTTGTCTTGCTTGCGGTCGCCTTTTCGGTTCTGCTTTGCCGGTACGCTCGTCTCAGGGCTACAATTGAGAAGGGAAAAGTCAGCATGAATGATCAGCTGCGCGACAGTGAAGAAGATAAAGCTCGTCTGAAAAGGCAATTGACGCAAAATGTTGCGCACGAGCTGAAAACTCCTGTCAGCAGCATTCAGGGGTATCTTGAAACGATTGTTTCCAATTCAGACTTGAACGTGGAAACCAAGAATCAGTTTATCCAGAGATGTTATGCTCAAAGTCGCAGGCTATCAAGTCTCCTTGCGGACATCTCCACTCTGAACAAACTTGAGGATGCTCCGCAAGGCTATGAGTTTAGACCTGTGAACATTTCCGCTCTTCTTGTCTCCATTCAAAGGGATGTCTCTATGCCGGTCGAGGAAAACCATGTGACATTCAGGGCTTTGGTTTGCCAGGACGTGATTGTGGACGGCAATCCTTCATTGCTATACTCTGTATTCAGGAATTTGACAGACAATTCTATAGCTTATGGTGGCAAAGGGGTGACGATTACCGTTCAGGTCTTGTCGGAAGGAGATTCTTTCTACACATTCAGTTTCTCTGACAACGGTCCTGGCGTCGCTTCCGAGCATATTCCTCGTTTGTTTGAGAGATTTTACCGTGTTGACAAGGGACGCTCCCGAAAAATGGGGGGAACCGGTCTTGGACTTGCAATTGTCAAGAATTCCGTTCTGCTTCATCATGGCACGATTTCCGTCCGCAAAGGCGATGCAGGAGGCTTGGAGTTTATTTTCACTTTGCCTAAGGCGGTACAGTCTTGAGGATGCTCGTGGAGGGTAAGCGGCACATAATCTACTGTTTAAATGAATATCCTCCTACCTGTACAGGGCAGGAGGATATTCATTTAACTTGATGACCTAAAGGATGTTGTCCTACACGGATGAGCTATTCCATAAAGCCTTTAGATGCGCGGAGAAGGTGTCGGAGCGAGCTTGTGAGCTCGCGGGTCTCCTGAAGAAGGTTCAGGTAGAGGTACGCCACAGTGATGTTCTCCTTTGTTGACTGCATTCTCTGCATCTGGGCCTCCCGGGCTTTTTCAAGGCAGTCTTTCAATTCCTCGGCCTCATGGCGGACCTCATCAACCTCTTCGTAGGATCCGGTCCGGAGAATCTTCTCTGTTCGTCTGAGAAGGAACAGGACAGTGTCTCTCAGAGGAATGTATTCCTTGATCTGATTTTGGCTAAGAGGCGCGAAATTGTTGTCTACATGCTCTTCACATGGATCAGCTATGCGTCTGAGACAGTACAGGATCTCCTCGCATGAGTTTCTTCCGAGATGGAACCAGGTGTTCTTCTCCATTGCCACCTCTGGATCGATTTTTCTGAATCCGATCATTTCCTTGCGCCTGCAGTTCTTGAGTTCCTCTCTTTTTCGTCTCATTGTGTCCTCTGCCTTATGAAGCATGCCGAGATTCTCCTTGATGAAGCCGTCTGTGATCTGGCGGAATGTTGTGTTGACATATTCAAGGAAATCGGACTGGCTGTCTGAGATGTGCCTGCTCAGAAGTTTGAGGATCTCGCTCTTGTCTGTGCTGAGCATCATTTGGTTGAAGGTCACGTCACCTTTCTCCTCCTCAGCCTTTTTTCTGTAGTTGATGTTGCTGCGGATCAGCAGGAAGACGGCAAGAGCCATCAGCACGCATGCAGCCACAAAGCCTCCGATGTGCATCAGCATCGCAATGAGGAAGCAAAGAATGAACGCCGCTCCGGCGGTGATGAACCAGCCTCCTATGACTGAGACAACACCTGTCACTCTGTAGACGGCGCTCTCCCGACCCCATGCGCGGTCAGCAAGAGATGATCCCATCGCGACCATGAATGTGACATAAGTTGTGGACAGAGGAAGCTTCAATGAGGTGCCAAGGGCTATCAGAAGGCCTGCCACAACCAGATTGACTGTGGCTCTGACTTCATCGAAAGCTGCACCTTCGGGGAGCTTTGCGTCATCTGAATTGAAACGGCTGTCGCACCATGCCTTTACTTTGTCCGGCACGACATCGTTAAAGAAATTGGCAGTGTTGTTGGAAAATCTGACCAGGACCCGCGCGATCTTCGAGGATCCGAACATTTCATCGCCCTCGCTTTGGCGGGAAAGGTCAACCGATGTCTTGATTACGTTTCTGGCCTTCTTTGAGGTGGCGAGCGAGAACACCATGATGGCTCCGGCAGCGATAAGGAATATCAGCGGGCTCTTCGCAGGACCGTCAAGAGAGGACATCATGAATGAGGAAGGATCGCCAGCCCCGCTGGAGACAAAATCCGTGTACGAGGAATATCCGGCCAGTGGCACTCCGATGAAATTGACCAGGTCGTTTCCTGCGAAAGCCATTGCCAAGGCGAATGTGCCCATTAGAACAAGAATTTTGAACACATTGACCTTCAGGAAGAACAGTGTCTGCATTATAAGAGTCGAGACTGCAAGGCATAGTCCCAGAATCGACAACGTGTTCTCTTTAATGAAACTCTGAACCTCGGGAGTGATGAAGGTCATGCTTTTCATCCCTTTGAAAAGCATGAAATAGATGATTGCGGTAGTGGCTATGCCGCCGAAGATTCCGATCTTCCATTTCAGGTTTTTCTTGTAGGTGAAGGTGAACACCAGACGTGAGATGTACTGCAGCAAGATTCCGAAGAAGAATGCGATTGCGACCGAAACGAAGATGGCCATGATCATTCCCAAGGCTTTCTCCGTGTTCATCAGGTCGCCTACGGTAAGGCCTGTAGTGTCGTTCGAAAGTTTCAGCAGGACAAACGCCGAGGTTCCGCCCAACAGCTCAAACACCATGGAAACGGTTGTTGATGTCGGAAGTCCAAGGTTGTTGAATATGTCAAGCAGGATCACGTCGGAGATCATCACGGCGAGGAAGATGAACATCAATTCTTTAAATGAGAACATAGCAGGGTGGAATATTCCGTGCCGGGCAATCTCCATCATTCCGTTGCTCATTGTGGCTCCGAGAAACACTCCGACAGAGGCCACGATGATTATGGTCCTGAATTTGGCTACTTTCGCGCCTATCGCTGAGTTCAGGAAATTTACAGCATCGTTGCTGACCCCGACCATGAGGTCGAACACCGCCAGCACGAACAGGAAAACCACAAATGCCAAATAGATCTCATTCATTACTCATGACTTTTTTAATAGTTTACAAAGCTAACGAAAAAATGTTACCGGACGGTTGCAACCATGTTACATTTCGGTTACAACCGTCCGGTAATGTCTTTTCCCTTAGTTGGGTGCTTATTTGGCTTTGCCTTGCTTGGCGACCGCTTCTTGTTTGCGCTTGAGTTCTTCTGGATCGGCAAGATAGTAATCCTTTATGAGATTCAGGTCGTCGTCAAACTCGAAGACATAAGGTGTCGCGGTAGGGATGTTGAGACCAACGATGTCGGCATCGGAAATTCCCTTGAGGTGTTTTACAACACCCCGGAGGCTGTTGCCGTGGGCCACTACGACGATGTTGTCATGCAGCTTGAGCGCGGGGAAGATCTCACACTCCCAGTAAGGCATGACGCGCTCGATGCAGTTCTTCAGAGCCTCTGTGCGAGGAATGTACTGATCTGGAACGAGGGCGTAGCGCGGGTCCTTGGTGGCGCTGTTTGGATCGTCCTCAGGAAGGCTGTGTGGGGCCACGTCGAAGCTGCGGCGCCAGATGAGCACCTGCTCGTCACCGTACTTCCGGGCTGTCTCTGCCTTGTTCAGGCCCTGAAGCATTCCGTAGTGCTTCTCATTGAGCCTCCATGTCTTCTTCACAGGAATCCAATCGAGGTCCATAGAGTCGAGGACGTTGTTAAGGGTCTTGATGGCCCTCTTAAGATAGGATGTGTAGGCCACCTCGAAGGTGAATCCGGCATTTTTAAGTGCTTTGCCTGCATCGATAGCTTCCTGGACACCCTTCTCGCTCAGGTCGACGTTGGTCCAGCCTGTGAACCTGTTCTCCTTGTTCCACTGGCTTTCACCGTGGCGGATAAGTACTATTCTTTTCATGTTCTATGATAATTTTGGTTTATCTTCCAACGCTGCAAATTTACATCATTATTCTGATTCGTCAAACTGGTTGCCCATAATCATCAGAAGCTTGTCTCCTACCTTCAGCCTGACTGATCCGTCAGGAACGATCAGCTCGCCGTCCCTTTTGATCATCACGACCCTGGCACCGTCAGGAAGCGAAATCTCCTTGAGTGTGTCACCTGCGGCCAGATCCGAATCAGTCAGCCTATGGTCCATAAGTTTTCCGGCTTCTTCAGGAATCTCGATGCCGAATGTCTCCGGAGTCTTTTCCTGAGGCAGCGCAAGGTTGAGCCTCTTCGCCACTGCCGGGATGCTCATTCCTTGGATAAGCATGGACACCAACGTGATGAAAAACACTATGTTGAAGATCTGCTCCGATCCCGGAATGCCGGCGACCACCGTGAATATGGCGAAGATGATCGGAGTCGCGCCTTTCAGGCCTACCCATGACACGAATGCCTTGGCCTTGAAGGACAACCTTCTGAAAGGCAGAAGCGAGATGAACACAGCAAGAGGGCGTCCGATAAAAGTCATGAACACGCCTATGAGCAGAGCTACGGGCGCGACGGAAAGCATTTCCTTGGGATTTACAAGCAGACCCAAAGTCAAGAACATTCCCATCTGCATCAGCCAAGTCACGGTGTCGCTGAACCGCAATACTTCCCTTTTGCAGGCCATTGGTTTGTTGCCGATGATCACGCCGGCGAGGTAGATGGCAAGGAATCCGTTGCCATTCACAAGCCCGGTGATGGAATAGATGAAGAAACCTATGCTCAGTACGAGGATCGCGTAAAGCGACGCTCCGTTAAGACTCAGTTTTCCGAGGCCCCAGGAGAAAGCGCGGCCTAGGCCCACACCCATGATCGTCCCGATTCCGAGCTGCATTATGAATGTCAGCAGGGCGTTGCCGATCATGCGCGGATAGTCTATGACGATTTCCGAGGAAGGCTCGAACAGTTGCCGGGCGCACTGGATGAGCACTACTGTGATGACGTAGGCCATCGGGTCATTGGATCCGGATTCCAACTCGAGGACGGGCTGTAGGTTTTCCTTCAATTTCATCCTGGCGTTTCTCAGGATGTTGAACACTGACGCGGAGTCGGTTGATGACATCGCTGCCGCAAGAAGGAAGCACATCACGATCGACATTCCTTCCGAGAGATGTCCGATCCTGGTGAGCAGGTAGATGAACCCTCCCGTGAACAGGGCCGTCAGGAAAACCCCGACGGTGGACAGCACGATCCCCTCTTTTAGAACAGGTTTTATCGTGTCGAATTTCGTCTCAAGGCCGCCGCAGTAAAGTATGACGCAGAGCGCTATCGTGCCGATGAACTGAGCTATGTGGAAATTGTTGAACTCGAGACCCAGGCCATCGACCCCGAACGTCATACCGACGACTATGAACAGGAGAAGGACAGGGATCCCGAACTTGAAGCCGGCCCGGCTGATGAGTATCGCGGTGAAGATCAGGATGGATCCGATAAGGAGGATGTTCTCGGGGGAAAACTGTATCATAAGTTGGTTCTGTGTTTTTGTTCATGGTCCCGGCACCAGTCGCGGAGCGGGCATTCTTCGCATTTTGGGCTTCTGGCCTTGCATGTGTACCGTCCGTGGAGTATCAGCCAGTGATGTGCTCTTGCCCTTAGTCCGGATGGAATGTGCGACTCGAGTTCCTTCTCGACAGCCTCGACGGTCCTTCCATCGGACAATCCAAGCCTGCGGGACACACGAAAGACATGTGTGTCGACGGCTATCACAGGCTTGCCATAAATGACGGAGGCCAGTACGTTGGCAGTCTTCCGTCCGACCCCGGGAAGGGTCATGAGCCGGTCGATGTCCGAGGGAACCTCACCGGCATATTCCTGTGACAGTTTCTTGGCCATCGAGATCAGGCGGGCGGCCTTGCTTTTTGGGTAGGAGATGCTTTTGACGATTTGAAGCACATCGTCGAATGAGGCGGACGCCAGATCTTCGGGGGTGGGGAACTTCCTGAAAAGTTCCGGAGTCACCATGTTCACTCTTTTGTCGGTGCACTGAGCGCTCAGGACAACGGCGACGAGCAGCTGGAAAGAAGACCCGTAGCGCAACTCCGTGCTGACTTCCGGCTGATTGGTCTGAAACCAGCGGAGGATGTGATTGTACCTGTCTTCCTTCCGCATTTTCAGATGTTCTTGGACAAGCCGATAGCCTCGTTGCCGGCGCTTTCCTCGCATTTCTCGTCCTTGCAGACGAAGACTCTTCCGTGGTATTTCTCGAAAATGTCCTTGTTGTGGGTTACCATGATTATGGCCGTGCCGTCCTCTTTGTTGATTGAAGACAGCAGTCTCAGGATTCCGTCGGCGGTCTCATTGTCCAGATTACCTGTGGGCTCATCGGCTATTATGAGCTGTGGCCTGTTAAGCAGGGAGCGGGCTATCGCGATGCGCTGCTGCTCGCCTCCTGACAGTTGATGCGGCATCTTGTGCGCCTTGTTTTCCATCCCGACGGCATGAAGGACATCGGAGATCCTCAGGTCGATCGCCTCACGGTCTTTCCATCCGGTGGCCCTGAGCACAAACTCCAAATTGCTTTCCACGGACCGGTCCATCAGCAGCTGAAAGTCCTGAAACACTACGCCTATTTTGCGTCTTAGGTAAGGGATGTCTTTGTCTCTCAGTCCGTTGAGATTAAATCCGCAAACAATTCCAGATCCCTTTTCAAGAGGGTTTTCCCCTGTCATTGTGCGGATGATCGATGTCTTTCCTGTTCCGACCTTGCCAACGATGTAGACAAAATCCCCGGGGAGTATCACCATGTCCAGCCCATAGATCACGGTGTTTTCCCCATTGACGATGTCCGCGTCCTTGAAAGAGACAAGCGGCTCGTTTTTTGATGCAGAATGCGCGTTCATTTCCATAGTAACGCAAATATACTTTATTTTTCGGGTATATTTAAGTAATTTTGTGGATTATTTAATAGGTTAAGACAAATATCTTGAACTGATATGAAAACCAATTTTGTCGCAGTGCTTCTGTCCGCGCTGTCCTTATCCATAGGAACGGTCGCGCGGGCGCAGGAGACCGGTCCCGGACAGTATCGCCTTGCGGTTGATCTTTATGAGCATGGGATGTTCCAAAGGGCCGGAAGTGTCTTCAGCGCGATTTATGAAGGGAACGGAGATGTCATGGCAGGGGGCTATGAGGCCCTGTGCGCTGTGAGGCTGCAGGAAAAAGGCAACGAGACTTTGGCTTACGAATATGTCCGTGAGCATCCTTATTCCTCTCTGGTGCCTCAGATCCATTTCTACATGGCCTTGAACGCGTTCGACGACAAGGACTACAAGTCGGCTATCCTTGAGTTCGGCCAGATTGACATTGACAGGTTGCCTGGTGAACTGGAAGCCGAGTACACATTCAAGGAAGCCTATTCTTATTTTGAGGAAGGAAATCTCGCGAAGGCCAAATCCCTTTTCGGTAAGGCTGACAGGATGGCCCGTTCTGACTATACTGCCCCGTCGAGGTACTTCTTAGGCTACATAAACTATTCGGAAAAGAATTTTGACGAAGCCTGTGAATGGTTTGGGAAGGCAGCCAAGGACCCGCGTTTCGCGGACATGTCCGATTACTACATGACTGAATGCCGTTTCATGAAGAAAGACTATTCCTACGTCCTCAAGAATGGAGTGCGGCAGCTTGGTAACGCCCCGCAGGAGCGCCGAAGGCATTTGGCCAGGATAATCTCCGAGTCATATCTTGCCTTGGGCGACACGGAAAAGGCCAAAGAGTATTATGATATGTCGGGAAGCGAGGGCCATGAACTTGACATGGACCGTGACGACTATTTCTACGCGGGATCCGTTCTGTATGCCACTGGGGATTTCAAGGGTGCGATAGACAACTTCTCCATGATGAGGGAAAGGACGGACTCGATAGGTCAGATAGCCAACTATCAATTGGCCTACAGTTACATCAAGACGGGTAACAAGGTGGCCGCGCTCGAGGCCTTCAAGGATGCTTCGCAGGTCGCGTTCAATCCTGACATCCAAGAGGACGCCCACTTTAATTACGCTAAGCTGTCGTTCGACCTGAACCACAACCCGTCTGTGTTCAATGACTATATGTCTAAGTATTCGGACAGGAAGAAAGGAGACAGCATCTACAGCTACATGGCTTTGGCCTCACTTTACAGCCATGACTACGCCGGAGCCGTGGAGGCATATTCACATATTGATCTTCTGGATCAGAGCCAGAAGGTTAATTATATGAAAGCTAATTATTTGAGGGCTAGGCAACTTGTGGAGACCGGCTCTTGGAGGGATGCGGTTCCTTTCTTGAGGGCGTCTTCATTTTACGCTGACAGGCACTCGTCGTTCTATCAGCTGTCCCGTTACTGGCTGGCGGAGTCCTACTACCGAAGTGATGAGTTTGACAAGGCTCTTGACACCTTTAAGGATCTTTACAACATCTCCGCCCTCGAGGGAAAGGCGGAAGGCCGTCTGATCCCTTATGACCTGGCCTATTGCTATTTCCGCCTGGGTGACTATGACAATGCCGCCAAGTGGTTCGATGAATATCTTTCCGGCCGCGACCTTGCCGAGGGTGAGGATGCTGCGGTGCGCCGCGCGGACTGCGACTTCATCCGGAAGGATTACAGGACTGCGGTCTCTGAATATGAAGACGCTCTGAAAAGATTCCCTTTCAGGAACAGCCTTTACCCGAATTACCGTGCGGGGATCGCCTTCGGCCTGCTCGGCGACATGGAAGGAAAGATTTCGGTGCTGTCAAGGGCGTTGAAGTCCAGCCCATCGACTGAGTATTACCCGGATGCGATGTTCGAGCTTGGCAGGGCCTACGTGTCTGCGGGAAGGAATGACGATGCGATCGAGACATTCAACAAGCTTCGCACCATGACCGGCGACAAGACGATCGTCGCACGTTCGCTGATCGAACTTGGAATGATCTCAAGGAATATGTCCGAGTACGATAGATCCCTGGATTACTATAAGCAGGTGATCACTGAGATGCCGGGCACTGAATACGAGCAGGACGCCCTTTTGGCCATTGAGTCGATCTACCAGTCGCAGGGACGCGCTGACGAGTACATAGATTTTGCTGATAAGGCTGGAGTTATCAAAGACAAGTCTGAAAGCGAAAAAGAGACGATGTATTTCAATGCCGCGGAGCAGGTCTTCATGACTGAGAATTACAGCAAGGCTTTGGCGTCGCTCATGAGTTATCTCGACCGCTATCCTTCAGGACAGAAGGTTCCTGCGGCCCGGTTCTATGTCGCTGAATGCTACAGAAACATCGGCAAGAAAGAGCAGGCCTGTGATTGGTACCGTAAATCAATGGAGGAAGGAGACAGCTCGGCTTTCGCGGAGACCGCCATGTTGAATTTCTCAAGGCTGTCCTACGATCTGCAGCGCTACAAAGATGCGTTCGGTGGCTATTCCTCCCTGCTCGAGGAAGCGCGGATAGAGAACAACAAACACACCGCAAGGGTCGGAATGATGCGCTCCGCGTTCAAGAGTGGGGACTGGACCTCCGCCATAGCGTGCGCAGACAAGGTGAAGGCTGATGGAAAGAGTTCCTCGGCCGAGATCCGTGAGGCGGACTACACCAAGGCCAAGTCTTTGCTTTCGATGAACGAGCGTGCCGCGGCTTTTGAGATCTTTTCTGAACTTGGCGCCGAGCCGTCAACCTCAGAGGGCGCCGAGTCTGCCTACATGATCATCCAGGATGCCTACGACCAGGGAAAATATGATTCTGTAGAGAAAAAAGTCTATGCTTTCTCAGAGAAGGCCGGCGGACAGAACTACTGGCTGGCCAAGGCGTTCATTGTTTTGGGCGACTCCTTTGCCGAACAGGACAATATCGCTCAGGCAAAGGCTACGTTCGAGAGTGTCAAAAATGGTTACAAGCCTGTCGAAGGGACGACCGATGACGTCCTGGATAACGTGACAATGCGTCTGGAGAAACTTAAAACTATGGAGGAGCGACAGTATTAAAATGAAAAGGGCATATCTTGTTTTTGCGGCGATGCTGATGGGCGCCGCGGTTTCTTACGGACAGAATTTCAATCCGACCGTCGAGGTCACCAACACTTATAAGCAGGGTTCTTCGGATGCCCGCAAACCCCTGATCGAGATGAGTGTTCCTGATTCTCTTATGAGGTTTGACCTGAATTTCGACTACGAGGTGTTCAACAAACCTTATCAGGGCGCTTACAGTTTCAAACCTTACTTGCTTGACATGCGGCCTCAAAAAGATGCTTGGCGTGGCCGGAAACTTTATCTGAGGGCCGGGGCTGGCTACGCGTTTCATCCTCGGTTGGATTTCGTCTTCAGTCCAGAGCTGTCAGGCCCTTTCCAGATGAGTGCCTACGCGTCCCACAGGTCCTATTCCGGAAATTATCACAAGATTGGTCCTGTACTTGGCGAAGATGGAATCTTACGTCTAAAGGAGGCGGATGAGCATTTCAGCGGTCATGATGCCTTGACCTCCGCCGGCTTCGACGGCCTTTACTGTTGGGACAAGGCGATTCTGTCATTTGGAGCCGGTTACTATGGTCTGGCCGCAAAGGACACGGTCATGTCACGTTCCTATAATGCCTTGGACTTCAACGCCAGGGTTCGTTCGAACAATGATTCCGAGTCTTATTTCCTTTACGACATGGGAATAAAGGGGCGTGTGGCGAATGACAGACTTGATTATAGGTCGTTTGCATTCCCTTCCGGAGCTGAGATTGACAAGCAGAACGAAAGTTGGGTCTTTCTTGATGGTCTGGCTGGTCTGGTAAAGGACAGCCGCAGGAGTGTGCTGGTCGGATTCGAGGCGGAATCTGCTTCCTGCAGCCGGTCCTATGACGGGAACATCGGACGTGTCGCTTTGGTGCCTGGCTATCGGGTAAAGTCCGGACGTTGGAGCTTGAATCTTGGAGTGAAATTCGAGGTCATGTTCCGAAATGACGCCTCCGACTCTTTGGCTTTCCACGAGATGGAAGGTGGCAAGGGACAGATTGTCTATCCTGACGCTCACGTAAGTTTCGCGGCGGGGGAGAGCGTGTCGCTTTACGCTGACGCGACAGGCGGAAGCCGTCTGAACACTTATTCGTCTCAGATTTCGGGGAATCATCATCTGAATCATTCGTTCCTTATCGCACCTGCGTACGAGACAATGGCTCAATTGATTGACAACACAGTGGAGAAGGTGAACGCCAAGGTCGGCGTGAGAGGCAATGTCGCATCGTCGCTTCAGTTTGATGTGAACGGTGGAGCCGGGGTGTACGGGAATGCCTTGATGGAGTCGGGGTTGTTCGTGACTGACGGCCGCCTGTTGCCTTCGCTGGCATATTCGGACATTAGCCTTATCTATGCCAATGTTTTGCTGGGATGGAAGTCAAGCCGGGTCAAGGTTGACGCTGATTTACGCTACAGAGGAGTCTCTTTCTCGGACAATGGCGCTAAGAATCTTGGTTTCACGCTTCCTAAGTACAGCGGTGGTCTGAGGGCGGCGTACAACCTGAGCTCCCGTCTTTATGCCGGGGTTGCTGTTGAGGCGTCGTCCTGGCGTGAGGGCAGGTGCGGATCCACTGTTTCTGAGGATTTGGTCAAGGTGCGTGTACCAGGTTATGTTGATTTGGGCCTGAACTGCGGCTACAGGTTCAACAGAAAGCTGGAATTTTGGCTGGAGTCGGGCAATCTGCTTTGCCAGGCTGTTCAGAGGAATCCGTTTTACGCGGAGAAAGGTCTGTGGGTCACTGCCGGAATCGCTTTGAATTTGTAGCTCGACCGCCGCGTCACGGCCTGTCGCGAAGTGGCCGAGGACTGAATTTAGAGAAGAGATCAGAGAGGGTGCCAGGAAAGTTTTTTTTGCCGCCCTCTCTATTTTTTGTATATTTGTCTGTTTTATGGAAAACCATGTACGCTTGGTAAAAACAGACAACAGAATATGATTGAGAATGAAGAGATGAAGAAGGCGGAGGAACAGTATTCCGCGAGCAGCATCCAGGTGCTGGAAGGTCTTGAGGCGGTAAGGAAGAGGCCTTCGATGTACATTGGTGACATCGGTGAGAGAGGACTCCATCATCTGGTCTACGAGGTTGTTGACAACGGTATCGATGAGGCGATGGCCGGTTATTGTACCGAAATCAGTGTCACCATCCTTCCGGACAATTCGATAAGGGTGACAGACAATGGCCGAGGAATTCCTACCGGGATGCACCCTAAGGAGCATCGGTCGGCTCTTGAGGTCGTCATGACGGTCCTCCATGCCGGAGGCAAGTTCAACAAGGACAGCTACAAGGTGTCCGGAGGCCTGCACGGAGTCGGTGTCTCCTGTGTCAACGCCCTTTCCGACAGTCTTGTGGCGGAGGTTCACCGTGAGGGACACGTCTTCGTCCAGAAATATTCGAAAGGCAAGCCTCTGGGGCCTGTGGAGATTGTCGGTGACTGTGGCGACACTGGAACCATCATAACTTTTCATCCGGATCCTACCATATTCACGCAGACCACTGTCTACAAATATGACACCCTCGCGGCCAGGATGCGTGAGCTGGCCTATCTGAACAAAGGCATAAAGATCTCCATTACCGACGAGAGGGAACTGATCGATGAATATGTCACCGATGAGAACGGCAATTCAAAGCCGACGGGCAGACAGGTCTATCGCGGGGAGGTCTTCTATTCAAAGGAGGGGCTCAAGGAATTCATCGAGTACCTTGACGCCGGGGCCACTCAGTTGATTCCCGAACCTATCTGCGTGCAGAGTGACAAGGTCATCCCGATCGACATCGCCCTCTCCTATAACAACGGGTTCTCGGAGAAGATATATTCCTACGTCAACAACATCAACACCATAGAAGGAGGAACACATCTCCAGGGGTTCAAAATGGGGCTTTCCCGCTCGCTTAAGAACTATGCGGAGAAGAACAACCTTCTTGCGAAGTTCAAGGGTGACCTTGCTCCCGAGGATTTCCGTGAGGGGTTGACTGCGGTTGTCTCCGTGAAGGTGGCTGAGCCTCAGTTTGAGGGGCAGACCAAGACCAAGCTCGGCAACCCGGAGGCGACATCCGCTGTTTCGCAAGCCACTTCCGCGGCCATGGACCAGTACCTGGAGGAACATCCTAAGGAAGGGAAAGTGCTCATAGAGAAAATAGTACTTGCAGCCACCGCCCGCAGCGCCGCGCGCAAGGCCCGTGAGATGGTGCAGAGAAAGACAGCCATGACCGGGGCGGGGATGCCGGGCAAGCTCGCCGACTGTTCTGAGAGAAATCCGGAGAAATGTGAGCTCTTCCTTGTCGAGGGAGATTCCGCCGGCGGCACCGCGAAGCAGGGCCGAGACAGAAGGATCCAGGCCATTCTGCCTTTGCGGGGAAAGATCCTCAATGTGGAGAAGGCCGCTGGAGACCGCGCGTTTGACAGCGTGGAGGTCAGGAACATCTACACGGCGCTTGGCGTGACGGTCGCTCAGGAGGATGAGAATGGCGAGAAGCGGATGGATCTCAGTAAGTTGCGCTACCACAAGGTGATAATCATGACCGATGCCGATGTCGATGGCAGCCACATCGCCTGTCTTATCCTGACGTTCTTCTTCCGTTACATGTTTGACCTCATCAAGAACGGCTATGTCTATCTTGCGACACCGCCGCTCTATCTTGTCAAGAAGGGTAAGGAAGAGGTTTATTGCTGGACAGACGAGCAGAGGTCCGAGGCCACGGCCCGTCTTGGCAAAGGCTCAGACAAGGGAGTTACCGTGCAGAGGTACAAGGGTCTCGGTGAGATGAGCGATCATCAGCTCTGGGACACGACTATGGATCCTTCGAGGAGGCGGCTGCGCAAGATCACCATTGACAACGCCGCCGAGGCCGAGAGGACATTCTCTATGCTGATGGGAGACGATGTGCCGCCAAGAAGGCAGTTCATCGAGGAAAACGCCCATTACGCCAACATCGACGCATAGGCGCAGGCCGCCTGTTCCGCGACACTCAGGAAAACACGATCATAAAAACAATAAGAGATGCTTGACATTTTTGACAGAATCGAAAGGGACTCGGGTGGTCCTATCGGGCAATACTTCAATCAGGGATTCGGTTACTACATGTATCCTAAACTTGAGGGCGAGTTGGGCCCTCACATGGTCTTCAACGGAAAGGAGGTCCTGAACTGGAGCCTTAACAACTATCTCGGACTGGCTAACCATCCTGAGGTGCGCAAGGCAGACGCAGAGGGCGCCGCGAAGTGGGGATTGGCCTATCCTATGGGAAGCCGCATGCTTTCCGGCCACACGGCCCTCCATGAGAAACTCGAGAGGATGTTTGCCGATTTTGAAAAGAAGGAGGACGCGTTCCTGTTCAACTTCGGCTATCAGGGAATCGTTTCCGCGATTGACTGTCTTACCGCGCGCCATGACGTGATCGTCTATGACGCCGAGTCCCACGCGTGCCTTCTTGACGGAATCCGCCTTCACATCGGGAGCAAGTACAAGTACCGTCACAACAACATAGCCGACTGCGAGAAGGTTCTTGCCAGAGCCTGCAAGGAGGCTGAGGAAAGCGGCGGAGGTGTGCTTCTTATCACAGAGGGAGTCTTCGGCATGACCGGGGCGATGGGCATTCTCGACAAGATAGTTGAGCTGAAGAAGAAATACAGCTTCAGGATATTCATTGACGATGCCCACGGATTCGGGCTCCTTGGGGAGCATGGCCGTGGCACATCCGAGGAACTTCACTGCATGGAAGGCATTGATCTGTACATCGGTGCGTTCGCGAAGTCCATGGCTTCAATCGGCGGATTCATCGCCGGTCCCCGCAAGATCATCAATTACCTGCGTCTGAACATGCGTTCGCAGATGTATGCCAAGTCCCTGCCTATGGCGTTCGTGTACGGCAACATCAAGCGTCTGGAGATCATCATGTCACCGGAAGGCGATGAGCTCCGCAAGAAGTGCTGGCATGTGACGCGCACCCTTCAGGAAGGTTTCAAGAATCTCGGATTCGACATCGGCGAGGCCCAGGCTTGTGTTATTCCTATCCATATTGACGGCGGAGGTGTCGCCCAGGCCACCAAGATAGCCATGGATCTGCGTGAGAACTACCGGATATTCTGCTCTATGGTCATCTATCCTGTCATTCCTAAAGGAATGGTGATCTTCAGGATCGTATGTACCGCCGTTCACACCGACAAGGACATTGAGTACACCCTCAACGCCTTCAAGGAGATCAAGCAGAAACTTGACGCCGGTGCCTATGACGGAGATGACATCGCTGTTAAGACTATTATGTAATTAACTGCTGATCAGTGGCTTGTATGAATCCTGGATATTTCAAGGACAAGGTCGTTATCATTACGGGAGCCAGCTCTGGAATAGGGTTGGCTTCCGCCCGTCTCTTTGGCTCGTTCGGAGCGAATGTTGTGATGGCGGCAAGGTCGCTGGACAAACTTCAGGAACTCGCTACGTCTGTGAACGCTGATCCGCGCAAGGTTTTGTGCGTGAAGACGGATGTGACGAAAGAAGATGACTGCCGGAGTCTGATTGAACGGACTGTTCAGGAATACGGTAGGATCGACATTCTGGTGAACAACGCGGGAATCTCGATGAGAGCGATGTTCAAGGATCTTGACCTGAGCGTGATCCATTCCCTGATGAATGTTAATTTCTGGGGCACCGTGCAGTGCACTAAATTCGCGCTGCCTTACCTGCTTGAGAGCAAGGGGCAGGTTGTCGGCGTGATTTCGATCGCCGGATTCACAGCCCTTCCGGCAAGGACTGGCTATTCGGCGTCCAAGTACGCAATCCGGGGGTTCCTTGACACATTGCGCATCGAACATCTCAAGGACGGGCTGAATGTGTTGGTCTTCGCACCCGGCTACACCGACTCCAATGTCCGCAAGGCCGCTTTGACCGCGGACGGAAGCCCGCAGGGAGACACGCCTCTGAAGGAGGACAAGCTGATGAGCGCCGAGAAGTGCGCCGAGTACCTTGCGAAAGGATTGGAAAAGAGAAGGTCGCAGATGATCCTGACAGGGCTCGGCAAGGTTACTGTCTGGGCTCACAGACTGTTCCCGGGGCTTACCGACAAGCTGACATACTCTTATGTCGCAAAAGAGGCCGGAAGTCCTTTTAAATAGCATCGCAATCATGAAACTGCCGCGCGTGTCCGTCAACTACAAGGTTTTTGTTCCTTTGGCCGTACTATTTCTGATTCTCACCCTTATGTTTCCGAGATCAGCTAAGTTCAGTTATGACTATAGGAAAGGTTCGCCGTGGACACATGAGACACTCCTGGCCCAGTTTGACTTTCCTATTCTAAAGACGGAGGAGCAGATTCGCGAGGAAAAAAGCAGGAACAAGTCCGTTGTCATCCCATACTATAGGTTCCGGCAGGACATGGTTGACAATTGTCGGAAAGCGGCAGAGGGAATCGACATGGGGGAATATTCCTACCTTCGCTCTTTCATTGTCTCTTCGATGGAGGACATCTACTCGAATGGTGTGGTGTCGGACGAGGGAGTGAAGGTGGATGGCCATGTGGATCCTTCCGTGGCGGTGATGTTCGTCCAGAAAGGCAAGAGAGCCGTTAAGAAACCGGCAAGCGAGGTCTTCAAGGAATCCGAGGCCAAGAGCCGTCTCCTGTCGGATGTCTCTGCCAGGTACCCTGGAATCAACGCTGATTCTGTCCTCCGAAGCACCGGAATCTATGATTTCATTGTTCCAAATCTTGAATATGATGCAAAAACCACTGATCTTGTACGGTCAGAGTCCTCGAACCAAGTCTCTACCACGCAAGGGTTTGTGAGTGCCGGTCAATTGATTGTCTCCGAGGGTGAGATAGTCACCGCGGAAATCGCCCAGATGCTTGATTCCTATAAGGTCGAGTATGAGAACAGCATGGGCTATGGAGGTCCAAGAATATTCTTCTGGTTGGGCAATGCCTTTGTGGCTTTCGTGCTCGTCCTGCTGTTCTTCCTGATGATATATTTCCTGAACAGGAAACTCTTTTTGGACTATCGAAGGTTTTGGTATCTGATTCTGATTTTTGTCATAGCATCATTCCTTGCCTTGACAATCAATAAGTTCGCTCCGAAATGCCTGTACATGGTGCCGTTTACCTTGACGGCTCTGTACCTTGAGGCTTTTTTCAAAAACAAGGTGATTCTTCCAATCTGCTGCGTTTCCTTTCTTCCGCTGCTTATCTTCGCGGATAACGGAACGGTCCTTTTCGTGATGTTCCTTCTTGCCAGCACGGTCGCTGTTTTCGTGTTCAAGTACTTCAATCAAGGTTGGAAGCAATTCATCATGGCGGGGATAGTGTTTGTCAGCATGCTTGTCACCTATTTCGGATTCAGAATGATAGACACCGTCAACGATGATCCATACATCGCTGTGCTTTACATGTTTGTAGGATCAATACTGATCGTTGCCGGCTATCCTCTGATTTATTTGTTCGAGAGAATGTTCAACCTTGTCTCAAGCTCAAGGCTGCGTGAGCTTTGTGATACGAATAACAAGCTCCTGAGGGAGTTGGAGCACAAGGCTCCCGGAACTTTCCAGCATTCACTTCAGGTTATGAACATGTGTGATGCCGCCGCGAGGGCGATAGATGCCAATGTCCAGCTGGTGAGGGCCGGCGCGCTCTACCATGACATCGGCAAGATGAAGAACCCGCTTTGCTTCATCGAGAACGAGAGCATGTCCCCTGGCGGGGTGCACTATCACGATAATCTGACTCCTAAGGAGAGTGCGCGGGCGATAATCCGGCATGTGTCCGACGGTCTCGCCCTGGCGCGGGAATACAGGCTCCCCGATGTCATTCAGGATTTTATCTTGACACATCACGGAACGTCAAGCACGTCTTATTTCTACAATAAGTACCTCAACGACGGGGGAGACCCGAATGATGTCTCGGACTTCTTTTATCCAGGACGCAAGCCTCAGACAAAAGAGCAGATCATCCTTATGATCTGTGACACGTTGGAGGCCGCTTCCAGGACTTTGAAAGACAACTCGGCGGCGATGTTCTCGGAGTTTGTAGAGAACGTCGTCGCGTCCAAGATGAAAATCGGCCAGTTTGATGAGGCCGACATCTCAATAAAGGAACTAAACACAGTGAAGGCGACCCTGAAGGCTTACCTGTCACAAGTGTACCATGAGAGGGTGGTCTACCCTCAGAGAAAGAATAATTAGTTTAAGGATAAATTTATCGAATTATGGAAGTAACAAAAAATCAAATCGATGATTTAAACATCGAACTGACGATCGCCCTGAAGGCGGAGGACTATGCCGAGCAGGAGAAGAAGAGACTCTCCGCCTACAGGAAAAACGCTGATTTCAAAGGTTTCCGCAAGGGAATGGCGCCAACGTCTCTGGTGAAAAAAATCTATGGTGAGCAGGCCCTGTACGAAGCCGTCAACAGTGTTGTTTCCGAGCAGCTTGACAAGTTCATCAATGACAATGGTCTGCATATTCTCGGAGAACCTGTCTCCAGCGAGAGCCAGAAGGAGCAAGAATGGAAGGACGGCAATGACTTTGAGTTCAAGTTCGATCTCGGGCTGTCTCCTGATCTCAACTTCGAAGTCGACAAGGATGACAAGCTTCCGTATTACAAGATTGAAGTGACAGACAAGGCTAAGGCCGCTATGAAGGAAAACATTCTCAGGCAGTACGGACAGCTTGAGGAGGGTGAATCCGCCGGAGAGGATGACTATCTCGTGGTTGATTTCTCTCAGGGAGAGAGAACCGTTGAAGGCGTTTATGTAGCCGTCAGCAAGGTTGAGGGGGATGCCAGGAAGGACTTCCTCGGCGCCAAGGTGGACGATCAGTTCGATGTCAATGTCAGCGAGGCGTTCACCAATGAGACCGACAGGGCTTCTATGCTCAAGATGAAGAGGGAGGAACTCGCCGCGCTCGATCCGGTTTGGCACGTGACGGTTGTTAATGTCAAGACATTCGTCCCGGCCGCAGAGTGCCAGGAGACTTATGACAAGGTATTCGGCAAGGATGTGGTGAAGACACCGGAGGAGTTCGACGCGAAGATCGCCGAAAGGCTAGAGGCCAACTACAAGCAGGAAGCAGACTACAGACTTTCGCAGGATATCCGCAAGTACCTGGTTGAAAAGGCTTCGGTCAAAGTTCCGGAGGCATTCCTGAAAAGGTGGCTTTACGAGAACAACAAGAGCAAGTTCTCCAAGGAGGACATCGAGAAGGAGTTCGACGGATTCCTTGGTGATTTCCGTTGGCAGCTGGTCAGGGGTTACCTGATGAAGAAGTTCGGGCTCAAGGTTGAGGACAAGGACATGCTTGAGGCCGCCAAGGCTTACGCCGCCTACCAGTACGCCATGTACGGTATGGGCAACGTCCCTGAGGATCTCCTTACCGATGCGGCCGCCCAGATGCTCAAGGATGAGAGGCAGATGCGCACCATCGAGGAGAATGTCGAGAACGAGAAGGTGATCGCCGCGGTCAAGGAGAAGGTCACCCTTCAAGACAAAGAGATCTCCGAGGAAAAATTCCGCGAGCTCAAGTAATTATGGACAAGGAGTTTCAGAAATACGCGACCAAGGGTCTAGGACTTGGTTCCATGACCCTTGACCGCTATCAAAAAGCTGCGGACGCCTACATCAATCCGACCATAATAGAGGAACGGAAACTGAATGTGGCCTCTATGGACGTGTTCAGCCGCCTTATGATGGACAGGATCATATTCCTTGGTGTTCCGATCGATGATGATGTCGCGAACATCATCCAGGCTCAGCTTCTGTTCCTTGCGTCAACTGACTCTGCGGCTGACATCTCTCTGTACATCAACACTCCAGGAGGCCAGGTGACATCCGGACTGGCTATTTATGACACCATGCAGCTTGTCGAGCCTGACGTGGCGACGATCTGTACGGGCATGGCCGCCTCCATGGGATCTGTTCTGCTTTGCGCCGGGGAGAAGGGCAAGCGTTCATGTCTGCCTCATTCGAGGGTGCTCATCCACCAGCCTCTCGGAGGCGCGCAGGGACAGGCCTCCGACATCATGATCGCGGCAAAGGAGATAGAGAAGACCCGCAAGGAACTCTATGACATCATCTCCCTGCATTCCGGACAGTCTTATGACAAGGTGTTCGCCGATGCGGACAGGGACTTCTGGATGACAGCCCAGGAGGCGCTGGACTACGGAATGGTTGATGAGATCCTGACAAAGAAATCCAAGTGATGGCTCAGAAAAAGAATACAGGTACAACGAAGCATTGCATGTTCTGCGGCAGGTCGGAGCGTGATGTCCCGTTCCTGCTGCAAGGATTGGAAGGCTACATTTGCAGCGACTGTGTCGAGTTGGCTCACGACTATCTTAAGGACACTTTGGGCGCTGTTTCCAAGGATGGAAAACCTTTGGGACGCCTTGATGACTTGAAGAAGCCTGCGGAAATCAAAGAGTTTCTTGATGAATATGTCATCGGGCAGGATCGTGCCAAGAAGATGCTTGCCGTGGCGGTGTATAACCACTACAAAAGGATCAACCACAACCTTGTGGACCGTCCTGACGATGGAGTGGAACTGGAGAAATCGAATATCCTGTTGGTAGGACCGACCGGAACAGGAAAGACATTGCTGGCAAAGACGATTGCCAAGCTGCTGGATGTCCCGTTCACGATTGTGGACGCGACTGTCCTGACCGAGGCGGGCTATGTCGGAGAGGATGTAGAGAGCATTCTCACAAGGCTTCTTCAGGAAGCCGACTTCGATGTCGCCAGGGCCGAGAGGGGAATCGTTTTCATCGATGAGATCGACAAGATCGCCCGGAAGAGTGACAATCCGTCAATTACCCGTGACGTGTCCGGAGAGGGCGTCCAGCAGGCCATGCTGAAGCTTCTCGAAGGCAATGTCGTCAACGTCCCGCCGAAAGGTGGCCGCAAGCATCCTGAGCAGGAGTTCATCCACGTCAACACGCAGAACATCCTGTTTATCTGCGGAGGCGCTTTCGAGGGAATCGAGCGGCGCATCGCCCAGAGGCTCAACACACAGGTCATCGGTTTCGGAACTGCCCAAAAGCAGGTCGTTGACAAGAGTAATCTCTTGAAATATGTTGACGCCCAGGATTTAAGGGCTTACGGTCTCATCCCTGAGATCATCGGTCGTCTGCCTGTCATCACCTATCTTGACGCCCTTGACAGGGAGGCCTTGCTCCGGATCTTGACAGAGCCGAAGAATGCCATTCTCAAGCAGTATGCAAAACTGTTCGAGATAGACGGGATAACCCTCAAGATTGAGGACGGAGTCAAGGAACTGATAGTGGACACGGCCATCAAGAACAAGCTCGGCGCCCGTGGTCTGCGCTCGATCTGCGAGCGTATTTTCGATGACGCGATGTTCGAGGCTCCGTCCTCCCGCAAGAAGGCCTTCACCGTCACACTTGACTACGCGAAGTCCAAGTTGGAGAATTCACTGTAGCCCTCGTGGAGATCAACTGATTGTCTGTCAGTTAAATGATATGCCCTCCTCCTACCTATGACAGGTGGGAGGAGGCTGCTTTAATATATTAATTAATAATCAGTTGGCCTCCACGCTTCGGAGAGTGGCGACGACATATTCGGATCTGGTGCCGATGCGGAATTTGCCGCCCCAGATTCCGATGCCTGAACTGACGTAGTAGTGGGTTGGGCCACGCTGATGTTCTCCCCAAGAGTCCTCATAAACCAAGTCCGCAATCCACGATGCCGGCCAGATCTGGCCTCTGTGCGTGTGTCCGCTGAACTGGAAGTCAATGCCTTGGCCTTCAGCCTCTTCCAGATGGTAAGGTTGGTGGTCGAGCAGAATCGTGTAGAGACTGTCAGCTGTCCCGCCCACCAGGCCGTCAAGGTTTTCCCGCTCTGGATTTGTCCTGTCGTCCCGGCCTATGATCTGTATTGACCCAATAGTCGCCACACTGTCCCTCAGCAGGTTGATGCCTGCTTCCTTGCAGAAGGCCATGGCCTTGGCAAGCCCTGTGTAGTATTCATGGTTCCCCAGGCAGGCGTAGACCGGGGCTTCGAGGCGGTGGAAATCATCCGCCACATTCTCCCTTAAGAGCGGCTGTACATTGATGTCCACGATGTCGCCTCCGATGAGGATGAGGTCGGGTTTCTCGGCGTTGATGAGGTCAACCCACTTGGCAAAGTCTGATCGGCGGTTGTGGTAACCTAGATGCAAGTCGCTGATCATTACGATTTTCCAATCTTTGTCAAGATGTTTGTCCGTTGTCAGTTCAATCGTCTGCCGCACTTTGTGCCTGTAATGAATATTCCCGTACAGGAATATTCCCGTGATGGTGGCGAGAACACACATTGATGTCCATCCATTGTTGACAAGCCAGGCTCCAGGTATGATGTGGGCCAGCCGCGCAAGATCCAGTATGCCGAACAGCATCACCAGATAAAGCAGGATGAATATTGAGGAAGTCCCGATCTCATAGATTGTGGATGACAGCCAAAGAGGAATCCTTCCAAGGAACGGCATGAAGTTCAGCAACAGGGAGAGGAAGGCGGCGAGGCATCCTCCGGTTGCCAGGACTTTCCAGACTTTGCCTGATGGCAGGATCATCCAGATGTGCCTCAAAGTGTATGCAAGACCGGCCAAGGTCAGCAATGACATAAGAATCATTTCAGTGAGTGTTTTTGCCGCAAATTTAGTCAACTTTTGACAATCAATTGAAATTACCGTTGCATTTGGTTATTTTTGTGAAATACAAAAAAACGCAAGGGAATGAAGGAATATATTCAAGAAAACAGGGAGCGGTTCTTCGATGAACTTTTCTCTCTCCTGCGGATTCCGTCGATCAGCGCGAGACAGGATCACAAGAAGGATATGGAACGTTGCGCCGAGAGACTGAAGGAACTGCTTTTGGAGGCTGGAGCCGATGAGGCCGGGGTCTATCCGGGCAAAGGCAACCCGGTGGTGTTCGGCAAGAAGATAGTGAACCCGGAGTGGAAGACCGTGATGGTCTATGGGCACTATGACGTTCAGCCTCCTGAACCGCTTGAGAAATGGCACACGGATCCTTTCGAGCCTGTGATCAGGCAGGATCAGACCGGGCAGGAGGCCATCTACGCCCGTGGGGCCAACGATGACAAAGGGCAGCTCTTCATGCACATCAAGGCCTTTGAATATCTTGTCCGAAGTGGCAGGTTGCGCCATAACGTGAAATTCATCTTCGAAGGTGAGGAGGAGATCGGCAGCCCGTCCCTTCCTGCCTGGGTTAAGGAACACAAGAAATGGCTGGGGGCGGATGTGATTCTAGTCTCCGACACTACGATGATTTCTGACAAGGTTCCGTCAATCAACTGCGGAATGAGAGGTCTGGCCTATGTTGAGGTGACCCTTACCGGTCCTGACAAGGACCTGCATTCCGGGCACTACGGCGGCGCGGTCGCCAATCCTATTCAGACTCTCTGTGATTTGATCTCTGGTTTGATTGACAAAGATGGCCGTGTCACGGTTCCTGGATTCTATGACGATGTAGTGGAGCTTTCCAGAAAGGACAGGGCGCAACTCGCCAGGGCTCCGTTCAATCTCAAGGAATTCGAAGAGTCGGTGGGCGTCAGAGCCTTGCGCGGCGAGAAAGGCTATACTCCGCTTGAGAGGATAGGCATCAGGCCATGCCTGGATGTGTGCGGAATCTGGGGCGGCTACACCGGAGAGGGCGCCAAGACGGTTCTTCCGTCCGTAGCCCACGCCAAGATCTCGATGCGTCTGGTGCCGAATCAGGAGAGCGCGAAGATAACGAGGATGTTCAAGAAACATCTGGAGAAGATCGCTCCGAAATATTGCCGCATAGAGGTAAAGCCTTGTGAGGGAGGGGAGGGATTCCTCATTCCGATCTCGTCTCCTGCGTTTCAGGCTGCTTCGAGGGCTATGGAGGAGGTCTATGGCGTCAAGCCGGTTCCAAGCCGGGGCGGCGGAAGCATCGCGGTGCTTGCGGACATGCAGAAGATCCTTGGTGTGGATCCGCTTCTGATGGGTTTCGGCCTTGAGCGGGACACAATCCATTCTCCTAATGAGAGTTATCTGCTCAGACAGTTTTTCGCGGGGATGGAATCGATCGCTAAATTTTATGAATATTACAGGTAATCCTTACACTTCGGTCCTGATCTCGGCGACCGTGCGGTGGCCGATTGACCAGACTTGCTGACATCCAGGCGATAGGTTATGACAACAACAGAATTATATTCCCAAATAAAGAAAAAAGGTTCGATGCTTTGCGTCGGCCTTGACACAGACTTTGCAAAGATTCCTGAGTGCGTGAAGGCCGGGAGGACTATTGGAGAGGCCGTGCTGGAATTCAACAGGCAGATCATCGACGCCACCGCCCCGCATTGCGTCGCCTTCAAGCCGAATCTCGCTTTCTATGAGTGCCTCGGAGTGGACGGCATGGCGATCCTCGACAGGACAGTCGATTATATTCGTTCAAACCATCCGGAGCAGTTCATCATCGCGGACGCCAAGAGGGGAGACATCGGCAACACCGCCAGAATGTACGCCAAGAGCCTCTTCGGAACCTTTGACTTCGATGCTGTCACGCTGTCGCCTTACATGGGCTGCGAGACCGTCATCCCTTTCCTTGAATATCCCGGCCGCTACGCCATTGTGGTGGCCCTGTCCTCCAACCCGTCATCCTCCGATTTCCAGACTGCTGAGAAAGGTGGAAAGCCTCTCTATCAGGTTGTGATGGAAAAGATGATGGAGATCTCCACTCCGGAGAACATGATGTTCGTCGTGGGGGCGACCAAGGCTGACAAACTAAAGGAAATCAGGCGGTTCTGCCCTGACAATTTCTTTCTTGTCCCAGGCGTGGGAGCGCAGGGCGGTAGCGCGGAGGAAGTGATCGCCAACGGATCAAACTCCAAAGGCGGTCTCTTGATCAACTCCTCCCGTGGTGTCTTGTACGCGTCTTCCGGAGAGGATTTCGCCCCGGCCGCCGCAGCCGTCGCCGCCCGAACGGCAACAATTGATCGTACGCAATGCCGCTGATGATGTATCTTCTGGGGAACTGGTGAGCTTAAAGTGTCCGGAACTTCTTCAGATCCGAGCGGTAGCGGACAAAAAAGAAAATGCCCGCAAGGGTCAGTCCGATCGGAAAGCCCATCCATATCCCATGAATGCCAAGGCCGGCCTTGAAGCCAAGCATGTAGGCGGACGGGATGGCTATCATGTAGTAGCTGACGAAAGCCGCGTACATGATAGGCTTGACATCCTGGATTCCTCGCAGCACATTGGCGAAACAAAGTTGCAGGCCGTCGCCGAACTGGTAGGCGAAGAGCAGGAAGAACAGAGACACCGCCATTGCGGAAACCTCGGGGGAGTCTGTGAATATTCCGGCGGCTTGGTCGCGGAAGCAGTAGAGCAGCACTGACAGAGTCGCGGAGATGCTGAGAATCATGAGATAACCTTTGCCGGCATATTCCCGTACAGATCCTAAGTCCTTTCTGCCGAAGGCATTGCTGACGAGGATCGAGACAGCGAACGAGAGTCCCTGCATCATCAGGAAGAACAATTGCGAAATTGTGATGACGACCTGATGCGCGGCGAGTTGTATGACTCCGAGCCATCCTGCCATTATGGCAGCAAAGGTGAAAGTCGAGGATTCCAGAGCCATCTGGATGCCGACAGGATATCCCATCTTGAAGACTCCTCTCATCTCGTTGCGGGAAAGGAGCGCCTTCTTGATCGCGCTGGCATATTCAGTCATTTTCTTTGACTTGAATATGAAAACTACGAACACGATGAGAATCAACACTCTGGAAATGAGCGTGCTGATTCCTGCGCCGGTCAGCCCCATCTCAGGGAAACCAAGCTTGCCGTAGATCAGAACCCAGTTCCCGAATATATTCAGGAGATTTCCGATCATAAGCAGAGTCATGGAGATCATCGGCCTGCATATCCCGTCGGTGAACTGCTTCAACACGTTGAATCCGAGTGCGAAGACCGTGGAGATTCCGATGATGATGAAATAAGGCTTGATGTAAGGCATAAGTTCCGGTGCCTGCCCGAAAAGCCCGAGACCGAAGTAGATGACAGTGAGCAGGATGGCACCGATCACGCCGATGATTCCGTTGACTATGATCCCGTTCTTGACGGTCGTGCCGATTCCTTTGACATCTCCTGTCCCGTTGTGCGCCCCGATCATCGGAGTCATTCCGGTGGCGAATCCCAGTTCTGTAAGGATGAACAGGTTCATGATGTTGTTCACGAACGAGGAGGCCGCGAGTTCATCCACGCTGTGCCACCCGATCATGATGTTGTCCGCGAACGCCAGAATAATCACACAGGCCTGCCCAAGCATTATGGGCAGGCCTATCCTCAATATCTCCTTTATCTTGTTCATGATCCTTAATCCGTTACACACCTTTGCTTTTTCGCGAGGGGCGCAAAGTTAAGGACACTTTTCGGCAATTGCAAATCCTGTTAGATGGACGATCCTTTGAATACCTTTGAGTCCTTCTTAGGAATCACCTTGCCGCATAGGGTGATTCGGTTTGAGTTGAATGTAGGCTCGATGACGGCTGTGGCCTCGTTGGTGCCTTTCGGCATGGTAATGGTGACAACCGCGGAGATGGCCGCACCCTGGACGTTCATGGAGTAGATGATTGTGCCTCTCTTGTCTGTCTTCATCGTGATGTTGGACGCGCGGCCATCGAGGGTGATTCCACCGACTCCGTTAGGCCCACCGCCATTGTAAGGCGCGACCTGTACTACCGCCTTGTCGTCGGACAGCGAGATGAAGTTGGTGTTGCTCTGTACGAAAGCCATGTCCCCGTACTTGAACACAAGCTGGTCAGCCTCAAGGACAAACTCCAATGAGTCCAATGCCTTTACGGCATTCGCGTAGGCGACGGAATCAATTCTGGCCTCCAACTCCTTTTGTATCGCCTTCAGAGTCTTCGCGTCGGCTTTAGCCTTTGCGTTGAGGGTAGAGTCCGCTTTGATCCTGGCATTCTCCATCGCTATCCTTTCGGATGTGGTGTAGATGCGCTTTTCCGTCTGGGTCTGGGCGAAACCTGCCATCGCCGCCAGCGACAGCAGGCAAACAATGATTATCAACCTTTTCATAATATGAATAAAAAACTAACCGGACGGGGAAATAATCAAACAGTGTGCCATAACCTAATTCCTGCCTTTGCAGAGTATGATCATGATGACCGCTGTCAGGATCAGGGCGATGCCGGCGATGAGGTTGAAGGTGAGAGCCTCGTGGAAGACGGTGATGCCGATGACGACGGCGGTCAGAGGCTCGAGCGCTCCCATAATGGCTGTCGGGGTGGATCCGATGATGCGGACGGCGATGCCCATCGAGACAAGCGACAAGACGGTCGGGACGGTCGCGAGCATCAGAGAGTATCCCCACGCTCTTTCAGTGGCAAGCGGCAGTATGTGACGATCCGGCGAGGTCAATGAGAACAGCATGATCGCGGCGGTGCAGACGATCAGCACGTAGAAGCTGAGTTTCATCGCGGACATGTTGAGCCTGTGGATTGTCACCCTGTGCGGCAAAGGAATATATTTGCTCAACCTGTTGTGGCCGGCTCCAAGTTCCGATTCGGGAGCGGAGGCCCTGTTGGCCACAATGATGTACAGGGCGTAGCTGAGAGCCGAGACCATCACAAGCAGCACGCCCGCGGTGCTGAGCACGGTCTTGCCGTCGCCTTTGTAAAGAAGTGTCACACCGGTAAGTGAGAGGGCGATCGCCGCCGCTGTGGCCTTGGTGATTCTCTCCCCGTAAAGCAAGGCCATGAGAACGGCTGTCATCACAGGGTAGACGAAAAGCAGCGAGCAGGCGACACCGCTGTCCATGTACAGGAAGCTGCAGTACAACGTCAGCGAGGAGACCACGAACATCAGTCCAAGGGCGGTCAGTGTCGAGAGTTCATCTTTGCTTATTCTGAATGTCTCGCACCCTGGCATTCCGGCAACTTCTGAGGCCTGTGCCGCCCCTGCGCCCGGGCCTATCGGGGCGGGCTTCCTTCCGGCGATGAGCTTCCCGGCCATAATCACTCCTATGATCAGCACCGCCAGCCCATAGCGGTAGAACAGCACTGACTCCACGTTCAAGCCTTCCTCATAGAGGTACTTCGCCCCAAGCGGGTTGACTCCGTAACTCACAGCTGCCAGAATTCCAAAAAAGAACCCTTTGGCTTTGCTTTCATGTGTCTTTACCATGCCCTTTTGTCAAAAATGGATGCAAATGTACATAATTACTTGCACTTTTTTGTACATTTGCGCCCCGATTTATTTATACGATATGCTTGCACCCTTACTGACATCCTTCCTTATGATCTCCGCTCCGGTGACGGAGGTCAAGGACACGATCTCAGGCTCTGTCGTTACTTCTTCAGTAAAGCGCGAAGAATTCATTTCAGACATTCCCGGGGTCTCCACTTTCCTGATGAAAGGAATAGAGGAGCGAGGCATCGCGTCACCAAGGAACCTGTCAGCGGTTGTGCCGGGACTGAACATTCCCGATTACGGAACGGCAATGACCTCAACAATTTACGTCAGAGGACTCGGTTCCCGGATGGATAACCCTGTCATAGGACTCTACTTGGACGATGTGCCGGTTCTTGACAAGAACTGCTACGATTTCTCTTTTGTCGACATCCGCGGCATCGAATTTCTGCACGGCCCTCAAGGCACGCTGTACGGCCGCAACTCCATGCTTGGAGCCCTCTCTGTCGAGACATTGTCTCCCTCGGTCTTTCAGGGCGTAAGGGCCAGTGTTGAATATGGCAGCGCAGCCACAGTGTCCGCAAAGGCCTCGATCTACAAAGGGAAAGCCGGCCTCGTTGCGGCATATTCCCACACCGACGGATTCTATGTCAATGAATATGACAACTCCCGTTGCGGCCTTTCGGATGCGGCATCACTCCGCGCGGTCTATGCCGGAAAGGCCGGGAGGACAACTTTTGACAACATTCTGACCATATCTTACACGGATCAGACAGGCTACCCTTACCGGCTGTGGCTTCCCGAAGAGAATCGGCTTTTGCCCATTGACTACAATGACAGGAGCGGCTACAAAAGGCTGGCTGTGATGGATGGCCTTCGCCTGAAAGCTGACTTTGGAGGTTGGAGACTAAACTCGGTGACAAGCGTTCAGATGCTTTTTGACTCGATGAACATGGATCAGGACTTCACTCCTGAGTCCATATTCACCCTCAATCAGACACAGAAACAGTTCGCGGCGACGCAGGAACTGATCCTGAAGCTCTCCGACCTTCCGGACTGGTGGGACAGCCAGACAGGTGTGTTCCTTATGGCCAAGCTCAACAGGGTGAGCGCTCCGGTGGATTTCCTTGAGGGAGGAATAAAGTCCTTGATCCTTGACAACGCCAACTCCGGAATCCCGGCGGATCTTGGACGGCTGGACATCCTTGAGGACAGGTTCCGGATCTCAAGCGATTTCGGCATCCTGTCAGGAAATCTGGCCGCCTATCATGAGTCCGCCTTCAGCCTGGGCCGGTGGATGCTCACGGCAGGATTGAGACTTGATTATGATGCTGGAAGAATGCGTTACGACTCTCATTCAGACATCCATTTCATCCTCACTCCGGCGATGCCTGACTACATCCCTTTCAACACATCCCTGCAAGGGCGCGAGTCTGTGGATTGTATCCAGCTGCAGCCTAAGTTCTCAGTGATTTACGATGCCGCCACAGAGCGTATGAAAGTTCTCGGGACCGAGCTCAAGTTCTCGGCGACCGTGTCGAAGGGCTATCGGGGAGGAGGCTTCAACACGCAGATCTTCTCTGATGTCCTCCAGCGGAAAATGATGCTCGGGATGATGGAGAAGCTTGGCGTTCACCTTGACGGTCAAGGTGATCTGCCGACTGATGGTCTGACCTACAAGCCGGAGAGTTGCATGAACTATGAGATAGGCGGAAAATTCCGCATCAGATCAGCCGCACATGTCCTTGAGTCTTCCCTCACCGCTTACCGCATCGATTGCCGTAACCAGCAGATGACAGTTTTCCCGTACGAGAATGGAACCGGCAGAATGATGTCAAACGCCGGCGAATCCAGAAGCGTCGGGGTTGAGGCTGAGGCTTCCTGGAATCTGGGAGGCTTCTCGCTGGCATTCTCCGGATGTCTGATGGACGCCCGCTTCATTGAATATGACGATGGACGCAACGACTGGTCCGGCAACCGGATACCCTATTCTCCTGACGGCGCTCTTTATCTGAGGGCAGGGTACAAGTTTGCGGTCAATGCCCGTCACCTGCGCTCCGTGTCGTTGAACGCTGATCTGAACCATTACGGAAGAACGAATTGGAACGAATCGGGGGACGTCTGGCAGCCGCCATATTCATTGATAGGAGCCGACATCCGCCTCTCGACTCCGAAAGCGGAGTTCTGGCTAAGAGGGCAGAACCTTGCCGGGACGGAATATTCAGTGTTTTACTTCAAGTCTGTCGGCAACTCGTTCTTTCAGATGGGGAAACCTCGCAGGCTGACGATAGGAATGTCAATAAATCTTTAACTAATAGTGTTTTATGAAAAGAATTACAATGCTTTTGCTGGCCACGGCTATGCTCTTGCCCCAGTCATGCTCCAAGGAGAACGGATCGAACGAGGAACCTCTTGCCGCCAATGAATATGAATATTCGGGCACTTTGACCGTCACTGCCGGCGGATCGGACAATGTCTCGGAGAGCGTGGCTGTGGATTGCCTCCTGGACAAGGACACACGCACCATGAAGATCCTGTTCAACAAAGTCAAGTTCGTCCCTCAGATGCCCATCACTCTTGACGTGACGGTCCCGGATGTCGCCTATTCCGAGAAAAACGGCACGATTGAGTTCTCCGGTGACGGAATCGTTCCTCTTTCCGGGGGCACTGTTCCGTTTCCGAAGTACACTGTGACAGCCCTGTCCGGCACCCTGACCGCCACCGGACTGTCTCTGAGTCTCAATTTCGGAGACTATCCAGTCACCTATACAGGTAGTCCGAAGAAGTAGAGTAGTGGATCGGGCGGCGATTTTGCCCGATTATGCTCCCGAAGGGTGCTTCGCGCCTCGCGACGCGCTTTTCTATTTGGATTTCTGACGAGCAAGGTTTAACTTTGATGTCCGTTGTGGCAAATAAACAAAGATTAAGGAAGATGAGATATTCGAAGATTGTTAGACGAGCGGTGTCGGCGGCATGGCTGGCGCTGATGCTTACGGTCGTGGCGGAGGCCGCGGATGTGAAAAAGTGGCATGACCCGTTGACGGAGAAGCCTGAAGGACCGTTCGGGACCTGTTGGACATTTGACAGGGGCAACATTGACTTCGGAACAAACTCTCCGGAAATCAAAGTGCGTTATGTGCTTGAGGGTAGGAATATTCCTAAGGGGGCGACAGAGATGGCCTCGTCGGGAGTTGATCTTTTCGACATCGACAACGATGGCGGATTCCATCTGCTGGACGGAACCTTTGATTTTGGGAAGTCTGCTAAAGACACGATAACTTTCTCTTTCCGTGTGGATTACGGCAATTCTGCCAAGAATGGCAACGAATTCAGACTCTATCTGCCGCTTTACAATGATGTGAAGTGGATGGAGATCGGGACCGTTGGCGGGACCTACTTCCATTTCGAGCCTGTGCCGGTTGAGAAGGCGATAGCTATCTACAATGTACCGGTGGAGACTGTGGACAGGCCGTCCAAGGCGGTGAGGAACATTATTCAGAGGAAAGCGGATTTCCCTGTGAAGGTTGTAGGCCGTAAAGAGAGCAAGAGACCCGCGTACTTCATCGCCGTTGATGGGGCGAAGGCGGACACGGTGGCCACGCTTGAGGCGATCTTCAACGCCCTCGGCACGACAACCGATCTTCCTGACATCCTCAAGCCGCTGAGACAGCGCAGGGACTACGGCTTCTACGATTGGACGGAAAGGCATTCAAGAGTGCTTTACAGGGAAAGGAACATCGCTCCGAATCCGGAGATCGTGATGATCGGCAACTCCATAACTCATTACTGGTCAGGCGAGCCGAGCCATAAGACATGGCACGCCGGCGTGGATTCATGGAACGACTTATTCGCTGACCGCAACGTCGTCAACTGCGGCTACGGCTGGGACCGTCTCGGGAACATGATGTGGAGGATGATGCATGAGGAACTCGACGGATTCTCCGCCAAGCACATCTTCGTCATGGCCGGCACGAACGACATCTACAGCCGCACGGAGGAGGCGATCGCGGAAGGAATGGTTGGACTTATTGAATATATCCGTGTGAAACAGCCTCGGGCCCGCATCCATGTCGTGCACATCTACCCTCGCAGAAAGGCCATCGACCGTGTGGACAAGGTGAACGCCGCAGCTGACAGGCTTCTGAAGGGAAGCGGCCTCACGAACTACGACATTGTCGATGTGAAACCGGTTCTCACCAAGGCTGACGGCACGCTGGACGAATCCCTCTTCAGGGATGGCCTGCATCCGAATGAAGAGGGATACCGCAGAATCGCGGAAGTCTATCGCAAGTATATTCAGGATTAATTGCTTCCGTACATTTCCTTGCGGTTCGCCGAGCCGCTCGGAGCCGGAGTCTCAGGGTCGTCGATTGTGGAATCCACAATTCTGGCGACCTTTCTCGTTATGTTGGTCTCAAGGAAGCGGATCTGGTCTGCGAAGGTCTCCACCATCGAATCGGCGATCTCGTGCCTGTGGTCCTTGTAACGGAAAGCGTTGTAGACATAACCGTTTTTCTGGAATATCTTCACGAGCTTGTCCGTGCCGGCGAACACCCAGTTGAACACCCGAATGTTCCCGTAGTTCACGACCTTGTCGGCTGTGCCGTGGAAAAATGCCGTCGGAGCTGGTGCCTGTGAGTATCTCGGCGTTCCCTCACGGGACAGGATGGCTCCCGAGAACGACATCACCCCGGCGTAGCGGAACCCTTCCGGCAGGGCCTCCGTGGCCTTCCCGTTGCACAGCATCCATTCGGTCTCAAGCACGGTCATCGCTCCGGCCGAGGAACCGCATATTACCAGATTGTCGGGGTCAACATGCAGAGCATCCGCGTTGCCAATGATGTATTTGGTGGCGCTGAACAGGTCCTCGCAGGCGATTCTTACCGAGTGATAGAACTGTTTTACCGAACCGATTCCACCCTTTGTCTTGACGCCTTTCATTCCGAGACGATAGTCTATGGTCAGGACAGTGTAGCCCTCGTCGTTCAGCATCTTGAACCAAGGAAGATATTCCTTGTGGCTGCGTTCTCCGCCTTTGAAGCCGCCTCCGAAGACGAAGACGATGGACGGCTTCTTGTAGCCTTTCAGAGTGGTCTCGCTTCCGGCCGAGGCTGGATATTCATCAAGGTACAGCGCGTTCCCGTCCTTGACGGCGAATTGATAGGTCCCGGCCGGTGAATATGTCTCCTGGGCGCCCACGCTTGTCAGGAATCCGGTGATGATGACGGACAGTGCCGCCAGTTTTTTGAGCAACTTGTTCATATTCATTATGATTTTAGTTTGTCATCCGTGGCTGCCATGAGTCTGCGGATCGGTTTGAATCCGGAGAAGAACCGTGCTGCGACGACTCTGATCACGGTGTAGGCCGGGATCGCGACGAGCATTCCCACGATCCCGCCGAGATGCCCGGCCATCAGCAGCACTATGAAGATTTCCAGGGGGCTGGATTTTATGCTGGTCGAGTAGATCAGAGGTTGGAAAAGGAAGTTGTCCACCAGCTGGGTGCAGATGAAGACCGCTAACAATGTGATGATGACCACCATGAAGTCAGGGTAGATTCCCGCTGCCGCGGCGCTGCTGTATTTCAGCACCACTCCGAGTATTGTTCCGGTCGCCCCGCCAATCCAGGGTCCAACATAAGGGATCACGTTCAGAAGCCCGGTCATGAAAGCGATTCCGACAGCCGGGTAGAATCCGATCCTGGCGATCAGCCAGAGACCCAGAAAGTTTAGCAAGGCCACGCCGAGGACCTCGACCATCAGACCGGCGAAATATCTGGTAAGAAGATGCTCTATGTCTCCTATCGCGCTAAGGGCGGTCCCTTCGGCTTTGTCAGGCACGAGCGAGCCGACTATCCGACGGAAAAGTGTCTCGTCCTTCACGAAGAAGAAACCGATGAACATCACTGAGAAAAGGCCGATGCCGAACGAGCCCAAGGCTGATGCCACGGAGCCTACCACCGAGGTTACCGACGAGATGTCAAAAGCATTCTTGATCCATCCAAGCACCGCGTCCTGGATCTTGAAGTCCCGGCCTAGGTCCGGCAGCCTGTCTACAAGCCAGACATTCATCTTGTCAAACCAGACGGTGATCTCCGAGGCCTTGAAGGAGGCTGACTGGAGGTTGCCGGAGATGTTTGTGATGATGCTGGCGAAGACAGGGATTATCTGGGTGACAACGCCAAGGAATATGATGAGGATCAGCAGCAGCGAGACAATTGCCGACAGCCAGTCCGGCGCGCTTTTGCCCTTTATCCTGATGAGCTTCAGGCACTTCATGATCGGCCTCCCCAAGAGCGAGACCACCGCCGCCAGGATTATGTAGACCAGCACGCTGCTGAAATACCAGCAGAACGCGGCCGTCACCGCCCCCGCCACTGTCCAGATTATGTAACGGGCAAGCCTGTCCGTGCTTCTTTCCTCGTTCATTCGTCGTTCTTTTTCTTGTATATACAAATGTAGCAAAATACTTTAGATTTCCGCAATCGTAGGGTCACTTCGCCGCATCATCGCTTCGACAGGTTCAGTGACAGCAGTGGCCAAGCAACTTGCAGAAGCGGAGAAAATTCTTTAATATTGTAGATTATACTTTGAAAAACATTTATGGAAATTAGAATATCCGATGAACTGAACGATATAATCCGCTACGCAAGGGATGAGGCGATGCGGACCGGCAGCTATGGCATAGGGCCGGATCACCTGTTTCTGGGGCTTCTGCGTCATGGTGAGAACGCTGCTTTCAAGGCTATTGTGGGGCAAGGGATAGACGCGGACAACTTCAAGCGGTTCATCGACAGCCACATATTCACAAACGAGCCTGTCCCGTACTCGGAAGCGGAAAGGATCTCATTTACCCGTTATGCCCAGAATGTGCTGAGCATCACGGTGTTGGAAGCTTCTAAACAAGGTGCTGACGAGGCGAATTCCCTGCACCTTCTTCTGGCCCTCTGCCGCACGACGGAGAATTACGGGCAGGCCTACCTGCGGCAGCACGGGGTTGATTACGGACGGCTCCTGTCATATATGCGCGACGAAGGGATGCTGAATAAAGGCGCCGGGATGGAGGAAGAGGCTAAAATTGAGGATGAACAGCAGGACTCCGCTCAGGAATCCAAACCGGAGAAGAGCGTCATTGAGGATTTCGGATTTGACCTCACGAAGGCCGCGGCGGAAGGGCGGTTGGACCCCGTTGTCGGCAGGGAGACCGAAATAGCCCGTGTGATAGAGATTTTAGGAAGACGCAAGAAAAACAATCCGATGCTCATCGGTGAGCCCGGGGTGGGGAAGTCAGCGATCGTGGAGGGAATAGCCCTGCGGATCGCCGGCGGAAGCATTTCCCCTGCCCTTGCCAAGAAGCGCCTGATTTCTTTGGACATAGCCTCGGTTGTGGCCGGGACAAAGTACCGTGGGGATTTCGAGAAGCGTCTCAAATCGATAATCAAGGAGGCGAGTTCCAATCCGGACATCATCCTTTTCATCGACGAGTTCCACACGATTGTCGGTGCCGGTGGCGCGCAGGGGAGCCTGGATGCGGCCAACATCCTTAAACCGGCCTTGGCCAGGGGCGAGCTCCAGTGCATCGGCGCCACGACCATGGACGAGTTCGCCAAGATCGTGGAGAAGGACGGTGCCCTAGACCGGAGGTTTCAGAAAATAGTCGTGGAACCTACCGACATTCAGCAGTCCGTCGCGATCCTTGAGAACCTCAAGCCGAATTATGAGGCTTTCCATAAGGTGACCTACAGTGAGGACGCCATAGAGGCCTGTGTCCGTCTGACAGACCGTTACATCACCGATAAGTCATTGCCTGACAAGGCAATAGATGCTCTTGACGAGGCTGGGTCGATGATCCGTCTCAATCTTGACAAGGGAAGGAAAGGCGGTAATGTGGTTGATGCGGAAGACATAGCCACCGTGGTCTCCAAGATGACCGGAATCCCGGTCAACAAGGTGGCCGAATCCGAGGGGAATCGGATAATGAGGATGAAGGGCCGCCTGCAAAGCCGGATCATAGGCCAGGACGAGGCAATCGAGAAAGTCGTGCGCGCCATCCAACGGAACCGTGCCGGGCTCAAGGATCCGGACCGCCCGATCGGCACGTTTCTCTTTTTCGGCCCAACGGGGGTGGGCAAGACCCAACTTGCGAAATGTCTCGCTGAATATCTTTTTGATTCCGAAGAGAATATGGTCCGCATCGACATGAGTGAATATATGGAAAAATTCGCCGTGTCCCGCCTTGTCGGGGCTCCTCCAGGCTATGTCGGCTATGAAGAGGGCGGGCAGCTGAGCGAGAGGGTCCGCAGGAAACCCTACTGCGTGGTTCTGCTGGATGAGATAGAGAAGGCTCATCCTGACATATTCAACATTCTCCTTCAGGTGCTTGACGAGGGGCGCCTTACCGACAGCAACGGCCGTGCCGTGAGTTTCCGGAACACCATCGTCATCATGACATCCAACGTCGGGAGCCGCGAGCTTGATGAATATGGCAGCGGGGTTGGCTTCTCCACATCCGGAAAGAATGTTCTGAAGAACCGTCAGGGTGTTTTGGAGAAAGCCATAAGAAGATCTTTTCCGCCGGAGTTCATCAACAGGGTGGATGAGAAAATATTCTTCAACTCATTGTCAAAGGAAGACATCGGGAAGATCGTAGACATAGAGTTGAATGATCTTAGGACTCGTGCTGAAGAATCCGGCTACAAGCTCGTTGTGACGCCGTCGGCCAAGCGCTTCATCGCTGACGCCGGCTTTGATCCGGCTTTCGGAGCCAGACCTTTGAAGAGGGCGGTCATGAGGTATGTCGAGGATCCGGTGTCGGAGTTCATTATTTCCGACAAGGTCCTCCGGACCAAGAAAAAAGGCATGAGCGGGATCCGGACACTAAGGGTCGGACTGACGTCAGACAAAGAAAACACGCTTGTCTCTCTGAAGGAAGAGGAGCCTGTTTTGCCTCTCCGGTGACATTCAGGCTCTTTTTACCGCGTCTTCGACCTCCAGCCCCATGTCACCCATTATCTCCATCAGGGCGGCGAGGGATGATTCTGAAGAGATCATGGAGGCGAGCCTGTCGAAGTTGTATTCAGTGTTTCTCATATCATCATTCGTTTTGTTTCTGATGCAAAGATAAAACGGCCTTGTACGAAACCGCCGTACAAGCCTGAAAATATTTTTACGCGTCGGCGTGACCGGAGGCAAAGTTGTCTCTCTCGGTTTTTTTTGTTATTTTTGCATGTTTAACCATAATGAATTCAACATCGGAATATGGATATTGAGGAAAAGAAAGAGGAAGGCCGGACCGGCATAATCGAACCGGTTGAGATAGATCACGAGATGCGCACCGCGTACATCGACTATTCGATGTCTGTGATCGTCTCCCGCGCGCTGCCGGATGTCAGGGATGGCCTGAAGCCTGTGCAAAGAAGGGTTCTGTTCGGGATGGATGGTCTTGGCCTGTCATATTCGGGGCCGACGCGTAAGTGCGCCAAGATCGTCGGTGAGGTGCTTGGAAAGTATCACCCGCACGGCGACTCCAGCGTCTACGATGCACTCGCCAGGCTTGCGCAGCCTTGGAATCAGCGTTATCCCATGATTTTCGGCCAGGGTAACTTCGGCTCCATGGATGGTGACCCTGTGGCAGCCATGAGGTACACCGAGGCCAAGCTTCAGAAGATGACCGACGATGTCCTTGCTGACATCGACAAGAACACCGTGGACATGACGCTTAACTTCGATGACACGGAGGAGGAGCCTACTGTGCTGCCCACAAAGGCTCCGTTGCTTCTGTTGAACGGATCGTCCGGCATCGCTGTGGGTATGGCCACGAACATGGCGCCTCACAATCTGGGCGAATGCTGTGACGCCATCTGCGCCTACATTGACAATCCGGACATCGACACGGACGGTCTGATGCAGTACATCAAGGGGCCGGACTTCCCGACGGGAGGCATAATCATGGGCGTTGGCGGAATCAAGGAGGCCTATGAGACCGGCCGCGGCAAGGTCGTTGTCCGCGCGAGGACCGAGATCGAGGTCGCCGACAACGGCCGTGAGACCATTGTCGTGACCGAGATCCCTTACATGGTCAACAAGAAGGAGATGATCGAGAAGATCGGCCAGATGGTCGAGGACAAGAAGATCGAGGGCATCACCTACATCAACGATGAGACTTCCCGGGAGGGAGTCAGGGTGGTGATAAGGGTAAAACAAGGGTGCAACTCAAACGTCGTGCTGAACACCTTGTTCAAGTACACCCAACTTCAGTCCAGCTTCGCGTTCAACAATGTCGCTCTTGTCAAGGGGCGTCCGAGGACGCTGTCTCTCAAGGACATGATCGCCAACTTTGTCGAATTCCGCCATGATGTCATAATCCGCAGGACCGAATTCGAGTTGGATAAGGCCCGGAAGAGGGCGCACATCCTGGAAGGTTTGCTTAAGGCGATAGACGTCATAGATGAGATCATCCTCATCATCAGGCATTCAGCCAATGTGGACGAGGCCAAGGCCGAGTTGATTTCCCGCTTTGAGTTCACTGACGCTCAGGCGACTGCCATTGTCGAGATGAGGCTCCGTCAGTTGACCGGCCTGGAGAGGGAGAAACTTCAGGCTGAATATGACGAACTTGAAAAGTTCATCGCCCGCTGCAACGAGATTCTCGGCAGTGCCGTTGAGCAGATGAAGGTCATCAAGACCGAAACCATCGAGCTGAAGAACAAATACGCGGATCCCAGAAGGACCGAGATCCGTCCTTCCGCCGGGGAGTTCAATCCGGAAGACTTCTACGCGGATGAGGACATGGTGATCACGATCTCCCATCTTGGCTACATCAAGAGGACTCCTCTGACCGAATACCGTACCCAGGCCCGAGGCGGAGTCGGAATGAAGGGAAGCTCGACCCGGGACGAGGATTTCATAGATCACATCTACATCGCGAATATGCATTCCACGATGCTGCTCTTCACCCAGAAAGGGCGCTGCTTCTGGCTGAAGGTCTACGAGATACCGGAAGGATCAAGAGCCTCAAAGGGACGCGCCATCCAGAACGTGCTCAGCATTCCTGATGACAAGATCCTGGCCTACATCAACGTCAGGACCCTCAAGGATCCTGAATATGTCAACTCCAACAACATTGTGCTCATCACCAAGAGGGGCGTCATAAAGAAGACATCTCTGGAGGCATATTCACATCCGAGGGCCGCAGGTGTGAACGCCGTCAATCTGCGGGAAGGAGATGAGCTTGTCGAGGCACTGCTCACCAACGGCCGGGAGGAGATATTTGTCGCCGCCCGCGAGGGACGCTGCTGCCGTTTCGAGGAGACGGATGTCCGCCCGATGGGAAGAAACTCAACCGGAGTTCGTGGCATCAATATTGAAGACGACGATGAGGTCGTCGGAGCGATTGACTACGATCCCCGGGCCGAGGACGCCGCCGCGCACACAGTGCTTGTCGTAAGCGAGAACGGTTTCGGAAAGAGGACTGACTTCGATGAGTACAGGCTCACAAACAGGGGAGGAAAGGGTGTCAAGACCATAAACATCACCGAGAGGACCGGGAAATTGATAGCCATCAAGAACGTGACGGAGAACGATGACCTGATGATCATCGAGAAGTCCGGTCTTACGATAAGGATGGCGGTTTCAGGCATCAAGGTGTCCGGCAGGGCGACCCAGGGCGTCAAACTGATCAACATCAGGAACGGTGACTCCATCGCTGCCATCTCTACCGTAGAGAAGAGTGGAGAAGAGGAGCGGCAGGCAGCGGAAGAGACTGTCGAGGCTCCTCAGGAATAGTATGTTTGGAAACAACTAAATATCAATAATCATGAAAAGGACATTGATTGTTTTGGCATTGCTCGCTGCCTTTCAGGTTGCGGATGCCCAGTCTAACGTGAACTCTGCCGCAAAGGCGGTCGAGAGTGCGCTCTCTGCTTCCCAGAATGCGAAGAAGGCCACGAAGGTGGCTACCTGGTTGAAGCTTGCCCAGGCTTACATTGACGCCTATAGCGCTCCTTCCGGAAGTGTCTGGATTGGCGCTGACATGAACGCGGTGCAGCTTTCCATGGGAGGTGAGAAGCCTTCTTCTGTAGAGAATGTGACCCTTAACGGTGCGCAGTACGTCAAGCAGATCTACGACAACAAGAATCTTTATTTCAATGCCAATGGTCAGCTTGAGGTCATCGAGGTTACGAAACCTGTTGTCGAAAACGCTCTGCCTAAGGCTCTGGAGGCTTTCAAGAAGGCCTATGAAGTTGATGCGAAGCATTCCAAGGACAACGACATCATCGCTGGCATCAAGTCCGTCGCCGAGAAGTTGAATCAGGAGGCGTACTATGCCTACACTCTTGGGGATGTGAAGAAGGCGGAGTCATTATTCGAAGACGCTGTCGAGGCTGCCGCCCAGAAGCCTTATGAGAAGATCGACACCAACTCTCTGTACAACGCTGCCTTCACGGCATGGAGCTGCCAGGACTATGCGAAGTCCAAGGCTCTGTTCGACAAGTGTGTGGGTTACGGCTACTATGCTGAGGGAGGTGAGGTTTTTGCCAAATTGGCTGACTGCGTCTCACGCATCGACACGACCGCTGCCGGCAAGGCTGCCGCCAAAGACTACCTTGAGCAGGGTTTCCAGAAATTCCCTACCAGCGAGAGCATCGTCTTCGGCCTTATCAACTATTACATGACAAGCGGTGAAGGCACGGACAGACTCTTCGAACTGCTCCAACAGGCGAAGGCTACATCTCCTGACAATGCATCTCTCTATTATGTCGAGGGCCAGGCTTATAAGCAGCTCGGGGAACTTGACAAGGCCGCCAAGGCCTATGACGAGTCCGCAGCTAAGGATCCTAAGTATGTCTATGCCTACATCGGCAAAGGCCAGATGTACTATGACAAGGCTCTTGAACTTCAGGAGAAAGCCCAGAGCGAGCTGGATGACAAAAAGTATATGGCTCTCGTCCAGGAGTTCGAGGTGACGCTCAAGAAGTGTATCGATCCGTTTGAAAAGGCTTATGTTGTCTGCGAGGACCCTGCGATAAAGTCAACCATCGCTGAGTATCTCAAGCAGGTTTACTATCGTTTCCGTGACCAAGATCCTAAGTTCCAGTCCGGTTACGAGAAGTACAACGCCCTTCTTAACAACTAATATATCTGGGCGCACTGCCATGACGAATGTGCGTGGCAGATAAGTGCTTGAATTACAGTTTATAAAGCAATTACCTCCAGTCGAATCCGGCTGGAGGTAATTGCTTTATTGATTGATAATCAGTTATTTACATACCACGGGTTCTGGAAGTGAACCTTGACTATCGCACGCCTTGATCGCTTTCGTGTCCATCCACGGTCTCGGACGAATCCTCGGTCTCCTTGCGCTCGAAAGCCTTTACGATCTTGCCTACGAGCGGATGCCGCACGATGTCCTCGTTGGAGAAAAAGATGGTGCTGACGCCCTTGATGTTCTTGAGGAGGCTGATGCCGCGCAGAAGGCCGGAATCCTCGCGGCGGGGAAGATCGATCTGGGTCGCGTCTCCGGTCACTATGAATTTGGCGTTCAAGCCCATTCGGGTGAGGAACATCTTCAGCTGGCCAAGATTCGTGTTCTGGGCTTCGTCCAGGATGACGCAGGCGCGGTCCAGGGTGCGGCCCCGCATGTAGGCAAGCGGAGCGATCTGGATCGTCCCTTCCTCGATGAACTCCTGCAGTCTTCTGGGCGGGACCATGTCTCCAAGGGCATCGTAAAGAGGCTGTAGGTACGGATCCAGTTTGTCTTTCAGATCACCGGGCAGGAATCCAAGCCGTTCACCGGCCTCGACTGCGGGACGGGTCAGGATGATGCGCTTGATCTCGCGGTTCTTCAGCGCCCTCACCGCAAGGGCTATCGCCACGTAGGTCTTGCCGGTTCCCGCAGGGCCGACAGCGAAGACGAGATCGTTGTCGAAATAGGCCTTGACCATCTCCTGCTGGGTCTTGTTGCGGGCCTTGATCGGCTTCCCCTCCGTGCTGTGTACGATAATCGCCTCTCCATTCAATTTGAAATTGTTGGGTGAGTTCTCTCCATCGAAGATGTCCTCGACATCAAAGGCCGTGAGGTTCATCTTGTGCATCCGCCGCTCGATCAGCTCGGCGAATTTCTGGTTGAACTCCAGAATGTCGTTCTCTTTGCCCTCCAAGTGGATCTCGTTGCCTCTCGCGACAACCTTAAGCCCGTGAAAATACGAGCAGAACTCTTCGAGTATCTTGTTTCCGGCCCCGAAGATCTCGATGGGGTCAATGACGTCAAGTGTGATTGTATTCTTCATTGTCAGTCAATAATTCCAGTTTCTTTCTTTACCCTTTCATAGGAGGTGATCATCTTGTGGTAGTCCCATTGGTTGATCCACAGGCCGCGTTTTCCGACATATTCCTTGATCGGAATTGTGGTGTAGCCGCGCGCAAGATGTCCGGGTCTGGAGCACCAGATCAGCGTCAGGCGTGGCTCCAGCATGTCACAGTCCCCGAGCCAGTCCTTTGTGAAGCTGAGCGTCGCGATCATTCCGACCTGCGTGTTCGGTGCGCTCATGTTCGAGATGAAGTTGCCCAATGAATATATCACCGGAACTTTACACTCTCCTGATCCATCCTTTCTGTGGACAGAGAGTGTCTCCATGTCCTGAATGACATGAGGGTGCGTACCGATAACGGCGTCGCAGCCATTATCCGCCAGCCAGCGCGCAAGCTTGCCCTGCCTCTCGGAATGCCTGAGGGCATATTCATTTCCCCAGTGCGGCAGCGCGATGATGAAGTCGGCTCCGGTGTCTTTTGCCCTTCGGATAGCGGCGGCAATCTCAGCGGTGTCGGCCAGGTGGACTTTAGGGAACGCCTCGCGGATCCTGATGTTTGTGCCGTAGGTGAAATTGATAAGGGCCAGGCGGATCCCTTTGGCGAGGATCTTCAACGGAAAGCGCAGAGAGTCGTCTTCGGGGGAGACGGCCGATCCTGCATGCCTGATGCCTTTGTCTTTTTCCATGTCTGAATATATTCCCAGTGTCCTTTCGGCTCCTTTCCGACCCTTGTCGAGAATATGATTGTTGGCCGTAAGGAAAACATCAACACCGCATTCCGCGGTGGCTTCCGCGAAAGAGTCCGGCGCCGAGAAGCACGGGTAGCCTGTGTAAGGTTCTCCCGCAAGGGTGAACTCCATGTTTGCCACGGCAATGTCAGCTTCTTGGATGAGGTGCCTTGTCTTTGAGAAACACTCTGAGAAATCGAACTGGTTCTCAGCGTTTCTTGCATTTATGATCTGCGCGCTGTGCATCATCATGTCCCCCGTGAACACCACATTGATTGTGTCGGTGGGATGGCAGAAGGGATTCCGGATTTCTTGACACTTTAAGAGGGACTTATCAGTGCGGCTTTGCCGTAACGCAAGACCGTCCCGGTGGATTTGCCCCGCCGCTGAACAAATAAGGATAAGGAACGCCCCGAAAGTCAGAATTATCCGCATACGCAAAGATAACAATACCTTATAGAATTCCGTGTCTTTGCATAAAAATTAAGCGAAATATTTTTAAAAACGCTTGTTTCTGTAAAATTAATTCGTAAATTTGCAATCTCTAACACGGTGCGATTAGTTCAGTTGGTAGAGCACCAGATTGTGGTTCTGGGTGTCGTGGGTTCGAGCCCCACATCGCACCCCATCAAGGAAGGAGAATGACAGCGGTCAGACTCCTTCTTTGCTTTTTCCCGTCAATGCCTGCTGCCTCCTCAAGCCGGTTCTATTTCTTGATTCTTGAGGTTGGGTGCGCGATGATCTGCACATCGATGCCATCGATCTTGTAGCCTTTGAAGCGTCTGGAGAGAAGTCTTTCCTCTATGAGGTTGTAGAGCTCGTCATCAATCACATCCGAGAACCTGTTGTTGTGAGTGTCGTAAAGATGAAAGTGCTTGAAAGTGTTGACATCGAAGTACATCTTGTTGTTCTCGCTCATCCTGCGGTGGTATATCCCTAGTAGAGAGAGCTGTGCCAGGATGTTGTAGACCGACGCCACCGTTACCTTCGCGTTTTCCGCCCCTGTGATTTCCGCTGTCACCATGTCCGCGCACGCGTGGCCAAGACGCAGCATCGCCTCGTGCACGGCGACTCTCTGTGGTGTCACCTTCAATCCGTTCTTTTTAAGCAATTCACGGAATTCTTCGATTGTGGGAGCCTTATTGTTTTTTTCCATTCTATTGTAATGCTTTGACTTTGCAGACCTTGGATTTGAAGAGTGGATCACTGCACCAAGGAATGCAGTGCAAATTTACATATTTTTGATGAAATGACGTCCGGTAGTGTCCTGCGGGCCCACAATCTATTCTTGCCATTGCTTTGACGAATGTCAGGAACCTTAAGTCAAAGCGGACTAATCTTGCTTGGCTTATCGTGAATTATGGCTATATTTGCAAGTTGACATAGAAAATGATGGTATGGAAAAGATACGTTGCTTGATCATAGGAGGCGGCCCGGCCGGCTACACCGCGGCGATTTACGCTTCAAGGGCTGCCCTTGCTCCTGTCCTTTATGAGGGTATGGAACCGGGGGGGCAGTTGACCACCACTACCGTAGTCGAGAATTTCCCGGGGTTTCCTGAAGGAATCGATGCCAACCAACTGATGGATGGAATGCGCGCGCAGGCCGTACGGCTCGGAGCGGACATAAGGAGGGGAGCGGTTACTTCCGTAGACCTCTCCCGAAGGCCGTTCAGTCTTGAGATTGACGGAGAGAACAAGATCGAGGCCGAGGCTCTGATCATAGCTACCGGAGCCACAGCCAAGTATCTAGGGCTTCCGTCCGAGCGCAAGTTCAGGGGAATGGGGGTGAGCGCCTGCGCCACATGCGATGGATTCTTCTATAGGAAGAAGGTAGTGGCTGTTGTCGGAGGAGGAGACACAGCCTGTGAGGAGGCCACCTACCTGGCCGGTCTGTGCCGTAAGGTCTACATGATTGTCCGCAGGGATGTATTGCGTGCCTCGGCAGCCATGCAGGAAAGGGTCCGCAAAACAGCCAACATTGAGGTTCTTTGGAATTGCAACACGCAGGAGGTGCTTGGAAATGAGGCAGGTGTGACCGGTGTTCGGCTAAAGGACAAAAATGGTAAGGTTTTTGATGTCAGCATCGACGGTTTTTTTCTCGCCATTGGGCATCATCCGAATTCCGACATATTCAAGAAATATGTCCGTACCGATGAAAACGGCTACATCATCACCTCTGGCAAGTCATCAGAGACAAATGTCGAGGGAGTCTACGCCGCGGGTGACGTTCAGGATCCACAGTTCCGGCAGGCGATAACGGCCGCAGCCTCGGGATGCCGTGCCGCGCTTGAGGTGGAAAAATTCCTTTTGTCGCACTGATAGACTTTTGTAGAGCAATGAATATGTTAAAGAAAACTTTGAATCTCGTTGCCTTGGCAGTCCTCTCGGCTGTCTCGCTTTTGTCCTGCAAATCAGAGTACGAGGCTCTTTTGAACGGCAACGATGTCGACGCGAAATACACCGCTGCATTCGACTACTTCAATCATGGGAAGTACAACAAGGCCGCGCAGCTGTTCGAGTCCCTTGCGGTCTTGACAAGCGGAACAGACAGGGATGACACGGTTCAGTATTATTGGGGTCTGAGTAATTATCGCTACAGGGACTACTACACCGCAGAGACTAATTTCACGAAGTTCATAACGAATTTTCCACGAAGCCCTTTCGCGGAGGAAGCCGCGTTCCTTAGGATCGATTGCCTTTATCGTTCGACGCTGCGCTATGAGTTGGACCAGGTTCCGACTTACAATGCGATCAGCGTGATCAGCCAGTACATGGCCGAGAATCCGGGCAACTCTCATGCGGCCATTTGCAAGAGAATGCTTAAGGAATTGAATGACAGGCTGGACCGAAAGGCCTATGAGAATGCCCGTCTCTATTACAAGATGGAAGACTACAAGGCTGCGAGGGTGGCGTTCAGGAATATTCTAAAAGAAGACGCTGAGAACATTTACCGCGAAGACATTCTCTACTACATAGCCAAGGCCTCCTACAAGTATGCCTTCATGAGTGTGGAATCCAAACAGAAAGAACGTTATCTCACCTTTGTCGACGACTACTATAATTTCATAGGAGAGCTTCCGGATTCGCCTTATCGAAAGGAGCTTGATGTCCTGTACCGCAAGGCGCAGAAGTCTCTGGGACGCTATACAGGGGCGGAAGAGGACCTTGACCTTAAGGAAAAGGATTTCGAGAGGGACAGAAAGAAATTATTGAAACAAATAGAGGAGAGCGGCTCGTAATATTATTGGATAATTACATTTTGTGATATGGATATTAAAAAGAAGGTCCCTACAAACACGATCACAAGGGACATCAAGTATCTCGCCGAGCCTACCGGCAACATTTATGAGACCGTAGTCCTTCTTTACAAAAGGGCGAACCAGATAGCCCTTGCCGAGAAAAAAGAACTCGCGAAGAAACTTGAGGATTTCCGTACGGACCGTGACACCATGGATGAGGTTTTTGAGAACCGTGAGCAGATTGAGATCTCCAAGTATTACGAGAAGCTTCCGAAGCCAGACCTTATCGCGATCTCAGAGTTTGAAGACGGTGAGCTTTACTACAGGATGGCAGGCTCCGGCAACGAGGAAGAGACGTCTGTACGTTCCTCAAAAGAAAAGCATTCTGACTCTGAATAATCCCCGGGGCCATGCTGGAGTCCCTTCAAATAAGAAATTACGTTTTGATAGACTCTCTGGACATTGAATTTCCGGAGGGTCTGATCATTATTTCCGGTCAGACAGGCGCCGGCAAGTCAATTCTTCTTGGTGCCTTGTCTTTGCTGCTTGGCTCAAAGGCAGATGCTTCGGTGATAGGCGAGGGCGCGGACAGCTGTGTCGTCGAGGCTGTGTTCCGGATCCCGGAGTCAGACATGGTTCTCAAGAATATTCTGGAAGAGAACGATGTCGAGATTGATGAAGATCGTTTGATTGTACGCAGGGTTGTCAACCGGTCCGGGCGCTCGCGCTCGTTCATCAACGACTCTCCGGTCAACATCCAGGTACTGCAGAGCATCTCCTCGCGGTTGGTTGACATCCATTCCCAGCATCAGACTCTTCTTCTTTCAGACAAGTCTTTCCAGTTGTCGCTTTTGGATCACTTCGCCGGTGCCGGCGGACTTGTGGAAGAGTGCGCGAAGAAGTTCCGTTCTTACAAGGCGATTGAGAAGGAACTTGCGGAAGTCACGAGGAAGCTTTCAGAATTAAACGAGGAAAAGGGTTATATCCAGGCCCGTTACCAGCGTCTTGCGGACGCGGGTCTGCAAGAAGGTGAGCTGGAGGCTCTTGAGTCGGAAAGGAAGCAGCTCGCCAACGCGGAGGAGATCAAAAGCTGCCTTGGTGGCGTTGAGGAATTGTTCAACCCTACGGATCCTGATTATGATACCCTTCCTGTTTCTTCCTCTTTGAAGGAGGCGCAGAAGATGCTTGAGAAGATAAGCCGTTTCGTGCCTAGTGTCTCCTCGCTTGCCGAAAGGTTGGAGTCTGCCCGTACCGAACTTGATGACATTCTGGAGGAAGTCGCTGACATCAACGCCCGGACGGAGTTGTCGCAGGATCGCCTTGATGCCGTTGACCAGAGGCTTTCTCTTCTTTATGACTTGTTGAAAAGTTACTCGTCATCGTCCGTCCAGGAACTGATCTCCAAGCGCGACGCTTTGTCCGAGTCGCTTTATGATTCCACATCTTTGGAGGCCCGCAGGACTGAACTGGAGTCGGAAGCCTTGAAGGAAAGACAATCTCTGGAAGGAATATGCAAGCGTCTTCATGATTTAAGGACAAGGGCCTCGGGGCCGTTTGCCGCCTCGATAACAGAGTCGGTACGTTCTCTTGAAATGGAACATGCGGTTTTTTCTGTGGAGTTGCTCCCGGCTCAGGTGTCCCAGAACGGCTCGGATGCTGTGCGTTTTCTTTTCTCCGCTTCGGGAAAATCCTTGATGGATGTCTGCCGTTGTGCCTCGGGAGGTGAGATGTCACGCCTTATGCTATGTCTGAAAGCGATGTTGGCCAAGTTTGTGAAAATGCCTACTCTGATTTTTGATGAGATAGACACAGGTGTCTCCGGCAGTGTCGCGGACAAGATGGGACGCATGATCTGCTCCATGGGAAAGAGCATGCAGGTGTTTGCCATTACCCACCTTCCGCAGGTGGCTGCGAAAGGCACTGCCCATTTTGTCGTGGAGAAGGAATATGACGTGCTCGGCAAGGCCACCACCACAGTGCGTCCCGTCGCGGGAGAGGACCGCGTCATGGAAATCGCCCGCATGTTGAGCGGCAGTTCCATAACAAAGGCGGCTGTCGAGAATGCCAAGTCTCTGCTCTCTGTCTGACTATCTGATCAGATTGATTGAATAATCAGGGCGGTAGATGATTCTGCGTACGGCTTCATTCACATAGCCTCCGCGGCTTGTCTTCATCAGACGGAAATCTGATTGGAGCCCCTTTCCGGAGAGATTGTCTGAACTGCCCCATGCCTTGCCATATTCAGTGGCCAGGGTCGTGAAGAATTTCATCACATCATAGCCTTGGAACGCGGTCCGGCTTGGCTCGGTGTTGTAGATCGCCTTGTATCTCATGAGAAATTCCTGTACCTCCGTGGAATCATAGTCTACATAGTAAGAGACGCTTGCATGGAGGTTGAGGCTATGAAGCTGCTCGACATCAATCTCCTCAAATGTCCTAAGCCTTGAGGTGCTGTACAGCACGATGTCAACTTTTTGGCTTGAAATCAGGTACAGCAGTCTGACCACTTCGATCACGAACGCTTTGTTGTCTGATGCGATAACCACTCTGTTTGCTCCGTTTCCGGTCATCAATGACGAGATCCGGTCCATAACATGCCTCCCTTCCAGGATGTTGAACGAGATCTCTGCCGGATTGAGGCCGTGGCTTTCCATTTCCTTAAGCACGTTGGCGGAGTATCCGCTTGCCGTCGCTCCCTTTTGTTTGACCACTATGACCTTGTCCTCATTCCTGAGATCACCGCGGATCCAATTTGCCATGTCCAGGATCTGCGCTTTTGTAGGGGCGGGAGCCTGGATGATGTTAGGAATGGTGTCCGCCAGCGCCTCTGCCCTTGGGTCGAGCGGAGAGACAATCCAGGTCTTGCCTCTGTCCACGTTTACCGCTCTGATTATGTCGGCGTTTGAGACAGGGCCTATGGTGAAGTCGTTTTCCTCGAATTTGTTTTCTGTGACAGGCATCGATCCGCCCGCCACATCATAGACAGTCAATTCTATCTTATTCCCCTTGTCCCCAAGGTCTTTGGCGGCGAGAAGCACTCCGCTGTAGAAATCCATCATCTGGCTGTCCGCCTTGCCCGCCGCGTTGAAAGGAAGAAGAACAGCGGCGCTTGCCTTGTGCCTTCTCGGGAATAGTCCATCGAACACGCGGCCGGATGGTTGCTCCGCCACATCCTTTGTCTCTTCCGTTTCCGCCTCTCGGCCGGGGTTTTCGTCTCCGTTGCCCCCTTTGCCCTCCCAATGTTCAGGATGAAGCGGAATCTTTATCACATCCTTACGCCTTACTTTCTCAGAGGTCATGCCGTTGATGTTCATTATGGCTTCCTTTGAGACGGAGTATTTTCTTGCTATCGAGCTCAGGTCCTCGAACCATTTTACCCGGTGGACGAAGAATCCATCCTTCGCTTTGTCAGGCGCCTGCTGTCCAGGATCCTCAAGTGTTTCCTGTTTCTTGGTCCCGGTGGCAGTCTCTTCCCTTGTCTCCTTCTTCGCGGGCACGGTGTCCTTGACAGGAATGAGCAGGATCTGGTCTTTCTTCAGCCCGTCGGTCTCGAGATTCAGCGTTGGATTTGCATCGTAGATTTCTTGGAGTGTGACATTGTAGGCCTTGCTTATTGAGAACAATGTCTGGCGTTCCTGTACGACATGCGAGTAATAGACCTTCCCGTTGTGGCGTACCTTGTCAGTTGTAACCACAACCTGAGGTGTCGTGTAATTCTGGGCCTCCATTCCGGATCCAAGGGCGGCCATCAGGCATAACGCGGCCCCAAAAGCCGTCAAGTGTCTGTTCTTCATCTTTTCTTAAACAAATTGTCAGAGAAGTCGATCAGCCTCCTGCAGAATGTCTTCCATGAGAGCCGCTCTTTCTCGGTCCTGATTGAGTTCACACAATGCGTCATTATGTTCTCATCAGAGAAAAATTTCTGGATTTCCTTAACGATGCTGTCCACATCGGGCCTGTCCGCGACAAGTCCTGTGCCGTGGTCTCCGATGGATTGGCGCAGTCCACCTACATCTGTGACGACCATAGGCAGCTCGAAATGGTAGGCGATCGCGCTGATTCCGCTTTGGGTTGCGGATCTGTATGGCAGTACCGCGAGGTCCGCCGCTGAGAAGAAATCTTTCACCTCCGCGTCTGCTATGTAGCGGGTAAACAGCTTTATCCTGTCCTTGGCAGGAGACTCGTCTATGATGGCTTGGTACTTGTCGAACGAGCCGTAGGGTTCTCCGGCCACGATGAGTTGATAGCCCTCGTCAAGTTTTCCGAAGGCCTTGAGAAGGATGTCAAGACCCTTGTAGTCCCGGATCAAACCGAAGAAGAGAAGGTTCTTCTTCCCGGGGGTGAGCCCAAGGAGTCTTTCCGCATCCTCCCTAGGCAGTTTCTCACCGAAATGGCCATAAATAGGGTGGAATAGCGTTATGCTCCGGCAGTCCGGCGACAGCCTGCGCAGGTCGCGTGCCACATTATCGCACAAGGTTACGTGCCCTGTACAGCCCGACAGAAAGTATTTTGTCAGCGGGGCGTCGAAAAATTTCGGCTCATGCGGTATGACATTGTGCAGAATTGAAATCACCGTGCAATGCTTCCTGAGCCTTCTGGCCACAAAGCCAAGTGAAGGCCCGAAATAGGACATCCAATAGCCTATGACCACCAGGTCTGGTTTCCAGTCACGTATTGCCCTGTATGCCGGAATGTAGGTAAAAGGATTTGCCGTATCCAACAGAGCCTCGCTCTCGATGGGTACGGCATCATCATCCTTTGTTACATATTGTGTCTTTCCCGGGAACAGAAATTCCGGATATTGCCTTTTGAAATTGAATGCCTTTACAGTGTGGCTCTTCCCCAGTTCCAAGTAGAGACTTGCGTTGAACTGGGAAATCCCCCCTCTATAAGGGTAGAAGCATGACAGGAAAGCTATCCGCAAGGTCTACTTGTCTTTGTTCTCCTCGGTGTCGGCCGGCGCCGGCGCGTTGTTTCCCTTCCCCTTGCTCTTGATGTACTCGTCGTTCAAGCCGGAGAGAATCGCGTCGGTGACGTCAAGGTCGGGGTCTCCGGCGGCCACCGGGGCGGGGAGGACACTTCCCTGTGTCGCGATGATCATCGCGTACTGATGCTCTTCGTTGAACTTGTCAAGGAAAGTCTTGATGGCGTCCCCGATCTGGTTCATCATGACCTGCTGCTCCTCGGCGATCTCCTGCTGTTTCTGGGTGGCGTAGTTGTTGAAGTTGTTCTGCTGCTCCTGAAGTTTGATGTTCCTCTGCTCGGCCACTGAACGGACGAGAAGGCCTTTGTCGAGTTCGGACTGGAACTTGTTCACATCGTTCTGAAGCTTGTTGCCCCTTCTGTTGATTTCCTCCTGGATGCCCTGGACCTTTGTCTCGACCACTGATCTTAGGTCATTGGCCATGTCATACTCATCAAGTACCCTGTCAAGGTCAAACCATACTATGGATCCTGCCTGGGCCGTTGTCTGGGCGGCCTCTCCGGAGGAGGTTTCCTTCTTGCCGTCGCCGTTTGATTTGATTTGGATGATTCCGAGAGCGACCACAGCTATGAGAGCTATGACGCTGATGATCAGTGGTGTCTGTTTCATTTCTATTGCTTGTTAGTTAATATTCAACTTTACAAATGTAATCAAAAAATCTTAATCTTTGAAAGATAGGCCTGTATTGTTTTCTCAAGTCCCATGTAAAGGGCGTCGCAGATGATCGCGTGTCCGATGGAGACCTCGTCGGTCCAAGGTATCGTCCGGATGAAATATTCCAGATTCTCCAGATTCAGGTCATGTCCGGCGTTAAGTCCGAGTCCGGCTTCCCTTGCGGCCTTGGCGGTCTCAAGGTAGGGAGCCACCGCCTTTTCAGGACCGGCGGGAAAATCGGCGGCGTACCCTGCCGTGTACAGCTCGACACGGTCGCAACCGCAGGCTTTGGCTCCCTCGGCCATGGCCGGAGATGGATCTATGAATATGGACGTGCGGATACCTTTTTGCTTGAATCTGGCGCAGATGTCAGTCAGAAAATCCTTGTTGGCGATTGTGTCCCAGCCTGAGTTCGAAGTGATCGCGTCATGGGCGTCAGGGACAAGCGTGACCTGGTCAGGAACGACATCAAGGACAAGATCCACAAAACTTGGGATAGGATTGCCTTCAATGTTGAACTCGGTCGTTATTGTGGGTCTGATGGCCCTGACGTCAGAGTATCTTATGTGTCTTTCATCCGGCCTTGGATGGACGGTGATCCCTTCGGCTCCGAATCTTTCGCAATCCAGCGCCGCTTTTTCCACATCCGGCATGTTGCCGCCGCGTGCGTTGCGCAGGGTGGCGATTTTGTTGATGTTTACACTAAGTCTTGTCATTTTTAAGCACAATTACTTCCACGGGCGGAGGCGCCGCCCGATGACTTCAAGTACAAAAATAATGATTTCTGTTTAGTTTTAAGCAGAATTGTGCTAATTTTGAGATTCCAATGTTTTCAAGAAAACCGAAAGCAGGCACTGATGAAGATAGCACTTTATTCAAGAGACAGCGTCGCCATGCATGACGAGAGGCTCTCCATGATGCTCGAAAAGCTTGGTGATGAATCGATTGAGATTTACAACGCCAAAAAGTCAGGGGGCATTCTTCCCGGCACTGATGTGGTTTTGAGCGTGGGGGGTGACGGAACATTCCTCTCAGCCTCGCGGTTCGCGGGGCAGTCCGGCGTCCCGATCCTGGGGGTCAACACCGGGCGGCTGGGGTTCCTTTCCGAGTATAGCCCCGAAGAGGCATGCGGGGCACTTCTGTCCGGTGACTGGTACATAGAGGACAGGGAACTTCTAAAGACAGAGATCCATGGCGATGTCCCTGATCCCGACCTTCAGATCTACCCTTACTCTCTAAATGAGGTCTCCGTGCATCGTTCCGGTGCCGCTCTCCTTGGCATTGATGTGACGATCGACGGTCATTCTCTGCCCACCTATTGGGCGGACGGCCTGCTAGTGGCGACCAGCTCGGGCTCGACTGCATATTCATTGAGCGTAGGGGGGCCGATCTGCGCTCCGGAGGCACGGGTGCTGATCATTTCTCCTATCGCGCCACACAATCTGAATGTCAGGCCGTTGGTCGTTCCCGACACGACAAGCATCTCCATCTCAATGAGATCAAGGGATGAGAACGTGATGCTGTCATTGGACAACAGAAACCATCCCGTGCCCTCTTCGGTCTGCCTTGAAGTCAAGGTGGCACAATTTTCGCTAAAGAGGGTTCGTCTTAAAAATTCCAGCTTCATAAAAGCATTGACGACAAAGCTGTTTTGGGGAGAAGACATCCGGAACAGCGGAGAATGACAATTTTGAATATATGAACGAAATCAGTAACATTCCCACGCACGTGTCCATCATCATGGACGGCAATGGGCGTTGGGCCCGGCAAAGAGGACTGGAAAGGGTCTCGGGGCATTTTGAGGGTGTAGAAAGCGTGAGGGTCTGTGTGGAGGCCGCGGTGGAGGCCGGAGTCAAGTACCTTTCAATTTTCGCTTTTTCGGAAGAGAATTGGGGACGTCCGGAAGGAGAGGTCAGCTCGTTGATGGGTCTTATGTTCAAGACCATCGCCGATGAGATAGAGTCTCTTGCTGTTAAAGGAGTCTCTTTCCGAGTGTTGGGCAACGTCTCGCGCTTGTCGCCAGGACTTCTTGACGCCATCCGCGAGGCAGAGGAAAAAACCGCCCCGGCGCCTGGCAAGGATCCATTGCTGACACTGATCGTGTTTTTCAGCTACAGCGGCAAATGGGACATCCTTCAGGCGGCCAAACGTTTGGCCAGGGAATATTCCGGTGATCCTTCCGGACTCGAGTCTGTCGGTACTGAGGAATTCAGCCGTTATCTTGTCACTTCAGGCATTCCGGATCCGGATCTCATCATCCGTACCTCCGGTGAAAAAAGGCTCAGCAACTATCTTCTCTGGCAGGCGGCATATTCAGAGTTTGTCTTTGTGGACACACTTTGGCCTGATTTCAGACGTGAGGAATTCCGCGCGGCCCTGGAAGAATATTCCCACAGGAACCGCAGGTATGGAAAAGTTAAATAACTTGCGTATATTTGCAGCTTAATTCAATGAAATCTGATTCGATGAAAGGATATCGTTATTTATTTTCATGCCTTCTGGCTTTGTCATTCGCCGTGGCGCCGGCCTTGGGACAGGAAACGGGAAAAGTTTCTGAGCCCGTAGAGGTCGATTTCGAGCATCCGGCGACATATTATGTGGGAGGTGTCACCGTGGAGGGGAATCATCAGTTCACGAGCCAGCAGATCATCTCGCTGACCGGATTGCAGAAGGGCATGCGTGTCACTGTTCCGAGTGATGACCTTTCGTCGATAGTGTCAAGGTTGTGGATGCAGAGGTATTTCGAGAATGTCGCGATCGAGATTGACCGGCTGAGCGCGGACAAGGATTCCGCCTTCTTCAAGATTTGCATCCAGGAGCGTCCAAGGGTGTCCAGATGGCTGTTCACCGGCGTGAAGAAAGGAGAGAAAAAGGATCTTGAGGAGAGGCTCAACCTCCGCCGCGGAGGAGAGTTTTCCGATTATGTCGCAAAGACTTCCATAGACATCATCAAGCGTTTCTATGCGGACAAGGGATTCCTCAACTGCAAGGTGGATGTCCAGACCCAGAAGGACAGCATAGTAAGGAACGCGATAAAGGTGAATTTCGCGGTTGACCGTGGAGCCAAGGTCAAGATCAGGGACATACATTTCGAGGGAACCGAAGGTTTCTCGGAGTACACCCTTTCAAGAACCATGAAGAAGACCAAAGCTAAAAAATGGTACAACTTCTTCAGCACCAAGAAATTTAATAAGAAGGAATATCCCAACGACAAGATCAGCCTCATAAGCAAGCTCAACGAGGCCGGTTACAGGGACGCCAGGATCATCAAGGACTCCATCTATTATGTCACCCCCGACAGGTTGGGTATCGACCTTAAGATCGACCAAGGCAAGAAATATTATTTCAGGAATATCTCATGGACCGGCAACTCCGTCTACTCGACTGATCAGCTCAATGAGATCCTTAACATCAGGAAGGGCGATCCTTACGACATGGTGACCATGCAGAAGAGGCTTTTGGGCGGCGGCAAGCAGGGTGATCAGGATGTGTCCAAGATCTATCGCGACAACGGCTACCTGTTTTTTAACGTCACGCCTGTCGAGCTGAACATAGAAGGGGATTCGGTAGATGTCGAGATGAGGATCTCTGAAGGCAAGCAGGCCACGCTCAACAATATTGTCATCAATGGCAACACACTTACCAACGAGAGGGTTGTCCGAAGGCAGCTCGCCACGAGGCCTGGTTACCTTTTCAGCCAGACGGATTTCGAACGGTCGATCCGTGAGATCGCTTCCTTGGGGCAATTTGATCCGGAGGCCATAACTGATCCTTCCAAGGGTTACTCGATTGTTCCTAATCAACTGAACAACACTGTCGATCTTATCTATAATGTGACGGAGAAGCCTTCCAGCCAGCTGGAACTCTCCGGAGGTTGGGGCGCGAACACTTTCGTCGCGACCATCGGTGTGAACTTCAACAACTTCTCCACGAAGCGAATGTTCGAGAAGAACGCGTGGAGGCCGGTTCCGCTTGGCGACGCGCAGAATCTTTCGCTGCGTTTCCAGACGAACGGGACCTATTACACATCTCTGGTGTTCGGATTCTCTGAGCCTTGGCTTTTCGGCAAGAAGCCTACATCTTTGAACCTTCAGGCTTATTACACAAGGCAGACAGACTCCTATCTTGCCATAGGGCTCCTGTCCAATGACAAGGTTATGCAGGTCTATGGCTTTTCCGCGGGAATCGGTACCCGCCTGAAATGGCCGGACAACTATTTCGTGCTCTACAATGGCATCAATTGGCAGATTTATGACCTCAAGAACTGGATCAGCGGTTACTTCATGTTCAACGACGGCAAGTCCCACAACCTGAGCTACAGCGTCAGCCTCAGCAGAAACTCCACCGACCAGCAGATCTATCCGCGTATGGGGTCCAACTTCAGCGCCAGCCTTCAGCTTACTCCTCCATATTCATTGTTCAGGAAGAAGGATCTCGGCACCCTTGACGCCAACGGCAACCCGATGAAAGTCTCAAGCTACAAGGACATCAACTATGACAAATGGAGCTCCGCCCAACGTTACAAATGGATAGAGTACCACAAATGGAAGGTCAGCGGTGAACTTTATACCAAGGTTATCGGAGACTTTGTGATCATGACGCGTGCCCAGTTCGGCTACCTCGGCTACTACAACCGCAAATGGGGATATTCACCGTTCGAAGGTTTCCGTGTCGGTGGTGACGGTATGTCGGGCTATGACACCTATGGCGCGGACATCATCGCCCTTCGTGGTTACGAGAATTACGCCCTTACCCCTTGGGAGGCCACACCGTACAACTCCAACGGCTACTATGCCGGCAACGTCTACGACAAGTTCACGATGGAGTTCCGTTATCCGGTAATCCTCCAGCCTCAGTCCACGATATTCGTGCTTGGCTTTCTTGAGGGCGGAAACTGTTGGTCGGACATCAAGAATTTCAATCCGTTCCAGATCAAGCGCTCAGCCGGTGTCGGTGTGAGGGTGTTCCTTCCGATGATCGGTCTGCTGGGAATCGACTGGGGCTACGGCTTTGACAATCCGGAGAAGAAGAACAGAAGCCAGTTCCACTTCCTTATCGGACAACAATTCTAAAAATATACTTACATTTGCAATCTGAACAAACACGTAAATTGATAAAATTCTATAGAAATGAAAAAGATTCTTTTGATTGCCGCTATGGCTTTGTTTACTTTTAGCGCTTCGGCGCAGTCCAAGTTCGCCTTTGTGGATTTCAACGAGCTTGTCATGCTGATGCCGGAGGCCGATGCTGCCAGATCTCAGATGCAGGCGGCCCAGAAAGAGGCTCAGGAGACACTTCAGAGCATGATGGAGGAGGCTCAGACCAAGTATAATGAGTACCAGCAGAAGCAATCGACCTGGACCCCTGCCATCAAGTCCAGCAAGGAAAAGGAACTCGGCGACATCCAGCAGAGAATCCAGGAGTTCCAGCAGTCCATCCAGGCTGAGCTTCAGCAGCAGAACCAGCAGCTTATGGATCCGATCTACAAGAAGGCCCAGGAGGCGGTGGAGAAGCTCGCCAAGGCCGGCGGCTATCTGTTTGTCTTCGAGACATCGCAGTACCTCTATGTTGACAAGACCCAGTGCAGGGATCTCACTCCGGACGCGAGGAAGGCACTGAATATCCCGGAGGGCAGGACCATGGAGGATCTCCAGAAGGAGCTTCAGGCCCAGCAGCAACAGCAGCAACCGCAGCAATAAGATTCAGGTCGGGTGGCACAAGTGAAGGTCGGCGAGAGTTAGCCGACCTTTTTTTTGAAAAATATATTGGTAATTCTCCTTTTTATGCTTTAATTTGTAAGGTATTTTGAGAAGAACACTAATATTCTTAAACAATAGAAATGCAGCATAAGGTTATTGATGCTAAGGATGTAGTGATCAGGTTCGCAGGGGATTCCGGTGATGGCATGCAGCTTACAGGGACCCTTTTCGCCAACCTCTCGGCGGTCTATGGCAACGGTCTTTCCACGTTCCCGGATTATCCTGCCGAGATAAGGGCCCCGAAGGGGACTGTGGCCGGTGTCTCCGGATTCCAGGTTCACATCGGCAGCCACAAGGTCAACACTCCGGGAGATTTCTGCGACATGCTTGTGGCGATGAATCCGGCGGCTCTCAAGGCTGAGGCCAAATGGCTTAAGAGAAACGCCACGGTGCTTGTCAATGAGGACGCTTTCGATGACTTGGGTCTTGCCAAGGCGGGATTCACGACAGACAATCCTTTTGTGGAGCTTCACATAGAGGACAGGAACATCATCGTGGCGCCGATCACGAAACTGACAGAGATGAGCCTGGAGGGAAGTGGGCTGGATGTCGTGTCCGTTCATAAATGCAGGAACATGTTCACTCTCGGAATGGCCTGCTTCATCTACAGCCGTCCGCTTGACTATGTCTACATTTATCTGGAGAGCCGTTTCTCAAAGAAGCATCCCGAGATGATAGAACCTAACCGCAAGGTGGTCAATGACGGCTATAACTACGCCGCCAACATCCAGGCGGTGGCGGACACCTACACTGTCTTGCCGGACAAGCAAGAAAAAGGAATGTACAGGAGCATGACCGGCAACCAGGCTTTGGCCTGGGGACTTATGGCGGCGTCGGAGAAGTCCGGGCGGCCTCTTTTCTGCGGTTCCTATCCAATCACGCCCGCAACGGCTGTCCTTGAGGAACTTGCAATACATAAGTACCTTGGCGTCAAGACCATGCAGACAGAGGACGAGATTGCGGGAATCTGCTGTGCGATAGGTGCTTCCTTCGCGGGTGATCTTGCTGTCACGACAACCTCCGGCCCTGGTCTTTCCCTGAAGTCCGAGGCTCTCGGCCTGGCTGTGATGACCGAACTCCCGCTTGTCGTGGTGGACGTGCAGCGGGGCGGCCCCTGCACCGGGTTGCCGACCAAGACCGAACAGTCTGACCTGAACGAGGCTCTTTACGGGCGTAACGGTGAGAGCCCGCTTGTGGTTATGGCCGCCCATTCGCCCGCGCATTGCTTTGACGCGGCGTTCATGGCGGCGAAAATCGCCATGGAGCACATGACTCCCGTCCTTCTTCTTTCCGAAGGATTCCTCGGCAACGGCTCGGAACCTTGGAAGATTCCTTCGATGAGTGAATATCCAACCATAAAACCTCGTTTGGCCAAGGCCGACGGGAGTAAGTTCCATCCTTTCGAGAGAGATCCGAAGACACTTGCCGGAAAATGGGCGCCGGCCGGCACACCCGGACTGGAGCACCGCGTCGGCGGTCTTGAGAAGACGCACGAAGGGGTGCTTTCAACGGATGCTGCCAATCACGAGCTGATGGTGAGGGAGCGTGCCGGGAAAGTCGCGCGTGTCGCCGCCGACATTCCGGATCTGGTGGTGGACGGCCCCGAAAGCGGAGATGTCCTGATGGTCGGGTGGGGAGGCACATACGGACATATTCTTACAGCCACAGAGGAGTTGCGCGCCGCCGGCAAGACTGTCAGCCGGGTTCATTTCGATTTCATCGACCCTCTGCCAAGGAACACTGAGAGAGTGTTCTCGGGTTTCCGCCGGATAATTGTCTGTGAGCTCAATCTAGGACAGTTCGCCGGCTACCTCAAGACAATCTTCCCACAGTTCAACTATTTGGGCTGCAATAAGGTTCAGGGACAGACTTTCCTTGTCCAGGAGATAGTTGACGCGGTCTTGGCCGAATTATAGGAGGAATACGTGATGCCAAAATATTCATTGAAAGATTTCAAGAGCGACCAAGAGATAAGGTGGTGCCCCGGTTGCGGTGACTACTCAATTCTCGCCGCTCTTCTGAGGACCCTTCCGCAGGTTTGTGAGGAAAAAGGGATCGACAAGGACAAGATTGTGGTAGTGTCAGGCATCGGATGCTCGTCAAGGCTTCCGTATTACGTGGACACCTATGGCTTCCACGGCATCCATGGTCGCGCCGCGGCGATAGCGACAGGCATGAAGGTAGCCAATCCTGAACTCTGCGTCTGGCAGGTCAGCGGGGATGGTGATGCCCTGGCCATAGGCGGCAATCATTTTATCCATGCCATCCGAAGGAACATCGACATCAATCTGATGCTCTTCAACAACAGGATTTACGGTATGACCAAGGGGCAATATTCCCCGACTTCCAAATTGGGAGCCATTACCAAGACATCTCCTTACGGTACTGTTGAGCACCCGTTCAATCCCGGCAGTCTTGTCCTGGGCGCGAAGGGAACGTTCTTCGCCCGCGGAATGGACACGGAACTTGCCCTGAATCAGGAGATAATGCTCGCCGCCTCAAGACACGAAGGCACATCGGTGATGGAGTTTCTGACGAACTGCGTGATTTTCAACAACGGCTCCCACGCCCAGATCTCCGACATGGAGCACAAGGCTGACAGGACGCTGGTTCTGCATGACGGAGAAAAGATGATCTTCGGCAAGAAACGTGACAAGGGAATCGCCCTTGATGGCTGGAGGCTGAAGGTCGTGACTATCGGAGAGAACGGTGTCACGGAGGATGACATCCTCACCCACGACAGCCATTCTGACAACCTTGGGCTCCAGATGATGCTCGCCGACATGAAGTGGCCGGACTTTCCTGTCGCTCTTGGAGTGATCCGCGAGGTCCCGGACATCACTTATGAGGACGAGGTCGCCAAACAGGTCGAGAGCGTGAAGGCCAAGGCCAGGATCCACAGTGTGGATGAATTGCTTCACAGCGGATCCACATGGGAACTCAAATAGAACACATACATCGTTAACTAATTAATAACACAATCACACATTATGAAAACAACAGAGATAATGGCCCGTCTCCAGGCCAAGTACCCAACAGAGAAGGAATACCTACAGGCTGTTGAGGAAGTCCTTGAGTCAATCGAGGAAGTCTATAACCGGCATCCAGAGTTCGAGAAGGCCAAGATCGTCGAAAGGCTCGTCGAGCCGGACAGGATCTTCACGTTCCGCGTCACATGGATTGATGACAATGGTGAGGTTCAGACGAATCTGGGCTACCGTGTCCAGTTCAACAGCGCCATAGGACCTTACAAGGGAGGTCTTCGTTTCCATAAGGCCGTGACCCCTTCGATGCTTAAATTCCTCGGATTCGAGCAGACATTCAAGAACGCCCTCACGACCCTGCCTATGGGTGGAGCAAAGGGTGGCTCGGACTTCGATCCGGTCGGCAAGTCAAACGCTGAGATCATGCGCTTCTGCCAGGCCTTCATGCTTGAGCTCTGGCGCTGCATCGGCCCAGACCAGGACATCCCGGCCGGAGACGTCGGTGTGGGTGGACGCGAGATCGGCTTCCTGAACGGAATGTACCAGAAACTCGCGCGTCAGTACCACACAGGAGTCCTCACTGGAAAAGGAGCCACATGGGGAGGCTCGATCCTTCGTCCGGAGGCCACCGGTTTCGGAGCCCTCTACTTCACCCAGCATCTTCTCCACAAGGCCGGCAAGGACATCGCCGGCCAGAAGGTCTGCATCTCCGGTTTCGGCAATGTTGCCTGGGGTGCCGTGAAGAAGGCCACCCAACTCGGCGCCAAGGTGGTTGCCATCTCGGGTCCGGACGGAGTCTGCCATATTCCTGACGGAATGACCCCGGAGATGAATGAGTATATGCTTGACATGCGTGCTTCCAACAGGAACATGGTCGAGGATCTCGCTACCAAGTTCCCTGGGCAGGTTCAGTTCACCGCCGGCAGGAAGGCTTGGAGCATCCCTTGCGACATCGCGCTTCCTTGCGCATTCCAGAACGAGCTCGGCGAGGACGATGCCAAGGAACTAAAGGCCAACGGTTGCTGGTGCTGCTGCGAGGTCTCCAACATGGGTTGCCAGCCTGGCGCCATCCACTTCTTCCAGAACAACGGTGTGCTTTTCGCCCCTGGCAAGGCGGTGAACGCCGGCGGGGTAGCCACCTCTGGTCTTGAGATGACCCAGAATGCCGCCCACCTCAGTTGGTCAGCACAGGAAGTTGACGACAAACTTCATTGGATCATGCAAAGCATCCATGAGCAGTGTGTGAAGTATGGCACCCGTCCAGACGGGACCGTTGATTATGTGAAGGGAGCCAACATCGCCGGCTTCATGAAGGTCGCGCAGGCTATGCTTGAGCAGGGGATAATCTAAAAAAGTAAGATTTCTTACGAATATGAGCGCATCAATGGAACATTGATGCGCTTTTTTCAGTTATATTCATTAAATTTGCAGGATAAACGGGTATGATCATTAATTATAATAACACATTCTTGAAATGAAAAGAACCGCTCTGGCATTATTTCTTATCCTGCTTCTGGCTTCCTGTGACACGAAGCCTAAGACCGTTGTCCAGAGGAAGGTCGATTCCTACGCGCTCGTTAAAATAGAGTCGCCAGACCTTTCCGGAATTACGGACAATGGCAAGGAAGTCCTTAATCTTTACAAATTTGCGGCTGATCAGGTCGACAGCATCTACTGGAAACAGTATTTCGGAGACAAGACCTTGATCGAGAACCTGAAAGATGTTGACTTGAGAGATTATGCCCTCATCAACTACGGTCCTTGGGACCGTCTTGACGGCTCTGCTTTCATCAATGGTTTCGGAGAGCTTCCGCTCGGGGCCAATTTCTACCCGAAGGACATGACCGCCGCTGAGTTCGACTCGCTTGCCGATCCGGTGAAGACAAGCCCATATTCACTCATCAGGCGCGGGAAGGACGGTAAGCTCACTTCCGTTTGGTACCATGACGCTTACAAGTACAACATCGACAAGATCTGCAATTACCTTAAGGCGGCGGCGGACATAACCATCAAGCCAAGCGTGCGCAATTACCTTCTAAAGAAGATCGACGCCTTGAGGACTGACTATTACTACGACAGCGATCTCGCATGGCTGGAGATGACTGACAGCAAGATGGATCTTATCATCGGGCCGGACGAGATCAATGACGACCAGCTTTACGGGCTGAAGGCGTCCTATGAGGCTTATGTGCTTCTCAAGGATCTCAAGCGTACCGAGGTGCTGGATCAGTTCAAGTCCATGCTCCCGGAATTCCAGAGACTGATTCCTTGCGAGGATCAGTACAAGACCTTCGTGCCTGGCGGAGAGTCTGAGATCTACGCCTACGATGCCATCTACTGCTCGGGCCACGCAAACGCCGGCATTAAGCTTATCGCTCTGAATCTCCCTTATAATGAGGATGTTCAGGCCAAGGCCGGAACCCGTACCGCCATTCTGCGCAACATCATGTCGGAGAAGTTCAACAGAATTGTCAACCCAGTCGGCATCGTGGTCCTCACTCCGGACCAGCAGGATCATCTCAGCGAGGAGGCCTTTTACTGGAACATAGTGTTCCGGGAGATCTCCCACGGGCTCGGGGTCAAGGAGACGGTCAATGGAAAGGGCGAGGTCGATGAGGCTCTCGGCAACAAGGCCCTGACATGGGAGGACGCCAAGGCGAACGCTCTCGGGCTTTATCTTGTCTGCAGGCTTCTGGACGATCACAGGATTCCTACTCTTGTCACCAAGGAGGATGCCATCACCACATTTGTGGCTAACCTCATTCGTTCCGAGCGTTTCGGAGAGGCCTCGCAGCTGGGAAGAGCTTATGTGATGCTCTTCAACTATCTGAATCAGAACGGAGCCTTCAAGCGTGGAGACAGCGGGAAATATTCAATTGACTACGAGAAGACGCTTTCTCTTGTCGCAGAGTTCACCGCAATCGCCATCAAGACCCAGGCTACCGGAGACCATGAGTTCGCGGAGAGGTTCGAGACCCAGTACTGTGTCATGTCAGAAGATTTCAAGGCCGACCTTATGAACATCCGTCTTGAGAACATACCGATCGATCTGAGGTTCGAATTCCAGAAATAATTAACAATCAATACTATTGAAATGGCTGAAAAGAAATTCAACGTGAAGTACTGTGTGCTTCTGCCAATCGTTCTTCTGGTCACACTCTTCCTGTGGTGTGTGCCTGTCTCATTCTTCGGCATCGATGCGCTGACTGTTGTGCAGCAGCGTGTGATCGCCCTGTTCGTGTTCGCCGCGTTGATGTGGATGTTTGAGATCATTCCGAACTGGGCGACTTCCGTGATGATCATAGTGGTGGCCCTGCTGACCGTCTCAGACAAGGGACTCGGATTCTTCTGTGATCCTGAGTTTGGCCAGCTTGTAAGCTACAAGAAGATAATGTCCTCGTTCGCCGACCCGGTTGTCATGCTGTTCCTCGGCGGTTTCGTGCTCGCGATTATGGCCGAAAGGTTCGGACTTGACGTCACGCTGGCAAAATCCCTGCTGAGCATCTTCGGAACAAAGCCTAAAATGGTGCTTTTGGGATTCCTCATAATCATCTCTGTGTTCTCGATGTTCATGAGCAACACCGCCACCGCGGCCATGATGCTCGCGTTCCTCGCCCCTGTGCTTTCAAAGCTTCCCAGCGATGACAAGGGAAAGATCGGTCTCGCCCTCTCTATTCCTGTAGCCGCCAACCTCGGTGGCATAGGAACCCCTATCGGAACTCCTCCAAACGCTACGGCCAAGGGCTATCTTGAGCAGGCCGGCATCGATGTCTCTTTTGGAGACTGGTGCATCCACATGATTCCTTATGTGATCATCATGATCCTTCTGGCCTGGGTTCTCCTCCTCGCGTTCTTCCCGTTCAAGACCCAAAAACTCGTGCTTGAGATCCCTGCGAACGACAAAAAGAAGGATTGGAAGAGCAAACTTGTGTGGGCTACATTCATCATAACCATCCTTCTTTGGGCCACTGAGCAGCTTCATCACATCAGTTCGAATGTCGTCGCTCTCATTCCTCTTTCAGTTTTCACAGCCACAGGCCTCTTCGGAAAGGAGGAGATCAAGGAGATCAACTGGTCTGTGCTTTGGCTCGTTGCCGGAGGTTTCGCTCTCGGCTATCTTCTTCAGGACACAGGTCTCGCCAAGGTTCTCATCACCGCGATTCCTTTCGGATCGATGTCCGTCATTCTTGTGCTGTTGGTGGCCGGTTTCGTCTGCTATTTCCTTTCGAACTTCATCAGCAACTCCGCAACCGCGGCCCTGCTTATCCCGATCCTTATCGTTGTCGCTGAGGGTATGGCCGATCCGGAAGCCGCCAACAACGCCGCGTTTGTCGCAATGGGCGGAACGCAGGCTATGATCATATTCATCGCGGTCTGCGCGTCAGTCGCGATGCTGTTCCCGATCTCCACACCGCCGAACGCCATCGCGGCGTCAACCGGGCTTGTGGGCACAAAGGATATGGCGAAGGTCGGTCTGATCATTGGTGTGGTAGGATTTGTGTTCGGATTCTTCTGGCTCACCAAACTTTTCCCGTTCGCGCAGTAATAATTCAATAATGTTAGGGAAGCTGCCTCGGCAAAGTACCGAGGCGGCTTTTCAAGTCTTTATGTATAATATTAGTTAGTAGTTATTTAATAGTTATTCAAATGAACAAGATTGTCACTTCTATTGCCGCTTTGGCGGTTTGCGCCTCGCTCGGCGCCCAGGAGACAAGTCCAAAGGTGGGTGTCTACGGATTTATCCGAAACTATTACGCTTTTGACACGCGTGAGAGTGTGGCCGGAACAGAGGATCTCTTTTTCTACCTTCCGAAGGATGTGAACAAGAAGGAAGATGTCGATCTGAATGATCAGAGCTCCTTCCGCTTCGCCGCCATCACCTCCAGAGTCGGACTAAATGTGACCGGGTATGAATATAACGGTCTGAAGTTCGGTGCCAAGATCGAGACCGACTTCTACAATGGCCTCACCGGAGCCACCGGAACCGCTGTCCTGCGTCTCCGCCAGGCCTACGTCACTGTGGGAAAGAACGGATGGCTTGTCACCGCCGGCCAGGCTTGGCACCCGATCGCGGCTGACTTGCCTGATATTTTCTCGCTCAACTCAGGAGCGCCTTTCGGCCCTTTCAGCCGCACCCCTCAGGTCAAGCTCGACTACAAGCTCAATGAGACACTGTCTTTGACAGGATCCGCCATCTGGCAGATGCAGTATGTGTCGGCCGGCCCTTCGGGAGCCTCGGCCAACTACATCAAGGACGCCTGCACTCCTGAGATCTATCTCGGTTTGAACTACAAGAAGTCCGGTCTCCTCCTCAGGGCTGGAGTAAACGCGCTCTCCATCAAGCCAAGAGCCAACAACGGCACTGTCAAGGTTGATGACCGCATAACGACTGTGTCTCCTTTCTTCTTCGGACATTATAAGAACGGTATGTTCTCGGCCAAGGTCAAGAGCGTTTTCGCCGAGGCCGGCGAGCATGTCAACCTCAACGGCGGCTATGGAATCTCAGGGCTTAAGTCTGACGGTGTCAGCTATGAATATACCCCTACCCGCAACTCCTCCACGTGGGTCAGCCTTATGTACGGCAAAAAGACGCAGTGGATCCTTTTCGGCGGCTACGTCAAGAATTTCGGAACAAAGGACGACCTTTACGGCGCCAAGGACGGCTACGCTCCCGCCGCCAACCTTTATTTCAGCAAGAACAGCTTCTCGAACATGAACCAGATGTACAGGCTCACTCCTACTGTGGTCCGCAACATCGGCAAGTTCGCCATAGGTCTTGAATATGAGCTTACAAGCGTTCAATACGGTGACTACAAGACTGTTGACGGAAAGAAGTACATCGGCGCCGACGGCCTCGCCAAGGACAACCTCCACTGGATAACCAACCACCGCGTCCAGGCTCTTGTCAAGTTCACTTTCTGATTTCTCCTATATTTTCAGAACCTATGAGCTACTCATTTTTCACCAAGACAATAGGAAGCCTTGCCATGTCTGCCTTCCTGTGCATTTGCGCGGCTTGTTCCTTTGTCGATGACAAGTACGATGTCAATGTCCATGACATCAGCATGAGCGTCAATGTCGGGACCGGCCTGGAATTCCCTGTTGGAGATTTTCAGGCTGTCCCGCTTGACTCGATGCTGACCCAGGTCTCCCGCAAGTTTTTTAGCAAGTGGGGAGAGGATGGCTATCTTTTCACTTACCAAGGAGCGTTCCCGGCCAACACCTTGCTGGGCTCTTTCGATGTAAAAGGTTTGGCCGATGTGGACACAGAGAACATCCGGGTCAATTCGGTGGAGTTCCGGATGGAGCTTCGCAACTCATTGCCTATGTCCTTTATATGCAAGGTCTCCGCGATTGACTCGGACGGGAATGTCCTTGAGCATGTCAAGGCCGACGCAGTCTCTTCAATTCCGGCCGGTGACAGGCTGGTTCCATCAAAATCAAACATGGCCATCAAGGTGGCACCGAGAAACGGAGTGGTGGATTTCGATGGCTTCCACATCGATTTTCTTTTTGACGATGTACCTGCTTCCGGAACATTTGTCGCCAAGGAACAAGGTTTTCAGATTGTTGATTCTTATTTGGTTTTTCCTGACGGCATAACATTTTTCAAGGAATGAAAAGACTATCCGCTTTTTTGGTCGCCGCCGGCATTTGTGTGCTCTCTTCCGGAACGGATTTCCAGACAGGGTATTTTTCCGTCGGATACGCATCGGCCTACAGGCTTAATCCCGCGTTTCATCCAGATTACAGTTTTGTCTCCCTTCCCGCTTTGGGAGCCTCCTCGGTAAGTTTTCAAAGCGACCTGGGACTGGGCAACCTTCTTTACCCTCGCAACGGTGAGCTTGTCACATTCCTTCACCCCGACATCTCGGCCGATGAGTTCCTTGGCTCCCTTGACAAGAGGTTCAACAAAATCTCGGTTGACGCGTCAACCAACATTTTCGCGATCGGGCTGAAAAAAGGTGATATTTACAATATCATCGACCTGTCAATCCGGGCGTCAGTCGACGGCGCCGTACCGTATGACCTGTTCAGGTTCCTGAAGACCGGGACCTCGCAGTGCGGCTCCTACGATCTTTCCGGACTTCGTGTGCAGGCCACGTCTTACGCCGAGCTGGGTTTTGCCTCCTCCTACAAGAAAGGGAGGCTTACCATCGGCACAAAGTTGAAAGGTTTGCTTGGCCTTGCTGATTTCAATGCGAGGCTTGACAAGTTGAATGCAAGTTTCGATGGACGGCAATGGTCTGTGTCCGCGGTAGGCCGTCTGACAGGTGCCTATGACGGCATCAAGGTAAAGACTACCGAGTCTATGGCGGGAAACTATTCCGACATAATAGACTTCGGAGGCTCCGAGTACTCAGCAAGGCTCGGAGTGAACGGCATCGGCGTCGCCGCTGATTTTGGCCTGAAATACGAACTCGATAGGCTTGAGCTCTCCGCATCTTTGACGGACATCGGAATGATGTGGTGGTTCAACAACGTCCGGGGTTACACAAACAACAAGTGGACGTTCGAAGGAAAGAAGAACATTCCCGTCAGCGGAGACGGCAGTTCCATCGGAGATGAGATCTCCGATGCTTCCGATGAGCTTGTCGAAGTGTTTCAGTTCAGAAAAAGAAGCGGCCGCAATGAGTTCAGAATGGTGCCGTTCACGGCTCGTCTGGGCGCCAGGTACCGTGTGGCGGATCCTCTGTCGATCGGCTTGATGGGGTCGTACCGGTACAGCTCAGTCGTTCCTGTTGTGGATGGACGGGCTTCATTGGCTTATAACCCGTTCAATTGCCTTGAGCTTGTGGCCAGTTGCGGGATTGGCACTTATGGCTTTGCAACAGGTGCGATGCTGAATGTCCGCATTCCTTTTGTGACTCTGACTTTGGGAGCGGATAATCTTCTTATAGGCAAATTCAGCCCGCAAGGTTTTCCGATCGGCAATTTCAACGGCGGTTTCATCTTCGGAGTGAATGTGACATGGTAGGCGGCCCCTCTGCTCTCCGGCAGGAAAGCCAGGTCCCGTGCCGGCATTTTGCAAACGGGTAAAAAGACAAAATGTAGGCTTTTCTTTTGTCGTGATTTTTGTGTAAGTTTGCAGGTTGAACGTACAGATTGGGAATGTTTAGAAGACTTGTGGACAGACTGAAGGAGTTCAGGCTCACGATGAGGATGAAGTTGACGCTGAGCCTCAGCGCCATAGCCGTGACTTTGCTTGTCTCCAGCGTGATCTCCATCATGGAGTACTACAAGATGAGCGACTATGTGTCCGAATTGATCGCTGACAACATCCGCAGCGTCAATGTGGCTCAGAAACTGTCCGAGGTCACCAACCGGTATAACCTGGATCTGCTGGCGATGATCGGTGACGATTCGTCAAAAACTCTGCCGGACTTTCACCAGAAAGAATTCATGGGTCACTGTGACTCGCTTCGCAACTCCTTGACCTCTGACAAGATGGTCCCCCTGACGGATTCGGTTGTCTACGCCTATTCCGCCTACATGCTGACTTCTCTTGAAATCAATGATGTCATGCTCTCCGACTTCATTGACACAAGGACATGGTATTTTGACCGTCTTCAGCCTAAGTTCAAGAGACTGAACCACTACATAGATGTCTTGAACAACGCCATCTACGAGGATCTCAAGAAAAACTCGCTGACCTTCCAGAGGGGGTTCTACCGGAGCATCATTCCGGGTGCGGTGGCTGTGGGCGTTGGACTGCTGCTGGTGCTGATGCTTCTGTTCTTCCTGCTTGCCTACTATGCGAATCCGATTTACGGGATGTTGTCCGGACTTAGGAACTACAGGTCGTTGAACAAGAGATACTCCTTTACCTTTGAGGGTGATGACCAGCTGGCGGAACTTAATGATGGCATCACCGAACTGGCGGGGGAGAACCAGATGCTGCGAAAGCGCGTGGCCCATCTCCGTGCCAAGGCCGCCGCATCCACCGCCGCGGTGTCTCAGGCCGCCGTGACAGAGGACCGGACAGGCGCTCCGGTCATCGGGGAAGGAAACAACACCGGAAGCGAAAACTAAAAGCTTAGTCAGATGAACGTCAAGGTGATCTCCAGGAATGTGGGCTACGCTCTGCTTGTCAGTGCGTTGTTCATGTTCCTGTCCATCTTGGTCTCAGTGGCGAACGGCAACGACAGCGCTCTGGCCGCCCTGATGATAAGCTTCACCATCACATTCACCGTAGGGATATTCCCGTTCATATTCGTTAGAAAATCAGCGGCCATCAGCCTGAGGGACGGCTACATGATCATCGTCCTTTCGTGGCTTCTGTCCTTCGTGTTCGGAATGCTGCCGTACGCGCTTTGGGGAGGGCCGTTCACCATCATAAACGCATGGTTTGAAAGTGTCTCGGGCTTCACCACCACAGGGTTCTCGATTCTGGACAATGTCGAGGCGCTGCCGGACAGCCTGCTTTTCTGGCGCTCCTCCACGCACTTCATAGGAGGCTTGGGAGTCGTGGTCTTTCTTCTGTTGATTATTCCGAGTTCGTCTCAGATGAGACTGAGGCTCACCAGCCTGGAACTTTCATCCTTGTCCAAGAGGGAGTACCGCTCAGGAGCCAACAGAACAGTCTACATCTTCACCTATGTCTATCTCGGAATGGTCTTTGCCTCCTTCGTCCTCTACATGCTTGCCGGCATGGGTCCTTTTGACGCCATCAACCATGCCATGAGTGTGGTGGCGACCGGAGGATTCAGCACAAGAAACCATTCCATCGGCTATTTCGATTCGTTGCCGATCTACCTCATCACAATGGTCTTCATGCTGTTGTCCTCCGTACATTTCGGTATGGTGTTCGTGGCTGTTGCCACAAGGTCGCTCAAACCGTTCAAGAATGAGGTATTCAAGTTTTATCTCGGTGCGATGGTCGTTGCCAGCGTGATCGTGGCGATGTCCCTGAAGCTCCACGGGATCGAGGACTCTTGGGTGGACGCCCTGCTTTCCGGTTCCTTCCACATCCTGAGCTTCGCCTCCTCGACAGGCTTCAGCATAGCTGACAACAGCGTTTGGCCCGTACTGCCTTCGGCCATGCTTTTGCTGATGGCAATCTGCTGTGGAATGGCAGGCTCCACCACCGGAGGTGTTAAGGCAGACAGGGTTCTGCTCCTCTGCAAGGAGATAAAGTACCAGCTCAGGATGTCCCTGCACCCGGCCTCGGTCAATGATGCCCGCGTGAACGGCAGGGTTGTCCGTCAGGATGACATTGCTCCGCACATCCTTTACATAGCCTTGTATTTTATGGTCGTGGCCATCTCTATGGCAGTGTGTCTGGTGTTCAATCCGGATAATACCCATGCCTTGACGGCCACCATAACCTCCTTGAGCAATGTGGGAATTTGCGTAGGAGACCTTGGCTCGATGAGCAGTTTCAATGCCGAGCCAACTTCCGCCAAATTTTTGTATTCGTTGGACATGTTTCTCGGGCGTGTCGAGATCTATCCGATTCTGGCTGTGGTGATGATGATCTTCAGCCGCAGGAACAAGTAGACTATGGACAGGGGAGATTTTTTCTACAAGCGTTTCAGGGACAATTTTCCTTACGGTTGCACTGCGGATCAGGATAACCTGTTCCGGGAGATCGCTGATTTCGTGACTTGTGACGACGCTGACATTCTGGTGGTCAACGGGTATGCGGGCACGGGAAAGACTTCGGCCATCGCCGCGGTGATCCGGTCGTTTGACGATTTGAGACCGAAACGGACTGACAAGCAGCCTGTCGAAGCGCACCGGAACGCGGAAGAAACGACCGATGAATATGAGGAAATATGCTGCCTCCTGGCCCCCACCGGCCGCGCCGCCAAGGTCCTTTCCCTGTACGCCGGCAAACCCGCCCGCACGATCCACAAATGCATCTACCGCCAGAAATCCGTCGGAGATGACGGCTTCGGCCAGTTCTCCCTGGCTCCCAACAAACTCTCCCGCAAACTCTTCATCGTGGACGAGGTCTCTCTGATCGGCATAGATGACCCGCAGCGCCAAGGCTCGACCCAATTCGGGACCGGAGACCTTCTGAAAGATCTTATTGAATATGTCCGCGCCGGCAACGACTGCCGCCTGATCCTGCTCGGAGACGACGCCCAGCTGCCCCCTGTCGGTATGGAAGCCTCTCCGGCCCTCTCGAAGGAATGTATGGATTGCTTCGGAGGAGTGCGATACTGCTCTCTGACCCAGGTCGTCCGCCAACAGAAAGAGTCCGGGATCCTGTTCAATGCCACCAAGCTGCGGGAACTCATCGCCTCTGACCTCTACGGTGACGGAATGTTCACCCCTGACGAATTGGGACTTGCTGTCGATGGCTTCGATGATGTAGTGCGGATCACCGGCGGCGAGCTCATCGACACCCTGAACTCGGCGTATTTTTCTGAATATTCAAAAGATGATACCATTGTGCTCTGCCGCTCCAACAAGCGCGCGAACCGCTACAACGCCGGCATCCGGGCACAGGTCTTCTACGACGAGGAGCGCTTGGTCCGTGGCGAGAAACTGATGATCGTGAAGAACTGTTATCAGTTCCTTAAAGGAGTGAAGGGAATGGACTACATCGCCAATGGTGACATCGCCAAGTTGGTGTCCATCAAGAATTTCGAGGAACGTTACGGCCTCCATTTCGCCGACGCCCGCCTTTCGTTCCCGGACTACGACGACACCGAGATCGTCGCGAAAGTCTGCCTGGACACCCTTGAGTCCGAGTCGGCCTCGCTGAGCTACGGGCAGCAGAACCGTCTCTACAGCGGAGTCAACGAGGACTACGCCGACATCCCGTCCAAGAAAAAGCGTTACGAGGCCGTCCGTGAGGATCCTTACTACAACGCCCTCCAGCTCAAGTACGCCAACGCCATCACATGCCACAAAAGCCAGGGCGGCCAGTGGAGCTGCGTCTTCATCGACAACCCTTTCTGGCAGGATGAAATCACGGTTGACGAGCTCAAATGGCTCTACACCGCACTCACCCGCGCCACAGACAAGGTCTACCTCGTCAATTTCAAGGATGAGTTTTTCGCGTGAGTCCGGCCAATTATAGGAGTCGCATCTTGGCGTATTTCAGCAGTAGGACTTTTTCGCCGTAGCTGTCGAAGGTGATCTTGGCCTTGAGATCGGGAATCGAGCCGGTGATCTCAAGGATTTTGCCTTTGCCGAAGCGATTATGCTCGATCCGTTGCCCAGTCTTGAAATCGGTCATCGGCGCCGGGACGAAATCCGCGTCGGAAATCTTCGGCGGCAGCGGCCGGCTCCTGAGAGCCTCGATTTTTGAGGCTGTGTCGGATGGTCTTGGCGTCGCGGCCGGTTTTCGCTCGTATCTGACGCTGCCCGAGGAACCGTAGGAACAGCCGCCGCCCATCCCGTACTTGTTCACTGGACGGTTTCCTCCTCCGAACCTGCCGACGGACCCGTTTCGTGAGCCGAACCCTCCGAAATCATCAAAGTCGAGATCGTCGCCGTCCGGGAAACCGACATTACTCAGAGGGTTGGCTATGTATTGTGCGTCAATCTCCTTGATGAAACGGCTTGGTGAGTTGGACTCATGCTTGCCGTTCCTCATTCTGGTGTTGGCGAACGAGAGGCTTACGGCCTTCTTGGCCCTTGTCATGGCAACGTAGAACAAGCGGCGCTCCTCCTCGATGCCGGCGGGGGAGGCAAGCATGCCGCCGGACGGGAACAGGTTCTCCTCCAGTCCGGCCACATAGACATAAGGGAATTCCAACCCTTTGGCCGAATGCACGGTCATCAGTGCGATCTTGTTGTTTGTGTCCTCTTCATCCTCGACATCAACGTTTGACAGCAGGGAGATGTTTTCCAGAAACGCCCCGAGGGTGAAAACCGGGCAGTCCACATCATCCCCCTCTTCGGCCTGCCCCTCCGCCACAAGGTCTTGGATATATTCATTCCTCTTTTCTTCGATGAAATGAGTCACGCTGTTGATGAGCTCCTCGATGTTGGACGCCCTTGACTGGGCCTCTATTGACGGGTCGTTGTGGTAGAAGGCGTACAGACCGCACGCGTTCGAGATCTCCATGGCCAGCTCATCCGCGTCGGTGGAGGCTTCCTTGGCTGCGAAACCATCGATCATCCCGCAGAAAGAACGAATTTTCGCCACTGCCGCAAGCTTGAGACCGTATTCGGAGAATTTCTCTGAATATGCCGCTTTGAAAAGCGAGCATTTGAGGTTGAAGGCCATCGCGGCCAACGCGTTGAGCGAAGTGTCACCGATCCCTCTTGCCGGGGTGTTGACAATCCTCTTGAAAGACTCGTCATCGTTGACGTTCACGACCAGTTTGAGGTAGGCCATCATGTCCTTGACCTCGGCCCTGTCGAAGAACGAGTTTCCGGAGTAGATCATGTAAGGAAGGTTTCTCTTCCTGAGCGCCTCCTCCAGCGCCCTGGACTGGGAGTTGGTCCTGTAGAGAATCGCGAAATCCTGATACCGGGCATGGTCGGACCGCATCCTTTCCACAATCCCCGAAGCGATGGCAATGGCCTCGTCCTGTTCCGACCAGCTCTTCATGAGACGGATCTTCTCGCCTTCCTCGCCGACTGCGACACATGTTTTCGGAATCCTGTTCTCGTTTTTGGCTATCAAAGAGTTGGCGGCATTGACTATGTTCGCTGTGGAGCGGTAGTTCCTTTCCAGACGGAATATCCGGCACTCGGGGAAGTCCTTTTTGAAATTAAGGATGTTCTCGATCTTGGCACCCCGGAACGCGTAGATCGACTGGGAGTCATCCCCGACGACGCAGAGGTTGCGGTGCTTTTCCGTCAATTTCTTAAGAATCAAATACTGGGCATGGTTCGTGTCCTGGTACTCGTCCACAAGATAGTAGTCGAACCGTGACTCTATCGACTCCCTGGCCTCCGGAAAATCCCGAAGCAGGATGTTCATGTTCAGCAATATGTCATCGAAGTCCATCACCCCCGAATTCTTGCACTTTTCCGCATAGCGGGAGTAGATGTCGCATATTCGTGGCTTCCTGGAGTGGGTGTCGTTTATGATGGCCTGCCGGTTGTTCCGGTAGGCGGCGGCGGTGATGAGGTTGTTCTTGGCCATGGATATTCTTGAAAGAACATCCTTGGGCTTGTAGACCTTGTCGTCCAGACCCAGTTCCTTTACGCACGCCTTGATGCCGCTCACCGAATCGCTCGTGTCGTAGATCGTGAACGAGGAAGGGTAGCCCAGCAAGGCGGCATATTCCCTTAAAAATCTTATGAATATGGAGTGGAAAGTTCCCATGAAAAGCCTTCTTGCCTTCCGCTCGCCGACCATCACCGCGATCCTTTCCTTCATCTCCGTGGCCGCCTTCTTGGTGAAGGTCAACGCCATGATTCTTGCCGGGTCGCACCCCCTCTCCAGAATGTAGGCGATCCTGCTCGTCAACACCCTTGTCTTTCCCGATCCCGCGCCTGCCACAATCAGCACGGGCCCGTCAATGCTGCCGACCGCTTTTTTCTGCTCAGCGTTCAGCCCCTCGAAGATAGCGCTTTCGTTGTTTTCCATATCAGACGCGAAAATACGGAATTTTTCCCAATAGTGTGCATCAAAGAATATCTTGCCGGGAATTTGGAGAGATTACCAGACAACAACCGCAAGATGTTTTCGGAATTGCTTGGATAATTGCTATATTTGCAGGTTGTAAAAATATGGTTGAATTACAATCAACACTTATTATATGTCAAACATCATCGATTTGAAAAAGGGTCTGAACATCCCGATCAGCGGAGCGGCGGCCCTAGAAGCAAAGAAGACGATCGTGCCTGACGTGGTAGCCATCAAACCTACGGATTTCAAGGGCTTCATCCCGAGACTTCTGGTGAAGGATGGCGACAAGGTCGTGGCAGGGTCACCTGTTTTGGCAGACAAGCGGCACCCGGACATTCTCCTGACCTCACCGGTAAGCGGAACGGTCTGCGAGATAGTCAGGGGCGAGAAAAGAAAGCTCCTCGCTTTGCTCGTGAAGGCTGACGGATCCAATGAGACCGTTGATTTCGGGGCAAAGAATCCTGGCAGCCTTAAGGCTGAGGAAGTCAAGGAGAGTCTCCTCAAGAGCGGCTTGTGGCCATTCATCATTCAGAGGCCTTATGGAATCATAGCTGATCCGGCTTTGACACCTAAGGCTGTTTTCGTGTCAGCTTTCTCAACGGCTCCCCTTGCCGCTGAAGCAGAGTTTGCCTTTAAGGACGAGGTCGCTGCCATCCAAGCCGGTGTCACGGCAGTGTCTAAACTAGCCAAGGTGCATGTCTGTGTGAACAGCGAGACCTCCGCCTTTGCCAAGCTCACTGATGCGACTGTCCACATGGTCAATGGCAAGAGACATCCTGCCGGCAATGTGGGTGTTCAGATCAGCCACATCTCTCCGATAAAGAAAGGCGAGACTGTCTGGACACTGTCTCTTCTTGCTCTCGCTGCCATTGGCAGATTCTTTAAGACCGGGAAGTTGGATCTTACCCGCAAGGTGGCCGTCACTGGACCTTTGGCCAAGGATGCGTCTTACGTTGTGACCCTTCCTGGAATGCCGATAAAGGCTCTCAAGGACTATTATGACAACAGTGTTGAGACACGTTTCATCAGCGGTGACGTCCTCACGGGCGAGAATGTCGGTGAGAATGGATTCCTCGGTTTCTTCGACAATCAGGTGACCCTGATCAAGGAAGGCCGTGAAAGGGAAGTTCTTGGATGGGCAAAACCATTTAGGTTCAACCAGTTCAGCTCTTCCATGACTTACTTCTCCTGGCTTCTGCCCAAGAAGAGGTACAACATGGACACCAACACCCACGGCGGCGTGCGGGCTTTCGTGGTCTCGGATGTATATTCAAAGGTTCTTCCAATGGATCTTTTCCCTGTCTATCTGATCAAGGCCTGCCTTGCCGGGGACATCGAGAAGATGGAGCAGTTCGGTATCTATGAGGTTCTTCCAGAGGACTTCGCCCTTTGCGAGTTCGTGGATCCTTCAAAGAACGAAATCCAGGCTATCATCAGCAAAGGAATTGACCTCATGATAAAGGAAATGGCTTAAAGGATTATCACTATGGAAGATAACACAGTAAAACCAGGCCTTTTCGAGAAAGGCGGAAAGTTGGGGTGGCTGCATTCTACATGGGATGCCTTTGACACCTTCCTTCGTGTCCCTGCTACAGTGACCGCAAAAGGCGCTCACGTCAGGGATGCTGTCGACATCAAGAGAATAATGATCATCGTTGTGCTGGCTGTTGTTCCCGCTGCCCTCTTCGGCATGTGGAACGTCGGCTACCAGCATAACATCGCTGTCGGAGATCTCCCTGGATTCTGGAACCAGTTCTTCTGGGGATTCCTCAAGGTTCTCCCGCTCTACCTCGTCTCCTACATCGTAGGTCTCGGAATCGAGTTCGCCTCAGCCCAGATCAAGGGTGAGGAGGTCAATGAGGGTTACCTCGTGTCCGGAATGCTTATCCCGTTGATCGTCCCTGTGGACGTTCCGCTCTGGATGCTTGCGATCGCTGTCGCTTTCGCTGTCATATTCGGTAAGGAAGTGTTCGGTGGCACAGGGATGAACTTCCTGAACCCGGCTCTCCTGTGCCGCGCATTCCTCTTCTTCTCTTATCCAAGCGCAATGTCCGGCTCTGAGGTCTGGGTAGCGCATCGCTGTGGGGCTGATGCCGTCTCAGGCGCCACACCTCTTTCTTATCTGACTGAGGGTCAGGGCGCTCTTGAGGCGATCAACAACGCTGGATTCAGTTTTTGGGATATGTTCGCCGGAACCATTCCCGGCTCGGTGGGTGAGACTTCTGTAATCGCCATCCTCATCGGCGCCCTCATCCTTATCTGGACCGGTGTCGCAAGCTGGAAGGTCATGGTTTCATCTGTCGCCGGAGCTCTGCTTGTGGGATGGCTCGGCAATGTCTGCGGAGCCACCGACGTTCCTGCCTACTACCAGCTCGTCATGGGTGGTTTCGCTTTCGGAACTGTCTTCATGGCGACAGACCCTGTCACCTCAGCCCAGACAGAGACCGGAAAGTGGATCTACGGATTCCTTGTCGGAGTTCTCTGCGTGGTTGTAAGACTGTTCAACCCTGGCTACGCCGAGGGTATGATGCTGGCCATCCTTCTCATGAACACCTTCGCTCCGCTGATCGACCACTATGTCACGTCAGCTGCCACGAGCAGAAGAGCAAAAAAAGTTACAATCGCTTAATTTTCAAGGAATATGAATACTAACGGTAACGCATACACAGTAATCTACACGACAGTCGTCGTGGCCCTTGTAGCAGCGATTCTCGCTTTTGTGTCAATGGCCCTCAAACCAAAGCAGGACGCCAACATCAAGGCTGAGACCATCAGCCAGATGCTGACCGCGGCTCAGTTCTACACAAAGGACGAATGCAGCGCGATGGGTAATGACAAGGTTCTGGAGGCATATTCACAGAACATCAAGGAAGCCTACACCATCGATCTTGACGGAAAGAAGGTACGTGACCTCAGCACCGATGTCAAGAACATCGAGCTTCAGGACGGCCTCAAGGCTCAGAACAAGAACATCAAGAACGGCAAGAACGCAGACCTTCCTGTCTATGTTTTCAACAAGGACGGAAAGACCGTGACGGTCGTTCCTGTCTATGGCGCCGGTCTTTGGGGACCTATCTGGGGATATGTTGCCCTCGATGAGGATCTTCGGACGATTGTCGGCGCCTATTTCGATCATGAGAGCGAAACCCCTGGTCTGGGCGCCAAAATCAAGGACGATCCTTCTTTCAGGGCCGAGTTCATCGGCAAGAAGGTCAACCTCTCAGGTGATCCGGTCTTCAGTGTCGTAAAGGCAGGCGCTGACGCTGATCCGGAGAGTTCGGTTGACGCCATCACCGGCGCGACCATGACCAGCAAGGGACTGGGCGAGGCCATCGCCTTCTGGCTCAAGGCCTATGTTCCGTTCCTTTCATCCGCTGTGAAATGCCCTGCAACTGAATAATCCAAGGAGGAAGTAATATGAACAAAGAACTCAAAGAAACGATTCTTAACCCGATTTTCAAGGGCAATCCTATCACTGTCCTTGTGCTGGGTATCTGCTCCTCCCTCGCTGTAACGGTCGAGCTTAAAGGAGCGCTTGTCATGGCCCTCTCCGTAACCATCGTGACCGGGCTTTCCAGCCTTGTCCTCTCCATGATGAGGAACACGATTCCTAACCGTGTGCGAATCATCGTCCAGTTGGTGGTCGTGGCCCTTATGGTGATCCTCGTCGACCAGGTGCTCAAGGCTTATGCCTATGGCATAGAGAAACAGCTTTCGGTTTACATCGGTCTTATCATCACCAACTGTATCGTGATGGGGCGTATCGAGGCGTTTGCCCTTGGCAACAAACCGATCCCGTCTCTTCTTGACGGTCTTGCCAACGGTGTGGGCTACGGACTGATCCTCATCGTTGTGGCTTTCTTCCGTGAACTTTTCGGCTCCGGCACACTGTTCGGGCTGAGAGTGATTCCGGAAAGCTTCTACGCTGCCGGCTATGTCAACAACGGTCTGGTGATTCTCCCTCCAATGGCGCTGATTCTCATCGGCTGCATCATCTGGATCCAGAGGAGCGTCCAGAAGGACCTTCAGGAAAAATAACGACAAAGACAAGTACTGATTATGGAATATTTAAGCTTATTCGTAAAGTCAATATTCGTTGACAATATGATTTTCGCGTACTTCCTTGGTATGTGCTCATACCTGGCGGTATCGAAAAATGTGAAGACAGCTTCCGGACTTGGTGTCGCTGTTATTTTCGTCCTTCTTGTGACATTGCCGATCAACTATCTGCTTTACAGATATGTCCTGTCTCCGGACGCTTTGATCAAAGGTGTAGACCTGAGTTTCCTCAGCCTCATCATATTCATCGCCGTCATCGCGGCCTTCACCCAGCTTGTGGAGATGATAGTGGAGAAATTCGCTCCGGCGCTGTATTCATCACTCGGAATCTATCTGCCTTTGATCGCTGTGAACTGCGCCATCCTTGGCGGTTCGCTCTTTATGCAGAACAAGGATTTCGTGAATGTCGGAGAGGCCACTGTCTACGCGCTCGGATCTGGAATCGGCTGGTTCCTCGCCATTGTGACCCTCGCCGCGATCAGGGAGAAGATGTCATATTCAAGGATCCCTGCCGCGCTCAAGGGCACAGGCATAACTTTCATCACCGTAGGTCTGATGGCCATGGCCTTCATGACCTTCATGGGACTCACAATCTAAAAGGAGGCGTAGACTATGTTTTCAACAGTAATATCAGCAATCATCACTATCGTAGTTGTGACCGTTGTCCTGGTCGCCTTGCTTCTTTATGTGAAGATCAAACTTACGCCTGACGGAACTGTCAAGATTGACATCAACAATGGAAAGAAGGTTCTCGATGTCCCGCAGGGCAGCGACCTTCTCCACACACTCGCTGACCAGAAGATTTTCCTTCCTTCAGCGTGTGGCGGAAAGGCGAACTGCGGCCAGTGCAAGGTCCAGGTGCTTGAGGGCGGAGGAACCATCCTTCCGACAGAGACCGGTTTCTTCAGCCGCAGGCAGATCAAGGATGGCTTCAGGCTTGGTTGCCAGGTCAAAGTGAAGGAGAACATGAAGATTCAGGTTCCTGAATCTACCCTGAGTGTCAAGAAACTTGAGTGCGAGGTGATCTCCAACAAGAACGTCGCGACTTTCATCAAGGAGTTCACCGTGAAGCTTCCGGAGGGAGTTCATCTGGACTTCAAGTCCGGTGAGTACATCCAGATTGACATTCCGGCGTACGATGTGGATTTCTCCACCATCGATGTTGATGAGATCTACAGGGCCGATTGGGAGAAGTACGGGTTCTTCGGCATCAAGGCCAAGAACGATGTGCCTACTGTCAGGGCCTATTCAATGGCCTCTTATCCTGCCGAGGGCGACATCATCAAGCTGAACGTCCGCATCGCGACTCCTCCGTTTGACAGGAGCCAGCCTAAGGGCGTGTTCAAGATGCTGCCTGTTCCTCCGGGAGTCGGCTCATCCTACGTCTTCACCCGCAAGCCAGGCGACAAGGTTTGGATCTCGGGTCCGTTCGGTGAGTTCCTTCTTCCAGAGAACGATCCGGATTCGCAGGAGTATATCTTTGTCGGTGGCGGTGCAGGCATGGCTCCTCTCCGCAGCCACATAATGCATCTGTTCAAGACTCTCAAGACCAAGAGGGAAGTGCATTTCTTCTATGGTGCCCGCAGCCTTGTCGAGGCCTTCTACCTTGAGGACTACGCCGAGATCGAGAAGGAGTTCCCTAACTTCCACTTCCATCTGGCTCTTGACCGTCCTGATCCTGCCGCTGACGCCGCGGGAGTAAAGTACACCGCCGGTTTCGTCCACAATGTGATGTACGAGACCTACCTCAAGAACCACGACGCTCCGGAGGACATCAAGTACTTCATGTGCGGTCCTCCTATGATGGTCGCTTCCGTCAACAAGCTGCTGGACAGCCTTGGTGTACCACCGGAGAACATTCTTTACGACAATTTCTCTTGATTGTGGATTGTCTCTTTATGCAGGACCGGCACCATGTGCCGGTCCTTTTCTATTCTGTCAGGTGGGCATGTCGCCAGAGTCCAGACCAAAAGATTGTCAAGTTTCCTCAGGATTGCTAACTTTGCTACATGATTGACAGAAAAGTACAGATGATGGATGCCGGAATGGTCCTGTTTACGAGCGTGAAACCATTCGGAACCGTTTTGGGTGGAGTCAAGGCCGAGTTGGCGGGACTTGGAAATGTGAGACGGTCCAGCGAGATCTCACATGAAGACCTTCCGGACACCACGGGTGATTGTGATTTGTTTGTGGACTGGTCAACTCCATTGCGTTGGCGTGCGATAGCCTGCAGGCTGGAGGACGCCGGCTTTGCCGGAGTCAATCCGGACGGAGAGGAAATCCGCCGTTACGCGCTTTGTGTCAAGGAAGGCAACAAAAACAGAAAAGGGAAGGTCACGGCAGTTCTTCTCATTGTTGCCCTCCTCTTGTTCGCTGGAATATCCGGAATCGCCGGAATCCCGAGGATGATCTCGGTTCCTGTTGCGGCCGTCATTGCGACCTTTTGGGTAGTATTATGCCTAAGGCCGAGTGTGAAGTCTCAGGATGAGGTGAAGAGGCTTCTTTCTGTCGCACGGGATGCGACGTGAGTTGTCTGGTTGACGGCAACTTTTTTCCACGAAACGGACGTATTTGCCGCGCAGTTTCACCATATTTGCAAAAACGATATAAAAAAACGTTTAAACATATTGTTTTCTTTAAAAGAATTTGTATATTTGACGTGAAGTTTTTCATAGTTTAAGTTTAGGTTAAGTAGCGGGGTGATCGCAGTGAATGCGATTGCCCCGTGAATTTTAATTTTATAAAACAGAAATTTCTGTTCTTAAAGAAAAAGTATTTCTGTTTCTGTTCATTATTTACGTTTCCTAACCATACTTTTGCAGACGGCCCGCAACGGTGCGGACCGTTAATTATATTCAGCTATGAAGAATTCTATAGGAATCCTCACGAAGGTCGCGGGTGCCGCAATGGCGGCATTGACCGCGGTGACTCTTTCTTGTAACAAAGTTCCTTCAGAGAATGCAGCCCAAGGTACCCTCAGTTGGAATTTCTCCTCGCGGATGTTCACCAGGGCGGCGGTGGACTTGCCGGACACGGACGCTTTCATCCTGACTGTCAAGAATTCCGCGGGAGATGTACTCTATGAAGGCCCCTACGGAGATTCTCCGGAATCAATGTTGGTCAATCCTGGGAGCTACACCGTCAAGGCTGTTTCAAGGCTGTTTGACAAGCCGGAGTTTTCCGCGCCTCAGTTTGGGGACGAGCAGGTTGTCGTGGTTAAGTCTGGAACAAGCGCCAAGGCCCGGTTGAAATGCACTCAATTAAATGCCGGCCTGCGCTTGAGATTGGGCGATGATTTCAAGTCCGCCTATCCGCTTGGCTCAGTCAAGGTCTCATCTTCTGATGGAGATCTTGACTATGGCTTGTCGGAGGGCAGAATCGGCTATTTCAAGCCCGGCAATGTCTCAGTCTCTCTTAATGACGGTTCTTCTTCAAGATCATTGATCACCCGTTTCCTTGAGGCATGTGAGATCCTGACCTTGGGAGTCACATGTCCGTCCACTGAACCGCCTGTCTCAGGAGAAGGCGGCGGCCTGTCCATAACTGTTGATACCAGCCGTGTGTGGAACAATTATGAATTTGAAATAGGATCCGGGCAGGGCGCTGATCCCGGAACGACGAAAGAGACGGCCTACAGTGTGAGTCAGGCAAAGGAGCATGTCGGAGAGAAAGGGGTCTGGGTCTGCGGATTTATTGTAGGCGGAGATTTGTCTTCATCCAAAGAAGGAATCTCGTTCGAGCCACCTTTCAAGTCTTTGACGAACATCGCCATAGCTTCCCGTTCTTCTGTGACGTCCAAGTCATCATGCATGTCGGTCAAACTTCCGAAAGGGGACATCAGGACGGCTGTCAATCTTGTGGACAATCCCCAGTTGCTCGGAAGCAAAATTTATCTGAAGGGCGATCTGATTTCAGCGTACTATGGTATTCCAGGGGTGGAGAACATCACGGAATTTGCCTTGAAATAAAACTCAATCAAAACAGACATAGTTTATGAGAAACAAAATGAACAGGACGGCGTTCGCCATCTTGACAGCTCTGCTTTGCCCGCTAGGGGGGCTTTCGCAAGACAGAAAGGTGCCAAGGGAGTGGGAGTTCGGCATCAGTGGCTCAGCCATCAACATCACAAGGACGACGGTGTCGAATTTCCATCAGACTTCTGGAGGCGACTACATTTTCAACCTAAAGGAAAAGATGCTTTATGGAGGGACGGAGATTTATGCCGCCATGGAATTAAAAAGCTGGCTTTTCGCAGACTTCCGTGGAACTTTAGGTCTGGCCAGGTATTATGAGTCAGAAGCCGAGAAGCAAGGATATTCCCTTATGGCAAGTCCAGGAATCCAATTCCGCCCTTTTGTCCGTTGTGAGTGGATTCAGCCGTATTTCAGGCTTGGGGTCAATTATTTCCATAAAAACTTTTCGACCGCTTATTTCGGGCAGTTCAACGGAGATGTGACAAAGGAGGCTCTTTGGAAGGCAGAGGACGCATGGAACAAAGGGTACACATTTGATTCCGACTCGTTTTTCCCGGTCTCGGCGGGAGTCGGTGTCATCGGATGGATGAGCGGCCGGATAGGCGTGCATATTCACGGACAGTACAATCATTCCCTTGGAACTGATGGAATTAATTTTGCCCAGGCCTCGGCAGGAATAGTTCTAAGGTTCGGCGGCAAAGATAAGGGCAAGGCGTCGGCGGACCGTTATGTGTCCGGCCATCTGGAAGATTATGCGGCCTTGTTTCCGCAGAAGGTAGTAGAGAAAGAAACGGTCCGCGAGGTTCCGGTCGAAGTGGTAAGGGAGGTCATCAAGGAGGTTCCTTCCGAAAAGACATTGGCGGAAATGATGGACAATGTGAATTTTGACTTTGACAAAGCCACGATCACTGCCGAATCGCAGCCAGTCTTGGATGAGATAGCCAACACTCTCGCGCATTTTCCTGACACACGTTTCCTGGTTGCCGGCTACACCGACGCGAAAGGTTCGGCGGTCTATAATGAAGAACTGTCCCAAGCACGGGCCAAAGCTGTGTACGATGCCTTGCTGCTCCGTGGAATCCGGCCTGACAGACTTTGTTACCGAGGATTTGGCAAACGGGTGGCGGTAGTGCCTGTGTCCGCTTCGGACCAGGAGCGCATGGGGGACCGCAAGGTCGTTATTGAAAGAGTGACATCCGAGTCGCTGTGGAATTATCTTAACCAATTATAGAAATGAAACAAAAATTTAGATTGTTGATCGCGATGCTCACAGGAGTGTCGGTTCTGGTTTCCTGCAATTCTCTTGAGGTCACTATGCCTGTTGGTCCACAAGGGGAACAAGGTGTTCCAGGAAAGGATGGCCTTTCCGCTTACGAGTTATGGGTGAAGGCAGTTCAGGATAAAACCATTGACTATACCGGCCCTACAGACATCTCCCACTTTTTCCTTTATCTGAAAGGAAAGGACGGGGTCGACGGAAAGGATGGGAAGGATGGCGTTGATGGCAAGTCCGCTTATGAGTTGTGGAAGGAATATGTCTCCAAAGGTGTGGATGATCCGCATGATCCAGGCACCCAATGGGATAAGTCAAGGGTTTCTATAGCTGATTTTTATTGGTTCCTTACTGGTAACAAAGGAGCCGATGGCCTTATACCGTACATAAAGGACGGAAACTGGTGGATAGGAGACAAGGACACAGGAGTGAAGGCGCAGGGTGAGACAGGAGCGTCCGGACGTGACGGAGTTGACGGGCAGAGCGCCTATGAGATGTGGATGACTTATGTCAAGGAGACAATAGAGGCAGGAGGTAAGGTGACGGATCAGAATGGCAATGAGATCACATTGTCGGATCTTACCATCCAAAAATTTTTCCAGTACTTGACGGGAAAGGCCGGCCCGAAAGGAGATCGTGGAGACAAGGGTGATGCGGGCGCCGATGGCAAAGACGGCGCCGATGGCAAAGACGGTCTGACTCCTGAGGTTGATCCGATAACCGGAGAATGGATAATCATTAACCATGAGACAAACGACACCATATTCACTCATGTCCCTGCAAAAGGTCATGACGGCAAGGATGGAACAGACGGTAAGGACGGAGCGGACGGCCAGGATGGCTCAACCCCATATGTCGGAGATAACGGCAATTGGTGGATTAATGGAGAGGATACCGGTGTCAATGCGCAAGGCCCGAAAGGAGACACTGGAGCCGATGGCGAGGACGGAACCGACGGTAAGGACGGAGACAATGGAAAGTCGGCCTATGAACTTTGGGTTGAGGAAGTTACTTCCGAAAAAGGATTGGACAATCCGCACGATCCCGGCTCGAAATGGAATCCTGGCAAGACAACTTTGGAGGACTTCTTTGAATATCTCCGGGGTGCGGCTGGATCTGACGGCAAGGACGGAGCTGACGGGAGTGATGGAAAAGACGGAGCTGACGGGAGTGATGGAAAATCAGCCTATGAACTGTGGAGGGAACTAGTCCTGAGCGAAAGTGGGCTGGCTAATCCAGGCAATGGTGTGTATGACATTGCAGAGTACCCGAGATGGCCAAGGACTGCGGTTTCGGTGGATGACTTCTATAAATACCTCAGAGGCAGCGATGGCCGTGACGGAAATGACGGTGAAAGCGTGGAAAAGATAGCTTCGACTGACTCCATGTATGTTGAGGAGGCGGATTGGAGCAAATACAATGTCGTGCCCGTCAGGGCTTTAGCCAAAGTGAGGGAGCAATTCTCAAGTCGTGACACAACTTATGAATATGCCAATCCGTATACCGGAGGATGTGTGCTTGCTGTGACAGGTCCAGGGCCGGTCTTGCTGCCGGGCTGCACTGTCACATTCAAGGATCAAGCGGGAAATACCTACACAAAAACCTCAGATGCCGTAGGCTATATCTACCTGTTGAAAGAGGAGCTGCCGGTGTGGAGCGTTGGTTCCCCGCACCTGTCTGACCTTGATTCAAGGACAAAGCCGGAAAGCTTCGCCTTTGACGGCAAGACGGTCACTGATCCAGACAAGATCGCCGCCACTTGCGGGGTGCCTTACCAAGTCCGGGTCGTCACGGAAATGCTGGATTCATGGTGGAAAGACTATCATGTGTACGTGACCTGCAGGGTCAGCAGGATTGTTGAAGGCGAAAAGGAGCTGTCCTGGGGAGGCCTGGAATTTCCGAACGGCAACGAGGATGGTCTCGGATACTTTTACTACAGGAGCGTGAACGATGTCTTGACTTTCAAGAATATGTCGTTGGACTCTTACTCCAGGCCCGATGCCTATTGCATTGGGGATCATTTCATCAAAATGTTCCGGGGAGAGCTGGACGAGTATTGGAGCAGGTCAAGGGGAACTGTGGCAAGCAAGACGACAAAGAATTTGGAATATGGCAACGGTGCCTCTCCTGAGATGCTGGATGTCCACTATCTGCCGGTCATTGATCGTGACGGGATGCTGGTCTATTATGACCATGTTCCTGACTATGGGCAGCGTAGCATCTCTGAGGAAGGAACCATTATTCCGGAATACTGCTCGATGGGGGCGCTGGATGTGAGCGGAGGCAAAGGTGGTGTGGGTGACGATCCTTACACGAGCTTCAACGGAAAGCTTGTCGTGTCGGATGATGGATCGGACAAGGTCCTTGTAAACAACACCAACTATGAGCTGATCCTGGGCCAGACATCTTTCAGTTTCTCGCTTGACTACTCGACCTTCGGGCATGTCTACATGAGGAAATCTTATTTCGATGAAAGTACCAAGACCTTCAGGTTCAAGCGCTACAGCACTTTGTTGGATTACCTTAAGGACATGAGGGTGACATCAACGCGGCAGGAGGTCACGACCTTCGAGAACAGTGGCATGCTTGGAGATGTCAGCATAAACAACAAGGTTGATGTCCGCCTCACGGTCCGTGACGGGATGATCTCAGAGGATGTCGATCGCTCGTTCACCATCCGTAACGTCTATGACGGTTTCTCGATAAAATTCCGCGAATTTGAGTTCGAGGATGTCTTCTATGAGGGACTGGAAGGTACATTCTCTTACGATGAGGGCGATCCTTATGTGGCATCCTGTACGCTAGGGAAGGACAAGTATGTCTTCCAGGCGATTAAGGACGCCAAAAGCGCCCCTCTCCCTTAGATCGGGCTTCAGTCTATTGGTCATTTATTAGGTGTGGAGGCCGGTCAATCATATAACCGGCCTCATTTTTTTTCTGCCGGAATGATAGTGTGGCCTTGTTGAATCTGGCATTTATCATCGCCGACAAATCTTTGCCTTTAAGAAAAATCCTTTGTAACTTTGTTTTCACTTTCTGAGGCGAGCGTGTCCCGCAGTCGGAAGGCATGATTCATTTTGATAACATTAAGACTATTTAGGATATGAGCAAAGGCAAAATGACCAATTTCAGGTGGGTGATCTGCGTGATGCTGTTTTTCGCGACGACGGTCAACTACCTTGACAGACAGGTGCTGTCCCTGACTTGGGACGAATTCATCAAACCGGAATTCCATTGGAATGAGATAGACTATGGAAACATCACCGGAATTTTCGCTATTGTCTACGCGCTTGCCCAGTTGTTTGCCGGCCGCATAGTGGACAGACTGGGAACAAAAAAAGGATATGCGGTCGCAATCGGTGTCTGGTCCTTCGGCGCATGCATCCATGCTCTTTGCGGAGTCGCGACCGAGGCTTATATCGGGGTCGGGTCCAGGTTGGAACTGGTTCAGGCGACAGGAGACGTTGCCGTAGCCATCTCCACATTCAGTGTCTACATGTTCATGTTCGCCAGATGTGTCCTGGCTCTTGGAGAAGGCGGCAACTTCCCGTCGGCTATCAAGGCCACAGCTGAATATTTTCCCAAAAAGGACCGGGCATTCGCAACATCCATATTCAATTCCGGCTCTTCCGTAGGTGCGTTGGCGGCTCCTTTGACGATCCCTGTGCTGGCCGCGAGGTTCGGCTGGGAGATGGCCTTCCTTATCATAGGCGCGCTTGGCTTCATCTGGATGGGCTTTTGGTTGTTCCTGTACAAGAAGCCTTTTGAAAACAGACATGTGAACCCAGAGGAACTTGCCTACATCGAGCAGGATGCCGCGTTGGACGCGGAGTTCGCTAAAAAGAGTTCACCAGAGCCGGAAGGTGCCAGGATGGGAATATTCCAGTGTCTGAAGTACCGTCAGGCATGGGCGTTCATTCTCGCCAGATTTTTCACGGACGGGGTTTGGTGGTTCTTCCTTTTCTGGGCTCCGTCCTATCTCAACACGCAGTTCGGCATCAAGACTTCCGATCCTGCGGGGATAGCGCTCATCTTCATCCTTTACCTGATCACGATGCTTTCTATTTTTGGCGGAAAGTTGCCTACAATACTGATCAACAAGACTGGAAAGGATCCTTACACCTGCCGCACAAAGGCGATGCTGATCTTCGCCCTCATTCCGTTGGTCGTGCTTCTCGCGCAGCCGCTCGGGCAGATTTCACCTTTGTTTCCTGTGATCTGCATAGGTCTTGGCGGAGCCGCGCATCAGAGTTGGTCCGCCAACCTTTTCACGGTAGGAACCGACATGTTTCCGAAGAAAGCCGCCGCCACAATCACCGGAATCTGTGGAATGGCCGCTGGTTTGAGCTCGTTCTTGTTCCAGAAAGTCGCAGGACATCTTTTCGTCTATGCCGGAGAGACTAATCTTCAGTTCCTTGGCTTCGAAGGTAAGCCGGCGGGCTATTTTATAATCTTTTGCTTCTGCGCGGTGGCCTACATCATTGGTTGGGCTGCGATGAAAGCGCTGGCGCCAAAGTATGAGCCTATCTCGGAATAACAGATGGTATGATTGAAAAAGTCAGGGCGGCCCGCTATGGGCCGCCCTGACTTTTTTGCCGTATGCCGGAACCATTATTCCGTGAGCCAGATCATTTCAGGTGTTCCTCGAAGTAGTCCGTGACCTTGTCCATCAGGTGGATCCTCCACTTGCCGAAAACATTGTGTTCGGAGCAGGGGTAAGGAAAATAGTCCAGTTGAACGCCTCTCTCGATGCACCTTTGAACGAAACTCAGACTGTGTTCCCACACGACAGTGTTGTCGATGGCTCCTTGGCAGATGAGCAGCTTGCCCTTGAGGTTGTCCACTTTCCCCAGGAGGCTGGTCTGGGAGAACCCGTCAGGATTGGTGATCTCTGTTTCCATGTAGCGTTCTCCGTACATGACCTCATACCATTTCCAGTCGATTACAGGTCCTCCGGCGACCCCTGCCTTGAAGGTCTCGGGATAGCTGGTCATGAGGGAGATTGTCATGAATCCGCCATAACTCCAGCCGTGGACCCCGATTCTGCCTGAATCCACGAAAGGCAGGTTTTTCAGCATGTTTATCCCCACCATCTGGTCCGCCATCTCATTCTGACCGCAGTGACGGTGGATGGATTTCTCATATTCAGCGCCTCTGTTCTGGGTTCCCCGATTGTCCTGGACATAGACGATGTAGCCTTTCTGGGCCATCAGCATCTCCCACATCCTGACCTGTCCGAGCCAGGTGTTCTGTACCATTTGCGAGTGAGGGCCGCCATAGACATAGAGAACCACAGGGTATTTCTTGGCCGGATCAAAATCGGCCGGAAGGAATAGCCTGTACCAGTTGTCGTACTTTCCGTCCGCGCTTTTGACTGTTCCGAAAAGGACTTCGCCTGTCTTGTAGGCCTTTAGCGGATCTTCGGCTGTGACGAGATTGCGGACCGGCTTTCCATCGGCGGTCATGATGTTGGTTACGCGTGGCACATTGAAACTGCTGAAATTGTCTATGTAGCGGGTGCAGTCATCGTTGAGGCTGATGACGTGCCATCCTTCCTCGTCCGTCAGCCTGACGGGCTTCCCGAACCTTGCCTTTAAGACAGCGTCCGCCCGAAGTGACTGCCGGGCAGATTGATGGATCTCGATTTTGAAAAGGTGGTTCTCCACAGGCGAGACTTCAGCGGAGGTGTAGTAGACGTGCTTTCCGTCATTGCCGAGGTACTCCACGTCCGCGTCCACGGCCGTAAGACGCCTTACAGTGCCAAGTGTGTCACAGAGGTAGAGGTTGCGGTAGCCATCCCTGTTGTTGGTCCTGTAAATAAAGGAATATGTCCCCTTGAGGAAACGCACCGGGTCCAGCGGCTCCACGTAGCGGGAGTCGTCCTCGGTAAGGACAGTGCGCGCGAATGACCCGTCGGAGGCTCTGTACATGTTCAGCCTCAGGTGTTTCTGAGAGCGGTCAAGGACCTGGATGAGGACGTTTCTGCTGTCAGGGGACCAGCTGATGTTGGTAAGGTACCTGTCGCTTCCGTAGTCGTTGACATCGCACCATACGGTCTTGCCGCTCTTCACGTCATAGATTCCAAGCTTCACGTTTTCGCTGTCCATCCCGTTCATGGGATATTTGATGTTCTTGAGTGATCCTGTACGGGTCGTGATGTCAAGAAGAGGAAAGTCGGAGACCTTTGATTCGTCCTTCCTGTAGAAAGCCAGCAGTGAACCGTCCGGCGACCAGAATATTCCGTTCTCGATCCCGAACTCGTTGCGGCTTACGGATTGTCCGTAGGTGATGTCCGGATTCTCGCTGCAGGCTATGCGCACCGGCTCTCCATCGAAGATGTAGAGGCTCTTGCCCACTGTGTAGGCGAACATGCCGCCGTCACGGCTTTGTGTGATGTTCCGGGCTTCCTTGGGAAATCCTTCCGGAAGGCTGGTGGCTGAATATTCACGAACTGCTCCATCCGGCAGGTCCTCCTCCATCCATTTGCCATCTTTTAGGAATATGAATGTGTCATTGTCCTTCCAAGACGCCGCCACGCCGGCAGGTCTGACATTCCTGCCAAGGACCGCTTCTTCCATCGTGAGGAGCTTCCCTTCCGGATTCGCCGGGCGCCTTGCGACCACTCCGGTCTGGGCGTTGAGGACAAACGGAACCGCCAACGCGATGGCGGTGAGAGAATTTCTTGCTGTCATGGTGATTTATTTGACTTCGTTTCCGGTCAACTCCCAACCTGTGATTGTCGAGACATACGGGATCATTGCGTGTGCTTTCTTGAGATGCCCGGTGTAGTTCGGGTGTCCATCGGCTCCCATGTCTGATGTGCTGTTGTGGACTGATTCGGTCAGGGCCATGATATGCACATTGGCGAGTCCGCATGAGTCGGCTGCCTTGCGGATGTAGTCGAACATCAGGAGGTCGTTTTTAGGAGCCACGCACAGGATAGGGTAGCCGTCTCCGTAGTTGGCCTTGATCTCTTTCAGGAGTGTGATGTAGTTCTTGACAAACAGCCTTTGCGCCGGCTGCATTCCTGTCGAGAAATCGTTGGTGCCTAAGTAGATGACTGTGACGCTCGGCTTTAGACTTGAGGATTTGGCGTCCCACTTGACCTCCTTTTCCTTGTCATAGGTCTGGAGGTACCTGTCTGGCATGAAGTAGCCTTTGACATTGCCGTTGTAGTTGCGGGCGATTCCCATGCCGGAGTGTGCCAGGACGATTTGGTCGGCGTTGAAGTACCTGGCCATAGCGCAGGCGTAGGTCAGGTTCTGGTTCTCGGTTTCGGGCTTGAACCGCTCTTTGTTGGAGCTTTCGGTGCCGTAGCCGCAGGTGTAGGAGTCGCCTATATATTCAATGATCCTTTCCTTGGGGGCGTCAGCCTGCAGGAAATCCCCGTTTGAGGTTATGAACCCGCTGATCGTTGTTGTGCCCTGCTCGCCTTCGGTACGCTTCTGGAGGATGACTTGGTGAGGCTCTTTCGCGGTCTTCCTGTCCTTGCCGAAGCGGGCCTTGAGTTCCTCCTTGGTGAATATCACTATGGTCGTGTCGGATCCGTGTACCGCTATCACCTTGTCCGGGGCGGCGGACATGTCCCTGTCAAGCCACACGTTGTAGTAGTCTTTTTTTGTGTCGGTTACCTTTAGACTCAGTGAATTGCCTTGAAAGCGAACTTTTGCGTACACACCGGTCCAATCGAAAGAGACTTTTCCATCCTTGACCTCAGTCCTGCCGATGTAGGTGATTCTGGGATCCGAAGCCTTAACTGTGGTCTCACTTTCTTTCGGAGCCGCGGCAAGTTGCGTGGCGCAGAGGACCGCGGCGGCCAAGAGCGTTATTCTTTTAGATTTCATGTTGTTTGAAAATTATTTGTCCGCAAATTTAATGAATATCCTCGAAAGGCGTCCGATATTCTTGTGATTTGTCGTGACTTTGCTCCGGCTAGTTTCATACATGAAAAAAGGAACCGTCCTTTAAAGGCGATTCCTTTTAATCATCAGGCACCGTTTCCGGCACCCTTGTACTGGGTAGGAGAATCGAACTCCTATTGCAAGATTGAGAATCTTGAGTACTAACCGTTATACGAACCCAGCGTTTTTTTGTTTCGGGATTGCAAAGGTAGGTAAAAATCTTCAACCTCCAAAATTTTCTTTAAAATTTTATAATTTTTTCCGGAATATGAGATTTCCAAGATTACTCCGGAAGCCTTGTCTGGTCCTGCAAGGTAAAATAAAAAAAGAAAGGTCCGGATTTTCTCCTATGCCTTTCTTCAGTCTTCTATCGTTACCGCAGCGGAAATTACTTCTGGCGGTTCTTGTATCTCTGGTAGAATTTGTCGACGCGTCCGGCGGTGTCAACAAGCTTGACTTTACCGGTGTAGAACGGGTGGGAGGTGTTGGAGATCTCGACCTTGACAACCGGATACTCTACTCCGTCCACTACGAGAGTCTCTTTTGTCTCAGCGCATGAGCGGGTGATGAACACGGTGTCGTTCGACATATCCTTGAAAGCTACAAGGCGGTAGTTTTCGGGATGGAGTCCTTTTTTCATTTTCTTATTGTTTTTAATGTTGTTTAACGTTCTGCAAACAGTCTGCAAAGGTAATTCTTTTTTTGTGATTTACAAACAGGTTTATGAGAAAGATTCGAATCTTGCAGAATGTTATTTGTATCTCGGCTATTTTTCCTAAATTTACGGGTAATTATAACGATTAATTAAAAATGGAGACACATGTAGTGATCATGGCGGGAGGTGTCGGCAGCAGACTCTGGCCGATAAGCACTCCCCGCAGGCCGAAACAGTTCATTGACCTTCTTGGCATAGGCAAGACTCTGATCCAGTTGACTGTCGAGCGTTTCACCCCGGTCTGTGATCTTAAGCACATTTGGGTTGTGACATCAGCCGGTTATGTAGGGCTGGTCAAGGAACAGCTTCCAGGAATCCTGCCCGGCCACATTCTCGCGGAGCCTGAGCCGCGCAACACCGCCCCTTGCATAGCTTACGCCTGTTGGAAGATTTTTTCGGAATGCAAGGATGCCAATGTGGTTGTGACTCCTGCCGACGCATTGATCGTCAATGTTCAAAAATTTTCCAACATACTTCGCAAGGCCTTGAATTTCACGGCGGAAGGCGAGCGGATCGTGACTGTTGGAATCGAACCGTCGCGTCCCGAGACCGGGTACGGCTACATCCTGGCCGCCGATAAGCGCGTTGACGAGGTTGTCAAGGTCCTAGAGTTCAAGGAAAAGCCTGATCTTGAAACGGCAAAGGAATATCTTGCCGCCGGCACATATTTCTGGAACGCCGGGATATTCGTCTGGAGTGTGGAGACCATTGTCGCGCAGATGCGCCGTCATGCCCCGGACATTGCGGAAGTGATGGACAGGATCGCGTCCTCGTTCGGAAAGCCAGAGGAGGAAGACACCGTCAAGGAATTGTTCCCTACTTGCCGGAAGGTCTCAATAGACTATGCGGTCATGGAAAAGTCGGACAGCATCTATGTCATCGGATGTGATTTAGGATGGTCCGATCTAGGCAGTTACAGCTCGGTCAAGGAACAGATTCCGGCGCCGGAGAGTTCCTTGTCGCCTGACGGTGGTTTTCCGGATGATGTCTGCAGTGGCGACAGGACCATCGGCAGGGATGTGAGACTGTTTGGCTGTAAGGATTGCATTGTGGTCGCCGAGGATGCGGGCACTGTTGTTGTGAAGGGCCTGGAAGGGTACATAGTCGCGGTCAAGGATGGCGATGTGCTTGTCTGTCCGATCGCCGACGAGCAGAGGATCAAGGAATATTCAGGCAAAAAGAGATAGGCCAGGTTCTTTATGAGGTATGTTTTCATTGTTCAAGGAGAGGGAAGGGGACATCTGACCCAGGCCATGTCAATGGAAAGGCTCCTTCGAGAGAACGGTCACGTGGTGGCTGCCATCATGGTCGGAAAGAGCCCTTCCAGAAGGCTGCCTTCTTTTTTTCAGGAGTCTGTCAAGGCTCCGGTAGAGATGTTCGAGAGTTTTAATTTCGTTCCTTCGTCCTCTAACCGCAAGGCAAGCTCGTTGAAGACCGGACTCTACAACATCCTCAACATGGCCAAGTTCCTGCCTTCCATCAAAGGAATCGCGGACCGTTTGCGTGAGATCGCTCCCGATGTTGTGGTCAATTTCTATGACATTCTCGGAACATTCGGCTACAAGAAGAGCCGGATCAACGCGCCGATGGTTTGCGTCGGTCATCAGTTCGTCTTCCTGCACAGGGACTTCAAGTTCCCGTCACGGGGATATTCAGGCCACCGCGCGTTGAATTTTTTTACGAATATGGTGGCATGGGGCGCCGCCAAGATCCTTGCGCTAAGCTTCAGGCCGATGCCTGCTGACCCCGGGCGGAAGATCCGGGTCGTGCCTCCGCTTTTGCGTCCCGCCGTGCTTGGCTTGCGCCGCGCCTCCGGAGAGGACGACCCGTCTGTCAGGGATGGCGGCTATGTCCATGGATACTTGTTGAACGCCGGGTTTTCACAGGATGTCATGGATTGGCACCACGCCCATCCGGACGTTCCGCTCCGTTTTTTCTGGGATCGTGCCGAGGATGCCCCCGTCAAGGTGGTGGATGACACGCTGACCTTTTATTATCTGGATGACAAGGAATTCCTGCGTCAGATGGCAGGATGCCATGCCTACGCCTCAACGGCAGGATTCGAGTCTGTCTGCGAGGCCATGTACCTTGGCAAGCCGCTCCTTGTGGTTCCATCTCATGTTGAGCAGAAATGCAACGCCTATGATGTCACTGAAGGGTATGGCATGATGTCCGGCGGAAGATCATCCGGGAAGGAGATTCCCCGTCCAGCTGTCTCATCTGACTGTTTTGACTTGGACCTGCTTCTGCATTTTGCTGATAGTGAGTTTGTGGCGGATGAATCCTTCCCTGCGTGGGCCAGATCAGCGGACTCCGCGTTTCTAAAGGAGCTTACTTTTTGAGAAAAAACTATTAAAAAATTTGGAGAAGTCGTTCGAAAGCTCTACCTTTGCAATCCCAATCAGGAAGCAGGACTTCTTGAAAAGGTTGGAAAGATTCGTTAGCTCAGTTGGTAGAGCACAACACTTTTAATGTTGGGGTCTCGGGTTCGAGCCCCGAACGGATCACTAAAGAGCTTCGGTTCTTTCCAGAGCGAAAAGCTCGTCAAGAATGCTTTGCTAGCTCAGTTGGTAGAGCAACTGACTCTTAATCAGTGGGTCTAGGGTTCGAGTCCCTAGCAGAGCACAAAACCTCAGAGAATTTTCTCTGAGGTTTTTGCTTGATTGGCCTTGGACTCTACTATGTCAAGGTTTATTTCGAAGATCCCCCCTGCACATGAAAAATCCGGAAGTTTCCTACGCGAAACTTCCGGAAGTGACTTAAGAAGCTGACTGTTTGTTGTCTTTGGAGCTTCCCGCTAGTACTTGTTAAGGGGGCGTCCGGCTGTCATGTTGTGTACCTTGTGCTTGACGGTGTCAAGGACTTTGGCATATTCATCTGCGCCCTCTGTCGTGACTTTGTTGACGACATCGGCGTACTTGGCGACGGCTGAAAGTACCTTGTCGATCAGATCAACGATTTCGACCATGTCCTTCTCGACAAACCCGCGTGATGTGATTGCCGGGGTACCCACCCTGATCCCTGATGTCTTGAAAGGGGAGCGTGTGTCGAATGGAACCATGTTCTTGTTAAGGGTGATCTCGGCCTTCTCGAGTTCATTCTCGGCCATTCTGCCTGTCACCTCAGGGAACTTTGTCCTAAGGTCGATCAGCATGAGGTGGTTGTCGGTGCCCCCAGAAACAACCTTGTAGCCCTTCGCGATGAACTCCTCGGCCATTTTCCTGGCATTGGCCATCACCTGTTTCTGGTAATCGATGTATTCAGGCTGCATCGCCTCGTAGAAGGCGACCGCCTTTGCGGCGATCACGTGCTCCAGCGGCCCGCCTTGTATCCCGGGGAAGACGCTCGAGTTCAGGACCGCGCTCATCCTCTTGGTCTCGCCCTTTGGTGTTTTCAGGCCCCAAGGATTATCGAAATCCTTGCCCATCAGGATTATGCCTCCCCGTGGTCCGCGGAGTGTCTTGTGTGTGGTGGAGGTCACGATGTGGGCGTATTTCACCGGATTCTTAAGAAGTCCGGCGGCGATCAGTCCTGCGGTGTGGGCCATGTCAATCCATAATAGCGCCCCGACCTCGTCCGCTATGGCGCGCATCCTCTCGTAGTCCCACTCGCGGGAATATGCCGATGCGCCTCCGATGATGAGCTTAGGCCTGCATTCGCGCGCGATGCTCTCCATCTTGTCGTAGTCAACAAGCCCCGTCTCCTCGTTAAGTCCGTAAGGTACAGCATGGTAGAGGATTCCGGAAACGTTGACAGGAGAACCGTGTGTCAGGTGTCCTCCCTGCGAGAGATCAAGACCCATGAAGGTATCGCCAGGTTTGAGGCAAGCCATGATGACGGCCATGTTCGCCTGCGCTCCGGAATGAGGCTGAACGTTGGCGTATTCCGCGTCATAGATTCTGCAGAGGCGGTCAATCGCAAGCTGCTCGATCTGGTCAACGATCTGGCAGCCGCCATAGTACCTCTTGCCGGGGTAGCCTTCGGCGTACTTGTTGGTGCAGATGGATCCCATTGCCTCCAGCACGTAATCGCTTACGTAGTTTTCAGATGCAATCAATTCGAGTCCGGAAGACTGCCTTTCCTTTTCATTTCTGATCAGATCGAAAATCTGAAGATCCTGTTTCATAAAATTCTGTTGTTAGTGTAACCCGTCATTCATGTGTCGGGGTTCACAAAGATAAGATTAAAAAACGATTTTTACTATATTTGCAACCATAAAAGCATAATATGGTGAAAGACAGAAAGCTATTGAGCGTGGAGATGGGAAGGGTGTCTCCCGAGGAGTATAAGGAACTTCCTCAGACAGGGGTGGTTGTGGTGTTGGACAACATCAGGAGCGCGCACAATGTGGGTTCCGCGTTCCGCACCTGCGACTCTTTCAAGATAGACAAACTTTGGCTTTGCGGAATATGCGCTGTCCCGCCATCGGCGGAGATCCACAAGTCGGCTCTCGGAGCTGAGGACAGTGTGCCGTGGGAACATTCTGACAGTACCATGGATGTTCTGTGCCGCTTACGTTCAGACGGCTACACCATCGTAAGTGTGGAACAGACGGTCAACTCTATCAGCCTTGATGACTTCAGACCGGCTTTCGCACAGGGAAAGAAATATGCCTTGATTTTCGGCAACGAGGTTGACGGGGTGGACCAGTCTGTAGTGGACGCTTCTGACATGTCATTGGAAATTCCGCAGTTCGGAACCAAGCACTCCATCAATGTCTCGGTCTCCATAGGTGTTGTTCTCTGGCATTTCACGCTTTGGAGATTGATGAACAGGTAGGCGCATCGGACTCAGGACTTGCCAAGGCCACGATTCAATGCTCAAGCCAAGCCAGAAAATCTTCGGCCTTTGAGCGGCTTACCGTGAGGTCGGGAGACGGTCCCATGTTCGCGGAAAGACGCGCTTTCGGTGTCACCCTGAGCCGCCCGCCAAGCAGCTTCGTGACGCTCTCGACGGCGTCTTTGGAGAATATGCAGCTTCGGGAGATCCTGAAAAACCTTTCGGGATCCAGGTCTGTGATCAGCGAATCCATCGTTGAGTCAACGATGTACACCGCACCGGAGTGTGTCACGACATGGTTGTTCTTGTCTTCAGAGTAGAAAAACGCGATCTCATCGGCCTTCACTGGAACTATCCTGTCATTGAACTGCACCAGATAGCGCTCCTTGTACACGTGTCCGGAATGCTTCCGTGAGATCGCTCCAAGGATCTTCTTGACATCGAGTTCTCCGGAGGAAAACAGCCTGCATCTTTCCACCGCTCTCTTCAAGGCCGAGACATCCACAGGCTTGAGAAGGTAGTCTATCGAACCTGCCTCGAATGCCTTGATGGCATAGCTGTCATAGGCTGTCGTCATCACGACCCTTGGCTTCACGTCCACCTGACGGAAAATCTCGAAGCATTCTCCGTCAGAAAGCTCCACATCCATGAATATCAAATCCGCCTCGTCAGGCTTTTCCTTGAGCTTTGCTATGGATTCGCTGACGGAAGTGCATTCCCCGACAATCTCGATGTCCGGGAAATTGGTCTCAAGCATCTTCTCAAGGCTCCTGCGAGCCATCATTTCATCTTCTATTATAAGGACTTTCATAAGAGTGGCAGCTTTACTGTGTAGTAACCGTCAGTTCGGAAGATCCCTATCCCCTTGCCGGAGCGCTCCTGGTACTGTTTGCGTATGTAGTTGAGACCCAGTCCGCTGGACTGTGCCTCTGTGATTTTTGGAATAAGGTTGTTGGTGACAGTCAATGTCTCTCCATCGGACACCACGCTGACATTCAGTGGTCTGGAAGGCGAGACAGAGTTGTGTTTGGTGGCATTCTCGATCAGAAGCTGCACTGAGCACGGAACCACATGTTTGGACAGATCCTCAGGCGGAATGCGGACATCCACGTTGAAGCCCTCCTGGAATCTGACTTTCAGCAAATCCCTGTACATCTCCACGTAGGTCATCTCATCATGCAGCGTCACCAAACTTTCATCCTCGTTGCGAAGCATGTAGCGGTATATTCCCGCCAGTTTGTGGATGAACTTGCTGGCCTCTTTGTCCTGGCCATCCAGCACAAGGGCGTCCAGGATATTCAAAGAATTGAAGAGAAAATGAGGATTTATCTGCTGCTTTAGATTGAGGTACTGGAATTTGGCGAGGTCCGCACGGCTCCTCTCCCTCTCGGCGTTACGGCGGGCCATGATGGCATATTCAATCATGAAGATCAATGAATATATCAGCGTCTCCGCAATGACGGCGATCAGAAGGAGCTCAAGAAAATCCCTTGCCGAGAATGATTTGTTGAACCGGAAAGGCAGTCCAAACCCTACGGCTACCGCCGAGATGGCTGACACGGACAACAGGAAGGCGGCCGTGGTGATAACGTGATGGGCTGTGGATCTGTTCCCGGAGAAGTCTTTGGTCTGCTCCACAAAGAGTATTGTCAGACAAACCAACACCAAAAGGATGAAGGAATTGTCCACGAAAGCCGACACTGCGTCCAGAACAGATCCGCCTTCGAACAACCTTGAGCTGAAAATGTAGATTATGACCCTGAAGACAAGGATGATGGCTATGGCGATCGCCAGCCAAGTGATCTCTATGCTGCGTGTCCTGGGTTCGCTGCCGCTTTTTGCCGCGAACTTTTTCATGAAAAGGATCAATCCCCATCCCATCAGCTCTGTTGTGGTGAAGGTCGCGATGGCGGGGGAAAGGAGGGGGTGGTCTATGAATATCCCCACGAGGACGGCGATTCCGTTGCCGAAAACATAGCCAAGGATGTTGGCGATAATGATGACTATTGAGGAAAACTCTACACTTTGGCGATACCTCAAGCACAGAATTACGGTAAGGACTATAGTCAAGGTTGTGAGTATCAACTCGTCACCCATGTTCCACATTCTGCACAGCACTGCCGCCGCCACGTGGAGCAGCGCGAAGAAGTGGATTATGGAGGATGTCCTTAGTGTCATGGCATCAGTGGTTCATGCATGCAATTTAGGAAAAAAATCTTTCATTTCGTCATTAAAACCTTACTATTCGTCCGCTTTTTCTTGCCGTTCGTCTTTCCTATGGTGATTAATCTGCGCATTTAACCTAAATTTACCGCGAAAAGACACTGGAATCAGTACCAATAGACATGCAATCCAAGAGTAATCTTACATTCTGGGAGATGTGGAATCTCAGCTTCGGGTTCTTCGGCGTGCAGATAGCCTACGCCCTTCAGAGCGCGAACATAAGCAGGATCTTCGCCACGCTCGGCGCTGATCCTCACCAACTGAGTTTTTTCTGGATCCTTCCCCCTCTGATGGGAATGATCGTCCAGCCGCTCATCGGGAAGTGGTCCGACAGGACTTGGTGCAGGATGGGCCGCAGAAAGCCTTATCTGCTTATAGGGGCGTTGATATCCGTCCTTGTGATGATCTTCCTTCCTAACGCGGGCAGCCTTGACTTCTCCTCAAGGCTGATCCTGGGGCTCAACGGAGCCATGTGGTTCGGGCTGTTCTCGCTCATATTCCTTGACACTTCGATAAATGTCGCGATGCAGCCGTTCAAGATGATGGTCGGTGACATGGTCGGCGAGGAGCAGAAGGCGCAGGCATATTCGATCCAGTCGCTCCTTTGCAATGCAGGAAGTCTTGTAGGGTATCTTTTCCCTATCTTCTTCACCTGGATCGGAATCGCCAACATCGCTCCAAAGGGGCAGGTGCCGCCGTCCGTGATCTGGAGTTTCTGGTGCGGTGCCGCGATTCTCATCTTCTGCGTGCTTTACACTTTCTTGAAAATTAAGGAGATGAGTCCTAAGGAATATGCTGAATTTCATTCCATTGATCCAGTGCGCCAGGCGGAGGACGCCAAAGAGAATCCAGGACTCATAAAGCTGCTTCTCCACGCCCCGAGGACATTCTGGACAGTGGGGCTGGTGCAGTTCTTCTGCTGGGCTGCTTTCATGTACATGTGGACATATTCAAACGGAGCGATCGCGACGAATTGCTGGCGCGCCACCGACACCGCCTCTGAGGGGTATCAGGCCGCGGGCAACTGGGTCGGGGTGGTCTTCGCCGTGCAGGCTGTCGGCTCTATTCTGTGGGCCATAGTCCTGCCTAAGTTCCGTTCGCTGAAACTCGCTTATGTGGTCAGTCTTCTGATCGGAGCCGCCGGTTTCATCTCCGTTGCGTTCATCCACAACCAGTACTTCCTGTGTGTGTCATATTTCCTGATAGGAACAGCCTGGGCCGCCATGCTGGCCCTTCCGTTCACTCTTTTGACCAACGCCCTTGACGGGGAGCACATGGGCAGCTACCTTGGACTGTTCAACTGCACGATCTGCCTTCCGCAGATTGCAGCCGCTGCTTTTGGCGGGATCCTTCTGAAAGCTTTTGGCGGAGTGCAGGCGAACATGCTGATCACAGCGGGTGTTCTTCTGGTTCTTGGCGCGCTGAGTGTCCGTCTCATTACCGTGAAGAGATAACCTATTAAAGATAATTATTTTACTAAATGCGCAGTTTAACAAATCAAACATTCCAAATGAAAAGGATTATAGCTGCTGTGGCGACCTTGCTGATTTGCCTGGTCGGCACAACCGTATCCGCCCAGAGCGGGTATCAGGTGAAAGGAGTTGTAGTCGACGCCGCCGGCCCGGTCATCGGAGCCACTGTCTTGGAACAGGGAACTTCGACCGGAACATCGACAGGCGTTGATGGAGACTACATCCTTAACGTTTCCGGTCCGGATGCCACTGTCGTCATCAGTTGCATCGGTTACACAACACAGTCATTCAAGGCTTCCGCTGTTCCTGCGAAGGTTGTCCTTGCCACTGATTCCGAGTTCCTTGACGATGTTGTCGTGATTGGTTACGGCACCGTCAAAAAGAGTGACATGACCGGTTCGATCTCCTCAGTGAAGGCCGACCAGCTCAACAAGGGTATGGTGACATCACCTTCAGACCTGCTTCAGGGCAAGTCCGCAGGTGTGGTTGTCACGATGGGAGACGGTGCACCGGGATCCGCAAGCACGATCAGAATCCGTGGCGGTTCCTCTTTGAAGGCCAACAACAACCCTCTCGTTGTGGTCGATGGATTGCCTCTGTCAGAGACCAGCATCAGCGGTGTCTCTGACGCGCTTTCTTCGATCAACCCTAACGACATCGAGAGTTTCACCGTCCTCAAGGACGCCTCCGCCACCGCAATTTTCGGTTCAAGGGCCTCCAACGGTGTCATCATGATCACCACAAAGAAAGGCTCAAAGGGTGCGGAAGGCATCCATGTGAGCGCCGACCTCACCGCTTCCGTAAGCCAGAACGCCAAGTATGTGGATGTCCTGACAGGAGACGAGATGCGTGACCTTATGAAATGGTATCTCGGTGACCAAGGCGCGGCCTACGCCGCTCTCGGAAAGGAGAACACCAACTGGCAGAAGGAAATCTACCAGCTTGGCAACACCATTGACGGCAACGTTGCCGTGTCCGGAAGAGTGGGCAGGAGCGACATGTTCCGCATGCCTTACCGTGTGTCCCTTGGCTACCACAACCAGGACGGTACCCTCAAGACCTCCAACCTGAAGCGTGAGACCATCTCTCTCAATCTCAATCCAAGCCTGTTTGACGACCACCTTCTTGTGAATCTCAACGGAAAGTTGATGAACATGGACAACAGGTTCGCCAACCAGGACGCCATCGGCGGGGCTGTCCGTATGGATCCTACCCAGCCTGTCTATGACGAGAAGGGGCTGAACGGCTATTTTTGGTGGAACTACGGAAAGGGGACCACAACCATCGACAACTGCAACACGATGGCCCAGATGAACCCTGTCGCCCTTCTCAACGACAAGATCGACAAGTCCAACGCCAAGCGTTTCATCGGCAACGCCCAGCTCAACTACAAGGTGCATGGATTCGAGGATATCAGCATAAATCTCAACCTCGGTCTCGACTGGTCCAAGTCAGACGGTACCGTTGATGTCGCTCCGGGTACTGAAATGTCTTTCCACAACACCCAGGAGTCCGGCTCCGGCTATCACAACAACTACACCCAGACAAAACGTGACCAGACCCTTGAGTTCTACGCGCAGTATGACAAGACTCTGGGCAAGCACACGTTCAACGCTATGGCCGGTTACTCTTGGCAGCATTTCTACAACTCGACTTTCAACGAGAAGTACAAGGCTGACGGAACACTGCCTACGGCATCGGACTACTATCTGAGCGCTCCTAATGTGTTCAAGACTGAATATTTCCTCGTCTCTTTCTTCGGGCGTGTGAACTATTCTTTCAACGACCGCCTTTTGTTGACCGCCACACTGCGTAACGACGGTACCTCACGTTTCGCCAACAACAAGTGGGGGCTCTTCCCTTCGGTGGCCGTAAGCTACAATTTCGCCAAGGAGAAGTTCATCGCCAGCAGTGATGTCGTTTCCGCCTTGAAGCTCAGACTCAGCTGGGGACAGACAGGCCAGCAGGATCTCCAGTCCGGTGACTATCCTACGCTGTCATCCTACAAGTACAACACAAACCAGTCGATGTTTGTGTTCGGCAATCAGGTGATTACTCCTATCACCCCGCTGGGCTACAATGCTGACCTGAAGTGGGAGACAACCACGACCTGCAACGTAGGAGTGGACTACGGATTCCTCGGCGACAGGATCTTCGGTAGCGTGGATGTCTACAAGCGTGACACCAAGGATCTTCTGAACCGTACTCCTGTGGCCGCCGGAGCGAACCTCTCCAACTATCTGAACGCCAACATCGGTGACCTTACCAACAAAGGTGTCGAGTTCGAGTTCAACGCCATCCCAGTACAGACGAGGGACTGGAGCTGGACCCTCGGTTTCAACGCAACCTTCAATGAGACAAAGATCACAAAGCTGACCACCGATGACGAGCGTGAGGACTACTACGGAATCACGACCGGAGGAATCTCCGGAGGAACCGGAAACACGATCCAGGTTCACCAGACCGGTCACGCCCCTAACTCGTTCTTCGTCTACAAGCAGGTCTATGACACTGACGGCAATCCTATCGAAGGTCTCTATGCCGACTTGAACAACGACGGCCAGATTGATGACAACGACAAATACTGCTTCCACAAGGCCGCTCCGGATTGGACATTCGGCTTCAACACTCAGCTGGCCTACAAGCAGTGGACCCTCGCGGTGAGCGCACATTCCAACATCGGCAACTATGTCTACAACAACATAGCCTCCAATGGAGACCTTCTTACCGATCTTTGGGCCAACAACTTCGTGAACAACCGTTACTCTACGGCAAAGGAACACAACTTCTCTTCATACGCCCAATACTGGTCTGACCTCTACATCGAGAACGCCTCGTTCCTGAAGATTGACAACATCACCCTCAGCCGCTCATTCAACTTCGGCCAGAAGAACCCGATGTCGTTCAATGTCTTCGCAACGGTGCAGAATGTCGCCACTTTCACCAAGTATGGCGGAATCGATCCTGAGATCTTCTCCGGAATCGACAACAACATGTATCCGAGACCTCGTACTTACATTCTTGGTGTCAAGTTCAACTTCTAATGTGTCATAAATTATGAAAAAGATAATCAGATATACAGCGATCGCCCTTGCGGTGACGATGTTCACAGGTGCGGTGACCTCCTGCATTGGGGATCTTGATGTCAAGCCTATTGATCCGAACCTTGAGCTTCCTGAGGATGTCCTAAACAGTCAGGATGCTTTCACAGCGCTTCTCGCGAAGTGCTATCAGGGACTTTCCTGCTCATCTTCCACAGGTCCTAGCGGTGATCCGGACATTGAAGGTGTGGATGGCGGTTACGGCCAGTATATGAGAGCCCTGTTCAATATGGAAGAACTTTCCACCGATGTGGCCACCTGCTGCTGGAACGATGGAAACCTCTATGATATTCATAACATCAATTGGAACGCTTCCAACGAGTTTGTGCTTTCGATGTACTACCGTATCTATTTCCAGATCGGTCTTTGCAACGAGTTCATACGCCGTTCCAACGCGAGCGGCATAAGTGGCTACACTCTTAAGAACGCCTACATCGCAGAGGCGCGTGCGCTGAGACTTTTCAGCTACTACCACGCCATCGACATGTTCGGCAACGTTCCATTCGCGACTGATGAACAGTCGGTGGGCTCAACCGGAGCTGAGCAGATTTCCCGCGCGGACCTCTTCGACTGGATGGTTAAAGAGTGCAACGAACTTCTTGACGGCAGTGACCTTGCCGAACCGGGCAAGAATGAATATGGCCGCTGCGACAAAGGTATGGTACAGATGATCCTTGCCAAGCTTTACCTCAACGCTGAGGTTTGGAAAGGCTCCGCTATGTACGCGGAAGCCGCTGCTGTCTGCGAGAAGATAATCAGTGAATATCCTCTCCACACCACGAGTGCCGGCAAGTACAGCGCATGGCAGGAACTTTTCACCGCTGACAACCACCTTTGGACCGCCAACACAACCTACAACGGTGACGAGATCATCTTCGTTGTGGAGCAGGACGGCATCTTGGTTCAGTCTTACGGTGCGACCAACTATCTCGTGTTCGCTTGCACGGGTGGCAAGATGGATGCTGCCGCCATCGGAATCTCTTCCGGTTGGGGTGGACTTTCAATGACCGGTGCCTTCACAAGTAAGTTTGAGGACGGCGACCTTCGCGCCACATTCTACACGGGTGAGGAGTTCGACCGGTACATAGATGCCCTCCGTCGTGAGTCTGACAGCTGGTCAAACGGCTGGAAATCAATGAAATTCCTGAATGTGAACCACGATGGAAGCAAGGCTCAGGCCGATGGTTTCGTGGACACAGACTGGCCTGTTTTCCGCAGTGCCGACGCTTACCTGATGTACGCCGAGTGCGCAGCCCGTGGAGCCGCCGACAAGACGAAGGGACAGAACTACCTGGACGCCGTCCGCGCCAGAGCCGGAGTAGGCAGCATAGCCCTTACTCTTGACAACATCATTGATGAGCGAGGACGCGAGCTCTACTACGAAGGCTTCCGCCGTCAGGATCTCATCCGATTCGGTCTCTTCACATCTGACAAGTACCTTTGGGAGTTCAAGGGTGGCGTCCAGGCCGGAAAGGCGGTTGACGAGCACTTCAACCTGTATCCTATCACATCCGGTGAGCTGAACGCTAACGGTAATCTTAAGCAGAACCCTGGATATTAATAGATTATGAAAAAGTTATTTTACACGATAATCGCATTTGCGGGAATCTTTGCGGCTTCCTGCTCAACGGATGAGGACAAGCTTGTCTTTGATCCGTCATCCTCTGTGGCACCGTCGCTGGGAACACTTGCCGGAACCACGCTTGCCTCTGACGGCGCTGATCTGGCTTTCGAGTTCACCCAGCCGACTTACAACATCGATGCTGCGAAGCTCTACACGCTTTACATCTCTGATTCTCAGGACTTCACCAAACAGGAGAAACTTGCCGCAACAGTAAGCGGCACGACAGTCACTGTCAAGCAGTCAACCCTTAACTCCGCTATCCTCAATCTGGGTGGTGTGGCCGACGCTGAGTTCACGGTCTTTCTCAGGTTGGATTCATGGATCGCCAACAATAAGAACACAGCCATTGAGTCTTCTCTTGCCCAGTCTAACGTGATTTCCGCCACGTTCGTCCCTTACAACCAGCTGATCCTTGACAAGGATGTCTATGACCACGTCTGGGTTCAGGGTGACTACTGCGGCTGGAGCCACGACAAGAGCCAGTTCCTCTACAACTACAGCAAGGACGGCAAGACTTTCACAGGTGTTGTTGACTTCGCTGACAAGGCGGCGAATGGAATCAAGTTCACGGGAGCGGCTTCTTGGGACGCCTCAAGCGGTAACTGGGGTTCTGAGGCTCAGGCCGAGGAAGCCGAGGCCAATAGCATTAAGCTCATCAACGGTGACGGCTCACAGAACATCATCTGCTACAGCAAGCGTTTCTACGGATTCACCCTCGACAAGAACTCTCTTGTCCTTACCAAGGACTGGGGTGCTGATGTCATCGGAATCGTCGGTGGATTCAATGAATGGGGTGAGACTGGCCTGCCGGACACCGAGATGAACTACAACGCTGACTATGTGCGTTTCTGGGCTGATGTTGATTTCGCAACTGACACACAGATCAAATTCCGCGCTGACGGCAAATGGGACTACAACTGGGGGCCTGATGCTCAGATGAACAGTCAAAACAACATCACAGTAACCGCCGGCAAGTACCGTGTCTATCTCGACCTCAACAAGAAGACTGTCGAACTAAGCACCTCAATGTACGGAAAGGACGAGCCAGGTGCCAGCGGCAGTGAGCCCGAGCCGGAGAAACCTGCCGTTTGGTCTCTAATCGGTACGATTGCCGGAGACAACTGGACCGCAGACGTAGATATGTCCAACATCGAAGGTGACATCTGGGTGGCACGTAGCGTGAAACTCACAGCAAGCGACGAGTTCAAGATCCGCGCTGACCATGACTGGTCTGTGGCTATCGGTGGACCGGAGGAAAACTCCACAAGCACCATCGACCCGGCAAAAGTCTATGGCGTGTTCAAACCGGAACTTGGCAAGGCGTTCGCTGCCGGATCAGTTAACATTCAGGTAGGCGTTGAAGGAACTTATGATGTCACCTACGATTATGCCGGCCAGACAATCCTTATCGAGGAGCACAAGGCGGTATATTCACTCATCGGTGAGATCGGAGGCAACTCATGGACCAAGGATTTCGTGATGACCCAGGACGGAGACGTTTGGACCAGCCCTGTAGTGAACATCACAGGTGGATTCAAGATCCGTTACGACTATTCTTGGGGTGACACTAACACCTACGGTGTCGCTGAGGGCTTCACTCCGGAAGTCGGAGTCGAGTTTACGGCTGTTCAGCCGGGCGGCAACATCGCAGTTCCGGCAGCCGGTGACTACAAGGTGGTCTTCAATGCGAAGACCCTTGCCGTGACCATCCAGAAGTAATATTCATGTTTTTCAGACGCACCCGAAGGGAAGAATATGTCCGGGTGCGTCTGATTTATTATATTCGTAAATTATGAAACGCTCGTCATTCCTCTTTGGCCTTTTATGCCTGATTGTTTCAGCCGCGTTCCTTGTGGGATGCGACAAGAACGGCACTGCACCGGAACCTGATCCGGCTCCGGATCCTGTCACTCCGGAACGTTCCGGAGAATCGGGAATATCCTATCAGCTGCTGGTCTATTCATTCGCTGACAGCGACGGTGATGGCTGCGGGGACTTCAGAGGAATCCAATCCAGACTTGACTATCTGAAGGAGATGGGGGTCCAGGCTCTCTGGCTTTCCCCGATCCACGAAGCTTCATCCTATCACGGTTATGACGTTCTGGACTATTCCGGCGTCAATCCCGACTACGGCACCGAAGCCGATTTCAAATCCCTTCTGGACGCGGCACACGCCAAGGGGATCAAGGTTTATCTTGACTATGTGCTGAACCACACCTCTAAGGATCATCCGTGGTTCCTTGATGCGAAAAAAAGCGCGGACAGCCAGTACCGCGACTATTATATCTTCTCCGACAACCCCCAGGCCGACATCCGTGACGGCAAGATCGCGATGATCGCCACCGAGGGCGCGCGTGGCTACGATTCAGGCCAGTGGTTCTCCGCAGTCACTGGAGTTGATGGCAAGCTGAAGGTGAAATTCACCCTCGCTCTTGACAATTCCGGAAAGCCTTCCACCCTCAGGATGGACAAGGTGGACGAAGTGACCAACTCCGGAAGTCGGAACTCAGGAATATGGCTGTACTACGGTGATGCCAGCATGGAGCAGTTCTACAAGACCGGAGCCAAGGAATGCTCTCTGTCTCTGGAATTTGAGTCTTCATGGGGAGTCCTTGTGAGAACAAGCCGGACCCAGTGGGACTCTTACAAGTACGGCGCTCCGTCAGGGAAGAACCAACTTTCCTACGGCACTCCGCTGACGCTTTCAAACTCCAACGCCCAGGACATTCTTCTGCCGGGGATGACCACAACGATGTACCACTCACATTTCTGGACTGAATGGTTCGCTGATCTGAACTATGGCCCGGTGGAGACCTGCGAGCTGTCGGGCGCTTTCAAATCTGTCTGCGAGTCCGCTGACAAATGGATCAGGATGGGAGTGGACGGTTTCCGTCTGGACGCCGTCAAGCACATTTACCACAATGCTGATTCGGAAGAGAATCCTACTTTCCTGAAGAAGTTCTACGACCATTGCAACGCAACCTTCAAATCCGCTGGAGGACAGGGCGAGTTCTATATGGTCGGTGAGCAGTTCAGCGAAGCGGACAAGGTGGCTCCATATTACAAAGGCATCCCGGCCCTCTTCGAGTTCAGCTTTTGGTGGAGGCTGAAGGACTGCATCAACACTGGCAACGGTAGTTCGTTTGTCGGGACCATCCAAGGCTATCAGAAACTTTACGCCGGCTACCGTCCGGACTACATCGAGGCCACAAAACTGTCCAACCACGACGAGGACAGGGTCGGCAGCGACCTTGGAAAGAACACCGCGAAGATGAAGCTCGCCGGTGCGGTGCTCCTTACAGCCGGTGGCCAGCCGTACATCTATCAAGGCGAGGAACTTGGCTACTGGGGAACCAAATCCGGCGGCGATGAATATGTCCGCACACCTATTATGTGGAATGCCGACGGATCTTTCCTTGCCGACGGCAAACTGAGCGGCAAGGTGGACAAAGCCATGCTGACATACTCGATCTCGGTCGAGAACCAGTCCAAGGACGAGAACTCCATCCTAAATGTCTATCGCAAGTTCGGAGTCCTGAGGGATGAGTATGAATCCTTGGCCAAAGGCTCGTTTGATTACTGTCCTGCTGCCGCTTCGGTAGGCTCCGTCTCAGCCTGGTACCGTTCGTACGAGGAACAGAAGGTCCTGGTAGTCCACAATTTCTCCGGTGGCAACGCCACCGTCAGCCTCACGTCCGACAAACTGGACAACGCCATAGCCACCAACGGCACAGTCAAAGTGAATGGCACAAAGGTGACTTTGGGAGCATACTCATCGGTTGTTTTTCTGCAATAAGTTATTTGTCATTATATGAGACGCACTCTATCTATCTTGCTGACAGCTCTCGTGGCATTCTCCTGCGCGCCCAAGGCGGAGGTGGCCGTGGAAGAGCAGGACTGGACCCGGAACGCTGTGGTCTATGAGTTGAACACCCGTCAGGCTACCGCTGAGGGTACATTCGCTGTTGCTGAGAAGAAACTTCCTGAACTCAAGGAACTTGGCGTGGATGTGGTCTGGCTGATGCCGATCTATCCGATCGGGGAGAAAGGCCGCAAAGGAACTCTTGGCTCCTACTACGCCATCAAGGACTATTGCGACGTCAATCCTGAGTTCGGAACCCTTCAGGACTTCGACCATTTTGTGCAGTCAGCCCACGTCCTCGGCCTCAAGGTCATCATAGACTGGGTGGCCAACCACACCTCTCCGGATCATCCGTGGGTCACTCAGAAGCCTGCCGACTGGTACGTCCGCGACTCTGAGGGCAACACGGTCGTTGAATATGACTGGACGGACATCGCGAAGCTCAACTACGAGTCCAAGGACATGCGGGCCGAGATGGAGAAGAGCATGCGTTTCTGGCTGGACAGGGGAATCGACGGGTTCCGCTGCGATGTGGCCTACCAGGTGCCACAGGATTTCTGGGCGGATGTCTTCTCGAAGTTCAGGTCTGAATATTCCCGCAGGCTTTACTTCCTTGCCGAGGGTGAGGAGGCTTGGCTGCACGAGGCTGGATTCGACGCCACCTATGCATGGAAACTGCATCATCTGCTGAACGACATCGCGCAGGGAAAGGCTGCTGCCGACAGCCTTGTCCGCTATGTGGAGTGGAACGCTGCCACCTATCCGTCAAATGGTTACAGGCTCTCGTTCACTTCCAACCACGATGAGAACTCCTGGAATGGCACTGAATATGAAAGGATGGATGACGCCTGGAAGGCCATGGCTGTCCTTTGCTGGACCCTACCGAACGCCCAGCCGCTGATCTACACCGGTCAGGAGGTCGGCTACAACCACCGTTTCGAGTTCTTCGAGAAGGATCCGATGCCGGACTGGCACCACAACGCCACCACGGATTTCTATACCTATCTTAATAAGGTAAAGCACGCCCATCCGGCCCTTGGTGCCGACAATCCATCGTTCGAGGTGGTTTCCTGTACGGATTCCGGACTGGTCTTCAAGCGTAGTCTGGACAGAGACAGCGTCATCGTGAGCGTTCAGATGAAAGCCCCATGGAACTGGAGCATAACCGTCCCGGAGTCAAGAATATCCAAAGTCGAGCCACCGAGCTGGTGGGTGGGGATGAAGACCCCGCTCCAGCTGATGATCCACGGCGACGCCATCGCTGACTATGATGTCAGTATCGAGGGCGAGGGTGTCACCGTAAAGGAAACCCATAAGGCTGAGAGTCCTGATTATCTGTTTGTAGATGTGGCCGTCAGCCCGTCAGCCAAACCCGGAGAGTACGGAATCATATTCACAAAGGATGGGAAGTCCTTCCGCTATCCGTACCAGATTGCCGCGAGGAAGGAAGGTTCCGCCGGTCGTGGCGGTTTCACGACTTCTGATCTTGTCTATCTGATCTGTCCTGACCGCTTTGCGAACGCTGACAAAGGAAACGACAACACCGATGACACCGCCGAGAAGGCTGACCGGAGCGAGCCGTTTGGCCGTCACGGAGGTGATTTGCAGGGCATCATCGATCATCTGGACTATGTCGCCGACCTTGGCGCGACCGCCATCTGGTGCACCCCGCTTCTGGTCGATGACCAGCCGAAGGAGTCCTATCACGGCTATGCCTGCGGTGACTACTACCGCATCGACCCCCGCTTCGGCAGCAATTCCCAGTACAAGGAATATGTCTCCAAGGCCCATGAGAAAGGCCTCAAGGTGATAATGGACATCGTCACAAACCATTGCGGCACTGGTCATTGGTGGATGAAGGACCTGCCTTTCAACGACTGGATCCACCGGTTTCCTGAATACACCGGCTCGAACATAGCCTTCTCTACGGCCATGGATCCGAACGCCTCCCGGTACGACGCCAACCTTCAGGTCAGCGGCTGGTTCGTGCCTTCGATGCCGGACATGAACCTCGACAACCCGTTCTTGCTGAAATATTTCCAGCAGTGGGCAGTGTGGTGGACGGAATATTCCGGACTGGACGGCCTGAGGGTTGACACCTACCCTTACAACGAGAAAGTCCCGATGAGCAAGTGGTGCGAGGCCGTGATGAATGAATATCCCAACCTGAACATCGTAGGTGAGTGCTGGGACACCAACATCGACCAGCTTGCCTACTGGCAGGGCGGCAACGCCAACCGTGACGGTTTCGACTCCCATCTGCCTTCGATCATGGACTTCCCTCTTCAGGAGGCTGTCAACGCAGCTCTCTGCGAGGACGATCCGCAGTGGGGGCAGGGGATGGTCCGGGTATATTCGGCGCTTTCTCACGACGCCACCTATCACGATGTGTCCAAGATGCTGATATTCCTGTCCAACCACGACCATTATCGTGTCGCTGACGCATGGAATCAGAATCCTGACAAACTGAAGATCGCCTATACCCTTCTGGCCACAGTCCGTGGAATCCCTCAGATTTTCTACGGAGACGAGATGGGTTTCGCCACCGGCAAGTCTTACAAGAGCGACGGTGAGTTGAGGATGGATTTCCCGGGCGGATGGGAAGGCGACAAGGTTGACCTTTTCACCGAGGAAGGCCGCGCCTCCGCCACCGTCTCGGTAGGCGGGAAAACGATTCCTCAGGGACAACTCGCTGAGCTTCATGACTATGCCAAGACCCTCTTCCAGTGGAGAAAAGGCAAGGCTGTGATCCATGACGGCCGCACTATGCACTTCCTAGGCCGCGACAACACCTACGCCTTCTTCCGGTACAACGACACCGACAAGGTCTTCGTCTATGTGAACAACTCCCCGGAGCCGAAAACCATTCCGTGGTCCCACTACTCCGAGATCGCCTCAGATTTGAAGTCCGGCCGCAACGTCCTCACCGGTGAGACCGTCCGGCTCTCCGACTCCACCGTCGTTCCACCTTCCACCGCCCTTGTCGTGGAATATTCGTTGAAGTAAATCCGGTCGCCCCTTCGGTAACACCTTAAGTCCATTATTTGCTCCTCAAGAGAGTCGCCCGCCCTATGGAGGGGCATTACGCTTTGTCTCCGTCATCGAAAAACCAGTGAATACAGGTTAAAGAAAGGATGTATGTCGCAAAAAACGCGTCTAAAAATAGTATCTTTGTGCTTGGTTGATTGGAATTGTCATCTATGGGAACGACATTGCATAGTTTGAAAGATCTTAAGGGACTGATACCCAAGGATGAACCGGCAAAGAAGGTCTCGATGCCGTCCAGATTGCGGGAGAAGCCGGCTTCGCCTGTCAAGGTGAGCGAAGACCCTGAGGTCGGGGACCGAGTGGTGCTGATGGAGTCCGATGAGCACGGTAGGATCCAGCGGATTGACGGCAAGACATATTCCATCAAACTGGATGACGGTTTGGTTGTCAGTCTCGGCAAATGGGATTTCGCCGTGACGGACGACAAGGAGGAGGAGAGGCTTCGCAACTCCATTTTCGCAAGACGCAGGCCTGTCTCTCAGGATGAGCCTTCCCGGCCACGCTACACGGATTACGGAGAGATCACGGTTGATCTCCATCTTGAGGCGTTGGCCGGAGGACGTTCGATTCAACCGTGCCAGGCGCTTCAGTTCCAGATGGATGCCTTTAAGGCTGAAATCAGGAAATGCCTTCCGCACCGTGGCATGCGTGTCCGATTCATCACCGGGATCGGAGACTATGTCCTGACCAACGCCATACGCAAGGAACTGGACGAGGTTTACTCCCTTCGCTGCACCTACACAGTAGGCACGCCCGGTGTGACTGTTGTAACAGTCCGGTAGCTTAAGTTTTTTTGACTTTCAAGACTTCTGAACAAACAACTTTAAAGATCAAAGAATATGTCGATGAAACGCATCCTTTTTTCTGTCGCACTGATCTTCGCGGCTCTCTCTGTCAGCGCGCAGAACACTGACTGGGCAAAATTCGGAACCTATGCTGAATCAAACGCCTCTGTCTCCGTCAAGCCGAAAGCCGTGCTGCTCGGCGATTCCATAACAGAAGGTTGGGCCCGGCAGGATCCGGCTTTCTTTTCGGACAACAACCTGGTCGGTCGAGGAATCAGCGGCCAGACCACGTCCCAGATTCTGGTGAGGATGAGGCCGGATGTCGTTGATCTTCATCCGAAATATGTCGTTATCTTTTGTGGAATCAATGATATTGCTCTTAATGATGGACACGCTGTGGATGTAGATGCGGCTGTCGGGAGTATCAAGTCGATGTGCGACATCGCGCGAGCCAACAAAATCAAACCTATTCTTTGTTCCCTTCTTCCTTCCTATAGGTTTTACTGGAGGCCGTCTGTGACGGACTGCTACGATAAGGTACTGCAATTCAACAAGCTTCTGAAGGAATATGCGAAGGAACAGCGTCTGAGGTACGTTGATTACTTTACATTTATGTCGGGTGAGGACGGCAAGATCCGCCCTGAATATTCAAAGGACACCGTCCATCCTACTCTTGAAGGGTTCAAGGTGATGGAGAAGTGTCTTCTCGAATTCTTGAAATAGGCCTGGGAGTTTTTTACCTTGTGCGCCCCACAAGGCGGTCCGCGAAATTGCGGAGCATCTCAAGCCTTTCACCGCCACAGATGCCTCCTACGCAGTCCATGGCCTTTTCTGTCAGCTCTATAATGGCCTTCTTTGCATCCTCGCCGACCTCAAGGGCGTTGTAGATCTCCTTGACGCTTTTGATTTTGGCGGCCTTCTCTCCATCGCTTTCAGCCTTGAGCGACATCGCCTCATGAAGTTCCGCCTTGACTTTGCCGTCCGCCTTCTCGAATGCCCTTACGGTCAGCCAACTCTTTTTTTCGTTGAGTATGTCGCCGCCGATCGGCTTCCCGAAGACTTTCACGTCGCCGTAGGCATCCAGATAGTCATCAGCGACCTGGAAGGCGAGACCGAGATTGTAGCCGTAGTCGTAGAGACCGGCGCAATCCTTTTGCGGCGCTCCCGCGATGATTGCTCCCATTTTAGCGGCGCAGGCTATGAGGACGCTTGTCTTGAGACCGATCATTTTCATATAATCCTTCATCGGGACTGTCCGAAGGCGCTCGAAGTCCATGTCGTACTGCTGCCCCTCGCACACCTGGGCGGAGGTCTTGGTGAAGAGGCTGAGGACATCCCTGACGACAGTCTGTGGCGCTTTCGCGATCCGGGCGTAGCTGTCGATGCACATCACGTCGCCTGAAAGGATCGCCGTGTCGGAGTCCCACTTCTTCCAGACCGTGTCAACTCCTCTTCTAAGCGGTGAGCGATCCATAATGTCATCGTGGATGAGCGTGAAGCTGTGGAAAACCTCGATCCCGGCCGCAGGCTCCAGAATCTCAGGCGTGAGTTCATCCTTGTACAATGAATATGCTGTCAGACAAAGTGTAGGGCGGATCCGTTTTCCCCCTATCGCGATCATATACCTGAGCGGATCGTAAAGCCCGGCAGGCTCGTCCGTAAACTTGATTTCCTTAAAAAGATTCTTTACCGCGGCGTCAATGTTTTCCTGTGTCAGCATTGTTTGTTGTTTTTAGGAGCGTAAAGATAGGTATTTTCATCGGAATATTCTTATCTTTGCAGCCGCAAAAGGGTCCGCTCCTCTGACAATGGATCGGCCCTGTGTTCTTGAAACCACGTTAAAAACAAGAAGAAAAATGTCAAATTCAGTTAATCAACAGCGTGAGACGCTGTCTGTTACCTACGTGTGGATGTCTGTGACATTCTGCGTGTGTCTGGTGGTCTCCAACATCTTCATCCCCAGGCTCTGGCAGGTCGGACCTCTTCCTGTCCAACTTACCGGCGCGGTGCTTTTGTTTCCGATCTCGTACATTCTCAATGATTGTCTTACAGAGGTCTATGGCTACAGAAAGGCCCGCCTGACAATCTGGATCGGATTCGCGATGTGTTTTTTCGTGTCACTGGCATCATTCATCGTCACGAGGTTGCCTATGCCGATGTTCGAGGACAGCTATGCAGCGGCGGAGAGCTTCAACTCGCTGTTCGGCCTTGTTCCCAGGTCTATGATCGGCTCGCTCCTGGCGTTCATCACCGGCTCGACGGTCAACTCGTGGATAATGTCGAGAATGAAAGTCGCAACCAAGGGCAAAGGCTTCGGATGGAGGGCCATCATCTCCACTGTCGGTGGAGAGGCGACGGACTCTCTGATCTTCTTCCCGATCGCGTTCGGCGGATTGCTTCCATTCAAGGCGGTCGTCAGCTTGATGTTCACACAGGTTGTCGCCAAGACCTTGTACGAGATCATCATTTTACCCGTGACCTCTCGGGTGGTCAAGAAGTTGAAGGAACACGAGGGGATTGATGCATACGACAAGAATATATCGTATAATCCATTTAAAATTAATGAAATATAGTCTTTTTGGCGCGCCTTTTCTCCGACATTCTTTTTTTGATGTTCGGGAAGCGGGCCGGGCGATTCAGATAATAATTAACTTATGGCGGAAGGAAGAGAATTTGAGGGCCTCCAGTCCCTCGGAAAGAAGACTGAATATAAAAGCGACTACGCTCCGGAAGTCCTGGAGACTTTCGTCAACAAGCATCAGGACAACGACTACTGGGTGAGGTTCAATTGCCCGGAGTTCACGAGCCTGTGCCCGATCACGGGGCAGCCGGATTTCGCGGAGATCAGGATCAGTTATATTCCTGACGTGCGAATGGTCGAGAGCAAGAGCCTGAAACTGTATCTTTTCAGTTTCCGCAACCACGGGGACTTCCACGAGGACTGCGTCAACAAGATCATGAAGGACCTGATCAGGCTCATGGATCCTAAATACATCGAGGTGACCGGCCTGTTCACTCCGCGCGGGGGCATCTCGATATACCCTTATGCCAATTATGGCCGTCCCGGGACAAAATACGAGGTTCTGGCCGAGCAACGCTTCGCCTCACATGACGGACATTCTCTTTGAACCGAAGCGTCCGGCTGCTCATAGAAAAAGCCTATGTGATCGCATAGGTTTTTGTAAGTGCTTGTTTACTAATTATTTGCTCTGTGCCTAAAGATCATCGCGTCTCCAGGCTCTATCGAATAGTCATTCTCCCCTTTGGCGATTTTCACAGCCTTGCCGTCATGGCCTATCATCCAGGCCTTGCCCTCAAAGCCGATCGCAAGGTCTGTCGGACGGTCAAGTGTCCGGCTGACAACAACAAGATAGTTCCACTTGCCTTTGTTCAGAAGGGACACAACGGCTCCGTCAGGACCTGTCGAGAGTGATGTGACATTGTCGGGAAGATCCTCCAGTCTTTCGCAGCCTCTGAACATTGTCTGGCCCGTGTGCGCTATCGAGAGCACTTTGGAATCAAGGAAAACGTAGGCGCGCGCCTGAAGTTCCTTGTTCATGCTTTGGACAAGGTAGTAGGCTTCTGAGCGCTCTTTGTCCTGGTTGATGGGGGCCTCGTGGAAATTCCAAATCTGGGTTCCGGGATTCCAGTATGTGAAATACTGGAGTCCCTGCGCGCCGTACGCAAGGGCCGTGTACATCTGAAGCCTTAGGCTCGCCATTGTCGGAAGAGGATACGGGTCGTGCGCAGTGGAAAGAGCAAACGCCCAGAAAGGAAGGCCTGCCTTCAATGACTCGTCATGGATGATCTGCATGTTCTCGTACCAGATCTCGCTTCGGATTCCGTTGAAGGTGACAGGGTATGCGTCAAAAGACACCAACGGAAGCCTCACCTCATCGATGAACCTGCGGACATATTCCCTGTAGCTGCAGGTCAAGGCCGCGCTGTCAACATAGTTCGGAAGAAGGTTCAGGTAGACAGGATGCTTTCCGCCGTCGGCTTCCTTGACCTCCGCCGCCCAGCGTGCAAGCTCCGGAAACGCGGATGGAAGAGGCTCGTCACGAAGAAAATAGCCGTACAAGGCCGGGTGATTCTTAATGGCAGCTACAGTGCTGTCAGTGGATGTCTCGAGTTCGGCGCAAGTCGCCATAACCTTTACTCCTGCCTGTTGAGCGAAATCCAAGGATGCCTGAAGATCCTTTAATCTTACAAGGTGCGAGAAATTGATGTTGAAACCGCATTCCGCAAGTTCCCGATACCTTTCTGGCGAAGCATCCTCGGCTGGAATGGAGTACCAAGCCATTATAGGCAGTTCCTCAACGCTTTTACCGTCACCATTTCCTACGCACGAAGGAAAGACAGCGAAACCCAATGCAGACAAAGTGGCTGCCACAAGACCATTGATTTTCATAAATTTTTAAATATTTTCGGGTAATTACGATAAAAATACCAAATACTTTTCACCTATGCAAGCAGATTAAAAGAAAGATTCCGTATCTTTGTGTGGGTTCCTTTGGTTAAAAGGACATCGAATGTAGACATTACATAATTAATAAGGAGAAAATTGTATTTTCACTAAATTATCATGAAAAAAAGACTCTTCCCGGCAACATCCATTCTGTCGCTGTTGTTTTTTTCCGCCGCCATTTCACAAGCGCAATCGCCGACAGGCCTGATGACTGATTTGATTGAACATTCTGATCATACTTTCATTGACGGGTATGCGGCTTCAGCGACGCTCGCAAATTTAGATGAGACGAAGGGACGCTTTCAAGCGGCGCTTGTCCGCAGCTCACGCCCTCGCTTCAGCTGGGTTGTCGGCAGTGGCCGCCCGAACACGAAGCAAACAGCCTACCACATCCTGGTGGCGACTTCTCCGGACAAGCTCAGGAGCGGGGACGCCGATGTCTGGGACAGCAAAAAGACTGAAAGTCAGAATTCGACGTCCATTATTATGGGCGGGACGGAGTTGTCACCTTCGACAATCTATTACTGGAAAGTCAAGACGTGGGACAATCACGGCTACGAAAGCCCTTGGTCAGCGGTAAAAAGCTTCAGGACGGCCGGAAAGATCGATGGTGAAGCCTCATACTACCCATTGCAGTTTACCGATGAGCGTCCTGTCGGATCGCATGATCCGGCGTCGAACGTGCGTTGCTTTGATTTCGGACGCGATGCCATCGGGCAGTTGAGGCTTTCAGTCATGTCTGAGCATGCGGACACGATAATTGTGAGACTCGGTGAAGTCCGTTCGGCTGATGGCAGAGTTGAGCGGAAGCCAGGCGGGTCGCGTCGTTACGCTGAGTATAAAATGCCTCTTATGCCAGGTCTGCATACCTATGATTTGTCCATGAAGCCTGACGCGCGCAACTCCGACCCTGCGACGGCGGCAAGGAACCGGCTGTATCCTGTTTTTTTGCCGGACTATGCCGGCGTCGTGTTCCCTTTCAGATACCTGGAGATCGAAGGCGGCAACGAGATCGTCAGCACCGTTGAACCCAACAGGCGAATGCTTCATTACACATTCAACGATGCCGCGGCACGCTTCAACTCATCAGACACTGTGTTGAACAAAGTGTGGGAACTTTGCCGTTACAGCATAAAAGCCACCTCGTTCTGCGGAATTTATGTGGACGGAGACAGGGAACGCATAGCCTATGAGGCCGATGCCATTATCAACCAATTAAGCCATTATTGTGTGGATCGTGAATATTCCATGGCGCGCCGAACGGTAGAGCATCTCATCTTTCATCCGACCTGGCCGACGGAATGGTGTCTCCAGACCTTGATCCTCGCATGGAACGACTACATGTACACCGGAGACAAAAGACTGATTGAGCGCTACTACAGCGACCTTAAAGCCAAGACTCTTCTTGCTCTTCGCGAAAGCAACGGCCTGATCTCAACAAAAACCGGGAAAAACACTCCGGAATTGTGCAAGACCATCCACTATGACGGGAATGCCCTCAGGGACATTGTCGACTGGCCGCAGGGAGGATTCGTGGGAGACGAGAAGGAGTATGGTGGAGAAGCCGACGGGGTCAAGATGGACACATTCAGTGCAACCGTCAATGCCTTCCATTATCAGGCCGTGAAGTTGTTGGGCCAAATAGCGCAGGCTGTCGGCAAGGAAGACGAGGCCCGCCATTATGCCGAAGAGGCCGAGTACATCAGGAAACAGTTCAATCGATTGTTCTTTGACAAGAAAAACGGGCGTTACCGCGACGGCCTGTCCACCGACCATTCCGCGCTTCATTCCAACATGTTTCCATTGGCTTTCGGCATGGTTGATCCGCGCAACATGAAAACCGTGACGGATTACATCAAATCGCGCCGGATGGCTTGCAGCGTCTACGGTGCGCAGTTTCTCCTTGACGGGCTTTATGAGGCAGGTGAAGCCGACTATGCCCACAGTCTGCTTGCATCGACCGCACAACGAAGCTGGTATAACATGTTGAGGGCCGGCTCCACCATCACAATGGAAGCTTGGGACAACATCTACAAGCCTAATCAAGACTGGAACCACGCTTGGGGAGCGGCTCCGGGCAACCTGATCGCCCGCGGTTTGATGGGCATTACACCTTTGAAACCCGGATTTGAGCGAGTACGCATCAAGCCACAGCCTGGTAAAGTAAGGCAAGCCGGCCTCTTGATGCCTACAATAAGAGGAGACATCCAAACAGAATTCACGCATTCGCCGGATGGCGCCATGGTTCTCACGGTAAACATTCCGGCTAATTGCACCGCTGAAGTTTGGTATCCGTGCGAAGACAAGCATGAGGCCCTTGTCGATGGGGTAAAGGCGAAAGGTAAAAAAGAGAATGGTTGGCTTGTCTTGGAAATCGGTTCTGGCAAGCACGTTGTCCGCTGACATTCAGGACAGTAAATAATCCAAAAAACAGAAACGCCCTTGAGACAACTCAAGGGCGTTTCTGTTTGAGGTGCCTAGCGGAATCGAACCGCTGTAGCAGGTTTTGCAGACCTGTGCCTAACCGCTCGGCCAAAGCACCGTTGGTGTTGGAATGCAAAGATAACGCTTTTTCTGTTATCCGCAAATATTTCTTCGATATCTTTGATATGACGGTAGGAAATGGGTGAAAACGGTTCGGAATGTGGCTTGCTTGCAGAGATATTCCTTTAAAATAAGTAAATTTGTAGACTTTTGTTGCTGAGATTCCGGTCGCTGTGCTTGTCTCAGTGATCAAAAGAAATTGATGGTTAATGGCACTATGATGAATATGAAAAAGTATTTGACAGTACTGCTGTTCGCGTTTGTGACGGCAGCATTGGCTTTCGCCCAGGATCCTCCAATCAAATTCGCGTTCCTTACCGACACTCATTATTCGCAAGGAAGCGGATCGGTAAAGGATCTGAGCCGTTGCGTCAAGGATGTCAACACATTGGAAGGCTTGGATTTCGTCTTGATCGGCGGAGATCTTACAGACTTTGGAACTGATGAAGAGATTGCAGCGGTCAAGCAAATGTTGGACTCGCTCAAGTACAAGTACTATGTCGTGGCAGGAAACCACGATGCAAAGTGGTCGGAGAGCGGTTGCAACACTTTCCTCAAGGTGTTCGGCTACGAACACTTTGAGTTCGAGTGCAAAGGCTGGCGGTTCATAGGATGCAACTGCGGACCGGACATGAGGATGGCTCCGGCGCTGATCCCTCAGGAAAGCATGGAATGGCTCAGGAGCCTTAAGCCGGGAATCAAGACGGTCTTTGTCAACCATTATCCGCAGGACACGTCTGTTCTGAACTACTTCGATGTCACAAGGGAACTCAAGAGGATAGGTACGCGCTTGGAACTCGGCGGCCATTGGCACAGCAACGTGGCTTTGAACTACGATGGAATCCCTGGAGTGTTGAACCGTTCGACCTTGACAGCTGGAAAGCAGCCTGGCTACAACCTCTTCACTATTCTGAATGATAGCGTTACAGTCTCTGAAAGAAGACTTTACGGCTCCACAACGGTCCAACTTGAGCCTTGGTACACAAAGAAACTGGCAGAAGTGAAAGACACTGTCACCTATGACGCCGACGGTCTTCCCGCAAGTTATCCTTGGATGCGGTATGATGTCAACAAAGACAGTCCTGTCAAGGAAGTGTGGAGGCTGAAGGATGACAGCAATATTGTCGCCGGATTCGCTAGAGACGGAGGAAAGGCTTGGTATTCAACCGCCTCGGGCTACATCCGCTGCATAGATGTCAATGATGGTAAAAGAATATGGTCGAAAAAGTTTCCGGGCAAGATCTTTTCAACACCTGCCGTGAAAGGGAAGTATCTGGTCTTCGGCTGCACGGACGGCAACATCTACGCTCTGAACGCCAAGAATGGAAAGACTGTCTGGAAATATGCCGCAAGGAAATCCGTGCTGGGCAGCCCTGTCATATTCAATGGCAAGGTCTATGTCGGTGCTTCTGACAGTTGCTTCAGGGCGCTTGACTTGAAGAGCGGAAAGACTGTGTGGACATATTCAGACGTGCAGGGATTCATCGAGTGCCGCGCGTTTGTGGACAAGGATCAGGTTGTGTTCGGATCTTGGGGCAACAGGCTGTATTCACTTGATCCTCAGACCGGGGCGCTTCAGTGGGAGTGGAGGTGTGAAAAGCCTTCAAGGATGTACTCGCCGGCGGCCGTGTGGCCTGTCAAGGCGTGCGGGAAGATATTCATAGCGGTTCCTGACAGGAGGTTGTATGCGCTTGACGCCGCGACAGGAAAGGAGTTACGGCATTATGAAAGGGCTGCCCGCGAGGCGGTCGGGGTTTCTCCTGACGGGAAGAAGGTTTATTGCAAATCCATGTGGCACACAATCACTTCTGTGGACGCGGCAAGCCTTGATGTCGATTGGTGCACTGAGACGGGCGCCGGCTATGAGATCTCTCCGACCTCGATCGTCCGCATCGGAAACGAGGTGATCATGCCGACCGACAAAGGCAACATCATCGGATTCGATGCTGAGGACGGTCATAGGCTCTGGGCGAGAAAGGTTTCCATCGCATTGGTGAACCCGATGGAGGTCTGGAGCGAAGGGGGCGCCACCTACATCCTTGCCTCAGCCATGGACGGGACGGTGACGCTGCTTCGAAAATGACCCGCTGGCATGAGAGTTTTTTACAATAGTGATAATATAGAATATGAAAAAGTTACTACTGATTCTTGCGGCTGCTCTGGCCGCGACCCCGCTATTGGCGGAGAAAAACAGCAAGATGGAACCGTGGCAGGATCCTAACGTGTTCGAGGAGAACCGTTTGCCGATGGCGGCCACATTTGTGACAGACCAGCAGAAAACTCTGTCACTGAACGGAGTATGGAAGTTCAAGTGGAACGAGACCATCGAGGGACGTACCAAAGGCTTCGAGGCCGTGGACTACAATGATGCGGAATGGGGCACAATCCCGGTTCCGGGAATGTGGGAACTGAACGGGTACAACGATCCGGTTTATGTGAATGTCGGTTACGCTTGGAGGGGACACTACACGAACAATCCTCCCTACCCCGCAATCGAGCACAACTATGTCGGCCAGTACCGCCGCACATTCAACGTGGACAAGTCATGGATCGGGAAGCAGATATGCCTCTGCATCGGCTCCGCCACGTCCAACGTCCGCGTCTGGATCAACGGAAAGATGGTCGGTTACAGCGAGGACAGCAAGCTTGAGGCACGTTTCGACCTCACCAAGTACGTCAAGGAGGGGGAGAACCTCATAGCCCTTGAGATTTTCCGCTGGTGCGACGGCTCCTACCTTGAGGACCAGGACTTCTGGAGATTCAGCGGAATCGCCCGCGGTGTTTATGTCTACACCCGTGAGAAAGAACGCATCGAGGACGTGAACGTCACCGCCGGGATGGACGGAAACTTCACAGTCAAAGCTAAGGTCACAAAAGGGGTGAGGAACGTACGTGCCGCCGTCATCGACAGGAACGGAAATCAGGTGGCCTACCGAGAGGCCTCTCCGGTCAAAGGCGTGGCGGTCTTGAACGGAATCGTCCAGAACCCCGCACTTTGGAGCGCGGAGATCCCGAACCTTTACACATTGAAAGTGACCGCTTCCGACAAAAAGGACGTTGTGGAAAGCACATCGATTGATTTCGGATTCCGCACTGTAGAGATCAAGAAAGGCCAGCTGCTTGTCAACGGCCAGCCTGTTCTCATCAAAGGGGCGGACCGCCACGAGATGAACGCAGACAAGGGCTATGTCGTCTCCGAGGCGGACATGATCAAAGACATCCGCATTATGAAGGAACTGAACATCAACGCGGTGCGCACCTGCCATTATCCGGACGACCCGCGTTGGTACGCCCTCTGTGACAAGTACGGCCTCTATGTCGTGGACGAGGGCAACATCGAGTCTCACGGAATGGGGTACGGAAAAGAATCCTTGGCTCACAGGGAAGATTTCAAGGCCGCCCACCTCATCCGCGACCAGAGGATGATGCGCAGGGACTTCAACCACCCGTCCGTCATAATCTGGAGCCTTGGCAACGAGGCTGGTTTCGGTGATAATTTCATCGCTTGCTACGACTGGATGAAAGCCAACGATCCTTCCAGACCGGTTCAGTACGAAAGGGCTGAGATGGCCAGCCAGACAGACATCATCTGTCCGATGTACGCCTCTCCCAAGTGGTGTGAGGATTACGCGAAAGGCAACCCTGGCAGACCGTTGATCCAGTGTGAATATGCCCACGCGATGGGAAACTCGATGGGTAATTTCAAGGAATATTGGGACCTCATCCGCAAGTATCCTACCTATCAGGGCGGCTTCATCTGGGACTTCGTGGACCAGGCTCTCCGCTGGCCCTCAAACAAGGGCGGCACCGACCACATCTTCGCTTTCGGAGGCGATTTCAATGAATATGACCCTTCGGACGGATCGTTCAACTGCAACGGTGTCATCGCCGCTGACAGAACCCTGCATCCACATGCTTATGAAGTCCGTTACCAACACAGGAATATTCTTACGTCACTTGCCGGTCAGGGAAAGGTGAGCGTCTATAATGAGCACTTCTTCAAGGATCTGAGCCAATACCGGATGCTTTGGAACGTCGCTGTTGACGGCTTTGCCGTCTCCTCTGGCGTTGTCGAGAATCTGAACATCGCACCTCAGAAAACTGTCACCATGGACTTGCCGATCGGTTCTCTTCCTGAGACAGACGCCGACATATTCCTTAACATTTCCTATGTCCTTAAGACCGCTGACGGTCTTCTTCCTGCCGGAACCGAGGTCGCCTATGACCAGATTCCACTTAAGGAGAAAGCGGTTTCCGCCTTCGCCGCCGGTTCCGCTTCCGTTTGCGGCAGCCCGCTTGTCTTTGGCGAGACATCCGTCTCTTATGTTTTCTCCGGAGTCTTCGCTTTCGCCGGCACGATGGCTGACCGTGTCGCTGACTGGACGGCAACTTTCGACAAGACCACCGGATTCCTCACCGGCTACACGGTGGACGGCGTCCAGATGCTCTCCGAGCCGTTGACACCGGAGTTCGCCAGGGCTCCTACCGAGAACGACATGGGAGCGGCTGACATCCGCAGGATGTATGAGGCTTGGCGCTATCCTGATTTCAGACTTAAGCCGGGCTCGCTGAAGGTGGAAAAAGCGACGGATGGAGTGGGGCTGATGTCTGTTTCCGCTGAATATGAGCCGATAGCTGGCGGCTGTGCCATTGTGAAGATGTTCTACGAGATCTTCCCTGACGGTGCCATCAAGGCGACAGAGTCGATGAAGGACGCCGGAAAGCTGGCGCAGGCTCCTGATCTGATGCGTTTCGGAATGAAACTCGCCATGCCTGGCCGTTACTCGACCGTTGACTTCTACGGCAAAGGTCCTTGGGAGAACTACTCCGACAGGAATTCCGCCGCTCTGACCGGACACTATACCCAGAGCGTGAATGAGCAGTATCACTATGGTTATGTCCGTACCCAGGAATCCGGCACCAAGACCGGACTGAGGTTCTTCCGCATACTCGACTCGAACGGGACAGGCCTTGAGGTCACCGCTATGGATAAGTTCTCCGCTTCCGCGCTTCCTTTCTCCATGAAAGATCTGGACTGCCTTGAGAACGGGACTCCGGTCAGGCCAAACAAGACGAACGCCCAAGCCGGAGTGGCGCGTCATTCTTTGAATCTCAAGGCTGAGGCCCATGAGAGCGACCGCGCCAGCGGCAAGACTTATGTCAACTTCGACCTTGCGCAGATGGGTGTCGGCGGCATCAATTCGTGGGGGTCACGGCCTTTGGACCGGTATCTTATCCCGGCGGCTGAGCGCGGATTCACCTTTGTGATCCGCCCTGTTGACAATTAACTTGAATTTTCCGAAGTGCCTTTTTGGCGCGTCGCTCTTTTCTCCCTTCCCGGCGACTAAATGTCGTCCGGGAAGGGATTTTTGAATATTTAAGCAAAAAACTCCGTTCTATTTGCAATAATGGCGATAATTTGATATATTTACAACTTTTAAAGGCAATGATTGCCACGGTATTGAATATCCCTGCCGCAGGTGGCGGGGCGGCCTCATATTCATGAATGGTTATTTCCGGCTACGGGGGCGGGCTGAAGCACGAGCTTTATAACATTATGCGCTCTTTTCGAAGGAATTGTTTGGGATTGCTGATCGTTTTGATTTCAGTTGTCGCCACACCGTCATGTCAGAATCTTTCTGATGTTTGGTATGCGATTGATGACATTGACGAGAGACTGACGTCGGTGGAGGAGAATGTTGAGAAGATGAACACCAACATCGATGCTTTGAGCAAGGTCTGCGACGCATTGGAGAACAACGTGTCGATTTCGCGTGTCATCCGTCTCCAGGATGACTCCGGCTACCAGATCACCTTTTCTGACGGTGAGTCCATCGTCATCAGGGACGGAAGGGACGGAAAGGACGGAGTGGACGGCAAAGATGGCGAGGACGGAGTGGACGGAAAGGACGGCCACACTCCGGTGATAGCAATCGACTATGATTCCGTTAACGGCTACTATTATTGGACGATCGACGGGGAACCTCTTCTTGATCCTTCGGGAAACAAGGTTCGCGCCAACGGTGCCGATGCGGTTGTGCCTCGTGTCGCCATAGGATCCTCTTTGGGTGAGGAATATGATAAGGACGCCACTTACATCTCAGTGGATGGAGGCAAGACCTGGACCAAGATATCGGGGGGCTCCGCCGCCTCTTTCTTTAAAAGCGTGACTGTGGACGAGGCTTCCGGAAAGGTCACGATGGTCTTGGCTGACGGAACCTCCATTGAGCTTCCGTATGTCAAGGATTTCATGTTCGCTTTCGCCAAGTCCGAGCTCAGTATCCCTTACGGATCCGATGCTCAGATCGGGGTGACGCAGAGCGGAGTCGCGACCTATCAGATTGTCAAGCCTGACGGTTGGAAGGCATCGCTGAAAGACGATGTGCTTTACGTGAAGTCTCCTTCTCCTGCCAATGATTTCGCTGACACTGAAGGAGAGATTGCGGTGATCGCTGTATCAAGGAGCGGGTTCGCTCTCATAGCCAAACTGAATGTGGGCATCCAGGGTGGAGGCATCAAGGTAGAGACAACTACCGGTAGCAGAACGGTGACATTGGCCTGCGCCCCTGACGCGTCGTTGTCTTCCTACAGGGTGTATCAGAAAGTGTTCACACAGGAAGAGGCGGCTTCAATTGACGATGACGGCATACTTACGGCTCTTGAGGATGTTCCTTACCTGGAGTTCACCAAGGACGACACGGTGACACTGGATGTTCCGGACCGGATGGATGCCGGTTCAAAGGCTGTGGTTTTCCTTCTTCTCTATGATCAGAAAGGCGGCCTTGCCGGAGTGGAACGGGTGGAGTTCACGGTCACGGTCGGACGTGTTGAGCTCGCCCTTTCCGGTGACCCGACTCTCTCCTCTGCCACTCTGACCCTCACTCCTAATGAGTGGACAGAGTACTATTTCCTTTGGGTCGGGAAAAAATCCATTCTCGAGTCATTCAAGATCAACGAAAAAGACCCCGCGTCCCTGATAGCCTTCCTCTCCAAGGTGAATGAGACAGACAAGGAGGCGCCGCTTCCGGTCTGGCTGGACACCGCGGGAGACAGGACGTTCGAGGATCTGACCGATGACACTGACTACACCGCTGTGTGCGTGCCGGTCAAAGGCAATGAGAGCTTGGAGCCTGTTGGAGATCTTACCATGTTGGAGTTCAAGACCAAATCCAAATCTGACATACAGCCTACTGTCACGGCGCAGATAGTCCCTGAGGCATCCGATTGGCTTTACACGACGGTAATGTTCAAAAACAGCGCTAATTCCGTCAACCTTTACGAAATGGTAGTCGGCAAGGAAGAGTGGGACGCCTATCTTGAAAAGAACAAAGGGAAAGACAACAGGGGCTACCTTGTCGCAAATGCGGAAAAACATCCATGTGACGGTGTTCAGGAACTGTCCCTTCGCTTTGACACCCACCCGTCATCCTCGATCTACATTCTCTCGATGACTGAGAATCCGGCCGGGGTCAAGTCTGAGATCTCCACTATTGAGCACACAACGCCTGCCTACGTTCAGGGTTCGGCTACTTTGGCCATTCAGGTACTCAAGGACCAAATCAAATCAGACAATGTGATGGTTAACTGCAATGTTTCCGATGATGAGGTGATTTCTTACATCTTATGCTGTGAGACGGAAGAAAAGTGGAGTGAAATAACACAGAGTGGTTCTGAGTCGGACAACCCGGGCGCATTGTATGAGTATGTCTGCCGTAACGGAAAGAAATTCGACAAACGTGTCGGAAGCGAGGTTCAAAGCTTTACAGGTCTAAAAGAGGACACCCGGTACAATGTGTGGGCGCTGGCTATCGACAATGAGGGCAAGTACGGAAAAATCACTCAGTCTCAACCGTTCACTACGGCAAAGAAAGACTCCGGGAGTGATTCAAAGTAGCGTCACCTCCTAAAGTTTTTGATCATGACAGGCCAGGCGACTGTCGTAAAGAACGCCGGGAGTCATTTCCTGCTTTCAAGGTTGCCGGAGTGGCAGCCTTTTCCTGCGGTGCTCAAAGGCAAGGTGCGCCTGAAAGGCAGCGAGGCGACAAATCCCGTGGCAGTGGGCGACAGGGTGGCTTATGAATATTCAGAAGAGCCCACCGTCACCCATCCCGCTTCGATTGTCGAGGTCCTGGGCCGCAAGAACTATGTGATACGCCGCTCGACCAACCTTTCGAGGCAGTCGCACGTGATCGCCGCCAATCTGGACCGGGCGTTCATTGTCGTGACGCTATTCTTCCCGGAAATCAAACTGCCGTTCCTTGACAGGTTGCTGGTGACTTGCGAGGTCTATGGCATCCCGGCCACCATTGTCCTGAACAAGGTTGACATATTCAGAAAGGAATTTCCGGAGCGACTCGCTGATTTTCATCGCATCTACGAAAGCGCTGGTTATCGTGTGATAGAGACCTCCGCTTTGACTGGAGAAGGGATTGATGAACTGAAGGCCGCCATCGGAGGCCCCGAGGAAGGCCACATCTGCCTTTTCTCCGGAGAGTCCGGAGTAGGGAAGTCTTCCATAATCAAGGCCTTGGATCCGTCCCTGAATCCGAAGGTCGGTAATATCTCCTTGGCTCACCTCCAAGGCAGGCACACCACGTCCTTGTACGAGATGTACCCGTTGGCCTCCGGTGGCTTCATCATAGACTCTCCAGGCCTCAGAGGTTTCGGCCTCGTTCACCTCGAAAAAGAGGAGATCGCCCTCTACTTTCCTGAGATGCTGAGATTTTCCCGCGGCTGCCGTTTCACCCCGTGCACCCACACCCACGAACCCGGCTGTGCCGTGAAGCAGGCCGTGGAGGATGGCCAGATCTCTGCCGAGCGCTACAACTCCTACCTCGGCATGCTCGAGGAGGACAAGAAATTTCGGTAAGTGCGGGTTCAATAATTCGGGTCAGGAGAAAATAAATCTTCAAATTTTGGTAACGTGCAAAATTTGAAGATTTATTTTCTCCTGACCTATTATATTCGCGACTGATTGCTATTTCGTCTTTTTGTGTTACCTTTGCAAAAAGAGTAAAAGGTCTTACTATAAGATATGGTACTGGAAAAGCAGATACTGATGTTTCTGAACATCGCGCACAACAGCGTGAAGCAGTGTATGTCGGAGGTGTTCCAGAGGGGAGGGTTCAACCTGACCCCGGAGCAGTTTCTGGTGATGGACACGCTTTGGGACGAGGGCGTGCTGACCCAGCAGCAGATCGCCGACATCACGATGAGGGACAAGAACTCCATCGTGAAACTGATTGACGGACTGGAGAACAGGAAACTGGTCCGCAGGGTCAGCAACCCTAAGGACAGGAGGCAGAACCTCATCGAGGTCACGCCATATTCCCGGAAAATCAAGGATAAGGTGACGGAGCTTTCGCTTGAGGCGGTCGCCACGATTATTGGTGACATTCCGCGTGATGATCTTGAGTCTTTCGTCAGGACCTTGGCGAGGATGGAAAGGAATATGAACCCGAAGTCCGACCTGGAGGAGCTTGCAAAGAAATATCCGACTAAAAAGAAAAGTGAAGGGTTGCGGTAACCCAAGCAGCTTTTATGTTACTTAGAAAATGTAACCAAGCGTTACTGAATAAGTCTGGAATCGGGCTTTGAGGTCTCCACCGTTGAATAAATTGTTAAGCTGGTTGCGACCGCTGATGTCGAAGATCATTTGTCCGATAATGAATCCTATACTGTAATTAAGTCCGTACTGATTCTTGTTGATCTCCAGTACTTTGCCGGATAAGGTGAAATCTTCGATGTCGCTTTCCAGAATGCGGGAGTAATAGCCTCCGAATCCCACAAATCCTCTGAATCCGCCTCCGGTTTGAAGCATTACCATGGCCGGAACCGTTACCGCCTGATGGCGTACTCTGACGAAGGACGAGTACGGGTCGGTGTCGTCCGGGAACTTTGCGCTGCCATATTCATAAAGACCTCTGACATTCAATCCGAAGTTTCCTGAATTTACTTGCATCAGGACTCCGGCGCTTCCTCCGTACCCCTCTTTTGTGATTAATGCTGACTTGTGGAAATTCATGCTCGCTCTGTCAATCGAGGCCACAAGCCCGAATTCGAAAGCCGGAGCATTCAACGCATGCTTTCTGGCCACATGCCCGCTTTTCTCGAACGATGGATCAGAAGCCATCGTCAACGTGATGTCCGAAATGTAGTTGGTCACCTTGTCGAGCCCTTCATAGTCAATGAGTTCGGCATCATCCTCCGGCTTATGGTACGGAGACTTGAGCCCTGTTGTCACGGCAAGTGTCGGGATGCCTTTGCTCGCGAACCCTTCTGTGTCCGTGGCCGTGAAAATGGATTTCTCGAACTTTACCGGATCTACCACGATAGAAAACTTGTCGGCCTCTTCGGTCAGAATCCTTTGGCCGTCCTTGATGGTCGCGGCTCCCTCCAGTTTCAGTTTCCCGGAGGCCTTGTACCAACCGACCATGTCCAGACTCATCATAAGTTTGATCTTGTCCAGACCGACAGACTTTACCAAGGTGTCAGACAAGGCTTTGGAGCCCCAAAGACCGAGTTCCTCCGCGTCAAATGCCGCGATGATCACGCTTCTTCGAAGGCTGTCACGTCTGGAATAAAGCTCGCGGGCAACCTCAATCAGCGCGGCGGATCCTGAAGCGTTGTCGTCAGCTCCATTGTAGATTTTCCCGTTTCGTACTCCAAGATGGTCATAATGAGCACCTAAGACGATATATTCATTTTTTAGCTTTGGGTCGCTTCCCTCGATGACTCCGACCACATCAAAATACCTCGCATCGAATGTCGAGTTTATTCCCCCAGGTGCGAGATGGAGGGACCAATCATCGAAGAATGGCTTAATCCCGATCGCCTCATACTGCTTTTTAATGTACGAAGCTGCTCTTCTTGAATATTCAGAGCCTGCCGCGCGCCCTTTGAGCGAGTCCGCTGCAAGTATGTAGACGTGGTCTTTCAACCGTTGCTGCCTATTTTGCGCACCTGCCGTGACCCCTAGTAAAATCAGAGTGATGAGAAATAATCGTTTCATTGTATGTCGTTGTTTGACAATAATGTCAAAAGTAGGCATTATATTCCTTAAAGCCAAACTTTTGTTCATGACCATCAACGGCTGTAGTGGCTGGAGCCACATCCCGGGGGCGATGTGTTGATCTTTGCCCCCGGGATGCTGTTATCCTGTACTACCGGGTGCAGAAATCGAACTTTTGCACCCATGTATACGATATTCATTTGTTTTTTACTAAATTTACTGACGTTTTTTACGGGGTGATAGTCTTAGAAACTGATATACAATGGAACTATTGGCAGTATTTCGCTGATGGGTGGCCGGCCGAGGTGATCAGCCAGACCACAATCAGACTTATGGGTCAGAGTCGTCTGAAACAGAAGCAGATAGTTTGGGATTACAGATCCGTCGGCAATTCCAGATAGTATCTGGCCATCCACACGGTCACTTCGACAGACTCGGTGATCAGCGGAAAGTGTAAAGTTTTTTTACAGTGAGTGTAAAGAAATTTTACACTTTTTGATTTTCTTTATTCGGGCAATGCGCTGAATGATAAAAGTATACTGGTTTGGCACAGAAGTGGTTCGCTGATTTTCCGTGTTCGGAGATTGACGGCTTTGAGTGTATGCCATACGAGATGCGGGCCGAAAGATTTTCCGATGGAATAAGTGAAATAATAAAGTGCGATTGATATGGGCATATTCAGAAAAAGAAAAATGGGGACACCGCTTTCCGGGGTGCTGAACATTCTGGGGATGACGGTGGCGTTCGCCGCGCTGTACATCATTTTGGTGCAGGTGCATCATGATTTGACCTATAATAAGGAGATCAAGGATGCTGACCGGATTTATTGCGTCTCGCTGCCTGACTGGTACACGGAAGGGAAGTATATGGTCTGGCTTAACAGACCGCCGTTCGAGCAGATGATCTCCACTGTTTCGGAGATCGAGGCCGGAGGAACAGGTTATCTGTCCGGACAGGCGATCGAGGTGATAGTAGGTGACGGAAAGAATCCTACGCTCTCCGACCCTTCTGTCTCAATCAAAATGTCTGCGATGAACAAAGGCACGCTTGATGTCTTCGGATTCGAGCTGGCTGAGGGTTCTTGGGACAACTACGTAGGTGTCTGGGACTATGCCTTCAGCGAATCCGCTGCGAAGAAATATGGCGTTGGCGTAGGCGGACATATAATGATAAGGGACTGGCAGTCCGGAACTTATCACGATGCGAACGTGGTGGCGATCTACAAGGACATGCCGATGAACTCTGACCTTTCCAGTTTCGAGGCCATGTGCCCGATCGGAGACCAGGCCATAGACAGTTGGGGCGAATGGAGCTACCCTTATTACTTCAAGGCCAAGGAAGGCGTGTCCAAGGATGATCTTGAGGCCGCCACGCGCAAGGTTATGGAAGACTTGATCGGAAGTGATTCCGACGCCAGCGATGAAGAGAAGGCCGAATCAATCAAACGCACGAGAATCCATCTTATCCCTCTGACTGAGACATATTTTGATCAGACAATAGCGAACCGTAACGGTGCCAGCGGCAACAAGTCCACGACTTACACCTTGCTTGCCGTGGCTCTTCTGGTCATCATCATAGCGTTCATCAATTTCGTGAATTTCTTCTTCGCCCTCGTTCCTGTGCGTGTGCATTCGGTCAACACCAGAAAGGTTCTCGGAGCCTCAAGGGCAAGCCTTATCATGGACTGCGTGATGGAGGCGGTCTCATTGATAGCCATCTCACTGGCTTTGGCGGCGGCTGTCGTGACGCTGTTCCAAACCTCCACGGCGGCGAACCTAATCACATGTTCCACGGCATTTGGGGCGAATATGTCCGTAGGCATATTCACAATCGTCCTTGGACTTTTCTTCGCTGTTGTGGCGAGCCTTTATCCGGCTTTCTACATCACCTCTTTCTCACCGGCGCTTGCTCTCAAGGGATCGTTCGCGTCAAGCTCCAAGGGTCGTGTGTTCAGGTACTTGCTTGTCGGATTGCAGTTCCTGATCTCCATCTCGCTGATCATCTGCGCCACTTTCGTCGGGCTCCAGAGGAAGTTTATGCTCAGCCACGACATGGGGTTTGACCGTGAGGAACTCATCACCGCCAATCTGAACCGTACAGTCGCCAAATCCGCAGAGGCCCTGGGTTCCAAATTGAGGGAAGATCCTCAGATCAAGGACATCTCATGGGCGGATGGCGACCTTGTGCAGCCGAGCCGTATGGGTTGGGGCAGAATGTACAAGGGCGAACAGATCAGCTTCCAGTGCTATCCTGTCGCTTGGAACTTCCTGCAATTCATGGGCATTCCGGTTGTCGAGGGCCGTGACTTCACCCAGGCCGACGAGCAGTCCGAGAACGGAGTTTTCATATTCAATGAGGCTGCGAAGAACAAGTTCGGCTTCACCTTGGAGGAAAAAATGCCGGGTCACATGGATGAGGGGGATGCGGAGGTCGCAGGCTTCTGCCGCGATTTCAACTTCACTTCCTTGAAGAACGAAGTGTCACCTTTGGCTCTGTACATATTCGGAAAACATCCTTGGCGTCCTCTCACCACACTTCTGGTGCGCACCGAGAAGAACGCCGACATCCCGGCGATCATGAAGAGAATCGCCGCCGCGGTTTCCGAGATAGACCCGACAGTCAATCCGGATGATGTTGATGTCCAACTCTTTGACAAGAAACTGCAGGGGCAGTACGAAAAGGAGGCCAACTTCTCCCGCCTCATCACCCTTTTCACCCTGCTCGCGATCATAATCTCGCTTATGGGAGTCTTCGGACTCGTGATGTTCGAGACTGAGTACCGTCGCAAGGAGATCGGAGTAAGGCGTGTGAACGGAGCCACGATAGGGGAGATCCTCAAGATGTTCAACGTTGAGTTCGCGAGAATCGTGCTGATCTGCTTCGTGATTGCCACGCCTCTGTCATGGTGGATAGTCAACCGCTACCTGTCAGGGTTCGCCTACAGGGTGCCGATCCACATCTGGGTGTTCGCTCTGGCTCTTGTCGCAGTGCTGCTGATCACGGCGATCGTTGTCACCGGGCGTTGCTACAGGGCCGCCACCGAGAATCCAAGCGTCACGCTGAAGAAAGAATAGTCTTGACCGGCCAGAGAGTTGGCTGCACGAATATAAATTTTGAAAATCAGTCCATCAGAAACACTTTTTTTCAATGAACATGTTGGAGCGGCTCGCTATTTGCGGGTCGTTCCTTTTTGTTAATCAGCGGGATGCGCCCGGTTTGCGATCAGGCATATTCCCTTCAAATCCAACCACATAATTTATGAAGCGTTCAACTATTTCATTCGCCATCGCATTGGCCGCAGCGGCCTTGATGGCATCGTCTCAGAACTCTTATGCCTGCACAGGCATCACCCTCAAAGCCAAGGACGGGACCACTGTCGTGGCCCGCACGATCGAGTGGGCCGCATCCGACAATGAATGCCGTTGGGTTGTCGTACCGCGCGGGCACACCTGGAAATCATTCATTCCCGGCGGAGGGACCGGCAGAAGTTTTACCAATGAATATGGCTACGTCGGAGTCGCTGTGGTCCAGGACGAGCTGATGATGGAGGGAATGAACGAGAAAGGCCTCTCCGCCGGATTGTTCTATTTCCCTGACTACGGAAAGTATGAGGAATATTCCGAAGCGAATCGTGAGACGAATATCTCTGACTTCCAGCTCGTTTCCTATATCCTTGGACGCTGCGCCACTGTTGAGGAGGTCAAGGCCGAGATCGCGAAGGTGCATATCCATGGATTCGACCCTCGCTCTTCGACCGTGCATTGGAGGTTTGCCGAGCCTTCGGGCCGCCAGATCGTGCTGGAGATCATTGACGGGAAGTGCGTCTTCTACGAGAACACTATCGGGGTTCTGACAAACTCTCCGTCCTTCGACTGGCATTTGACCAATCTCAACAACTACGTCAACCTGCTGCCGGGACGCACGGAGTCCCACAAACTTGGGAATATGTCCCTGTCATCTTTCGGTGGTGGGAGCGCGATGCTTGGCCTGCCGGGCGACTTCACGCCGCCTTCAAGGTTTGTCCGCGCCGCCTTCTTCCAGAACACCGCTCCAGTGAAGCAGAACGCTGAGGAGTCCGCCATTCAGGCCTTTCATATTCTTGGATCAATGGAGATCCCCATAGGCGCGCAGTTCCCGGAGGGTCAGGAGGCGGCGGACATTCCGAGCGCGACCCAGTGCACTTGTGTCACTGACATGTCAGGACTTCGCCTCTATTGGCGATCGATGTACGATGGAAGGATAAGATGCATTGATTTAAAGAAAGTTGACTTTGCCAAGAAGAAATTGATGTCCTCGCTCCTCGTGCCGGAGAAGAAAGAGACTGTGGAGTACGTCAAATTTTAATCGCTAAATCTATGACAAAATGGCAGAATGGGGCATGTGGTCTGCCTTTTGCTTTTACAACAAATGTTTTTGAAAATTAAAACAAGTATTAAAAACAACAATATTATGATTTCAGAGAATCTGCAAAAAGCGTTCAACGATCAGATCGTTGCTGAGCTTTGGTCTTCAAATCTGTATCTCCAGATGGCTTTCTACCTTAAGAAGGAAGGTTGGAACGGTGCCGCCAACTGGCTGTTCAAGCAGTCTGATGAAGAGAAAGAACATGCTGTAAAGTTGGCAGATTACCTCATCAAGCGTGGCGGTGAGGCCAAGGTGGGAATGATAGATGTCGTTCCTGATGGCTGGGGCTCAATCAAGGATGTGTTCGACAGTGTCTATGAGCACGAATGCAACATCTCCAAGATGATTGATGATCTTGTTGACACCGCTTCCGCTGAGAAGGACAAGGCGACCCAGGACTTCCTTTGGGGATTTGTTCGTGAGCAGGTAGAGGAAGAGGCTTCAGCTCAGGAGATTGTCGACATGCTCAGAAGAGCGGGCGAGGCAGGAGTCTTCTTTGTTGACGCAGAGCTTGCCAAGAGATAGTTCTTTTTACTGAGAAGAAAGAGGGCTGGTCGGAATTCCGACCGGCCTTTTTTGTCATGTCAAATAATAGCCGACCGGTAACCAAATTGTAAAAACCTTAATTTTGTTTTTTGATGTTAAATGGATAATTTTGTGAAAGAATAAAAGATTTATGTCACATTTTCTAGATCCGCCAAAGGCGGGTAAACCTCTTGCGGAAGACAAGGTGGACAAAACCTATAAGGTAATGCGCACCAAGGTCTTTCTTGGCGCTTTTTTGGGCTATGCAGGTTACTATCTTGTCCGTAAAAACCTTTCTTTGGCAGCTCCTGATATGATCCGCGACGGGATCATCGACGCGGGCAAGGCCGGTCTCGCGATGTCTGCGGTCTCGATCGCCTACGCGTTTTCGAAATTTATCATGGGAAGTGTTTCCGACAGGTCTGACGCAAGGAAGTTTCTTTGCATCGGTCTTGTGCTTTCGGCTTTGACCATGATCGTCACCGGAGTGATTCCTTTTGGCGCGAGCATGACAGCCAACACCGCGGTCATATTCACCCTCATGCTGATGGTCGGTTGGCTGAGCGGTTTCGGATGGCCGCCTTGCGGCAGGATCATGGCCCATTGGTTCAGCCAGAACGAGCGAAGCTTCAAGATGAGTGTGTGGAATGTCTCCCACACCATCGGCAGTTTCTCGCTTGGGTTCCTTGCCATCGCCGGAGTGATGCTTTTCGATGCTTTCGGAGTGGCTCAGAGCTGGAGGGGGGACTTCATATTCCCTGCGGTTGCGGCGCTTCTTATCGCAGTGTTCTGCTGGTGGGCAATCCGCGACACACCTGAGTCCTGCGGCCTGCCTTCCGTTCAGGATTGGAGAAAGGACTGGTCAGGGATCAAATCCAACGGCTCCGCAGACGGGAAGATCCCGTTCAAGACCCTTTTCGTTGACTATGTGTTCAAGAACAAGCTTCTGTGGATTGTCGCCATCTCTAATGTGGCCGTCTATATGGTCCGCTATGGCATCGGTGACTGGGCTCCGACCTATCTTCAGGAAAAAGAGATCATGACTGACGCCGAGAGCAAGATCGCGTTCTCAGTGCACAACATTGTAGGGGCCGTCGGCACGCTTGCCTGCGGCTGGGCCACGTCCAGGATATTCAAAGGACGCTGCGCCCCGATGAACGTGATCTGCATGTCCTTCTGTCTGCTTGGCGTACTCCTTTACTGGATGGTCGGCTCGGGCATGGTCGCCGAAGGCACTTCTCCGGCTTTCAAGAAGACTATGATTTACATAGCCTTGTGCCTTATCGGCTTCTTCATCTACGGTCCTGTGGCTCTGACCGGAGTCCAGGCCCTGAACCTCGTGCCTAAGAACGCCGCCGGAACCGCGGCCGGTTTTGTCGGTCTGTTCGGCTATCTTCTTGGCGATGCCGTCTGCTCGAAAATTCTCGTTGGCGGAATCGCTGTAGGCTCCTCCTGGGACAACGCCATGTTGTCCGTGGCTTTCGGCGCTCTCGCAGGTGTGCTCCTCTGCGCGTTGCTGATCAGGAGCGAGAGAAATCTTGCGAAGGCCAACGCATAGCGTTTTGCTAAACTGTGCGATTAACATAATATAAACCTTAAACAGATATTTTTTCGGTAATGGAAAAAAACGTCTTATCCAAATTCTGGTTCTTTCTATTATTGACGGTTATGGGATGCCTGCCTCTGATTCAATGCGGCAAATCCAGCGTAAAGGCATCGCAGGAGGATGAGTTTGATGTGAGATTCACCCTTCCGGGCAGAATAGAGGCTGCACCGGAAGGCTTGGTGGAATTCTCGGTGAACGATGGCAAAGCTCCGCTTCAAAGTGATGTCTTTATGATGACAGGCACTGATGGAATCTCTTTCAATTGCGTCATTGAGAGTGTGTCCTCTGACAAGTTCTCCGTCAGGTTGTCAAAGTCCGCGGTATCCGGCAGCTATCAGGTTTTCCTAAAGCGCGGACAACGGAAAAAATCTTGCGGTACAACAACATTAAGCATTGTCAAGTCTATTGATTTCACTCCGGACAAGACCACAACTGTCTGGGGAGTTGTCACTTGCGATGAGAAAGGAGTTCCGGGTGTTGTGGTCTCGGACGGAGAGCTTGTGGCCAAGACTGACAGCAGGGGCATCTACCAGCTTCCTTCAGCCAAGAAATGGAACTATGTGTTTATCTCTGTTCCAAGCGGTTATGAGGTGCCTTCCAAAGGTGTGCTGCCTCAGTTCCACGCCTATTTGGGTGCCGACGCGTCAAGTGTTGAGAGACAGGACTTTGAGTTGACCTACGTCGGAGACCAAAGCAAGCACAAGATGCTTTTCCTTGGTGACATGCATCTTGCGAACAGAAACAATGACAAGTCGCAGTTCGCGGTGTTCGCCAAAGATTTCAATTCCTATCGTAAAAGCCACAAGTCTGAGAAGGTATATGCGATGACTCTTGGTGACATGACGTGGGACATCTACTGGTACAAAAATAAATATGCATTTCCAGAGTATCTTGATGAGATAAACGGACAGGTCAGCGGCATTCAGATTTTCCACACGATGGGTAACCACGACAATGACTACGAGCTCAGAGGCGCGATCGGAACTTTCGGCGCGGATTATGACGCGTCCGCCCGTTATGTCAGGGAGATAGCCCCGACATATTATTCCTTCAACATCGGTAAGGTTCACTATGTCGTGCTGGATGACATTGACTGTTCGAAGTATGTCGGTGACAATAGGGATTACGTCAAGACCTTTACTTCGGAACAGCTTGAATGGTTGGAGAAGGATCTTAGCTTTGTTGATAAATCCACACCGCTGATCCTCACGACGCATGCTCAGATATTCAGCCCTATAGCTGGCGACACCTATAAGACTGCGGTCGGCAGCGTGTCGCGACTGTTCGATGTCCTGAAGGGTTACAAAGTGCATTTTGTCACTGGACACACGCACGTGATCTATAACATAAACCCTACGGAATCCGCCAGATTCGGAGCGGAGAATCTCTACGAGCATAACGCTGGTTCCATCTGCGGATCATGGTGGTGGTCAGGCAGTCTGACGCCCGGGGTCTATGTCGGGACCGACGGGTCTCCCGCCGGCTACAGCATCTGGGACATCAACGGAACTGACCTCAAATGGAAGTTCAAGGCTACCGCCTGGGATGAGAATTATCAGTTCAGGTCCTACGACCTTAATAATGTACGCTTTTCGTACGATGATGTTCCGAATATGGCGGCCGGCCTGAAGCCGGAGTTCTCGAAATATGTTGACGAGTATTCAGGAGCCCAGAAGAACCAGGTCCTGATCAACATCTGGAACTGGAATTCGAATTGGAAGCTTAGTGTTGCCGATGAGGATGGCAACGAGCTTGAGTGGACGAGGACTTCTGCCTACGATCCGCTTCACATCGCCGCCCTCACTGTCAAAAGGTTCAACGGAGCGTCAAGCAAACCGAATTTCATCACCGAAAGGTGGCATCATTTCTTCAAGGTGACCGCTCCGGACGCTGACACCGATCTGACCATCAAGGTGACCGATGAGTTCGGCAACGTCTATACCGAGAATATGGCGCGTCCCAAGGAATTCAAGGTGGATGATTTCAAGAAATAGTTAATCGCACAGTTTATAAACAATTAATTAAACCGCTATTCTTATGAGAGTAATCAAATCAATTGCTGTCTCTCTGGTACTGGCGTTGGCCTGCCTTACGGCGGCTTTTGCCCAGAACCAGAGGGAGGTGTCGGGAAAAGTCCTCGATACTGCCCAGCAACCTCTTGTCGGAGTCGCTGTCATTGTTGAGGGAACCAATAATGGTACGATGACATCCGATGACGGAAGCTTTTCTTTGATGGTGCCTGCGGGGAACGTGACGCTTGAGGTCACCTCCCTTGGCTATGCAACAAGGAAAGTCTCCGTCCCTTCAACCAGATCCTACGTGTCGATTGTCCTTGAGGAGGATAACCTGACATTGAACGAGACCGTTGTGGTCGGCTACGGCACCCAGAAAAAAGTCAATCTGACCGGCGCCATCACTACGGTAAGCCCTAAGGAGCTGGAGAACAGGACTGCTCATTCGCTCACAAACATGCTTCAGGGCGCCGTGCCTGGTTTGAACATATCCACTTCCGCTGGTAATCCTGGAAGCTCGGGATCCATCAACATCAGAGGTATAACCTCAATCAACAGCGCGTCTCCTATCGTGGTCATTGATGGCGCTATAGGTGACCTGAGCCGTGTGAACTCCAATGATGTCGCAAGCATTTCCGTGATCAAGGACGCCGCCGCGGCTGCGATATATGGAGCCCGCGCAGCGTACGGTGTGATCCTCATAACGACCAAGAGCGGAGAGTCAAAGGACGGAAAGGCCACTGTAAGGTACAGCGGCAGATGGGGTTGGGAAGCTCCGACCACATCTACGGACTATGAGGACCGCGGTTACTGGTCGGTCTACACAATAGACAAGTTCTGGATGGCTGACGCCGGAAAGAAATATACAACCTACACTGACGCGGACATGATGCAGCTTCTTGCCCGTGTAAATGACAAGACCGAGAACCCGGACCGTCCTTGGATTGTAGAGGACGTCCGAAACGGAAAGAAACAGTGGGTTTATTACTGCAACACCGATTGGTACCACGAGCTTTACCGTGACGAGCATCCTGTCCAGCAGCAGAGTGTTTCCATAAGCGGTGGCAACAAGGACATCAAGTACTATCTCTCAGGAGCCTACGACCGTCAGGAGGGTATTATCAACATCAACCCTGATGTTTACAGCAAGTACAACCTCAGGTCTAAGATCGACTTCAGGATCAACAAGTACATGAGCCTGTCCAACAACACTTCATTCTTCAGCTCGCGTTACACATTCCCTGGCGGAGATGATGTCCAGGACTCATTCTCGTACGCTTCCCGCCACGCCCTTGCCTCTTTCCCTCTTTATAATCCTGACGGCTCATTCACCTACGGGACACCTATGATCTCCGGCAACTACAACATCGCCAACGGACGTCACATCATGTTCTCCATTGGAGACTACAATGTTGAGCGCAAGACGGATTTCTCGAATATGACGGAATTGAAGATCTCTCCTGTCAAGCAGGTGACCTTGACCGCCAATTTCACTTACAGGATCTATCAGAACAGAAATTCCTACAGGCAGGTAAAGATGCCTTACCGTAGGTATCCTGACGCGGAGATGGAATATTACGAGACAGGCGCCGGTGAGGATCATCTGAAAGAGAACATAGGGACCAGCCAGTACTATGCCTACAATGTCTATGCGTCTTATGACGACACATTCAACGATGCCCACCATCTCAGCGCCGTTGTCGGAACAAACATCGAGGACTGGAACAGCAAGAGCGTCGGAGCCACAGGAAAGAACCTGCTTTCCGAGGATCTGGCTGACCTGAACCTTGTCGGTCCGAACAGCGACGGCGACATCTTGACAACGGTCTCCGGAGGTTTCAATGACTATGCGCTTGTCGGATTCTTCGGACGTGTCAACTATGACTACAAGGGCAAGTACCTGTTCGAGGCCTCCGGACGTTATGACGGAACATCACGTTTCGCTCCCGGGCACAGGTGGGGATTCTTCCCTTCCGCATCGGCAGGTTGGAGAATCAGTGAGGAGCCATTCTTCGAAGGCGTTAAGAGCACAGTGGACTATCTCAAGCTCAGAGCCTCGGTCGGAAGCATCGGCAACCAGAATGTGAAAGCCAGCAACGGTGGCTACTACACCTACCTCAGGCAGATCGAGAACAAGACTTTCTCCGGGGATGACGCGTTCACTTTCGGAGAGGGAACGACCCTGCCTAAATATTCAACGATCTCCGCTCCCAACGCCTCAGACCTTACCTGGGAGACGGCGGTCCAGTACAACCTCGGATTGGACGCCGCCATGTTCAATTCCCGTCTTGATTTCACCGCCGAGGCCTACATCAGGGACACCAAGAACATGCTTACCGCCGGAAAGCAGCTTCCCGGCGTGTACGGCGCTTCGGTTCCGAGGATGAACGCCGCTGACCTGAGGACTTATGGCTACGAGCTTTCCCTTGGCTGGAGGGATCAGATCCAGGTCCTTGGCAAACCTTTAAATTATAATGCAAGGGCCACATTGAGTGACTACAGGTCTTACATCACCAAGTTTGACAACGAAGATAAGATTTTGTCCAACTATTACGAGGGACAGCGCCTTGGTGACATCTGGGGATTTGAGGTCGACGGCTTGTTCAAGACAGATGAGGAGGCTCAGGAATATACCAAGAATGTCCTTGACTGCAGCATCATCAATGGACGTATGACGGGTGGATTCCTTGCCGGAGACTTGAAATATGTCGATCTTGATGGAGACCACAAACTTACCATTGGCAAGAACACTGTTGATGATCCGGGTGACCAGAAGATCCTCGGCAACTCTCTTGCCAGCCTTCAGTATGGATTCACATTCGGTTTTGACTGGATGGGATTTGATTTCTCGGCGTTCTTCCAGGGAACCGGCAACCACTACTGGTATCCTGCCGGAATGAATATGTCATTCTGGGGACCGTATTCATATTCATACGTCTCATTCCTTCCGAAGAATTTCCTTGACAACTGCTGGTCCGAGGATAATCCTGACGCTTATTTCCCAAGGCCTCGTTCTTACTCGGCCACCGGTGGTGAATTGAGCAAGGTCAACAGCCGCTACATTCAGAACATCCGTTATCTCAGGCTTAAGAACCTGACATTCGGCTACACCGTTCCTGGTTTCATAACCAAGAAGATAGGTCTGGACAAGGTACGCGTTTACTTCTCTGGTGAGAACCTCGCCTACTGGTCACCTTTGGCAAGGCACTCCAAGTACATCGATCCTGAGTCGGCTTTCAGAAGAAAGTCCGGATCCAACGCCAGAGACCATATGGCCTATCCTTGGCAGAAGACAATGATGTTCGGCATTGACATTACTTTCTAAAATCACAGTTGCAATGAAAAAAATCACAATAATATCAGCGGCTCTCGCATTGCTTGGTTTGTCTTCCTGTGACAACATCCTGGACAAGACACCGAAGGACACGATGGCTCCGGAAAACTATTTCCGTAATGAGACTGACCTGAGACTTTTCTCCGATGAGTTCTACCTCAGGATCCTTGACAGGTCTCCGTTTGACCAGCAGAGTGACCACTACATCAACAACAACCTGTCCAATGAGCTTCACGGAGGCAATTTCCGTGTTGTTCCTTCCTCAGGAGGCGGTTGGAGCTGGAGTGTGCTGCGCAAGATCAACACCTTGCTCGGCCACATTGACAACTGTCCAGACCAGGCGGCGGTCGCCGAATATTCCGCTGTCGCGAGATTGTTCAGAGCGTACTTCTATTATAACAAAGTGAAGCGTTTCGGTGATGTCCCGTGGATTGATGTCGAGCTTGGATCCTCGGACGAGGCCCTGTACAATCCGAGAGATTCCAGGGAATTGGTGATGACCAAGATGCTGGAGGACATTGATTTCGCCATCGATAACCTTCCTTCCGATGTCAGTGTGTACCGTGTCAACAAGTGGTCCGCGTTGATGCTCAAGGCTAAGTTCTGCCTGTATGAGGGAACCTACCGGAAGTATCATAAACTTCAGCTTGAAGGCAACGATGCCAACTTTTATCTGACGAAGGCAGCCGAGGCAGCCAAGCAGATTATGGACGGCGGGAAGTACAAGCTTGCAAGCGACTATCGGGCATTGTTCGCCAATGATGACGCCGACAAGAATGAGTTTATTCTTGCGGTCAAGAATGACAGAGGTCTGAACGTCAGAAATAATTCCTGCGCTTTCGCCACGATGCCGACACAGGGCTGTCCGGGCCTCACCAAGAAGTTCGTTGACAGTTTCCTTATGAAGGATGGATCCCGCTTCACGGACAAGGCCGGATGGCAGACTCTTCAGTATAAGGAAGAAGTCGCTGACAGGGATCCACGTCTTGCTTACTGCACCGTGACCCCGGGTTTCAAGCGTCCGGGCTCCACTCAGGTTCTTGCTCCTGATTTCGGGAGCAGCTCCACAGGATTCCAGATTTCCAAATATCTTATGGATGTGAATCTGCCTGATGTCTACAGGGTCACGATGTCCTACAATGATATGCCGGTGTTCAGATACGCCGAGACCCTTCTCATCTATGCCGAGGCTCTTGCCGAACTTGGCACAATCACCCAGAACGACCTTGACATTTCCGTCAACCTGCTGAGGGACAGGGTGAAGATGCCTCATATTGACCTTCAGGCGGCCAACGCGGATCCGGACTGGTACCTTAAGTCAGAACAGTACGGCTACCAGAATGTCAGTGGAACCAATGAGGGCATCATCCTTGAGATCCGCAGGGAGCGTTCTGTTGAGCTTGCCCAGGAAGGACATCGCTGGGATGACCTGATGAGATGGAAGGAAGGGAAATGCATCGAGCAGGAGATGTACGGAATGTACTTCCCTGGTCCTGGAGAGTATGACCTGACAGGAGACAATGTCGCGGATGTCTGCCTTTATGAAGGAGACACCAAACCCGCCTCGTCTGTTAAGGACATAGTGTTCCTTAAGATAGGTGACAAGCAGGGCGTGATCCTCTCTGAAGGCGCCAAGGGTTATGTTGACCCTCAGCAGGGACTTCAGCACGTCTTCGATGAGAACAGGGACTATCTTTATCCTATTCCTACAAATGAAAGGACGTTGAATCCGAACCTTGTCCAGAACCCTGGTTGGGTGGATGCCAAGAATGATGGCGAGGATGAGACAACCAAATAAAGTTTGACATTATGAAATTGATTAATAGAATATTCATTGCCCTTCTGTCCGCTTCTGTGGTTCTTTCCGGGTGTAAGGACGAAGAATTTGATATTGCCAAGGCTGTCATGGCGAGCGCCACTTCCCTGACGTTCGACGGCCAGGGAGCCGAGGAACAGATAATCACGGTCTATTCGGACAAGACATGGACCGCGGATGTGCCGGAGTGGGTGACAATCAATCCGACATCTGGTTCAGGGACGACGGACGTCGCCGTCTCTGTAAGCGATAACCTTCGTGACGGAGCTCTTGACAATCCTCGTAAGGCAGAGCTTGTCTTCCACGGCACCTCACTGGCTAGCCGCTCGGTCGTTGTTGTCAACCAGAAAGGAGACAAGTTCCGTGATGTGGCTGAGGTGACGGTCTCACAGGCGGCAGAGCTTGAGGATGAGTCTGTCGCGATCATCAAGACATCGCAGGTCACCGCCCTTACCTCGAAAGGATTCATCATCTCCGACGGAGCCAATGCGGTCTATGTCCTTTCTTCGGAAGATGCCAGAATCGGTGACCACGCCGAGATCTGGGGCACCAAGGAGTCAGAGAACGGGCTTCCTGTGATTTCTGGTTGTGAGAAGATAATCCTTTCGAATAATTCAGCGGTCAATTACCCTGATGCTACTGACATCACCGCTTCCATAGATTCCTACAACGCTACATCAAGGGAATTCGTGAAGGCCACAGGCACGCTTACAGGCAATTCGGTTTCCATAGAAGGTGCAGAGACTATGCGTATCAACATTCTTGACGCTCCGGCTTCCGATGAATTCGAAGAGCTGAACAATCACAATGTGACTGTCTATGGCTATTTTGCGGGTGTTTCGTCACCGGTGGTCAATATTATCGTGACTGGTTTTGATGATCTCGGAGTCAAATCGGGCCTTATCTTCTCTGACGATTTCAGTTGGATGGCTCCGTATGTCGCCTACTATAATTCAAACTCTACTAAGCCTTTGGGCAGATCTGTAGAGGATAATAATGCTGGCGGAAACGCTCCTAACGCCTACACTGATCCCGTCATTCAGGCTTCAGGCCTTATGGAGGCTTTGGCGAAGAAAGGCTATGAGGACATCAATGCCGGCAAGACTTCTCTTTATCCGCAGGACTGCTATTGGAAATTCGGAAAGACCCACAGCCACACCGGATTCAGACTTCCTGTCATCAAATACACAGGTGACGCTGTCTTGTCATTCGACTGGAGTCCTCACATGACAGGCTCAGGCAACATCGACAAGGTAAATGTCGTGGTTGAGATAGTCGGTTCAGGAAAGGTTGTCACCGCTGGTGGTCTGGCAAGCGTCAGCGATCCGTTCGAAAATGACTGGGTCAAAGGTCATATGGGTTGGAAGACATCCCAGGTTGAGATAAAAGGTTACTCTCCGACGGACAGGATCATCATCAGACCTGAATATCTTGAGGATCACGACAAGGTCACGCAGATGAGGTGGTACCTTGACAACATCGTGATGAACACAGGGGATGTCCAGGATGTTGAGAATGTCCTGTTTGAGGACGACTTCAGCTGGCTCCAGGAGTATGTTGACGCCGCCGGCGAAGGGAAAGTTGGTGACACGGTCGGAAAGAATGACAAATCCGCAGGCGCCCCGAACATCTATGGAACCGCGGAATGGCAGACGAAATTGCTGGCTGACCTGGCCTCAAGAGGCTATGAGGACATGTGTCCTGATGAGAAGGTTGTTTACCTGCAGCCTCAGTACCTTAAGTTCGGTAGGACAAAAGGACACAACACCTCGATCCGTCTTCCGAAACTCAATCTTACCGGCACCGCCGATATCGTGATTGAGTTTGACTGGGCGGCGATGGCCCAAGGTTCCGGCGCTATCGATGACACCAAGCTTGTCGTTGTGGTTGAAGGTGACGGGCAGTTCGGCAACGGAACAAAGTATAGTGACCTGCTTGAGAACAAGCAGCAGGAAAATCAGATTTTCTGGACACATTCTTCTGTCAGGATCAATGGCGTGTCGTCAAACACCAGGCTTGTGATTGTCATGTACCGTGTCCTCATGACTGATTCAGCGGGGAATTACACCGGCGAGTACAATTACAACGTCGGCGGTGCCGGCCGTTTCTTCCTTGACAACATCAAGATTTCCAAGTAGCACCAGGAATTTCTTCTAATGTTCAGGCGCTCCCGGAATCAGTCCGGAAGCGCCTTTTTCGTGTAATAAGTTCTGCTTTGAAGTGTTGTGGCGGCCCGCAACTCTGCCAGAGGTGGGATCGTGAACGTTTTCACTTCACCTTAGGCGCGGCGGGTAAAAAAATCAGAGCCTGTCGTCAAGGCAGGCTCTGTCAATGAGTTCAATTCATTTTACCTTTTTGAGGTGACGTCAGCCTCGTACTTCTCAACGGCAGGGATGAAGTCCTGGCCTACAGGAACCCCGTTCTTGAAGTTGAAGTAATCGTAGACGGCCCCGAATGGAAGGGACTTGGCCTCCTCCAGGAGGGCGAGGCGCTGGAAGTACTTGCCGCTGTCTTCGTACTGGCGGAGGACTGGAAGCGGCTCAAGGAAGGCCTGCAGCAAACACTTCTGAGTGGCGCGTGTGCCGATGATGTAGGCTCCGATGCGGTTGATTGAGGCATCGAAATAGTCGAGGCCGATGTGTGTGCGGTCAAGGGCGTCAGCGCGTACAACCTCCTTGAAAAGGTCAAGGGTCTGATCGTTCATGGTGACAACGTGGTCTGAATCCCAGCGAACAGGGCGGCTCGTGTGAAGCATCAACTCAGGCACGAAGAGAAGCAGGGATGCGACCATGTCACTGATGTTCTCTGTCTGCTCATAGTGTCCGGTGTCGAGGGTGTACATGAGTTTACGTGTCGAGCAGTAGCCTGCCACGAAATCATGTGAGCCGACGGTGTAGCTCTCAAGCCCGATCCCGAAGAGCTTTGCCTCAAGGCATGATTTCATGTGCGGCAGTTTCTCTGAAAGGATCTCGTCAAGGGACTGGACCATTATTTCACGGTAGCGCAGGCGCTCCACAGTCTGATCCTTTGATCCATCGTGAACCCAGATGTTCATGATGCAGGGATCGTTCTGGAATTTGCCCATTGCCTCGGCCACCCTGCGGCAGCGTTTGGTGTGCTCGATCCAGAAGTCTCTGATAGACTTGTCCGGATTGGCGAGCGAGAGGTTCCCGCTCTTGGGATGAGAGAAGGATGTGGAGTTGAAGTCGAGCTTCATCCCGTTTTCCTTGCCCCATTCCATCCAGCTCTGGAAGTGAGAAGGCTCAACTTCGTCACGGTCAACGTGCTTGCCTTGGAAATCCCCGTAAATCTCGTGCAGGTTCAGACGCTGGGTTCCGGCGAGAAGGCTCTTGACGAACTTGATGTCCGCGCGGAGCTCATCGATGTTGCGGGCACGTCCGGGGTAGTTTCCGGTGGCCTGGATCCCGCCTGTCAGGGCGGTGTCGTTCTCAAAGCCCATCACATCGTCAGCCTGCCAGCACTGGATGGAGATAGGGGTCTTCTCAAGAAGCTCAATCGCTTTGTCTGTGTCAACGCCTATCTCGGCGTAGCGCTCTTTGGCCATCTCATAGGCCTTGGCTATTAAATTCTCGTTCATTTTTATTTATGTTATGTTTTGTAATGTCTTTTAAACCGGTTCTTGGCATTCCTGGAGGGAGTGCCGCGGAAAAGGCGAAGGATGGCTATTCTAATTATTTGGATTGTAAGTGGTTGTCTGAATGGAATTCGCGATGATCCTGCGCATGTCCCAGCGGTCGTCCACTATCCCGGCGGCTTTAGCCTGCATCATGATGTTCCCTAATGCGGTGCCTTCAGTAGGACCGGCTATGACCGGAATGCCGAGAGTGTCCGCCGTCAACTGGCTCATCAACTTGTTAGCCGAGCCACCGCCGATAACGTGAAGCTTTCCGATCTTGAACGAGGCAAACTCCTGAAGGATCCCGATGACTTCCTTGTACCTCTTCGCGAGACTGTGGTAGATGCAGCTGACCATCTCGCCATCGCGGCCCGGCGCCATCTGTCCTGATTCCCTCAGGGCTGCCTTGATCTCGGCGTCCATGTCCTTTGGGGCTGCGAACCTTGGATCGTCCGGGTTGATCGTGGATTGGAATCCTATGGATTCTTTGGCCATCACCTCAATCTGGGCGTAGGAATATTTCCTGCCTTCTCTCTCCCAGGTCTTGCGGCATTGCTCGAGGAGCCACATACCTGTGATGTTTTTCAGAAAACGTGTTGTCCCTTCTATACCTCCCTCGTTCGTGAAATTGTACCCATAGGACTTATCGTCTATGATCGGAGTTTTGGATTCTATTCCCATGAGACTCCAGGTCCCGCTGCTGAGATAGGCGAAATTCTCATCGGCCGCAGGTACTGCCGCGATCGCGGAGGCTGTGTCATGGCCGGCGACAGCGATCACAGGGACAGGCCGCATTCCGGTCTCCTCACAGATTTCTTTCTTCAGGATTCCGACCTTCGCTCCTGGCTGAGTGACGCCAAGCAGAATGGAAGGGTTGATGCCAAGGCGTCCAAGCAGGTCGCTTTGGAAACTCCGTGTCAGCGGGTTGATGAGGCCGGAAGTGGACGCGTCGGTGTACTCGCAGACCATCTCCCCGGTCAGCATGTACGACATCAGGTCAGGCATGAAGAGTATCTTGTCCGTCCGTGGGAGTCTTGATCCGTCCTCCTTGCTCTGCGCGTAGAGCTGGAAGATCGTGTTGAAGTTCATGATCTGGACACCGGTGATGGCGTAGAGTTCCTCGCGTGGAATAATCTTGAAGACTTCCTCCGGGATTCCGTCCGTGTAAGGATCTCTGTAGGCTCTCGGCATGCCGATGATTCTGCCGTCACGGGCGATGTGCCCGAAGTCTACACCCCATGTGTCAATGCCGATTGACTCGATCCTCACGCCCATTTCCGAGATCTTTTTGAGGGCTGACTTAAAATGATCGAAAAGGGCGTTGATGTCCCAGTAATATTTCCCGTCAACCTCTTTTACGGCATTCGGGAATCGGTAGATTTCCTCCGATGTCAACTTATCGTTCTCGACAGATCCGATGATGGCTCTGCCGCTCGTGGCTCCGAGATCAAATGCAAGAAAATTCATAAATTACGTGGCTTTTTAGCAATACAAATTTTGTTTTTTTTTACTGTTTTGCCGCTGAATATTTTGGCATTAAGACTTGGAAATTTGATTGCGGAGATTTTTTTGTTATATTTGTGAAGTTCAACTACTAAGGTTAAACAGTGGAATTTATGGCTTCTGTACATCTCAAATATTTGGCAGTCAACTCGTTTGATCACAAGTGGGGAACGGCGGTCAACTCCGTTGGCTTTCAGGAGATAGCTGCGGGCAAAGACTATCCTCCCCGCAACCATCCGTCACGTTATGTCTTCTCTGTGTCCAGCGGAAGAGTGCTTCAGGAATATCAGCTCCTCTACATAACCGAAGGCATGGGAAGGTTGTTCTGTGGTGCTTTGGGGCGTTCCAAGGCTATCCCGCTCAAGAGCGGAATGATGTTCTTGCTGTTTCCGGGAGAGTGGCACACCTATTATCCGGACAAGTCCACAGGGTGGAAAGAGTATTGGATCGGTTTCAACGGAAGTTTTATTGACAATCTCATAGAACAAGGATTTTTTTCAAAGGAGCATCCGGTTTTCAAGGTCAACATACACGAAGAGATCGTGGGCCTTTACACATCGGCCATCAAGGCGGCCGTGGATCAGGAGTCTGGATTCCAGCAGGTCCTGGCGGGGATTGTGGACCGGCTTTTGAGCCTGGCCTACTATTATGACAAGAACTCCCAGTTCAAGGAATCGGACACGGCCAACAAAATAGGCCAGGCCAAGGTGATGATCTACGACAACTATATTTCCATCTCTCCTGAGGAGGTGGCCGCGAAGCTCTGCCTCAGCTACTCCTCTTTCCGGAAGACCTTCAAGGAATACACTGGCTTTTCTCCTGCCAGGTTCATCAATGAGGTGAGGATGAGCAAGGCTAAGGAACTGCTGACCAACACCTCAATGAGCATCAAGGAAGTGGCCTACAATGTCGGGTACAACAATCATGATTATTTCTTTACGGCGTTCCGTCACTTGACCGGACAGACTCCGGCGGAGTACCGTAACGCCACTCAGGTCGCCAAACTATAGTCCCAGGATCCGTACCGGCCCGAGAAGCCCGGAAGGAAGGAGTTTGTCTTCAGCCTTGTAGAAGCGGCGGATGGATGTGACGGGGTGTTTCTCATCCGGCTGAGCATCTCCTATCATCCGGTTGCGCCATACATTTGTGACCTTGATTGCCAATGCGTTGTCCCCGGCTTTCAGCAGTGTCTTGATGTCCGTGGTTCTGAAAGGGGCTTTCCAAAGAACCCCGGCGGGCTCGCCGTTGATGTAGATTTCGGCGATGTTCTTCACAATTCCTAAATCTATGAATATGCTTGCGTTGCCGGCTATCAACGCCGAGTCGATGGCCACCGTGGTGTTGTAGACGGCGGTTCCTGAGAAATACTTCACTGATGGCTTTCTCTTTCTTGTCCAGGACGTCAACCCGGAAAACTCTTCATCGGCGGACTCGCCGTTCTTCTGATCGAAGTGAACCTTCCAGACGGTGTCCAAATTCCGGAGCACTGTCAGGGCCCGGGCTTCGGAAGGCCCTGGGCGCGAAGAAAGTTTGCCGCGGATGTCACAGGCATCGACTGTATTGGCTGTGGAGTCAACCTGGCAGAGCGCGGTGGTGTCAGCCGGTTGGACCATGGATGAGTCTGTTGGGTTGATGATCAGCGTGTCCACCGTGACTCTGATCTGTGGCCTGTTGCTTGACAGTACAACGAATCTGGCGTCGGACGAGAACAGTGGAACCGAGACTTTCGTGCGTCCGCCGGAGTTTTCGACCTTGGCTTCTGTCACATCACCGTTCTCGGGATTGAATATGGCGGCGAATTTTCCGCTGTCCCGTAGGCTGAGCTCAACATTTGAGTCAGTTCCGGAGAAGTTCCGTACCCAGTAGATCTGGGTGCTGTCCGGAAGAGTCCTATGGACATATTTAAAGTCTCCGTAACTGTCGGGAGCGTTCGCAGGAGCCTCGGTCGCGTCCTGGCCGCCGGGTTTGAAGTAATGGGGCTCTCCGCCGGCGGAAGCATCGACGGGTCCTTTTATGTAGGAGGAGACCTTTACTTGGAAGTCCGGGCGGATTCCGCTCCGTTCAAGGCAATCCTCGATGCCGCTTGTGAACACGTTCCTTCTTCCTGAGTGCCAGATGTCGTCGACAATGGAGGTGAATGTCCTGTCGTCAGCCTTCAGACCGGCGCATTTGCCTGGCTCCGTTCCACAGATGATCACTCCCGCGTCAGCGAACTCCCTGATTCTTTTAAGAATATCCAGAGACATCGCATGGTGGTTCCTGTCCAGCCACAGAACCCTGTAGCATGCTCCGGACGGGGCCACAAGGGTTCCGTTCTCGACTTTCAGTCCTGTCCTTAAAACTGTCGGGTTTGCGAAATCATAGTTGTAGCCGTCAGGAACGCTGGGCAGGCTGCTGAAAGTCTCACCACCGTAGAGTCCTGTGATGTTCATGTCCTCCCCGTAGTACAACAAAATGTCGGAGACGGCATTCCCCTGCTGGAGCATCAAGCTTGAACGTGCCAGGTAATCGGTTAGAACCCAAGCATATTCCCCCCAAGTCTCATTCCTGTGAAACCATTGTCCGTAGCGGAACAGCTGAAGGCCCGGGAGATAATTGTCGTTCGGCTGCGAGGCCGACTCGTGGATCACGAACCTGTTGACCCCGGCGCTCAACCCTACATCAGCGATGTACTTCATGTTTTCCGGACAGTAGGTGTAGGCGCGTCCCTCGTCCCCGTTGACTGTGAATGATTCCGCGGCGACCAGCCTCTGGCCGTAAATGTTCGACACGGAGGCGGATTCTTTTATGTCGCAGATCGCGGAAGGAACCGAGGATCCTGTCGGCGTGTTCTCCATCCAGAATGCTGACATCGGGATCGCGGCATTGATTTTAGGATCCATTCCGTCCCCTGTGTAGGCGCGGCCACCTTCATGTGACTCCGTGTAGCGGCCCGCCATGCCATATTCATTCAATATGTCGTTGGTTCTGTCGTAATTTTCGCAAAACAGCTCTCCGAGAGTTCTTCGCCAGTCCCAAAGGAAACGCTCGCTCATCTCCGAGCTGCCGATTATCTCTCCTGCGAGGACCGGCAGCCACGGCAGCAGGTCGTAGCCTCTTCGTGCCTTGAACTCATCCGAGAGTTTTGGGGTCCATGTGCATGGTCCGGCCTCGTAACTGTCGATGAGCAGGTAACGGATTCCTTTTTCACCAAGCAGACCGTCAGCGGCTTCCTTATAAAGGTCCAGATAGGCATGGAAATATCTCATCCAAGCGTCCGGATCCAGTTTGTCAACCTCCAGTCCGGTCGCGTCAGGTGAGGCAGGGTGATTTACCTTTCCGGTTATGGACCATCCGAACCGGTAGATCCTCCATCGCCCTGCAGGCAGGGAACATTCCAGTTTTCCCTCTTTCGTCATCTTCCCTGTGAGATCTATGATGTCCGAGGTCCTGATCGCGTCCTTTGAATACGGAGTATGATACTTCCAGAAATCGTGGGTGATCCCAAATCCTCCAAGTTCCTGACTGTGATTGATTTTAGTCACTGTGAACAGATCCAGAGACTCCAATTTCTCGCCTCTTACCCTGAAATACTGTGCGCTCGTCGGAGGAACGTTGACGGTAATGTAAGGGAGCACGGTAGGTTCTATGTCGCAGACTTTCCGCCACTTTTTGCCATCATCGCTGCATTCGAGGACATTCCGGCACTCCGGTTTGCCGACTCTTGGCCTGCTTCCCATCGCCATGCTCTTTAGGGTCAAGGATTTAATGGTCTGCGGCTTTCTGAATTCCACGCTGATCATGGAGCCGGTTTTATTTATTTCGGACGCAATCGCGCTCATCGGTTTGTCTGAATAGGGCAGTCTCACGGCAAGAACATGAAGGTCTTTTCCGTAAGGCTCGATCTTGACCCGGTCGTTGTCTGTGCGGTAATCCAGATATGGGCCGACGACATTGTAGAGGTCAGGCAACTGAACAGAGACTTTACCCCCTCTTACATCAACTGACCTCCATTCTAGTTTTTTGACGGCATCTTCCGGCTTTACCCACGGGCCGCCTGTCGAACTCCATCCCGGCGCGCTTGCGATCGTGACATCCATGTCCAGCGAGTCGGCCAGATCCAGCGCGTACCTGAAAGCGTCTTTCCATCCGTCAGAGAGGTAGGGGAGCCTTACCTTTGCCGCGCGCGGCATGTTCACGCCACCGGCGTCAAACTGATGGAAGCCGGCGATTCCGTTGCGTTTCATCCATTCGATGTCCTTGCGTATTCCATCCTTTGAGACATTTCCGTCCATCCAGTGCCACCACACCTGTGGTCTGGCCTCTTTCGGAGGTGATGTGAAGTCCTTCACCAGATCAGAGGAGTCGGCCTTCACAATTAATGAGCGTTTCGGTTCTATCATGGTTCCCGGATCGGACGAGCCATTCGCCTGCATCCCGGCTCTTGTCGTGTCAATGGAGTTTGCCGCTCTTTGTTGTGTTAAAGTATCCTGCGGCATTGTCGCTGTGACGGCCATGGAGGATAATGGCAGCAGGAACGACAGCGCGGTGATTGTTGTTTTGATGTTCATACCAGTCAATCTTTCCTCAAAGTTAAGCATCATCTGGCATAAATTCAAGTGTTTATAGGTTTGTTGGGTGTGGTGTGGGGCGTAGTCTTTGAAATCTGATGCTTCGCGTTTGATTTTTGATAAAAGACGAGGTCTTGTGATGCGAAATCCTTTTCTGGCACGGATAATGCCTATGGCAAGGGCAAAGAGTTAATTGGTTCTAATAGGATTTTATCCTTCTAACCGTTATCCTGTGGAAGAGCTTTTCTTCATACGTTTTATTCATAATTAGGTTTGTATTAAGTGGGAAAGGTTGGAGCTGGGAAGTTCCGGCCTTTTTTGATTTTATCAAAAAAGGCCGGAACTCTTCACCCCCGTCACTTCGTTCCGCCCCGGCGGGGCACCGGGGACCGTATTCCCCAGACCCCTTGCGTCGCTCCGCTTCTTGCGCGGAAGGTCAAAAAAGGCCGGAACTCTTCACCCCCGTCACTTCGTTCCGCCCCGGCGGGTGTTAGAGCTTGCGGTTTTTGTAGGAGTCTATGCAACTCGGGATTATGCGCTTATAGTCTTTGCTCGTGTACAGAGGAGAAGAAATGATGAAGTCAGCCGTGCTGCGGTTGGTGGCGAAAGGAATGTTGTAAAGGGAAGCAAGACGAGTAAGCCCCATCACATCGTTCTGATGCCCCTGCATGATAAGGTTGTCACAGAAGAAGACAAGCATGTCGATTCTCCCCTCAGCGATCATTCCGCCGATCTCGAAGTCCCCCCCGAGAGGACCACTGAGCATGCACACAACGGGAGGCGCTTCCGGGCCAAGCCTCTCCGTCAAGGCCTCTTTTACCAGCCGGCCGGTTGTGCCGGTACAGAACAGATGACAATGTTTAAGGGAACCTGCGTTGTAACGTACCCAATCCATAAGCTCCTGCTTTCTGGAGTCATGTGCAACCAATGCGATGTTAGTTATCATATTCTTTTAAAGTTGATTGTTTTTCATTTGTTTCTCCTGGCGAGATGACAACCCTCTTGACGGCGCGGGCGTTGTTCTCTGTGGCCGCGGCTTTCCGCTCGCGTTTTTTTCTGGTTGAAAACAGATTCCTGAAGAAATCCATGAATGTGTTGAACTCCCTCTGGTAAGCTATTCCGACACCATTCCGTTGAGTGTTGTCAAGATAATTCGTGTAGTCGTCGGCCGAATGAGAGAACAGGTTCAATCTCAGCTGCCCGGACTTGCCGAGCTTTATCTCGATGTCAAGATTGCCCACAACGTCGCCTTCCGAGGTTGATGAGTTGGCATATTCCCTGTTCCCGACATTTCCGTTGACTATCACCCTGTTGTTGAAAAGCTGTGTCGAGACCGCTACATCGAATATGTTCGAGCCGCTATCGCTGGACTGGTAGTTCAACCCGAAGTCAAGCGGAATGTCCAGTTTCTGAAGTATGCTGTTCAATTGCCCGGCCATGATCTCGGCCACGTTGGAGTAGAGCACGTTGGTGTTGTTCACGACTCCGGACTGCTCGTCCGGCATGAAACTGCCGGAAATCAGTAGGGAAAGGAACTGGCGCTGGACCTTGTCCTCAGTGTTCAAGGCGCTTTCAACCCTGGACTTTGTCGTCGGATCAAGATCGGGAACCTCTATCGAGAACGAGAGCTTTGGTTCGCGAAATTTGCCCGACACCCCTATCCCGCAGTTTACGGTGCGGCGCGCCGAGACTGCCGATGTGTCTGCTATAAGGGTCGCGACCGATGCTTTGGTAGTGTATATTCCTTTAATGTCCAGATCGCTGTCCATTATGTCTCCGTTAAACCGGATCGAGCTCCCGTCGGAGATGATGAAGTCCCTCTTGGCGATGTCCATGGCGTTGAAATGGAAGTTGCCTGAGCGGATGGTATAGTCTCCGTTTATGGTGAACAGGTCTCTTCCCGGGCGTACCTCGATGTCGATTGTGCCCTGTCCGCGGCCACTCAGCACATTGCCGGCCGTCCGGTCGATCTCCACATAGGCCTCGGTGCCCTGGTTGGCGCTTACCCTGAGCTTAAGGCCGAAATCACTGCCCTTGCCCCGCACTGATTTCATGTCGCGGATCATCATCTCGTAAGGATCCTCGTTGGCCTCGTTTAATACCTGCTTGAATGTCAGAAGATCGTTTTTCCCGTCGTTTGACGCGTTGTCTATAGGAATATGCACGCGTCCGTTCTTTTCTGTCCTGACGTTGACGTCCAACTGTATGGCTTCGAACGGCCCTTTGACAGAGACGTCTCCGCTTGCGAAAAGGTGGCCGTAGAATGTCTGATTCCCGTCTTCGGCCATGTCTATGGCCTCCATTTCCCGCATTGTTATCCTTGTGTCCATCCGGAAATCCTTGAAATGGCCGAAAAGAAGCCCTCCCGAGATCGTTCCGGTTCCGTCAAAGCGGTCCTTTACTGTGAGCCCGTCAAAGAACATCCCGCTGTCGGTGATGGAGAACGGCCCGTTGACAAAGTACGGGACATTGGTGAAGCCTACTTTCAGGAGAACGTCATCGAATCGCGTGCCTTTGCTTGAAAGCGACAAAGTGTCGAGAGGTCCCTTGACCTGGACCGTTCCGCTCATTGAGCCTTCCATTCCGCTGAAAACCGACTCCAGCGCAGGAGCCAGGTAGCCGATGTTGAACCCGTTGAAATCCGCTGTGGCGTCTATCCGTTTGTCTTCAGGAAAGTAGTCTCCGTTGATGTTCAGCGTTCTCTTTCCGTCAATGTCGTTTTTCGCTATGACGCGCATTTTCCCGTCATCCAATGAGCCTGCGAGCCGTAAGGTTCCCATCCGTTGTCTTGCCACCTCGGTCGAGTCGCTGGCCAGGTTCATCATCAGCCCTGGATTGGTCTTCCATGGTGATGCGATTATCGCATGTCCGGTGGCGAGACCGGAGATCCCGTATTTCTCCCCGAGGAACTTGTTCAGGAGTCCGAGATCGAATTTGACCATCTTGATCGAGAGCGTGTCATTTATTGTCGAGGAGTAGCCCCCGTTCACATTAATGGATTGGTCCTGGCACCTGGCGGTCAGGTTGTCGATCTTGATGTTTTTCCCTACAATCCCTATGGCGGATTCGGACACATTCCATTCGGCGTCATCGTACCAGATGCTGGACGGATGTGTCTTTGCGTTGACGGTCAGCTCTCCGTTCGTGCCGCGGCCAATCTTCCCGGAAAGGAGCACCTTGCCTTTGTCCGCGGGATCAGAGCCGTTGTCGTAAGAGAATCCGGCCCCGAAACTGTCATTTCTTGCATGGAACGAGAGAGTGTCTTGCAGAACGTCCAGCCCTGACACAGAGATCGCCGAGCAGGTTATCGATGCGTTCAGGCTGCTGTCCTTGTTGTCTAACGCGAGGTCAATGTCCTTGAGGAAATTCCTGCCGAGGGCCACACGGCGAGATTTGACCGAGACCGCGACGTCTCCTTCCCTGGTGATGTTCAGTCTGGCTTTCGATCCCTTGGCGATGTACAGGCCCGGCTTCAGGAATGAAAGGATGTCTTGGGCGTCGCTCACATCCAGCGCGAGATCGTACTCGTCGCCGTCCCATTGGGAAATCCGCCTGTTGTAGAGGGAAGGCAATTCCCTTTGGACAGTCAATCCTTGCACATCCTTGACCATGCTCGTGAAAGGTTTGGATCCGATGTAGGATCCGCTGACGAAAGAAGATGTGATGTTCACGCGGCTGACATCGCCGCTGGAATGGGATTTGACGCAGATGTCGCCGATCTCATGCCATCCTTTGTCGTTTTCTAAAGTAAGCCCCATGATGTCCAGGTCTCCGATGACGTCTCCGCTGCCGACCCTCATGTAGTTCGCGTTGACCCGCCCGGAGATCTTTGAGTTTTCTCTTCTGTCCAGCCTCAGGGCGTGAAGATCAGCATAGCCGATGGAAGCGTAGAATTTGTAGAGCCCGTTCCGTGTCTTGTCCGAGAGGGTGAACAGGCCTTGGAACAGAAAATTCAGGTTCGGGTCGCTGCAGACAATGCGCCCGTCGAACGCGTTTTCTGAATATGTCCCCGCTGCCGCTATGCCTGTGTAGGTGTAGCCAAGCGCGTATATCCTGTCCACCGAAAGAGAGTCTATCCTCAGGCTTGTCTTGTCTTTCCCCAATGTGGCATCCAAGGCTCCGCGCAAGGTCACATCACCGATCTGCCTGACTCCGGCAAGTCTTCCCACATCAAGATTTCGTGTGGCGACATTTCCGCCAACCCCAATGGCTTTCCCTTTGGCAAGAAGATCCCTCAGCTTCAGGTCTGCCGACACAGATCCTATGGAGGAAGCCACGTTTCCTTGGACGTCAAGGCTGTTAAGCGTTCCTTTGACCTTCCCGTTGAAAACCAATTTGGTGCCGGCGGCGAACCTGGAGATGTCGATCTTTGAGAGAGGGGCGAGCCCTTTGATGAAAGTTCCGATGCCTCCTGTCGTGAACTTCAATCCTGTCAAGGAGAATCCCATCTTCATCTTTTTGGCTGACGGCAGGCCGGACAGTCTTCCATCGATGAGCCCTGAGACATCGCTGTTCTTCTCGGTGAAGTCGAAACTTTTGATGGTCAAGTCTTTGACGGGGCCTCTTACTTCGGCCATCTTCAGACATACCGTGGATTTCATCCTTCGCAGCGATGGAGCGAAATAGGAAAGGCTTTTGAAATCGACTTTTGAGTCGTGGATCAGACCGGTCATCACGACTTCGTCAATGTAGTTCGAGAATGATGTGGCATCGGAATATTCCATTGAATATTCGGTCATCCTGATGTCCGACCATTTGTCCTGGATGCTCAGGTCATGGACAGAGGTCCTGCCTTTTTCCAAGGTGGCCTTTCCGGACATCGTCAGGATGTCGTAGCCGCTTCTTTCGATTGCCGAGATGTCCTTGACATCGCAGCTTACACGGCCGCCGCCGAACGTGAGGTCATGGATCCGGACGACCCGCGCGGTGACATCAAGATTCTTCCAGTCGATGCCGTATTCACGAGGAGGAATGTCGCTGCCAAGGTTCAGAAGCCTGAACCTGAAGTCGCTGACATTGATCCTGTCCGCGTTGATCTTAAGATCTGTGGATTTGTTTTTCTTGTTGACGCCGGATTTATTGAAGAACCGGCTTATGTTGCTGCCTCGTTCATCCTTTGCCAGGGAGAATGATCCATCGCTGACACTTAGCCTTTTTATGTGGATAGCCCCGTCGCGCCGTAACCCTTTGAGAGAAAATGTGACCACTATTGTCTTTGCATTGGCGACCGTGTCCACGCTCTCGCCGTCCCGGTCGGTGGGCGGCTCGGTGTCAATGAGCGCCACATCCTTCAGAACCAGCGCGGTGAAAGGCTTGATGTGGATTTTTGAGAACTTTATCCTGCCGTTCAGCGTGACGTTCAAGGACTCAAGGACCTCTTTTGCCACAAATGTCTGCACGGCCGGAGTCTGAAGCAGAATCCAGCAGGCGAACAGCAGGGAAGCCATCGCCGCAATCACACCCCGGAATATCTTTATAGCCTTTCTCAATCCTATTCGTCCATGCTGGCGCGGAGAGGTTGTCCGCCACCGCGTGGCTTAAGCAACAAAGATACTAAATATCCGTTGGATTGACGAAAATAGTTGTATCTTTGTGTCTCGATAAAAATGTCTTTGAAGAATATGTCTGATTATATCCTTGGAATCGAATCGAGTTGCGATGACACATCCGCCGCTGTGATCAAGGACGGTTTTCTGCTCTCCAACGTGATAGCGAGCCAGCAGGTCCACAAGGATTATGGAGGGGTCGTTCCCGAACTTGCCTCCAGAGCCCATGAGCAGAACATAGTGCCTGTGGTGAGCCAGGCTTTGTCCAAGGCCGGGATAAAGGCCGAGGATCTTACAGCCATCGCTTTCACCCGCGGGCCGGGACTTCTGGGTTCTTTGCTCGTCGGCACATCGTTCGCCAAGGCGCTTGGCGTGGCGTTGGACATCCCCATAATCATGGTCAACCACCTGCAGGGACATATTCTCGCGGATTTCGTGAAACAGGAAGGGAAGGAGAACCGTCACCCGGCCTTCCCGTATCTCTGTTTGCTGGTCTCCGGAGGTAACTCTCAGATTGTCAGGGTTAACGGCCCGTTGGACCATGAGATTCTGGGTCAGACCATAGATGACGCTGTGGGAGAGGCCTTCGACAAATGCTCAAAGATGATGGGACTAGGCTATCCCGGTGGCCCAGTGATCGACAATCTGGCCAGACAGGGTGATCCGGACCGCTTCAAGTTCGCCAAGCCGCAGATTCCGGGACTCGACTACAGCTTCAGCGGTGTGAAGACCTCGCTTCTGTATTTTGTCCGCGACGAGATGGCCAAGGATCCCGGTTTCATGGAGAAGAACAAGGAGGACATCTGCGCAGGTTTCCAGAAGACATTGATCGACATACTGATGGACAAGTTGGTCAAGGCCGCGAGACTGACAGGGATCAAGGAAATCACCATCGGCGGGGGAGTGTCGGCCAACAGCGGCCTGCGCCGCCGCATAGAGGAAGAAGGACGCAAACGTGGCTGGAACACCTACCTGCCTGAGTTCAAGTTCACTACCGACAATGCAGCCATGATAGCCATCGCCGGTTGGTTCCACTACCTGGCGGGGGAGCGCACACCGTTGGATGTGGCCCCTGTCTCCCGCATCGCGGATTATTGATTGAATATTCAAGGAAAAGATACATGATTGAATTTGAAATGACCGGCCGTGTAGGCCGTGACCTGAGACCGGATGACGTGAGAATCGTGGCGGCCAGGGAGATGAACCTCCGCGGCAACGCCGTGATAAATGTGATTGATCCGACAAAGTCCTACCAGCCGACATTCCCGGACCCTGACGCTACCTGTGTGATAGCCAGGCGCTCCATAGACGCCCGAAATGATGTTGTCTACCGCTACCGCATCGAGGGCTACAACCACCGCTTTGAGTCCTACGTCCCTTACGAGGTTCCTGAATATAAGGATGTCACCGACGCCGAACCGGTGATCATCATCGGATCCGGTCCTGCCGGAATGTTCGCCGCTCTCAAGCTCCTGACTCTCGGCTTCAAGCCTATTATTCTCGAGAGGGGAAAGAATGTGCGCGACCGCAAGTTCGACATGGCGAAACTTACCCGTGAGGGAATTCTGGACCCGGAGTCCAATTTCTGCTACGGTGAAGGCGGCGCCGGAACGTTCTCGGACGGAAAACTCTTCACCCGCTCTTCCAAGAGAGGCGACATACGGGAGGTTCTCCATCAGTTCGTGAACTTCGGCGCGAGTCCGCAGATCCTCGTCGACGCGCACCCGCACATCGGCACCGACCGTCTCCCGAAGGTTGTGGAGAACATCCGCCAGTGCATTGAGTCCAGAGGCGGAGAATATCACTTCGGTACAAAGGTCACGGATCTTGAGCGCGGAAGTGACGGCTCAATCGAGGTGACAGCCATGGACTCGGAGAATCTTACGGAGGCAGGCAAGCCGGGCGAGCGGAAATATTCGGCGAAAAAGGTCATCCTTGCGACAGGCCATTCCGCCCGTGACATCTACGAAATGCTTGTCTCAAAGGACTGTGCCCTTGAGGCCAAAGGGTTTGCGATGGGAGTTCGTGTGGAGCATCCGCAGGCTCTGATCAATGACATCCGTTACCACGGACAGTGGGAGCCAGGGATGCCTGCGGCTGAATATTCATTCACAGAGCAGGTCGGCGACCGTGGGGTGTTCTCGTTCTGCATGTGTCCGGGCGGAGTGTTGGTGCCTTCCGAGACAGAGCCTGAGACCATTGTGATGAACGGAATGTCCAACTCGGCGCGAAGCGGCAAGTTCGCCAACGCAGGCGTGGTGGTGCAGATCAATCCGGAGGACATTCCAGGGGAATATTCCGGCAAAGGAGCGTTCGCCGGCCTTGAGTTCCAGAAGGACATTGAAAGAAAAATGTGGGAATATGCCCACGGGCACTCAGATTCCGGGAATCCATTCGCCGCACCGGCGCAGAGGATGGTGGATTTCTGCGAGGGAGAGGACTCCGAGGATCTTCCGGAGACATCTTACAAGCCGGGTGTGGTTCCGGCTCCGCTCCATGAGATTCTTCCTGAGTTCATAGCTGAGAGGCTTCAGGATGTGTTCCCGATTGTGAACCAGAAGTCCATGCGCGGCTACTACACGAACGACGCCCTCTTGATAGGTGTCGAGTCCAGGACATCCTCTCCGGTCCGCATTCCGAGAAACCCGCGCAGCTGCGAGGCTGATGCTTTCCCGGGCCTGCTTCCTTGCGGAGAGGGCGCCGGATATTCAGGTGGAATTGTCTCATCGGCCATCGATGGCATCAATTGCGCCCTTGCCGCGGCGCGTTCTCTTTCTGGCGGGGATGCCGCGGACGAGGCATCGGCCACCGTGCCGGAGGAAGTCCCGCAGGCTCCCGGTCATGCCGGCAACACCTGATCGTCACGATTCACATAATCATAACATAAGATGAAACCTTTGAACAGACACTTGTATTCCGCCTTGATCGCGTTCGCGGTGCTTGCCGCCGGTTGCGTCAAGGTGGATCCGAACGGTCCTGACACCGGCAAGAAAGAAGAGCTTAATGAGAATCCACGGCTGAAGGAAGCCGTCAAGGACATGGTCGAGGACGCGGAGACCTCGTTCAAGACCATGAACGCCGTGGCTGTCTGGCAGGAAGGCGGGTACGATCCTTCCGGAGCATGGCTCAACGGCACAGAGCGTGACACCAAGCATCAGATGTGGTCGGTGTCAAAGACCTTCACGGGCATGGCTGTTGGCATCGCCGTGGGTGAGGGCAGGCTTTCATTGTCGGAGAAGGTGGCCCCGATGTTCGAAAGCGAGATAAGGGACGCCGAAAGATCCATCAGAGGTTTCGAGACCCTGAGTGAAAGTGAAAAGGAAGAGCAGATCGTGAACCTCCGCAAGGCCATGGAGAAAATGACTGTCGAGGATCTTCTGACCATGAGGAGCGGCCACAGGCATGACCCTACGGTAAAATACGCCAGACAGTACGGGACAAAACTGGGACTCAATCTTCCCAAGTACATTGACACGGACGCAGAGACCATAGATGTCACAAAGGCTCTGAACAAATTCGGGAAGACAATGGCCGGATTGTTCTTTGAGTACCCTTTCGAGAGGGAGCCTGGAGTCCACTTCAAGTACAACACCCTCGCGACCTACATCCTTTCTGAGATCATTACGAAGAAAACAGGAGAGACCTTGGCCGACTATCTGAAAACCAGATTGTTCAAGCCTCTTGGACTTGATGACCCCGATTGGGATGATGTCCAGGGAACAACCGCCGGAGGATGGGGGCTTCATCTGACCACGGATGAGATGCTCACCTTCGGGCGGTTGCTTCTTGCCGGTGGAAAATGGAACGGGCGCCAGATCATTCCGGCGGACTACCTGAGACTTGCCACCGAGGACAGGGTTACAGGCCAGGGTGCTTCATGCTACATAGGCAATCTTTTTGAGACCACCGGCTATGGCTACCAGACCTGGACCCGCAAAGACGGGAGCCTTTACAGGGCCGTCGGCCTTTTCGGTCAGTACATAATAGTGTTTCCAGAGGAGAAGGCGGTCATCGCCATAACATCCGAGATGCCGAGTGTCGGCTCTCTGATCAATTCCTTTGGGACTGAATCCCCGAGGATTCCTCTTGAGCTTGCGTGGAAGCACATCGTCCCTCAATTGTAGGAGAGGCTTCAACTTGAGAGACATGACAGTGGAATGTAAGAATCGCTGATTCACGGAGAACGTTTTCAAATGACTGAGGAAGAGGATAGGAAAGAGCTTTTCGCCCCGATGATGGAAAGCGGCGTGCACGCCGGTTTTCCATCGCCGGCCCAGGACTACATCAATTCGTTCATCGACCTGAACAAAGAGTTGGTGCGTCATCCGGCGGCGACTTTCTTTGCGCGCGTTGTGGGTGATTCCATGGTGGACGCCGATGTGAACGAGGGCGATGTTCTTGTGGTGGACAAGTCCATTGAGCCAAAGGAGGGGGACATGGCCGTCTGTTTCATTGATGGGGAGTTCGCCTTGAAATACATCTCGTTCAGGGATCCCACGCTTGGCGGGTCAAGGAGTGTGAGGGCTTCCAGGCCGGGAGTGTCCTATGATATTCTTAAGCATCAAAGAATATGGCTGCTGCCTGCCAACGAGAAATATCCTCCCATTGAAGTGACGGATTCCAATGATTTCACTGTCTGGGGAGTTGTTACCTATGTCATCAAGAAGGTGTGTACGCGCTAGTTGACTGCAACAATTTTTTCGTCTCGTGCGAGAGGGCCTTCCAGCCGGAGCTGGAGGGACGTCCTGTAGTGGTGCTGTCCAACAATGACGGTTGCGTGGTCGCGCGGAGCAACGAGAGCAAGGCCATGGGCATCAAGATGGGAACCCCGTTCTTCAAGGTCCGCTACCTGGTGGATCAAGGCAGGCTCGTGGTCCGTTCGTCCAACTATACCCTTTACGGTGACCTTTCGTCCCGTGTGATGTCGATTCTGGCCGAGGCGGCCCCCCGGCTGGAGATCTACTCCATTGATGAGGCGTACATGGACATGGACGGCGTCGCGCCCGAAAGCCTTCCGGGAATATGTTCGGACTTGGTGGTGAAGATACGCCGTTGGACAGGAATTCCGGTCAGCATCGGGATTGCGGACACCAAGACTCTGGCCAAGGTGGCCAATCATTTCGCTAAGAAATACAAAGGATACAAAGGGGTCTGCGTGATAGACTCCGATGAGAAGATCCGCAAGGCTCTTGCTCTGACTCCTATCAAGGAAGTTTGGGGAATAGGCTGGCGTGGCGCTCCGAAACTGGAGGCGGCCGGGGTCATGACTGCCTTGGATTTTGTCCGCAGACCATCCGGATGGGTCCGTGGAATGATGGGTATAGGCGGCGTAAGAACCTGGGCAGAACTTCAAGGAAGGCGCATGGTCGAGGATGGGCGCGATGAAAAGCGAAAAAGCATCTGTACGTCACGGTCGTTTGACAAGATGGTCACGAACCTTGACGAGATGACGCTCAGGGTCTCTGACTTTGCGGGAAAATGTGCCGAGAAGCTGCGGAAGGACGGCACGGCGGCATATTCAATCGGAGTCTTCATCCAGACCAACCGCTTCCGGGACGACCTTCCGCAGTATTTTCCCAACGCCAGCGTCCGTCTGGAAGTTCCGGCCAGCAGCACCCGTGAGGTTGTGGCTGCCGCGTTGAGGGCGTTGCGGACGGTCTTTCGCGATGGCTATGCCTACAAAAGGGCAGGTGTCACCGTCTCGGACATCGTGGAGGCCGATGCCATCCAGGCGACGCTTTTTGATTTCGATCAGGAAGCCCGTGAGCGTAACGACCGCATCTCAAAGTTGATGGATCGGGTAAACATCTCCGGCAAAAACCTTCTGAGGCTGGCCACACAGCGTCCAGGACACTACTCCGACGGCATCCGCCGCGAATTCTGCTCGCGTCTCTACACCACCGACTGGTCGGAAATGTTGGAAATAAAGTGAGGGTGAACCAAATGACTTTTGGATCACCCCCGTGTGTCGCAAGGTATGCGAAGAAGCCTATTTGACCTTCTCTCTCCTGCCGAGTTTCTCGCGGACCAGAAGCGGCTCGTTGGTCGTTATGCAGTCGACGCCGAGGTCGATCATGCTCTGGATGTCCTTCTCCTTGTTGACGGTCCAGCAGTTGATGCTCATCTTGTTCTCGCGTGCCTGTTTGAACCACGTCGGGTTCTTGGCGAAGACATTGTAGTGGTAGTCCACTCCATTGATCCCGAGCTTGGCAAGTTCCTCAGGACTCTTGTCATCGTCCAGGTACTGTACGGTGAAGCCGGGGCAGAGGGCCGCGAGCCTTTCGCACATGTTCAGGCTGAACGAGATGAAGATGACGCGCTTGGGGTTGTACAGTCCGTGCTCCTTTAGAGCCTTGACGCTCTGGTCAACCATGTAGTCCTCGTGGGCCTTGTCGATCTGCTTCTTAAGCTCGAACACCAGCACGGTCTTCTTGCTCTTCTCACCTTGGGTGAGATATTCATCAAGGGTCGGGATCTTCTCCCCGTTTTTCAGGCGGCAGTCCTTGAAGTCGGCGTAGTTGTGGTCCCAGATGCGCACTCCGTCGATGTCCGGGTCGTGGTGGACCAGCATGACGAGATCTGAAGTGATGTGCACGTCAAACTCGCTGCCCCACAGCCCGCTCTGCTGAGCCATTTCAAGAGCTTTGATAGAGTTCTCGGCATAGCCTGCCTCCTCGCAGTTCCAGAAACCCCTGTGCGCCGTCACCGCGATTTTCTGCGGAGCGCACGAAGCGGTGAGCGCAACCATGGCAGCCACCGCCGCAACCTTAGCAATCTTTTTCATATTCATTGAATATTACAGTGTTTGAATATCCTCTTTTCGCGGCAGGGCCAGCCCCCTTGTCTGTATCCGGCCCCCTCATCCACATTAAGAGATCTGTCCCCGCAGTGTTTGTCTGCAAAGATAGTCAAATCCACTTGAATTCCGGATGAAAATTCGTGCTAAAGCAGTTTTGCCCGTGCGTGAGAAAGGCCTTGTCGCTTCCCGGGCCTGAGAGGCCGTCATTCCGTGCGTGATAAATTGTCTTTCGCGCACGATTTAGCGGAGATGTCCGCCAAACATCCGGAAATTTTAGTTAAATTTACCCCGAATCTATTTAATTAAGTTATGTACAGAAGAACATTTATTCTCGCCGCCTCGCTTCTGGTCCTTTCCGGAACCGTCGCCTCCGCGCAGAAACAGTCCGACAAAGGCGGCATCTCCGCCGAGATGCTGACCGAGATCCGTAAGGGCTATGAGGGCACAGCCTCGGACAAGGCTATCCGCAACGCTCTTAACGCGGCGGCGATCAATGTCCTCGCCGCCAACTCGGAGAACATCACGATGATCGACACCCACTTCTCCGACGAGGTGAAGACCAAGGGACGCACCAACCAGAAATCCTCAGGCCGTTGCTGGCTTTTCACTGGGCTCAATGTCCTTAGGGCCAGGATGATTGACAAATATGACCTTGGCGCTTTCACCTTTTCCCAAAACTATGTCTTTTTCTACGATCAGCTGGAGAAGGCGAACCTTTTCCTCCAGGGCGTGATCGACACCAAAGACTTGGGTTTTGATGACCGCAAAGTTGATTGGTTGTTCCGCAATCCGATTGGGGACGGGGGACAGTTCACAGGTGTCTCCAACCTTGTCATGAAGTATGGTTTGGTGCCTTCCGAGGCGATGCCGGAGACTTACTGCGCGAACAACACTTCTCAAATGCGCGCACAGATCTCCAACAAACTCAGAGAGGATGGTCTCAAGCTTCGCGGCGCGTCGGCCAAGGACTGCCAGGCCATGAAGACCGAGATGCTCAAGGAGATCTACAGGATGCTTGTACTTTGCCTCGGCGAGCCGCCGGTCGAGTTCGAGTGGGCCCGCTACGACTCCAAGGGCAGCCTCGTAAGCGCCAAGACCTACACCCCGAAATCCTTTTACAATGAATATGTAGGCGCGGATCTCGAGAGCGGCTACATCATGGTCATGAACGACCCGACCCGTGAGTACGGCAAGGTCTATGAGATTGATTATGACCGTCATGTCTATGACGGAGAGAATTGGCTTTACGTCAACCTTCCGATCGAAAGGATCAAGGAGATGGCGATTGCCTCGATCAAGGACAACACCGCGATGTATTTCTCCTGTGACGTCGGCAAGTTCATGGACCGTCAGAAGGGGACATTGGACCTTGATAATTTCGACTATGGTTCGCTTTTCGGTACAACTTTCCCGATGGACAAGCGGCAGAGGATTCAGACGCATGCCAGCGGTTCGTCCCACGCCATGACCCTTATTGCTGTCGACATCAAGGACGGCAAGCCGGTCAAGTGGATGGTGGAGAACAGCTGGGGAGCTGATTCGGGCTACAAGGGCAACCTCATCATGACTGACGAGTGGTTCGACAACTACATGTTCCGCCTTGTGGTCGAAAAGAAATATGTCCCTTCCGACGTTACGGCCATGCTCGGGCAGAAGCCGATCCTCCTCCCGGCTTGGGATCCTATGTTCCTCCCGGAGGAGTAGGAATCCTGTGTTGTGGCTTTGGCGGCTTGGCCTGCGTCTACAGTGTCCAAGCAATGAAAACGAACTTGAATCATGAAATCTCTAAAAGAACTTTACAGGATAGGAAAAGGGCCCTCCAGCAGTCACACTATGGGACCCAACAAGGCCGCCAAGGATTTCGCTGAGCGGCATTACGGGGCAGCCTCTTTTGAGGTCACGCTTTATGGCAGCCTGGCCGCCACCGGAAAAGGCCACATGACAGATGTCGCGATCATCGAGGCTATGGAGCGGATCGCCCCTGTGAGCATAGTATGGAAGCCCGATGTCTTTCTGCCGTTTCATCCCAATGGAATGTGTTTTCGGTCTTTCGGCCCGGAAGGGTGTAAGACTGATGAGTGGACAGTCTACAGTGTGGGTGGCGGAGCTTTGTCCGAGGGCCGGCCTGATGACAGGTTTTCAACTCCTGATGTCTATGAAATGAATCATCTTGCCGAGATTCAGAAATGGTGCGAGGACAAGGGCCGCAGTTATTGGGAATATGTCGATATCTGCGAGGGGCCGGACATCTGGGATTACCTCCAGGAAGTGTGGGTGGCCATGAAAGCTTCCGTTGAAAGAGGCATTGACCATGAGGGGGTTCTTCCAGGTCCGCTTAACCTGCCGAGAAAGGCTCCTACTTATTATGTAAAGGCGACAGGCTACAAGCAGACTCTACAGACCCGCGGCCTTGTCTATGCCTATGCCCTTGCCGTCAGTGAGGAGAACGCTTCCGGAGGAATCATTGTGACTGCCCCGACCTGCGGCTCAAGCGGTGTCATGCCGGGAGTGCTTTACCATTTGGCGAAAGGTCACAATTTTAAGGATATCCGTGTGTTGCATGCCTTGGCGACCGCTGGTGTAATCGGCAATGTGGTCAAGCAGAACGCGTCCATCTCAGGAGCTGAGGTAGGATGCCAAGGGGAGGTAGGGGTTGCTTGTGCCATGGCTTCCGCCGCGGCGTGCCAACTTTTTGGAGGCAGCCCTTCACAAATTGAATATGCCGCCGAAATGGGACTTGAGCATCATTTGGGCATGACTTGCGATCCGATCTGTGGCCTTGTGCAGATTCCATGCATCGAGAGGAATGCTTTCGCGGCGACCCGCGCTCTGGATTCGAACCTTTACGCCGCATTCTCCGACGGCAAGCACAGGGTGTCTTTCGACCATGTGGTCGAGGTGATGAAGCAGACCGGCAAGGATCTGCCTTCTTTGTACAAGGAGACCGGCACAGGTGGTCTTGCCAGGGGCTTCAATAAAATCTGAATTCTGAATATAGATTATTCAAAATTCGACATAATGACAGTATTTAGCGACAAGGTGTCATGTAATAGTGACATTTTGTCGCCTTTTTGACATTTTAGCCGCATTGGTATGTTGATTGATTATATTCCAGATGTCCGCTCGAAAGAGCGGGCGAAAACAGATAATAAAAAACAAAAAAAATAGGAGATTTAAATTATGTTACCAGTATCAAAAAAGTACAATAACCAGAATTGGTTGCCAAGCATGTTCAATGATTTCTTTGACAATGATTGGATGGTAAGAGCCAATGCGACCGCCCCGGCGATCAATGTATTGGAGAACGAGAAAAGTTATGACATCGAGCTTGCCGCTCCTGGAATGACCAAGGATGATTTCAAGGTCAGTCTTGACGACAATGGTGATCTCGTGATCAACATGGAGAAGAAAGAGGAAAACAATGAGGAAAAGAAGCACGGTCATTATCTGAGACGCGAATTCTCGTACTCAAAGTTCCAGCAGACTATGGTTCTTCCGGAAGATGTTGAGAAAGACAAGATTAACGCTGCTGTTGTCAATGGTGTCCTAAAGATCAACCTTCCAAAGGTCCAGAAAGAAGAGTCAACTCCTGCAAAAAAAGTCATAGAAATTAAGTAAAAAGTTTGCAGATTCAAGAAATATGCGTATCTTTGCATCCGCATTCAAGAAAACAGTCTTGGATTCGCGGATGCAAAGTCGCATGGTGCGGTAGTTCAGCTGGTTAGAATGCCGGCCTGTCACGCCGGAGGTCGAGGGTTCGAGTCCCTTCCGCACCGCGAAAAAGTCTCACAAGTGTGTTGTCAATCAACAACTGGTGAGACTTCTTTTTATTCCTACCGGCAATTCCAACTATTTTCAGTTTCTTTATTCTATCTTGTTCTTCTTATAGTAGAGCGTGCCGCGTAGGACTTCCGGATTGTCTTCCGAATATTCCGGTGGCAGTCCAAAAACTTGTGTGTTAAGGAAGTAAACTAGAACTATACATGTGTCTTTGTGTAAACATTACAAAAGCTATGTAAATATGTCATCATTGTCTGTTCTTCAGGGTCTGGAGGGTTATGTCCTGCCGTCCCATCTGCTCGGGTATTCACATGGCCAAAGGCAAGTGCGTTCTGGAAGTACACCTGTCTCTGACAATGATGACAAGCGGGCGCCGTACCTGCCCGGCTGAGGGTTCAGACCTGCGCAGTTGAGGGTTCAGACCTGCGCAGTTGAGGGCTCAGACCTCCTCGGTTGAGGGTTCAGACCTGCCCGGCTGAGGCGCTATATCTGCCTCGTGGAGTTTAACTGCTTGTTAATAAATATGTTAATAAAGGTTCCTCCTGCCCGTGCCGGGTAGGGGGAACTATGTGTAAAGGATTGAAGATAAAGTTGTTATCCTACACGTTAAAAAGTAATGGTACGGCACCTGCTGTCGGCAGTATGATCGAAGCCCTGCTGTAGGTCAAACAGCATCCACGCTTTGTTTTTGGAGTGTCAAAATCATGGGTGTCGGGGTTGTCAAAATCATGGGTGCAATAAAGAAACGGTAGGCTGGTTGTGATGAAAAGACGGGAAATATTCGTATTTTTGCAGTTCGCTAATCGCTGGACGACTATGGCAGAGGACGGAAAGATCATCATAAAGGGAGCTAAGGTCAACAACCTCAAGAACATCACAGTCGAGATCCCTAGGAACAAGCTGGTGGTGGTGACAGGAATATCCGGGTCGGGAAAATCATCTCTGGCTTTCGACACGCTTTTCGCGGAAGGGCAGAGGCGCTTCGCCGAGAGCCTGTCCTCGTACGCGCGTCAGTTTCTTGGCAGGATGAGCAAGCCGGATGTGGAGTCTATAGAAGGCATTCCTCCGGCGATCGCCATCGAGCAGAAGGTCAATGTCAAGAATCCACGCTCCACTGTGGCCACGACAACCGAGATTTACGACTATCTCCGCATCATTTTCGCGAGGATAGGACGGACATATTCCCCGATCAGCGGCAGGGAGGTCAAGTGTCATAGCGTCAATGACGTTATGGCGAGCATCCTGAGCGGAGACTCAAGGACGGCGTATATTCTCGCTGACCTCAACTGGTCCGCGAGGGAGGACAAGGTAGAGTTGATGCTCGGGCTGAAGGAGGAAGGATATTCCCGTTTCTTTGGCGATGAGGGCATAATCCGCATCGAGGAAGTAATGAAGATGGCTGACAAGGGTGAGTATCCTGAACATCTTGACCTGCTGGTCGACCGTCTGAGGCTGCCGGACTTCAGAAATTGCCTGCCTTACGGTGATGACGGCGAGCCGTGGTCCCAAAACGAGTGGGAGGATCTCCAGACCAGACTGCGGTCATCGATCGACACCGCGTTCAGGGTGGGCGAGGGCAGACTCATCCTGCGCAAGGACAATTCCGTCGAGGAATATTCCAACCGTTTCGAGCTGGATGGAATAACCTTCCGCCAGCCGGATGAATATCTTTTCTCGTTCAACAGCCCTCTGGGTGCCTGCCCTGTCTGCGGAGGCCTCGGCAAGATCATAGGGATCAGCGAAGACCTTGTGATTCCAGACAAGACCAAGAGCATCTACGATGGCGCCATAGCCTGCTGGAGGGGAGAATCAATGGGCTGGTACAGGGATCATCTGATCAAGGTGGCTCCCCGTTACGGAATCCCTATCTTCGAGCCTTACTGCAATCTTCCGCAAAAGGTCAAGGACATCATCTGGAATGGCCACAGTGTTGAGGGTGACGACAATTCGATCATCGGCATCAACGAGTTCTTCAAGTGGGTTGAGTCCAACCGCTACAAGATCCAGTACAAGTACATGCTCAGCAGGTTCTCCGGCAGAACCACATGCCACGCCTGTCACGGCACGAGGCTGCGCCCGGAGGCGCTTTACGTGAAAGTAGGCGGGAAGACCATAGCGGAACTGCTTGACATGAACGTGGACGCGCTTCTTGACTTCTTCGCCGGCTTGAGGTTGACCGACTATGAGACATCCATTGTGCGCAAGGCCGTCGAGGAGATTGTCTCGCGTCTGAGGTACATAAAGGATGTCGGACTTGCGTATCTTACGCTGAGCCGCGCCTGCAACACCCTTTCGGGTGGGGAAAGCCAGAGAATCAATCTGGTGACCGCCCTCGGAAGCTCGCTGGTCGGCTCGATGTACATTCTTGACGAGCCGAGCATCGGCCTGCATCCGCGTGACACCGAACGGCTTATCGGTGTGCTGCGCAAACTGCGTGACATAGGCAACACCCTTGTCGTTGTCGAGCACGACGAGGAGATCATACGCGCTGCGGACGTACTGATCGACATGGGCCCTTACGCCGGAGTGAACGGAGGGCAGATTGTCTTCCAGGGAAAGATCGGAGACAAGGTTCCGGCGAAGGTAATGGACAATTCCCTGACGCTCCAGTACCTGACCGGACGGCGCTCCCGCTACGTCAGGGAAAAGCATCCGTGGACATATTCAATCACTGTGGAAGGCGCCCGGGAGCACAATCTTAAGAATATTGACGTGCGTTTCCCTCTTGGGGTTCTGACAGTTGTCTCCGGGGTCAGCGGCAGCGGAAAATCCTCCCTGGTCGGGGACATACTCTACCCGGCGCTTTACCGTCAGATCAACCAGACCGGCGACCTTCCCGGGATATTCAAAAAGATCTCCGGCAACACCGACCGCATCAAGAATGTTGAATATGTCGACCAGAATCCGATAGGGAAGAGCTCCCGCTCCAACGCCGTGACCTATCTAAAGGTCTACGATGACATCCGCAAGCTCCTTGCTGACCAACAATATGCCAAGATCAACGGCTACACTCCGTCTTTCTTCTCGTTCAACCAGGACGGCGGACGTTGCCCGGAGTGTCAGGGTGACGGATTCGTGCGCATCCCGATGCAGTTCATGGCTGATGTGACAATGGTCTGCGATACGTGCGGAGGCAAGCGCTTCAAGCCGGACATCCTTGAGGTCCGTTTCAAGGGCAAGAATGTTGACGACATCCTGAACATGAGTGTCGAGGAGGCGATCTTGTTCTTCGGCTCGCAGCCGGAGGAACTCTCAAAGCAGATTGCCCGGAAACTCCAGCCGCTTGTCGATGTGGGGCTTTCCTACATCAAGCTCGGCCAGAGCTCATCGACCTTGTCCGGAGGGGAGAGCCAGAGGATCAAGCTGGCCTGGTTCCTGTCCAAAAATGAGGATGATCCGGCTGGCAGCAGGAAAAAGATCCTGTTCCTGTTCGACGAACCGACGACCGGTCTGCATTTCTATGACGTGGAGAAGTTGCTGAAGGCATTTGATTTCCTGATACGCAACGGCCACACTGTGATTGTCGTGGAACACAATCTGGATGTGATAAGAGCCGCCGACTGGGTCATCGACCTCGGACCCGAGGCCGGAGACAACGGCGGCCAGGTGGTCTTCGCCGGCACGCCGGAGGACATGATCAAGGCGGGACAGTCGTGGACAGCGAAGTATCTTCGTGGGTAGGATGATAATCAATGAATATGATGGAGTTTTGAGAAAATCCATATATATTTGTCAATATTCATTGGACTAACGATTGAATTATGGACATAGATTTCGTAGTAACCTGGGTCGATATGAACGATCCCGTATGGAAAGCGGACTTCGCGAGATATTCAGGCAGGATAGACAATTCAAAGAATCAGTTCTCCGAGGCTCGTTTCCGGGATTATGGCTTGCTGAAATATTGGTTCAGAGGCATTGACAAGTTCGCTCCGTGGGTGCGTAAGGTACATTTCGTCACTTGCGGCCAGAAGCCTGAATGGCTGGATGAGAGCAACCCGAAACTGCATCTTGTGAGCCATCGTGATTATATTCCCGAGAAATTTCTGCCAGTGTTCAATTCATCCTTGATCGAGTTGTACCTGCATAAGATTCCGGATCTCGCCGAGCACTTCGTCTATTTCAACGATGATTTCTACATGACGGCCCCGACTCCTCCGGAAAGGTTTTTCCAGAATGGCCTTCCGACCGACATCGCCGTCTTCAGGATGAACACAGGAGCCAGTCTTTGGTCCAAATGCCTGGAAAACAATGTCCGGATCATTAATGAGCGATTCGACAAGAAGACAGTTCTGCGCAAGCATCACGACAAGTGGTTTTCTCCTGTCTATGGTGGTAAAAGTTGGCTTACTAAGTTGCTGAGGTCATACGGCAAGTTCATCACGCTGAGGATTCCGCACAACGCCCAGCCGTACCTGAAATCCACATTCGAAGAGGTTTGGGAATATGCCGGCGATGAACTTACCCGTGTGTCTGCCAACCGGTTCCGCAGTCCGGAGGACTATACTCAGGAACTTTTCCGCACCTGGCAGATCTGTGAAGGGAATTTCGTGCCTTACAACACTTACGACGACACGAAGATGTTCCCGTTGATCATGAAGCCTGGAAAGGCCATCGAGGCTGTCAAGGAAGGAAAGTACAGGCTTGTCTGCCTGAATGATAATGTGCACATCCGGAACTATGACCAGGTGATGTCCTCTTTGGAGGAATCGTTCAAGGTCATTCTTCCGGAAAAATCATCATTTGAGAAATAATATCAAAGAGTTATTCCCAGCCTTCCCGTGATCCAATCCTCGAAAAGTTTCTTTTCCTGTTGGCCCGCTTCCTGAAGCGCGTTCATACATCCGTATTTCAGATCTGGCTGCCTGTCGGCCCAGTCCAGTTTTTCCTTGAGATATTCAAGGCTCTTGGGTTTGCGGATCATCAAGTTCACTCCCTTGTGTGGCTTGTGGATCAACAATCCTTTGCTTTCCGCCAGAACGTAAAAGAAGCCTTGGACATTGAACTGCTCGTTATTCCTGAAGCGGTGCCGGACATTTCTCAAGATACTCTCCGGATGTTCGGTGAGATATTCCTCAAGCACACTCTTGAAGATAGGGTGTGGCTCGTGCGGAAGGTAGAAGAAATGCTTCCAACCTATCATTTCCGCTCCGTTGAGAAGGGAATCCTTGTAGGTGAACCGCTTGTGGTTGTTCTTCTTCAAACGTATGGCTCTCAGGAACTTCATCACGGACGAAGAGAACTTGCCTGAGTAGCACACGACTTTCCCGTCTTTGAACAGATCTTCTTTCTTTGAAGGACAGGTGAAGAAAAAGTCGTCATTCATGTAGATGAACTCCTCGCTCAGGTCAGGTATACGCCACATCATCGTCTCCACAGCGATGCTGTTGAAGACCGGAAGGTACTGCTCATATCCCTCGAATAGAGTGTTCTGGTCCACGATTATCAAAGGAACTTGATTGCCGGGAAAGTTCTTTTCTATAAAATTCCCAAGGTTCGGATCCTGCTTGTTGGTGATGATGAATATCCTCTTGACGTATGCGGCGAACCTGAGAATCGACGCCACCGCGAACCTGATCTCATTACTTTGGATGAACCGCTCCGGTCCGGCGATGTCCTCCAGTTTGTCTTCTTTCTTGGTGGTGATGTATTTGCTCCGCTCCGCTTTCAGATTAGGATCGTTGCCGTTGACCCAAGTCAGCACGGCGTCTATTTTCTTGGGGCCAGCCATTACCTGTCAGATTTGATTGTTTAATATTTTTCTGTAGAGATCGATGTATTTCTTGGTGTATTCTTTGTAGTCGAACCGCCCGGCATAGGCGATCTCCCTCTCTTTTCTGCCGGATTCGCTAAAATCATTCAGTCCTTTCCTCACGACATCCGCCATATAGTCAGGCTCGAAATTCTCCCAATAGAAGGCTTGGTCACCTCCGATTTCCGGCAACGAGGTTAGGGTCGAGCAGAAGACCGGTTTTCCGAAGCGCATCGCCTCGATGACCGGCAATCCGAAGCCTTCCAGCCTACTTGGCATCATAAGAGCTTCGCAGTGAGCGTACAACCAATTCTTTTCAGCCTCGCTCACACCGCCTGGCAACACGATGTTGTCTTTCACCCCGGAAGATTCTATCTCTTCTTTGAATATCTTGACATAGCGCTTCTTCCTTAGGTCACCGCAGATAACCAGTCTGTGGTCTGGAAAGTATCTCATCATAGCAAGCAGGGAACTGTAGTTCTTGCGCTCCACCACCTGCCCGACTGCCAGAAAGAACTTTGTGTCCTCATCCATAAATGAAGGTTTTTCCCGTGGCCCGTTCTCCACGTCTCGTACTCCATTGTAGATCACAATCATCGGCCTCTTCCCCAGATGACAGTGCTGTTTGATGCCGTCCGCCACAAACTTGGAAATCGCCGTGATGTAATCGCTGCGCATCAGTCGTAATTTCCCTCTGATCATGTGCTTTAGCTTGTGTATCCCGTGCTTTTCCCAGAGATAATTCAGATCGTGTATGGTCATCACCTGTTTGGCATGCCGGAAACGCTTGCGGAATTTGAACAGTTGCTGGGTGGAGTGCCAGATGTCTATACTATATCCGAGTTTTTTTAGGTCGCGCATAGGGTGCTCGCACGACACATAACTGACGCTGTCACCGAAGTAACCGAAATAACGTTCAGGGACAAGGTACGTGAAATGGATGTCCGGCACATTCGCCTGGGCCAGCATCCTGCCGAAGTTCTCGCTTATCTCTGTGAAGCCGCAGAATCGTCCTAGTGAGGAGTGGTCGATCAGTACTTGTTTCATACTATCTTAATGTCACAGCAGTCATTGACTGCTGACTGTTTATAACAAACAAAGTTAATAATATAATCCAATACTATAATCCATCTACTGAAAAAAACTTGCATTGAAATGTAAATATCTTTTTGCTGCTTGTCGAAGTTTTCCATACAACTTTTCACGCATCATCCCGCCTGCCAGTCTGTCCAGACCGGTATTAAGAGTAAAGCAAGTACGAAAATTGAGTGGATACCGCGGCAGAATACCGCATGTTGTTAGAGGTGAGCCGGAGTTGGGTCGCTGGCTGTGGCGGGATTGAAGCGCAGAAGACTGTTTCCGGGCAATCACTGCCGGGTAAAGTCCCTGATGCAAAGGTAGTTGTCCTGTCGGTTTCATGGTTGGCCAAAAAAGAAAAACGATGAAAAAGTTTCTGTTTTTTACGGAAATGTGGTGAAATCGCGAAATAGATTGTAAATTTGGGTGTTGACAAAAAATGTTTATTGGGTATAAGAAAATATTTATGGGACTTTTGAAAGGAATGAGGCAATTTTTCCGGGGAACCCGTCACGATTTCGTCCCGATTCTTGCGCAGCAGACTGACTTCCTGAGCAAAACCGCGTCGCTGTTGCTTGAGATGTTCGGAACAGAGGACGTGGAGCTTCGCTCGGGCATGGAAAAAGACATAAAGTCATGTGAGGTACAAGGAGACGCCCTTCTTACGGAATTTCACGAGATGTTGTCGGGACGCCTTTTCGTCCAGGTCAACAAGCTGGATCTCCAGGCTGTGGCCATGGCGATGGACGATTGCCTTGATGTCATCAAGGACACATCAAAGGCCGTGCTGATCTATCGCCCCAAGAAACTGGATGAGCAGCTGAAGGAACTTGCCCGGATGGCCAAGTCACAGTCAGAGGTCATTCACGACGCGATTCCGCTTCTTGTTGATCTAAAGAGGAACATCCCGGCCATATCCATGGCATGTGATCGGGTGACAGAGTTGGAGCACGCCGCCGATGACGCCTATGAGGAGTATGTGGGCTACATCTTCAGCAATGAGGAGGACACCAGGGAACTGGTCAAGTACAAGAATCTGGCGGAAATGCTGGAGAACGCCACCGACGCCCACAAGCGCATCTCCGATAATATTCGTAAACTTCTGCTCAACTATTTGGTCGATTGAGGTAAGGTTGTGGTGGAAGTGGTTCTTGTGAGAGGCTCAATATTTTGATTTACAGGGATATCCCTGCGCAGTATGACAGTCATGTGAGACGTGCAGTGACAGGCTGACAAATGGTCAGTCACGCATTCGGGGATTAAAAATTGTAAATGTCTTTGATTATCATTAAATTTGTAGGATAATCAGAGACATTTGATTTTTTTTATGGCTATAGCAACTATTCTAAAAAAAGTGTTCGGCTCGAAAGCCGACAGGGACCTCAAGCAGATCAGGCCTGTTCTCAACAAGGTCTTGGAGGCTTACGGTCCGATAGACAAACTCTCCAACGATGAGTTGAGGGCTAAGACGGAAGAGTTGAAGGCAAGGCTGCGTGAGTGCGAGGCTCCTTTCGAGAAGAGGATCGCCGAGATCAAGGCCAAGCTGGACGAGGATATTCCTGTACATGAGAAAGAGAGTCTCGCGACCGAGTCCGACAAGCTTGTCAAGGATGAGGACGCTGAAATCGAGAAGGTTCTGGATGAGATTCTCCCCGAGGCTTTTGCCATTATGAAGTCCACTGCCCGCAGGTTCAAGGAGAACGCCGTCATCGAGGTGACGGCCACTGACTTTGATCGCGCGCTGAGCGTCAATCATGATTTCGTCCGCATCGAGGGTGACAAGGCTGTCTACCAGAACCACTGGGTCGCCGGCGGCAACGAGGTGACCTGGGACATGGTCCACTACGATGTCCAGCTGATCGGTGGTATCGTGCTGCATCAAGGCAAGATCGCGGAGATGGCCACCGGTGAGGGAAAAACTCTGGTGGCTACCCTTCCTGTGTTCCTTAACGCTCTGGCCGGAAAGGGAGTGCACATGGTGACAGTCAATGACTATCTCTCCAAGCGCGACTCCGAGTGGATGGGGCCTCTTTATATGTTCCATGGCCTTTCAGTGGACTGCATCGACAAGCATGAGCCAAACAGCGACGCCCGTAAGCGGGCCTACAACTGTGACATCACCTTCGGTACCAACAATGAGTTCGGTTTTGACTACCTTCGTGACAACATGGCGGTCAGGATGGCGGACCTTGTCCAGAGGAAGCACCACTATGCCATTGTCGATGAGGTGGACTCCGTGCTCATCGATGATGCCCGTACTCCGTTGATCATCTCCGGTCCTGTGGCCAAGGCTCAGGATGATGAGCAGTACATGGAGTTCAGGCCTTACGTCGAGAGTCTCTACCAGAAGCAGCGCGCGCTCGTGACCCAGGTCCTGAACGATGCCAAGAAGGCCATTGCGGCCGGTAAGGAGGACGAGGGAGGAATGCTTCTCCTGCGTGCCTACAAAGGTCTCCCTAAGTACCAGCCACTTATCAAGTTCCTCAGCGAGCAGGGCATGAAGCAGCTGATGCAGAAGGCCGAAAACTATTACATGCAGGACAACGAGCGTGAGATGCATGTTGTGACAGACGAATTGTATTTCGTGATAAGTGAGCAGCAGCACTCTGTCGACATGACCGACAAGGGACACGATCTGCTTGCGAACGCCGTCTCGAATCCTGATTTCTTCGTGCTTCCTGACGTTGGAAGCCAGATCGCCGAGATCCAGAAGAACACCGGGCTCTCCGCTGAGGAGAAGCAGGAGAAGAAGGACGCCCTCATGGAGGACTATTCCCTCAAGAGCGAGCGTGTCCACACTGTGATCCAGCTCCTCAAGGCATATGCGATGTTCCAGAAGGATGTCGACTACATCGTGATCGACAACAAGGTCAAGATCGTGGACGAGCAGACCGGCCGTATCATGGAGGGACGCCGCTGGAGCGATGGCCTGCATCAGGCTGTCGAGGCCAAGGAGAACGTCAAGGTTGAGGCTGCCACACAGACATTCGCGACCGTAACCCTTCAGAACTACTTCAGAATGTACCACAAACTCGCCGGAATGACCGGTACCGCCGAGACCGAGGCGGGAGAGTTCTGGTCAATATACAAGTTGGATGTGGTTGTCATCCCGACGAACCGTCCTGTGATCAGGGTCGATCATGATGACCTTATCTATAAGACAAAGAAAGCGAAATACACCGCCGTCATAAATAAGGTCGAGGAACTCATCAAGGAAGGACGTCCGGTTCTGGTCGGTACAACTGACGTGGAGACTTCCGAACTCTTGAGCAGAATGCTTCGCATGAGGGGCATCAGACATAATGTCCTCAATGCCAAAGAGCACGCCAGAGAGGCGGAGATCGTCGCCCAGGCCGGTCTGTCCAGTACGGTGACAATAGCCACTAACATGGCTGGCCGTGGAACAGACATCAAGCTTTCCCCTGAGGTGAAGAAGGCGGGAGGCCTTGCGATAATCGGAACGGAGAGACATGACAGCCGCCGTGTGGACCGTCAGTTGAGGGGACGTGCGGGGCGTCAGGGAGACCCTGGCTCATCTGCATTCTATGTTTCCCTTGAGGACAAGTTGATGCGTTTGTTCGGTTCAGAGAGGATCGCGGGAGTGGTTGACAAGCTCGGAATGGCTGATGATGAGGCTCTTGTGAGTGGTATGCTTTCTAAATCAATAGAAAACGCTCAAAGAAAAGTTGAGGAGAACAACTTCGGAATCCGAAAGAGACTCCTTGAATATGACGATGTGATGAACTACCAGCGTGAGGCGGTCTATGCCAGAAGGCGCAACGCTCTTTCTGGAGAAAGAATTGAGATTGATGTTCGGAACATGATGATCGATTCTGCCTCCATCATTGCTGGACGCTCCGAAGGAATGTCTTATCAGGATTTTGAAGAATATGTGATGGCCCAGCTGTCCATTGACCTCGGCTTCGATGAGAAGTTCTATTCCGAAGCCAAGGGCGACCAGCTTGCGGATGCTCTCTGCAAACAGATGCAGACCGTTTATGAGCGCAGGATGAGCACTCTCGCCGAGAAGGTCTATCCGTTTATCAAGATGATCTTCGAGAAGCAGGGCAACATGTACAAGAACATTGCCATCCCTATTTCTGATGGCCGCAAGATGCTGACTCTCAGTGTTGATCTTGAAAAAGCCTACAACTCTGAGGGCAAGGAGATAGCCAAGGCTCTCAGCCGTTCGATCATCCTTTACCAGATCGATGAGCACTGGAAGCAGCATCTTCGTGACATGGATGACCTCCGGCAGAGCGTGCAGAACGCCGCCTATGAGCAGAAGGACCCGCTAGTGGTTTACAAGCTTGAGAGCTACAACCTCTTCGCCACGATGCTTGAGGAACTTGACAAGGATGTCCTCTCTTTCCTGCTAAGGGCTTTTGTCCCTCTGCGTGAGGACAGCGAGGCCCGTCCTGCCCAGACTCCAAGAAGTCAGGACATGAGCAACATGAGGACCCAACGCAATGATCTCACCACCAATGGCGAGCAGAAGGCGAGGACCCCGATCCACGTGGACAAGAAGATCGGGCGCAACGACCCTTGCCCTTGCGGTTCTGGCAAGAAGTACAAGAACTGCCACGGCGCAGGGCTGGTTTAATGAAATATATCAACTGAATATAATAACAAAGGAATATGAGTGCGAATTATGGTTCTACCGATTCTGCTGGCGTGAACGACATCAGCAGAATCTCGGCCGGTTCGGTGATCAAGGGTGAAATAACATCTCCCAATGACATCAGAATAGACGGTACATTCGAGGGAAGGATTTTCTCTCAGGCGAAAGTTGTGGTCGGTGAGAAGGCTGTGATCAAAGGTGACATCATCTGTAACAACGCTGACTTTTGGGGAACGATCAACGGCAACTTCTTTGTTAAGGACACCCTTTCCCTTAAGGACACTTGTGTGGTTGACGGTGACCTTCACATCCGTAGGCTTCAGGTGGAGCTTGACGCCAAGTTCAACGGCAACTGCAAGATGATCACCGAGGAAGAGTTCAATCAATTGACCTCTGGTTCCCGTCCGGGAATGTATGATGTCCAGGCTCCGGCCGAGAGAGAGGAGGATGACTTTACGGTGGGATCCGGCAAGTCCCCGTTCTCCATCCCTGCCAACGATGAGATCCCTGAGGCATAACACGTCCGGGCTACGGAAGATTCAGATACTCTAACAAATAATGAAAAGGCCAAGAAGAAAAATCTTCTTGGCCTTTCGTCTGTGAGCGGAATGCGAGGCTCGAACTCGTGACCTTCGGCTTGGGAAGCCAACGCTCTACCAACTGAGCTAATTCCGCAAACAAAACGCGAGACTTATTGAACCATTCAATAGCCTCGCATCTTTGTGATCCCCACAGGATTCAAACCTGTAACCTTTTGATCCGTAGTCAAATGCTCTATTCAGTTGAGCTAGGGGACCGTTTGCCGGAGACCTGCTCCGGCTTTATCTCTACAAGGGCTATGCTTCCTCTTCCTTTACGAAAGCAAGTTTTTTCTCTTTGATTCTTGCCTTCTTACCCGAGAGCTGACGCAGATAGAAGATTCTTGCTCTGCGGACCTTGCCGACCTTGTTCAATTCAATGCCGTCAATGAATGGTGACTGAATCGGGAATATTCTCTCAACCCCGATGCCTCCGGAAATCTTGCGTACCGTGAAGGTCTTAGTCTGCGGAGTGGCGCCTCTAAGTTGGATAACCACACCTCTGAACTTCTGGAGTCTATCCTTGTCACCTTCCTTGATTCTGTAGGTGACAGTAATTGTGTCACCAGCCTTGAATCTTGGATAGGTAGCGACTTTCTCGTTAGCGAAAGCCTGTTCTACAACTTTAATCAAATCCATTTCTCAATAAATTTTTGGCAACATTACGCACATTTGATAACGACCCGTAAGCGGTTGCTCTTGTTTCGGACTGCAAAAGTACGAATTTTTTCTTTAATCCAAAAACTTTTTGAGATTATTTGAAGAATTTTAAAGCCGCCCTGCATAAATCGGTGATCCTTGACCATTCTCCGGCCGCGATCATCTCTTTAGGGAAGAGTTTTGAACCCATTCCGACACATGTGACACCGGATTTCGCCCACGCCGACAGATTCTCCTGCGTCGGCTCCACGCTTCCTGTTGCCATTATCATGGACCAAGGCAGAGGGGCGAGGATGTCTTTCACGAACTTCGGTCCGCCGACACTGCCTGCCGGGAAGACCTTCACTAGGTCGCATCCAAGTTCCTGGGCATCGCTTATCTCTGTGACGCTGCCGCATCCTGGGGTGTATGGAAGCCCGTGCCTGTTGCATAGTTTCGCAACCTCTGGATTTAATGAAGGTGACACTATGAAGTTCGCGCCCATCTGGATGTAAAGAGCCGCCGTAGGTGCGTCCAGAATGGTCCCCGCACCCAGGATAAGCCCCGGGCACCCGGAAAGAACGAACTTTGACAATTCTTTGAAGACCTCTATCGCGAAGTCTCCACGATTTGTGAACTCAAAGGCCCTGATGCCGCCTTCGTAGCATGCCTTGACAACTTTTTTCGCGATCTCCACATCACTGTTGAAGAAGACCGGGACTATTCCCGTCTCCTTAATCGCCGTCAAGGTCTCAAGTTTTCTGTACTTTGCCATAATCTGAAATTGTCTAATTGAAAAAGACCCTCCCGCGCGCAATGCACAGGACGGCCCTTGTCATGTCAATTAATAAAAAGTCCCATTAGAAAATGTTCTTCATCTTGTCGAACACGGCCTTGTCATCGCGGGATGGATCCGGAGTGAATGACCGGCTGTTCCTTATGTTCTCCAGCGCGTTCTTCTCATCGGAGGAAAGTTTCTTGGGAATCCACACCAGGATCTTGACGTAAAGGTCTCCGAATCCGCTTCCGTAGCCGCTCACCGCCGGAAGTCCCTTCCCGCGGAGCTTCATCACGGTTCCGGACTGTGTTCCCGGGTCTATCTTGACCTTGTAGGATCCGTCCAGGCAAGGGACCGTGATCTCTCCGCCGAGGATCGCGTCAGTCACTGAGATGACAGTAGAGTAGAACAGGTTCTTTCCGTCACGCTTGAGAACAGAATGCGGAATCTCCTCGATCACAACAAGAAGGTCGCCATTGACTCCTCCGTGGGGAGCTGAGTGGCCTTCTCCCTTGATGGTCAGCTGCATTCCGTCCTCAACGCCCGCAGGAATACGGACTTTTACTGTCTCGCGCCTGCGCACAAGACCGGTTCCTCCACACGTGCGGCAGGGGTTCGAGATGATCTTTCCCTCGCCTCCGCATTGAGGGCAGGTTGAGTAGGTGACGGTCCTGCCGAACATTGAATTGACAACCCGCTGTGTCTGGCCGGTACCGTTGCACGTAGGACAGGTCTTGACATCTGAAGGATTCAGTGTTCCGCGTCCTCCGCAGTCAGGGCACGGCCTGTTGCGCTCCAGGGTGATCTCTTTCTCCACACCGGTGGCTATTTCCTCAAGGGTCAGGCGCACTCTTGTCCTGATGTCCCGGCCCCTGGCGACTCTCTGCTGGGTCCGTCCTTGGCCCGCTCCCCGGGTTCCGCCTCCGAATCCAGAGAATCCTCCGAATCCAGAGAAACCTGCGCCGCCGAACAAATCGCTGAGAATGTCGTTCAGATTGCCGAATCCACCGCTGAAGTCAGGACCCGGCTGGCTGCCGACACCGGCAAAACCATACTGGTCATACTTTGCCTTTTTGTCAGGGTCGCTGAGCACTGAATAAGCCTCCGAGGCCTCCTTGAATTTTTCCTCGGCGGTCTTCTTCTCAGCTTCCGTACCGTCTACCCAGCGGTCAGGATGCCACTTCATCGCCGCCGCCCTGTAGGCTTTCTTTATGTCGTCTTCGCTGGCAGTCTTCGCGACCCCCAGCACCTCGTAGTAATCTCTTTTTTCTGCCATATTCAAGAATCTCCTATATCGCTACAACCACTTTGGCGTAACGGATAACTTTTCCGCCCAGAGTGTAGCCTGTCTGCACTACATCGTAGACAAGTCCCTTCTTGTCCTCTTCCTGTACCGGGAACTGTGCCACAGCCTCATGGAAGTCAGTGTCGAACTTCTCGCCCTTAGCCTTGATGACCTCAAGTCCCTTGCTTTTTAAGTAAGACATCAATTTATTGTAAATCAATTCCGTACCTTCTTTGGCCACATCATCGGAAGAGTTCTCCTTAAGCATCTTCATCGCCCGTTCACAGTCATCCAAAACCGGAAGAAGACCTTTGATTGTCTCGGCTGAGGCCGAGGCCGCGAGCTCAAGCTTCGCCTCCGCGGAATGTCTGCGGAAGTTCTCGAAATCAGCGTAAAGACGCAGATAATCCTCTTTCTCCTTGTTCACGCTGGCCTTGAGATCCTCGTTCTCCTTAAGGAGCTTGGAAAGTTTTCCTTCTATTTTCTCAGCCTCCTCATCGACCTCTGGAACCTCCTTTTCGGTTTCTTTCTCTTCAGTCATGACTTCGGACTTTGCGTCAGTCTTGACATGCTCATTAGGCTCGACCTGCTCCTTATTCCTGTTTTCCTTGTTCTTTTTGCTCATATCTCAATTCTCCTTGTTTCAAATAAATCCACTCCGGAGCGTCATCCATTTACTCCGAAGCGACTGCAAAGGTATCAAATTGTCTGCCAATAACATGATCGCTGACATAATGTCAGACCGCAGGTCTTGCGTTTTTCCCTTTCAGTCGCTATCTTTGCCGGATAATACACAGAACCAATGAGTGCATTCATAAACAAAGACTTCATGCTGTCCACCGGGACAGCGCGGCGGCTTTTCCACGACCATGCTGAGAAACTGCCGATAATCGACTATCATTGCCATCTTTCACCAAGGGAAATAGCGGAAAACGTCCGATTCCGCGACATTACGCAGCTTTGGCTTGTCGAAGGCCGAAGCGGGGACCACTACAAGTGGCGCGCGTTGAGGGCAAACGGAGTGCCGGAGGAGTACATCACCGGAGGCAGGTCTTCTTGGGAAAAGTTTGAGAAATGGGCTGAGACAATGCCTTATCTGATGCGCAACCCTCTCTACCATTGGTCGCATCTTGAACTGAGCCGTGTTTTCGGAATAGACAAGGTCCTGAAGCCGGAGACCGCCCGTGAGATCTTTGAGGAGTGCAACGCCAAGCTCGCCACCGAGGAGTTCCGTGGGCAGGCGCTGATCCGCAGGTTCAATGTGGAGGTGGTCTGCACGACCGACGACCCGGTGGATGACCTTCGGTGGCACAGGCAGATCGCCGGGCATCCTTTCGGAACCAAAGTCCTGCCGACGTGGAGACCGGACAAGGTGACGGGAATCGAGGGGACCGGTTCATTCAATGAATATCTCGTCAGGCTCTCAGAGGCCTCCGGAGTGGAGATCCGGTCATATTCAACATTGATTGAGGCTCTCCGCAAGAGGCATGACTTCTTCGAATCCATGGGCTGCCGTCTCTCCGACCATGGCCTTGACACTTTCTACGCTGAGGATTATGATGACAGTGAGATTGAAGGAATATTCAGCGCCGCCCTTTCAGGAAAGCCTGTCAATGAGCGTGACGCCGCGAAGTACAAGAGCGCCGTCCTGCATGACCTCGCGGTGATGGATGCCGAGTCCGGATGGACCCAGCAGTTCCACGTCGGGCCTCTGCGCAACAACTGTACGAGAATATTCCGGAGCGTCGGGCCGGACGCTGGTTGCGACTCGTTGGACGACAAGCAGGTGGCTGTGGCGGGAAACCGGTTTTTCGATTCGCTGGACATCGCCGGCAGGCTCGCGAAGACCATTCTCTATTGTCTGAACCCCAAGGACAACGAGGTGATGACCACGATGGCGTACAACTTCAATGACGGATCCGTGCCCGGCAAGATGCAGTTCGGCTCCGGCTGGTGGTTCCTCGATCAGGAGAACGGAATGCGCAGGCAGATCGACACCATATCCTCCCTGGGTCTTCTGAGCCGTTTCGTCGGCATGCTGACCGACTCCAGAAGCTTCATAAGCTACCCTCGCCATGAATATTTCCGCCGCATCCTCTGCGATGTCATCGGCGCCGATGTCGAGGCCGGCAAGATTCCGGCGTCCGAAATGGACACCGTCGCCAGGATGGTCCGCGACATCTCCTACTTCAACGCCAAGGAATATTTCGGATTCTAGTCTCAAGGCGTGGTTCCAGAAGCGGTATGATTCTCTGAAACCGCGCCTGAAAATTGTTTGACATGCCAAGTTACCTCCAGATAGAGAACATCTCCAAATCATACGGCCCGAAAGTCCTGTTCGAGCACATCGGCTTCAACATCAATGAAGGCGACAAGATCGCCTTGATCGCCCCTAACGGCACAGGCAAGACCAGCCTCCTGCGCATCCTCGCGGGAAAGGACAGCTCCGACTCCGGCGGCAAGATCATATTCCTCAAGGACATCCGCATCGCGTTCCTTGAGCAGGAGTATGAATATGACCCCGGATCCACCGTGTGGGATCAGATAATGCGCGACAGCGAGCCGTGGACGAAGAACCTTGATCCAGAGCATCTTGCCGAATATGAGCAGCGTGTCCGCCGTCTTCTGACCTCCTTCGGGATGTCTGAATATGATCGTAAGATGAAGGTGCTTTCCGGCGGTGAGGTCAAGCGTGCGGCCATCATCGTGATGCTCGCCAGCGAGGCGGACTTCTTCGTGATGGACGAGCCGACGAACCATCTTGACATCGATGGCATCGAATTTCTGGAGAACTATCTGTCCCACGCACGCTGTACCCTTCTGATGGTGACCCACGACCGCTACTTCCTGGATTCCGTTGCGAACACGGTGATGGAGATGGACCGCGGTGCCGTCTATATTTATAAAGGCAACTATCAGAACTATCTGGAGAAGAGGCAGGAACGCATCGAGAACTACAATGCCGAGACAGACAAGATCAAGAACCTCCTTCGCCGTGAACTGGAATGGATGCACGCAAGTCCCTGCGCCAGGACCGGAAAGGCCAAGTACCGCAAGAACGCTTTCTATGAGCTGAAGGACAGGTCTGAGCAGGTTTACAGGACAAACAGCGTCAGCCTTGCCGAGATGGGTCCGGCCTCAAGGCTTGGAACCAAGATCATCAACTGCAAGGATGTCAGTTTCTACTATGGCGGAGACTGCTACCTGAGCCATTTCACCTATAATTTCCAGCGCTACGAGAAAGTCGGCATCGTTGGTAGGAACGGTGTCGGCAAGACAACGTTCATCAATCTTCTGATCGGGAATATGGACCCTTCGGATCCCGGCACGATGACCGGAGTGATCGAGAGGGGAGAGTCGCTCAAAATAGGCTACTACCGCCAGAGCGGAATGCGTTTCGATGAGAACCAGACCGTTCTTGAGACCGTGAACGACACCCATCTTTTGAGCCGGTTCCTTTTCCCGCACGACATGCTGAACAACCGCATCAGCAAGCTTTCCGGAGGAGAGAAACGTCGTCTGTACCTGCTGACCATCCTGATGAGGCAGCCGAACCTGCTGATCATGGATGAGCCGACCAACGATCTGGACATCGTGACCATCAATATTCTTGAAGAGTACCTGAAGGAGTTCAAAGGCACCTTGATTCTGGTCTCCCACGACCGTCATTTCCTGGACCGTCTGGTCGATCACCTGTTCGTGTTCTGCGGAGACGGTGAGGTCAAGGACTTCATCGGCAGTTACAGCCAGTACCGAGAGTTCATCAAGGACCACGAGGCGGAGAAGCGCGGCAGGACCCGTGAGGAAGAACGGGCGGCCAAGGCCGTAGCGGCGTCAGGCTCTCCTTCCGCCCGGTCCCGGTCTGATGTCTCGCCGGCGCCCAAGGCCTCACGTCCCGATGCACCCCGCAAGCTGAGCTACAAGGAACAGCACGAGCTTGAACAACTTGAGAAGGACATCGAGACGCTCACCGCCGAGAGGACAGGGCTTGAGTCCAAGATGAACGGAGTTCTCACCGACCCCGCCGAACTCCAGAAAGTCACCACCCGTTTCGCGGAGGTCTCATCAGAACTTGACACCAAAGAGACCCGCTGGCTGGAGCTTTCAGTCTGAGGCGCGGCCATATTCCCATCAATAATATTTTATATTCACAGTGTCTTTCATTATATTTGTCCGGATATGCGACAGTTTGCTGTGAGATGAAGATTTTGACGAAACTCGTTCTTGGATTCCTGCGTGTGGTCTCGGCGCTTCCGCTGGGTTTTCATTACGCGTGGGCCGGGTTTTTCGCCTGGTTGCTCCGTGATGTGCTGCACTACCGCCGCGATGTGGTTATGATCAATCTTTCACGTGCATTCCCCGAAAAAAAGTACACGGAATTGAGGCGGATCTCAAATTCGTTTTACAGGCATTTCGGTGAGGTTCTTGCCGAGACCATTTGGTTCGGAGGCTGCCGTAATCCGGAAAGGCTGCATAGGCAAAGATTGGTGGAATACACCAACATAGAGATCCTTGAGGCTGCTCTTGCGGAAAGTCCAGGGGTTGTTGTACTTAACAGCCATTTTGGAAACTGGGAGCTTACGGGAGGATGCCTTACTTACGATTATCGCCCAGCTTCGGAACAGGGAAAGATTGACGTCAATGATGTCATTGCGGTCTATAAGCCTCTGAGCAGCAAAATGTGGGACGAGATCATGAGGGTCAACCGCTGTGCCCCGGTCCTGCGCTATGGCTACACAGGCTACGTCAGTTCCGTCGATCTCCTGCGTTTCGCCTTGTCCCACAGGGAAGACAAGAAAATCTACATAATCCCGGCTGACCAGTACCCTTACAGGAACTCAACGGTGAACGATGTGGTTGATTTCATGCACCAGCCCACGCGCACGATGCTTGGAGGTGCGTCAATCGCCAATAAACTCCACTACAGTGTGCTATACATGAGCTTGACACCGGTCTGCCGAGGACATTATAAGTGGACGTTCAAGGAGATCTGCCGTGACGCCTCGGCGATGACGCCCCATTCGATCATGCAGGAATTCTACCGCTTGCTGCAGGCTGATCTTGAAAAACATCCGGAGAACTACCTTTGGACGCATAAGAGATGGAAATAACAAAATGTTTATGAATATGAAGAATTACCCTACAATGTCACTCCTTTGCCTGGCGGCGGCCTTGCTGCCATCGGGCAACGTTTCGGCTCAGGATCCGGTGGGAACAGTTTCCTACGCCCTTCCTCAGACCACGATCACCATCGAGGTCGAAGCAGTCCGTGAATATTTTTACGCCGGTCCTTATGCGAAATACGCCCAGAAGTACCTTGGCGTGGACGCAAGGCAGGCTGATCAGACCACGTGCCGTCTCAGCACAGTGAAGATGACCCCGTACATAGAGGCGGACCAGAATTTCCGTTACTACGTAACACCTGACAAGGCAAGCCAGTCTTTTCTGTCTCTGACCTCGCAGGGGTTGGTCGCCGTGTATGACGGAAGCTTTGGTGAAAGCTCCGAATGGAGGTTCACCACTCAGTCCGGCGCGGATTTCAGAGATAAAGGCGTAAGCTCCAACCTGACCTCTGAGGCCACCACCCTTTACCGTGGCGTGAAGGATGACGCTTCCTACAACCGTATCGCTGTCCAGCAGAACATGATAGTACAGAAATCCCTTGAGCAGAGAGCCAAGGAGGCGGCCGACATGATCTTCAACCTGCGTCAGAAAAGGGTACAGATTGTCACCGGAGACACGGACGCGACCTACAGCGGTGAGGCCATGGGAGCCGCTCTCGATGAGATCGCGGCCTTGGAGAAGGAATACATGTCGATGTTCATAGGCTACAGTGATTTCCAGACCCAAAAGCTTAAATGTGATGTCGTCCCTGTAAAGGACAGGAAATCCCAGACCTATGTCGCGTTCAGAATCTCGGACACGGACGGGATTGTCGCCGCTGACAACATGTCAGGAAAGCCATATCTTCTGGAAATCGTCCCTCAGGCGATCGGAGAGGCTTCCGGCAAAAGTGTGCAGGCTAAATCAAATGTGGCGATCTACAGAATTCCTTCAGTCTGCACAGTGCGTCTTTCAGATGGCATGACATCGCTTCTCCAGGACAGGATCGCTGTCTATCAGCTTGGCACAGAGGGTTATTTTCCTCTTTCGAAATGATAAACTCACATATTAATAAATAACGCGCCATGACAATTAAAGATTTGCAGCCAAAGACCGTCTGGGAGAACTTCTACGGTCTGACAAGAGTGCCTCGTCCTTCAAAACACGAGGGTAAGGTTCAGGAGTATCTCCTAGACTGGGGGAAAGAGCACGGTGTTGACGTAAGGAAGGACGACACCGGCAACATCATATTCACAGCTCCCGCCACCCCCGGCTATGAGAACCGTAAGGGCGTGATCATGCAGGCCCACATGGACATGGTCCCCCAGAAGACCGCCGACACGAAGCATGACTTCCTTACTGATCCTATAGAGACGGAGATAAAGGGTGACTGGGTGACGGCGAAGGGAACCACCCTGGGGGCAGACAACGGTATCGGTGTGGCTCTCGCTCTTTCCGTGCTTCAGGACAAAGCTTTGAAACACGGCCCGTTGGAGGCTCTCATCACCTACGATGAGGAGACAGGCATGACCGGAGCGAATGCGCTCAAGCCGGGCGTCCTGAAGGGAGATATCCTCCTTAATCTTGACTCAGAGGAGGAAGGCGAGCTTTGCACCGGTTGCGCTGGAGGCATTGACGGCACCGCCGATTTCGCTTACAGGACCTACAAGACTCCTGAAGGCTTCGTGGGCTGCAAAGTCACCGTCAAGGGGCTCAAGGGCGGCCACTCCGGAATGGACATCTCTCTCTTCAGGGCCAACGCCAACAAGATCATCTGCCGCCTTCTCGAAGCCGCGATCTCTGAATATGACGTCAAGGTCGCCTCCCTGAACGGAGGATCGCTCCGCAACGCGATCCCGTTCGAGGCTGAGGCCGAGATCCTCGTTCCGTCGGCAGACTCAGGAAAAGTCAAGGATTTAGTGGAGAAGAAGTTCGAAGAGTCAAGGTTCGAGTACCAGTATTCTGATCCGGACATGATTCTCGTTTACGAGAAGCAGAGCGTTCCCGCCGCCCGCTACATCAGTCCTAAGGTGATCGGCAATGCCGTAAAGGCGATCCTCGCCTGCCCTCACGGAGTGCAGCGGATGAGCGACACCCTTCCAGGCTTGACGGAGACATCCACCAACATGGCCATCGTCCGCACCCAAAAGGGGCATCTTACCGTACACTCGCTGACCCGTAGTTCGATTGACTCCGCCAAGATGTATCTTGCGGACTCGATCCGTTACGTCTTTGAGCTTGCCGGCGCGAAGTATTCGACTTCCGGCGCCTACAGTGGATGGGCTCCAAAGCTTGGGACTCCAATGATCAAGGTGCTCGAGGACACCTATAAGGAGCTGTTCGGCAAGGATCTGAAGATCACAGCCACCCATGGAGGGCTTGAGTGCGCCATAATGGGAGCCAAGTACCCGAATTGGGAGATGGTCTCCATCGGCCCTGACATCCTTTATCCTCACTCTCCGGACGAGCGCGTGAACATCGCCTCCGTGTCCCGGACCTGGAAGTTCCTCACGGCTGTGCTCGAGAACATTCCTGAACGCTAATTTGCGAAAGTTGAGATAATTGACTATATTTGCAGTCCTTTTGAGTTGGCATACGTCTCCAAAAGGACTGCAATTTATTTATTATTAAACAATTAATTCAAATGTTAAAACAGTACGAGACCGTTTTCATCGCTACTCCCGTTTTGTCTGAACAACAGATGAAGGAAGCGGTTGCAAAGTACACCAAGCTTATCACCGACAATGGTGGTGAGGTGGTGTACGAGGAGGACTGGGGACTCCGTCAGCTGGCCTATCCTATCCAGCACAAGACCTCAGGATTCTATTATCTCATTCAGTTCCAGGCTGAGCCAAGCTTCATCGCTACGCTTGAGACCCAGTATTTCCGTGATGAGAGGATAATAAGGTATCTTACCGTGGCTCTTGACAAGCACGCTGTGGCTTACGCGGAGAAGAGAAGGGAGAACAGGAACAAGCCTGCCGCTCCTAAGGCTGTGGAGACTCCAGCCGAGGCTCCTGCGGCCGCTGAAGAGAAAACAGAGGAAAACGCTTAATCAAGGAGGAATGAATTATGGCACAGAATGACGCACAGAACGCAGGGATCCGCTATCTCAATCCTCCGACAGTCGAGGTCAGAAAGAAGAAGTACTGCCGTTTCAAGAAGGCAGGAATCAAGTATGTTGATTACAAGGACGCCGAGTTCCTCAAGAAGTTCCTCAACGAGCAGGGTAAGATTCTCCCTCGCCGTATCACCGGTACTTCCTTGAAGTTCCAGAGGAAAGTCGCTCAGGCAGTCAAGAGGGCCCGTTCCCTTGCCCTGCTTCCTTATGTAACTGACCTTCTTAAATAATAGGAGAGCGAGATTATGAAGATCATTTTGAAGAAAGAAGTTGCCAATCTCGGCGAGGCCGGAGATGTGGTAGAGGTAAAGTCAGGTTACGGCCGCAACTATCTTATCCCTCAGGGATTCGCCGCTGCCGCCACTCCATCCGCTCTTAAGCAGCTTGAGGAGACAAAGCGCCAGAGGGCTCACAAGGAGGCCAAGCTTGTAGCTGACGCTGAGGCTCTTGCGGCCAAGATCGCAGCCACACCGGTTAAGGTAGCCGTTAAGGTCAGCGAGTCCGGCAAGATCTATGGCTCTGTCACCACCGCTCAGGTCGAGGAGGCTCTCAGGAATGCCGGCATCGAGGTTGACAAGAAGAACATCACCCTCGGTGAGATCAAGACCGTTGGAGAGTACGAAGGCACCGTCAAGTGCTACAAGACCGTAAAAGCCACCGTCAAGGTTACGGTTGTGGCCGAGGCGTAATTCCAAGCTTGTCAAGCAGCCGTTCAGGCGACAATATTTTCCATGAAGCCGCAGTTTTTCTGCGGCTTTTTTATGACTATGCGGCAATTGTCGAGCATTCAGAAGAGTACGATGAAGACTAGAGCCGCGAAGGCTGCGCCGGCGATCGGGCCGAAGACCGGTACCCAGCTGTAGGACCAGCCGCTGTCTCGCTTCGGGCTCTTCATCGGGAGGATGGCGTGGGCGATTCTTGGCGCAAGGTCTCTGGCCGGATTGATGGCGTAGCCTGTGGCTCCGCCCAGAGACATTCCGATGGCCATTATCAGCATTGTGACAGGGAAGGCACCGACGGAGCCGAGGCTGATGTCCGCTGAGTTCCCTGGTGCGGAGAACATCAGGATGCAGAACACCAGAAGCCAGGTCCCCACGAACTCACAGAAGAAGTTCCTGCCAGGATTGTAAATGGCCGGCATCGTGCAGAACGTTCCGAGTTTGGTGTCAGGATCCTCAGTGGCGTCATAATGATCCTTGTAGAAGACCCAGACAAGGGCGGCTCCGAAAAAGCCTCCCAGCATCTGTGCGATGATGTAGCCCGGAACCAAAGCCCATGAGAATGAGCCGGCGGCGGCAAGTCCAATGGAGACCGCGGGATTCAGGTGGGCTCCCGAGTATGGTCCGGCGATAAAGACTCCGCACATCACCGCGAAGCCCCATGCCATGGTGACGACCACCCAACCGGCACCTTTCCCTTTTGATTTGTCAAGACTGGCGCAGGCGCAGACTCCGTCTCCCATAAGAATGAGCACCAGTGTGCCGAGAAATTCAGCGAGGTAAGGGTTCATATATTCGTGACTATTTGGTTAATGTTCGTGAGATAGCGTCCGCCCAGCCTGCCTTGGCGGCATTGACGGAGGATTCGTCCATTGACGGGGTGAACACTCTTTCGGCCTGCCATTGTTTCTTGACTTCATCTATGCTGTCCCAGAAGCCGACGGCGAGTCCGGCGAGATAGGCCGCTCCGAGCGCTGTTGTCTCTGTGACCCTTGGCCTGATGACCTTGGATCCGAGAATGTCTGCCTGGAACTGCATCATCAGGTTGTTTCTTGACGCGCCTCCGTCAACCTTCAACTCTTCCAGGCGGATTCCTGCGTCTTTCTCCATGGCTGAGACTATGTCCATTGTCTGGAAGGCGATGCCTTCGAGGGCTGCCCTGGCGATGTGCGCGGCGGTTGTTCCCCTGGATATTCCTAGGATGCTGCCTCTGGCGTACTGGTCCCAGTACGGGGCGCCAAGACCGGTCAGCGCCGGAACCATATGAACTCCTCCATTGTCCGGAACCGAGGCCGCCAGTGCTTCCACTTCAGAAGAGCTTCTGATGATTCCAAGGCCATCGCGCAGCCACTGGACTACCGACCCGGCGACGAAGATAGAGCCTTCCAGCGCATAGTTCACCTTGTCACCAATCTTCCAGGCTACCGTCGCCAGTAGGTTGTTCTTTGAGTGGATAGGTCTGTCACCTGTGTTCATCAGGAGAAAACATCCGGTGCCATAGGTGTTTTTCACAGATCCAGGTTCTGTACACATCTGACCGAAGAGGGCCGCCTGTTGGTCTCCGGCGATTCCCGCCACTGGAACATTCCCGCCAAGAAGATCTGTCTCTCCGTAGATCTCGGACGAGGACTTCACCTCAGGCAGCATGGAAGCCGGAATGCCCAGAAGGTCAAGAAGTTCATGATCCCATTCCAAGGAGTTGATGTTGAACAGCATCGTTCTTGAGGCGTTGCTCACGTCGGTCACATGCTCATGGCCCCCGGTAAGGTTCCAGACCAGCCAGCTGTCCACGTTCCCGAAACGGAGTTTGCCTTGCGCGGCCTTCTCCCGCGCGCCTGGGACATTCTCCAGAATCCAGCGGATCTTAGTGCCGGAGAAATAGGCGTCGATGAGCAGTCCGGTCTTGTGCCGGATCATCTCCGTCAACCCGGCTTCCTTGAGTGAGTCGCAATATTCAGATGTCCTTCGATCCTGCCAGACGATCGCGTTGTAGATTGGCCTGCCGGTGTCGGCGTCCCAAACTATTGTGGTCTCACGCTGGTTAGTGATTCCGATCGCGGCGATGTCAGCCCCGCCAAGTCCAAGAGAGGTGACAGCCTCGGTCATCATGGCATATTCCGTGGCCCAGATCTCCATCGGGTCGTGCTCTACCATCCCGGGCTGGGGAAAATGCTGTGTGAACTCTTTCTGGCGCACGGCCTTCGCCTCGCCGTTCCTGTTGAAGACAATCGCCCTGGAGGAACTGGTCCCCTGATCAAGGGCAATGATATATTCTTTCATATTCAATGATTTATGAATATTATTGTGTTGTTAAAATGGCTTTGCCGCCAAATCGGCAGCCAGACGAACGGGGAACACCCTCGCTTGCCTGACAAAATTAATTAAATTCACAAACAACTCCAAAGGTTCCAACACTTGACATGATCAATCGGCATTAAGATCTTGCTAACATTGAATAGGCGTCAAAGGATCATTTCAATTACAGGCCTTACGCCGGATGACAGCGAGGTAGGTGAGCAGGATGACATTCATCATCAACGCGTAGACTATGGCGGGGATGGCCATTTCACCATTGTTGAAGACCTGAGGTGAAACGGCCATGGCGATGGCCTGGGCTGCGTTCTGCATTCCAACCTCAATCACAATTGTCCTTTTGGTGGATTTGTCGAGCCTGAATGTTCCTGCGAGGATGGCTCCGCATCCCATAGCCGCGAGAATAAGAGTCCCACACGAGAGTCCGAGCACGCCGATGTTGCCAATGATCTCCTTGGCGTACTGGATGAAGAACACAGCGGCCAGAATCATAAGCGCGGGGAAAGCAAAACGCCCTGCTGCGGCTCCGACCCGCTCTGCCGTGGCAGGAGCCCACCGTCTGAATCCCGCTCCTAAAATCATTGGCAGGAACACCAGAACGATGTTCTGCACGAGCAGATGTCCCACGGGAAGGGAGATCACAGCCTCTTCTTTCAATGAAACAAACCTTGTCACGAATTCCATGATGACAGGAATCGTCACAAGTGTCACCACGCTGCTCAGTGCGGTCAATGTGACGGACAGCGCGATGTTTCCTTTGGCGAGCATAGAGAACACATTGGACGAGCTTCCTCCAGGGCAGCATGCCACCAACAGCAACCCGACAAAAGCGACAGCCGGGAGCTTGAAGGCCACAGCCACGATGAAGGCGATGACAGGCAGTATGACCAACTGCCCGACAAGCCCCACCGCCACCGCCTTCGGGTGCCTGACAACCTGCCTGAACGAAGCCACGTCCAATTCAATTCCGAGTTGGAACATCAGAACTATCAGAATCGGCAGTACTATCCAGATTGTGTTCATCGCAGTATTTTTTACTGCAAAGATAACCTTTTCACGCCAACAACCGCAAGATGTCTTTCAATGAATATGCCCGCGAGGACCCTCGTGGTTGATTTATCGGTTGCCCTCTACTCTGTTTGCCATTCAGTCCTCGGGTGCGAGGTCGCCCTTTTTGCCCCCGCGGTTGCTTACACCGGCAACTTCGGGTGCGAGGTCGCCCTTATTGCCCCCGCGGTTGCTTACACCGGCAACTCCGGGTGCGAGGTCGCCCTTATTGCCCCCGCGGCTGCCCGGGCTGACAGAGTCGGATGCGGATGGTATATTCCAGCACCCGAACCGCTGGTTTCTTGTGGTAAAAACCAGAGAATAATTGCCGCCATTAATCTGATGGTCAGGGGGCAAAAAGACCAGTTTTGCACCCAAAGCCGTTTCAACACCACACTCGGGGTGCAGGCAGGCGGATATTGCCCCCGAAGCGCCTACGCTGCCTCCATCGTCCTATTTGGCGGACAGAGGGAACAGTGAATCCACGTCGTACTGGGTGAGACCCAGAACCCGGCGTATCTGGCCGTTGGATGAATGGAAATCTTGGCGCAGCATGCGGGCCAGATCCAGTTTTTGAGGCTTCGTCAGATCTCTCAGCGAGTTGGTGCCGTAATTATGCATAAGAAGTTTGCTGACCTGTGTGAAAAGTTCCGGGTCTGTAAGAAACTCACCATCGTCAAGCTCGTTTGCCAGTTCACCGTACGCCTCGACATTCTTGCTTATCATCGAGAAGTAGTGATGGGCGTCGCGGAACATCGCTTTGCCAAGCTCGATAGCACAGAAAGTGACAGGTGAGATATGCCCGTTGATTACAAGGGAGTCGCCAGCCAGTTCTCCACCCCTGCTACGAAGCAACTTTCTGGCTTCCCTATAGGTGAAGTCACCCAAAGGTCTCCCGATCTGGTAGTCTCCGAAATAGAACCTCCCTGTTCCCCAAGGGTCGGAATAAGGCGTGCGGTCAGGATCCGCCACATAGCCGTTCCTGTTGACGTAGACGATCGTGTTTCTCAGCGTTCTCAGATCTTTGATGGGTTTTAGAGACATTGTGAACCGCCGGATGGACTCCTTTCGTCCCTTTGAGGTCAGGTACCATTTCAGACGTCTTCTAAGAAGATCGAAAAAACGCCTGATGTCAACCTCATTCCCGCTCACTACCAAATGAATATGATTGCTCATGATCTCAAAGGCGACAATAATCACGGTTCCGATTTCTTTATGGCATCTGGCCATAAGGTTGATCGCATAACGAAAATCCTCAGCGTCTGCGAAGAGCAGCGAAGTGTCTATCCCCGGCGTGTAAAGATGCCACCAAGGACAACCTTTGGCAAAAGTCGCCTCGCAGATCCGTTCAGAGTCGGCATAAGAAGCTCTTTTCATAGTTCAAAAATATTTGGCGGGTGCGTTCAGGCCGTTCTCGCCCCCGCGATGTTAATAATCAGTGGTTTCGGGTGCGGCAACGGCTATTTTGCCCCCGAGACACAGTGTCGCAGGAAAAACAAAAAAGCGGGTCAGGTGCGATATAACCTAACTCGCTTTGCGGATTCTTTGCCCCGCGGCATTCAGTTTGTCAGCAAATAAAGCAATAATCCATGAATATACCAAATCTTGGGACAGCGACAAAAAGCAGGCGGAGTCAAAAGCATGGCAAAAGGCAGTCAAAAGCATGGCAAAAGGCAGTCAAAAGCATGGCAAAAGGCGATATTCCAAATCTCCTTGCTCCATGAATATCCTTGATATTATTTCAGGAACATGATTCCCTTGAGGTTGACACGCATCGAGTCTCCTTCGTTGTCGGTCGAGATGTGGTCCGTAAAGAACACACCGTTGTCCCCGTGGAAGTACAAAGGTTCGTTTCCGTTCTCTTTCCGCGCCCTGTCAACCTCACTCATCGGAATCGCCAACCTTACCGAATCGGCTGAGACTGTCACAAAGACTGTGTCCGCTAAAGGAACGGAGCCATTGAAATTGATGCTTTCAAAGCGGGTGCACCCGTCCGGAATCCTAAAAGCCCCTTGCGTGTTTATCTCTACCCAACGGAAGTCATCAACTGCCACGGTGTCTGCCTGGCATCTGTCGGCCCAACTGCCGAGGTTCCGGAACCCAACAGTCGTGTCAACAATCCCGCGCACGACTTTTTCGGGATATTGAAAGTAGAGATATTCCATTTTCCGGTCAATTCCCACCACAGACGCTGAATCACAAGATTCCATGATCTCTGAATATTTTGCCGAGTCCAAAGGAAATCTGATGTCTGGGGAAATCGATGACATCGCTTTCTTGACATCGTTGACGAGGACTCTGCGGGACAGTGCGGCGAAATTCTGAGGTCCGACGGATGAAAGGACCGCAAGCGCGAGGAAAGACAGCGGTATCCAGCGGAAGGTTTTTGATTTGTTGACCGTCAGTCCTATGCAGACCACATAACACCAAAGGTTTAAGAGCATGAGATAAAGGCGTGGCGCGGTGATTCCGTAGTCGCATACCCTTTTGACGATCCCGACCGTCATCAGCATAAGCAGTGGCAGGAATATGGCTGGCAGAAGCCTCAGCGCCTTGCGGTCGAATCTCCATTTGTCCCTATCCTCGCGGAATTGCACCGGATAGATCAGGAATATCATCAGCACCATACAAAGCATTGACGCCATCACCAGCGTTGACACCCATCCCCGAGGCAGGTTCCATTCGAAGATGATCTTCGCGGCATAGACGTAGAGTGTCAGGACGTAGGCTCCCAAAAGTGGAAACAGCAGGTAGTTGATCAACCCGAGTTCAGCCTTTCCCGGCCTGTCGGCATCATATCTGCCCTTAGCTGGTATCAGTTGCATGAACACCATCGGGGCAATGAATATCATGCTGACCCAGAACACGTCCGCAAACACTTTCCAGCCGATCTCAAGACCGAAGAGCATTTTGAACGCGAGAGCGAGCAGATCCAACCCTCCGGCCAGAAGCAGCCCGACCACGAATGCGGTGAACGCTGCGGTGACACAGTCTATGGTGTGGTTCCAAAGCCCGGTGTCATTGTCGGATTTCCGCCATACGGGAGCAAGGAATATCCCAGTTATGATGATCCACGCAAGGGTTGCCGCCGCATTGAGCCAACTCATGTCCAACGGCCAGCTCCAGCGGAACAGAAGGCAGATTCCGAGCCACAATGCGTTGATGGCCAGGGCCAAAAGCGGTTTGAGGGGCTTTCTTTCGCCATTTCTCCAGTCCGTGACCCCGAGTCTGACCGCCAGATTCAGCAGTCCGGATGTTATCGTCCAGAACATCAGAAAGAAAGAGTCCTTCCCCTCAATTTTGTCATCCGAATGAACAAGCACGACAGCCACAATCGCAGCCGCGGCCATGAAGCAAGACGGGAGCGGGAACCTCTTGAAAGTCCCCGCCGCCTTTCCCCACAGGTTTTTGAATGTGGTTTTATTGATCATATCTTTAACTTCTTTGTCTGCAAATTTAGTATTCCTTAAAGAATACCAATTTATTTTTAATGCTTACTGAGCGATAATTCCGGAATATAATCATTATCTTGTGTCGTAAAGAAAATTTTTCGGTTATGGGACGTAATATTAAGTTTTTATTTTGTCTGACAGCTGCTTTGATACTGAATGTGTTCGCTATGGTGACAGACGCTTCCGCGCAGCAGGCTCTATGGAGCGGGGCGCAGGTGGTGTCGCCTCAGGTCAATGAGGACAAATCAGTGACTTTCAGATATTCAGCACCTAATGTGATCAGGGTGCAGGTGACGGGAGATTTCCTGCCACCGCAAAAGATCAGCACTCCGAACGGAGATTTTGAGGTTCCGGGAGTCGCCGAACTTGTCCAAAACCAGAACGGTGTCTGGGAATATACCAGCACACCTCTTCAGCCCGAACTCTACAGTTACTCGTTCATTGTGAACGGCCAGCGGATGAACGATCCGTCGAACGTCTATAAGATAAGGGACGTGGCCACGGTCACGAGCATATTCATTGTCGGTGGCGGTCAGGCTGAACTTTATAAGGTGAATGACGTGCCGCACGGGACGGTGTCGAAGGTCTGGTATGACAGCCCTTCGCTTGGAATGAGTCGCAGGATGACGGTTTACACTCCGGCAGGTTACGAAAGCAGCGGCAAAACCCGCTATCCGGTGTTCTTCCTGCTGCACGGAATGGGTGGAGACGAACAGGCGTGGATGGAACTCGGACGAGCCTCCCAGATCCTCGACAATCTCATCGCGCAAGGCAAGGCAAAACCGATGATCGTGGTGATGCCGAACGGCAACGCCTCGCAGGAGGCCGCCCCAGGCGAGACCTCCCGCGGACTTGTCCAACCAAAGTTCAATCTTCCAAAAACCATGGACGGCACCTATGAGACCTCTTTCCCTGAGATCATTGAATATGTTGACTCCCACTATCGTACAATCCGCAAAAAGGAAGGCCGCGCGATAGCCGGACTGTCGATGGGCGGATTCCATTTGCTCCACATCTCAAAGGAATACCCAGGCACCTTCTCGTACATCGGCCTGTTCTCCGCCGCCATATTCCCTGAAAAGGAATCTCCTGTTTACGAAGACTTTGACGGCAAACTCGCGAAACTGTTCGCCACCAAACCATCCCTTTTCTGGATCGGCATCGGCAAGGATGACTTTCTCTACAAAGCCAACACCGACTTCCGCAGGAAACTTGACGACGCTGGTTATGAATATACCTACGTGGAGTCCACCGGCGGCCACATCTGGCGCAACTGGCGCATCTACCTCAGCCAGTTCGCCCCGCTTCTGTTCAAATGACAAGCCGCTGCCATCTGACTGAAGAAGCTGGAAGAAAATGAAGATTGTTTACCGCAAAGAACATTCATCCAACAGTTTCTGAATCACTATTCTTTCATCACAGTGAGAAGTTGATCGTAGTTATCGACGCAGTACGTCGCGACCGCACTCTGAAGGTCCAGAGCCAGTTGTTTATGCCGTTCACGTTGACACCCGTCTCATCGGCGCCGGCAACCTTCCCGTCCGCGACCTTCCGCCTTATCATCTCGTATGGCTTCTTGGAGAGCCTGCGCATGGCATTCAACATGTTGGACACGGACCCCTCGCTGACGTGCTGCCCGAAGACGGTCTCGTACTGTCGTTCAGGAGCTCAGCCTTTGTCATCCCTTTCAGCCCCTCGCTGATGTACAGCCCGAAGACGGTCTCGAACAAGTGGGTGAGGCGCTTGAACGGGACGTTCTGATAGGAGCTCAGATACGAGGTCATGGCCATGATGTTGGGTCCGTAGGACACAGGCGCGTTCACGCTTTCAGGGAACTGTCCCTTGCAGCAATGACCGCAGGCGCACTTGACCCGCATCTGGAGATGGTTCACAACCGTCGCCATGATCGGGAGCGGAATGTCCACCACCTGCCTCGTGGCTGCGACCGTCGCGGATTCCATGTCCAGCGGCTTGCCGCACTCGGGGCAGACGGCCGCGGGATACCAGCGCTCTGTTCCGGTCACATTATCGGACTGCATCCGCGTGCTGCCTTGATGCCCCTTCTGACCACCGGTCTTCCTTCCGGAAGGCTTCCGTTGGGATTGCGTGCGGGGGATGCCTATCGGGTTCTTGGAGGGCGGGACGCTGCTGTTTGCGCTGGTCTTCACAACGGGCTTGGTTCCGCCTTCAAGTTCCGCGATCCTGGCTTTGAGCCTCTCTATCTCCTCGTCCCTGCGGACAAGATTACGGTTCAGGACATCCACGACAAGAGCCTGCTCATGGAGTTTCTCCGCGAGTTCCGTAGAGTCAAGATCCTCGGAGTATCCCATTTGCCGAAGGAGTTGCCTGCGCCTGCGGGTGAGCCTCACCCGGTCCGCTTCGATGCCCTTTCTCAATCCTGTATTGAAGTCCTTTTCCATGACACAAAAGTAAGGAAAAGATTTGATCCGTGCAAATATAATAAATTGAACGTCAATGCGTTAAATGCCGTTTTCGGGCGTTGTGACGAAATAGACACCACTTCGCATGGAGGGACATATGGAAATTTTTTGAGCGCTCCTGCGAGGCTCACAAGTGTCGATAAACGGCTGATTTTCAGTGGTCCGAAACGCAACCTTACAGCATGGGGATATTTTTAAAAAAAAAGTAAAGCGGGATGGTGAAAGCCTCGCGTCATCCTCGGTTAATGGTCAGGACAGGGGCACCTGAGTAGTTACGGGTGCGAGAATGGTGGTATTGCCCCCGCGGCGTAAGATATGTGGGCTGCCGGGGGCAAAAGATGCTTGGTTGCACCCCGTGAGCAAGAGATCATGGCTGCTGGGGGCAAAAGATGCTTGTTCGCACCCGTGAGCAAGAGATCATGACTGCCGGGGGCAAAAGATGCTTGGTTGCACCCCGTGAGCAAGAGATCATGGCTGC